>Ga0209698_10000001_pt1 | contig 375742 bp, 327 predicted proteins | sample LitLauG_LLR_2012_FD_187203 | JGI IMG/M metagenome (GOLD analysis project Ga0209698, IMG submission 187203) | Freshwater sediment microbial communities from Pennsylvania, USA - Little Laurel Run_MetaG_LLR_2012 (SPAdes) (version 2) | ecosystem: Environmental > Aquatic > Freshwater > Creek >... | reverse complement strand
CCTTCACACGGCGCTCCACAGCGACGTCGTGGAAGTTGTCCAGTTCGCCGGGAGGCCCCGGCTCGATCCCCGGGGCCTCCCGGCGAACTGGACAACTTCCACGACGTCGCTGTGGAGCGCCGTGTGAAGGTATTTGGGGGCAATGTAAATCTCGTCGTCGGACCCCTCGATCGAGACGAACCCGAAACCGCGGCGCGTCATGAAAAGCGTCCCCCTGATCCGGTTGGACGTCTGCTGCCCGCTCCCGCTGTTCTCTTTCTTTTCCTTCCGGCGGACGTACGTGAACTTCCCGCGATCATCCGCGGACACGATCCCCTTCCGTTCGAGATCCTCCATCAGGTCCCGGAGGGCGCGGAACTCGTCTTTTCCCTTGATCTTGATGTGCTTGGCGAGGTCTTTGACAGTGACCGCGGCCATATGCGACGTGAGGTACGAGAGTACCCGTTGTTTGATCTGTGCGATGCGTGACTCCTGTTAGAATGAAAAACGATAGTAGATCCTCGCGGAGTTGATCCGCTTGAGGTCGTTCGTGTTGCCCAGGACACCCGGCTCGACGCGGCGCTCGAGCTCGAGCATGAGATTGCGGAATGCTTCGTCATCGAGGATGTCCTTGAACGAATAGAGTATGCTGACGTTGGCGTTCGCCAGGGGGTCGTTCAACACCGCCCCCTTGTACCGGAGGTACCCCTTCGCCACGGTGCCGCTCAATCCGAGCTGTGTGCCCTCCTTCCCCGCGACGTATAAGTCGAAGCTCACGTCGATGCTGGCCTCCTTTTTCAGGAAATCCGAGAACTGGCTTGTGAGGACGGAGGACGCGCCCGTAAGGAGGGTATTCCCCGCGGCGGACGGGACTTCGCTCGAAAGGTCGTTTCTCTGGTTCGAGTTGAGCGGGAAGTTTCCCGCGACGATGAACGAAATGCAATCTGATTGCGCATCGTGCGACGTCGGACCGTTGTACGTGGCGTAGTCCACATCGTTTATCGTCATCCCGAACGCCACGCGGGGCGCTTTCCGGGTGCCGGTGATCCTGATGGTGACGACGACTTTTTCGGAACGCGGCGCGGCGCCCGCCGTCGTGTCCTGCACGGTCCTGGTCCCCTGGTATGTCGCGTTGATGTTCAGCTCCGGATTCAGGAAATCCCCGGTGTAGCGGATCGAGCCCGTCGCGTCGAACCGTTTGAAAAAGTTGTAGTACGCCCGGTTGATCGTGAGGTCTCCCGTCCACCGCGTCCCGTCCCCCGTGACGGTGAACTTTCCGTTGAGGGCGGCCACGAGCTCTTCGTTCATCACGGGATTGAAGATCATGCGTATCTCGGTGTTCTCGCCGCTCGCATCGATGTCAAGATCGTAACGGAGGCCGTCCATGAATGACGGGGATTTCCTCTCGCCCGCCACCGTCGGACCGCCGCCGGTGGTCTCGGCGAAGTACCTCGTCACCGTCGACCGCTCGGGTTTCTTCGTCTCGCGGAGCGTGTCGTTCACAAAGATCAGCCGGACGGATTCCGGGGAGTCCTCGGATACGCCCGCCTGCGCAGGGGGGAATATCAGCGAGGAATTCCCGACGCTGAGCGACCCCTTGAGCAGCGAGCTTTCAATCTCCCCCGTAAACTTGAGCGGTCCGGGGCCGATCGTGACGAAGAGATCCCCGGACACCGCAAGGGAGGACTTCTCCGTCGTCTCCTTGACGACGAGGAGCTGTCCGTCCGCGGTCAGGCTGAAGTCCCCCGGCCGGAGATCGCGGAGAGAAAAATCTCCGCCGAGGTGCACGATCCCCTCCCGACCGGCGCGGACGTCTTCGGGGACGTTCTTTATCGTGCATTCGACGACCCTGATCCGCTCTCCCTCGGGCCTGAACGTCCCGTCAAGTGTATAGCGGATGTTGTTCGGCAGAAAGAGGAACGCACACTGCGAGATGCCGAGCGTGCCGGAATACGTCGGCGCCTTCAGCGTCCCCGTCAGCGTGAGATCGCAGCTCATCAGTCCCGACAGGTCGTGGAACGTGTGGAGAAGCGGCTCCAGGACATTCATCTGCACGCCGTGCGACAGAATCCGGAGATTCATCTCCGGGGCGGCCGTGTCTTCGCCCGACCTTTCAAAGCGGAGATCCAGAGGGAGCGTCCCGTCGATCGTCATGATCGGGGACGAGTCCGCAGCCTTCCCGGGCTCGACGAGACGCACGTGTCCGTCCACCGATCTGTTCCTGTACGTCATGTTCGACGTCAGCCGGCCGAACGGGAGAGAACGGAACGTGACGCTGTCTGCCTCGACGCTTGCGCTCATTTCCGGGTCGGCCAGCGTGCCCGACCCCTTCGCGCTCAGCCGCGCCCTCCCCGTGAACGTCTTCGGTTCGCCCGGACCCTCCTCCCCGCCGAGAAGATGCTTCAGTCCTTCGAGATCGAGATTCCTTCCGTCGACGGACGCATCGAACGTGCGGCCGGCGCCAATGGCCGCGTCCAGAGCGACCATCTGCGAATCCCGGCGGAAGACGAGGCCCGTGAGCCCCGCACCGACGTGGTTGACGCGGAACGTCGCACCGGAATCGGCGCGCCACAGGAAATTGCGATACGCGACGTCGAGGAGCGAAGGGGTGACGCTGAAACTGTTTTCGTCCACCCGCACGCTCCCCGCGGACGCCAGCCGGTAGTCGGTATTGAACGTCGTCCTCAGGGAATACGCGGCCCGCTCATCCCCGTAGGTCACGCGGACGTCGAGGCTGTCCAGCGTGTTCCTGTTGACATGGATCCGCCCCGCGCTCGCCTCGAGACGCACGGAGGCCCCCTTGAGGGGAGAGAGGGGACCGAGCCCGCTCACGTCGAGCCGGATTATGCCGTCCTCGATCAGCATCCCGCCGTCGGCGGTGCCGTAGGAAAAATCTTCAAGTGATGCCTCCGACGTGAGCGAGAGGCCGTTATAGCCCCCCCGGATCGCACCCGTGAAGACGCCGGTGCCGTCGAAGCTCGTGCTCCCCGCGGCCGCGGAGAGCGGCTGCAGATCCTTGACGTGCAGCGTGTACCGCGCGTCGAGCCGCCGGGGCTCCAGCATCAGCGGTCGCGCGCTTGCCGCAATCCCCGCCCTGTCGATCCCCGCCGCAAACGAAGGATCGATCAGCGCGATCCTGTCGGCGACCGCGCTGCGGATGTTTGCGACTTCGAATCCGATGAGCCGTGCCATGTACTTCAGGTCGAACGCGCCGGTCAGGGTCAGATCGGCGACGTTCGACTCGAGCGTCAGGCTCTTGTTCACCGAATCCTTCTGATCGAGCGCCAGGTGGACGACTCCCTGGTCCAGCGTGTAGTCGCGATAGCGCGACGAGGTGAGATCCACGGTGACATCCCCCCCCACGGTCCCCCACGAACGTCCCGATCCCCGGGCGTCGAGCTTCATCGTGATGTCGCTGTTGTAACTCGTGTCGTGAAGCAGCGTTTCGAGATTGAGGGAGGACACGTCCCCTTCGAGGTGGAACGCCGGATCCCTCCCCGATACCTGCTGCACGTCACCGCTCAGGCTGGCCTGCATGTCGCCAAGCGAGACGTTCACGCGTCCGCTCAATCTCCCGCCGGCACCCTGCAAAGAGACGCGGGTGTCGGTCAGCCGAAGCCCGCGCACCGAGGAGGTGTCTATCGAAAGGGACATCGTGGAGGCAAGCCCCCTGACGGTGACCCCTTTTCCCGCTATCGTGAGCGTCCCGCTCAGGCTGCTCTTCAACCTGTCGTCCGAGAACGCCTGACCGAGATTGAGCTTCCTGAAGAGAATCGTCCCGTCGTACCCCAGCACGGAGGGACCTCCCACCGTCAGTCTGAGCCCGGACGACTGGACCTTCCCCGCCGCGGTCTCCAGGAGGAATTTCGTCCGGAAGTCCGCCGGCGTTCCTTCGTATTCGAGATTCAGCGTGGAAGTCCCGAGAGGGGAGAAATCGGGGATGTCGAGACCGGGGAGAATGGCCTGCACGTCAGCTCCCTCCACGGTGCTCTCGGTGACCTTGACGTTGAGCGCGAGCCGGCGCGGGTCGTGCAGGTTGGTGACCGCACCTTTCAGGAAGAGGGACGAGGAGCCGAAACGGAGATCAAGCTTCCTGACGGCGAGATCGCCGAAGGGCCCCGAAGCCTGGAGATCGATCTCCGGTTTCCCCGACAGGAATTCCAGAGGCGCGATGAACGATTTGAGCTCATCCAGGTCGATCGGCCGGGCGCGCAGCGACAGCTCGACGGGCGCGTTTTTGAGATTCCGCAGCACGATCCCCCCGAGAATGTCGACGTCCTTCATGGACGCGTCGAGCCAGAGATTCGTCTTCCCGGTGATAATGCGCATGCTGTCCACGCGCGCCTCTCCCTGCGAGACGGTAAAGACCCCGCTGAGCATCCTGAGTTGAACATCAGGCTCCGCCGAAGTGAACGAGCAGGAGGCGATCACCGCACGCTGCCTCTCGCGCCGTATATTTGCCGCCAGGACGAGATTGATGTTCCTGACGGTGAACGCGTGGTACTCCACGAACCCGGTCCGCACCTCCGGATGCCGCTCATCGGCGAGCGAGAGCGAGTCGAGGAGCGACACGGTTCCCCCGTCAATCTGGAGCCGTTCGACGTCGATCACCCAGTCGAACGGCCCCGAGGCGGCGGTATCCGCGGGACGCCGGCGGAGGAGGTCCGAGAGGTTCCACCGCCCGAAGCGCGGCCGGGAGAACGTGACCACGGGATGCGTGAGCGTAAGCTTCCGAATGGAGATTGTCTTTCCGGGGAGGGCGAAGAAGTTGTAGACGATCTCGACCCGGGGGATCCGGACGAAGGGTCCATTATCGACGTCGATCGCGATGCTGTCGATCGACAGACCCGTGATCAGGTCGCCGTTCAGGCGGCCGATGCTCACCTGTCCGTTTATGAGGGAATCAAGCTCGGAGAGCGCGGCGGTGCGGAGACGGTCGCGGAAGACCTGGGTCTGCGTGATCGCGATGATGATCCCGACGACGACCGGAATCCCGATCAGGACGTACAGCGCTATGGTGCGGAGCTTCTTCACAAACCTCGCCTCCCGGCAGGCACAACGTCCGTCATCGCCCGCGGCCGGCGTGCGAGCGCAGGATTCTCCCGATGAGCGTCGTCGTCGAGCGGCCGGGAGTGAGACGGACAGTCCTGACCGCTCCGCCGTTCTTTTTCACCACGTCGCTCCCGACGATGTCCGCTTTTTTCCAATCGGCTCCTTTGACAAGAACGTCGGGGACAAGCTTCCGGATCATCCGGATGGGCGTGTCCCCGCCGAACACACAGACAAAATCCACGGACGCGAGGCCGGCGAGAACCGCGGCACGGTCCGGCCCCGGGTTGACGGGGCGCCCCGGGCCCTTGATGCGCCGGATGGACGCGTCGCTGTTGAGTCCGACGACAAGAACGTCTCCCATCTTGCGCGCCGCGGCCAGGTACTCCACGTGTCCCCGGTGCAGGATGTCGAACGTCCCGTTGGTGAAGACCACGCGCTTCCCTTCCCGGCGAAGCCGGGCGCGCAGGCGGGCGAGCGCAGGGAGTGAGATGATCTTCCCCATCAATGATGCCCGTCTCCGCGCCGGGCCATCTCCCGGAGAGCGGCCTCCCGGAGCTGCGCAGGAAGAATGGGGACGATGCCCACCGCGCCAACGACGACCCCCCCGGCGCAGTTGGCCAGGAGGCATGATTCGGCGATGTCTCCCCCCGCGACGAGCGCCATCGTGAGCGTGGAGATGACGGTGTCCCCCGCGCCGGAGACGTCCTGCACGACTTCGGCCGTCGTCGGCAGGTGGGTCACCGTTCCGTCCGATTGAAAGAGCGACATCCCTTCCTCGCCGCGCGTCAGGAGGACGTTCCGCGCGTTCAGGGAGGCCAGAAGCCCTTTTCCCGCCCGCTCGACGTCCGCAATCGTATTGAGCTTCCCCCCGACGGCCTCCTCCACTTCGCGCCGATTCGGCTTGAAGACGGTGACGTTCCGGTATTCGAAGAAGTTGTTGAATTTCGGATCGACCGTCACGGGCTTCCCGGCTCCGACGGCGGCATCGATGACCGCGTGGATCAGCTCTCCCGTGACGACCCCCTTGTTGTAGTCTTCGATGATCACCCCGTCGAGGGAGCCGATGTTCCGCCGGATCGCATCGATGAGATTCGCGCCGAGCGCCGGCGGGCAATCCTGTTTCGATTCGTTGTCAATTCTGACGACGTGCTGGCCTGCGGCGATGACCCGCGTCTTCACCGTCGTCGGCCTGCCGGGGTCGACCACGATGCCTCCCGTCTCAAGGCCCTGGTCGGTGAGCATTTTTCTGAACATCGACCCGGGATGATCGTCGCCCACGAGGCCGACAAGGTACGCCCTGCCGCCGAGGGCCTGTATGTTGTTCGCGACGTTCGCGGCTCCGCCGAACCTGACGGACTCGGTATCCACTTCCACCACGGGGACGGGAGCTTCCGGGGAGACCCTGCGCACCGACCCCCAGTAATAGCGGTCGAGCATCAGGTCGCCGACGACGGCGATCCGCTTCCCATTGAAATTGCCGAGAAGCTCCCGGAGGCGTTTTTCGGTCAGGGGGGGCATTCCTGTTCCTCTTAAAAATGCAATTTACCGATTAACCGATGGAAATGCAAGGAGTTGGAGCGGTTCCGGGAGACCACGGAGAGGCCCTTACACGGTCGGGAGGGAGCGGAGCGAGATCAGTATTGCGGAGACGGTGTCCCCGGGCGAGAGGGCGCCGGCATCGACGATGATGTCGGCAAGGCGGTACGCGCTCTCGCGGGCCAGGAGAAGTGCGCTGACCCGTTCGCGGAGTTCTCCCTCCGGAAGGACCGATCCGTCCTCCGCTGCAATCATGGGGCGGCCGCGCATGCCGCGGAGGCGCCCGACGAGCGTGTCAACGGAGACTTCAAGATACACGAGAATGCCGGACTGCCTGACAATGTCGAGCGATCCGGGATCGGTGAGCGCCCCGCCTCCGGTCGCGACGACAATCCCGCTCTGCGCGGAGAGGAGAAGCAGCTCGCGCCTCTCGAGCGCGCGAAACGCGGGCTCCCCCTTTTCCGTGAATATCCGGGGGATCGCCGTTTTCTCCTTCTCTTCGATCGCGGCGTCGAGATCGATGAAACGCCGTCCGAGAGCAGAGGCGAGCAGGGGACCTATCGTGCTCTTGCCGCTCCCCATGAACCCGGTGACGTACACCCGGAGGGAGCGGTCCGGGGGCGGAGGATTCATGATTCCCCCCTGCGGGTTAATTCCCAGAGGACGACGATCATGTCGCGCCCGCGGTGCGTCACGGGGACGGGGCGTCCGCTCGCGGAGAACCCCCGGGTCGACGCCAGGAGGATGAAGTCCCTGCCGATCTCCCTCTGCGGATCCGTGAGAAGGAAGACCCCGCCCGGGCGGAGCATCGTCCGCACAAGCGACAGAAGGGGCTCGAAAGCGACGCGTTCATAGGCGATGTCCGCGCCTGCGATGACGTCGAACGTCTTCCGGAGATCCGGCCTCCGCCAGTCCAGGCTGCGAAACGTCACGCGGGCGAGCTCCTCCGGGGTGAGGTTCAACGACGCGTTGTACCTTGCGAAATCGAGTGCATCGTCTTCATAGTCCGTCATCGTGACCGAGGCTCCGGCCTGCGCGGCGGCAATTCCCGCCAGGCCGAGGCCGCAGCCGAGCTCGAGGAGGTCCATGCCGGCGATCCCCGGCCTGCGCCGCAGATGGCCGGCGAGAACGGGAGAGGACGCCCAGACGTCGGCCCAGTACGGGAGCCGCCCGTCCGCCTCGAACTGCGCAGGAGAGATTTCATCGAGAAGCCTGTTTGTGTCGCGGACCGCGAGGAGATTCCAGCAATACGGGGAGGAGCGGACTTCCTGCGTGACGACGTCGAACCGGGCTGTGATCGCCAGGGGAGGGAGCACGTTTTTAGAATGTCCAGGCGATTCCGATCTGGAAGACGACCCCGTCCGTCTCGACGCGGGAGTTGAAGGGCTGCGTGCTGACGTTGACGACCGTGTCACCGTACCGTATGACGGGGGACGTGAATGCATCGGTGGATTGAAACTGGAGATCCCGGAATTTCATCTCGAATATCCCCTGGAATGAATCCAGGAACCGGTAGCTGATGCCGCCGAGGACATGGATCGCAAACCCGGGGATGTTCTGCACCGAGGACGCTTCAACGCCGGCAAGGGAATACTGGCGGCTGCCGAAATACACCCCCGCGCCTCCCCCCATGTAGACGCCGAAATATTCCCCGGACAGGGGGATGATGAAGTAGCCCGTGAATTCGATCGGGATCGCCGTGTACCCGTCGCCGGTGGGGATGTTCGTCCCGCTGAGCGTGCTCGTCCCCCGGGTCCTGATGTAGTCCGTGGACACCCCGAGGGCAAGACTGGTCTCGGGAATTCTGTACCGGATCTCCGCGCCGTACCCGAATGTCCCGGTCAGGTCGAACGTATTCCCCTGTGCGACCGGGTCGACTGCATCGGGAGTGACGTAAATGAGGGAACTCGTCGTGAGGTTCCCCTTCAGGATTATCGAGAAGGGGCCATCTCCGGCGCGCAGCTGCGGCGCCGCAACGCCCGCCACGGCCATTGCAAGGAGGAGCATGGCGCCCCTCCTCCGCGAGCGGCATTTATCTGTAGAAGTTATCCCGTTTGTCTTCAATGTCGGCCTTCTCCTTCAGTCTCATGACCCACTCCGACAGGAAGCGATTCCGTTTCTCCTGCAGCGTGCGCGACCGCAGGACTTCCTTCTGTGCGGCGAACGCGCTGGAATCAAACGGCGCCCTCGCAAGAACCTCTATCAGATATGCTCCGCGGGTGCCCTGGACCGGGGGGGAGATCTGCCCCGCCGGGAGCCCGGTGACCACGCCGATGAATGCCGGGTCGCGCCCGACGCCGATGATCGATCCCGCGGCGGTGAACGTCCCCGTCCTCTGGACCGCCACGCGCGGGTCGATGGAGGTGAGCTTCGTCAGGCTGTCCCCCGGGGCGAGCTTCGCCCTGTCTTCGGCGGCCAGCTCTTTCGCCCGCTCCATCTTCTTCTTCCTGAGCTCGAGAGGCCTCAGCGATTCCCTGACATCCTCGAACGGCCGCACGCCGGCGTCCTTCGCCTCGGCCACGCACAGGACAACCGAACCGCTGGCAATCGTATAGGGGTCGCTCACTGCCCCCACTTTCGCGCTGAACGCCCAGCGGCTCGCGGCCTCGTTGACGCCGATGCCGGGGATCACCATCGTCTTTTCCTCGACCTGCGCCTCCCTGACGTCGAGCCCGGTCTGCTGCGCCTCTTTCGTGAATTCCGATTCGCGGGCGTTAAACGCAAAATCCTTCGCGCGGTCGGCGATATCATTCTTGCTCTGCGAGCTCGAGGTAATCTTCATGAGCACGTGGGCGATCTTCACGTCGCGGTCCTCGCGCCCGAGGATTTTGATGACGTGCAGCCCGAACGGCGTGCGGACGGGACCGACGATCTCGCCCGTCTTTCCCGCAAAGGCGGCTTTTTCAAACGCGGGGACCATACGGCCCTTCGTGAACCAGCCGAGGTCGCCGCCGTTCTGCGCATTCGAACCGTCCTTCGAGTACTCCCGGGCGAGCGCGGCAAAATCCTTCCCGCCGCGCGCCTGCTTCACGATGTCGGCAGCAAGCGTCTTCACCGACGCGGAGTCGGGTCCCTGGAGCGGGAGGAGAATGTGCGCCGCGTGGAGATACTCGTTCGTCCCTTTTTTCGTTTCGATGACCTTGACGAGATGCAGGCCCTCCTGATCCCCGATCGGGCCGACAACCGATCCCGCGGAGGCGGCGAACACGGCGTTATCGAGCGCGGGACTCAACTCTCCGCGGTGGAACACGACGCCGCTGTCGGGCCGGTCGGAGTACGTGTACACGAGGTTCAGAAAATCAGCCCCGTTCTTCGCCTTCGAGGCGACGTCCTCCATGTCTCTCAGCCGGGCGGAGGTATCTGCCGCCGAGGCCTTTTCGAGGAAGAGCACGTATTTCAGCTTCCGCGAGGCCTCAAATTTGTACTGATCGATGTTGTCTTTATAATAGCCCCGCAGATCATCGTCGGTCAACTGCACGTCGGCGTCCCTGACGAGCACCGAAGGATCGAAGAGCGCGTACGCCGCGTCGTAATTCACGGACCCGTCGGCGAACCGCTGCATGAGCTCCCCGTCCGTGACGCGGACCGACGCCATGACCAGGCTCTGGAGCTTGGCCTGTATGCGCTGCTGCCGGAGCATTTTTTCGAATTCCTGGAGCTTTTTCGCCCCGTACTGCGGGTCCCTTCCGTTCGGGTCCTGGATGTACTGATTGGGATTGGTGAGGACCTGCTCGTACATCTCCCTGTTAAAATTGCCCGTGGAGTCGGTAAAGTTCCTTCGAAGCTCCTGCGGGGGGTTGTCCCCGAATACCCAGTCCCGGAGCTCCTGGTCGCTCACCGTGATCCCGAGCCGCTTGACCTCTTCAGCCACAAGGCGCTCCGTCACGATCGACTGCCATGCCTGGTCGCGGATCTCCCGGCTCGTCGCATCGTCGGGCTCCTGGCCGGACTGCGCCTTGGCATTGTCGCTCATGGTCTTGACAAGCTCGGAGAACTCGCGGTACGTGATCTTCTTGCCGTTCACCTTCCCGACGAAGTCCTGCTGGCCTCCGCGGATGCCCAGGTAATCCATTCCCCACTCAAAAACAATCGTGATAAGAAAGGCGATGAGCAGTCCAAACAAAATCACTGGCATGCTGTCACGCATGCGCGTCATTATAGGCATACGAAAGTGCAACCTCCTCGATCAGGGGAAAGAGACAACGGGAACGAAAAAAAATATAACTGAAACGTCCAGCAAAAGCAACGCTTTTCTCGTTGACTTTTAGTCACTACAGGAGTATATTTATGAGCTTGGACGAACAGTAGGGTTTTCCTTCCACGCAGCAGTTCCCCGTACGGTCGACCTCGGAGGCTTCGCAGTGAAAAAATACGCCGGAAGAATTATTCTGATTGTCGCGTGCGTCTTCGTCGCAGTCTATTACCTCTACCCCACGTGGAAGGATTACAATCTCCGCCAGCAGCTCAACACCCTGCGCGGCACGGACAGTCTTCAGTACGTCACGAACCACGAAGCCGACATACGCGACGCGCGGGCGCGGCGCATCAAGCTGGGACTCGATCTCCAGGGGGGGATGCGCGTGGTCCTCGAAGTCAACGTCCTGAAACTCATCGAAGACCTTGCAAAGAACAAGGACGACGTGTTCGAGCAGATCATGAAGGAGGTCCGCGCCGAGGCCCGGACGTCCGAGGAGTCGCCGGTCCTCCTCCTCCGCAAGAAGTTCGAGGCGCGCCAGATCAGGATGAGCAGGTACTACAGAAACCTCCGCGACACGAACGACGATATCTTCAAGTTCCTCGAAGACGAGTCCACGAAGGCGATCGACAGGGGGATGGAGATCGTCAGAAACCGCGTTGACCAGTACGGCGTGTCCGAGCCGTCGATACAGAAACTGGGTGAAACCCGCATCATCGTCGCCCTCCCCGGAGTGACACGGGAAGCGGAGGTCCGGCAGCTCCTCCAGGGGACCGCCCTGCTGGAGTTCAAGCTCCTGAAAGAGCCCGAAGTCGCCTACCGGATCGCCGAGTCGATCGACAAGCAGCTTGCGACGACCGCCGGGACCGACACGCTTCTCGCCGACAGCCTCATGGCGGGGACGACGTCCGCCGACACCTCACGCAGTGACAGCACGAAGGCGGACACGACGAAGATCGCGACGCCCGAAGGGGAGCTTTCCCAGGAACAGTTCGCGAAGAAGCACCCGTTCTTCTCCGTCGCGATATACAACGAGCAGTTCAAGGGGGAATTCCTCGTGGTCGAGGACAACAAGGAGAAGGTGCGCCGGATTCTCGCCCGGGACGACGTCCAGAAAGTGATCGCGAACGACATGGAGTTCCTCTGGAGCGCCAAGACACAGACGTTCGGCGAAAAAGGGCAGGAGAAGAAGTTCTTCACGCTCTACCCGGTGAAGAAAACCCCCGAACTCACCGGCGGCGTGGTCGTCAACGCGAAGTGGCAGATCGACCCGAACTACAACCGGCCGATCGTGACGATGGAGATGAACGACGAGGGCTCGCGCGAGTGGGCCCGGATCACCGGCGCGAACATCAACAAGCGGATCGCGATCGTCCTCGACAACACGGTCTTTTCCGCCCCCAACGTCATCAGCAAGATCACCGGCGGGCATTCGCAGATCGAAGGGATGGAGAGCGAGGCCCAGGCCAGGCTCCTGGAAATCGTTTTGAAGGCCGGCGCTCTTCCGGCCCCCGTCGACATCATCGAGCAGCGGTCCGTCGGACCGTCACTCGGCGACGACTCGATCCGGGCGGGCATGACTTCGTCCGCGGTCGCGATCGGGCTCACGGTCATCTTCATGGGGCTCTACTACAGGACGGGCGGCGCCGTGGCGGATTTCGCGCTGATGTTCACCGTCATCTTCCTCCTCGCGATCCTTGCCGCGTTCAGCGGGACGCTCACGATGCCGGGCATCGCTGGCATCATCCTGACGCTCGGCGTCGCCGTCGACGCCAACGTGCTGATCTACGAGCGCATCCGGGAGGAGACCGCGTCGGGAAAGACCCCCCGTGCGGCGATCGACGCGGGGTACAGCAAGGCGTTTACCGCGATTTTCGATTCCAACCTGACGACGCTCCTGACCGGCATCATCCTCTACCAGTTCGGCACGGGACCGGTGCAGGGATTCGCGCTGACGCTGATGATCGGCATCGTCGTCAGTCTTTTCAGCGCCATCGTCATCACGCGCGTGGTGTTCGACATGATGGTCGACCGTTCGGGCGTCGCCGTCAACTTTGGCTAACTCGCAAAAGGGATTCAGGACATGAGGTTCTTCGGAAAAACAAGTATTGATTTCATGGGGAAGCGGCGGATCTGGTACGCCGTGTCCGCGACGGTGATCGGACTGGGGATGCTCTCCCTGATCGTCAAAGGGGTGAACTACGGGATCGACTTCCTGGGCGGCACCGAGATCGTGGTCCGCTTCGACAGCAACGTCGACGTCGGCGAGGTCCGGCAGGCGATGGACAGGGCCGCCTTCACGAAGGCGGAGATCAATACCTTCGGCAGCGACCGGGACATCCTGATCCGCACCCCCGAGCAGGGGGAGGGGAACGCCGTCGGCGACAGGATCCGGGCGGGGCTCCAGGCCCAGTTTCCCTCGAACGCGTTCAGCGTCCAGAAGGAGGACAAGATCGGTCCTAAGATCGGCGCGGAACTGAGGCGGGACGCGATTTACGCCGTCCTCGCCTCACTCGTGGCCATCCTCCTCTACCTGGGATTCCGCTTCAAGTTCCTCTGGGCGGCCGGCGCCGTCACCGCGCTCTTCCACGACGTCCTGCTGACGCTGGGGCTCGTGTCGATCTTTGACGGCCTGATCCCCCACCTGAACCTCGAGTTCAACCAGACAATGGTGGCGGCCTTCCTGACGCTCGTGGGCCTCTCCAACAACGATACCGTCGTGATCTTCGACAGGATCCGGGAGAACCAGAAACTCTTCAAGAGCCTCGACCTGGTCACGCTCATCAACAAGAGCGTCAACGAGGTCCTGAGCAGAACGATCATCACCTCCGGCACCGTGTTCGTCGTCCTCGCGGTGCTCCTCGTGTTCGGCGGCGAAGTGATACGCGGCTTCGCCTTCGCCTCGCTCGTCGGCATCGTGACGGGAACATACTCCTCCATCTACATCGCCAGCGCCCTTGTTGTCGAAGTCGTGACGCGGACGAAATCAAAGGGCAAACTGATCGACTGACCTGCAATGAACTTCACGACAACACAGCGGGGCTCCGTCACCGTCATCGCCGTCCAGGGAAACCTCATGGGGGGCCCCGACGCCTCGGCGCTCAACAGCACGCTCCATGAAATGGTCACGAATGGGACGACGCGGGTGGTCCTCAACCTCCGGGAGGTGCAGTTCATGAACAGCTCCGGGCTCGGCATACTCATCGGGGGGGCGAGCACGATGAGGAACGCCGGGGGCGGACTCGCGATCGCCGAGGCATCGGAGAAGATCCTTGCGCTCATCACCATTACGCGGCTGGGGAAAGTGCTCGCAACATACCCGACGCTGGATGCCGCGGTGGCAAGTTTTCCGCAGTAAGTGATTCCCGAATGAACGTCCCCCACCTTTCCACCCGAAAGGCCGGGGGTTTTTTGTGTCCGCGCCGTTGTGTCACAGCCTGTCCGAAGCGAGATGCCAGTCCAGATAATCGTCGGCGCCCAGTGGGGCGATGAAGGAAAAGGGAAGGTGGTCGACCTCCTCTCGGAGGGGGCCGACATCGTCGCCCGTTACCAGGGGGGAGCCAACGCCGGGCACACCGTCTGCATCGGCGAGAAGCAGTACATCCTTCACCTCATCCCGTCGGGGATGTTCCACGAGAACATCACCTGCGTCATCGGGAACGGGGTCGTGATCGACCCGGTGGCCCTGATGGGGGAGATCGCCCAGCTCCAGGAGGCGGGCGTGAGCATCACCGGACGGCTTCTCGTCAGCCACAACGCCCACCTCATCATGCCGTATCACAAGCTCCTCGACACGATCCGGGAGCGGATCTCGGAGAAGATCGGCACCACCGGCCGCGGGATCGGTCCCGCGTACATCGACAAGGCGATGCGGACGGGGATCAGGATCGTGGATCTCCTCGACAGGGACGAGCTGGCAAGAAAACTCACCGCCAACATCACCGAAAAGAACCAGATCCTGACGAAGATCTACGGCGAGTCGAAGCTCGATATCGACGCGATCATCGCGGAGTACCAGGATTTCGACAAGAAGATCGACGAGTATATCACCGACACCTCCGCGTACCTCAACGCGGCGGTGGCCGCCGGGAAACGGATCATCGCCGAAGGGGCGCAGGGCGCGCTTCTTGACATCGACCACGGGACGTATCCCTACGTCACGTCGTCGAACCCGACGTCGGGCGGAGCGTGCACGGGGCTGGGAATTCCCCCGACCGCGATCGACGACATTCTCGGCGTCGTGAAGGCGTATTCCACGCGGGTCGGGAACGGCCCGTTCCCCACCGAGCTCGAGGACGCGACCGGCGAGAAGCTCCGGACGCTGGGACACGAATTCGGCGCGACGACGGGACGGCCGCGGCGCTGCGGCTGGTTCGACGCAGTCGCCCTGAAATACTCCGCGATGGTCAACGGCATCACGCGCATCGCCGTAACGAAGCTCGATGTCCTGGACGACTTCGACGAGATCAGCATATGCACGGGATACGAACTCGCCGGCAAGAGGCTCCGGTCGTTTCCGACCGACGCCAAGACGCTGGAGAAAGTGCGCCCCGTGTACGAAACACTCCCCGGCTGGCGCTCGGACATCGCCGCCGCCAGGGCGCCGGGCGACCTTCCGCCGAATGCGCGGGCGTACGTGGAGACGCTCGGTCGCATCACCGGGACAAAGGTCTGGCTCGTGTCGGTCGGCCCGCGGCGCGACCAGACCATCACCCTCCCCTGAGGCGCCGACTCCGCATGAAGAATCCCTTCTCCGGACTTCCTCTCGGCCAGGCGGGAAATTTCAAGATCGCGCTCCTGGCATTCGCGTCCCTTTTCGTCCTGGGGACGCTCTTCTATTCCCAGCGCATCACGAACCATCTCCTCGAGCGGGAGCGGCAGGTCGTCGGGCTCTACGCCAAATCGTATGAATACATTTCGAGCCCCCGTTCCTCCTCGGGGGATTTCACGTTCCTGTTCGAAGAGGTTATCCGCACGGTCGATTTCCCCGTCATCCTCACCGACTCCGCCAACGTGCCGATCCAGGGCTTCTGGAAGAACATCAGCGTGGACAGCACGCTCAGCAGGGAGAAGCAGCTCGAGTACGTGTCAGGGCTCCTCCGGAAAATGGACGAAGAGAACACGCCAATTCGGATCGCCCCCTACGACACCCTGGTGCTGAACTACGTTCATTACGGCGAATCGGAGCTCGTCGCGCAGCTCCGCTGGCTCCCCGTTCTTGAAATCATACTCGCCGCGGTGTTCATCATCGTTGCCTATGTCGGCTTCAGCTACATCAAGAGGACCGAGCAGAGCAATATCTGGGTGGGGATGGCACGGGAGACCGCGCACCAGCTCGGCACGCCGCTCTCGAGCATGAGCGGATGGCTCGACCGCGCCAAGACGGAGGGAGCGGGTATGCCCGGGGTCATCGAGAGCCTGCACGAGATGGAGCACGACGTCGTCCGGCTCAACAAAGTCGCGGCCCGCTTTTCCAAGATCGGCTCCCGGACCGAGCTCAAAGAGGAGGACGTGAGCGAGGTGATCCAGGGTGTGATCACCTACATCGCCAAACGGATCCCCCGGTCAGGCAAGAAAGTCGACCTCCTTATCGAAACTCCCGGTGTATTTCCGGCGGACATCAACAGGGAGCTTTTCGAGTGGGTGATCGAAAACCTGATGAAGAACGCGCTCGACGCGATGGAGGGCGCCGCGGGAAAAATCACGTTCCGGATATCGCAGGTGGTGGGGAAGACGACGATCGACGTGACGGACACCGGGAAGGGGATCGATCCAAAATTCCACAAAGAAGTGTTCAGGCCCGGCTACAGCACGAAGAAGCGGGGATGGGGACTGGGACTGAGCCTCTCCAAAAGGATCATCGAGGATTACCACAGGGGGAAACTCTTCGTCAAGCAGAGCGCGCCGGGCGAGGGCACGACGTTCAGGATACGGCTGGGGTAGCAAGGCCCCCTCCCGCGGAGGCATTCACTCTCCCGGCACGCCGGGCCGCACGGGCGGATCCTTACTGATTGTCAAGGACCTCCGGGCCGAGCTTCGGCTTCAGCCACTTCAGCAGCTTCCCTTCTTTGTCGAGCCGGGCGACCTCCTCGACCGCGGCATCCTTCCTTACCCCCTGCGCCTGCCCGTAGGTTTTGATGATGCTCCTGATCCCCGCAAGATCGTATTCGGTCATGTCGCGGGTGCCGGGATGCGTGAGCTCGCGGCGGGTCCAGCCGGCAATAAACATGACAAAGAAATCCGGATTCACCGACGTCAGCGTGTTGATGTACGAATGGAACCGCAGAGATATGTTCGGCGCCTTCCTGGCCCACGTCATGAAGAACATGTTCGCTTCCTCCCGCCTGCCGTTCTCGCCGTCATACGGCGCAGATTCCAGGAAGTCAATGCACTTGAGAATCTCGGGCTGGTATTTCGCGTAATCCTCCTTTTTCTCGAAGGAGTACTTTTTCGGGACTTCGAATTCCTGCGACCGCGACGTGCCGGGCGCGAATATCAGCGAGACAACAATCACCACCGCAAGCGTCCTGAGCATCATGTTTTTCCCGTGAGAAGATTTTGATTGCGTCCGCGTACCGCATCGACGCGCAACGATACTTACTATAGACGCCCGGCCCTAGCGCACCCCCAGGACTGTCCGGGCCTTTTTTCTCCCCATCTCAAACGTCTCCCCCAGCTTCGGTTGCACGAATTCGGTATCCTGCACAGGAAGTTCTTCGTCCGGCGCAATGATGACCGGTTCCACGATCAGCTTCTCCCCCTCCTTGAACGAGAACGTCTCCTCCGCCGCGCGGAACGCCTTCTCGATCGCCCCCCTTTCCTCTCCCTGCGCCGAGGCAAGGACGTTCGCCCTGAGCTCTTCGAGGACGCGAAGATCGTTGTTGACGTCCCTGACCGTCTGCATATCCCTCAGGAAATAGAGGTTCGGGAGGAGCTCCACGGCGGTCCGGATCAGCATCGAAAAGACATTCGGGAAGACGGCCCGAATGCTCGGCTCCGTGATGTTGGGATACGAGGGGTACGTGTTGACGACATACAATTCGCTCACTCCCCCAATGTGAAGGACGCTCTTGAGGGGAGTCTTGTTGGAAATCCCCCCGTCTGCATACAGCTGCTTCACGTTCCGCAGGTGCGGGGGAATCGACGGGTCGTCAACGATCGTCCGCACCGGGGAATACGCCACGGTGGTAATCGTGGACGCCATGATGTATTCCCGTGCCTTGTTCGTGTCCGGCTCGTCCGTGATCGAGCGGACGTACGCGGCACCCGTGTTGAGCGAACTGAGGGAGACGTAGAACTCGTCCACCGTCCTCCGGGCCTTCACCATGTCATGCCGGAAGTATTCCCGTACGTACCTGTCGTAGAGCGGCGTGTTGTCAAAGAGGGAATCGACCCCGGGCACCATCGGCCATTTGTCCATGCGCGTCGTGGCGAATCGCAGGATGAGCCCGAATATCTCCCAGCCCCGGATTTTATAGACGTCGGCGTTTGTGAGCTTCTTCCACTGCTGTTCGATGTCAAGAGCGGCGGCGCGGAGATCCACCGCCTGAGCAACGCTCATGCCGTTGAGCGCGCCGACGGATGTGCCGGAGAGAATGTTGATCCGTTTCCCGGTCTTTTCAAAGTACCCGAGAAGCTCGGTCAGCGCGCCGGCCTGAAATGCGCCCCTGGCGCCTCCCCCGGAGAGAACTACCGCGATTTTGCCCAAGATACGACCGGTGTATCAGAATGGATCGAAAGGGATGAGATGAGAAGATACGGAATAGGAGAGATTGTTACAATCACATTGATCGAGAGGAGTATGCGCTTTGCGAGGAACGCATACTTCTATGCCCACCCTTCAGGTGCGGGCGGTATGAAGAATCTGTCAATCAAAATTGATAGCGCTTTGCTATTCCGCGTATGTTTAGTTACATAGGTATGACGTTGCGTTCCTTGTCGGGGGCTCATTTCCTTGTGAAGTGAGGCCCCGTTTTTATTGACCGGTGACTGAATTCGGAACGGGGAGAGCCAATCGTGCAGAAAGCAACAGCGTTAAACGTGTCATGGTGCATGCGGGCAGTGTTCGTTCTTAATTTCTGCGCCCCGGTGCTTCATGCCCGCCCGGCCGGCACAGTCACAGGATCTGCCGACACGAACACTGTCGGGGGGCTTGCGGTTACCACGACACCGCGGGAGGCCGATGTGTTTGTCGATGGAAGGATGATGGGGCGGACTCCTGTCCTGCTCCCCCGAATCCCCGCGGGGATCAGGCAGCTGCGGTTGACAAAGGCGGGATTCTGCGATTTCTCGGATACGGTAACCATTCTTGAAGGCGTGACCGCAAGTCGCAGGGTCGAGATGGATTCGGCATGCGGGCTGGTTGTAAACACCGTCCCAGACAGCGCAGCGGTGTACGTTGAAAACGTCTTCATCGGCAGATCGCCCCTGAGACTTTCCAACGAGCACGGCGGGTGGAAGACTGTGAAAGTCATGAAGTTGAACAAGGCCCCCTGGGAAGATCATATCTTTCTGGCACCGGGAACGACGGTGACTGTGAATGCAACTCTCAAGAGCAAGTTCGGGACGCTTACGGTCGACGTGTTCTCGAATGACGTGGACGTCCTGATTGACGGGAGAACTGCCTCGCAGGGATCTCTCACCGATTTCATGATCCCCGGGGGGATGCACGACATCGGGGCCCGGAACGCCGACAGCTCCGCAATCGTGACGGAGACGGCGTACATAAGCCCCGGCGAGACGGTGCACTTTCAGGCCCGTTTCGGCAAACCCACCATGGCGCCGTTCCTCTGGTCAATGGCGTTGCCCGGACTCGGGCAGGCTGTCAACGGATCCCCCGGGAAGGGACTCATTTTCCTGGGCGGATTCGCGGCCGCATGCGTATTTACCGCCACGATGAACTCGCGGTACCAGGGCGAACTCGGTCAATATAACGCCGCAGTCGACCAATACAGAAAAGCCACAACAGAGGATGCCGCGAAGGGGGCGGGAGACAACCTTGCCTCACAGTATCAAAGACTCAACAGCCCTTACAGGCTACGTACCGCCGGCATTGTTCTGGCCGGTGCCGTATATGTCTTTTCACTTGTTGATGCTTTCCTGAATCATTCGACCGTGAACACTATGACACAGACAGCTTCACGGTCCACAGGAGCGTGGAGTCCCGAGGCATCAGTCTCGCCATCCGGCGGGGACCTGACATTGCGAATTGAATTCTGAAAGGGAGCGGAATATGAAGGGACGTGCATTGCGGCTGGGACTCATCCCCTATTGCGCATTCCTGCTCGTCGCGGGATGCGATGTCCCCGTGGCCGGGCCATCACGGGACAATCCGAACGACCCCGATTCGCCGGTCTGGACGACACAGCGCCCGTTCATCTACGATGTTTCGAAGACGCCGGACAACAAGGTTCAGGTCAAATGGTTGACCCAGACGACGTACGGAATCTATTTCAAAATCGATCGGCGTATCGCAAGCACGGGGAGCTATAGCCAGGTCGGGAGCGTCCCGGGATCGGCGCCGGTAAACGTTTTCATCGATTCGACGAATATCCCCGTAGGCCATACGTACGCATACCGAGTCGGCGTCGTAGGATCGGCAGGCGCGATTACGTATTCCTATGATTATCCGATTGATATATTCTGAGTCTTATGGATTCCCGGCCAGCGAAGCCCTCGCTGTTCGGAATACCCGATCGAGCATCGGGCGGGTGAGGCGGCCGGTGAATGTATTTTGCTGGCTGGGATGGAACGAGGCGATGAACGTATACGGGCCCAGAGCGTAACGGGCGCCGTGACCGAACGGGGGTCTTTTCTTGAAATCAACCAGGTCCAACTCCCGAAACGCGGTGAGCGCGCTGTCGAACCCGACGCGGCCGAGGCCGACCACGACGCTGACGTGCTTCAGCAAGGCGATCTCGCGGTAGAGGAACGGGCGGCAGTTCCGGATTTCAACGGGGAGAAGCTTGTTCTGCGGAGGGGCGCAGCGGCATGTGGCGGTGATATAGCAATCGGTGAGCGTCAGCCCGTCCGCGAGACCGATCGATTCGGGCTGGTTCGCGAACCCGGCGTCGTGGAGCGCGCGGAGGAGCCAGTTGCCGCTCTCATCGCCGGTGAACATGCGGCCGGTCCTGTTTCCGCCGTGCGCGGCAGGGGCGAGACCGACGATGAGCAGGCGCCCGCGCTTATCGCCGAACCCGGGGATCGGCTTCCCCCAGTACTCCTGGTCGGCGAACCGGCGCACCTTCTTACGCGCGGTCGTCTCCCGCCAGCGGACGAGGCGGGGGCACCTGCGGCACGCGATCACGTCGCGGCGGAGAGCGGCGAATCCGCCGGCGGCCATCCCTACTTCCCTTCTTCAATAACCGGAGCCGGGCCGAGCACGTCGTCGACGGTGAGGAATTTCTCCGGCGCTATCTTCAGTGCCGTGACGCTCTGTCCGATTTCTTTCCTGTCGCCGACGATCACGAAGGCAAGGTTATCGAGGGTGACGTATTTCCCCGCCACTCTCTCCACGTCCGCGGGGGTAACCGCCAGAATCCTCTCCGTGTAGCGGTTGAAATAATCATCGGGGAGCCCGTAGATCACCAGCTCTTCGAGCTGGGAGGCAATCTGGCCGACCGATTGAAAGTCCGACGGGAAACTGAGGGCGACGTAGTTCTTCGCCCTCTCAACATCGGAGAGGGGAATGGGTGCGAGAATCCCCTTCAATTCGTTGATGAATTCGACAAGCGAGCTGTCCGTCACCGCCGTCTGGACGGAGGCGGCGGCGACAAACGGACCCGCGAGCGGACGGAACTCGAACCGTGAGCCCGCGCCGTACGTGTACCCGTGCTTTTCGCGCAGGTTCATGTTCAGCCGGGATGTGAACGACCCGCCGAGAATCGTGTTCATGACGACGATGGCGTAGTAATCGTCCGTCAGGCGCGGCACGCCGACGCGGCCTATCTCGATGACCGACTGCGCCGCGCCCGGCTTGTCAACAATTAGAACCGTTTTCCCCTTGAACTGAGTTATCGGCTGCACGGTCGGCGCGGGTGCGGGCTCACCTTTCCAGTCGCCGAATGCCCGCTCGAGTTTAGGGATCATCTCATCTCCGGTCACGTCCCCGACAACGATAATGGTCGTGTTTCCCGGAACGATGTACCCGTCATGGAATCTTCTCAGGTCGTCAACCGTCATGCCGCGGAGCGTCGCCGCTGTCCCTCCTGCCGGACGGCCATAGGGGTGCTCGCCGTACAGCGTACGGTTGAAGAGAACCGACGCCAGCACCCTGGGCTCGTCCCGCGATTCGACGAGCGAGGTGAGCCGTTCCTTGCGGAGCCGGGCGAGCTCATCGGCGGGGAACCGGGGACGCCGCGTGACGTCGGCAAGAAGGAGCAGGGCGGAATCGAGTTTCGCCAGAGGCGAATGAAGTGAAATCCCAGTGATGCTGAACCCCGAGGACGCCGCGATGTCGGCCCCGAGGAAGTCGATTGCATCGGCGAACTCGAGCGCGTTGCGGGAACCGGCTCCTTCCGTGAGCATCGACGCGGTCATGCTTGAGAGTCCCGTTTTCCCCTCCGGGTCCATCAGCGCGCCGGCGCGTATGACGAGGTCGACCTGGACAAGCGGAACGGCATGCTTCTCCATCAGCAGCACCTTTATGCCGTTGGAAAGAGCGAGATGCCTGATCGGCGGGAGCTTCAGGGAGGGGGGCGGTCCGAGTTTCGGCGGGCCGGAGCGGTCCGGCTGGGCCGAGACGTCCACGGAGGTCAAAAGGAGTGCAACACCGACGACGGTGTTCAAAAGCCGGAGGGGGGCGATGGAGCGATTCCGCGCGGGCCGGACCGCCCGGAGACACGAGCATGCGTTTTCCATTACCGGGCCTCCTTCGTTGCCGCAAGCTCTTTCTTCCCCGTCGGGACGATGCTCAGCACCACGCGACCGTCGTCCCTGAGCCAGGTGTTTGCCATCGCCCTGACCGCAGCCGGATCGATCGCCTTGTACCGCGCCAGGTCTTCGTTGAAGTAATCGGGATTCCCCGTCGACGCGACGTAGCCGTTCAGCTCGTCGGCCACCCCCCCGAGGTTTTCGAGCCGGTCAAGGAACGACGCTTCGAACTGGTTCACGGCGCGTCCGAGCTCGTGCGCGGAGGGCGCTTCGGCTTTCACCCGGTTGATTTCCTCCTGTATCACCCGCTCGATTTCCGTGAGCGTGTGCCCGCCCCGGGCGGTGGCGATGATTTCGAAGACGGAGATGAGCCGGGACGACGCCTGAAAGGCCGACACGTCCTGCGCAATCTGCATATCGTAGACGAGCCGCCTGTACAGCCGTGCGTTCTTGCCGCCGGCGAGGACGTTCGCAAGCAGATCGAGCTCCGCATCTCCCGGAGTGTACCCCGCCGGGGTAAGCCACGCCATGTAGAGCCGGGGGAGCTGTACCCGGTCTTCCTGCACGATCCGCTTTTCCGAAGAGAGATACGCGACGGGTGCGGGCTGAGGCGGGACCGGCGGGCCCGGTTTGATGTCGCTGAACCAGTATTCGACCCTCGCCTTCGTCTTCACCGGATCGATGTCCCCGGCGATGACAAGGCTCGCATTGTTCGGAAGATAGTACGTCCGGAAAAAATTCACGACGTCCTCATACCCCGCAGCCGAGAGGTCGGCCATCGAGCCGATGGTGGGCCAGTGATAGGGATAGTCGGGGGGATAGAGGTTCTCATCGAGCAGGATCGAGGCAAGTCCGTACGGACGGTTTTCGTAACTCTGGCGGCGCTCGTTCTTGACGACCGCGCGCTGCGCGTCCACCTTGGCGGGGGTCATGGCGTCGACGAGATATCCCATCCTGTCGGATTCGAGGAACAGCGGGAGGTCCAGGGCATTGCTCGGGATATTCTCGTAGTAGTTGGTCCGCTCCGTGCTCGTCGAAGCGTTGTTGTCGCCTCCCGCGGCCTCGAGCCACTGGTCGAGTTTCCCCTCGGGAGCGTTCTTCGAGCCCATGAACATCAGGTGCTCGAAAAGGTGCGCGAACCCGGTCCGTCCGGGCCTCTCGCGCGCAGACCCGACATGATACCAGAGGTTGACTGCCACCGCGGGGACGGTGTGGTCTTCATGGAGTATCACGTCAAGCCCGTTCGGGAGCATAAACCGGGTGTACGGGACCGTGATCCGCGGATCGCCCGCCTGCGCGAGCGAGATCGAGACGACGACGAGTGCGAGCAACCGTTTCATCCATCCTCCTTCAAGATCAAGGGCACTTCACTTCCCGGCACCGAATACCTGTCCGACGATGAGCGTATACCCCGAGACGGTCATGTCATCGCTCCCCAGCGCGCGGTCCACGTGAAGCGTGTTCATCATCCAGCGTGTCGAATCCTCCAGGGTGTGCCCGACACGCTCGTTCAGCACGGCGAATTGGCCGTTTGATTCATACGCCTCCGCATCCGCGCGGGAATTCCATATCGTCACGGAGATCAGCTCGTGGCTGTCATTGCTCTGCCCGGTCAGGAACGCGAACCTGCATCCCGGCACGCTGCGGAGCCCCGGGATGATCTCACCTTTATAGAGCGCTGTGAACTCTTCAAGCATGCCGGCGCGGACATGAATCGAGAGGATGCGCAGGAAGAGCCTCCCCTTCCCGGGGGAGGAGAACACGGACGGGTCGGCCCCGACCGGACTTTCGTACCGGGTGATCGCGATCTCCTGCTCGACCGGAGCATACTCAAGCTGAAGGTCCTCGCTCATGTGGACGGTCCACTCGGGCGCCGACGCGAGATACGGACGGGACTGGTCAAGCAGCCTGCGGTATGCCCCCGTCTTTTCGTACGACGCGGCGTCTGCAGCTGAATTCCAGAGCGTGAGGGAGAGTCCCTCTTCGGGGTGATCGACGCTCTGCAGGAGCCCCGCGTAGAGGCACCCCGGAGTGTGCGACAGCTCTGCGATGACAATCGACGTGTACACCTGCCGGAATTCCAGCACCCGGTTTGGATCAAGCCTCGGATGTACGATGCGCATGAACATGGCGCAGCCCCGTATGATGAGAACGGATGGGTCGGAGTAGGCTTCCGCTGGACAAGATCAAAAAGTCACGCCCGAAATGCAACCGGTCAGACCCTCAGGATGCCGCGAAGCTGTTCCTCCGGAGTGTGGAGGAACGGCTGGAGAACGAGCATGCCGGTGGGACCTATCGATTTCCTCAGATACCGCAGCTCCCTGAATTTGCCGGGTGTCTCGGGATCGGGGGGTATTTCAAAGCCCGCTTCCCGCATCAGGAGGAGCCCTTTCGCCTGGACCGCGAGCTCGAGTCGCAGACGCAGGAGGCAGAGCATGTCGGCAAGAACCTCGCCCGGAAACCGGGACTGCAGGGCCTGAAGGTACTCCCCGATGCGGGTCTCGCCGAGCCGCCCGCTGGAAATCATCTCCAGCAGCTCGCGGTCCGTATCGAACCCGACGCCGAGCCACCGGCGCGTGGCCGCTTCGCTGCGCGCAAAGACAACGGACATCAGCACGGGAAGGAGCAGGACGATGAGCATCGTGGAGGCGACCGCCGGTATGAAGAAGTGATTGAACGCCGAATGGATCACGATCGCAATGAGTATCCCGGGAAAGAGCGTGCCGCTGCGGGCGCCTCCGGCGCGGTCGGTCATCACCTTCCCCACGATCCCCGCGATCGACGTCGCCGCCCCGTGCATCATCGCCGTCCCGAATCCCCGGACAAGCCAGAGTATCGCGCTCTGCGACCCGAGCGAGGCGACGTAGGAGACGTTTTCGACGAGCGCGAACCCCGCCCCGATCGCAAATCCCTGGATGGCGGTATCCACGAGGAACGCGGTCTTCCTCGCCGTCAGCAGGTAGACGAGAAACGCCGCTTTGAGAGATTCTTCCATGAACGGGGCGACGTAGCGTGTGTACTGCTGCAGCCCGATGTTCGTCGAACCGAGGAGGTAGGCGTTCACCGGGTACGCGACGGCCGCCGCGACACATCCCGCGCCGAGCGCCGCGACGAGCGAACGCGGAGGGACAAGGCTGTAGCTGTCGAACAGATACAGCGCAGCAAGAAAGACGCAGACCGGTGCGAGACCGAGCAGGAATTGCATAGTCCGTCAGCGCAGTATTTTGACCGAGACCATCACTTCATCCGTCATTTTTTCCCGTTTCTCCGCCGCCCGCGCATACCCGAACGAGACGGTCGATTCAAGGGCCGAGAAGAAGACGAGCCGGAAATCGAGCTGCGCGCCGGCGTCCGCCGCCGCGCGTGAGAGGGCGGCATCGTCCATATTCGCGGCGATCCCGCCCGTGAAGAGGACGAGCTGCGCCCAGGTGCAGTACGCGGATTCTCCTCCGAAGCGCCTGAACCGGAGCGGGGGCGCCACCCATTCAAGGAGAAGCTTGCCGAAGTCGGTCCCCCCGATCGAGTTCAGCGCAGAACCCGGAAACGCATAGTATTCCCGGAAGCGGCGTATCTCCCCCCTGTCGACCCAGTTGTTGCCGAATCCCCCGAAATAGAAGTTTGCGAACGGCTCCTCCCTTTTCCCGGGCGAATACCCGGCGGCCGCGCGAACCCAGATCGACGAGTGATCCAGGGGGAGGAGCGTCCCGCTTTCGATGGATCCGTAGACCCGGGGGTAGAGCGTTCCGTTGACTTCGTCGTTGAGCGATGCCAGTGTCCATCGGACGCCGTTTTCTTCTTCAACCGCGCCGAGGGACCTGGTCACCAACGAGTACTTCAACTTCGCGGTGAGCGAATAGAATGTATTGAACGTTACCGCGATGTTCTGATACTCCGGCAACCGCTCAAGACCCCAGTACCCGGTCAGGCCGCCGGTGAACTCCATGCTCTCCGGCTCTTCGAACGTCCAGTAGTTCCTGTATGTGAGCCCGAGAGACGACCCCTTGCGGCTGACGCGCGTGGGACCGAATATGTCATAGAAATCCGCCGGGTTCCAGGAGCCGCTCACTCCCCATTCCCAGAAGTTATAGTTGAACAATGCGTGCAGCCTCTGGTCGGTCGGGACGGAACGGTTCGGCGTATAGGAGGCACTCATGTCGATCCGGTGGAGGAAAATCGGGTCGGAGAAATTGAACCGCAGACCGTACCCCGGATACACTTTGTACCCCTCGACGATCGGGTAGAGGGACGCAAGCCGTATGTTCCCCGCGGGACTGTACGTTCCCGAAGAGGTCGTCACCGAATCCGCATTGACGGCGGACGGGGGGGGGAGAGCCCATGTTTTCAGCACGGGGAAGCTGTCGACGACGGCCTGACCGAGATAGCCGACGGGGCTCACGTCGGTGACCGTGCGATCCGCGAGGAGGACGGGCTCGAACCCCCTCCCCGTGAAATGAAACGCAAGAAGCGAATCCGCCGAAAGCCGGAGCGGCCTGAAAAATCCCGTCTCTGTGTTTGTGACCCATTCCATCGTGCGGCGCCCGACGTCGTACCGGACGATGTTCGAGACGCCGCTGTAGTAGGAACTCCCGTAGAGCTTCGTGCCGTCTTCCGAGAAGACGAAGTTGGCCGGCGTGCTGTTGACAAAGTCGTAGAGCGTATCGCAGGTTGCGTCCCCCGCCAGAAGCGCGGCGGTGCTCATCCGGACGAGAACCTGCCTCCCGTCGACGTTCGTCAGCGCACCGACAAGCTTCGCACCGTCGGGAGAGATGTCGATGTCGAAGATGTCCTTCCCGTAATCGAACGAGAAGACCTGGTTCCATTCGGTGTACGGGTACGGGATCCTGACAAGCGTCGAGATTCCGTTAAAGTGACGGACGCCCCAGAGGGACCTGTCGGTTCTGTTGAACGCGAAATCCCCGGTCCTGACGTCCTTGATGAGGAGGCGGGAGGAGCCCGTCGGAATTTCATAAGAATACAGGTCGCGCCAGTGGTTGTTGTCCGTGGTATAAAAGAGCGTCCGTGCCGCAGGGTCGAACGAGAGGGACGTTACGTAAAACAGAGCTCCTCCCCGGACCTCGTGCAGGTTTTCCACCTCCCCGGTCTTCAGATCGACGGCGGCGATGTGCGCTGTCTGTCCCGGGAGGTTGACGGCGACGTATACGCGGTGGGACAACGGATCAACGAACGACCGGGAAACGGACCCCATCGCCTCGCGCGTGAATTTGCGGTAGGGCGTGATGGGATACCGGCGGAGGGAATCGAGGTTGGCCCTCTGCCAGCGTCGCTCCCACGCGATCCAGTTCTGCCACTCCTCGTCGAGCGGTGCGTGGTAGACGTCTTCAAACTGCGACGAGAAACCGGCACTGCAGCCCGGGGACTGTATGAACCACCGGAGGAGAGGCACAGGACCGTGCATGAGCGCAAGATAGCTGATGAACCTCGTCCCGTAGAGATACGACGCCGCCCCCACCTGAAAATCCACTTTCGTCCCCTCCGCTTCCAGTCCGACCGCGTCGAATATACAGCTCGAGTCCCGCACCATCGTCCGGAAGACCATTTCGTCGTACGCACCCAGCGCGCGCCCGAGCCCTCCCGCCATCCAGGTCTCCATGAATACCGCGATCGACTCCACGTACCAGCGGGGCGCATACCAACGCGGGCCCGTGAGATACGCATACGCCATGGAAAGGGGCTGCTCGGGAATGGGCGCAACCTTTCCGAAAAACACCGAACGGAAGAACGCGTCCCGCGGAGAGGGCTTGTCCATCGTCATCACGTGGACGAGCTCGTGCATCATCATGAGGTTGAACCGCTCCTCGGCGGGCATGGTCTCGTACACATAACTGAAGGGAGCGATGCCGATGCTCATGAAGTCGAAGGGAACGGTGTTCGCCGCCCCGGAGGCATAATCGCCGAAGTCCTGGAGGAGAACGTTGACCTTTTCCGGCGGCCTGTAGTCGAACAGCCGGCTCTCGAACCGGTATGCGTTCTCGAAGCAATCGACGATGTGGGGAACGAGGTACTCGTGGGCTTTGGAGTAGTAGATGAGCCGGAGGTTGTTCGTTTCGCGTTCGAAGAGCTGGGCGTGAAGGTGGACCGGAACGAGCGATGCGGCTCCCGTGATCAGAATGAGTCCCGCTGCCAGGCGATCCATGCGGAGACAGGTACCGGCCCCCGGGACACGGGAGAGCGGCGAACGGAACGGCACACGAGGCACCAGGGGCGCGTCAGATGTGTGGTGGGATCTGCGAAAGATCAGGGGAGATTATCAGAGTTTTCGCCGCAAAAAGCAAGGGGGAGGAGGGGAAGGAGAAGTCATCACGGGGAGATCATACTTCAATTCGTGCATGCTCAAGCAGGTTGACCGACACCACCCGGAATTGAAATCCAGCGCGCAAGGGGCGGGCCGATACAACGGAAGAGGCGCCCCCCGTGAAAGGAACGCCTCCCGCCACCTGACCGCATCCGACCCGCGTTGAGGCGGGACGAACATCGTTACTGCTGTGCTGCCGCGCCTGCGGCCCCGAATGCACCGCTCGTGAGTGCAGAAACGAACGCGGAGTTCGTGAGGGCCGACTTGAGGTCCGGGCTCGCCAACGCCGCAGCAAGTGTTGCGTTCTGCAACGAAGCTTGAAGAGCGGGGTTCTGGAACGCCGCCGTGAGCGCGGGATCCCTCAGTGAAGCCTGCAGTGAAGGAGTAAGCAGCGCCGCCTGCAACGACGGGGAATTCAATGCCGCGGCAAGTTGAGACGATCTTAGTGATGCCTGAAGAGCCGAAGTGTTGAGCGAGGCCTGAAGGGCCGGCTCCCTGAGGGCAGCCGTGAGAGCCAGAGTGTTGAGCGACGCCAGGAGCTGCGGATTCCGGAGCGAAGACTGCAGCGCCTGACTCTGCATTGCTGCCGCGAGGTCAGGAGATGCGAGCGCGGATGCCAGCTCTGAAGACCTGAGTGCTGTCTGAAGCGCGGGAACACCGAGCGTCGCCTTCAGCTCAGCCTTCAGAGCGGCGGTGTTCAATTTCGCCGCCGTCAATGCGGCGGTCATGTCGGAATTGAGAAGAGCGGTTGTGAATCCCGGGTTTGCCAGCGCGGAAACGAAGGCCTGGGACCTAAGCGCCGCCGTGAATGCGGGAATCGAAAGAGCAGAAGAAAGCGAAGGCGTGGCGAGAGCGGCAGTCACCCCCGGATAGGACATTGCCGAGGCGAGCTCCGGTACCGCCAGAGCGGCCGCAACGCCCGGCTGCGCCAGGGCCGAATCGAGCTGCGGGGTGGCAAGCGAGGCCGTGAACGCCGGGTTGGTCATCGCTGCTGTAAATGCCGGTGTCGCCAGAGCCGATTTGAATCCCTCGTTGTTCAGGATCGCCTGGATTTTGTCGTTCTGCAGGATTTTCTGCACCTCGGGATCCTGCAAGTGGACGTCCTTCTCACTCATCTGCCCCGCGCGGTACTTATTGGCGGCGCCGATGGTCCCGAAGACGTTATTTACGGGGGGCCATCCGTGAAACGCGATATACACGACAAAACAGGCTGCGACGATCCCTGCGCCGATCCAAATCGGGCGCCTGGAGCGCCTGGCGGCTGTTGCCGGTGAGTTTTCCATCTGTTCCTCCTGGAGGGGATGGTGAGTGAAAATCGGGTGCTGCTGGTCTACATTTCAACGAACGGAAAGCGTGATTCAGTGAACCTGAATGTCCCTTGTAAACGTCCCCCCTCCCGTGCAGGCCACCTGCACGGTGATCCTCGAGTCCTTCACACCCGAAAAAGAGAGGGTGCATCCCTGCGTCCCGGTTCCCGTTACCGTGACAGTCCCCTCATTGACGACGACGGGCGCCCCCGCGGATTGAAATTCGCGGACGTTTTCGAGCTTCACGCGTGACGGGTCATACGACAGCTTCGTGGTTGTCGGGACGGCGCAGGCAATTCTGAGCGTCACTTCTTTCCCCGATTCCGTCGGGATCGCGGTAAGCAGTCCTTTTGCGCCCTGCACGTCGACGCTGTACGACTCCGCGTTCGTGATGAGGGTTCCGGTCGCCGCATCGCCTGAGACACCTGCCCCGGGCTGGGGATGGATCAGGAACATGAACAGCAATGCACCGGTCACGAGGCCCCCCGTGAACACGGTGCCGTAGCGGAGGACCGTGGGGGTCAGGACGAGGTTCCGGAGAGATTCGATCCATGATCTGCGCGAAGGAGGGGGCGCGATCCTTGACCGGACGTCCGCCCTGATCCTGTTTCCCAGGTTGACGGGCGGCTCTGCCTGGCGCACCGAGGCGAGCGACGTCCCGAGAGATTTGAGTTCCGCGTGGAGCCTGCGAGCGGCGGCATTCCGCCGGAGGGCCGAGTCCATCGCACGGCGTTCGGAGGGAGAAAGGTCTCCATCCACGTCCCGCTGTATCAGTTCACGAATCTGTTCTCCGGTCATGCCTCCGTACCCCTTTCTTCTTCAGAATATCCTTCAGCAATTGCCTTGCGCTGAAGAGCCGTGATTTCACCGTTTTTTCGGACAGGTCCAGAACCTGCGCGATTTCCCTGTAGGAGAGCCCCTGCATGTGTTTGAGGACGATGACGGCCCGCTGATCAACTTTGAGCATCATCAGTCCGTCCTGAATGCGCTTTTCGATCCGGAGAGCCTCGTCGTCCTGTTCCTCCGCGGCATCAGCCGCCGGATCGATCCCCTCGAGCCCTTCGAACCTCTTCTTCTGTTCCAGCGCGTTGAGCGATTCATTGACCGCGATCCGGTAGAGCCAGCTGTAAAACCTGAACTGCGGATCAAATTTCCCGAGATTCTCGAACGCCTTGACGAAGACCGATTGCGCTATGTCGGCCGCTTCGTCCGAATCCCTCACCATGCGGAGAGCGAGATTGAAAATAGTCCGCTGGTGCCTCCCCACGAGCATGTCGAAGGATTTGATCTCGCCGGCACGGCACTGCCGGACCAGATCTTCGTCACTTTGCTCTGTCATAAATACAGTCAGTCGGTGAAAAAGTTGGCATTATTCAATCTCAAAAATCAGGTCAAACCGGGCTATTTTGAAGACATCCCGCACCATCCGGTTCATGTTGACGAGCTTTATCGCCTTCCCCTCTTTCTTCAGCCGCTGCTGCGTCGCAAGGAGGACACCGAGACCGGCGCTGGAGATGTAGTCCAGATCCCTGAAGTCGACAATCGCCGAGGCGTTAAGCACCGAGAATACCTCGCGGGCCCGGTCGGTCTGCGCGGCGTCCAACCTCCCTGTTAAGACAATGATCCCCCTGTCGTTGACGGTGATGCTGAACATGCTACCTCTCCAGGATTTTTGTCAGTGTGATTCTGCTTGTGCCGTCAACGTAATCGTACGACAACCCGTCGAGCATCTCCCGCGCGATGTGTATCCCCAGCCCCCCCGGTTTCCGGTCTTCGAACGGGACGTCGAACTGGGTTTTTGTCGGCCTCGTGACGTCAAACGGGACGGAAGTCTCTTCCTCGAGCCTGACGGTCACGGTGTTCCCGTCGCGCACTGCGTCGAGGAGTATTTCATTCCCCGTTCCCCTCCCGTACTTCACGATGTTCGTAAAGAACTCTTCAACGGCCAGGTCGATGACGTAGGAGGACTGCCGGTCTATCCTCTCCTGCTCTGCAAAGGACCTGAGGAAGGCGAAGACCGCGTCGAGCGATCGGATGTCCTTCTCGAACTGCTGCCGCATCAGGCGCACCATCCGTCGGTCCGGGCCGTCGGGGATTCGGTTCTCATTTACAGGCGCTTGATCACGACGATCGTCATGTCGTCCGCCTGAGGCGCGGTCCCCGCATGGATACGGACGGCACCGATGATGGTCTCGATGATCCCCGCAGCGTCCTGTGTCCTGCACCCGGAGACGACCGATTCGATCCTGGCGTCGCCGAACTGCACCTGTGCGGGGTTGACCGCCTCGGTGATGCCGTCCGAATAGACGACGATAACATCCCCCGGGGCGAGCGGCACCCCCTCCTCGCTGTACGGAAAATCCTCCATGATGCTCAGGACGAGGCCGCCCGTCCCGAGCCTGGCGGGCGATCCGCTCCCCGAGAAGTGGAACGGGTTGTCGTGTCCTGCGTTGCAATAGGTGAGCGTGTGGTTCGTGGTATCCAGGCGGCTGTAAAAGAGGGTGACAAACTTGTCCGAGCTTGTGCTCTGGTGCAGGAGCTTGTTCGCCCGCTGGACGCAGACAGCCACGGTGGGACTCGTGAGCGTCTGACCCCTGAGCGTCGCCTGGACGTTCGCCATCAGCAGGGAGGCAGGAAGGCCCTTTCCGGAGACGTCGGCGAGGCAGACGGCAATATGCGAATCGTCGACCGGTATAAAGTCATATGCGTCACCCCCCACGAGCTGCGCGGGGATGCTTTTCCCCGCGATGTCGTATCCCGGAACCGTCGGCGAGGTTTTCGGCAGCAGGTCCATCTGGATCGTCGCCGCCAGACGGACCTCCTCCTTCATCCTCTGAAGGGCCTGTTCTTCTTCGTACAGACGCGCGTTTTCGACTATCTGTGCCGACTGGCCGGCGATGATCGCCAGGAGGCGCTGATCCTCCTCCGTGAATGACGCCCCGTCCCGTTTGTTGTAGACGGTGAGGACTCCGACCAGCGTGGATTTGACCATCATCGGGACGCACAGGAGGGATTGTATCGACTCGTCCCACTGGACTCCCCTGAACCGTTCGTCCGCCCTCGGGTCGTTCACCGTGAGGGGCTTCTTGTTGAGATGCATCCATCCGAGGAGGCTCTGGCTGAAATGATACTGGGGGGACTGCGCCGAGCTTGCCATCGTGCGGACGAGAGTCTTCATGACGTCCTGCGATCGGTGGTCGACGAGCGTGATAACGCCCTGCTCGGCACGTATGGCACGGATCGACCGGTGGATGATCGTCCGCATGATGTCCTGCAGGTTCACCGAGGCCCCGATAGCCCGGGCGAGGTCATTGAGTATCGATAGCTCCTCGACCGCCCTTTTCAGTCTGCGGTTTTCCTCTTGCTGAGAGAGTCCACCTGCGCCGGGTGCGTCCTGCGGAGCCATGGGGGTGAGCGGATGAAAGGATGAAAAAGTGATTCAAAAGTAAGGAAACCGGGGAGCAAAAAGCAAGGCCGTGAAGGAGCACAAAGGAAGGGACGACGGAAGGAGGAACGATTCCCCGCCGCGGAATATGGCGAAAGAGGCGAACGGGCGACGTTTATCGCCGCCCGTTCACGCTGCAAGAGTCAAACGTACCTTTCAGTGCGGCAACGGAGGAGGGGGAGGCATGACGGGCGGGGCCTTCGGCTTGAAGACCGCATACCCGATCAGGCCGCCGATCAGACCGAAGAGAGGATCAATGATAAGGTGGAACACGAACGCGATGCCGAGGAGGCCCCGTCCGCTCATCATACCCTGTATCATCCTCATTGTCTCCGGGGGGATCCGATCACCGAGTCCCATGTCCTGGAGCCGCTGCATTCCGCCGCCCATCGCCATGCCGAAGACCAGGTGCAACAGGGCGGTAAGAATGGTCGTCACGACGGCGCCGACAAGCCCCGCGAGCGCACCGAGAGCCAGCCCGTCAGAATTTGAAAGCGGCGGGTGGGATTCCTTCAGGTCTTTCTTATAGAAGAAGACCGCCATGAATCCACCGAGCATGATCCCCGCGCAGCAGAAACAGTTGATAAAGCTCAGTATCGGCACGCCGGAGATCACCCCCATGATCACACCGCCGTACAGGGCCGGCATCAGTTTTCCGGGTTTTTCAGGCATCGATAAGTCCTTTCACTGGTGGGACCGCTTGTGGTTTGGGCCGGGCGGACAGCTGGCTTACGCCTTCGACGGCGCCCGGAATGATGAGGAAGGGAAGCAGGACTCCTAACCATGCACCTGTCACCGCACGGATGATGTTCGAGGAATCATAAACACCGGCCGCCTCGAGCGTGAAGTCGATGAGCACCGGCATAATCGAAACGAGCAGAAACACCCTCCCCGGCTGCGGCGACCGGAGAGCGCTCCCCTTCGCCCTGTACAGGGGGTAGATGATCGTACCGGCAAGAAAACCGAAGTAAATCGCCGTGCATCGGCCGCAGACGGCAAGCGGCTCTCCGAAGAGATGGAACGACCGGGAGTCGATCTGATGACAGAGGGGACTGAAGAACGCGTACACGATACTCCCGAGCGAACCAAAAGCGGCGGAGGATGCTGCAAAGGGCGCAACGAGGATGAGCGCGCACCAGGCAATCGCGCCAGAGAGTACCACCGCATACGTGAGACGTGCGAATCGCATGGCAGAACATACCCGAAAATACGACCAGAATCAACTCTCAGTCGTATAAAAAGCCTGCCCTCCCCTCAAACAACTTGGTAACCCAATATTAGGGCCCACAAGAAATCCCGATCATTCTGTTAGTCCAGGACAGGTTCCTCGGCGTCCAAGGACCGCCACATGATGGTGTTGGTGATAGTATAAGTGGTGCGTAGTCTAAATGAAGCAGAATCCGTTATTGCCGAGATCTGAAAAGTTAGGATAGTGCTCTCCCAATCTTCGAGCGCTGGGGAGAGGGAAGGTCAACCCGGCAGCCGATAGGTGCGATCTTGATGTACACTTAGGATTCGCTTGCCCCGACGCCGCGAAAGAGGTCATGCCGACGTTCTCAACTTCCAGCTTCGTGGGAGAGAATATCACCATCCGGGATGATCTATTCGAACAGTCCATCCACTTTCGCAATCGATCGGATATATATAATGGGTTAGCTGCCCTGATGGCGAGTCCCAATATTAGCTTTTCGTTACCGTTCCACTGGCGAAATGGCTCTGAGACCACCGAAATGCCATATTTTTCCGAGTGAAATTAGCCTGATGTCGCCGAATTGCGAGACTTCTCGCGGATTTGCGGTATGTGAATTGGTGAGTTATCTTATCGCAGACGTTCGACTTCTCTCGCAATGTTAGCAGGGACCTTGCAGTGATACTTCATCTTCAGGTCTTGACTTGCATTACTTCACTCGGAGCCCGGAACCCATATCAGAGGATCCCTAATAGTTATGGATTGTAATCGATCTCTCAACGGAGACTCTTCAACGATGCAAATTGTTGAGCGGCATTGGGAGCGAGTTTTCCCTAGCCATCAATCAGTCTGTTTGGTATCTGCTATTGTCGCCCTTTCGTTGATCGTTTCATCTTGTCGCAAATCTGCATTAACTCAATGTGAAGGCCACGTCTAATGAATAGTCTGATACCATGCCGCTTCATTGAATATTCTCTAGCTTGCTTTGCTCTCGTGGTTAAGCCTTCCCTCAACGCCGAGGCCCAATGGGTGCAGACCAACGGTCCTTATGACACTTTCATATCGTGTCTCACGGTCGGCGACTCTTCTATTTTGGTTGGGAGCGATGCTGCTGAGTTCTTTCTATCGGTTGATAGCGGTAGAAGCTGGACGAGTCACAATGTCGCACGATCTGGTGAACTACTGTCTTTGGCATCGAACGGATCAGGTATCTTCGCTGGAGTCGAATGGGGACTTCTCCGCACAACAGACCACGGAGCGACCTGGACGAATGTTCTCTCAGACTCTGGGGGCAACACCGCCTTTAGTGTCTTCGCACTCGCCACTTGGGAATCCGAAATCTTCGCAGGCGTAGATGTTGGCTTGGCGATTGGAGAAGTCTTCGTCTCGGTCGATTCTGGTGTGTCATGGATTAATGTGAGCGATGGAATCAACTTCGGGAGGATTTCTTCATTTGCCCTTGTGTCCAACGGAGCAGGTGGTAACAATGTATTCCTTGGTACCGATCGAGGAGTCTTTCTCTCGACAAACACTGGCAATAGTTGGAGCATTCTAAACAACGGGCTGAAAAACAAGCATGTGACCTCTCTTGCGGTCGAGGGTGCAACATTGATTGCGGGAACATATGGCGGTCTGTACGTGTCTGGCGACAATGGATCTACATGGTCGCCAGCCTCTTCGACTTTGGATGGATCTGAAATCAGCAGTCTCACAGTGGTAGGGACAAGCATTTTTGTGGGAACATGGGATCAGGGGGTACTCCTTTCCACCGATGACGGGAATAGTTGGACACCTGCAAATAGTGGCCTGTATAGCAAATGCGTAAACGCTCTTGGCTGCATCGGAACCAAAGTCTTCGCTGGGTTTATGGATGGCACCATTTCCCGCACCACAGATCTCGGGAGGAGTTGGTCTGTCGTTTCGTCAGCATCAAGCCGGAATTCATCTTCTCAATCCCTTGCTGCCATTGGAAATACAATCCTTGCATGCACGGCATACTACGACTATGCTGCCTCAGGAGACGGCATTGATTGGCTCCCGACAATATTTGCGTCCAATATCTTTGCAGTGGGAGATTCAATCGTGTATACCATTTCCAATAGCGGAGCCTGCGCTTCGAGAGACGGAGGGATGACTTGGACTAACCTTCGAAATGCGAATTTTCCGACGTCTGGGCTTACGACAGGTTTGGCTGCGGTGGGAACCAACATTTTTGTCGGCACAGCTCCTATTGTTGACATCGATACTTCTGAAGGTATATACCTCTCAAGAGACAATGGCGCAAGCTGGCATAGAAGCTTCAAGAGTCCCTTGATTTCCGCTCTTGCCGCCAATGGCCGAGCCATATACGCGATTAATGGTGGGACTCTCTGGTCTTCAGCTGACACTGGAGTGACATGGCAAATGTTCACGTTCCCTCCTCCTCCTCCTGCGGGTTCGCCGTATGTCTTTGCCGTCGCGTTTAGAGATTCCGAGATCTTTGTCGGGTCTTCCGCCGGGGTTCTTCGTTCAATGGACGGTGGCATTCACTGGGCATACAACAACTCAGGCCTACAAGGTTATGTGAATGCGATGGCGGTACATGGCAAGAACGTCTACGCGGGGACAAGCGCAGGTGTTTTTGTTCTGAACAAAGAGGATACCAACTGGTCTAGTGTGAACACTGGCCTGCCTCCAGCCTCCAACGCAGTTTCGTCCATTGTGGCAGACAGCACCGAGGTCTACGTGGTAGCGGGAGGAGCTTTCTGGAAAAGACCGCTCTCCGAGATAGAGACTTCAGTTGTCGCGACTACTGAGAGAACACCTACTGCGTTCTCGCTTTCACAGAACTATCCAAATCCTTTCAACCCGACGACCAAAATTGAATATACAATTGCTCGCAAAAGTATGGTTACACTTACCGTATATGACCTGCTTGGCCGAATCGCTGAGACATTAGTTGCGAATGTTCAATCTCCCGGAAAATACACAGCAACCTTTAACGCAAGTAGGTTTGCATCCGGAATATATTTCTACCGATTGAATGCAGGGGATTGCTTGGAAACAAGAAAACTTATGGTGATCAAATAGACGGTATGTTTAAAAAGTAAGCCTCTTCTTCGGTGCGTATATTGTTGTGTGACCAACAAGATACCACAACCGAAGGGAGGCTTACTATGCAGCCGGAATGTACCAAAGTTCAATTCACCGGTCAACATGTCTATGTCGGGATTGACGTAGCAACGAAGAGTTGGAAGGTGTGCATCTATGTTGGCGATGCGTATCACAAGCGCTTCTCGCAACCACCTGAGCCGGACGCGTTGGTTGAGTATTTGCATCGGAATTTTCCTGATGCAACGTACCATTCTGTTTATGAAGCGGGATACTTCGGTTTCTGGATCCACCGGGGACTCACTCGCTTGGGCGTGGACTCGATGGTGATCAACCCGGCTGATGTGCCAACCACGGATAAAGAGCGTCACCGTGCCTTGAACGACATAAATTATCGGAGAGCGTGACGACGCGCTTCTTGATTTTCAGAGGGGGGGCGGGTATATTTTGCCATGATCACACCTCCTCATCCCCGCCGCTACACAATCGCCCTGGTCCAGATGTCGGTGGGCGAAGATTCCGGGAAGAACCTCCGGCACGCCACAGAGATGATCCGCGAGGCCGCCGGGAAGGGCGCCCGCGTGATATGCCTCCCCGAGTTGTTCCGCTCCCGCTATTTCTGCCAGCGGGAGGAGACCGCTTCGTTCGATCTGGCGGAGAGCGTTCCTGGTCCGACGACAGATTCCCTCGGCGAGACCGCAAAGTCGCTCGGCGTCGTCATCATCGCACCGATGTTCGAACGGAGGGGTCCGGGAGTCTACCACAACAGCGCCGCCCTGATCGACGCGGACGGGGGGATCGCGGGCTTTTACCGAAAGATGCATATCCCCGACGACCCCGCGTATTTCGAGAAATTCTATTTTACCCCGGGGGACCTCGGGTTCAACGCGTTTAACACGGCGGCCGGAAAAATCGGCACGCTGATTTGCTGGGACCAGTGGTACCCGGAGGGGGCCCGGCTGACGGCGATGCAGGGGGCCGATGTCCTGTTCTATCCGACAGCCATCGGATGGCACCCTGCGGAAAAAGCCGCGTTCGGAATGACACAGCTCGACGCATGGCGGACGGTACAGAGGGGACACGCCGTCGCCAACGGCATTTACGTCGCAGCGGCGAACCGCGTCGGCCTTGAAATTCCCCCCGGTGGTGGAGCGGGAATCGAGTTCTGGGGCTCCTCGTTCATCGCAGACCCGCAGGGAACGATACTGGCGGACGCCCCCGCGGACGCTGAGGCGATACTCACCGCCGTCGTGGACACCGGGCACATGGAAGACGTGCGGCGCAACTGGCCGTTCCTGCGGGACAGGCGGATCGACGCATACGGAGGGATAACGCGCCGGTTTCTCAACGACGAACCATGGAGCCTCGCGCCATAACACACCCCTCCGAAGCTCCCGCCGGCCAGGGATTCCGCATGCCGGCCGAATGGGAGCCACACGAAGCAACCTGGATCGGCTGGCCGCACAACCGGACCGACTGGCCCGGGAAGTTCGCGATCATCCCGTGGGTCTACGGCGAGTTCGTCAGGAAGATCGCTCCCGGGGAGACGGTCCGCATACTCGTCGACTCCGCTTCACATCAGTCGTCCGCCCGGAGAATCCTTAAGAAAGCGGTGGTGGACCTCGCCAGGACGGAGTTTTTCCGATTTCCCACAGACAGGGGATGGGCGAGGGATTTCGGACCGATTGCCGTCAGGGGGAGCGCCGGTGAGATCGCGTTCGTGGATTTCCAGTTCAACGCATGGGCGAAATATCCGGACTGGAAGAAGGACGCGCGCGTCCACACCCGGGCAGCGAAGGCGATGGGACTCAGGCTCCTCGACGCGGCGATAAACGGGAAACCGTTCGTTCTCGAGGGGGGGTCCATAGACGTCAACGGGAGCGGGTCGGTCCTGACGACGGAAGAATGTCTCCTCGATCAGAAGGTGCAGGTACGAAATCCGGGAGCCACCCGGGAGCAGATAGAAAAGTCCCTCCGGGCGACACTCGGGGTGTCCAATGTGCTCTGGCTCGGGAGCGGCATCGCCGGAGACGACACGCACGGGCACGTCGACGACATCGCGCGGTTCGTGAACCGGCGGACGATCGTGGCGTGCGATGAGCAGAACCCTTCCGACGTGAACTATATTCCGCTGAACGAAAACCGGGAGCGCCTCGCAGGGATGAGGCTTGAAGACGGCTTGAAACCCGACGTCGTCCTCCTGCCGATGCCTTCCCCTCTTCGTTACGGAGGGGTCCGGCTCCCGGCCAGCTACGCCAACTTTTATATCTGCAACGCATGCGTGATCGTCCCCACGTTCAATGATCCCCGGGACCGGACCGCGCTTGGCATACTCTCGGAACTGTTCAACGACAGGCCCGTCGTCGGCATACATGCCGTCGACCTCGTCCTTGGATTCGGCACACTCCACTGCCTCACACAGCAACAACCCCGCTAAAGGGAAGCCCCGCCGGGGCAAATTCCCACTTTATGCCCCGTAATTCCTAATTCTTGGAATTCCAGTTTCATTATGGCGCGAATTGAGCTGTTTTCGGCTCCCCGGGGTGGCATGATATTCGCCCTTTCTTGTGGGTTGACTGAAGTAATACCTGCTAATTAAACGCATTACCTCAATACATAAGGCCGCATGATGAAACGCAAAATGGTCACGATCGACGGGAATGAAGCCGCCGCATACGTCGCGCACAAACTGAGCGAAGTCATCGCAATCTACCCGATCACCCCTTCTTCCAACATGGGGGAGTGGGCGGACGAATGGTCCGCGCAGGGGCGAAAGAACCTGTGGGGGACAGTCCCTTCGGTCACGGAGATGCAGAGCGAGGGGGGAGCCGCCGGCGCGATACACGGCGCGCTTCAGACCGGCGCGCTCTCGACGACGTTCACCGCATCGCAGGGGCTTCTCCTGATGATCCCGAATATGTTCAAGATCGCGGGAGAGCTGACGTCGACCGTGTTCCACGTTTCCGCGCGCGCCCTTGCGGCACAGGCGCTCTCGATATTCGGCGATCACAGCGACGTCATGGCGGCCCGATCCACCGGGTTCGCGATGCTCTCGTCGAACTCGGTGCAGGAAGTGATGGACTTCGCGCTCATCGCGCAGGCGGCGACGCTCGAGGCGAGGATCCCGTTCCTCCACTTTTTCGACGGGTTCCGGACGTCCCACGAGGTGATGAAGATCGAGCAGCTCGCCGACGAGGACCTGCGCGCGATGATGAGCGACGAACTCGTCCAGGCGCACCGCGCGCGGGGCCTCTCGCCGGATCACCCCGTGATGCGCGGATCCGCGCAAAACCCCGACGTGTATTTCCAGGGACGCGAGACCGTCAACCCGTTCTACGCCGCATGCCCCGGCATCGTCCAGAAGGCGATGGACAAATTCGCGACGCTGACCGGGCGCAGGTACAGGCTGTACGAATACGCCGGGAGCCCGAACGCCGAGCGCGTGATCATCATCATGGGATCGGGCGCGGAGGCCGTCCAGGAGACCGTTGAAGCCCTCAACGCGAAAGGGGAAAACCTGGGACTCCTGAAGGTCCGGCTTTTCCGGCCGTTCGTGACAACCGAGTTCGTCAAGGCGCTCCCCCCTTCCGTGAAGAAGATCGCGGTCCTCGACCGCGTCAAGGAACCCGGCGGGGCGGGAGAACCGCTCTACCAGGACGTGATCACGGCGGTCGCCGAGGCGCTTGCAACAACGACCGCCCCGTTCTCCTCGTTCCCGGTGATTACCGGGGGCCGGTACGGTCTCTCATCGAAGGAATTCACCCCGTCGATGGTGAAAGGGGTGTTCGACGAGATGAAGAAGGCCTCGCCGAAGAACCACTTCACCGTGGGGATCACGGACGACGTGTCCCATACGAGCCTGCCTGAAGACCCCGCGTTTACAACGGAATCGGACGATGTCGTCCGCGCCCTCTTCTACGGTCTCGGGGCCGACGGGACCGTCGGCGCGAACAAGAATTCGATCAAGATCATCGGCGAGGACACCGAGAACTACGCCCAGGGCTACTTCGTCTACGATTCGAAGAAGTCGGGCACGACGACGACCTCGCACCTCAGGTTCGGCCCCCGGCCGATCCACTCCACGTACCTCGTGGACAGGGCGAACTTCGTGGCGTGCCACCAGTGGTTCTTCCTCGAGAAGTTCGACGTGCTCAAATCAGCGGTCCCGGGGGCCACCTTCCTGCTGAACAGCCTGTTCGGCCCCGAAAAGGTGTGGGACGAACTGCCGCAGCACATCCAGCAGCAGATCATCGACAAGAGGATCAAGTTCTACGTGATCGACGGCTACAAGGTGGCCCAGGCGACAGGCATGGGGGCGCGCGTCAATACGATCATGCAGACATGCTTCTTCGCCATCTCCGGCGTCCTGCCCCGCGAGGCGGCGATCGCCGCCATCAAGAATTCGATCAAGAAGACGTACGGGAAGAAAGGGGACCAGATCGTCCAGCAGAACTTCGCCGCCGTCGACCAGACACTCGCAAACCTCTTCGAAGTGAACGTCCCCGCCAAGGTCACGAGCACCATCGCGATGCCCCCCGTGGTATCGCCGAAGGCGCCGAAGTTCGTGAAGGAAGTGACCGCGGAGATCATGGCGGGGTTCGGCGACCTGCTCCCGGTGAGCAAGATGCCCGTGGACGGGACGTACCCGACGGGGACGGCCCGGTGGGAAAAGCGGAACATCGCCCTCGAAATCCCGGTGTGGGACCAGCCGGTCTGCATCCAGTGCAACAAGTGCGCGATGGTCTGCCCGCACGCCACGATCCGGGTGAAGGTGTTCGATCCGAAATACCTGAAGGACGCCCCGCCGACGTTCAAGTCGATGGATTACAAGGGGACCGAGTACAAGGGGATGAAGTACGCGGTGCAGGTCGCGCCCGAGGATTGCACGGGGTGCGGACTCTGCGTCGAGGTCTGCCCGGCGAAAAACAAGTCGGAAACGAGACTGAAGGCGATCAACATGCACCCGCAGCCGCCGTTGCGCGAGGCGGAGGGGGCCAACTACGACTTTTTCCTGGGGCTTCCGGAAACGGACCGCCGCGAGGTGAAGGTGGATACCGTGAAGGGCTCGCAGTTCCTCCAGCCGCTCTTCGAGTATTCAGGAGCCTGCTCGGGATGCGGCGAGACGCCGTACGTGAAACTCGCCACGCAGCTCTTCGGCGACAGAATGATCGTGGCAAACGCGACCGGGTGCTCGTCGATCTACGGGGGCAACCTCCCCACGACCCCGTGGTCGAAGAACAACGACGGACGCGGCCCGGCCTGGTCCAATTCCCTTTTCGAGGACAACGCGGAGTTCGGGCTCGGGATGCGGCTTGCGATCGACAAGCACAATGAGATGGCGCGGGAGCTCGTGCGGGCGCTCGGATCGACGGTCGGCGAGAAACTCGCCGCGGAGATCCTCGGGGCGAACCAGAGCGACGAGCCGGGAATCTACGCACAGAGGTCGCGCGTGGAGGAACTGAGAACGAAACTCAAGGGAGTCAACACCCCCGAAGCGAAGAGCCTTCTCAGCCTGGCCGAAGCCCTCGTCAAGAAGAGCGTCTGGATTATGGGAGGAGACGGATGGGCATACGATATCGGGTACGGCGGGCTGGATCACGTCCTTGCCTCCGGGCGGAATGTGAACGTCCTCGTCCTTGACACGGAGGTCTATTCCAATACGGGGGGACAGATGTCGAAGTCGACCTCACGGTCGGCGGTGGCAAAGTTCGCGGCAGGCGGGAAACCGCTCGCCAAGAAGGATCTCGGGCTTATCGCCATGCAGTACGGCACCGTGTACGTGGCGGGGGTCGCCATGGGCGCGAACGACATGCAGACGATCCGCGCGTTCATCGAGGCGGAGGCGTATGACGGTCCCTCCCTCATCATCGCCTACAGCCACTGCATCGCGCACGGCATCAACATGACCACCGGCATGACGAACCAGAAGGCCGCGGTGGAATGCGGGCACTGGCCCCTGTACCGGTTCAACCCGATGCTTGCGCGCGAAGGGAAGAACCCCCTCAAGCTCGATTCGAAGGCGCCGAAAATCAAATTCGAGGAGTACGCCTATACAGAGGCGCGGTACAAGATGCTCACGAAGAGCAATCCCGACGAGGCGAAGCGCCTGATGGTCCTCGCGGAGGAAGACGCCCGGCGCCGGTACGGCGTGTTCGAGGAGATGGCGCGCGAGCAGCCTGCGCCCGCCCCCCTTCCGGCCGGACAGGCCGCGCACTGAGAGTGACGGCATCACGAATTTCAAAACGGAAAGCACGACAATGAACCTGACAACAACATATCTCGGACTCACGCTGAAGAACCCCATCGTTCCGTCGGCCGGCCCGCTGTCCCATACCGTGGACAGCATGAAACGCCTGGAGGACGCCGGGGCGGCCGCTATCGTCATGTACTCACTCTTCGAGGAGCAGATCATCCATGACGCCGCGGAGCTGAACCACTACCTCACGCAGGGGACGGAAAGCTTCGCGGAAGCCATCACCTACTTCCCGGAGGCCGACGATTACAATCTCGGCCCCGAAGAGTACGTGGAGCACATCCACAGGGCCAAAGCAGCGCTCGGCATCCCCGTCATCGGGAGCCTGAACGGCGTCTCGTCGGGGGGCTGGGTGAAGTTCGCCCGGAAGATCGAAGAAGCGGGCGCCGACGCGATCGAGCTGAACGTGTATTACATCCCCACCGATCCGGCGCTCGCCGGGACGGCGGTCGAGGAGCGCTATATCGAAGTCCTCCGGGCCGTGAAGAGCACCGTGACCATCCCCGTGGCGATCAAGCTGAACCCGTTTTTCAGCTCGATGGCCAACATGGCGCACCGCCTTGACGCTGCCGGGGCGGACGGGCTCGTGCTGTTCAACAGGTTTTACCAGCCCGACATCGACCTGGAGGTTCTCGAAGTCACCCCCAACGTCATCCTGAGCACCCCGCACGCACTGCGGCTCCCGCTCCGCTGGGTGGCAATCCTGCACGGCAGGGTGAAGGCGAGCATCGCCGCCACCAGCGGGATTCACACGACACAGGACGTTCTCAAGATGCTGATGGCGGGGGCGGACGTGACGATGATGTGTTCCGCGCTCCTGAAGCACGGCGCGGGGAGGATCGGCGAGGTCCTCGCCGAACTCACCCGTTGGATGGAGGAACACGAATACGAGTCGGTCCGCCAGATGAAGGGAAGCATGAGCCAGAAGTCGGTGGCCGACCCGGCGGCGTTCGAGAGGGCGAATTACATGAAGGCACTGAACAGCTACAAATAGCTTCACCCGACACACACTTCAACGACCGCAGGCGGGTCAACCTTACCGCCTGCGGTCGTTCATTTCCGGGGAGCACCGGGCGCGGCTGCGCTAGAGCCCCAGCGCTTCCCTCACGTAGCGGGGAGCCGGGGAACCGAACGAGATGATCCTGTCATGCATCGTTTTCATGTCCGTCTGCGGCCCGAATTTCTTCTCGTAGTCCCTCCGGAGGTCGTTGATCCCGATATTTCCCACGTAGTAGGTTGAGAGCTGCGTCGACGAGAGACACGCACGGCGCCATTTTCCCGCAGCTTCCCCCTCCTCCTGGTACCCCTCGTTCTTCATAAGGTCCATCGCCTCCTTCTCGGTCATCCCCCGGGTGTGGATTTTCTGGTCAAGTATCGCGTTGAGTATGAGACGAAGGCGCATCTTGAGTTCCTGCATCCTGACCTCCGGCCCGCCGTACCCCTGTTCGGCCATCAACTGCTCGGCGTACGTCGCCCACCCTTCGATGAACGTCCCGCTCGAGAAAATCGCGCGCACCATCGTCGGCGCTTTGAACCCGTTCGCGTGGGCCAACTGCAGGTAGTGGCCGGGCATCCCCTCGTGGGTCGTGAGATCCTGCAGCATGTAGTCGTTGTATTCCCGGAAAAACGACGTCACACGCTCCTTCGTCCAGTCCTTCGGCGTGGGAGAGATCGAGAAGAACGTCTGGCCGTTCTTCTCCAGGGGGCCCGCCGCGTCACAGTAGGCAACCGCCACCCCCCGCTGGTATTCCGGCATGACGATGACTTTGACGGGGTCGGACGGAAGCGTGACAAGACTTTTCGCGCGGACAAACTCCGTGGCCATCCCGAGATCCCCCGTTGCGGCGGCGACGATGGTTCCGTTGTCGGGATGACGTTCCGCGAGCCGGTCCAGGACCGTGCGTATGACCGTTCGCCGGTCCGCAGTGTCCCCCTTCGGCGAGAATGCCCTGTACAGGGGGAGGGCGGTTTCGTAGAGGTCCTGCTGTGTCTTCCGGAGGTCCGTTTCCGCCCGCGTCATGATCTCTTCCGGCGCAATGTCGGATTCGAGAGCGTACATGAGCTTCCGCCGGTACAGCCCCTCCCCGAGACGGAAGTCCCCCGTCGAGCGCGGCAGGAGGTCGCTCTTCATCCACTCGCCGAACCTCGTGAGCGCCCCGGCGGCGGAGTCCTGCGCCGCTTTCAGGGCGTTCTTCTTTTCCGCCGTCCACGAGGACCGGGCGACAAATTCGTCCAGATCGTCCCGGACGAGGGCGATCGTCCCCTGGTTCTGCTGAATGGCGGTCTCGGTGTATATCCGGGGAGGGGTCTTCAGGACGTTTTTCGCAGCGTCGAGCATCGCGGGGATCAGCGTCAGCCTCCGGCGGACGCTTTCGAGCCGGTCCTCCAGGCTTGCGAATTCACGCGCCACGAGAGGATAGATCGCCCCTCCGGGATTGTAGCTCATCGGGTTCCATTCATATTCCCGGAGCGAATCGATCTGGAAAAGCGCGAATTCGAGATTTGTTTTCAGTATGCGGCAGTCGATGCTGTTCGCAGGATTGAGCCTGCCGGGCTCGATGGATTTCAGCGAATCAAGGTATGCGGCGTTCAGCGCCCGCGATGCGGCGACGCCGGCCGCCGAATAATCGGAAAGCTCGCCGTCAAACCGGTGGTCGCCGAGCGTCGTGGCCCATTCGGGGTTCATCCGGAGGAGCGCTCCGATGTAGTTCCCGGCCAGGGATTCGAATTTCTGGTCTTCGGTCATCTGCGGAGCGCATGTGATTGATGCGAATGCAAGCACCGCGAGGAGCATCCGCGCGGGAAGGCCGCCCCTGCGGCGGGGCCCGTTCCGGTCCGTGAGTTCATCATTCATTGCGTCCTCCCGTCAAGTATTTTTTCGATCTGGTCCATCACCCTGTTCATCTTGTTCATCGCCAGCTCGAAGGGCGCCGGGCTCGTCATGTCGATCCCCGCTCTCTTCAGGAGCTCGATGGGGTAGTCCGAGCACCCCGACTTCAGCAGCTCCAGGTACCTCTCCGTTGCGGCCCTGTCGCCCGCAAGGACTTCCTCCGAAAGGGCCCCGGAAGCCGTGAGCGAGGTCGCGTACTGAAAGACGTAGAAGTTGTAGTAGAAGTGGGGGATGTACGCCCATTCCGATTTGATCTCGTCGTCGACGATGCAGACCCCTTTGTCGTGCCCGTAGTAGCGTCTGGTGATCCCCAGGTAGAGCGTGTCAAGGACGTCCCCGGTGAGCGTCTCCCCTTTCTCCGCCATCTCGTGTATGCGGAGCTCGAACTCGGCGAACTGCGTCTGCCGTATGAGCGTCCCCCGGAGGCCGTCCAGGTAGCTGGTCAGGAGCGTCAGACGGGCATTGTCGTCCTTTATCGTCTTCAGCATGTACTCCAGCAGGAGCGCCTCGTTGAACGTCGATGCCACCTCGGCAACGAATATCGAGTACTGCGACGTGGGGTAGGGCTGGGACGTGTTGGAGAGGTAACTGTGCATCGTGTGGCCGAACTCGTGCGCCAGGGTGCTGACATCGTCGTACTTACCGTTATAATTGAGGAGCATGTACGGGTGGACGTCATAGGCCGCCCCCTGGGAATACGCGCCCGACCGTTTCCCCTCGCTCGGATAGACGTCGAGCCACCGGTCCGCGAATCCCTTTCTCGCGACGCTGATGTAATCTTCGCCGAGAGGCTTGAGCGATGCCAGCACGAGTTTCTCCGCCTCTTCATAACTGTAGTCGACCTCCACGTGCCTCCCGGTCGGGCCGTACAGGTCGTAGTAGTGGAGCTGATCGAGCCCCATCATGCGCGCCCGGAGCCGCAGGTAACGGTGGAACGTCCCGAGATTGCTGTTGACGTTGTTGACGAGGCTCCTGTAGACGTCCACGGGGATATTGCTCCCATCAAGCGCGGCTTCGACGCAGGTGCCGTAATGCCGCGCGTTCCTGTAAAACATGTCTTTCTTGACCTCCGCATAGAGCTGGGTGCCGAACGTCGCGCGGAACTCCCCCAGTTTGCCGAAAAATGTCTGGAAGACCTTCTTCCTGTCCTCCCTGTTCGGCAGGGATCTGTAGAGCGTAAACGCCGCCTTGTCAAGCTTCACGGTCTTCCCGTCGCTGAGCGTGACGCTCGGGTACGGAAACTCCGCGTTGGAGAAGATGCCGTAGATGTTGTCCGGCGCGTCGGCCATGAGGCTCGCGTCCGCGATGATCTTCTCCTCCGGCTCGGTTCCCGTGTGCGCTTTCCTGCGAAGGACGTCGTCAAGGCTCTGACGGTAGATCGCGAGCTTCGGCTCGCTCTTCAGGAACGCGTCGATCTTCTCTTTGCCCATTGCGAGAAGCTCCGGCTCGATGTACGCCCCTTTCGCGCCAAACGTGGACCCAATCTGTCCCATCGCCTGGACCATCTCGAGGTATTTCGGCTGACGCGTATCCTGATCCGACGCCATGCTGGCGTAGGCGGAGAGCCGGCCGTATTCCCTGCCGAGGTCACTCGAAAGGCCGAGGCAGGCAAGCAGCACTCCGGGGGATTCGGCGAGTCTGCCGCGGAACTGCTCCAGGACCCCGTCGTGTTTCCCCGAAGTGCCGATCTTCGCGGAGAACGCCTCCTTCGCGTTGAGCCAGGCGTCGTCCGTGGGGTAAATGTCGGCGAGATTCCACCTGTAGCTCTCCGGGATCTTGCTCCTGTCCCGCTGCTGACTCAGCGAGCTTGACGAAGCTGCGAGCGAAATTCCGAGGATACAGACCGTGACGTCGCGAAATGGGTTCATCGGGTCTCCGTTCATATGGGGAAATTTCTCCTGCGGGAATTCATCATTCGGGCCAGAAGCCGGCGGAGCCGCCGACCCAGTCCAGGTTCCTGTTGAAATCGACTCCCATCATCGCGCCCCGTCCCATACGCACCAGGTTGAGGACCGGCAGCGGCTTCTCCATCCAGACGTAGAGGATCCGCACTTCCGCCTTCGTGGGTCCGGCGGGGGTCTCGACGGCCCCTGCATAGGTCACTTTTCTCTGCACGATGAAATCGCGCCTGCGGCGGCCGGTGATCGCTTCGATGTCTGAATCCCCCGGCGCAATTTTCACACCGGTCCCGGCAAACGAGAAGAGGGGCTTGAGCACCCACTCTTCGGGGGTCATCAGGGGGGCGGAGAGGTCGGAAAGGAACATCGTCTCGGGAAGCGTCGGGTGGTGTATGAACGGGAGCGAGAATTTGCTCATGCGGAAGAACCAGTTGGGATGGCCGGCCCACTCGACCTCGATGTCGTCCTTCAGTCCGAAGACGAGCCGCGCGCCGGATTTTTCGAGATCCTCGGGAATTACCCTGTTATATATACGGTCAACCGGAACGAGAGTTCCCCCCTTCTTGTAGTACAGCTTCCGCCCCCTGCGCACCACGTCGCGGATATTGACGACGGCGATGCCGCACAGTTTCGACGTCAGGAGGAAGTCCGGGAGCGTTTTCTGCTGGAGAGGATCGATTTCCAGCAATATGACGTTCTCCGGGGGGCACCTTCCGAGGATCGCCGTCCTCAGGAGCAGCTCGTATCCGCCGGCGTCCATGCCGGGGGGGTACTGGGTCAGTCCTTCAGGAATGTCGTATACGGCGCCGTATTCCTGGCAGAGCACAGGTTGATATGCGTACAGCGTGGGGAATCCCTGCAGCTCGATGAGCCTTGGACGAAGCGTGCCGTCCGGCGCCCGTTCGATTCCGAAATCCACCGCCGCAAAAAGCGGGTGAGGATCCTCGCGGGGAACACGGAACCGGGGGGGGATCGCATCCTCCGAGGCCGCCAGGTACGACGGATCGGCGACGAGCTTTTCCATGATCTCCCCCCCCGCGCGTTCCATGTGCCTGAGGAGAGCGGGGGGGAAAAACACAGGGGTCTCGCAGACCCGGAAGCTGACGTGCGCGCCGCACCGGGCATCCAGCCGCTCGAGGAGTCTGCGGTACTTCTCCGGGCTCCACTGCCGGTTGAACTCTGTGCGGAGTTCTTTGATCATTGTCCCTGCCCGATCGTGTTCACCGGCAAACGAACGTTATGCATTCCGCACGTCATCCGGCGGCGCGGGGGGACCCTAGACAAGGAAACGCCCTCCCGCCATGATCTTCCGGTCATCGATCCATACGTCGAAATTCGTCCCCACGACGTCGATATGCGTCGATGAAACCCAGTCGGCGCCGGTATGCTCCGCGTAAGGATGACCGAACGCGATGTGGACGCCGGGCATTTTTTCGTCCTGCAGGATGTGGCCGATGACGTGCGTGAGCGCGATGTTGGTCCCGATGGCGAATTCCCCCACCCGGTCGCTGTTCGCATCCGTGCGGCAGTATTGCATGAATTCCGTCTCAAGCTCACGGTTGTCGCACCGCACGCTCACAATGCGGCTCCCGCTGATTTCAATCGTGAGCGGATTCCCCGCCAGGTCGCCGTACTTGGCGCAGAGATAGTCCCCCACCACACCGTCGACGACGAACGTCCCGTCGAGGCGCGCCGGGGACGTAAAGACTTCTCCCCCGGGGAGGTTTCCCCATTTGTCCGGGCTTATGATCCCGCTCGTTTTCAACCAGCGGAGCGAAGGGCTCAGATCCACGGTGATGTCCGTCCCGAGGGGCGTCGCGGCCCGGATCCGCTTCGCCCTGGCGGCGAGATCCCAGATGCACGTGCTGAGATCGTCCACCGCGCGGAAATCGGCGCGCATCCCCTCCATCATGATCTGCCTGTTGATGTTGATCATGTGGCCGTGGCGTATCCTGTGGTCCGTGACGACCTTCGTCATCTGCATGCGCGTGCGGAGCTCCCCCTGCTCCCCCCGGACGGCAAATATGCTCACCTGGCTCCCTGCAAGATCCTCGAGAATCTCCTCCGGCATCGCGGCGTGGGGACGGGGGCCGAAATCTTCAAGGAGGAAGACACTGCACGCCGCCCCGGTCTTCACGACCTCGCGGTGGAGGCTCGCCCCGATTTCACGGCTCGCACGGTCGGTGATGAGCGTGACCTTCTCCCGGGGCTGCACGGCGAGACAGACGTTGACGGCGTTCCACGCCCCCTCGGCGAGGTCTTCGTGCACCGGGACGTCCCGGAAGGAGAGATCAGAGCCCGTGGCGGGTTTCCTCGATGATATAATCGACGACGGCTTTGAGATCGTTGGTCTGTCCGAACACGCGCAGCTGCCGCTCGGCGCCGGTCCCCATTTCAAGTATGCGGCTGATGTACCCCACCTCCGCCCGGCTCCCGAGTCCGTCAACGACGTCATCGACAAACTCCAGGAGCTCGGCAATGAGATCGCGCGCCGGGAGCTCCTCCTGGCGGCCGAAATCGATGAGCTTTCCCTCCGTCCCGTACCTGCTCGCCCGCCATTTGTTTTCCATGATGAGCGCGCGCCTGTAGAGGCGGAACCCCATGTTGGCGGCGTAGAGGTTGTACAGCTTGACGACGACCGCCTGAATGAGCGCGGCCAGAGCGATCGTCTCGTCGGCGCGCATCGGTATGTCGCAGACCCGGAACTCGAGCGTCCCGAAGAACGGGTGCGGCCGGATGTCCCACCAGATCTTCTTCGCGTTGTCGATGGACTTCGTCTTGATGAGCAGGTTAATGAAATTCTCGTACTCGCTGTAGCTCTGAAAATAGTCGGGGATGTTCGTGCGCGGAAACTTGTCAAACACCTTGCAGCGGTACGACTTCAGTCCCGTGTTGTACCCCTTCCAGAACGGCGAGTTGACGGAGAGCGCGAGGATATGCGGCAGGAAATACCGGGCCGCGTTCATGAGCTGGATCGTCGTTTCACGGTCGTCGATGCCGATATGCACGTGGAGGCCGAAGATGAGGTTCGCGCGCGCGACCTGCTGCATGTCTTCGACGATCGTTTTGTACCTGTCGTCGGGGAATATATCCTGCGTCTTCCAGTCGGCGAAGGGGTGCGTGCCGGCCGCGGCGAGCCGCAGGTTGTTGTCCTGCGCCAGGCGGACCATCTGGCGCCTCAGCTCGAACACTTCATCCCGCGCTTCGGTGATCGTCCGGCAAATCCCGGTGCCGACCTCCACGACGGACCCGTGCATTTCCGGCTTGACGCGCTCCTGCAGCCGCATCTTCCCCTGCGCGATGATCTGCGACTGGATGTGCGACCGGAGGTCGCGGGTCACCGGGTCGATGGTCTGATACTCTTCTTCGATCCCGAGCGTGAAGCTGGGGCGCGCGCCGCTCATTCAGTTTGCCTTTCTTCTGGTCCCGCGGGACGCGGAATGTTTCGCAGGCGGGGTGGGCTTCGCGGGGGAGGGGGGCTTCGCGCCGCCCGTGATGAACTCCGACCAGAGATACTCCCGGGGGATCCCTCCTCCCCCCGTGACGCGTTTGACGGCCATCTCCGCAACCGCGTTGACGACCCAGGCGAAGTTGTCGGGTCCAACGGAGTTGAGATCGGCGTCAGGCGCCGGATTGAGGAAGTCGATCGCGAAGGGGACCCCCCCGCGGATGGCGAATTCCACCGTGTTGAGGTCGTACCCGAGCGCGCGGTTGAGCGTCAGGCAGTCGGCGATGATCCTCTTTTCCAGCGCAGGATCGAGCGGCGGCGCAGCCGTGACGTAGCGTCCCTCGTGCGGCCTGCGCGGATCGTAGCGCATGATCCGGACGCTCTCGCGGCCGATGCAATAGCAGCGGACGTAGTCGTCGAATTCTATCCCCTGCTGCAGGGTCATGACAAGGTCGCCCGTCCTCTGGTAGGCGTCGAAGAACTCCTGTTCGTTGTTGACCCTGTAGACGTGCTTCCAACCGCCGCCGCTGTGCGGCTTCAGGAACGCCGGGAACCCCACCGTTCTGAACACCTCGTTCCAGTCGAGGGGATACACGAGGTTCCGCATGGACATCGAGGTCGTGTCCGGCGGGTGATCCCGGGAGGGAAGGAGGACCGTTTTCGGCACCGCAACACCAAGCTGGGCGGCCAGCGCGTAGTTGAAAAACTTGTCGTCGGCGCTCCACCAGAAGGGGTTGTTGATCACGGTCGCTCCGTGGAGGACCGCATTCTTCAGGAACGCCCTGTAGTACGGAATGTCGTGGGAGATCCTGTCGATGATCAGGTCGTACCGCGACGGTACCTCCATATCCGTCGCGCCGATTTTCACAAACTCCGCGCGGACGTCCGTCGACATCTCGTTAATGCGCGCGACAAGAGCCGGCGGGAAGGAATTCTCCATTCCGAACAGTATGCCGATCCGTTTCATGGACACTCCGGAAGTTTTTTAGGACGCCAGCGTGCGGACTTTATTACGGGACAAATTTCGCTATCATGCGCTGCCACCAGGGCCAGTCGTGCCCGGTCCCGTCGCCCCACACGTCGAGGAGATGGGGAATTTCTTTTTCCCCGAATATGCGGGCAAGCCGGAGATTGTCGTCCAGGCAGACGTCACGCTCCCCCGTCGCAAGGACGAAAGACACTTTCCTGCGGTAGAGGTCGATGTACCACCCGTCCGTGAGGCCGGGGAGGTAGTCCACGGGATTGTTGAAGTAACAGTCGCTGTCGTAGTACCCGGCGATGAACTGTTTTATGTCAAACGCCCCCCCAAGGCTGATGCACGCGTCCACCCTGTCGGGATGGCGGAGCGTGAGGTTCACCGCATGATAGCCGCCGAAACTGCACCCGGTGACCGAAAGACGTCCGGATCCGTTCCTGCCGCCGATGAACGGGAGGACCTCCTCGAGGACGTAGCGTTCGAACGCCAGGTGGCGCGTGACGCGCGCACGGGGGGGAGCGCCGTAGTTATACCAGCTCTCCGCGTCCACGCTGTCGACGCAGAACAGATGGGCTCTCCCCCCTTCGACGGGCGGCCGGAGGGCGTCCACCATTCCGCGGTTCTCGTAATCAAAGAATCTCCCTCCGGATGTCGGAAAGACAAGGAGCGGCGTCCCCGCGTGACCGAACTCGAGGAGCTCCATTTTTCGCCCCAGGGAAGGGCTGTGCCACTCGTGATACGTGCGGTTCATCCGGAAGGGGCGCTTTTGCACTATATATAGAGATTTCGGTCTGGAGAGTCAAGAAACCTGCCATTTTGGGCGCGGCGGAGATTTTTCGTATCTTGGATCAATTATAGAGCGGGCCGGATAAACGTTCACAGAAAGACCAGAGGACAAGCATACCGCATGAAAGGGTTCAGAGAACGGCTGCAGAACAACGAGGTGGTCGTGTTCGACGGGGGGGTCGGGACCTACCTGTACGAAAAAGGGATATTCATCAATACCTGCTTCGACGAGCTGAACGTCACGAACCCGGACATCGTGACCGAGGTTCACCGCGATTACGTCGCCGCCGGGGCGGACGTCATCGAGACCAACACGTTCGGCGCGAACCGTTTCAAGCTCGCGCCGCACGGGCTCGAGCCGAAGGTGTACGACATCAACCTGAAGGGGGCGCAGATTGCGAAGGCGGCGGCGGGGGGGGACGCGCTCGTGGCCGGCTCGATCGGGCCTCTCGGCGTCCAGATCGAGCCCCTCGGAAAACTCTCCTACGACGAGACGCGCGACGCATTCAAGGAGCAGGCCAGGGGGCTCATCGACGGCGGGGTGGATCTCATCGTGCTCGAGACATTTTCCCTTGTCGCCGAGCTCGTGCAGGCGATCCGGGCCGTGAAGGAGCTGAGCGGTGAAATCCCCGTCATGGCGCAGGTGACGATCAACGACGACGGGAACATGCTCAGCGGCGCGACGCTCGAGAGCTTCGTGAAGGGGATCGAGGACAAAGGGGTCGACACGCTGGGTCTCAACTGCTCGGTCGGCCCGCGGGCGATGCTCGATGCGCTCGAGACGCTGAAGACACTGACCGGCATGCCGCTGTCCGTCCAGCCGAACGCCGGACTCCCGCAGAGCATCGGGGGGCGGAACATCTACATGACTTCTCCGGAATACATGGCCGAATACGCGAAGCGATTCATCCAGTCGGGTGCGACGATCGTCGGCGGCTGCTGCGGAACGAATCCCGGGCACATCCGGGCGATCCGGCGGGCGGTGCGGGCGCTCCAGCCGGTGAAGCGGATGGACAGAAATCAGGAAGCCCTGGCGGTGACCGCCCCGGAGGCGGTGCATGTCGTCGACAGGAAGGAAAAATCGCGTCTCTCGACAAAGCTCGTCCGGGGAGAGTTCGTGACGCTTGCAGAACTCGTTTCCCCCCGCGGCGTCTCCCCCGCACGGGAGGTGGCGAAGGCACGGCGGCTGCATCATTTCGGGATCGACGCGATAAACATTCCGGACGGTCCGCGCGCGTCGGCGAGGATGTCCGCGCTGGCGATGGCCGCGATCATACAACGGGATATCGGGATCGAGACGGTCCTCCATTTCGCGTGCAGGGACAGGAACGTGATAGGGATGCAGTCGGACCTGCTGGGGGCGTGGGCGCTCGGGCTGCGTAACGTTCTTGCGATCACGGGGGATCCGCCAAAGCTGGGGAACTACCCCAACGCCACCGCGGTGTTCGACGTCGACGCGATCGGGCTCACGAACGTCATCAACCGCCTCAATCACGGGCTCGATCTCGCGGGCAACCCGATCGGCGACCCGACGGGGTTCAGCATAGGCGTGGGAGTGAACCCGGGCGCGATCAACCTGGACGAGGAGGTGAAGCGCCTCGAGTGGAAGATCGAGGCGGGTGCGGAATATATGATCACGCAGCCCGTGTTCGACATCCGCATACTCGAGACGTTCATGAAGAGGATCGCCGGCGTCCACCTGCCGCTCATCTGCGGAATCTGGCCGCTCGTCTCGTTCCGGAATGCGGAGTTCATGAACAATGAAGTTCCCGGTGCTTCGGTCCCCGCCGAGATACTCGAGCGGATGAGGCGGACGACGACGAAGGAGGAGGGATTTGCGGAAGGGGTGAAGATCGCGAGGGAGACATTCGAGCGGGTCCAGGGAGAGGTCGCGGGGGTTCAAGTCTCTGCCCCGATGGGGAGGATAGAGGGGATATTTATTATACTAGATAGGTGACTATGCGAACAATGTGCCAAAATGATAGATTTATGTGCAGGGCGTCACAAACATCACTTCGCAAATAAACTATATATGTAATGGTTTTTAGAAGATTCGCATATTTCTACTAAGGCCAGCAGGGCCGATTTGAGGGGGGGAAGGCGCCGATGTCCACAGGCCAGACGTTGCTCACAATCGGCGCATTCATACTCCTCACGACAATCCTTCAGGGCATATACTCCAGCATTTCGAGCGTCGGCACCGACATCTCCGGGGGGCAGGACGGAATACTCGCAACAACGATCGCCACGTCGTACATCGAATACGCGAACGGGCTCGCGTTCGATGAGACGACGGACACATCCGATATCGCCCTCACTTCTCCCTCAGTCCTGACATATCCTCCCGGTCCCGAAGCCGGCGAGACCGGATTCGATTCGTTCAACGATTTCGACGACCTGAACGGGTTCGTTGACACGAAGACCGCTGGAGGCTCCCTGAGAAAGTATACGACAACGTTCACGGTAACGTACGTCGATTCCAGCGACGTCAGCAAGAGCGTCCCGTACCGGACGTACCTCAAGCGCCTTGACATGAGGACCTGGCGGACTTCCCCCGCCCCGGGTTCGGATGAGATCATCGACACGCTGAAGACATCGGTCGTGATGGGCTACTTCCACTTTTTCTAAGAGGGGGGGAGAATGACTGCAATAATGGACGTCGTAATCTCGATGGTCATGGGGGGGATGCTTCTCCTGAACGTGCTCGGCGCAGAGGATATCGTGACGGAGGATACGTCCGAGTACCAGGGGGACGCACTCGTGCAGGAGATGCTCATCACGCAGGTCCAGTATATCGAGGGGGAGTTCCGGAACATGGGGTACGGGCTCGCCTCCGGCAAACAGGTGATCATTGCCGCCGGGGACAGTTCAATAACGTTTCTGACCGATCTCGACCGCGACGGCACCATCGATACGCTCTCGTACGTCCTCGGCCCGACGTCCGAACTTGCGGCGACGCAGAACGAGATGGACAGGTACATCCACCGCCAGGTGAACAGCGAAGACCCCACCAGTCCCGCGGTCGTGACCTATTTCCATCTCCAGTATATCACGGCAACGGGGGACACGCTCGTTACGCCGGTGACGGGTACAGACCTGGGGCGCATCAAGGAAGTGCAGATTTCCATGGAAGTGCAGAACCCGTACGCGCTGTACCGCCCGCAGGGGATGGTCCTGTCGGGGCAGCGGAATGCGCTCTATTCAACGTCGTACTGGCAGCAGACGCGCCTCGCGTCCCAGAACTTCAAGCGCTGATCCACTTTCCGGGAGGAGCACGGTATGGGGGGGAAAGCGGCGATCATACTGATACTGGGGTTCAGCGCGCTGATGGCGTACACGATCGTGAACCTCAGCTCTGCGGGAACACGCTCGGTCGACAACATGTCGTCCTACACCGCGATGACCTCTTCTCACAACATGGCGCTCGCGGGGGCGAACGTGGGGCTCGCACGGCTCTACAGGGACACGACCTGGGGGACATCGGGCGCCGCCACGATCACGCAGTCGTTCACAGGTTTCCCGTTCAACGGCTCGTTTTCGACGACGGCCTCGCTCGTACCGCAGGGGAAACTTGTCAGGAGCGTCTCCGCCTTCCCCTCGGGGGGAACCACGTACCGCGATACCGTGGACGTCATACTCGTGAACAACGGGACGAACAGCTTTTCTCTTTTTGCCTGGATGACAAACGTCGAGAACGGGGTATTCTGGATAACCGGGGATTCCATCTGGGGAAGGGTCCATTCCAACGACAATCTGACGGTGAGCGGGAGCCCCGTGTTCCAACAGAAGGTCACGACGGCGAAGGGGTTCATCCCCCCCGTCGGGAAAACCCAGACTATCGGGGGGAATTCGTACACGAACAAGGCGATATTCATCAACCCTCCCCAGCCGGAGACGGGGGTGGCGCGGATAAATTTCCCCACGGACATGAGCGGCATCGCGACCGCGGCCTCCTCCCCCAACGGCCGGAAGTACACGACGGACATATGGATAACCCTGGACGCGAAGAGCCCGGCCGCGGGGGACGGGGTGGCGTACGTCCGGACGACGCAGCTCGGCCCGATCATCGACACCGTGCACATCTCCGACCCCAATTTCAACGGCGTGATCATGGGGACGGGGGTCGTCAACGTGCAGGGGACGCTTGACGGTCCCCTGACGATCGCCTCGTACAGCACCGCCTCCGCAACGACGAACAACATCGTCATACAGGGGGACCTCCTGTACCAGCACGATCCCACCGTCGGCACGAGCAACGATATGCTCGGACTCGTGGCAAACAACAGCGTCATCGTCGCCGACGACATCGCCGGCGCGACGAACCGGACGATCCAGGGAAGCGTGTTCGCCCGGACCGGATCGTTCACCGCGCAGAACTACGCCACGCGTCCCGTCAACGGCGACCTGCGCGTCCTCGGCTCGATCGTCCAGAACACACGAGGCCCGGTGGGAACGTTCAGCGGATCGTCGACGATCGTGAGCGGGTTTTACAAGAGGTACAAGTACGACAACCGGCTCTCCGACCCCAACGTCCGTCCCCCGTTCTACCCGGGGTTTGTCAAGAATTCGTACGACATAACGCAGTGGTGGGAGAGTTACCATATCATGGGAAACAACTGATTCCTCCTTCCGGCCAGGGGGTAGCCTCCTCCGGGTCCACCGCACGGCTCCATCGCCTTCGTTGATTTTCCTGCAGGATTTGAGTTAATTGGCTGCATGTCGACTCCCCTGATGAAGCAATACGCCGAAGTGAAGGCGAAGCACCCGGACACCATCCTTCTCTTCCGCATGGGGGACTTTTTTGAGACGTTTGAGGACGACGCCGGGATCGCCTCGCGCGTTCTGGGGATCACGCTGACCCGGCGCGGAAACGGCGCCGCCGGCGAGATCCCGCTCGCCGGTTTCCCCCATCACGCCCTCGACGCGTACCTCCCGAAGCTCCTGAAAGCCGGCTACCGGGTTGCGGTCTGCGAACAGATGGAGGACCCCCGGTTCGCGAAGGGGATCGTCAAGAGGGAAGTCGTCGAAGTCGTGACCCCCGGCGTGGCGTTCTCCGACCGCGTCCTCGAGCAGAAACAGAACAATTACCTCGCCTCGATCGCGATCCCGACCCCCCTCTCGACAGGGGACGATCTGATCGGATTTTCGTACGTGGACGTCACCACGGCGGAATTCCGCGCGGGGGAGTTTCCCTTCAGGGCTCTCGCGGAGCACGTGGCCTCGGTGGGCCCCTCGGAGATCATCGTGCAGAAGCGTGACCGGGAGACGCTCCGCGGGCTTCTCGGCGGCGTGTTCACGGGCCTCTACAGCTCGCTTGACGACTGGATATTCACTCCCGAATATGCACGTGATCTCCTCACCGGACAGCTCAAGACGCAGACGCTCAAAGGGTTCGGCCTCGAAGACCGCCCCCTCGCGGTGATCGCCGCGGGTGCGGCGATGCACTACCTCCGGGAGACGCAGAAATCGAACCTCATTCATCTCCGCACGATCACCCCGTACGAGGCGGGCGACCACATCGTTCTCGACCCGGCCACGAAACGGAACCTCGAGATCACCTCTTCCAGCACGGGGACGAGCGACGGGAGCCTTTTCGGCGTGCTCGACAAAACGCTGACGCCCATGGGAGGACGACTCCTGAAGCAATGGGTCGGCAATCCGCTGAACAGCGTGGAGCCCATCCGCAGGAGGCTCGATGCGGTGGAGGAGTTCGTCCGTACGACGGCGCTCCTCGGCGGGACCTCGCCGCTCCTGGGACGGATCGGCGATCTCGAGCGACTCAACACCAGGGTGTGTACCGGACGCGCCACGCCGCGCGAACTCGTCGCCCTGAGAAGCATCCTCGAGTCCGTCACCGCCGTGCGCGACGCCATCGCGGGGGCCGTCTCACCTTCCGTGGCGGAGATCCACAAGGAGCTCCATCCCCTCCCGGCCACGGTCGCGCTTCTCGGGTCGGCGATCGAGCCGGACCCCCCCGCATCGCTCGCCGACGGCGGGGTCATCCGGGCCGGATACAATCCCGAACTCGATGAGCTTCGGACACTGGCATTCAGCGGCAAGCAGTGGATCGCGGAAATGCAGCGGAAGGAGCGGGAGCGCACGGGCATCACGTCGCTCAAGGTGGGGTTCAACAACGTCTTCGGCTATTACATCGAGATCACGAATACGCACAGGGAGAAGATCCCGGCGGACTATATACGAAAACAGACGCTCACGAACGCCGAGCGCTACATCACCCCGGAGCTGAAGGAATACGAGGACAAGATCCTCCATGCGGAGGAGAGAATACTCGCGCTGGAGACACAGCTTTTCAACGACCTCCGGATGGAAGTGGCCCGGGAGACGGAGGCAATCCAGGCGACCGCACGGGCGCTTGGGGCGCTTGACTGTTACTCGTCGCTCGCCCGTGTCGCGCTCGAACAGGACTATACGCGTCCCGACGTGAACGATTCCACCGTTCTCGATATCGCTGACGGACGCCACCCGGTGATCGAGCGCCTCCTTCCCCCGGGGGAAAAGTACATACCGAACGACGTCCGCCTGGACACCGCGTCCGACCAGGTCCTCATCATCACCGGTCCGAACATGAGCGGCAAGTCGAGCTTCCTCCGGCAGACCGGGCTCATCGTGCTCCTGGCGCAGATCGGCAGCTTCGTCCCGGCCCGGAAGGCCTCCGTGGGAATCGTGGACCGGATATTCACCCGCGTGGGCGCGAGCGATAACATCAGCGCGGGTGAGAGCACCTTCCTTGTCGAGATGCACGAGGCCGCGCACATCGTCAATACCGCCACCCGGCGGAGCCTCATCCTCCTCGACGAGGTTGGACGCGGGACGAGCACGTTCGACGGGATCAGCATCGCGTGGTCTCTCACCGAGTATCTCCACGAGAAGGTCGGCGCCCGCACCCTTTTTGCCACGCATTATCACGAGCTGAACGAACTGGCGGACCTCTTCCCGCGGATCAAGAACTTCAAGGTGGACGTCCGCGAATACGGCGACAGGGTGGTGTTTCTCCATAAAGTGACCGCCGGGTTCGCAGACCATTCCTACGGGATCCACGTCGCCCGGATGGCCGGGCTTCCCGACGAGGTGACGGAACGGGCGAAGTCGATACTGAAGAACCTGGAGGGCTCCGGGCTGAGCGCCCACGAGGAGGGACGGGGGAAGAACAAGGGGCGCATACGGACCGGCGAGATCCAGATGACGCTCTTCGCAATGAAGGACGATCCGATACGGGAGGAGATCCTGCGGCTCGACGTGGACACGATGACGCCCCTCGACGCGCTGAAGGCGGTCGCAGACCTGAGGAAGAAGGCAGAGAGGGGCGGCTGACCGGGCAGCGGCCCGGGAACAATCCAATCACAGGCACGGAGGAAGAAGATGACGCTGCAGGATATCAAGATGCTGACCGCATACAGCTCATGGGCGACGAACAGGATACTGGAGGCGGTCGAGGCGCTCCCCGCGGAGGACCCCATGCGCGATTTGAAGAGCAGCCACCGGAGCATCCACGGGACACTCACGCATCTTGTGGGCGCCGAAAAGATGTGGCTTTCACGCATGTCGGCAACGCCCGATAAAGCGATGATCAGGCCGGAGCAGGTCCCCGCAATCGCGGACGTCAGGGCGACATGGGAAAAGACGGGTTTCGCCCTGGCGCAGTTCCTGGGGTCGCTGTCGGACAAGAAGCTCCAGGAGTCGTTCAGCTTCCTGACGCCCGCCGGGGAGCAGTATTCGTACCGGTTCAGCGAGGCCGTTCAGCACGTCGTCAATCACTCGACATTCCACAGGGGGCAGGTCGTGGCGATGATGCGACAGATGGGTCACACGCCTCCGGATACGGGGCTGATCAGATTCCTGCGGGAGACAAAGCGGTAAAAACCTGCAAAAATGGCCAAAAACCCGCAAAAGCCTTCATTGGAAATCCCCCCCGTTTTCCGTATTTTATGATGTGACGTGGTCCCCGAGGGGGCCACAGTTGTTTTCTCGGGACTTCTTTCGATCCGGAATTTACCTCGCCGATGGGACTTTATCCTCAGCCGAACAAGTGGCAGTGCGGACCATTCGCTCTGAAATATGCACTGATCATGCTGGGCAGAATAGTAGATGAGAACAGGATTTCGCATATCGCCGGGACGCACTGGTGGAACGGCACGGACGAGATAAAGCTCGCCAGGGCCGCCAAGGTCTACGACTGCGAAATGAAGGTCATCCGCCGGAAGGACTCACTCCGGGCGAAGCGGGAGCTCGTTCAATCGCTCAAGAAGGGGTACCCGGCACTCCTGTGCGTTGACGGATGGAACCACTGGATCACGGTCGTCGGGATGGAACGGGACAAGTTCATTTCCATCGACAGCCGCAAGGCCCCGGTGGTCTGCGTCGATACGTGGCGGAAGCTCAGAAAACGCTGGGTGTACCGCGAGCCCGATACCGAAGACCCGACGCAACCGCGCACCCTGTATGACCTCCACCCGGTCATCCCCCGGTTCCGCGTCAGGACCAAGGCCCATTTTTCGCTCAAACGCGCACGGTATCTCCGGCGCCCGGAAAACAAGATCTTCGCCACGTTCTGGGACGAATACTTCACGGACCTGTCACACGTGTGCGTCCCCCGCACCCCGAGAGCCGAGAAGGTTCTCAGCGTCAGGGAGCTTCTCCGGCGCCACGGCGCGATGATCCTGAGCCAGATCGCGTTCTGGCACGGAACCGTGACCAGGGAACAGGTCGGGAAGATACTGCGGAACATGAAATTTGTCGCGGACACCTACGATCTCGTGGTTCGCGAGGACGATGAGCACCGCGCCGTCACCGCCATCACCGCAAATCTCGCTCTCTGGGCCGCAAGCAAGTTCGGCATCGGCGACGTCTACGGGAACGGCTGATCCGATGAACGTCCTTCTCACCGACGCCACGGACATATTCGCCGGAGGCGAGGACTACGTCCTGACACTGGCCCGCTCTCTCGCCCTGCGGGGGCACAACATATGGGTCTCCGCCTCCCCGGGGCACCTGCTCCTCCGCAAATGCACCGAAGCCTCGCTCCCCGTCGTCCCCGTCGAGTACGGAAGCATGGCCCGCGTGTTCCACGTTTCGCGCATTCTCCGCCGTGCGATGCGCGAACGATCGATCTCGATCGTCCACAGCAACGCGAACTATGACAGGACATGCGCGGCGATCGCGGCGGCAGCCTCGACGGCAAGGCACGTCGCGGGTGTGCACAGCACGCACTCCATCAGCCACAACATCACGCATGTGCTGCGAAACAGATTCGGGACTTCCCATTTCATCACGGACGCGGACGCCGGACGCGAGGTCCTCCTCCGGGAGGACGGGATTCCGCCCGGCAAAGTGACGACGATCCCGATCGGGATCGATGCGGACCCGGAGGAGGTCCGGACGCCCCTCAGGGCGCACACGAGGGACGCGATGGGGATCGACGGGAAGACCGTCGTCGTGGGAAACGTCGCGCGGCTCGTCCCCTTCAAGGGACACCGCTTCCTCCTGGAGGCGGCCGCGCTCGTCGCGCGTGAGCGCTCCGACGTGCTCTTCCTTCTCGTGGGCGACGGGGAACTGGAAGCCCCGCTGAAGGCGCAGGCCGGGGCGCTGGGGATCGACCGCATCGTCCGGTTCCTCGGTTTCAGAGACGACCTGCGTGAGCTCTATCCCGCGTTCGACATCTACTGCCACTCGTCGATCGATCTCGCCTCCGAGATGTTCCCGATCGCGATTCTGCGCGCGCTTTCCTGCGCGCTCCCCGTCGTGTCGACCGACGTCGGCGGGATCGCCGCGATGATCGAGGAGGGACACTCCGGGCACCTGACCCCGGCGGAAGACCCGTCCGCGCTCGCACATGCCCTCCTCGGTCTGATCGCCGACGGCGGGCGACGCAGTGCGTTCGGGCGGGCCTCTTCAGCCCTCTACGAGCGGCGCTACACGGCGCCCGCGATGGCCGGGAACGTGGAGAAGGTGTACCGGCACGTTCTGGAGGACCCGCGATGAACTCTCTCCGTGCAGCCCCGTACTGCGTGCTCGCGGCATGCATCGCCTGGGCCGCCTCCTGCGGCCGGACGCCCGCACTCCCCGTTCTCACGCGGGCCGACAGTCTCCGCATCATCGGGGAGAACATGGAGTACCGCGCGGAGAAGGACGCTTTTTTCGCGCACGATCCGCACTCCCCGTTCGTCCGCGATACGAGCGCACGGTACCACGGGATCAACTGGTTCCCCGTCAACCCGGCGTTCCGCGGGGAATCCGTTCTTCACGTTTACGCCGCCCCGGAAACGGTGACGGTGATGGGAACGAAGGGGGAAGAGCGCAGACAACTCCGCTACGGGTACGTCGAGTTTCCCGTCCCGGGAGAGTCCGGCGCCCCCGTCGTGATACGGCTCAACGTCTACAAATTCACGGCGTACGACGGCGAGCGGTACGCGCGGTACCCCGAGACGATGAGCATCTGGTTTACCGACAGCACCACCGGGCGGGAGACGTACGGTGTCGGCCGGTACCTCGACGCCGGCAATGACGCGCACGATGCGAACCACCGGTACGTGATCGATCTGAACAAAGCCTACAATCCGTACTGCGCGTACAGCCGGATGTACAGCTGCGCGATACCGCGCAGGGAAGACCACCTGCCGATCGCGCTGCGGGTGGGCGAGATGAACTACGACGACTGAGGCGCAGCGGCGACATCCGCCGGGCGCATTCGAACAACCTTACAGGACATAATGGATCAGCACAAGCTTTACCGGACAATCAGGGCTCTCAGCGATGCGAAGTCCCGCACAGAGGAGCAGCTCCTCGGGCACATCCTGGAGAACATCATCGTCAATGAAGCGATCCCCATCAAGGGTGGGCGCATATGGAAGCTGGAGCAGAATACCGGCTGGTACAGGCTGCTGAGACAGTACGGCGAGATCCAGGAGATCAGGAAGAACTTCCGGATCAAGGTGATCGATTATCCGCTGTTCGGGCAGCTCGACAAGAAGGGGACCGTCGTCGGTACGGAGACGAACAAGTATCTCCGGCAGAAGGGGATCACGCATTACTCGGCGACGGGGATCGGCGAGAAGGTCCAGTGGAAGGGCTACACGCTCTACCAGTACGTTCTCGCGATCAACGCGGACTTTCTGAAAGAGGACATGACGTACGCGCTGAACATCATCGGCAGCGCGCTCACCTCCGCCCTCCGCAACAGGCGGAGCGAGCGGAAGGCGAAGGACCTGGAGCGGGATCTTGACAAGGCCCGGGAGATCCAGAGGAGCATACTCCCCGTCCACGAGCTCAAGTTCAGCAACTATGACCTGTACGGCGTGTCGCTCTCCGAGCGGATCGTCGGCGGGGACTTCTTCGACTACCTGCATGCTTCCGACGACAAAGACCGCCTCGGCGTGGTGATCGGCGACGCCGCAAGCAAAGGGCTCTCCGCCGCCGCCCAGGCCCTGTACGTCTCGGGCGCCATCCGCATGGGCGTCGAATTCCAGACGAAGATGAGCACGCTCATCGGAAGGCTCAACCGGCTCGTCAACAAGACGTTCACGCCGGAACACTTCATTTCGATGGTCTATGCGGAGTTCACCGATTCGGACAACGGCCTTGTCTCGTACGTGAACGCGGGGCACTGCTTCCCCATCATACTGCACGCCGCGACGGGCCAGACGGAAGCGCTCGGCGCCACGGGACAGATTATCGGGCCTTTCCCCGCCGAAAAGTACAGGACCGAATTCACGATCATGCGCCGCGGCGACGTCATGATGCTCTACACCGACGGCATCGTCGAGGCGTCAAACGAAAAACGGGAAATGTACGGCGAGGAGCGTCTTATCGGAAAGCTGAAGGAATTCAGGACGAAGTCGCCGAAAGAAATCTGCCAGTTGATCATCGAGGACGTGCAGCGCCACAACCGGCTTATCGATTACTCCGACGACAAGACCATCGTCATCATACGGCGGAGCAGATGACGTGCGCCCCCGCGGCGCGGGGGCTACCGTGAAACGACGATTTTCTTCGTCTCCGCGAAGCCGGGGGCGATGAGACGGTAGAAATAGATCCCGCTCGGAAGATTCGCCCCCGCAATCCCCACGTCGTATGTCCCCGCCTGCTGCGTCCCGTCGTAGAGCCGGGCCACCTCCTGCCCCAGAAGGTTGAAGATCGTGAGCCGGACGTAACCGGTGCGCGGGATCGAATACCGTATTCCGGGCTCGGGGTTCATGGGGACGCGGAAATCCTGCTCGATCACGGATTCGACGTGACGGGCCTTTTCACGCCCCAGGAACTTGGAAAAGATCACATCGATCCGCGATACGCGGGGCTCGGAGAGCGTGGTGATCTTTCCGTCCGTGGCCGCCACCCGCCAGAAGTAGGTGCCGCTCGACTGGGGGAGCGGAACGCGAAGTGAGTCGGAAAGTCCCGCGTCGATATTCATGAGCGACCTGCTGCTGAACGTCGCAGCGGTGTCGATCTGCAGCGTGTAACGGACGGTGTCACGGTCCGGGTCGTTCGCCGGAGCCCAGCTGAACGTTACGTAGGGATCCTCGCCGAGGAACCGGCGTTCGCTCCCGTCGGGGGGGGAAAGCACGGCGAACGCTTCCGGGGGGTCGTTGATGTTCTGGACGGCGATCGTGATCCGCTGATCCGCCGATCCCGCCCCGTTGCGCGCACGAATGACGACCGTCTCTTTTCCCTCGAGCGCTTCAGGCTTCGTGGGAACCCAGCGGACGCTCCAGTCCGCGGTATCGACGACCATCCCTTCCGGACCGCTCAGAAGTTCGAGCGCGGGGGGAGTCCCGGAAAATGCGGGGGTATACATGTACCGCTCGCCAAGAACGGCATTCAACGGAGGCTCGGAAACGAACCGCGGCGGCAGAGGCGAGAGCCGGACAATCCTGCTCGCCCGGTACGGGCCGTTCGCAAGGTAGATGCAGCCGTCCGGACCGACCTGCACGTCGGAAAACCCGGTGTTGGACCTGTACATCGGCTCGGGAAAGAGCGTGTCGGCGTTGGGCCCGGGCGCCGCAGCCCAGAGGACGGGGAGCGCGTTTCCGGCAAAGAGGATTTTCCCGTTCAGCCGCGGAAAGAGATCTCCCCGGTACACGGCGATGCCGGAGAGCTCCGGCTGATCACCGTGCCCCGCACTGTAGAGCACCGCGGGAGCGCGTTCGATTTCGCGCGCGCCCGGGCGCCGGCCGGGCCATCCCAGGTTCGCCCCGCGGGGAGCGGCGAGGACTTCATTCAGGTTCGGCCCTCCCTCGGTGACGTAGAGCCGCCCGTTCAGCGGATCGAAACCCATCCCGGACGGGTCGCGCAGGCCGATGCACCAGAAGTACTTCCCCGGGAAGGGATTGTCCGCGGGAACCGTGCCGTCCGTGTTCAGCCGGAGAATCTTCCCCCGGAGATTTCTCCCGCCGAGCGTGTCCTGCGCGTTCGACGGCCTGGCGCCGTGGTCACCGACCGCGACGTAGAGCTTTCCGTCGGGACCGAACCGGAGCACACCCCCGTTGTCCCGTGTGTCGTAGTCCCGCCGCGCAATGAAGAGAAGCATCTGCGGGGAGACCCCTTCTCCCTCCTGATTGCGATACCGCTCGAGTATGCCTGCGCGGTCAATCGCCCGGACGTAAAATACGTAGACATAAGGCGAATCGGGATAGCGGGGATGCACCGCGACGCCGAGGAGCCCCTGCTCGTTCTCATCCTCCACGGGGAGCGTAACGAATGCGCCCGCGTGCACCGTATCGTCAAAGAGACGCACCCGTCCGCTGCTTCGCTCGGCGAAAAAGAACTTGTCATCCGACCCCGGAACAAACGCAATTGCGGACGGGAGCTGTATCGCGGGCCCCCGCGCGAGCGTATCCACCCTGAATTGCTGCGCGCGCGCGGTAAGGGGGAGGAACAGGACAAGGAGTACTACACAACGTCGTAACGAAAGGTCCATGCAATTCTAAGTTGTGGCCGGAAGTGTGGAGAATCCGCTGTCTGAGCGCGGGTAGGGGAGGACGATGTGACGGAGGGGGAGGATCGAGCAAGCGGAAGCGTCACGTGCACTGGATATCGCGCGCCCAGTCTGCATTCATCGCAAGAACGGAGCACACGGGACCGGGGAATCACGCCACCGATCCCCGCCGGGGAGCGCGCCGCAGGCATATCCCGCCGCGGAGTCCGCTTCCAGAGTTTCTCCCCCGCCTGCCCCACCACGCAGGCACCACTCTTTAGAATACAAATGTACCTCGGAAAAGTCAACTATGGATACGGGCGGGGATCGAGGGACATGGAATACGCCCGGACACTATTTTTTGTACAGGTACGCCCCCTGGAGAAGCCGCGCGGAGGTACCGTCATGGACCGCATATTGCTTTTTGTCCCAGATTGAGGCGCTCCCGTGCTCCCCCTTCCTGCTCAGGGCGTAGAACGAGACGTTGAACACGGGTCTCCCCTGGTCGTCCTGAAGCCTGCGCTGTTTGTTGTTCTCCGCAACGCGTTTGCACGCCATCAGACACGCTTCCTCCGGCGATTTCCCGGCGCGCATCCATTCGACGATCATCACGCTGTTGCAGCTTATCAGGTTCGCTTCGCCGCGGCCCGTCGAACCGGCCGCTCCCACCTCGTTGTCACAGTACAGGCCCGCCCCGATGATCGGCGAGTCGCCCACTCTTCCCGCGATCTTCCATGCCAGCCCGCTCGTCGTCGTCACGCAGGAGATGTTGCCGTGCGTGTCGATTGCGCTGCAGTGGATCGTTCCCGTATGTCGCATGTACGGCTCGAACAGTTCCCCGATATCCTTCGCACCGTCGGTGTCGCTGTGCGGAGGGAGCCACGCGTCCTCCTTCGACATGTTTTCCTTCCACTTCAGCCACGCCTCGCGGGAGCTGTCGGTCAGCAGATCCTCCTCCCTGAACCCGTGGGCCCGCGCAAACCGGAGCGCCCCCTCGCCGACGAGCAGGACGTGGTCCGTCCTCTCCATCACCAGGCGCGCGACCTTCGAGGGGTTCTTGATATTCCGGAGGGAGGCAACGGCACCGGCCATGTGGTTCGGCCCGTGCATAACCGCCGCATCGAGCTCCACGACGCCGTCTTCATTCGGCAGCCCGCCGTACCCCACGCTTGTGTCATTGGGATCGTCCTCGACGATGTTCACCCCCGCGATGACGCCGTCGAGGGCGTCATTCCCCGCTTTGATGATCTCCATCGCTTTGCCGACAGCCCCAAGGCCGTTCGCGCTCGCGATCACAAGCGGCCCTCCCGGCGGAGGGTCCGACGCTCCGAGGAGAGCCGGGATGAACGCGTTGCCGGAGAGGGCCGCGGCACCGAGTGCGGCCGCGCGCTGCAGGAAGGTGCGTCTCGCCGTGGACATGGGAACCCCGTTTTGCTGTTGGTGATGTCCCCATTGTAGAGAGAAGCTCAACGAGAATCAACAGGCGCAAGGAGCCCGTCGCTTCTGAGGACGGATCTCTCTATCTTTTCCCCATGCTTTTCCCCATGAGCGCGCGCGTCATACTTTTTTACAAGCCGTACGGCGTGGTTTCCCGGTTTACATCCGACGGCGACTGGAAAACGCTCGCGGAGTTCGGCCCTTTTCCGGATACGGTCTACCCGGCGGGACGACTCGACGCGGAGAGCGAGGGGCTCCTTCTGCTGACGGATGACAACACCATCAAACGGCGGGTTACGGAGCCGCGCTTTATGCACCCCCGCACGTACGTCGTTCAGGTGGAGCGGGTTCCGGATACCGACGCGCTCGAGCGGTTGAGACGCGGGGTGATGATCGAGGGGGAATTGACAAGGCGGGCGGAGGTAACGCTGCTCGCGGTCGAGCCCGGTTTTCCGCCGAGGCCCGTGCCGATCCGGTTCAGAAAGAACGTGCCTACCGCATGGATCGGGTTGACGCTGACAGAGGGGCGGAACAGGCAGGTGAGGAAGATGACGGCGGCCGTGGGGCACCCCGCCCTGAGGCTCGTCAGGACGGGGATCGGGGACCTCACGCTCGAGGGGCTTTCTCCGGGAACGTGGAGGAACCTCTCGGAGGACGAAATCCGCAAGCTCCAGGGACCGGCACCCCCGGGACCCGGGGCGCACAAAAAACCGGGCCGCAATTCGCGGCCCGGCGGGTAATTCAATCGTCCTGATCGTCCGGATCGTCCGGAGGCGGGGGAGGAGCCGGGGGCTGAGGGATTCCCGGCGTCGAGTCGTCGCGATACAGCGTGATTCCCCAGTACTGCTGGTCGTCGGGGGGATCGGCGTTCCAGTCTCCGAACGAGTGGGAGTCGTCGCTTTTGAACCGGAGCCGGTAATTCCCCTTGTCGAGGAGAATCGTGGTGTTCACCATGCGGTTCTTCCGGTCACCCCCGGCGTGAAACGTCATCCGGTAGGTCATTTCCCACACGACCGTCCCTGTCCTCGCGTCCTCTATCCAGCCGTAGTCGTCCATCTCGCGCCCCATCCCTTCCCCGATCGCATAGATGCGGACCCGGGAGGATTTTTCGAGCGTGAACGGGCGTGATTCGTCGACGTTGTCCCCCGGCCGGATGATCTGCGCAATGATGTTCTTCTCGCGCTCTTCCGTGTACTTCGCGACGATCGATGGTTCCCATTTCTCCCCCACACCCATCACGGTGATCCCGTAGTGTTCCCTGTCGTACGGGGGATCGGAGTTCCAGTCGTTGTACGTGTGCGAATCATCCGTCGTATATGTTACGATGTAGTTGCCGCGGGGAAGGGAGATGATCTCGTCGATGTACTGGTTTTTCGAGTCTCCCCCCGCGTGCGACGTCCTGTCGACGTCCATCGTCCACACCTTCTCCCGGGTCTTCGCGTCAAGAATCGTCCCGTAGTCGGCCATCGAGCGCCGCGAATTGTCCCTCTCCCCTATCGCGTAGACGCGAACGCGCGCGTCCTTCTTCAGCGTAAACCCCTGGGACAGATAGTCGCTGTTTTTGGGATGAATGAGGCTCACGATGACGTTCCGGTCTTCCTCATTCGGAATGGTCCTGAAGCTCTTTCGCTCCTTTTCACGGTCGATGGCTACGGTGATCCCCCAGTTGAGAGGATCATACGGCGGATTCGCGTTCCAGCAGACGCTCGAGTGGCTCCCGTCCGTCACGTAGTAGAGCGTGTAGTCCCCTTTCGGGAGGGTGATCGTGTTGACGTAGCGGATGTTCTTCTCGGCCCCCCCCGCGTACGTGCAGTTCCTGATCTGCATCTCCCACACGCGCCTTCTGTCCGCCGTATTGACGATCCAGCCGTGATCGGCGAGCTGCCCTTCGCGGTCTCCTTCTCCCAGCGCATAGATGAACAGATTCGCGGCATCGTCAAGCGAAAACGATTTCCTGACCACTTCGTTCTCGCCGAGGCCCGTCGCCTTCACCACCACGTTGTCCCGCGCTTTCGGCGCGTCGAACGGCGTGCATGCGACGGATTCATCGACAAGGAGGTCGATCCCCCAGAGCGGGGAACGCTTCTTCCACGTTTTCATGAGGTCGTCCGACCACCAGCCGGAGAGCCAGTTGAAAAGATTCCTCTTTTCCGACTTCACGTCGCCGAAGAGGGGGTTCTTCCTGTGGTCGACGCCTATCGACATGTGCGTGAACGCCGTGTTTATCGTAAAGACAGCGGCCGCGAGATAGACCTCGTAGGACCCGGCCGGGAGCGTCACCGTACCGTCGAACGTCCGGTCGTCTTTCCCTTTCGAGGAGTTGTCCATCGTCATTTCCCAGACCACGTTGCGCGTGTCCGCATCGATGATCCACGGATAGGCAGTCATGTCGCCGCCGCGGTCGTTGTTCCTGTCCGACCATTTGTTCTCTCCCCACGACCACCTGTTATCCCCTCCTGCACCGACCGCCTTGATGTGGACGGTGGCTTCCTGCATAATGCGGAATCCCGCGCACTTCACCTGCGTTTCGCTCAAATCCTTAAGCGAAACGATCTGCTTCTCTCCGGCCATGGCGACAGCGGCACATGCCAGAAGGAGACACACCAGCCATCCCGGCAATATGAAATTTTTCGGGTTCATGTCGTCGTCACTTTCGAAATCCAGTGTGACTTTCTCTTTAATAGTGCTACGGTAAATTCAACCGATTGTTGCGGTTCGCAGGCGACCAGTGGGGAGCCTCCGGGCCGGGAGGGCTCTTAGTTCCTTGATATTCCTCGGTTTTCCGCGTACATTTCACGTGATTTCTTTCCTCCTTTTCCTTTCAGGCCGCATCCTATCCCATGAGTTCACGCGACACCGCCAGCCAGCAGGAAAACCTCGTGAGGAGGTTCAGGGAGAATCCGGCCGCTCCGTCGTGTTCACCTGTGAGGCGGCGACCGGAATGGATCCGGTCAATAAACGCGCGATGCCCGGGCGATACGCGGTCAGGACGGGCGGCAATCGCGGGATTGCTTTTCGGAGGGTCCATTGATACTTTTCAAACGGGCGTTCAGTCCGGAGAACAACGACAGAGGGGTATTGCATGCGGGAGTATCTAGATCTTGTCGAGCGGGTGCTCGCTCGCGGGAAGGTGAAGAAGAACAGAACGGGGGTGGATACGATATCGTGCTTCGCCGAACATTACACGGTGGACCTCGCAAAGGGGTATCCCCTGCTGACGACGAAGAAGGTGAATTTCGAGGCCATGCTGTATGAGGTCCTCTGGTACCTCTCCGGAGACGACCACATCCGCAACCTTATGAAGCACACAAAGATCTGGAATGCGTGGGCCGACGAGAACGGAAATCTGGAAACCGCGTACGGACGCTACTGGCGCAGGTTTCCGAGCGCTCAGATAAACCCCGCAACGGGGAAATACGAGGTGGTGGAGGTGGATCAGATCGGACGCGTCGTCGAGCTCCTGAAAACCGACCCGAACTCGCGGCGAATGGTCGTGACGGCGTGGGAGCCCGGGAACGCGATGGGGAGCAAGCTCCCGCCGTGCCACTATACGTTCGCCTTTAACGTCCAGCAGGAGAGGCTCTGCTGCCACCTCACACAGAGGTCGGGGGATATCGCGATCGGCATCCCCTTTAACCTCGCGGCCTATGCGCTCCTGGTGCAGATTCTTGCGCAGGAAACCGGCCTTTCACCGGGGATATTCAGCCATACGATCGTCGACGCCCACATCTATGTGAACCATATCGAAGGGCTGAGAGAACAGCTCAAGCGCACACCGAAGCCCCTTCCCACGCTGAAAATCGACAACGTGCCCATCGACGAATTGAAGTTCGAAAATTTCGCTCTGGTCGGGTATGAATCCTATGAGCCGATCAAGTTCCAGGTGGCGGTGTGAAACTGGCCATTATCGCGGCCATCGGACACCGCCGTGCCATCGGCAGGGAGGGGAAGCTCCCGTGGCGGATCCCGGAGGACCTGAAGCGATTCAAGCGGCTGACGACGGGGCATGCCGTCCTGATGGGACGGGGGACATGGGAATCCCTCGGGAGGGCGCTTCCCGGGCGGAGAAATGTGGTCCTCAGCTCCAGCCCCGTGGAGGGGATCGAAACGTACGCTTCGGTTGAGGAATCGCTCCGGGCTCTCGCCTCCCTCGACAGGGTATTTGTGATCGGAGGGGGTAGGCTGTACGCCCAGATGATCGACCGCGCCGACGAGCTCTACCTGACGATCGTCGACCGTGACGTCGAAGCGGACACATTCTTCCCCCCCTACGAGCATCTGCTCGGCACCGTGTTCAGAGAAACCTCGCGCGAACACCACCCGGAATTTGAATTCATCGACTACGTCCGGAGCTGATACCCGCTCCGGACGCCCGCCATCGGCTCCCACGCGATTCACACACCCAGCGGAGGGATCTCCATGCCGGACGAAACGCAGGACAGGATACAGCGCGCGCTGAACGAGCGGAAGCAGAAGGACCTGGAAGAGAAGTACGGAGCACGGTTTTCATTCGACGAATCGGACGCTCCTCCCGAAATCATCGGCGAGTGGCTCGAGACCGTCGAGGAATTTGAACGGCAATTCACAACGGCCGGCAGAACGACCGTCCGCGCCTACGCCGGGAATCCGTGCTTCGCCCCGCCGTCGTCGCTCGATCCCACGCGCGTCCGCGGTGAGCTCCGCAGGCTTATCGATCACCTTGACGCCCACGCCATCGCCGTCCACTTCGACCGCACAGTTCCCCCCGCGGAAGCATACCGGTTCATTCTGGAGGAGTTGTTCGACATGGAAATCGACGACGTCCACATTGCGGGGATGACTCACAGCTTCGCGTACGAGGACTTCCATCCCGACGAGGAGGCGTGCGCAACGATGTTCGCCGGGCATTTCCTGTACGCGCTCTTCGGGAAGGACGCTTCGGGGTGCATGCAGAGGACCGACAGGGAGGTGCTGTACAGCTCATCGGGGAGGAGCGTCACGCGCGACGAGATGCGCCTGGCAATCGAAGAGTTCGTGTCGGGAATCGCCGTCTTTACCGGTTCCGACGTAACGGAGAAGGGGTGTGTCGTCGAGCGGGATTCCGCCACGGTCCGGTTTGCGGTCTCATGGTCCGGGCTTCGCGCCGGGACGCTCTCCTCGCTCGGGGCTTCCGGAATGGCGACCCTCCTGATGAAGCGGTCCGGAATCGGCTGGAATGTCGTCCGGGTCGAGTGCCCCGGGTGGGACACCTGGTAGGATTCCTGCACGCCACAGGAGCGGATCAGTCGACCTTTCTCCGCCTTCCGTATCCGTTCTGTGATGCCTTCTTCAGACGGAATTGAATCCTCTCCGGCCCCTCTTTCCAATCGAACACGAGGAAAAATGAATTGAAGTCCTCGCTGAAGAGAAACTCGCACCGGAGAGCTTCACCTTCCCGGTAGGGTTTGTCGAGAGGGGAGAGGTGGAGCTGAAATACCCCTTCCTCCTGTGAAGGGACCTGCGCGGTGACAAGACCGACGTACGTGTCCCTCCGTGTCAGGCACCTGTGCTGATCGGTGATATGCTCGGTGATGACGTAGGAGAGGTGTCCCTTATCGCTTTCGTATATCCTCGTTCTGTTCCGCACGACAAGCCCGTTTCCCGACCCCGGGGAGGCAAAAGACCCCGTGTATTCACCGATCAGGTTCTTTTTCAGTTCCATTGTGGCATTTCCGGCACGCTGAGATGTCTTCATCGCTCCGTATATCTATATCTGCATTTGCGTCGGGGAGCCGAATCCGCTGCCGGCGTTTTCCCTTCTTTTGAACGAGATCCCGACCCCGGTTTCGATTTTCCTGCATTTTTCGTATCTTTGAGCAATGAAGGAAGTCGCAGTCGGCATACTCAGGGGGGACGGGAAGGTGCTGGCCTGCCAGCGGAGGAGAAATGCCGTTTACCCTCTGAAGTGGGAATTCCCGGGGGGAAAAGTGGAGGCGGGAGAGACCCCGGCAGAGGCGCTCCGGCGTGAGCTCCGCGAGGAACTGGGGATCGAGGCAGTGCCCGGCGTCGAAATTCACAGGCAGGATTGGGTGTACCCGGACGGAGTTGCGGACCCGAAAAAGGACGGCTCCTTCCGGGTATTCTATTTTCTCGTCGACCGTTTTGAAGGGAGACCCGCCAACCATGCGTTTGAAGAGATACGGTGGGTGACGTCTGCCGAACTCGGCGGACTCGATATACTTGAGGGAAACCGGGAGGCGGTGGAGATCCTGATGACGTATGAGAAGGATCGACCGTAGAATCATTCCCCCGGTCCGCCGGTGGTACCGGCGCTGCGGCCGCTCTCTCCCATGGCGCGGGGAATCCGACCCGTACAGGGTGATCCTGTCGGAAATCATGCTCCAGCAGACGCAGGTCGCGAGGGTTCTGGAGAAATACCCCCAGTTTCTGCGCCGTTTTCCGTCGATGCGCTCGCTGGCCCGCGCCCCGCGGAGCGATGTGATACGCGAGTGGCGAGGGATGGGATATAACAACAGGGCGGTGAGGCTGCACGCGCTCGCCACGGTGCTCGTCCGGCGTGGTATGCGGATTCCTCGGACCGAGGAATCGCTTCTGGAGCTTCCGGGGATCGGGAAATACACGGCGCACGCGATACTCTCCTCGGTCCACGGCCTGCCGGTCCCCGTCGTCGATGTGAACATTCAGCGGCTTCTCTCACGCGTGTTCTGGCGAATGCGCTCGACCGCGGAGATGAGAAGCGAAAGGGAAATATGGCTGGCCGCCGGAAGGATACTTCCGGTCCGCTCCGTGTATGACTGGAACCAGGCGCTTATGGATCTCGGCGCCACGGTTTGCAGTGCGCGGCGCCCTGCGTGCGCCAGGTGTCCCCTTCGAATGGCCTGCGCATCGCGGCCGTGGATGGCGCGTCCGCTGCCAGGGGCTGGCCGTGCGAGGAAGAAAATGGAGCCGGGGCTCCGGGGGGTCCCCAACCGCATATTCAGGGGGCGCATCGTCGAGGCGCTCAGGCGGACCAGGACGGGACTTGTTGCAGGCGCACTCGGGAGGGAGATCACGCAGGATTTCTCGGCGGAGGATCTCCCGTGGCTCGCGCACATTCTCGAGGGGCTGGAAAGGGACGGTCTCGTGCGGGTCAGAAGCGCCGGCACACCGGCCCGGGCGCGCGTGGGACTCGCATGAGGCGCGGCCCGGCGTACCGTGAAGTCGACGAGCTCCGCAGTGAACTCCTGGCGGTCCGGCCCAGGATACTCGCCCGGCTCGAGGATTTCTCCCGCGTGCCGGCAACGGAGTATTTTTACGAGCTCGCCTACTGCCTTCTGACCCCGCAGTCAAGCGCCGTCAACGCGGCGAAGGCGGTCGAAGAGCTGAAGAGGGCCGATTTTCTCGGGGGAGACGTCGACGCGTCGGCGATACTCTTTATGAAGAGACATTACATCCGGTTCCATAACACGAAAGCGAGGCACCTTCTCGAAGCGAAGAACAATCTCCCCGTCATACTGGCCGCGCTCGGCGGCGGGGACGGCCCGGAGGAAATCCGGACCTGGTGCGTCAGGAACGTGAGAGGGCTGGGCTGGAAAGAAGCGTCCCATTTCCTCCGGAACATCGGACACAGGGACCTTGCGATACTCGACAGGCATATCCTGAGAAACCTCCGGCGCCACCGGGTCATACGGGCCCTTCCGAAATCCCTGACCCCGGCGCGCTACGCGTCCATCGAGCGGAAATTCCGCACGTTCGCCGGCGAGATCGGCATTCCGATGGACGAGCTCGACCTGCTCTTCTGGAGCAGGCAGACGGGCGAGATACTGAAATAGCACATCCACTTGAACAGACGGACCTGAAATGAAGTACCTAGTGCTGGGCGCCGGGATGATGGGATCGGCGGCGGCGTACGACCTCGCCAGAAGCAGCCCCGACAACCAGGTGGTTCTTGCCGACATCAACGTCCAGACGGCAAAGCGATCCGCGGGGGCGATCGGCCCCAACGTCCGGCCCGTCAGACTCGACGTGAACAGCAACCGGGATCTTGTCGAGGCGATGAAAGGGTGCAACGCGGTCATCAGCGCGGTGACATATTCGGTGAACCTCCAGGTGACGCGCGCCGCCCTCGAGGCGGGGGTCCACGTGTGCGACCTGGGCGGGAACAACGACGTGGTCGCGAAACAGCTCGCCCTTGACGGGGAGGCGCGCGCAAAAGGGGTGACGGTGGTCCCCAACAGCGGGCTCGCCCCCGGACTCATCAACATCCTGGCGGTCACGGCGAGCAAGGGATTCGATACGCTGGATTCGATCCTCCTCCGGGTCGGCGGCCTTCCGCAGCACCCGCGTCCCCCGTTGAACTACCAGGTCGTCTTTTCCGTCGAGGGGCTGATCAACGAATACGTGGAGCAGGCCCTCGTGATACAGGACGGGGAGAAGAAGCACGTCGACCCCATGTCCGGACTGGAAGAGATCGAATTCCCGGAGCCGTTCGGAACACTCGAGGCGTTCACGACGTCCGGCGGCCTTTCCACGCTCCCCGAACTGTTTGCCGGCAGGGTGAAGACGCTCGATTACAAGACGATCCGTTACCGCGGGCACTGCGATAAATTCAAGACGCTCCTCGATCTCGGGTTCGCCACAATGGAGCCGATGATGGTGGGGGGAAGCGTCAAGACCAACAGGGAGTTTTTCGCCGACCTCCTCAGGAAGAAGCTCGATTTCGGCGACAAGGACGTGGTGCTCGCCCGCGCGACGATCACCGGCACGCATGACGGGGCAGCCAAGGTGCTTGCGTACGAATTCGTCGACTACTATGACGAGACCGCGTCGATCACCGCCATGATGCGGGCGACGGCATTCCCCACCTCGATCACCGCCCAGATGCTCGCGGCGGGAACAATCCAGGAACGGGGCGTAAAACCGCCGGAACTCTGCGTCCCGGGGGACGCGATGATCGGGGAGCTCGGAAAGAGGAATCTGCGCATCACGAAACGAATCACCGAAACCTGGAGCTGAACATGCACCCACTGTCGGTCCAGATCATCACGCGCGACAGCGCATCGCAGAGGGAGGTCCAGCACCAGTACATCCTCGAGGGACGCCACCCGAGGTGGGAGCTGCTCAAGATATTCGTGCATGCCCTCCTGCACGTCAAATTCTCCTGAAGGAACGCCCGTGCCCGAGACATTTTCATTCGACATCGTTTCCGAGGTCAACCTCCAGGAGACCGACAACGCGATCAACCAGGCGCGGAAGGAGATCGCCCAGCGGTACGATTTCAAGGGATCGAAAAGCTCGATCGACCTCGACCTGAAGGAGAAGAAAATCGCCGTCGCCTCCGACGATGATTTCCGTCTGAAGGCGGTCATCGACATACTGCAGAACAAGATGATAAAGCGGGGCGTCCCCCTGAAGGCCATGGATTACGGAGCCGTGGAGCCCGCCGCGGGGGGGACGGTGCGCCAGGTGATCGGGCTCAGAGTGGGGATCGACAAGGAGAACGCGCGGCTTATCGTCAAAATGATAAAGGACACGAAGCTGAAGGTCCAGGCGCAGATCATGGACGACCAGGTGCGCGTAAGCGCAAGGGCCAAGGACGACCTCCAGTCGGTCATGAAGCTCGTGCGGGACGCGGAATTGAAATTCGCCGTGCAGTTTACGAATTACAGGTGACGCACACGGCCCGGGCGCTCACATATGCCTCCGCGCTCGTCGTTCTCCTCGCGCTCGTCCGGGAGTGCCCGCAGGCCCAGGGGAATTCGATCCGCATCGAATTTGCCGGGGACTCGGCCCGGGGCACGGTGATTGGCGCCTTCAGGCGCGCCGGGACAGTCTACGTTTCGCTGAACGATCTCGCGCAGGTGTTCTCGCTTGCGACATACGAGAGCCGGGAGAGCCAGAAATTCGAGGTCAAGAAAGTGCCCCTCCGGATGAAGGTGGCCGGAGGCAACCCCTTCATCGTCGTGACCGACAGCTCCGGAAGGCAGACCGTCTACCAGCTTCCGGCGAAGGTGGTCTACGCCGCCAGCTCCTATTTCGTCCCGCTTGCGTCCTTCCTTCCCCTCCTGCGCCCCGTGTTCGGCGTGAACGCCTCCTACAACCAGTGGACCGGCGTGCTGGGGATCGGGACGCAGAGTGCCGTCCCCGCATTTGACATCCCCTCCGTCCGCCTCGAACCGAAAAGCAACGGCATGGTGATCCGCATCGCGGCCACGAAGAAGCTGAGCGACTACGAGAACTGGGTGCGCGCCGACGGGTGGCTGTATGTGACCGTGGGGGACGCCCGGGCGGACGTCGCGGCGATCAACGCGGTTCATCCCGGCGGCATCGTCAAAGAGATCGTTGCGATACAATCCCCCACATCCGTCCAGCTCACCTTCAGGCTTTCGGGGAAGATCGCCACATCCGAGATCACGGCGGACGCCGAATCGAACGACCTTATACTCGCGATACGAACGGAGAGCCCGGCCGAAACTCCCGGTCCGGAACCCGGGCCGGCACAAGGGAACGCGCGGACGGTTTCTCCTCCCCCTCCTTCGCCCCGCGCACAGGATTCGGCGGAAAACGCCCCCTCCGGGCAGGCGGTCGCCCCCCCCGTGCAGACCGAAACCCCTGTCCCGGCTGTCGGTCTGCCTCAGGCGAACAATGAGCCCGCGCCGGCGGTGGTGGCGCCGGAGCAGCCGGAGGCACGGGACACCGAATCCGTCCTCCCGCCCCTCAAGAGAGAACGCGACGCAGTGCCGGGGCTTGATACCGAACGGGAAAAGTGGAAGCTCGACGTCATCGTCCTCGATGCGGGACACGGGGGATACGACCCGGGCACGATCGGCGTCACCGGGGTGAAGGAAAAAACCGTCACGCTCGGTGTCGTCCTGAAGCTCGGGACGCTTATCGCGAAGAATCTGAAGGACGTCCAGGTCGTCTACACACGCAAGGACGACCGGTTCGTCGAGCTCAACAGGAGAGGACAGATCGCCAACGAGGCGGGGGGAAAACTTTTCATCAGCGTCCACTGCAATTCGCTCCCGCGGAAACCGAGCAAAACACGCGGGTTCGAGGTGTACCTCCTCCGCCCCGGGCGCACCGAGGATGCGATCGCGATCGCCGAGAGGGAGAACTCGGTGATCGAGATGGAGCCGGGGTACGAACAGAAATACCCGCAGCTCACGGAGGAGAATTTCATACTCGTGACGATGGCACAGAGTGCGCACGTCAAGGCGAGCGAGGTGTTCGCCGATCTCGTGCAGAAGTCGATCGAGGAGCGGACCGGGATTCCCAACCGCGGGGTGAAGCAGGCGGGGTTCTACGTGCTCGTGGGCGCGGCGATGCCGAACGTCCTCGTCGAGACCGCGTACCTGTCGAACCGCGAGGACGAGCGGATGCTGAAGAGCCAGGGCGGCCAGGAAAAAATCGCCGACGCACTCTTCCGCGCGGTGAAGAAATACAAACAGGAATACGAGAAGCTGCTCCAGGAAGGAAAGGATTTCGGAGAAGAGCGGTAGGCCTTGCCGCGGGAAACCTCCGGGTGAGCCCGCGGTGGCTGATGATGAGATCCCCCTTATCCAGCGCGTATCACTAGCGGGTAAGGGGGTCTTTCGTGAATATATCGTCCTTGAGGCCCGTATTCAGACGGTAGCCGCTGAATCGGACGGTGACGGTCCCCTTGCGCGGCATCTGCTGCGGGCGCATCGGCGCCGCCGGGAGATCCCCCTCGAGCGAATCCGCCGGAGCGAGCGAAAATGCCGCACTCATCTCCGCGGGAAGCCACACCCCCTCAACCTGCACGTAGCTGAACGTGATCGTCGCGACGCGGTCGGCGGAACCCCGTGTGACGATCCGTTCCGTCGTCCACCTGTGCGGGTCCACGTACAGGGAGAGGGAGCGGGGAAAGCCCCGTTCTGATTTCGCCTGGAGCGAGACACGGCGGACGGGGACCCCCGCGAGCGTGTCGCTCCCGGTTTCCGTGACGTTGAATCTCGAGAGAAGTTTTCCGACCGCAGGCTGGAGCCCCTCCCGGGGGAGAAGCGCAAACCCCTCTGCGTCGACGTGTATTTTATCCGGCTGCTTGAAATACATCGTGGCATGCATCGGCGGGACGTTCAGGCGCTCGATGTCCGCGACGACGTCAAGCGTGACCGTGTAGTCGTGCACCGGTTCGAGACGTGCGTCGACGTTTTTCAGGATCTCCTCTCCCGAGGGGCCACCGCCGCGCGCGATCGCCACAGCGGCGGCCGCGAACAGGGCGGCAACGCGGGGCAGCACCCGCTGTCTGAGCCTGCTTCCCGTCACGCAGCCACCTCCGGTTCGTTTCCAGGGAGAAGGAACCTGTTATAGAGGAACATCAGGAGCGTCGCCAGGAGCCCGATACCGATGAGCGCAAGCCAGACGTAGTGCGGCTTCCCGAGTGCTTTGGAAGTCTGGTACAGCCAGCCGCCGAGCGGGTCCCCGACAAACCGGGCTATGGCGATCGGCAGAAAGCCGTATCCCTGGAAGAGCCCCTGCTGACCGGGAGGGGCAATCGTTGAGATATACTCATAGTACCTTGGCGCCTGTATCATTTCGCCGATCGCGAACGCCACGATCCCGGCCGCGATCGCGGGGATGCCCGGGGATATGCCGATGACGACCCAGATGAGCGAGGAGACCGCGAACCCGATCAGGATCGCCTTCGGCGTCGGGATATTTTTCGTCAGACGGTTTACCGGAATCTGGAACAGGATGATCGCCCCGGCGCCCGCCCACGACTGCACGATTTCGTACGGGGCCTGTTTGCCGATGTAATCAGTGATATAGTAAGGGACGATGATGAATTCCTGCCAGAAGATGATCCAGTACAGCGAGTAAATGAGAAGGAATATCATGAAGCGGAAGTTGGCGAGGACGACGAAGAGGTTCCTGATTTTCTTCCCCATCGATTCCAGGGGCTCCGTCTTCGCGCTCCGCACTTCTTTATAGAGAAGAGCGTTCACGACGAGCATGGCGACGCAGCTCGCGGACGACACCATGTACACGTAGGCGTTCCCGAAGCTGTCGCGAACGAGATACGCGATCGTCGGCCCGATCATGGCCCCCACGTTCACAAGCCAGTAGTAGACGGCGAACCCGAGCGATTTTGTCTTCTCCGTCGTCGTGACGGCCACGGTCCCCAGAACGGAGGGCTTGATGAACGATCCGCCGAAGGCCGTCAGCACGAGGAACGTCACGAGGAGCCAGTACGGCACCGCGCCGCCGTAGATCCCCGCAAAGATGCTCATCCCCATCGAGCCGATGGCAAAATACCCCAGCGCGAGTATCGTGAACGCCAGGTTGAACGCGCGCCGGTACCCCCACTTGTCGGCGAGCGTCCCGGCGAGTATCGGCATGAGGTAAATGAGCCCGCCGAATATCCCGGAGAGGGTCCCCGCCTGCGATTCGGAAAACCCGAGGTTGTTCCTCAGGTAGACCATGAACACGATCTGCTGGCCGTAGTAGGCGAGGCGTTCGAACAGCTCCATCCCGTTCGCGACCCAGAACGAAGGATGGAACATCCCGAATACCGCTTCCCGACGCTCCTGAATCGACACGAAGATACCGGCGCTTAGTTGAGTATGGGCGTGAGGGGGATCAGAGGAGAACCAGATCCTTCTGGATTTCGCCGGTCACCTCCGGCACGCCGTCGTGGCGTATGAAGATATTGATCTCGGTGCGGACGGCCATCTCACCGTCGAGGTAAATTCCCGGCTCGATCGAGAAGCAGCACCCCGGGAGGAGCGCCCGCTCGTCTTTCGTCTCGAGGTTGTCAATGTTGACGCCGTTGCCGTGCGTCTCCTCGGTGATCGAGTGGCCGGTCCTGTGGAGAAAGTACTTCCCGAAACCGGCTTTCTTCACGACGTTGCGGCACGCGTCGTCCACCTGCCACCCGTAGCAGGTCTCCCCCTTCGCAAACCTGTCCTTGACGAACGCTATCGCGGCGTCGCGGCCAGCCTTCACCGCGTTGAACATTTTGACGTATTTTGCCGGCGGTGTCCCGCCGATATACCCTACCCACGTGATGTCGTAATAGATTCCCCCCGGGACGTCCTTCTTCGCCCACATGTCGATGAGGACCGTATCCCCCTGCTTGAACGCCCGCGCGGTCTCCTTCGCGGTCTCGAAATGGGGATCTGCCGGATGGTCGTTCACGCCGACCATGGGGGGATCGTACGTCGTCAGTCCCTCTTCCTTGAAGCGCCGCGCCATGTACTGCTGTATGTCGTACTCGGTGGCGCCGGAATTCGTGCGGACCGCCGCCCGAATCTGGTCGAAGGCCTCCGCGCGGATCCGGTCCATGATCCGCCCCGCCTCGATGTGCGTCCGGTACCCCTCTTCGGGGATGACGGAAACGAACATGGAGATGAGGTCCGCGGACGACACGATTTTATATCCCAGGCTCTTCAACAGTTCGATGGTTCCACCGTCGACGAGCGAGACGTAGGGGACGTTGTTCTTCGGCGAGTACTGCATCGCAATCTTTTTGCCGGGGCCCATCAGCTTCTTCAGCGCGCTGTGCTGCTCCTGCCAGGAGAGATACACAAGGCGTTTCCCCGGAAGCGAGTCAAGGTGAAGCCGCTCGACCGCGGAGACGAGCTTCCTCGGCTCCCCCTTCGCCGGAATGAAGTAGTACCACCGGCGGCTCGCCATCTTCTCGAAATTGAGCCCGACGACGCGGTAGGCAAGGTAATCACGGTTCCGAAAATCGGTCAGCAGCCAGCCGTCGATGCGCTTTTCCCTGAGTGCCTTCTGGATTTTCCCGATGTCCATGGCGGTTCCCCTGGTGAGATGGAGTGGAGGAGGTTCAGCTAAGCACGTCTTTGGTGACGAAAATATACCAAGCGGCGGCGTAAAAACCAATGCTGTACACTCCGAGGTAGGCGGTGTGCGCAGCGATCTCACCCCACGGGACCGGCTGTTCCATCACCTTCTGCCAGACGTTGAAATAGGTCGTGAAAAGGTAGGGGCGTATCGTCGTAAAAAGCGCTATCGGCGTGATGCTGACGATGAAAAACACGATGATCACCGCCATGGTCCCGATGATCGGGCCGATGGCGTTCTCGACGAGAGAGGAGAACAGGAACGCGAGGGACGCCACGCACCACATGGTCCAGATCCCCAGGCCGAACATGAGCGCGAGACGCCACGGTACCTCCGCGCGCGGGATGATCGTCAGCGTCCTGCCGGGGACGAGGAGGTCCCCCGCGCCGAAGAGCGCGAGTCCCAGGCCCAGCGCAAGGAGGGCGAGGAATGCAACGAGCGAGAACGTGTAGAGAAGGGTCGTCGCATATTTCGCTGCGAGAATCCGCGACCGCGACGGCGGGTGGATGAGCATCAGCCGGAACGTCCCCCCGGTGGCCTCGCCCGCGAGCTGGTCGCCCGCAACGAGGCTGATGAGGAAGGGGACGTGTATCCAGAGGCTGTTCATGATGAAGCACGTGATAAAGTATGCGTTGAACAGGTTCCCCAGGACGAGGAAATCCTCGCCGAGCCCCCGCGTCATGTTCCGGACGAGTGACCCTCCCTCCACCTTGAGTCCGAATTCGACGAGCGGAATGACGATCCCGACGGCAATGAACCCGATATAGGTCCGCCATTTTGAGAATGTCTTGAGTATCTCGTTCCGCATGATCGCGCGCATCAGAGTCCGCCCGCCTCCCCGGTGATCGACAGAAAGTACTCCTCGAGGGAACGCCGGGGGACAAGGGCCCTGATCTCGATCCCTGCCCCGACGAGCGCGGCGTTCATCGCGCCCGCGTGGGCCGCGGGGAGACGGACAAGGATACTGTCCCCCTCCGGGGCAGCATCTTCGACGTACGGGAGCGTGCGGAGGATTTCTAGGGCCCGGGCAGCGGGGACGGCGACGACCTCCATCTTCCCGGATCCCTCGCGGAGGAGTTCCGCGACGCTCCCCTGCACGACGAGCGATCCGCTGTTGATGATGGCCATGCTCGTGGCGAGGTGTTCTATTTCCGAAAGGAGGTGAGAGGAGAGGAAGACGGTGACATTCCGTTCGGCGGCGAGGCGCGCAATCAGCTCACGCACCTCTTTGATGCCGTGCGGATCGAGTCCGCTCGTCGGCTCATCGAGGACGACGAGCTCGGGAGAACCCAGCAGGGCCGCCGCAAGGCCGAGCCGCTGCTTCATTCCATGGGAGTAGGACTTGACCCGGTCTCCGGCGCGGGAGGTGAGGCCGACGGTCTCAAGGACTTCGCGGATTGAGGAGGAGGGGACGCCGCCGTTCAGGTCCGCGATGATCTGCAGGTTGCGCCGGGCGGAGAGATACTGGTAGAAGTCCGCCCGCTCGACAAGACCTCCGACACGGGCAAGGACCGCTCCCCTGTTCGCGCGGAGCGGCAGACCGAAGAGCTCCACGGATCCTGCGCTCGGTGTAATCAGCGACAGAATCATGCGAATTGTGGTGCTTTTCCCTGCGCCGTTCGGTCCGAGGAATCCGAAAATATCGCCGCGCCGCACGGAGAGGTTCAGCCCCCGAACGGCCCACCGGTCGCCGTACTTCTTCCCAAGATCCAGCGTTTGCAGGACAATGTCGCCGGACATCGTTACGCCCTATAATAGTTGACTCTCGGTCCCTTTTTCCCTACTATAGCTCCCGATCATGCCGAAGCCCACCCCAAAGAAGAAGTCTCCCCCAGGAACAAAGCGCAACCGGCCCGGATCAGCCGCCCGGCAACCCCGAACCGCCGGAGATCCGGTTCTCAAACTCCTCCAGCGCAACATTCTCTTCAGCGGCGTCGAACCGAAAGTCATCCGCTCCGCCCTTGCCGGCGCTCAGGAACGGCGGTTCGCCGCGGGCGATGTCATATTCGACGAAGCATCGCGCGGACGCGAGGTGTATCTCCTCAACCGCGGGCGGGTCCGCATCAACAAGTATACGAAATTCGGCGTGGAGTCGCTACTTGCCGTCCTGCACGAAGGGGACTTTTTCGGGGAACTCTCCGTCGTGGACGGCATGCCCCGCTCCGCGCGCGCGGAAGCGATGGACGAATGTTCCGTCGTCCTCCTGGGCCAGGACCAGATCCGGCGCCTGACGCAGAAGAGCAACGCATTCACGTTTAATCTCCTGACGAACATGGCGGTCAGGCTCCGGACGATGGACCAGACGTTCATGCTGGAGCTGGACCGGAGCGCCGCGGCGTCGAAGGAGCAGGTGGACCGCCTGAACATGCTCATCGAGGCGAGCAAGATCGTCAATTCCGCGATCGAAATCGACAAACTCCTCGGGCTCATCCTCGAGGCCGCCTCGCGGAGCATCAACGCCGACCGGGGAACGCTCTATCTCCTGGACACGCTCACGGGCGAGCTCTGGTCGAAGGTCGCCCAGGGGAACAACATTGTCGAGATCCGGCTCCCGGTCGGGAAGGGGCTCGCCGGATACGTGGCGAAGACCGGAGAGGTCGTCAACATCACCGACGCCTACAAAGACCCCCGGTTCAACCCCGAGATCGACAAGAAGAGCGGGTACAAGACACACAACGTACTGTGCATGCCGATGAGGGACAAGGACGGGAAGATATTCGGCGTCTTCCAGTTCCTGAACAAGCGGGAGGGTCCGTTCGGCCCCGAGGACGAGTCGTTCATCGACGCGCTCTCCGTGCACGCGTCCATCGCGCTCGAAAACGCGCGGCTGGCCCGCGAGATGGTCCAGAGCGAGCGGCTCTCCGCCGTGGGGAAGATGGCGAGCACAATCATCCACGACATCAAGAACCCGATGGGGACGCTGCGCATGTACGCGCAGGTGATCAAAAAGAAGACCGGGGACGCGGAGTCCGCCCAGCTCGCCGAGGAGATGATCAGGCAGGTCGACCGGTTCGTCAACATGACGCAGGAGATACTGGATTTCTCGCGCGGGGTGAGCGACATCCACCTCGAGACGATCCCCCTCGAGGACGTGATGGAGGGGGCGCTCGCATTCATCGAAAAGGATCTCAGCAAGCGGAACGTGACCGTGGTGCGGGATTTCCAGTATGCCGGGGAATGCACGATGGACGTGGAGAAAATGGTCCGCGTGTTCTACAACCTCGCCGGCAACGCCGCGGACGCGATGAAGGACGGCGGCACACTGACGATCCGCTCGGATAAACGGGACGGGATGCTCTCCATCGCGTTCGCGGACACCGGATGCGGCATCCCCGACGAGATCCGCTCGAAGATCCTCGAGCCCTTCTTCACGTACGGCAAGCGTCACGGCACGGGGCTCGGGCTGGCCATCGTCAAGAAGATCATCGACGACCATCACGGAAAACTCGAGATCGAATCCGTCGTGAACCAGGGGACGACGTTCCGTCTCCTCATCCCGCTGAGCTGATCCCCGCGCCGGAACCACCATTCTCCCCGCACGATGTGCCCCCCGATTAACGCATCGCTTCAAGAGCGGCGTATCTTGAAGTTCCGCCGGGAAAAGCGTATTTTAGACGACACGTTGTTCACTCCGCGTCAGGCACGCCCCGAACGGGTAGATGGCGGAATTGGCAGACGCGTTGGACTTAGGATCCAATGGAGCAATCCGTGGGGGTTCAAGTCCCCCTCTACCCACCATCCCGCCGCAACGGAACGGAGTGCCCCGGCGTCGTGTTAGGACGCCTGTGGCCGCGGCCTATCATTTTTCTTCGGAAGGGTTCAGAAGGTGCAGGTTTCCATTACGAACGTCACTGAGGTTCAGCAGGAAGCGGACATCCAGATCACGCAGGAGGAGCTGCAGCCGATGTTCGAACGTGCGTACGAGAAGTACCGGCCGAAGGTCGAGATCAAGGGGTTCCGCAAGGGAAAGGTCCCGATGCCGATGATCCGGCAGCTGTACGGGGAAGCCATCGAGCAGGACGCGCTCGACGACATCGCCAGCGATTTCTACCGGAAGGCGATGGAGGAGAAAGACATCCACCCCGTCGGCCAGCCGACGATGGTGGATATGGACTTCAAACGCGGGGACCATTTTCATTTCAAGATCAAGTACGAGGTGAAGCCGGAGATCGCCCTCGGAAGTTACAGGGGTGTCCGGGTCGAGAAGCCGCTCCACATCGTCACCGATGCGGAGGTCGCGTCCGAGATCGAGAAAATACGGCGCGCGAACAGTACCACCGAGGAGGCGCCGGCCGTCACGGACACCGGCTACGTCGTCACCGCCGACGTGCAGGAGCTCGACGAATCCGGCACGCCGCTGATCGGGAAGAAGACCCCCGCCGCCCGCTTCGACCTCTCGGACGATTCGCTCGCCCCCGAGATCGCGCAGGCGCTCGCGGGCGCCGCACCGGGAGGGACGTACAGGGCGAAATTCGAATCGCAGCACGGCGATCATTCCCATACGATGCACATCGCGCTGGACGTCTCGAAGGTCGAGAAAGTGGTCCTCCCCGCATTCGACGACGAGCTCGTCCGCAGGATCACGGGAGGGAAGACCCCGTCCGCGGAGGAGTTCCGGAAGAACCTCCGGAGCGACATCGAGCGGTACTGGGACGAGGAGTCCACAGCGCGCGTCAACGACAACATCGCGAAATCGCTCGTCGAAGCGCACCCGTTCCCCCTCCCCGACTCGATCGTGGCGGGCCTGCTCGATTCGTACGTGGACGACGTCCGGAACCGCGCCCGCGACAGGAAGCTGCCGAAAGGGTTCGACGAGCAGAAATTCAGGGAGGAAAACCGCGCCTCCGCCACGTGGCAGGCACGGTGGCTCCTGCTGAGCGACAGGATCGCGGAAGCGGAGAAGATCACCGTGAGCGACGAGGAGGTCGATGCCATGGCGGAACGCGAAGCCGACAAGATCGGCATCGACAAGGCACGGATGATCGAGTACTACAGGAAATCCGGCGGCGCATCCCAGCGGATTCTCTCGGACAAGCTGATGGCCTTCCTGCGGTCGCACGCGACAATCACCGAAAAAGTCATCGCGGATCCACCGCAGCATTCATAACACACAAAGGTTTCACATGCGCGACGTAAAGACGTTCAACCAGCTCGTCCCGATGGTCGTTGAACAGACGGGACGCGGCGAGCGGGCGTACGACATCTTCTCCCGGCTGCTGAAGGAACGGATCGTGTTCATCGGGACGGCGATCGACGACACCATCGCCAGCCTCGTCATCGCACAGCTCCTCTTCCTCGAGTCCGAAGACCCCGACAAGGACATCAACCTCTATATCAACAGTCCGGGCGGGAGCGTTTCCTCCGGCCTGGCCATGTACGACACGATGCAGTACATCCGGCCGGACGTTTCGACGATATGCATCGGGCTTGCCGCAAGCATGGGCGCGGTGCTGCTTGCCGGCGGCGCGAAGGGAAAGCGTTCCGGGCTGCCGAATTCACGGATCATGATCCACCAGCCCTGGGGAGGCGTGCAGGGAACGGCGTCCGATGTGAGCATCCAGGTGGAGGAGATTCTCCGCACGAAGAAGCGCCTCAACGAGATCCTCGCGCACCACTGCGGGCAGCCGCTCGACATCATCGAAAAGGATACGGACCGCGACCGGTACATGTCGTCGGAAGAGGCAAAGACCTACGGACTCATCGACACCGTGTACGTCAAAAAGGAACGAGAGAAAAAGTAACTTCCGGTCACCATCATGGCTCAGAAACCGAAGACCGGCGAGCAGATCCACTGCTCCTTCTGCGGCAGGTCGCCGGAGGAGGTCCAGAGCATCATCGCCGGACCCGAGGTGTACATCTGCGACATCTGCGTGTCCAGCTCGGTCGACATCATCCGGAACAGCATGTCGTCCTTCAGCGCCCGGAAGGGTCCCCGGGGGACGCTCACCCCGGCGCGGATCAAGGAGTCGCTCGACGATTACGTCATAGGGCAGGAGCAGGCGAAGAAGACGCTCGCCGTGGCGGTGTACAACCATTACAAGAGGATCGACGCGCGGGATCCCGTGTACGACGGGGACGACGTCGAGATCGAGAAGACGAACATCCTCCTCATCGGTCCCACCGGGACGGGAAAGACCCTCCTTGCACAGACGCTTGCCCGGATCCTGGACGTCCCGTTCGCGATCGCGGACGCCACGACCCTGACGGAAGCGGGATACGTGGGGGACGACGTGGAGACGATACTCGTCCACCTCCTGCAGAACGCCGAATACAACGTCGAAAAGGCGGAGCGCGGGATCGTGTACATCGACGAGATCGACAAGATCGCCCGGAAAAGCGAGAGCGCGTCGATCACGCGGGACGTCTCGGGGGAAGGGGTCCAGCAGGCGCTCCTGAAGATCCTGGAGGGGACGATCGCCGGCGTCCCCCCGAAGGGGGGGCGCAAGCACCCGGAACAGAGCCTCATCAACATCAACACGCGGAACATCCTCTTCATCTGCGGCGGCGCATTCGAGGGGCTCGATAAGATCATCGGCCGCCGCGTGAACCAGAACCCGGTCGGGTTCGGCGCGGAAATCAAGGGGAAGAAGGACGGCGTGACCGATCAGCTCCTCCCCATGGTCCAGCCCGAGGATCTCGTCAAGTTCGGGATGATCCCGGAGTTCGTGGGGCGCGTGCCGCTCGTCTCGGCGCTCCATTCGCTCGGCGAGGACGCGCTTCTGAGCATACTGACCGGGCCGAAGAACGCGATCGTCAAGCAGTACAAGAAGCTCTTCCGGATGGAAGGGGTCGAGCTCGTGTTCGAAGAGAACGCGCTGAAGGCGGTCGTGCAGAAGGCGGTGGACCGCGGGACCGGCGCGCGGGCGCTCCGCTCGATCATCGAGGAGGTCTTCCTCGACATCATGTACGCGCTCCCGGAAAAGCGGAACGTCGCGACCTGCACGATCACGAAGGACGTGATCACGAAGAAGAAAGAGCCCCTCTACAGCTACGAGGAACGGAAGCAGTCGGCCTGATCAGCGGCCGGCGGTGATTTCCGGCTCCTCTTCCACGAGGCGAAGCTCCATCTGGGACCCCTGCACGGGGGTCCTGAAACCGACGGTCTGACCGGCGCCGACCGAGGGGACCTCGGCCGTGAGCACGAGCTTCGACCTCCCGTCCGTCACCCGGAATGCGATCGACACGTTCTTCACTTCGTCGGTCCCGCTGTTTTTCACCTGCCCCTCCACCCAGAATATCGCTCCCGACGACGGCACGTCGCCGATCCCCCCCGCGGTGCTCGCATTGACGTCGCGCTTGAGCGATTTGCTCACGACCGCGAGGTCGGAGGCGCCACCCGCGCAGGAAGCCAGGATGGCGGCAAGGAAAAGGCCGACGCAAACGTTTCGGAGGGGCATGGGAACTCCTGCAGTTGGTGATGGGGGGATTACTCGATGCCGCGGAGGCCCCCCTGTTTTGTGATTTTCACGTCCTGGAGCTGGGGCGCCTTCAGGCGGATCTCGACGTGGAAGTTCCTGTACGGCCCCGTGGGGACCCAGTTGAAATTCAGCTCCCAGCAGTGCAGGTCGCGGTAGACCGTTATCTGCGTTGCGGTGAACACCCTGTTGATCAGGTCGTAGCTCGTCGTCGCGGTGATCTTCCAGAACTCGGTCAGGTTGAACCCCAGGGAGGCGGAGATCCCTGAATTCCTCGAGGGAAAAAGGGGATCCTCCTTCTGCATGTTGTAGTTCCAGTTGAGATCGAGGTTCCAGGGGATGCTGAAGTCGGGCGCCTCCTGGTCGTACAGTCCGACGTAACCCCTCCTCTGCGCCCTCGCGGCGGAATCCCCGGGGGAGATTATCGGTCCCGCGGTCGTTTTCTTCTTCTCGCCGCTGAAGCGTGTTCCGATGCTGAACGTGAACCCCGTCATGTCCGCGAGCCGCCCGTCGGTATTGAGAAGGAACCTGTTGATGCGCCTGCCGGTCGGGACACTCCCGGTGTCCCTGACGAATTTGTACAGGCTGTACGTGCTGCTCCCGCCGATCGTGAGGTACTGTCCGATGGCGGTCCTGTAATCGAGCGCCAGCTCGCTGAACCGGAGGCTGTCCGCGGCGAAGTTGTACGTGATGCCGGCGTTCAGGTTGAGCAGCTGGAACTTGTTGTCCTGTCCGGACGTGTCATGGGAAGCGGTCTTCATCTCGAAGACGTTCCCCAGGCCGAACGACAGCGCCTGCTGCGTCCCGGCCGGCGCCCCCCCGAAGACCTCCCTGTCGTACAGACCGTATTTCGTCACAATCCTGTTCGTGTCGGTATATGTTCCGTAGTATCCGTACCTGTCCGCCGAGAAGTCCGGCGCGTAGGTATACGTCAAAGATGGTGTGAGCTGGTGCCGTATCCCCTTGATGCCGAGAACGTCCGGCTGAAACATCCCGTAGAGCTTCGTGCTCGCCTGGACCGCGAGGTTGTAGTACCGGATCGCGGTGACGTCGTGGACGTCGTGATTGATGGGATCGTTCGTCGCGGGGTCGACGGCGATGTCGTTGTGCTTGTCGTACCATTTTTCGGTGTAGTTGAACGATGGGGTGAGCGTGACATACCCGACCTTCGGCGACATGTTGAGGGTGAACGAGTGCTGTATCCCCCGCCTGTTGTCGTAGCTGAACGCACCGGAGTCGGGCTGCGTCGCGTTGATTGTCTTGCTCTGCACGTCCCTGAATTCACCGGAGTACGTGAACGCGATCAATTCATACCACTTGAGCGCGCTCGACCCCGCCGTCCGGTCGGCGGACCTGAAGGGGAAGGTCTGCGCCCGGTCGATCCTGATGTCCGGAAGAACGGTGCTCGCCACTCCCGATGTCAGGTTCTGATCCCGGGAGATGTTGGCGGTCATGCTGGTCCGCGATTCGTCCCACGATTTCGTAAACGTCGCGTTCGAAATGACGTCCTGCAGGAGGAGCTGGGAGAGGTTGAAGCTCGTGTTCTGATAATAGGACCCGCTCGTAAAGGTGAAGTTGACCGCAAGGTGGGCCGTCGGGTCAAAATCCTGGTTGTGATGCCAGTAGACGTTGAACTCCTGCACCTGGCTGTAGGCGGGATCCCCCCTCTCACCCGAGATGACCTTGCCGAACGACGCATCGAGCCCCCCCTCGAACTCATACCTGAGCCGGTAGTTGAAGTCGCTGTAGAGCGTATAGCTCCCCCCGGAGTATCCGTCGGCTTTGAACGCAATATCCGTATAGTCGGACATCGCCCAGTAATAGCCGAGGTGCGTGAGGTATCTCCCGCGCGTGCTCTGGCCGAAGGCCGGTCCGATGATCCCCGAGCGGCGCCCGCGCTCGCTCGGGAATATGCCGAAGGGGAGCGCGAAGACCGGCACGTCGGCGATATACAGGTAGACCGGCCGCGCGACGATCTTGTCCTTGACCATGACCTTCATTTCGGGGCTGCCGAAATAATAATGGGGATGGTCCAGGTCGCACGACGTAAATTTCCCGTCCCTGACGAACAGGACGTCGTTCTCCACCTTTTTGATTTCATCGCCGTAGTAGAGGGACTTGTCCATCTCCGTTTTTCCCAGGTCGATCTTCCCCCTCTTGGTCCTGAAGTCATAGAGAATCGTCTGTCCGTGGTACACCTCCGGTCCGTCGACAAGCTCGGGGAGCCCCCGCATTTTCTTTCCCGTGGTGTCGGAGGTGTCCCTGACCCCCTGCGCGTCAAGGAGGGACGTCGTCCAGTTGATGTTGATGTTCTCGGCTTTCATGCCGAGCTCCCTGTACCTGATGTCGCTTTTACCGAACATGAACATCGTCTTCGATTTCAGGTCGTACCGGACGGAGTCTTTTGCGAGATACGTGACCGTGGAGTCGATTCCCGACGAGGAGCCGGAAGTTTTGAGGGAGTCTTTTCTTGCGGCGGAGGTGTCGCGCGACGCCGTGGAGTCACGGCGACCCGCCGCACGCGGGTCGCGGCCCTTCACACCCTGCGCGGATGCGGTCACCGGGAAAGACAGGAGCAGGGAGGCGGCAAGGAGGAAGACGTATGGCGGGATCCGGCTCATCGCTGCTTTTTCTTCCACCAGCTGTTGAGCCTCGCCCTGATGTTCTTCTCTTCCCCGTTGTCCGTCGGGGCGTAGTAGATCTTCTCTTTCAGCGGATCGGGAAGATACTGCTGTTCGACGAAGTTGCGTTCGAAATCATGGCTGTACCTGTATTCCGCGCCGTAGCCCAGATCCTTCATCATTTTCGTCGGCGCGTTCCGCAGGTGAAGCGGCACCGGCGCGTCGGGCAGACTGCGGACGTCGTCGATCGCCGCCCCGATCGCGGCGACCGCGGCGTTGCTCTTGTTGCAGGAGGCAAGGTACGTCGCCGTCTGCGAGAGAACGATCCTCGCTTCGGGCATGCCGATGTAGTCCACCGCCGTGAAGCATGAGGTGGCGAGCGTCAGCGCCCCGGGTGCCGCGTTCCCGATGTCTTCGGAGGCGAGGATGATCATCCTGCGGGCGATGAACTTCGGGTCTTCTCCCCCCTCGAGCATGCGCGCCAGCCAGTACACCGCGGCGTCGGGATCGCTTCCGCGCACGCTCTTGATGAACGCCGAGATGATGTTGTAATGCTCTTCGCCCCCCTTGTCGTACCTGACGTATTTGCGCTGGAACGCCTCCTCGATCTCCTTCTTCGTGACGGTCCTCCCGCCGTCGGGCCGCGGCGGGGCCAGGCGGATCGCGGTCTCGAGGCCGTTCAGCATCATCCTCGCGTCACCGCCTGAGAGGAGTATGAGATCCTCGCGGTCTTCGACGGTCACGGCACTCTCCCTGAGAACAGGGTCCTCCGCAAGCGCGCGGTCGATGATCCGGTTGAGATGCTCGTCCGTCAGGGGCTGCAGCGTGTACAGGCGGCTGCGCGAGAGGAGCGGGGAGATGACTTCGAACGAGGGGTTTTCCGTCGTGGCGCCGATAAGCGTGATCACGCCGTCTTCGACGCTGTGGAGAAGGGCGTCCTGCTGGGCCTTGTTGAACCTGTGGATCTCGTCGATGAAGAGCACCGTGCCCCGGCCGAACCGGGCCCGGTTCGTCTGCGCGCGCTCGATCACCTCGCGCACGTCCCGGACGCCGGAGGAGACGGCGTTGAGCTGGAAGAATTCCGCCTTCGTGTGCGCGGCGATGATCCGCGCCAGGGTCGTCTTCCCCGTCCCCGGCGGTCCCCAGAAGATCATCGAAGAGATCGTGTCGTTCTCGATGAGGACCCTGAGGGGCTTCCCGGGGCCCAGGAGGTGCTCCTGTCCCACAAAACCGTCGAGCGTGGAGGGGCGGACCCGCTCGGCCAGAGGGGACGCGTCAGGCGCCGGAGGTGAACCGAAGAGATCCATGGGACTCAAGGGTGCTATTTCGCCGGGGTAACCCTGTACACCTGCTCTCCCTCACGCGCCATGTGGTGCTTCTCACGCGCCACTTTCTCTATTTCGGCCTTGTCGGTTTCGAGCTTCTTCAATTCGAGTTCGAGCGATTTCCGCTCCTCCTCGCCGGCACGGATCTGCATTTCGAGTTCCGCTTTCCTCTGCTGTAACCTGATCCGCTGGAGTATGCCGTGGTTGCTGAAAAGGACAAAACCGGCAACGGGGATGCCGAGGACAAGCGCGAGCATCAGGCGCCTGTTCTTCAGCATCTTCCTGGCGAGCGCCCGGAGATCCGGCCGCCCTTTTTTCTTCCTGTAGAAAAGGTTGTCCATCGTGGATGCACCCCTTACGACCTGTACCACTCCTTCGCAGGAGTGTACGACGTGCGCCGCGCGTTCATCTGGCCGTGCCTTTCTATCGCAAGCGCGATCAGCCTGTCAAGAAGCTCGCCGAAGGGCACGCCGGCCGCCGCCCACATTTTCGGATACATGCTTATCGCGGTGAATCCGGGTATCGTGTTGACCTCGTTCAGGTAGATCCTTGATTTCTCCTTCGTGAGGAAAAAGTCGACCCGCGCCATCCCGGCGCAGTCGATCGCCGCGAAGGCGCGGACGGCGGTCTCCCTGATCTTCCGCGCCACCGCCGCCGGGATCCTGGCTGGGATCACAGAGGCCGATTTGCCATCGACGTATTTCGCGTCGTAGTCGTAAAACTCATTGGAAGGGATGACCTCTCCCGGGACGGAAGCCTCGGGCGCATCATTGCCGAGGACGCTGCACTCGATCTCGCGCACGTTCTTCACTCCCTGCTCGATGATCACCTTCCTGTCAAATTCCGCGGCGAGCCTGAGCGCCGGGCCCAGTTCCGCGCGGCCGTGGACCTTGGAGATCCCGACCGAGGAGCCGGTGTTCGCGGGCTTCACGAACACCGGATAACGGAGCTTCGATTCGACCAACCGCGTGACCTTCGCAGGCCGCTCCCGGCACTCCGCGCCGTAACACCAGCAGTGGGAGACGACCGGGAGCCCGGCCCTGGCGAATATCATCTTCTGAATGATCTTGTCCATGCCGACGGCGGAGGCAAGAACGCCCGCCCCGACGTAGGGGATGTTCGCAAGCTCGAGCAATCCCTGGAGCGTCCCGTCCTCGCCGTACGTCCCGTGGACGAGCGGAAAGACGACGTCAAGGGCGAGCGTTCCGTCCCCGTTTCCTTCCGCGGACACGAGCCCGCGCCTGTTGGGCTCGGGGACGAGAAACCTCTCCGGCTCGCGGTCCAGAGCGGCTTTTTCCTTCAGCATCCCCAGCGCGCGGGAGGAACTGATCCAGCGCCCCTGCGGCGTGATGCCGATGGGGACCACTTCGTACTTTTCCCTGTCCAGGGCATTCATGACCGACGTCGCGGAGACGAGGGATACTTCGTGTTCCCCGGAACGCCCGCCGAATATGATTCCGATCCGGAGCTTCCGCGTCATGAGATGATCCCCATCGCGGCAAGCCGTTTTTCGATGTACTGCCGCACTTCGTCCCCGGAAATCTCGTCGTCTCCGGAGACCGCGCATGCGACCTTCCCGGAAAAATCCTTGCCGTAGCTCTGGACGCTGACCTGCCGCAGCCTGTCCAGCTCGGCGGCAGTCAGTTTTTTTTCGCCCCCGAGCAGGCGGGCGATAAACGTGATCTTCGCGGAATGCTCCACTTTTTCCATCTTGTGGTAGGCGTCGACCACATCCGCCCCGTATGTGACAACGCCGTGGTTTGTCAGGAGTATCGCGTCGGCCGAGCGGACATAGGGGCGGAGCGATTCGGCGACTTCCGGCGTCGACGGCGTGGCATACTCCGCGAGAGGGATCGCACCAAAGCCGACGATCACCTCGGGATAGAGGCACCCTTCCAGAGGCTGGCGGGCGGTGGCAAATCCCGTCGCGTAGGGCGGATGCGCATGGACGACCGCGTTGACGTCCCGCCTTTCGCGGTAAATGAACAGGTGCATCCCGTTTTCGGTGGAGGGGCGCGATCGTCCGGAGACGACCTCCCCTGCCGGGGTGATCTCCACGAGATCCTGCGCCGTGACGCTCCCCTTGCTGATGCCGGTGCGCGTCGTGAGGATGTTCCCCGAGGGAAGCCTGGCGCTGACATTCCCGTCCGTCGCGGCGACGAGCCCTCCCGCTGCCAGGCGATGGCAGACGTCGACGATCGCGGCCGCGGTTTCCTGCCTGTTGTGCGCGGAGCCGTTCTCCATGTTACTGCGCTCCTTCCGGCGGATTGGCACCGAACTTCTGGTAGAGAGGCGCAAGCGACGCCGATTCCGGAAGCATCTTTTCCCGGATCTGGTACATCAGACGCTTCGCGTCGCGCGGCCAGACGATCCTGTGGGAGTTCTTCGTCCAGGACTGAACGCTCCCGTTCGTTTTGACGATCTCCCGCCCGTCGCTCACGACGACGAACAATTCGTCCTTCTTCACCTTGAGTCCTTCGACCTCGTCGAGGTTCGGAAACGAATAGACGATCTCCGCGCTCAGGGTGTCGCCGCTTGCGGAGAACTGCTTCGAGGTCACCTTCCTCCCCCCCTTCTCGAACTCCACCACCCCCTCCTTCTGCACCGACGCCATCATGATGGAATAGTCCCGCGCAAGCGCGGAGTCCGTTTTTCCGTCCGAGCGTATGTCGATGAGACGCATCATCGCTTCCCCGCTCCCGTTTTCATTCAGCTTGATCCTGTGCTCCGTCGTCCGGATCAGAAGGCATGCGGGAAGAGCCACCGCCAGCGCGGCCATGAGCGCGAGGGAGAGAATGATCCGTGTCGTTTTCATGGCGCGCTCCGTTGTTATTGACCCTTGATCCATTCTTCCGCAATCTGCACGGCATTTGTCGCCGCGCCCTTCCGGAGGTTGTCGGCGACGACCCAGAGGTTGAGGCCGCTCGCGACGGTCGGGTCGCGCCGGATCCGCCCGACGTAGACCGGATCGGTGTCCCATGCGTCGACAGGCATCGGATACTCGGACGCCGCGGGATCGTCCCGAACGATCACGCCGGGCGCCGCCTTGAGGGCCTCGCGCGCCGCCGCGACGTCGCACGGCCTTTCAAATTCCACGTTGACCGATTCGCTGTGGCCGCCCCAGACCGGAACACGGACGCACGTCGCGCTCACGCGTATCGAGTCGTCCCCCATGATTTTCTTCGTTTCTTCCACCATTTTGTACTCCTCTTTCGAGGAGCCGTCGTCGAGGAACACGTCGACCTGCGGAAGGACGTTAAAGGCAATCCGGTGCGGAAACTTCTTTTCTCCGGACGGCTTCTGCGCGATCTCGTCCTCGAGCTGCGTGAGACCTTTTTTCCCCGCCCCCGTCACGGACTGGTACGTGGAGACGACGATCCGCCGGATCTTCCAGAGGTCATGCAGCGGTTTGAGCGCCACCACCATCTGAATCGTGGAACAGTTGGGATTCGCGACGATCCCCCGGTGCCTGAATATCGCCCCCCTGTTCACTTCCGGGACGACGAGCGGAACGCCCGCATCGAGGCGGAATCCGCTGCTGTTGTCGACGACGAGCGTCCCGGCCCTGACCGCGTGCGGCGCGAATTCCCTGCTTACCGCGGCGCCCGCGGAGAAGAGGGCGATTTCCACGCCGGCGAATGAGCCTGCGGTGAGCTCGAGTACCGGCACCTGATTGCGCGCGAACGGGACGGTCTTCCCGGCGGACCGGGCGGATGCCAGGAGCCGCAGCTCGCCGACGGGGAAGCGGCGTTCCTCGAGAACCTGCGTCATTTTTCGACCGACAAGGCCGGTTGCCCCGACCACGGCGACAGTGTAGCGTTTCACCTTTTCATGCCTCGTTGATGTGTTCGATGGTTTCGCGGCGCCTGATAAGGGTCCGCGTGTTTCCGTCCACGAGGACCTCCGCCGGGCGCGGCCGCGCGTTGTAATTTGAGGAGAGCACATACCCGTACGCCCCCGCGCACATGAGCGCCAGGTACTCTCCCCTTTCGACCCGGGGGATCGGGCGGTCGACCGCGAAAAAGTCACCCGATTCGCAGAGTGGCCCGACGACGTCCGCCTTTTCGAGCTCACGGCCGGAGAGCTCAAGGGGGACGATCTGGTGATAGGCGCCGTAGAGACTCGGCCTGATCAGGTCGTTCATCCCCCCGTCCACGACGACGAAGAGCTTGCCGTCCGTCTGCTTCCTGTACAGGACCCTGACAAGGAGCACTCCCGCGTGCGCTATGACGGAACGGCCGGGCTGGATCGAGAGCCGACAGTTCGTCTCGCGCAGGAGCGGCGCTACGGTGGCGATGAGCGTGGAGGCGGAGAGATTGATCTCTTCGGGCTCTTCCGCCGGAATCTGTGGGTGCGTGATGTACCCGCGGTACTGGACGCCGAACCCCCCTCCGAAATCGAGGTCCTCGACCCGAATACCCGCTGCGTTCAGCCCGCGGACGAGCCCCATGAGGGCATCGGCCGCGCGGAGAAAAGTCTCCGCCTTGGTGATCTGGGAGCCGATGTGGCTGTGGATCCCGCCGACTTCGATGTGCGGGAGTCCCATGGCCCAGCGCAGGACTTCCGCCGCCTGCCTGACGGGGATCCCGAACTTGTTCTGTTTCAGGCTTGTCGAGACGTATGCGTGCCCTCCCGCATCGATATCGAGGTTGACCCGGAGGAGAATCCGCGCTTTCTTCTTTTGACTCCCCGCGATGCCGTTGAGGACGTCGATTTCCTCGGTGGACTCGACGTTGAACGCGTGAATTCCCGCCCGCAGGGCCGTTATCAGCTCGTCGTCCCGTTTCCCGACGCCGCTGAACGTGATCTTGGCCGCGTGAATCCCCGCCGCGAGCGCGACGTGAAGCTCCCCGACCGAGGCCACATCCGCTCCAAAACCTTCTTCGCCGATAAGGCGCAGGAGCGTCCTGTTGGCGTTGGCCTTGACGGCGTAATACGACATGTGCGGGTGCCCGTCGAACGCCCTTTCGATGTGGCGGCAGTGATCGAGCACTGAGCGCTTGCTGTAGACATAGAGCGGCGTGCCGAACTCTTCAGCCACGGCGCGAAGGGGGACGGATTCCGCCATGAGCGTCGTATTTCTATACGAAAATTCCTGCATCAGTCAACAACGAGTGTTGGAGTGAGAAACACGCCGGTCACCGCCATGAACGGGGAGGCCTTGCCGGTCATGAAGCCTCCGAGTGTACGCGGCCGGGGGCGGGCTGACCGGCCAGCGAGCAGTAGCGCGAGAAATCGACGTGATAGCCGCGTGCATGAAACGCTCCTGTTGCAGGGTCCTGATCGTATTTGCCGCTGTACGCACCCCGGGTGACGCGTTCGAGCATCTCCACGAGGGCGTCGATGTCTTCGCCGGTATTGTAGCACCCGAGACTTGCGCGGACCATCCCGGGCATGTTGGACTTGTTCCCCGACATCACCTCATCCGTGAACACGCGGTCCGCCTCCGGCCCCACGTGGAGGAGCTCCTTGACATACGGATGGGCGCAGAAACAGCCGTCCCGGACTCCGATCCCCCCCTCGACCCCGAGTATCGCCGCCACGAGCGAGTGGTGCATCCCTTCGACATTGAACGCCATTACCCCCACCTTCTCCTCAAGGTGGTCCGTCGGCCCGTACAGTACGAGTTTCCTGATTTTCTTCAGCCGGGCATAGCCGTAGGCGAGAAGCTCCTGCTCGTGCGACGCGATCACGTCCATCCCGACGGCCGCGAGCCGGCGGACCGCCGCCGCGAGCGCCACGCCCCCGATGACATTGGGGCTCCCCGCTTCTTCCTTGTGCGGCGGGCGGTTCCAGACGGCGCGATCAAGTGTCACGATGTCCACAACGCCGCCCCCCACGAGATCGGGGTCACCCGCATCAAAGAACTCTTTCGGCCCGACGAGGACCCCTGTCCCGAACGGCGCGTACATCTTATGCGCGGAGAGGGCGAGAAAATCGATGTGGCGCGGGTCGTCGTCCGGCAGCATGTCGATGGCCCTGTGGGGGGCGAGTTGCGCCGCGTCGACGAAAATCCGGGCCCCGGCCTCGTGCGCCCAGGCGGCGATGTCGTGGATGGGAGAGCAGATTCCGGTGATGTTGGACGCGCCGCTCACCGCGACAAGGCGGAGGGTCCCCTTCCCGCCCCGAATCGCCGCTTTCATCGCCGAGAGGTCCGGATGGCCGTCCGGAGTTATGCCGATATGCGCGACCCGGGCATGTTTCCGCCAGGGAAGGTCGTTGGAGTGATGCTCCATGATCGTGGTGATCACCGCATCTCCCGGTGCGAACCGGAACCGGTTCGCAAGCCTGTTGACGCACTCCGTCGTGTTTTTCGTGAACACGACGGTGTTCCTGTCGAGATCGGCCCCGACGAACCTTCCGATCGCGTCGTGTGCCGCGTCGAAGACTCCTGTCGCGAGGATCGATTTGAATCCGGTCCCCCGGTGGACGCCCGAATACCAGGGGAGAAACTCTTCGACGGCGTTCATCACGCCCCGGAGCGCGGGGGTGCTTGCGGCGTTGTCAAGAAAGACGTAGGGACGCTCCGTGCCGTCAAGGAGGGGAACGACCGTGTCGATCCCGACGATCTCCCGCCGGAGATCCTCTACTCCCGCGAGCGCGGCTCCTGCGAGGTTTGTCTGCATTGCCCTCCCTCCGGCTGTATTTATGAGCAACCCGTCCTACCCGCGCGGATGGAACGTCCGGTGAACTTCTTTCAGATACTCCCTGTCGATATGCGTGTAGATCTGCGTTGTGGAGATGTCCGAGTGGCCGAGCATCTCCTGCACGGCGCGAAGGTCGGCCCCCCCCTCGAGCAGGTGCGTCGCGAAGGAGTGGCGGAACGTATGGGGGTGCACTTCCTTTGCAATCCCGGCCTTTTTCGTGTAGGCCTGAACGATCTTCCAGATTGCCATCCGGGTCATCGGCCTTCCCCGCGCGTTGAGGAAGAGCGCATCTTCTCCTTCTCCCTTTTTCTCAAGCTCCTTCCGACAGCCCGTCCTGTACTTTTCTATCCAGCGGAGCGCCGATTTGCCGATCGGCACGAGACGCTCCCGGGAACCCTTCCCGAACACACGCACGGTTTCCTCCGATTCCAGAAGATCCCTCTGCTTCAAAGTGATAAGCTCCGAGACCCTCATTCCCGTCGCGTAGAGCACCTCCAGGATCGCCCTGTCCCGCAGGAGGAGACGCTTTTTTCTTTCCAAAGCGCGTTCCAGTTCCCCGTCGAACTGGTTGAGTATCGCTTCGACTTCGGCCTGGCTGAGCACGTCCGGGAGCGAGCGCGCGAGCCTGGGGACGTCGATCCCCTCCATGGGGTTTCTCTGCGTTATCCCTTCCCCCACCATGAACTTGTGAAACCCGTTCAGGGATGAGATACAGCGGGTGACCGACCGCGGGGAAAGTCCGGCTGTCCGGAGCGTGGCGAGGAATTCCGCGGCATGCTCCTCCGTGACGTCGTCCGGCTTCATGATTTCCTTGAGCTCAAGAAACCTGACGTATCTTCCTATGTCGAGCCGGTACGAGGCGATGGTGTTGCGCGACGCGTTTTTTTCAAGCGCGAGAAAGTGAAGATAGTCCTCGGAGTACCGGTTCATCCTCTCGTCACCTCCCCGGGAACAGGTCCGGGCTTCTCCGACGGCGGTTCAGCGGCGACCGGCCGCCGCGTCGTTTTTCGCCGCGGCGTTTCAGGATACTTGACGCGCGTGTGATAGATGCCGATAAGGACGCCGAGGAACGCGCTCCGGATCTTGGTCAGATCCTTCACGGTCAGGGGACACTCGTCAAGCTCCCCTTCTTCGAACCGTTTCCGGATCAGCTCTTCGATTGTCTGCTCGAGCCTCTGCGGGGTGGGATCTTCGATCGTCCGCACCGCCGCTTCGACGGCATCCGCGAGCATCATGATTCCTGTTTCCTTCGTGCTCGGCTTCGGCCCCGGATACCGGTAGTCCTGCTCCTTGATTTCATCGATCTTCGTTTCGTCCGGATCGTTCCGCGCCAGGTCCATCGCCTTGGTGTAGAAATAGTCCATCCGGGCGGTGCCGTGATGCATGGGGATGAAGTCAATCACCTCTTCCGGGAGGCCGTGCTCACGGGCGAGCGCCATGCCGTCCTTGACGTGCGCCGCGATGATCAGCGAGCTCATGCGGGGGGAGAGCTTGTCATGCCGGTTCCGGCTTCCCTTCTGGTTTTCCACGAAGTAGGTCGGCTTCACCACCTTCCCCACGTCGTGGAAGTATGCTCCCACGCGGCAGAGCGTCTCGTTGGCGCCCACCGCGGCGGCGGCGGTCTCCGCCAGGCTCGCCAGCGTCATGCTGTGGTGGTAGGTCCCTGGGGCCTGTTCCGCAAGCTGGCGCAGCAACGGATGGTTGAAATGCACGAGCTCCATCAGCGTCAGATCCGTCGTGACGCGGAACGACTTCTCGAGGAAAATAAGGAGGCCGTACGTGAGCACGGGGGAGATGACGGCGTTGATGAGACTGTATGCAAGCTGTTCGGAGACGACCGCCACCGATTCGAACCGCTCCAGACCCATCGCAATGATCGCAAGCGCATACCCCAGGAATATGAACCCGAGCGAACGGAAAATCTGCGTCCTGTTCTTCACGTCGCGCACGGTGTACACCGCGAGCGCGCCGGCAACGAGCGAGGCAAGTGCCACGGAATAATCGTTTCCCCGAATTCCCCCGACGATGAACGAGATCAGGACCGTTCCGTAAAAACCGACCCGTGAGTCGAATATTATCGTGAGAAGCATCGATGCGACAGGGACGAGAATGAGGAATTCCACGGGCGCATTGACGTCGACCTCCCTCGTCAGGTACGCAAACACGCCTTCCAGGAGGAACAGGAGAGCGATGAGGGCGAGTTTTCTGTTGCTCCGGGAGATTCCCTTGCGAAAGAGGGCAAGATACAGGCCGTAGAGCATGACGATGATAAAGACGTGGAGCACCGTCCCGATGATCTGGAGCGGATTGTCGGACCCGGGTCCGCGCTCCGCCCGCGCACGGCGGAGCGATTCGAGTTTGAGCCGCGTGTCCTGCGTGATCCGCTCATGCTTGCTCACGACGCGCTCGTTTTCCTGGACGTATCCGAGCGTCCTGGGGATCTGATCGGCGGCTGCGGCGAGCGCCTGGTTCGTCGCGGGGGTGTTGAAGATGACGTTCGGGCGGACGTGCATCACGCCGATCTTGTAGGCGACGCTGACGGCGTCATTGTCGCTCCCGTACCGCTCGATGAGCTCGCGTTCCAGGAGCGCGTGCACGTCGCTTTCATCAAGAAGGCGCGCGACGGGGAGGATCTCTTCCTGCGTCCCGCGGCGCAGGGCAATATCGTCTCCGGAAATCGAGGCTTTGGGCCGGTCGAGAATCCCGGTATGAAGGTACTTCCTCGCCATCGCTCCCGTAGCACCGCGCAGGTCTTTCAATTGTCCCGACGCCGCCAGCGCGGCGAGGACATTCCATTCCATGTCCGAGAAAGGGATATCGAGGGAGGAGGCCAGGTCGCTGAACTTCGCCGAATCAGCGCCGGAGCGCCTGTGCGTACCGCGGTGAATCTGAGCGCGGGTTTCAAGCGCGTCCTGAAGGCGGGCAAAAAACGCATCGAGCAGGACCGGCTGGGAATCGGTCGCAGCAGAATCCCTCTCGAAGACATCGTAGACTTTCTTCTTCGCTTCTTCTACATCGTGCGCGTATTCCCGCTCATCGCGGAATATGGGGAACGAAAAGGGAGCAATCAGGTCCTTTCTCGCCCATACCGCTCCCACTTTGTATTCGAGGTCGATCGATTCCCCCCTCGGAAACAACAGGGCGAGCGTCCCGATGAGCGAGATGGCGATGAGGGCTTTTATCAGAATACCCTGCGAAAACCATTCGGCCCGGAAGTATTTGCTCAGGTCAAGCCTTGATTTCTCTTCAAGCATGTATGAAGCAAACAGATTATGTAAACAAATATCGGGAGTTTCCCGTTGAGAATCAAACCGCCGATGCCGACGTGAAGAGATGAAAACCTCCACACTCTGCGGAATTCGATGAAGATTCCGGGACGCAAACACCAGCGCCCCGACATTTCCTGCCCGGGGCGCATGTGGCCATCATATCGAATAATGAGGTTACATCAGTTGTCCTTTGCTCCCTCGCTGATCCAATTCGCTATGATTTTCACTTCCGCCTCGGTCAGGTACTTCGCATTCCCTGCGGCGATGACCTGCTTCTTGTTCAGGGGCATCCGGTCTCCAAACGGCGGCGGATCTCCGAGCTTCTTGATCAATATGCTTTCACCCGCTTTTCCTGCGACGACAGGTACGCCGTTCTTCCCCCCCTGCATCAACAGTTCATAGGAATCGAGCGAGAGTTCACTCGGATTGAAATTGTCTTCAGAGTGGCACGGCAGACAGTATTTCTTGACAACAGGAAACACGTCGCTCTTGAAGGATGTGCTCCCGGTTTTCTTCTCCTGCGCATTTGCCGCCATGATCCCCAGCGCGAACATCATCACAATGACCACAGTCCATCGCATAGGAGCTTCGCCTTTCTTCATTGTTGTTGGAGTTGTCTACAGATAGAGATGGAACATCAGATCGAATTCGTTCATCGAGCCAACGTCGGGGTTCTGCTGCCTGAGTATCCGGTATTCGGGACAGATTTCGACACCGCTGACCGGGAAGAATTCCACGCCGACGCTGTATCGGGATTTTGCACCGGTCTTGTATTTGATATCCTGATCGTAAAAGTCGTAGGAGAGCTTGAGGTCGACCCCCTGCGTGATCACATAATCCGCTTCCGTATATGTCGCCAGCGCCGTCGTGGTGGTGCCGGCGGGGGACGTGCTGATCCAGTCCGCTTCACCGAGAAGCGTGAACTGACCCGCGCTGAACGATCCGAATCCGCCGTAGTAGTCCGTTGTGACACCCGGTATGCCGGCCTTCGTTGCAAACACGTTCCCCCCCAGGCCGAGGGAGACGTTGCCGGAAAGTTTGAACATCCCCTCCGCCCTTCCGAGGAACGCTTTGTTGTTCGTGCTCGGGAGGCCTCCGCCTTCGTCGGCGTTATAGACCCCTCCCAGGATCGTGAAGGCTCCGGGAGAGACTCCCGCTTCCATGCCCGTCCGCTCCACGACATCGTACTCAGGGCTGAGTTTCGTGTACTGACGCACATACGCCGTGTGATCGTCCATATTCGTCCCGTAGTCGGGGATGAACCTTCCGATCTTGAGGTGTCCGGAGGCGGGGAGGACATTCAGCAGCGCATACGCGTCGAACCCGGAGGAGGCTCCCTTGTTCAGGTTAAGGAACAGAAACACTTTTTGCGAGACGTGAAGGTTGACGTAGAGATCCCCCTGCATCTGGAAGAGGCCGTCGCTCCGCGTAGAGTCGTTGAGTTTCCTGTCGTAATAGATCGTCCGGAAATCCGCGCCGATACCGAGTATGTTTGTAATGACGTTGGAGAAATCGTTCTCGTCCGAGTTTTTCGACCACGCGGGGACGGGGAGCTGGTCTCTTCCATACTGGACCCCGAGGGTCTGCCGCATCTCTCCCCCGGAAGGGTCGACATGGCAGAACTGGCATTTTGAGGCGGTCAGGCTTGCAAATCTGGGGATGGAAAGGGCGTCCGGACCCGCCAGGAAGGCCGCCATGGCCAGCAGGAACAGAAGGGGGCGCGTCATGAGTTATCTCCTGTGTGTGGAGTCACGTGTTCCCGATGGTCGGGGGAACCGAAAAATATAGTCACAGGCGCCGTTCGATGCAATGAGCGTGAACGGCAGCCGCCCGTGCCTTGAAAAGTGGACACACCACGCGTGCGGGAGGCCGTCCCGCCGCCCGGTATGTCCGCCGGGAAGTCCGGGAGAGCGAATTGAATCTCCCTCGCTGTTTCTCTATATTGCATAAATGGAGCTCAACCCTGCTATCGTTTCCCTGCTTTCCGAGCTCGAGTCACTTTCTGGCGGGAAAATCAAGCGTCGCTCTGATCTGGGGATACTCCTCGAATCCGGAAGAATTGAACCGGAGCGGGAGATTCTTGACGAACTCGGTTTTTACGCAAAGTTTTTGCACCGGACGTACGGCATCATGACGCGCACAGGCCGGGACGGGGACGGATACGAACGGCTTGCGCACGAGTTTTCCGAAGCAGTCGGGAAAACGAGAACGCTCATCGCTTCGCTCCTCGCCGGGGTTCCCGGAGAGGTCCGCGAACAATTCGCGGCCGTATATCTGTCGATGTCCCGCGAGAGTCTCGAGAACCTGCTCTCGCTCTGCCACGATCTCGGCTGGTACAAGAACTGGCTGATCGATACCAAACGGCAAGGGAAGGCAAGGACATGAACCGGAGAGGGGTGTCAGTGTGGCGGGTCTCCCTGTTCGTTCTTGTCGTCGCGTCCATTTTCTGGCTCGGCGCCGTGAACATCCGGGCGATGATCGGCAATGACATGCTGAAGACCGGGACGCTCGAGTTCGAGGAAATCCTCGATCCCGATGCGGAGCGGGAAATCTTCAGGCTCATTTCATTTGCATCCGTGGTGATCATGATCAGCTATGCGATTGTCGTGATCAGCGGAACCGTGTTCCTTCTTACCTCTCCCTTCCGGCTGAAGGAGAACGGCTGGCTCATGATGAGCGCCATACTCTTCTATACGTTCGTCCCCGTCGAAGCGTTCACGCTGTATCTCGACGGGAAGATGGCCTACAAGGAGTTCTTTACGACGGAGGGGAACGACGTGTTCCGGCAGCTTTTTGTGGCCCGGGTGGGTGCCCTCGCGGGAGCCCCCGTTATCGCCCTCCTATGCTATTATACAATTATTGCGCTCGCAGTGTTCCGCCCCTTCACAAAATCGCCCATCCACACCGATGAAACATGAGGCGCTGATTCAGGAGCTTCAGGAGGTTGCGGGTCAGCTCGGAGTCTCGATTCGCTACGAACGGGGCGATTTCGAGGGGGGATACTGCATACTTCGGGATGAGAAGATCCTGCTTGTCAACCGCAGGCTCTTTCCGGCGAAGAAGGCTGCGGTCCTGGCGGCGGCGCTCCACGAGATCGGCCTCGATGACATGTACCTCAAACCCGCCGTACGGGAGTACATCGAGGATGAGATTGCCAGGGCCGCACGAAGCGATCATTGAGCCGGGAGTATCCCCATTATGATCAAAGCGGTCATATTCGACCTCGACAATACGCTTGTCGATTTCATGAGTATGAAGCGCCTTGCGGTGAGCGCGGCAATCAACTCCATGATCGACGCCGGCCTGCGCCTCACCCCTGCGGAAGCACAGGCCCGTATCGACGCCATTTACAAGGAGAATGGGATCGAGTTTCAGAACGTCTTCGACCTTCTCCTGTACGACGTTTTTCAAAAAGTCGATTACAAGATCCTCTCGGCGGGAGTGATCGCGTACCGGCGTGCACGGGAGGCCGCCCTCGTCCCCTACCCGCATGTGAACATGACGCTGGTGGCGCTGCTCAAGCGCGGCCTCAAGCTCGCGGTGGTGTCGGATGCTCCCGGGCGCGAGGCGTGGCTCCGGCTCTGCTACCTGAATTTCCATCACCTTATCGACCATGTCGTCACCTTCGATGATACAGGAGAGCGGAAGCCGAGTCCCGCCCCTTTCCGCCGGGCGCTTGACCTCCTCCACGTGGAACCGCGCGAGGCGGTGATGGTGGGCGACTGGGCCGAACGGGACGTGGTGGGCGCGGCGAACCTCGGGATCACCACCGCGTTCGCGCGCTACGGGGACACGTTTGGAACCGTTGAATCGCATGCGGATTACGATCTCAACGACGTGTCCGAGCTTCTCGACGTCATCGACACCGAAAACTCCAGACGCCGCGGGGAATAACATGGTCAAAGGAATCGGCGTCGACATTATCGAGATCGCCCGTGTGAAGCGGAGCATCGAGGAGCTGGGGAACCGGTTCCTCGACAAGGTCTACACGCCCGGGGAGATCGCCTACTGCGACGCCAAGGCGCACCGCTTTCAGCATTACGCAGCCCGCTTCGCGGCGAAAGAGGCGCTGAGCAAGGCGCTCTCGACAGGCTGGGCGGGAGAATTCCGCTGGAAGGACGTCGAGGTGATGAACGAGCCCTCGGGGCAGCCGGCGTTCCTGATTCACGGAACCCTGTCTGAACTTCTCTCCGGCGCAAGCGTTATGCTCTCCATGTCGCATTCCGAGAGCCACGTGGTGGCCATGGTTCTCATCCAGAAGGAAAACCCGTGAAGCTCACGATCTACAGGAAGCTGATGATCGGGTTCGGCATCGTGATCTTCCTCATGGTCGTCGCCACCGCCTACGTTCTCTTTGAACTCAACAAGGTGACGCGCACCTCCCGCACCGCGCTGACAATCGATGTCCAGGCCATCGATCTCGAGAAGGAGATGCGGACGCTTCTCTATGAAGAGGAACGGTTTGCCGACCGCTATTTCATGGCCCGGGATACGGTCTACCGGAATGTGTTCCTCGAGCGGAACAGGTTGTTCGTGCGCTACGTCGATTCTCTCTCGGGCATGCTTGCCGAACAGCGCGAGAAGAAGACTCTCGATCAGGCCGGCCAGACGCACGACTGGCACTTCAGCTCTGTTCTCGCCGCCGATCCTTCCGCTGCAGCCGTCAACCAGCGCGCGGACGCGGTGGACAGGGTACGCAGGCTGCTCGACAGCCTCGTCTCAAGCCGGCAGCGCGCCGTGGATGCATCGGTCGAGAGCATCGACCGCACTTCTCAGCGGTCGGTAGAGGTTGCCCTTATTATCGCCATCGGGACGTTTCTTGCCGCCATCGGTGCGGCGCTCATCATCACGCGCACGATTACACGGCCGATCGGGACGCTCGTCGCGGGAACGAAGGTCATCGCGGGGGGGTCGTTCACCAGGATCCGGATCCCCTCGCACGATGAAATCGCCGATCTTGCCCGCGCCTTCAATTCCATGAGCGCGAGCCTTGATGAGCTCAACCGGTTTCGCGCGGAGATGATGCAGCACATCTCGCACGAGATACGAATGCCGCTCCAGTCCATCCTCTCGGCACATTACCTTCTGACGAAGAAGGCCGAGGATTCCGTGACCGATGGACAGTTGAAACTTCTGAACGGGATACGCGATAACGTGCAGAAGATCGCCGATTTCAGCAACCAGTTTCTCGACCTCTCGAAGGTTGAAGCGGGGATGATGCAGTATAACGTAACCCCCGTCGACCTCACGACGATCGTGAAGCCGATCGTCGACGATAGCGCGCTCGTTGCGGCCCGGAAGGAGATCGCGCTTTCGTTCGTCGCGGCGTCTGCGCCCCCTGTGTGCATCGATCCGGACCGGAGCGCCGAAATATTCGGCAACCTCATCGGCAATGCGATAAAGTATACGGAGAACGGCGGAAAGGTCGACGTCGCCGTCGGACCCTGCGCGTCCGGTACCCGTTTCGTCGTGCGCGATACGGGACCCGGGATCCCGAAGGAAGATCTCCCGAAGATTTTCAAGAAATTCTACAGGACGAGCACAGCGGTAAGGGGGGGGAGCCGGGGAACGGGGATCGGCCTTGCATTCGTCAAAGCGCTCGTTGAAGGGCAGGGAGGAAGAGTGTACGTTGAGAGCACGGTCGGCGTGGGCTCGACTTTCACCGTCGAGTTCCCGGCGCCAAGGACGAAATGATTCGAACCCCATGAAACCCTCGCTGGTGATTCTCCTGGCGGCAGGACTCGCGCTCACGGGATGCGAAGCGTTCAAGAGCACGAACAGTTCCGAAGGTTCGGCGGGTCGCCGGATGCGCATCGCCGACAGCCTGGAGCTGGAAGGAGCATTTCAAAAGGCTGCAATCGAATACGCCTCGGTGGCCGAACGGTTTCCGGAGTCAGCTTTGTATTCCACGGCTGTCCGGAGGGCCGCCCTGATGTACTCGATAAGCCCCTATTCCGAGAGGAACGACAGCGCCGCGTACAGGTGGTATGTCGCGTATCTCTCACTCTCCCTCAGCAAGCCGGAGCGGGAAAATGTCCGGGTCTCGGTTGAACTTCTCCACCGCATCCTCCTTCTTCACGCTCAGCTTTCACAGATCTACACAACCGCTGACAGCCTTGCAGTCCTCACAAAGCGACAGGATGCGGCCATAACCGCGAATTCGCACAGGATGCAGGACCTTGAACTCCAGCTCCAGAATGCGCAGGCGGAATTGAAGAAAATCAAGGAAATCGATCTCCGGTTATCAAAATCCATGCTCCGCTAAGCGGGTTCCGCACGGGATATCCCCCGGCCCGGCGAAAGGCTCGTTGCCTCATGTAAGTTTCAATTCGAACCGGGTTTGATTGTCAGGAGGGATTTCCGTAATTTATTCGCGGAAGAGCGGTTTTCGCACACTTCTCGATCGTCGATGAAATCCCTCGGGATTAAAAAGCTCTACTATTCGATCAGCGAGGTCGCGAAGATCACGGACCTCGAGCAGTACGTATTGCGGTACTGGGAGTCGGAGTTCGAGCAGCTTAAACCTGCAAAGAACCGCGCCGGCAACCGGATCTATACGAACCGCGATATCAAGCTGATTTTGTATATCAAGAAGCTCCTTCGCGATGAACGGTACACGATCGAGGGGGCGAAGCAGGTCCTGAAGACGTATACGCCCGAGGTCGACACGGGTGAGCAGCTTGAGCTGATCGACGCGCCAAAGTCCAGGACGAAGATCAAAGACGAACAGCTTCGGACGGATGTGAACGAGGCGAAGGAGTTCCTGCAAGACCTGTTGAAGAAGCTTGCGTAGGATTGCACAAGCAGCAAACCGGTTAACGGAGCGTAGCGCAGCCCGGTAGCGCACCTGAATGGGGTTCAGGGGGTCAGGGGTTCAAATCCCCTCGCTCCGACGAGAAAGAGCAACATCCCGCCTTACTGGTTACCAATCTGGTTACCATTTGCCTCTGTGAGTGTATCGGTGAGTTGCGCCAATTCAAACTCCCCATGACCGCTTGTCAATACGACTCCGCCGAACGCACACTCCGGTCTTCCCCTATTGTATCACCCCCATCTTCATCATCTGACGATGGCCCGACCTTTGGTTGTCACGTAGTCACCAGCCCTCAGACGATAGAAGTACACCCCACTCGCGTACAGCAGGTATCCACGGATTAGGCGTGTGTTTCGCTCTCGATGACGGGAAGTCTTGCATGTGAAGGATTAACCGGATACATTCCCCTGCCGCGTTCGACGAGTGTCCTTTCTCACGCACCCACCGCGAAAGGGTCCTGCCATGATGCCATATATCGCACTTCTTATTCAACTTCTCGCCGTCGGAACCACCAGCGGCGGAAATGACCGCGTCGTGGTTACCCCGGCCGCGCCGAGACTGGGTGAACACGTCACGGTTTTTTACCGGACCGCCGGCGCACCCGCGGGATTCACAACGGCCGGCGAAATCACTCTGGAGGTATACACTTCGGACAGGATGGACTACCCCGACGGGAATCTGTCGCACTATCCGATGGCCAGGAACGGAGCGGACTGGAGCGCCTCTTTTGCACTAGCCGATACCCAGGCCAATGCGATGTTCTTCCGGTTTACCTCGGGGGATCTCGTGGATGACAACAACGACAATGTCTGGTATGCCATGGTTTACGGCGTGGACGGGAAACCGGTGCGGTCGGCCCATTTTTCCGTCTCATGGCTTTATGGCTACGGCGTCGGCAGTTTCAGGCGACAGCGGAATTCGCAACTCAATCAGCAAGAGATCGCGGAGGAATTGTCCCTCTATCCCGACAATTTCTCGGCCGCACAGTGGAACTGGATGGCGCTTCTCCATGGGGGGGCCAACGATTCAGTGAGGGAGGCAATCCGGACGGACCTTGATCGATTCTACGCCAAGGCCCGCGGAAACGACTCGCTGATGGCGTTCTACCCTTCTCTGTTTGAACAGGCGGGTGACAGCGCGCGTGCAAAGGCGATACTTAAAGAAGGGATTGCTTTGAACGAACATGGATTTGTGGCGTTTGAAGCGAAAACGAGCGAGGCAAGGTCAACTCCTGATCCCACGGCCAGGCCAAGGCTTCTCCAGCAGGTCCTCCGGGATTTTCCGGACATGCCAACCGAACGAAAACAGATGGTCCGCCAGTTCCTGGCCTTCTATGCTACAAGGGCAGGTCAGATCGACATTGCGCTCGACGCGGTCAAAGGGTTGTCCTCCCCTTCCCTTCAAAATCTCGAGGCCCTGTCAAGAGAATTGTTGAAACGGGGGGAGCGGCTGGAGGATGCCGTGAATTTCGCGAAGGAGTGCGTCAAACTCAGCGGACGGCCCGATCTCAAGATGCGGAAGAACTTCAAGACCGAGAAAGAGTGGAATGAATATGTCCTCGACACGAGGTCCACGGAGTGGCAGCTCCTCGGTGACATTTGCGTCAAGAAGGGGAGGACGGATTCCGCTGTCACAGCGTTCGGAGAGGCGTATACGCTCAGCAGAGGCGAGGATGCTGATATCGCCTACCGGTACGTTGCGGCGCTCGGCGCGACGGGCAAGTACGGTATGGCAGTCGACAAGGGGATGGAAGCCGTCGGGAACGCGCAGGAGACGGATTCGCTCCTCACGCAGGTGAAACTTTACTACGCGAAGGGGGAAGGGGCGGAGTCCTTTGATGTCCTCACATCCGGAAAGAAAGCAGACTTCGCACTCAGGCTCAACCGGGCGCACGAACAGAAATCCGCCTCCATGCGGCTCAAAGTCGAGAAAGCCCGAATCAGCCTCCCACCTTCGGAGTTCACCCTGAACGATCTTGAGGGGAGGCCGGTCCGCCTTTCGTCCCTGAAGGGTAAGGTGGTGGTCGTGGATTTCTGGGCAACGTGGTGCGGCCCCTGCAGGATGTCGTTCCCGTTCCTTCAGAAAGTGTGCGACAAATACCGGGACAATCCCGCGGTCGTCGTCCTGGCGATCGACTGCTGGGAACGTCAGCCGACACCGGCCCAGAAGCTGACGGCGGTGAAACAATTCCAGAGCAGCAACAAGTATTCGTGGGATGTGCTTCTTGACGACAAGGGGGAAGTGGCGACACAATACGGCGTGACGGGAATCCCGACGAAGTTCATCATCGACCGATCGGGCATGATTGCGTTCAAGAGCATCGGGTTTTCGGGTCCCGACATGGAGGAAGAGCTGACACAGCAGATCGAGGTTCTGCTGTCTGAATCGGCCGCCAAAACGGAGTGAACATCCTTTGACTCGTGAAGTATGACACCATGGTTACGAGCCGGCGACCGGGAGGGTGGGCGACTGCTAGATAAGCTCGTTGTACCCCTTCTCTCCGTGTTCGACCAGGTCCAGCCCTTCGGACTGATTTTCATCGCCGCTCCTGATGCCGATGGTCGCGGCAATGAGCTTCAACAGAATGAACGTCACGAGCGCGGAGAATGCAATCGTGGCGCCGACCGCCACCGCCTGGACGAGTAGCTGCCTGGGATTACCGTAGAGAAGCCCGTCGCCCCCGGCGGCGTTGACGGCCCGCGTGGCAAGGACTCCCGTCATGAGCGCCCCGAATATTCCCCCGACCCCGTGGACGGAAAATGAATCAAGGGTGTCGTCCAGATGCCATTTGATGCGCTGGTTGAGCGCCCAGTAGCAGACGCAAGCGACGCTCAGGCCGATGACGACCGCTGAGAGCGGGGTGACAAATCCGCACGCGGGCGTGATGGCGACTAGCCCGGCAACCGCGCCGGTGATAGCCCCGACCGCCGTGGGTTTCCCTTTCAAAAACATTTCGAGGAGCATCCAGCCGAGCATTCCGGATGCGGCCGCGGTATTGGTTGCGACGAACGCCACTGTGGCCGTCGCGGAGGATGCAAGCGCGCTCCCCGCGTTGAATCCGAACCATCCGAACCAGAGCATGCCGCCCCCCAGAAGGGCCAGCGTGACGTTGTGGGGAGGAGCGGATCTGTGGGGAAATCCGGTCCTGGGCCCGAGCACGAGCGTGGCCACGAGCGCCGAGACCCCCGCGTTGATGTGCACGACGGTCCCCCCCGCGAAATCCAGGGCGCCCATGGCGTGCAGCCATCCCCCGACTCCCCAGACCCAGTGGGCTACAAGGTCATACGAGATCGTCGACCAGCATAGTATGAAGACGAGATATGACCTGAATTTCATCCTCTCGACTATGGCCCCCGATATGAGCGCCGGCGTGATGATGGCGAACATCGCCTGGTAGATCATGAAGAGCTGATGCGGAATCCTCGCTGAGTAGTCCGGATTCGGTTCGAGACCGACGCCGCCAAGACCAAGCCACTGGAGCCCTCCTGCAAAGCTTCCGAGCATTCCGTTCTGCGGCCCAAACGACAGGGAATACCCCCAGAGGACCCATTGCACCGCCACCACCCCCATTGCAGCGAAGCTCATCATCATCGTGTTGACGACGTTCTTGCTCCGGACAAGCCCGCCGTAGAAGAATGCGAGCCCCGGCGTCATAAAAAGCACGAGCGCAGCGCAGATCATCATGAAGGCGGTGTCGCCGGCGTTAATCTCACTCATTATTATCCCTCGTTTGTCAAAATCGCTGTCGAGGATCGGCAGCGATCGGTCTGGAAAATGCGGTGTTCCTCTTGAATGAACGGATGTGAGAGCCGGAGGGATTATCCGACGAAGCCGGGGCGCACCACTTCAATCCCCCTTGAGAAAGGCGATTATGCCAGGAGATACGTAACGCATGTCAGGCGCGTAGGCCGGCGCGAGGCTCTGTAGACGCCTGTATGCATCCCGGGCCTGCCGGACGAGCGAGGTGTCCTTTGCCCCGGTGACAAGATAATTTGCGGCGCAGGAATACGCAAGGAATGCAAAAATGTGCGGGTTGTCTGACTGCGATCTTGCACACTGCGCGAGCTGTCCGGCGGCCATCGCGTACTCCCCTTCGAGATACGCTGTGACACCCATGAGTGTCTTTTCTTCGGTTGATGCGATTTCGCTCATATAGCGTTCTGATTCAGGGTTGGTGATTCCCCTGACTCTCAGCAGTTCGAGTTTGCTCTTCGCCCCCCGGAGCTTCCCCGCATTGTACAGATCGACGGCATCGCGGAGGATCGTCTGACCGGAGGTGTCGACGGCCGGGGGCGACGGTCTGGCCGGAGCGGGACGACGGGGCTTCTGCGCCTGCGCGGCTGCCGATCGGTCGAGTTTTTGCACCTCGTCCTGTGCAAGCGCAATGAAGTTCTTCGCTTCGTCGTACCGGGGTGAGGTCGCCGGGACCTGACCGAACTTCTCTATCGCCCCCTTGTAGTCCTTTTCATTGAACAGACGCATCCCCTCGACGAACGGGGCCGGGTGTTTCTGCTCGTTGACGAGCGGGAGAAATTGCTTCAGCAGCTCAGCGGCCTTCGTGTCGCGGGTTCCGTGGAAGACCTCACCGAGCTCCTGTTCATGTTTGAAATCGACTCCCGCTTTCGGATGGTCGCCGTTCTGGTAGTATGCGATCCCGCGGTAGACGTACGGGTAGTAATCGAAGTACTGCCAGCCCCGGACGTGGACTTCCGACTCCGACTTGGGGTGGGCGTTGATTGCGTCTGAAAGCTGGAGGATCGCCTGGTCCCACTGTTTGTTTTTCAACGACTGAAGGCCGTGGAAGTAGTCGACTGCCCACGGCTGGGCGTTCAACGTACAGGCCCCACCCGCGAAAAGCAGGAGGCCGAGTGTTACGACAACGCGCGGAAATGATGACGCCGACGGGCGGGCCTGGATTTTCATTTCGCGGTGGAATCCGGTTGCTGAATCGCCGTGAGGAGTTCCTGATAATCCAATGAGTCGAACTTCCGCTTGATCTCCTGTGTCTCTCCTTCCGTTACCTGCACGGTAAGGGACATCGATGACGCCAGAGCGGGATTCACGAGCTGGATTTCATAGGATCCTTCGGGCAGATCAAGCGTGCAGGGGGTGTAGGTTTTCTTCCTCAACGGGATGTCGGTCCTGTCGGCGTCTGTCACTTTCAACACTTCGGCCCACGGAAGAATGTTGAGCGCCACCACCCCGTGCGGTTTTCCGGAGGTGCCTCCCATCATACGGAAGAGGACCGCGGCGAGAATCAGGATCGCCACCCCACCCCCGGTGTAATACAGCGGCTTCCTTGATCCGGTCACGCCGGGGTGCGCCGGCGGGGATTTTCCTTTCGAGGTGGATTGAGCGGGAAACTTCGCCGTTATCGTGTGGGGCCCGGCCGCTACAGTGGGGGCGAATTCGGGGCTCGCAAAAACGGGGGGCGAAGATTGCGGTCGAACCGCAGGAGTTCGTCCGTCTGAAGATACGGCTCCGGATTTCAGGGAGGTCCGTATCTTTTCAAGCTCTTCCGCAGCTTCCGCGAGGTCGCTGAAGCGATCCGCCGGGTTCTTGGCGAGGAGCCTCACCATAAGTTCGTGAAGGGGCGTCCGCCCGCTGATCATTGTTCCCCCGGACCAGGGAGGATCTTCGTGGACGATCTTGTACATCACGGTGGTCGGTTCCTGGCCGGTAAACGGCTTCTCCCCCGAGAGGAGCTCATAGAGGAGGACGCCGAACGAGAACATGTCTGATCTCTTGTCGACCTTCTGGCCACGGATCTGCTCGGGGGACATGTAAAACGGTGTGCCGATGATCGCGCCGGATTTGGTCAGCTCGCTCGTCGCCGACCGGGCGATGCCGAAATCCATGATCTTGATCTTCCCCGACACGACCCGGATATTCGCGGGCTTGACGTCCCGGTGTATGACTCCCTGCGAGTGAAGGAAGGCGAGGCCGCGACAGATCTGTATCGCGTAGTCGAGCTTCTGCTGGAGGGTGAGGGAGTGCCTGCTCTCGATGAGATGTCCGAGGTCGTCTCCCCCCAGATACTCCATGACGATGAAGGGTTTGCCGCCCTCTTCGCCGACGTCGTGGACGATCGTGATGTTCTCATGCGAGAGCTTCCCTGCGGTACGGGCTTCGCGGAGAAACCGGTCTTTCATCTCCGGTTTGGACATCATCACATCGGAGACCACTTTGATGGCGACCTCGCGCTCCATGACCGGGTCATAGGCTTTGTAGACCACGCCCATTCCCCCCCGGCCGAGCTCTTCGATGATTTCGTATTTTCCTATTGTCGCCATGGAGGTCCCGATTTCGCCGAAATATAGAAGGAACGGCAGGCAGATACAAGGCGGGAGAGAGCCGGTAATGCCCTAAGGGAACGCGCGCAAGGGTACACTTCCTTTAGTGAAGAAGCGGCTGGCCTGCAGGAGGTGTCCGGTGATTTTCGGTTTGGAGTGACGGGGGAAGGAGGTTACAGGTCCCAGTCCCGGTGATACGTGAGGTGCGTTCCGGTCCTGTGGCTCTGGGCAGGGCTGAGGCTGAGCGCGAGAAGGAGCAGGATCACGCCGAGGACAGCAAATATGATGAATGGACGTTTCATATGTCTCTCCTGTCTGCCGCGGAAGTAGTCCCAATAATCGTGCCATAGGTCACCGGTCGTGACCCTGCTCACTGACGCCGGAATTCGGGAGTTACCGATGTGCGGGCGGGGCAAATTCGACCGGGTGGCGGAAGTTTTTTCTCCAATTGACTGGAGAGACTATTTTTTCTATGTTGTCCACGACATGCACAATGAGCGTTCCCCCCTTCAGCGCTTCCTCCTTCCCGGACTGCTGGCAGCAACGGTGCTCGTGCTCTACGCTCCCCTTGCACAATTCCCGTTTGTGCAGGATGACTGGGTGGTACTCCACGATTGCATGTTTCGCCCCGCGCCAACAGTGATCGCCGATATGCTCAACCCTCTGGGGAAATTCTTTTACCGCCCACTGGGGGGCATCTATTGCTGGCTCGTCTATGCCGCATTCGGCCTTCATCCTTCCGGGTTTCATATACTCGCACTCCTCATTCTTATCGTCACGTCGTTTCTCGTGGTCTCGGTTGCCGGCAATCTGACGGGGGATCAGAATGTGGCCTGGGGGTGCGGCTTCATGTATGCAGCCGCGTCGAATATCCATATCGACGCACAGATGTGGCTGGTGGGAATCGACGATATCGCGCCCGGACTGCTGGCACTTTTGTGCATCGACTCGTTTATCAAGAAGAGGTACGCGCGTTCCGCCCTCTGGTTTGCACTCGCGCTGGGGTTCAAAGAGGGAATGGCAATGCTCTTTTTCGTCCTCTGTGCCTGGGCACTGCTCAACGGGAACGACGTGCCCGACGGAATGCCGGCGTTACGGAAAGTGCTTGCGCGATTGAAGTGGCATTGCCTTGCGCTTTGTGCGTTCGGTGCGGCAAAGCTCCCAGGCACTTCTCTTTTTGCGCTCCCCCTGACGCATCCTTATGCCGCCCGGTTGATCGGATCTCACATCGGAACCAACTTTCAATTGTTTGCGCTCGCCGGGCTTCAGGCGGTTCTGCCGTTGAAACGCGTGGTCTTCTCAGAGTCCGCGGCGCTCATGACGCTTTTTGTTGCGACTGCGGCGCTCGCTCTGGTGTTTATCGCGGGCGTCACTCACTTCGCCGGCAGGAACACAAAAACGCGCACAGCGTTGGCGATCACGGTGTTCATACTGAGCTGGTTTTTTCTGATGCTCTTCCCTCCGCTGACGCTGGAGAACCACTTCAGCAGGTATTACCTCACCGCAGCGCTCCCCCCGCTGATCATCGGTACAATGCTCGTGGTGAAGCTCGTGCTCCTCAACGCAGGAAGAGGAGCGCGGTTTATTCTCATTGCCACAATCGCATTTACCGTCGCAAATGTGATCGACGGCGGGGTATCAGTATACCGGAGGGTCGGACTGGGAGTGCAGGATGGTATTCATGCTTCCGCAAGGGACGGGGACAATCATTTTATCAGGAAGGCATCGCTTGTCCGAGAGACATGGAAACCCCTCCTGGGAGTGCTGCCAGCTATCCCGCACGGGTCGCTTCTGGTACTTGAAGACGTCGAGACGGTATGCTTTGCGGATAAGTACGGGGTTCAGGTCTGGTATGCCGATTCGACGCTGCTCGTGACGAGCTCGGTCCCCTCGGGGCCGGACAGCACGGGGATGATTCACGCAACAATGGCCGTGGAGGCCCCCTGGAACATGCCTTCGACCCCTCCCGTCATATGCTTTCCGGCTTCGCGCACGGTATACGTCCGCCGGACGCAGGACGGGATGGAACTCGCCCGGCCCGGACCTGCCGGGGGCTAATGAAGACTCCCTTTTACGGCCTTATCCATTTTTCGGTCCGCCCGAAAAGCGGTATCATCACGTATCCGCGAAGGTCGAGATTCCGGTCGTCCACGAGCGTCATCTTTGCGCTGTAGTCGTTCCCGCTTTTGGGGTCATAGATTTTCCCGCCGCTCCAGACCAGATCGCCGTCATATATGAATCCCCGGAGTATCAGCAGCCCCAGAACGGGACGGGATTTCAGAGAGTCTTCCGGATTTTTGTCGTCGAGGAGGGGCTTTCCAACCTTCAGCGGGTCCCGGAGCCAGACGATCTTTCCGCAATATGTCAGGCTGTCACTCCTGTAGACATCGACTCTCGATTCTCCCCCGGCGGTCACCCACTCCCCGAGTATCCTGTCCCTGTCATGATCCTGTGAATACGCGGCCGGTGCCGTGAGAACGAAGAAAAGGAATGCGCGTAAAGAGTGCCGCATTAGAATGTCCAGACGAGTGTTAGTGATCCGGGGCCGGGGAGAATGCCGAGGCCGCTCTCCCGGGGCGAGTCCCCCCCGGACTCATACCACCTGACAAGCGATCGGCTGATGGAGACAGAAATGATCGCTCCGAACACAACGTCCGATACCCAGTGTTCGTCCGTGTACATGCGGGAGATGCCGCACGCGGCGGCAATACCGTAGAGCCCGATCGACGCCCACGTGTTCTTTATCCGCTCGGCCAGCACACCGGAAAATGCGAATGCAACGATTGTGTGTCCGGAAGGGAATGAAGCATAGTTTTCGACGGGGAAGGAGAACGGCTTGAATGTCATGTGTCCCCGGTTCATGTACGGACGCGCCCTCCCGACGACGATTTTGGCGACTGTGGATACCGTTCCGGCCATGAGAATCGCGGACCCGGCAAGGAAGGAGGTCTCCCGCAGCCACCGCTCATCGAATGCGAGTCCCGCCAGGTACCCCCCCGCTGAGAGGGCGATCATGTTCACCCCCGCCCCGTACTGCTGTGCAGCGTTTGCCAGATCGCTCCTCCCCGGGGTCTGACGGCTCTGCATGAATACCCGGCCGTCGATGTCCAGCGTGCTCATTGCCGCAGTCCCGATCCCCGCGGCCCCGAACGTGATCCAGTCGCTTCCGCCCCAGCGGGCAGGGGCCGAAAAGATGTATCCTGCACCGCGAAGGAATTTCACTCCGTCGGTTTCCATTATCCGCGCAGCAGATTCTCCCGCGGTCGTTGCGGTGTCGGTCCCTCCGGCGTAGAGAACGGGGCGGAAAACGATGAGGGGAAAAAGGAGGAGAATATTTTTCATCACCGGATGATAAGACAAATCCCGGAGAAAAGATACATTCCCGGACTGACTCCTGCGGGTGTCCCCCCGGCCGCTGTCGTCGTCTGGATTGACGGATCCCCTTTCGTTACATTGACGGAGAGATGACACCCGAATTGAAAGATTCCGTCGAATCGATATTTTCCCCGGGCGGGGCGCTCGCCCGCCGGGAAGGATTCGAGACCCGCCCGCAACAGGGTCAGATGGCCGCCGGAGTCGCCTCCGCGCTCTCGGAGGGGCGGCATCTGATCGTGGAGGCACCGACCGGTGTCGGGAAGACGCTCGGCTATCTCGTCCCCGCGCTTCTCTTCGCGGTCCGCGAAGGACGAAAGGCCGTCATTTCCACTCACACGAAGAACCTCCAGGAACAGCTCACCCAGAAGGACTTTCCGATCGCGCGTTCCGTCGCCGGGTCGGAAGCGACGGTGGCAATTCTGAAGGGGCGCAGGAATTACATCTGCACGACGCGGCTCGAGCATTCAGCCGCGATCGCTCCTTCCCTGTTCGACGAGGATGGTGTCGGTCAGATTTCGCAGATACGGGAGTGGTCCCTCCGGACACGCGACGGGGACGCGGAAGGGCTTGATTTCACCCCCCGGCCGGACGTCTGGGACGCGGTCTGTTCCGAACAGGGGGTCTGCAGTTCCGGCATCTGCGGCTCCCACTGCTTTTTCCAGCGGGCGAAGCAGCGGGCGCGCGAAGCGCCCGTGGTGATCCTGAACCATGCGCTCTTCTTCTCGTTGATGGGGGTCGGAGCGGGAGCCGAGGAATATTATCTCTTCCCCGATGATTTTGTGGTCTTTGATGAAGCCCATACGCTCGAGAGCGTCGCAGGGTCGGGGATAGGTCTGAAGATCTCTCACCGTCAGGCTGTGCTCGCTATTCACCGGTTCTATCATCCCGGGACAAAGAAGGGGCTTCTCTCCAAACGGAAGAAGAAGAATACCGCGATTTGCATGCGCGCGGAAACGGCGGCCGATGAGTTCTTCGCTCTCGTCGGGAGGACGGCCCGCGCACTCGGGACCGAATCCGGGAGGGAGGCGGCATTCCGTCACGATATCAGGATCCGGAACCCGCGCATCATCGCGGATTCCCTCGGGGACCATCTTGCGGCGCTCGAATCCGCGGCCAGGTCCGCGGAGGAGGATGCCGACGATATGTTCCGGAAACAGGAGATCGGCGCAGCCCGTACCGCTGTGCAGTCGGTCCGCACCGGGGTTGAATCGTTTCTCGAACAGATCGACAGGGACCTGACGTACTGGGTGGAGCTCCCTCCGGGTGGGGGGAAAAACGTGACGCTATGCGCTGCCCCTTCCGATATCGGCCATGTGCTGGGTCCGCGCCTGTTTCGCGAGGGAAGCTCCGTCATTATGACGAGCGCAACGCTCTCGGTGAACGGTTCTCTCGAGTATTTCCAGAACCGCGTGGGGGGAAAGGGGACCGACGGGCTGATTCTGAATTCTCCGTTCGATCACGCCCGTCAGATGAGGCTCTGCATCGCGGGGGATATCGCCGAACCGGAATCAGAGGGGTACAGCGCGGAACTCCCGCGCTGGATACTGAGGAGCATAGACAGGACACGCGGAAAAGCCCTCGTCCTGTTTACAAGCAGTTCGGCAATGCGGTCCGCCGCGGCCGCGCTCGCTGCGGAGATTTCTGACCGGGGGCTGACACTGATGGTCCAGGGGATCGACGGCCAGCGCCATCAACTGCTCGAGGAGTTCAAGCGGGATATACATTCCGTCCTCTTCGGGCTCGACAGTTTCTGGATGGGGGTCGACGTGCCGGGGGAGGCGCTGGAACATGTCATCATCACGCGCCTCCCTTTTGCATTTCCGAACCACCCCCTTATCGAAGCCCGGCTTGAAGGTATTGCAGCAAGGGGGGGAAATTCGTTCATGGAATACACGCTCCCCGAGGCAATCCTCAAGTTCAAGCAGGGAGCGGGGCGACTGATAAGGACGAGGGAAGACAGGGGGATCGTAACCATCCTGGATGCGCGCATCGTAAGGAAAAGCTATGGCAGGGCGTTTATTTCATCCCTCCCTTCCTGCCCGGTCGAAATTCTAAGCTCCGACGGGGAGGAGGAATATCTCGAGCCTTTTGAGCGGTAACTCCTTGGTTCACAGCATGTTAGAGAAGTATCCCCCGCTTTTACTTCTACTCATCGTGTCAAACCGCTGATTTTCGCACGTTTTTACTGGCCGTTTTTTGATTTTATGTTTGAATATTGAAGGCATTGTGGTATCTTCTCAATGAAATCAAGCCTATTTCAATTGCTGAAAGAGCGAGATTCTCACACACAACCTGTAGGGAGGTTCAATGGCTAAACCAATGTCAAAGACGGCTACGATTGCCCACTTTGCCAAGAAATTTGATCTGAAGAAGAAGTTTGTTGCATCGTTTTTCGAGGAGCTCGCAATGCTCTCCTACAAAGAGGCGAAGAACTCTTTCACGCTCCCGGGCATCGGCAAACTTGTCCTCGTCAACCGGAAGGCGCGCCTCGGGCGCAACCCGAAAACCGGTGAGACGATTCAGATCCCGGCCAAAACAGTGGTGAAGTTCCGCGTCGCGAAGGCCTGCAAGGAAGCAGTGCTTCCGAAGAAGCCCCCATCCATGTAATTTCACGCGCGGAATCGGAGTAGAGTCCCCAGGCAGTCCCGCCCGTAAGTGCGGGACTGCTCCGTTTTCAGCGTTTCACCTGCAAATCTCCACCAGCCCGCCGCGAAAGTCCCGCATTCGTTTCTCCTGTTCACTCTCAGAAGAGTCTCCGGGAAGGGTTCGTTGAATGTCTAGGGGTCGTTTTGTACATTAAAATCCCATGAAAAACCCGGTTGTGGTGTTCAGGTTGTTCGTACGAAACCTTGGTCCGGTCGAACAGGCCCAAATAGTAGCCTCCACAGCGGTAATCGTCTCGATGGCCACGATCATCAGCGCAATGGTGGTGACCGGCCAGACCCCCAGGCTGATGGATTTCATCAGCATTCTCACGGTCGGGACGATAGGCTTCACGAATGTCTATTTTTCGCTCCGATACAGCCGCCAGCTTGACGAGCAGAGGCGCCAGCTTCTCGCGATGAATACGATCGCCGAGGCGGTGAACCGCGTCGTGGAGCTCGATATCGTCCTGCAGTCCGCTCTTGATAAGATTACGGAGCTCCTCGGGACCGAATACGGCTGGATCTATATGCAGGAGGGGAACTCCCTCGTCCTCAAATGCTCCAAGGGGACGACGATGAAGTTCCTGCCATTGAATGACCTCTCTTCCAGCACCCCCGCCGCGTGGCTCCAGCAGCCCCGCGTTCAGCGCGAGCGGCTGGCGGAGGACCTGGGGGATATCAATTCCCAGTTCAAGGCGATGGGGGTCCAGTTCTGGGCATCGATCCCCCTCAGGGTGAAGGAGTCCGTTGCCGGCGCGCTTATCGTGGCCGGGCGTGAGTACGAGATGTTCACGAACAAACAGGCCGAGCTGGCAGAGGCTTTCGGCAATCAGATCAGCGTCGCCCTTAACAACGCCCAGCTTTTCGAGCGGTTGAAGCAGTCCGAGAGGCAGTATATCGACCTCTTTGAGAATGCCCCCGATATCTATCTGAGTGTGAGCCGGAGTCACGTCATTCTCGGCTGCAATGCCACGGGGGCGGCAATGCTCGGACTCCCGAAGGGGGAGCTCATCGGAAGACCCTTTGAACAGTGCTTCGTGGAGGAACGGCGCCCCTCCGTGCGGGCCCTTGTCGAGGGGATGTTCACCGAGGGGCGCGGGCTCAAGGATGCGGAGGAGCAGATGCTGAAGCGGGGAGCCCTGCCTTTTCCGGTGACGCTGAACTCGTCGCTCGTCTTCGACGAAAAGGGGGCGACCGTCAACGCCCGCATCGTGGCCCGCGATATTTCCGAACGGAAGATGATGGAGTCCGCCCTTCTCCACGCGCAGAAGATCGACAGCATCGGCAACCTCGCCGGGGGAATCGCGCACGACTTCAACAACATCCTCGCGGCGGTCCTCGGCTCGGCGTCGATCATGCGGCGGCGGCTGACCGAAAAATCGAAGCTCTACAAGTACGTCGAGATCATCGAATCGTCCGCCCGGCGCGGCTCTTCGCTGACCCGCCAGCTCCTCACGTTCGCGCGCAAGACGGAGACCCTCGTCAAGCTCGTGGACATCAACTCCCTTATCGAGGAGACGCTCCACCTGTTTCAGCGGAGCGTGACCAAAGAGATCGAGGTCGTGACAAACCTGACCGATTCCGGCGCGTCGGTCAACGGCGACGACGGTCAGATCCAGCAGGCACTTCTGAACATATTCCTGAATGCCAGGGACGCGATGCCCGAGGGGGGCAGGCTGAGCGTCGCGACGTCGGTGACAATGGCCGACGCGCATACCGCGAACCAGTTTTCGTCGATCAAGCCGGGGCAGTTCGTGCTGATCACGATCAGCGATACGGGGCACGGCATCGAGGGAACCATCCAGAACAGGGTGTTCGAGCCGTTCTTCACAACGAAGGACTCGGGGACGGGGCTCGGCCTGTCTGTTGTGTACGGCGTGATCCAAAGCCACGGGGGTTTTATCAACCTGGAGAGCGAGGTGGGAAGGGGGACCACGTTTTCGGTCTACCTCCCCCGCGCAAGCGCCACAGCGCCGCTTGCATCACGGCAGAGGCGCCGGCGGCTCCCCCACGGAAGAGAGAACATTCTGATCATCGACGACGAACTGAGCGTGTGCGAAATCGCGCGGGACATGCTCGCCGGGCTCGGCTACACCGTGTACGTGGAACACGACGGGAAATCGGGGGTGGACCTCTACCGGATCCGGCAGGCGACGATCGACCTGATACTCCTTGATATCAACATGCCGGTGATGGGCGGAAAGCAGACATTCGAGGTTCTCCGGTCGATCAATCCCCGCTGCAGGATCATCATCATGACCGGGTACGGCCGTGAAGGGGTTGAGACATCCAATTTCTCCAGCGAGGTGAATGCGTTCATGCAAAAACCCTTTCAGCTCGAAATGCTGGCGCTCAAGGTACGGGAAATCCTGGACGACCGTACGTCGGCTCCCGCGGAGCCCGTGACGTCATGAACGTCTTTTTTCAGGAGCTGAAACGGGCACGGGAGCAAAAGAGGGTGAGCCTCGCCGATATCGCCGACCGGACGCTCATCAACATCAAACATCTGGAGGCAATCGAACGGGGAAACACCGCGATACTTCCCGAAGCCTACGTCCGGGCGTTCATCAGGGAGTACGCGGCCGCCATCGGTCTGGACGGGGACGAGACACTTCGGCGGTTCGACGAGGGACGAAGGACACCGGACGAGATCACCCGCCTCCGTGAGCGCCCGCCTGTTCCGGTTCCTTCAAAGAAGCCCGCGTTTTCGCTCGAGCCCGCGACGTTCCTCACCCCGCGGATGGCGACGATCGGCGCAACCGTCGCCATCATCGCTATCGTGGCGATCGTCGCATGGAACCTACTTTCTCCGGGGACGTCCGCGCCTGCGACCGAGATTCCGTTCCAGAACATCGTGAAGGAACAGGAAGAGCAGTCCGCGGCCGATCACCCGGCACCACCTCCCCCGCCGCGGCGGGCGGACAGCCTGACGCTCGCGGCGTCGGTAAGCGACACCGTCTGGATGACGATCACCGTGGACAGCCTCCCTCCCAGGGAGTACATATTCCACCCCGGCGCGAAGGCGTCCTGGAGGGCCGGAAACAGGTTCCTTGTGACGCTCGGGAACGCGGGGGCGGTCTCCTTCGCGCTTGACAGGCAGCAGCTCGGCACTCTCGGGCGAAGGGGAAACGTCGTACGCAATGTGTCGCTGACACGGCAGACTCTCGCAGGAAGGTGAAGATGGCACAGGCTCCCCGACAGGCACAACGACGCGCCCAGCAACTCGCCGGGGAGCTTCACGACCACGACTACCGGTATTACGTCCTCGCCGAGCCCGTCATCGCCGACGAGGAGTACGACCGCCTGATGAGGGAGCTGCAGGACCTGGAGGCGCAGTATCCCGATCTCCGCTCCCCGGATTCCCCTACCCAGAGGGTGGGAGGCGAGCCGACCAAGGAATTCCGCACGGTGACGCACGACCCGCCGATGCTCAGCCTCGCCAATACGTACAGCGAGGAGGAGATCCGGGATTTTGACAGGCGCGTCAGGGAGCTCCTCGGGGACGAGAAACCGGTCTATGTGGCGGAGCTGAAGTTCGACGGCATCGCGATTGCCCTGAAATACCGGGACGGAGCACTTGTCCAGGGGGCAACGCGCGGGGACGGGACGCAGGGGGACGACATCACCAATAACCTCCGGACGATCCGTTCGATCCCGCTCGTGTTGAGGACGAAGGAGACGTCCCTGAAGACGATCGAGGTGAGGGGGGAAGCTTTCATGCACAGGGCGGAGTTCGACAGGATGAACGCCCAGCGGGGCGCCGCCGGGGAGAAGATCTTCATCAATCCGCGCAATGCGACGGCAGGGACGCTGAAGATGCAGGACCCGAAGGTGGTCGCCTCCAGGCCGATTCAGATCTACGCGTATTTCCTCCTGGGGACCGGGAAGGAACTCACCCGCCACTCTTCGAATCTCGAGACGCTCCGCGCGCTTGGCTTTCCCGTCAATGAGAACAGCAAAGTGTGCAGGAATATCGACGAGGTGATCGCGTTCTGGAAGCGGTGGGAGGGGAAACGAGAGTCGCTCCCCTACGACATCGACGGCATCGTCGTCAAGGTGGACGGTCTCCGGCAGCAGGAGACGCTTGGAACGATCGCGAAGAGTCCCCGGTGGGCGGTGGCGTTCAAATTCGCCTCGCGCAAGGCGCAGACGCGCCTGAAGGGGATCGCTCTCCAGGTGGGGCGCGTAGGCACCGTGACGCCGGTGGCCGAGCTCGAGCCGGTGTTCGTGGGAGGGACGACGGTTTCCCGCGCGACGCTTCACAACATCGATTACATCAACGAGCTCGACCTCCGGATCGGGGATACGGTCGTCGTGGAGAAAGGGGGAGACGTCATCCCCAAGGTGAGCGGGATGGTCCCCTCCCTCCGCCCCAGGGGCACGACGGGGTTCGTCATGCCCGCGACGTGTCCCGCATGCGGCTCGAAAATATACCGGGACGAGGGGGAGGCGAATTACTTTTGCGAGAACGCGGAATGTCCGGCGCAGGTGCGCGGGCGTATAGAGCATTTCGCACACCGGGGCGCGATGGATATCGAGGGACTCGGGGAGGCGGCCGTGGAGACCCTTGTGACCATGAATCTCGTCAGGAACGTCGCGGATCTCTACACGCTCGCGGCGAAGAAGAAGACGCTTGTCGCCATTGAGCGCTGGGGAGAGAAGAGCACCCAGAATCTCCTGGACGGAATCGCCGGGAGCAGGAAGCAACCGTTTCACCGTGTGATATTCGGGCTCGGCATCCGGCACGTGGGGGCGGGCGTGGCAAAGGTCCTCGCCGCGTCGTATCCTTCCATGAATGCGGTCGCGGCGGCAAAGGAGGAAGAGCTTCATCTCACTCCGCAGGTGGGCCCCAAGATCGCCGAAAGCATCGTGCACTTTTTTGCCGACCGGCACAACCGCGAGATCGTCCGGCGCCTGAAGGAGGCCGGGCTGACAATGACCGGGGGGTCCCGGGCGAAGAAGGGGGCGTTCAGCGGAAAGACGTTCGTCCTGACGGGGACACTCCCCTCGTTTACGCGCGAGCAGGCGGGACGCATTATCGAGGAGCACGGCGGGAAAGTGGTTTCCTCCGTCAGCAAGAACACGTCCTACGTCCTTGCCGGCGAGGAAGCGGGATCAAAGCTCACGAAGGCGCGCACGCTCGGGATCGCGGTGCTCTCCGAGTCCGAATTCAAAAAGATGATCAGGTAGCCACACCATGCTGGAATCCCTCCGGAGATCCATAGGGCTGCAGGCCGCGCGGTTTCATTTCCGCTCGTCCCGCGAGAAGGTCATCTCGTTCGGCCATTCGATCGCAACGTCGGACCGCGTTCTCGTCGTGATGCCGCTCGGCGCATCGTCCGAGGAGGGGCAAACGCGCGTGCTGACGTTTCTGCGGGAGCATTTTTATGAACCCGACATCACGGTCGTCGCACCGGCCGGAGGGACGCCCGTCGAGCGCGTGCTGCCGCGGTGCCGCGTCGTCCTGATCGGTCCGACGGATGTAAACGCGTTCTTCCTCCCGCGCCGCACGTTCCTCACGCAGCTTTCGGAACGGACCTACGACCTTGCGGTCGACCTGAATCTTGACTTCATGATTCCTTCCGCCTATATTTGTAAAGAAACGAACGCGCGGGTTCGCACGGGGTTCTCGACGCTCCATGCCGACGCCTTCTTCAACTTCCAGGTCCGCCTGGAGCCGGCATCGCGCAAACCACACGCGTACGAGCGGCTGTTGCATTGCCTCCAGATGTTCTTCAGCGCAGAGGGAGTATGAACTTCGAAATCGTGAACAACGGCACTTCGGCGACGCTGAAGCTGAAACAGAAGAAGCTCGATTCGACGATCGCGCCCGAGCTGAAGGGGGAATTCCTTCTCCTGTGCAAGCCCAAGGTGGAGTCCCTGGTGATCGATCTCGGGGAGGTGGATTTCTGCGACAGCAGCGGGCTGAGCGCGCTCCTTATCGCCGAACGGAAAATGCGGGAGCACGGGGGTACGGTGAAGCTCATCCACGTGCACAAGAAGGTGTCCGCCCTGCTCAAAATTTCCATGCTGGACCGCGCGTTCGAGATCCAGGAGTCCGCCGCTAAACACTGACGGCGGCCGGAGCCGCCGCCGTCTCTCACCCGATTTTCTCCACCTTGATGAAGTTCGTCGACCCCCGGGCCAGGTACGGCTGTCCCGCGAGGATGACGATGTATTCGCCCCGCTTCACGAGTCCCGCTCCAACCAGGCTCTCCTGCACTTTCGCCAGCGCGCTGTCCGAATCATCACCGAGGCTCTCGATGACGAGCCCGCGCACCCCCCAGACGATGCCGAGTGAGCGGAGCGTCCTCGCGCTTGCGGTGATGGCGATGATCGGCGGGTCCGGCCTGTACCGGGAAAGGACACGGGCGGTCTGCCCGGAATTTGTCACCGCTACGATCGCCGCCGCGCGCATCTGATCGGCGAGGACGCAGGCGGAGCGGCCCAGGGCGTCGTGGCGGTTCTCGACGGTCATCCTGGTCTCGTGGATCACGTGCCGCTTCCCGCGTTTTTCCGATTCAACCTTCCGGATGATCCTTTCCATGATGCGGACGGTCTCCACGGGATATTTCCCCACAGACGTCTCCCCGCTCAGCATGACGGCGTCCCCCCCGTCGAGCACGGCGTTGGCAACATCGCTCACCTCGGCGCGCGTGGGGGTGGGGCTCCCCACCATGGATTCGAGCATCTGCGTGGCAATGATGACGGGTTTCCCCGCACCGTTGCACCGGGCGACGATCATCTTCTGCAGGAGCGGCACGTCTTCGGCCGGCAGCTCGACGCCGAGATCGCCCCGCGCGACCATGACACCGTCGGCGGCGGCGATGATCTCGTCGATGTTCTCAATGGCCTGCGGTTTTTCGATCTTCGCGATGATGAGCGGACGCTGGCCAAGGGGTTTCCGCGCCGCAATCGCCGTCCGGAGATGCCGAACGTCGTCCGCGGTCCTGACAAACGAGAGGGCGACATAGTCGACATCGGAGGCGAGCCCGAACTCCAGGTCGATGATGTCCTTCTCCGTGAGCGACGGCGCGCTCACGGCGACCCCGGGGAGGTTGATCCCCTTGTGGGCGGAGAGGCTCCCGCCGACAATAACTTCGCATGTGACGTCTTTTCCGCTTACCCCGAGCACTTTGAGCCGGAGCTTCCCGTCGTCAAGGAGTATATCGGCCCCCGGGGCGACGTCGCGTGAGAGTCCTTCATACGTCGTGGAGACGCGCCCCGGCCCCCCGACGATCGGTTCCGTCGTGATGACAAGCTTTCCGCCCGGCCGCAGGTCGATCGCCGGCACGCTGAGCTCGCCGATCCGGATTTTCGGTCCCTGGAGATCCTGGAGGACCGAGATGACCGCGTGCGTGCGTTCCACGGCCTGTCGCACGTTTTTCAGCACGCTGCGATGTTCGTCCTGTGTTCCGTGCGAGAAATTGAGGCGAACGATCCCCGCACCCGCTTCGATGAGCTCGACAAGCTTCGCGTCAGAGGAGGTGGCCGGTCCGAGGGTGCAGATGATCTTGGTCTTCCCGCGCTGGAGGTTCATTGTCTGCCTGTCGTTGTCAGTTCTGTGATGGGGAAGTCCTGCGCGCGGTTTCCATGGCGTCCGCCAGGAGCGGAAGGAGGACGCCGGAGGGCCCCTGGAGAAATTCATCCGCCTGCGCGGTGAGCGGCGTCGGTTCGGGATTGATTTCCAGCAGGAAGGCGCCGGAGCGTTTGGCAATCAGCGGGAGCGACGCCGCGGGGTAGACGGCCGCGGAGGTGCCGATCGACATGAAGAGCTCCGCGCCTTCCGCCGCGCGCACGGAGGCATTCCATTCGTCTTCAGGGAGCATCTCGCCGAACCAGACGACGTCGGGGCGGACGAGCCCCCCGCAGGCGTGGCAGAGGGGAAGACCGGATTCCGCGACCGTGAAATCGCTCCCGTACGCCCTGCCGCATTTCATGCAGTAATTCCGCTCGATGTTCCCGTGCAGCTCATGGATCCTGCGGCTCCCCGCCCGGCGGTGAAGGTTGTCGATGTTCTGTGTGATGACGGCAAATGCAGGGGCGAGGTTCTCCATGCGCACGAGGGCATGGTGACCCGGGTTCGGCGAGATGCCGCTCATGATCTTCTTCCGGTGGGCGTACCACTCCCAGACCATCCCGGGATTTTTCATGAATGCGTTGATGCTCGCGAGCTCTTCGGGCTTCAGCTTCGACCAGATTCCGTCCGTCCCGCGGAACGTCGGGACTCCGCTCTCGGCGGACACCCCGGCACCCGTAAACGCAACTATCGCTCGGGCCTCGCCGAGCCGGCGCGCGAGAGGGGATGACACGGGGGACGTCATCGGCCCGGTTCCAGGGTAAGGCGCTCCACGTCAGCCCGTGCGGGGCCGCGGAAAACGCCGGTGCGATACGCGCCGTTCAGCCAGAGCCCGGTCTGGTCTGCATAGTGGGGATCGAAAACCTGCCCCGATTCTCCCGAGGGAAGGACGGACCGGTATTCTCCTTCTCCTCCCATGCTGAATATCTGGCGGGACGACGGTCCCACGGTGGCACCAAAAGGCCCGTTCAGGCTGTATTCGAAGCTGACGAGCGCGGTGGATCCTCCGCTCACGGGGAAGGGGCCGATGTTGAATATACGGTCAAGCGGCTTCTGAAGTCCGAAGAGATGACGGAGTGAGACGGTGTGCAGGTTCCCCCACCGCCAGTTTTTGGTGTCCGCCCCCCAGGCCGAACGGAGTGCGGCAACCGCCTCCCGGAGACTTTTCCGTATGATATCGTCCCGCGTTTCCACGGCGGGAGTGCGCACGTCGTCGAACCAGGGAGAGGTCTCCTGTGCGAGCAGCCGCGCGATGACCCTGAGCGGGATGTTCGAAAGGATCACCCAGTCGTGGAACAGATCGTCGCCCATCTCGTCGGCAAACGTGTTGCGGATCAGCGTGACGAGGAACTGCTGGTATATCGAGGTCGCGACGTCGTCCGTCGAGAACCGGTAGTTCCAGTTGCGCAGGTATTCGAATACCTTCTCCCCGTCCGGCAGCGACCCGGTGCTGTCACGGAACGCCCCGACGATGTAGGGCACGATTTCGCGCGCATAGGCGGAATACGTGTCGAGCTGCAGCCGCTCGCAGTCCTGCACGGAAAAGAGCTCCCCCTTTTTGCCAAGGACGTCGTTGAGACGCTGGATGCGCGAAGCCGGCTCCCACAGATCGGAGATGTGATAGGGATACGCATCGTCGACGATCTTGTTGTTGGCGCTGGCGATGTACCCTTCCGGTGGGTTGAACCGGTGCGGGAGCCGCGCGAATGGAACGAACCCCTTCCACTCCGAGGACGATTCCCATCCAGCCAGGGGGAGGAGCGAATTCCTCCCCGTCCGCACCGGGAGACGCACTCCGCACCAGTAGCCGATGTTCCCGCGGACGTCCGCATAGACGAAGTTCTGCCCCGGGACGGCAAACTCTTTGACGCCCGCGGCGAATTCCCCCCAGTCCCTCGCCCTGTCGATCTTCGTCAACGCAAGGAACTGGTCGTCGATTTCGCTCCCCGTCCACCGCATGCTCGCGACGTACGGGGATTTTCCCCTCTGGAGAGGAGTTTCGATATCGGTGACGATGGGACCGTGCCTGGTGATCCGGACCGTGAGCGAACGGGAGGAATCGCCCCTGACAGGGATCTCCTCGCCGATCAGCGTGAGGGGGTACCACCGCCCGTCGAAAAGGTACTGCGTTCCTGTGGCGGAGTCGATCTGTTCGGCGTAAAAGTCCGCGTCGTCCGCCATGAGGTTGGTGATTCCCCACGCGATCGAATCATTACGACCCGCGACGACGGCCGGGACGCCGGCCATCGACATCCCGCGTACCCGCAGGCCGGGCATCTGCATCTGGATCTCGTACCACCGCGAAGGGGACTCAAGCTGCAGGTGCACGTCGTTCGCCAGGAGAGCGGCGCCTGTCGCCGAGCGCCCCGGGGCGATCGCCCATGCGTTGCTTCCCCCGCTCACGGAGACGGAGGCAAACCGCGCCGCATAGGCCTGCGCGGTGCGGAGGTACGGAAGGCCGGCGGAGGCGTACGAGCGCCATTCCCCTTCCGGAACCGTCGGAGGGACGCCGGCGGGAAATTCGGGCATGATGTCGAGTATGCGATCAAGCCCGACGCGTTCGGCGATGCTCCCGTAGGTGAGGTCCGTCCACCAGGAGAGGTTCAGCATCCAGGCGGTCAGCCGGCCGATGAGTACGCTGTGCAGCGGCGTCCAGGGCTCGGGCTTGTATCCGAGAAGGTCGAACTCCACCGGGTAGCGCCCTTTCGCGGAGGCGATATAGGCGTTTACCCCGTCGGCGTACCAGAGGAGGCGGTCAAGGGAGGCCGGCGCCGCGTGCGCCACGATCGCCGCGGCGCCCCGTTTGATCCCCACGATGCGGAACATCCTGTCAAACGGAAGCGAGGGGAGACCGAAGATCTCGGAGAGACGGCCTTCCCCCGCGCGCCGCTCGACATCCATCTGCCACAGCCGGTCCTGCGCATGCACAAAACCGGCCGCCATCATCAGGTCGTGCTCGTTCGACGCTTCGATGTGCGGAACGCCGTAGGCGTCACGAAGCACCTGCACGGGAGAGAGAAGGCCGTGAATGGCGATCGTCCCCGAGGTGACGGGAAATGACTTCTGGATCTGGTAACGGAGGAACAGCAGGCCGGCGAGGAGCACAAGAAGCAGAACGCCGATCGTCCCCCCGATAATCCTGGTTTTCCGGCTCATCTGCTTAAAAAAAGAAGTCCATCGTGAGATGGACTTCAATATATCGATTGGTGCCTACTTCTGCAAACCTTGCGTGTGACGCCCGGGGCGGCGATTACGCCGCGGTCAGACCTCCGTGTCAAAACCTGTATGTGAGCGTCATGAAGAAGTTGTTTGTCGAGAGCTTCTCGTTGACCGGCGGGGAGGCGACCACCCCGTTCGGATCGGTGTAGCTGTACACGAACGTGTCCCACATCCCGTGGGCGTACGCGAAGTCGACCATCGTGAACTCGCCGAGAAGTATGCCGAGGCCGCCGGTGATGTATTTCTGGTCGAACGACTTCGGATCACCCCTGTACGGAGAGGGAATGTACATGTAGCCTGCGCGCAGCCTGACGCCGATCTGGTGAATGTCGTATTCGGCTCCGCCGCGGAGGGTGGCCGTCCCGACGAATATCTGTTTGATCTGGTCATTGTTTGCAAGCACGTCCCCGCCGGCGTTGGAGAATTCGAGCTGGGTCCAGTCCGTGTACTCCACGTCCGCCGAGAGGACGAGGTCCCTGAGGATGAGCGATGCGCCCGCGCCGAAGACCCACGGCGTCGTGATGTCGTACTGGGAGGAACCCTCACCCGGGTCAAACGTCGCGGTCGCAATCGACCCGGCCGAGCCCAGCTTCGCGGTCGCCGGAGAGGAAATCGGGGTGCCGAACGTTTCGTTGATCGTGAACGCCGTCGGCGTCTTTACGGTGATCCCGAGCCGGAAGAGATCCGGGATCCGGTACATGAGGCCGAATTTCGCGTTCCAGCCCGCGATATCGTCATTGATGTAATCGTTCAGCGAAAGGGAGTAGAATGTCTGATACGCCGCCAGGTTTATCGGGAGACCGTTCGGGGCCTGTTCTCCGTACGTATGATCGTACCTGTACGAGCCGGAGAGGTACGTGACGGTGACACCGAGCGAGAGGTTCTTCCCGATGTCTATGGCTCCGCCGGCGGACCAGTTGTTCAACCCTCCCGACTCGAGGATTTTCCCGAGCTGAGTGATGTTCCCGAGGATCGGACTGATCCACTTCCCGCCCGTGACGGACGTATCGGCAAGATAGAGTTCGTACGCAAGGTTCGTCGTCGGGTCCGCGGGAACAAAATCACCGTTCCTTGCATATGTCTGTACGATCGAGCTGTTCGGGTTAAACCCGCTGAATGAGAGACCGTCCGCGAACGAGCTCTGCCGGTTGAACCCGAACGCCAACACCGCGCTCCCCCGGGCGACAGGGATCGGAACGACGAGCCCGAGCGCGTTCAGGTTCGTCGCGTTCACCGTGTACTGGTTCTCCGTGCCGAAGTAGTTGCTCGTGTTCCCGATGTTGTTGTAGTTCAACCCCACGGAGAACTCCCCGCGTACCGCCTGCGCGAGTCCGGCAGGGTTCCAGTACAGCGCACTGTAGTCTGAAGCGACGCCCGTGTACGCTCCCCCCATCCCGATGGCCCTGGCCCCGACGCCGATCCCGGGGGTCCCGAGCCGGAGCGCGTCTTCAGGAATCTGCGCATTGACGGACGCCGGACCTGCACTCAATATCAGAAGAGACACTGCCGCGATCATCAACCGTTTCATTGTCATCCCGTAGTCGTATGAGTTCGTTTCTAACGCCGTCCGCCGCCGCCGTGAGATCCTCCGCCGCCGCCTCTGGAGCCGCCACCACCGCCCCTGGATCCACCACCGCCGCCGGATGATGCGTGACCCGCGGGAGCGGAGTTTCCTCTCCCGGCAGACCTTGTCCCCGTGGGGGCCGAGCGCGCCGCCGGTCCGCGGGCCGACGTACGATTACGCGATGCCGTGACTCCGGCACGACCACGCAAGGGGTAACTTCCCGGGACCATGCTCCCGCGTCCGGCTGTCCTCCCGGGCGCGACGACGCCTGCGGGACGAGTTCCACTGATTGGAGACCTCCCGTATCCGCCCGGCTGACCGGATGCTACACCGCGGGATCCGCCACCGGATCTGACCATCCCAAATCGACGCGTTGCATACCCTCTGCCGTAATAGTACCCTCCCCCCGCAAAATAGCGTCCCCCGTAGTAACCGGCTCCCCAGTACCCGTAGGGATAAAACCCTCCGTACCAGGGCCAGGGATCATAGACCCCCCAAGGGTAGCTGCAACCGTACCATGCGCCCCACCCGAACCCGATTGCAGCACCGTACACCGGGTAGGACTCGGGGTAGCACGAGTCGTAGTAGAATTCCCGCCGGGCAGATTCGTAATCACCCGGCTGTGTGCTGTCGGATGAGGTCTGGTCATTCACAACAGTCTGAGAGTCGTAATCTTCCCCCCCATCCCCCCGTGCCGTGCTCATCTGCGTGTAGCAACCTGACAGGAGGAGGAGCGGAGCCGCAGCCAGAAGGCCGCAGAGGAGAAATCGTACCGTGTGTTTCATTGTGGTCGCCTCGTGATAAGAAATGGACCGCGGATCACGCACGCTATAAGATTACAACATTAGTGCCAATGGAAATGGCTGAATTCGCCGGTTCTCGCCGGTTCGGAAGATGCTTCTGTGCAGATTACTGGACATGCAAAGGGCCGCCGTTCATTAATAAGAACACCCTACCGGCGGGGCAGATTCCCTTCCTCCCGGAGAGATTAGAGGGGTTTTATGTATTCCAGCCGCACGGTCCTGCTGGCAGCCGTCACATTCTCACCGTTGCGCACGATGTCCTTGAAGCTTACCCCCAGGGTAAGACCTCCTCCGAGGGAGCAGCGAAGAGCCATATCGAGATATCCTCTTCCTCCTCCCGGTGAATTTCCCCCCGTGTCGTTCAAGCCGAGATTATACTCGACAATGTACGAGAGAAACGGTCCGAACGTTTTCTCAAGACCACCGAAGAAGTTGACGTTCCGGTTCCCGTCGGAGCGCTCAAGCGAGTAATTTGCTCCTCCGTGCAAGCTCAGAAATCCAAGGAACGCGTAGTTCTTGCTTACCACGGCGTAGAGGCCCGGGGATTTGACGGCGTACCTGTCAAGACTTCTAATGTATCCGTTGTGCCCCTGCGAATCGAATCCAAGCGCGAGGGCGGGGACAAACACGTTTTCTTCGAGAAGCCGGAACCTGACGTTGAATCCCGGGGTCGCGTTCATCACCGGTGACCCGGACCCGATAAGCCCCGACCCCCCGAACGAAAGCCCCGCGCTCAGCCTGTCGAGTATCCCCACGGCACATCCGAGGTCGACGCCCCCCTCCCCGTAGAATTCAACGTCAAACGCGATGTCCCCCCGGGGGATCATCCCCGCTGTCGGAAAATCGACGAGACTTCTGGGCTCGAGCTTCCCTGCGGATCCGGCGGAGCCCTGGGCAACGAGCAGGGCTTCCGGGCTCCCCATGATGACTGCGAGAAGGAGCATGGCGTACGTCAGCCGGATCGCCCGGCCGGCGGTTGTCGTCGACTCAGACGTCGTCTTCACCGAACACTTTCCCGATTCTCTTTGTGGCCGCAGGGAATTTCTGCAGCGTCGCATCAGGTGCCGTGCCGGGGGGGGAGGTGTTCGCGGTCTGATCGGGCGGACCCTCCGCCTCCATCTCCCCGTGTCCGAGAACGGGTGTTTTTTCACCCTGGAGAGTCGGCGCGAGCGGTGTTCCGGGGGCGCGGTCGTCTTCACGCTCCCCCCGGGGGATATACAGCTCCTGCAGACGGCGGAACTCGCGGAGGATCTCACTCGCGTCCGCACGGACGGGTTCACCGTTCCGGATCCTGAAGACGCCCTGCGCCATGACATCGGAGATCATGCCTGTGTCGCAGTAGTCCGTGACGATCCGGGCGATCTCTCCGGCGTCCGGAGCGGAATCCAGAGCGGGGAGACGTGCGTCGTGATGAGGAATCATGAGGAGATCGGCGTGTTTTCCCACTTCCAGCGACCCCGTGTGCGCGGCGATGCCGAGGGCATGTGCGCCGTTGATCGTGGCCATGCGGATCAGTTCGAGCGGTCCGTACGCCGGAGTCCCAGGAACGTACCTTCGGAGATTCCGGATGATCCTGATTTCCCCCAGCAGGTCCGTCCCTCCCCAGTCAGTCCCGAGGCAGATCCTGACATCACGCGAGGCGAGTGCGCGAAGAAGAGGATACCCGGTCTGCTTGGCCGCGGTCGAGCGGACGCAGAGCGTGACAATGTTCTCCCCCCCGCGGATGATATCAAGGTCGTTCTCCGGGAGATGATTGCAATGTATGAGATGGAGAGAGGGGGCGAGAACGCCGGAGTCTTTCAAAATCCGGAGGGGACTCTTTTTGAACCGGCTGCGGAGGGCCTCGACTCCGGCGCGTACTTCGCCCAGGTGAGCGGCGAGGGGATACTGGGACGACGCGGATGCGCGGACGAAGCTCTCGAGACTATATGTCGTATATCCGTCTTCCGGGCCGATCGAAATGGAATACAGGCGCTCGCCGGGAGAGGAAGAACGAACCGACTCAATCTGCTCCCATGTCTGGAGGGCGAAGACGGACCGTACCCCGGAGGCCGCCATCTGATCCATAGCCCCTTCGAGAACCGCCGGCGCCAGCGGGGCGGGAAATTCGGCGACCGATGTCGTACCGCTGCGCAGGTGAAGGAATCCGGCAATCCTGTACAGGGAGAGGACGTCGCGGAATGAGGATGATTCAAGAAGACGGGCGCGGGCGACCCCGAGGTGGGGGAGATCTTCCCAGAGGGCGTACGGGGCCCTCCGGGTGATGTGCCCGAGGAGAACGCTCTCCCCGTGATGGTGGGCGTTGACGAACCCGGGGATGATGATCCGATCGTGCGCGTCCACGACCGCCGCCCCGGGGTAAAGGGAGGTCAGCGTCCCGGCATCCGGATTGATGTCCACGATCCGGCCGTCGCGGATGAGGAGACTGAAGCGGCCACTCCTGTTTGCGGGATCGCACGTCAGGAGAAGGCCGTCGGCGATGATCAGGAAACTTTTTTCCAGATTGTCCCCGTTTTCTTGTCTTCGAGCCCGATCCCGATTCCTGCGAGACCGTCGCGGATTTTGTCGGAGAGCGCCCAGAGTTTCTGCACCCGGATGTCGCTCCGTATCGCGATGAGAAGCTCGACAAGGGGACCCACGAGGGTGCCCGAACGCTCCGAACCCCCGCTCTCCCCCGTCTTCATCCCGAGAACGGTCCCTGCATGAATCCCGTACCAGCGCTCGACGGCTTCGAGTGACTCCCGCGTGAATTGCTTCTCACGGGCGAACGCCTGGTTCATCTCGCGGGCGAGATCGAAAAGGACGGCGATCGCCTGCGGCGTGTTGAAATCATCGTCCATCGCTTCCCGGAATTCCGCCGTCCGGCGCGCGAGATCGATTCCTGGGTCTTCTCCTGCACCGGTCGAGGCGTCAATCCTCTCCCGGAGGTTGCGGAGCGCGTTGGCAAGCTTCTCGTACCCCGCCCGGGCGCCGTCGAGCGCTTCGTCGCTGAAATCGAGCGTGCTCCGGTAATGGCTCTGCAGGATGAAGAAGCGGACGACCTGCGGGTCCCATTTCGCGAAGGCGTCCTTCAGCGTCAGGAAATTGCCGAGCGACTTCCCCATTTTCTTCCCGTCCACCGTCACCATGTTGTTGTGCAGCCAGTACCGGACGAACTGCTTTCCGGTGGCCCCCTCGCTCTGCGCAATTTCGCATTCGTGATGGGGGAACTGATTCTCCAGACCTCCTCCGTGTATGTCGAACTCCTCGCCGAGGTACTTCATCGACATCGCGGAACATTCGATGTGCCAGCCGGGGAACCCCTCACCCCACGGGCTCGGCCAGTGCATGATATGCCCCGGCTCGGCTTTCTTCCAGAGGGCGAAATCCGCCGGGTGCTTTTTCTCCTCCTTGATTTCGACCCTCGCCCCGGCGTTGAGGTCTTCGACCGTGCGCCCGGAAAGCTTTCCGTAGCCGGGGAAGGCGGAAACGTCAAAATAGACGGACCCGTTCGCGACGTACGCCATCCCCTTCGCGAGGAGTTCCTGCACGATCGTGATCTGTTCGGTGATGTGCCCCGATGCCCGCGGGGCGATGTCGGGCCGGAGAACGTTCAGCGCATCCATGTCCTCGTAGTAGCTCCGCGTGTAGGTTTCGGCGAGCTGCATCGGGTGCATCCTGTCGATCCGTGCCTGCCTGGCGAGTTTGTCCTCTCCCTGGTCGGCATCGTCTGTCAGATGCCCGACGTCCGTGATGTTCTGGACGTACAGCACCGTGTACCCGAGAAAGCGGAGGTGACGGACGATGACATCGAACGAAACATAGCTTTTGGCGTGGCCGAGATGCGAGTGACCGTAGACCGTCGGGCCGCAAATGTAGATGCCGACGCGGCCTTCACGCCGCGGCTCGAACGGTTCCTTGCGACGATGGAGAGTGTTATAGACCTGGAGTGCCATTGTCGATGCCTGTGGGGGTGAAATTCAGGTGTCTATGAGGCCCGCGTGAGGCCCATCAACTCGCGTGCGCCAACGAGTCCCGCGTCCGTCACCTCGGCGCCGCTCAGGAGCCGGGCGACCTCGCGCACCTGTTCGTCGAGCGAAAGACGCCGCATCCCCGTCGTGGTCCGGGCTCCCCGTTCCTTCTTTTCGACCGCGAAATGGGCGTCCGCAAGTCCCGCGATCTGCGGAAGGTGTGTGATGGCGATGACCTGGTGAAAATTCGAGAGATTTTTCAGGCTCCTGCCGACCGCCTGGGCCACGCGCCCGCTGACGCCGACGTCGATCTCGTCGAATATGAGAACGGGGAGCCTGTCCGATTTGGCAAGTATGCTCTTGAGCGCGAGCATGATGCGGGAGACTTCTCCCCCGGAGGCGACCCTGATGAGCGGCTTCTCCTCTTCCCCCAGGTTCGTGGAGATGAAGAACTCGACGTCGTCGTAGCCGCGCGGGTTGAGCCGGACCTTTTTGCGTCCCGCGACGACGACGTCGGCGGCGTCTTCCCCGTCGGGGAGCTCCGTCTGGACGATACGCGTCGTGAACCGGGCGTGATTGACGCCGAGCTTTCCGAGTTCCTCCACGACGGCGGCATCCACCTTTTTCGCGACGTCGTGACGTTTGGCGGAGAGACGCCCCGCGATCGCGCTGCACCCCGCACGGGCCGTTTCAAGCTCGCCGGTGAGCCGGCTGATCACCTCGTTGAAATTCTCGGCCAGGAGCACCTCCTGCCCGATCCTCTCCCTGTGCGCGAGCATGCTTTCGAGCGACCCTCCGTATTTCCTCTTCAGGAGCGCGAGTTTCCCGAGCCGGTCCCGGAGCGCCTCGAGGCGTTCCGGGTTGAACTCGACGCGGGCGTTGTATCCCTGTATGAACTTGGCGAGCTCGCTGACGATGGCTTCGGCCGAGGCGCATTCCTTTGCCGCTTCCGCAAACTGGGCGTCGATCCCGGCGATGTCCTGAAGCTGGTTCCGGACGATGACAAGGAGGTCGTGCACGGACTGCTCACCGTCGTAGAGCATGCCGTACAGGTTTCCGGTTATCGCGAAGAGCCTCTCGGCGTTTTCAAGGATTTTCAGCTCCCGTTGAAGCTCTTCCTCCTCCCCGGCGCGGGGAGCGACTGCATCGATTTCGGCAATCTGGAATTCGTAGAACTCCTTTTTTTCCGCGAGCTGTCGCTCCCTGCGGCGCAGGTCTTCGAGCTCCGCCGCCGTCCCCCGGAGTATCCTCCGCGCCTCCTGGAACTCCGTGACGATCCCCCCCAGGCCCCCGAAGTCGTCGAGCATGCCGATGTGCGTCTCGACCCTGAGCAGGGACTGGTGCTCGTGCTGCCCGTGGAGGTCCACGAGAAGCTCTCCCACCTGTTTCTGGAGCGCGAGCGTCGCCGGGCTGTCGGCGATGAAACACCTGCTCTGCCCTTTGGATGAGACCTCACGCCGGACGATCAGCTCGTCGGCGGGAACGATCCCCCCTTCCTCCAGGACCTCCTGCAGCTTTTTGTTCCCCGCGATGTGAAATGTGCCTTCGACGACCGCCCGGTCGGCCCCTTTCCGCACGATGTCGGCGCTGGTACGGGCGCCGAGGATGAGCCCCAGGGAGTCGATGATTATCGATTTCCCGGACCCGGTCTCTCCCGTAATAATGACAAGCCCGCTCGAGAACTCGACGGTGAGCTCCTCGATGAGCGCATAATTCCGTATGGCAAGGCTCTTCAACATGAAGTCAATCTAGACAACTTTTGTATAGTTTTCAATTTGCGCTCAGGAGCGGCGGGCCAGGTTCCTCCTCGTCTTCCGCCCCGAAGAAACGGAGGTCGGGGACGTCCGGGAGTATACCATGATAGTAGGCATACCGGAGAAATTCCCGGATCCCCTCCTGGACCTCATCGGGAAAATCATATGAGAAGAGACTTCCGGCCGGTGCGTCCCCACCCGGAACGGCGGGCGGATCAACGCGGCTTCCGAGTTCGCCGATGAACGTCCACTCCTCCTCCGTCAGGGTCTGATGGCGGCCGCACCAGAACCCGTGTACGTACGCAAGACCGGTGGCGGCGATCCACTCCTCCACGAGGTCAAGGGCCCCGGGGCGTTCTGTGACGCTCCCGAGCGCCGCATCCCCCGCAAGGAGCGCGGCATCCGCCCGTGCAAGCATGGAATCCAGGCTCCCTGCCACCGGCATGATACGGGGCTCGATGTCAAACCGTTCGGCAAGAAGTATCTTGGCGAGTATGATGTCCGACGCGGAGACGGGCTGCACGGCGAGCGTCTTCACGGCCTTTACCCCCCGGCGGAAGTGGATGACGATGGAGTCATTCCCCTCCGGCGACGAGACGGCCGAGCCCGGAACGACGAGGTACTCCGAAGCGTTTCTGGCAAAGTCGATCGGGGAGAGGAGAGCAGCGCCCAGCGTGCGCCGTTCCAGGCGCTGCGCGAGGGAGGCGGGCGCGTCGAGGACAATTTCGAATCCCTCCGCGGCGCGGAGTGCGTCCCTGAAGGGGCGGCTGGATACGTCGTCCGGGAGGCCGATCAGTGTTCGGGAACCCATGGCGGGAATATAACAAATCCCCTTCTCCGAAAGAAGAGAAGGGGGGCCGGTCACGACCGGCCGCGTGTTCTAGCGGTGGCGGCGGGCAACCCGGTCACGCGTTTGTCTTCTGCCGTATGGCTTTGCTCGCAAGATCGCGCAGGTAATAGAGCTTAGCCCGCCGGACGGCGCCTTCTTTGACCTTCTCGATCTTCGCGATCCGGGGGGAATGCAGCGGGAAGATACGCTCCACGCCGACGCCGTCGGAGACCTTGCGGACCGTGAACGTGGCGTTCATCCCGGATCCGTGCCGGCCGATGACGACCCCCTGGAACTGCTGTATGCGTTCCTTGTCCCCCTCAACGACCCGCACGTGAACGTTCACGGTATCCCCGGGGGAGAAAGGGGGAATGCCGGTCTTCATCTGCGTTGCCTCGACGAGCTTCAGTTTCTCCATGGCTCTCTCCAGTACACTGACGTTTATGATTGTTCCATCAGATCTGTGCGGCGTTCCCCGGTGCGGCTCCGGCGCTGTGCCATCCGCCATGCCGCGATCTCTTCGTGGTTCCCCGAGAGGAGCACGTCCGGGACGCGCATCCCCCGGAATTCCGGCGGCCGCGTGAAGGAGGGCCCATCGAGTAGCCCGTCCTGAAACGAATCCGTGAGCATCGATTCCCCGTCGTGCAGCACCCCGGGGATCAGCCGGACGATCGCGTCGATGAGCACAAGCGCCGGGAGCTCCCCCCCCGTGAGGACGTAATCACCGATCGAGATCTCTTTCGTGACGAGCTTCTGGCGGATTCGCTCGTCGATCCCCTTGTAATGGCCGCAGAGGAGGATGACGGAATCCTTCATGGAGAGCCCGTTTGCCGACTGCTGCGAAAAGGGCTCGCCGTCGGCGCTCAGGTAGATGACCTCGTCGTACCGGCGGTCCTTCATGAGTGCTTCAACGGCAGCGAAGACCGGCTCCGCCTTCAGGATCATTCCCGCACCGCCGCCGTACGGAGCGTCGTCGATCGTCCTGTGCCTGTCCGTCGTGTAGTCCCGGAGATCATGCACGATGATCTCGACGAGACCTTTTTCACGCGCCCTGCGGAGTATGCTTTCCTCCAGCGGGCCGGCAACGAGACCGGGGAACCCCGTGATGACGTCGATGCGCATCGTCATTCACCCCCTCCTTCAGGCGTCCGTTCAATCATCCCTTCGATGAGCCGGACCGTCATCGTCCGTGATGCGAGGTCCACCGCGCGCACGAACTCCTTCACCGCGGGAATGAGAATCTCTCCTCTGCTCCCCCGGATCACGTAGACGTCGCTTGCAGGATAGCGCAGAACGTCTGCGACAGTGCCGAGTTCGCCCCCATCCTCCTCCCGGACCTCAAGCCCCAGGATGTCGTGGACGAAATACTGCCCCCGGGAAAGCTTCGCCCGGTGCTCTTCATCAACGAAGAGAATTTTTCCCCGGATCCCCTCGGCTGCGTTCCGGTCGTCAACCCCCCGGAGCTTCAACCGCACGCCGCGCGGAGAGACAACGGCCTTCTCCACGGCGGCCTGCGTCGCGGAGGCGTTGTCCGGTCCAATCCAGAGGCGCCGGAGGGTGCGGAATTTCGCCGGAAAGTCCGTCATGGGCTGAACAACAACCTCTCCGGCAATCCCTATCGCCTTGACGATTGTGCCGACCGCATACAACTGGTCAGGGGTGGCGCTCACTCGGCGATTTCCAGTATGACCCGCTTCCCCTCACGCGCGGCTACTGCAGCCAGAAGGATTCGCATGGCCTGTGCTGTTCTTCCTTTTCTTCCGATTACTTTTCCGACATCCTGCTCGGCGACATGGAGCGTGAATATGATCTTATCTTCGCGTACCTGATCGTCGAGGACCACCTGCTCCGGATGGTCCACGAGATGCCTCGCGATGAATTCAAGATACTCCTTCATTCTACACCTCCTCCGCGAACGGTTGCCGCCGGCTGCCGTCCGGCAGCCCCGCGACGTTGTTCTGCTCTTCCCCTCGAATGAAAGGCCTGTGACCGGAAAAGAACGTCAGATACGCGTGGTTTACGCCTGTGCGGGAGCGTCCCCGGATGGAGCGGGAGCCGGCGCGGGTGCCGCAACGGCGGCGCCCTCCCCTTCCGTCTTTTTCACTTTCTTTCGCGCAGCGTGCCTGCGGGCGCGGCGTTCCTCGTCATGGCGGCGCTTTTCGGCCATGGCCATCTGGAATTTCTCGACCTCGGCGGCGATTTTCGTTTCGTCCGCCCCCTGCTTTGTCAGGGTCCATTTGACCCAGAGCCCGTTCCGCTGGAAGAGACTGCGCACGGTGTCCGTGGGGAGCGCACCGTTTTTGAGCCAGTGGAAGACCCGGGGCTCGTTCGTCGTGATGATCATCGGGTCCTGCCGCGGCTCGTACCGGCCGATGACCTCGAGGAACTTTCCGTTCCGCGCAGCGCGGGAATCCGCGGCGACGATCTGGTACATCGGCATTTTTTTCTTTCCGATCCGGCGCAACCTTAGACGTACTGCCACTGATTCTCTCCTTCTCTCGACATGTGTGTTATGGTTTCACGATTACAGTCCCGCGGGGAGCCCCATTCCTCTCAGCGCCCTTCCGCCTCCTTTTCCCAGCGTCTTCATCATCTTCTGCATCTGTTCGTACTGTTTCATGAGCCGGTTGACGTCCTGGACGCTCGTGCCGCTTCCGGAGGCGATCCGCTTCCGGCGGCTGCCGTTGATGATCCCCGGCTTCTGCCGTTCCTCCCGGGTCATGGAGTGGATGATCGCTTCGATCCTGCCGAGCGCCGAGTCGTCGACGCTCGCTCCCGCGGGGAGCCGGTTCATGCCGGGAAGCATCCCCAGCACCTGGCTGAGCGGTCCCATTTTTTTTACCTCCTGGAGCTGCTCCAGGAAGTCTTCGAGCGTGAACTGCGAGCTGCGCAGCTTCGCCTCGAGTTTCGCCGCCTTCTCATGGTCGAACTGCTGCTGCGCCTTCTCCACGAGCGTGACCACGTCCCCCATGCCGAGTATCCGGGATGCGAGCCGGTCCGGGTGGAACTTCTCAAGCGCGTCGAGCTTTTCGCCGGTGGAGATGAACTTGATCGGTTTGCCAACCGTTGCGCGGAGCGATATCGCGGCGCCGCCGCGCGCGTCGCCGTCCATTTTCGTCAGGACCGCGCCGTCGAAATTAAGCCGATCGTTGAACGCCCGCGCGGTATTGACGGCGTCCTGTCCCGTCATCGCATCGACGACGAACAGGATCTCGTGGGGCGTGACGGCAGCCTTGATCGCCTCGACCTCGTTCATCATCTCTTCGTCAACATGCAGCCGTCCCGCCGTGTCGATGATGACGACATCCCGCGCGCTTTTCCGCGCGTGTTCGACGGACGCCGCCGCGATCGCGACGGGAGATTCCCCCCCCGCAGCGCGATACACGGGAATCCCGATCTGCGACCCGAGCGCTACGAGTTGATCGACGGCCGCGGGCCGGTAAATGTCCGCCGCCGCAAGGAGCGGATAGCGTCCCTGCTCTTTCAGGTGACGCGCAAGCTTCGCGCAGAAGGTCGTTTTCCCCGAGCCCTGCAGGCCGGCGATCAGGATGACCGTCGGGGGCAGGGCGGCCTGCGTGATTTCCGACGTCGACGCGCCGAGAAGGGCGATCAGCTCTTCGTGGATGATCCTGACGATGAGCTGCCCGGGGGTGATGCTCTGCAGCACTTCCTGCCCGAGGGCCTTCGCGCTGACGTCGTCAATGAACTGCCGTGCGACTTTGAAGTTGACGTCCGCATCAAGTAGAACACGACGGACCTCCCGAAGTGTTTCCGCTATGTTCGCTTCGGAGATTTTTCCCTGTCCGCGGAGCTTCTTCAGCACCCCTTCAAGCTTGCGGCTCAGATCGTCAAACATCGCTAACTCCGTCCATTGGCAGGGCTTAGAGACTCCGTCAAATCAGCGGCGGATTTATAAGGTACGGAATGCCCCCCTGTGATGCAAGGAATCGATTGCGGCCGGAGAATTCCGCATCCGGGGCCTTTATGGCCGGCTGCAGGGTAAAAAAACACCGCCGGAATTTCGTTCCGGCGGCCGCTTCCGCGAGCTTATGACGCAGGCCCTCAGGCGCTTCTGAGCGCTTCCGCCCCGGAGACCACCTCCAGAAGCTCTTTGGTGATCGCCGTCTGCCGGGCTTTGTTGTACTGAAGCTGGAGCGTCGCGATCATCTCACGCGCGTTTTCGGTGGCGTTTTCCATCGCCGCCATGCGGGCTCCTTCTTCGGCAGTCGTCGATTCCAGGAGAACCCGCCATATCTGGAAATTGAGGTGCCGGGGGAGCAGCGAAAGGAGTATCCCGGCCCGGTCAGGTTCGTAGATGAAATCAACCGGTTTCTTCGGCGCCGAGGCCGGCGGAGGGGGGGGAACGGGGATACACTGTTCGACAAGTATTCGCTGCTGGGCGATCGATTTGAATTCGTTGTAGACAATGTCGATACGGTCGAACTCCCCCTTCAGGTACCGGGCGATGAGGTCGGCGGCGAACGCCTGGGCCCAGGAAAACGCCAGGCTCCCGTATACCCCGATGTGGCGGGCGGTCACGTTGTATCCCCTTTTTGTGAAATACTCGGCCCCCTTTTTTCCGATACAGAGGAGACTGACGTGCACTCCGGGAGACTGGGCGTCGAAATGCGCCTGGACGGCCCGGAAGATGTTTGCGTTGAACGCGCCGCAGAACCCCCTGTCGGACGTGACAACGACGATCCCGAGGTTTTTCACGTCGCGCGGCGCAATCAGGTCAGCACCCATCATCCCCGGCACCTGCGCAATGTCACCGAGAAGCTCCTTCATCTTTCGGGCGTAGGGACGGGCAGCGACAACACGGGACTGGGCGCGCCGAAGCTTCGCGGCAGCAACCATTTTCATCGCGCGCGTGATCTTCTGCGTCTTCTGAACGCCGCCTATGCGGCTCCGGACTTCCCGCAGCGTCGGCATGTCAGGCCTTTATCGTCGCTTTGAACGAATCGGTGAACGGGCGCAGGACGCCATTCAGCCGGTCCGTGATCTCCGCGGTCAGGTCCTTCGTCTCCGCGATCGCCCGGAGGAGGTCCCCGTACTTCAGGTCCATCAGCTCGAGGAGCTCCCGCTCGAAGCGCGCGACGTGCTCGAGGGGGATCTCATCAAGGAAGCCGTTCGTTCCGGCATAGAGGGAGACAACCTCTTTTTCGACGGGCATCGGGACGAATTGCCCCTGCTTCAGGAGCTCGACGAGCCGCGATCCCCGGCGGAGCTGGGCGAGCGTGGATTTGTCGAGGTCGGACCCGAATTTGGCGAACGCCTCGAGCTCCCTGTACTGCGCCAGCTCGATGCGGAGCCGCCCCGCCACTTTCTTCATCGCCTTGATCTGGGCGTTCCCCCCGACACGGGAGACCGAGATGCCCACGTTGATCGCGGGGCGGATCCCGGAGTTGAACATGCCGGGTTCCAGATAGATCTGTCCGTCGGTGATCGATATGACGTTCGTCGGGATGTATGCGGACACGTCCCCCGCCTGGGTCTCGATCACCGGAAGGGCCGTGAGGCTCCCTCCTCCGAGCTCATCGCTGAGCTTCGACGCACGCTCCAGCAGACGCGAGTGAAGGTAGAAGACGTCGCCGGGATACGCTTCCCTTCCCGGAGGGCGCCGCAGAAGGAGAGAGACCTGACGGTATGCCTGCGCCTGCTTTGTCAGATCGTCATAGACGACAAGCGCGTGGCGGCCGCCGTCACGGAAGAATTCCCCGAGCGTCGCCCCCGAATACGGGGCGATGAACTGCATCGGGGCCGGGTCGGTGGCGGTGGCCGCAATGATCGTCGTGTACTCCATCGCTCCTTCCTGCTTGAGCTTATCGACGACCTGCGCGACAGTGGAGCTCTTCTGTCCCACCGCGACGTAAATGCAGTAGACCGGTTTGACCCCTTCGCGTTTTGCTTTTTCGGTGTGCGTGTATTTCTGATTGATGATCGTGTCGAGCGCGATCGCCGTCTTTCCCGTCTGGCGGTCGCCGATGATGAGCTCGCGCTGGCCGCGCCCGATGGGGATCATCCCGTCGACCGCTTTGAGCCCCGTCTGCAGCGGCTCCTTCACGGGCTGGCGCTGGATGACGCCGAGGGCTTTCCGCTCGATCGGGAAGAGCTTTTCCGTTTTCACCGGTCCGCGGCCGTCGATGGGCTGGCCGAGCGGGTTCACGACCCGGCCGAGCATCCCCTCCCCGACGGGCATGGAGGCGACGCGGCCTGTCCGCTTGACGGTGTCCCCTTCACTGATCTCCCGGCTTTCGCCGAAGAGCATGCAGCCGACGTTGTCCTCTTCAAGGTTCAGCACCATTCCGAAGATGCCGTGGGGAAACTCCACGAGCTCGCTCATCATCGCATGGGAGAGCCCGTAGACGCGGGCGACGCCGTCGCCGATCTGGAGCACCGTGCCCACGTCGTAGATGTCCACTTCCTTCTGGAACCCGGCGAGCTGCTTTCTGAGAATCTCGGAGACTTCGTCTGGTCTGACGTCTGCCATTGCTCAGTCCTTTTTCGGTTCAGTTCAATTTGTGGTGGGGCCGCCTTCGAGAAACCTGGCTTTCAGGAGCTCGAGCTGCCGGCGCATGCTCGCATCGAGGACGGTGTCGCCGATCCGGACGATGAGCCCGGCCCTGATGGCGCTGTCAACGTTCATCCGTATCCGGACTTTCTTCTTCGTGTACCGCTCCAGCTCGCCGGAGAGATCCGCATGCTGGGAGGGGGTGAATTCCACGGCGGCTGTCACGTCCACGCTGACGATGCCCATCTTTTCGTCGCGGAGAAGGGAGAATTGTTCGATGATCTCCCCGAGGTGCGCTTCGCGCTGCTTCGCCACGACCAGGTCGATGAAGTCCATCGTCCCCTTGCCGATCCGGGATCCGAATACCGCCCTGAAGACCGCCGCCTTCTTTGCCGGAGAGACGACCGGGCTCTGCGTGAGCAGGCGGAGCTCGCGGGATTCCCTCAGAACGGCCCCGACGATTTCGAGGTCAGCCGCCGTGACGTCGATCGACTTCGATTCTTCCGCAGCCTCCATGAGCGCGCCGGCGTACCGGCGCGCGACGCGCATGTTTTTCATCTTCCGGACGCCCCCGCGATCTCCCTGATCGCCGCGTCGGCTAGCTGCCGCTGCTTCGGCGTATCCAGGTTCGCGTCAAGAATCTTTCCCGCCGCCGCGATGACAAGTTCTCCCGCCTCGGCACGAAGCTGGACGAGAGCAGCGTCTTTCTCCCTCCGTATCTCCTCTTTCGCCTGTTCGATCATGTGCAGCGACGTGGCGTTCGCCTTCTCGAGCAGTTCCGCCTTCAGCCGTTCTCCCATGTCGCGGCCTTCCCTGATGATGCGCTGGGACTGCGCCTCCGCCTGGGCGAGCTGCCGCCGGTTCTCCTCTAGCAGCTTCGCGGCCTCCCCGCGCGCGTCCGCCGCTTCCCGCAGCGAGGCGCGTATCGATTCCTCACGGGCGGCAAGGGCGGCAAGGAGAGGTTTCCACGCCGCCGACCGGAGGATGAGAAGGACGATGACGAACGTGAGAATCGTCCAGAGTATAAGACCCGAGTTGATCTCCAGCATGCCTGCCTCTTTCGGAAAGATTACTTGAACGCCAGGATGATGCAGATGGCGAGTGCGAAGAACGTGGCCCCTTCGATGAGCGCGGCCGCGATGATCATTGACGTACGCACCTGCCCGGCGACTTCAGGCTGGCGACCGCTCGCTTCCATCGCCGCCGCCGCGAGCTTGCCGATTCCGAGCCCCGCGCCGATGACCGTTACCGCCGCGCCGATGCCAGCTGCCAGGTACCCCAGTGCTTTCGGATCCATTGTGTTTCTCCTTCGTAAAGAGGGTGGTTGGTGTTTGTGTGACGAACTGTCGACAGATCATCCGTGTGCACGGCCCCCGTGCGCCTGTTCCCCCGCCTGGATGCCGAGCCCCATGAACAGGGAGGTGAGCATGACGAAGATGTAGGCCTGCAGGAACGCGACGAACAACTCGAGGAAGTTAATCCCGACGACGAACGCGACGGGCCCGATGGCGATGAAATACGATCCGAACACGAATATGAGTCCCAGAAGGGAGACAATGACGATGTGTCCCCCCAGCATGTTGGCGAAGAGACGCATGCAGAGCGCGAAAGGCTTTGTGAAGAGGCCCAGGATCTCTATCGGGATCATGATGGGCCAGAGCGACCAGTGCACCCCGCCGGTCAGGTGCGCCAGGTAGTGCCAGAATCCCTGGGCCCGTATCGCGGATGCCTGGATCACGACGAAGGCGATGATGGCGAGTCCGGCCGTGACATTGATGTTCCCGGTAGCGGACGCGCCCCAGGGAATCAGGCCGAGCAGGTTCATGACCAGGATGAAGAAGAACGTCGTCAGGAGGTACGGCATGTACCTCAGTCCCGCGCTCCCCATGTTCGGAATCGCGACTTCATCGCGCAGGAAGACGACGATCATTTCAAAGAGGTTGCCGAAACCGGTCGGGACCGGATTCTTCGCGTTTCGCCGGGCGACGGCGATCGCGACGACGCAGAGAATAAGCGCGGCACCCCAGAGGAAGACCACATGCTTCGTGACGGAGAGATCGACGGCCATGCCCGCCACATGCAGCGGCGGAAACTGCGGGAGGACGACCCTGCCGAACGGCGTGTCGAGAACGCGGGCATCCTGCACGTGATGGAGAAGCTCCGTGAAGTCCACGGGCCCTCCCCCTCCCCCGCGCGCTGCACCGTTTTCCGCGGCCCCGAGCAGCGTGTCGGTCACCGCGCGAATGGTCTCACCGGCGGGAAGCGCCGTGTCGGCGGATATCTGTACGACAGGAAGGTTCACCTTTCTTCAGCTCCGATTCTTGAATGTCATCCGTTGCTGTATGTATGCGATCTCAAGCACCATGAACACCGCATAGAATCCCAGGAGCGACAGGGTGAGCGCCACCGGCTGCATGCCCAGTCCCATGATCAGGAGCGTAAACGCGCCGAGCATCACCACGAGCCGAAGACCCATCCCCCCGAGTACGGCCTTGAGGAAGGTCGTGTGCGACTTGTCGAACGAATACCGGATCGCCCCGTAGCCGAGAATCACGTTGAGCGTGCTCAGGCCGGCCCCCGCGGCCACGGCGGCCCGGATGTCCCCGGAGGCGAGGGCGGTGAGCGGATATGCCAGGAGAACGAACGCGCCCGCAAGGACGAGCGCCACCTGTGCGGGAAAATTACCTTTCAGATTCACCGCCGGATTCCTTTTTTCGTTCTATCGCCTCCCGGTCTTCTTCCCTCCCGAGTGCCAGCGCCGATTTCAGGAACGCCGTCAGCCCCCCCGTTACCCCAACGGCGAGACCGGCGAGCATCAGCCAGGGATCCGTCCCGCATTTGCCGTCCAGCCACCGGCCGAGGAAGAAGAACGCGACAACCGTCACCGCAAGCTGGAGCCCGATCGTGAGATAGGGCCCGTACAGGGGGGCCCGGGGGGGCGGACCATCCGCGCGGCCGCTCATTGCTCAGCGTGATTCCCTCGATGGAGAGGACGCGGCCGGCGTCCCCGTCATTGCACTCCGCCCGTCGAATACGGCCCCTTCGTCCACGACGAGACGCGCGGTCCGGATGTCCCCCTTCATGACCGATTTTCCTTCAAGGACGAGTTTCTGGGCCGCGGTGAGCGTCCCCATCACTTTCCCCGCAACGGTGATATTCCGCGCGTCGACCGAGCCCTCGACGACGCCGTTCATGCCGACGGCGGCATCCGCCTGTGTGACGACGTTGCCGACGATCTTGCCGTCAACACGAATGCTTCCCTCGGTCCGGATGTTCCCCGTGATCACGGTGTTGTTGCCGATGACGCTGAATGTCCCCGCCGCCACGTTCTTGTCTGCCATGCGTCTCCTTACCCTTCCCGAGAGATTGTCATTGCGCGCGGGAGGGAACCAGAAGGAAGTCGTCCGGATCCTGCGGGACCCCGTTCCGCCATACTTCGAAATGCAGGTGCTGTCCGGCGCTTGTCTTTCCCGTGGAACCCAGGAGGGCGATCGGCTCTCCCCGTTTGACCGCGTTCAATGTGTTCTTCAGGAGCGTCTGGTTGTGTTTGTAGACCGTCAGATACCCGCCGCCGTGCTCGATGATGAGCATGTTCCCGTCCTCGTACGTCCACCCGGCGAACAGGACGACCCCGTCTCCGGGCGCATAGACGGGCGTCCCCCGCTGGGCCGCGATATCGATGCCGAAATGATTCCGCGAAGGATCGAATCCCTGCGTGACGAAGCCTTCCACCGGGGTCAGAAGCGGGAATGCCGTGTGCGGCAATCCGGCGACAGTCACTACCGACGTATAGGTGCCGGGGTTCGCCTCTTCGTCCATGACCGGCTCGGCCCCGCCCCCCGGATCCAGCTTTTCGGCATGGGTCAGGCCGCGCGGAGGAAGCGCCGACTCCTGCTGGTCGGCGGGAGGCGTTCTGGGCAGATTGCGGGCTGCGGAAGTATCGCGCGGCGTGTCTTCACCCAGCGCTTTCCGTACCTGCGAATTGTAATCACGGACGACGACGACGTCTTCCGCGAGCGCGTTCAGCCGCTGCTGCATCTCGAGGATCTGCCTGCCGTATTTCTCTTCGAGACCGGGGTTGGGAATGGGAACATACAGGGCGACCGGCGTATAGACGAGCACCGCCAGCGTCAATGCCACCGTTGCGCACACGCCGAGGAGTATCAACGCCGCCAGCGTCAGGCGGCTGGTCCTGAACGTCCGCGTCTTTCCCCCTTCTTCAACGGGAACCACGATGACGTTATACAGGCGCGCCGATTTTCTCCGGCGGGTTCCCTCCTGGGGCATTCCCCTCCCTGAAAAGTGTTGGACGTAAAATATAGGCAAATCCCGCAGGAATGTCAACGCGCCGCGTTGGTAACGTATTTTCAATCATGCACTTGGGGGGAATTCGCGTGCGAACTCCTCCCAGCGGCGCGAGCAGTATTCCTTCATCCTCGTCTTGTAAATATCTCTGCCGAAGGTGAGCGCGTGCGCCCTGATGCACGCCGGGTCGAACCGGAGGCTCTTGAGCGCCTCGAGTCCCGCAAGGAGCGAGCCGGCAGATTTTTCGTGAAAAAGTTTTCCCGTTCTCAGATCCGGACGGTCGATCACCGTTTCGAGGGCACCCCCGCGACCGTACGCGAGCACCGGCTTCCCCGTCGCCATCGCCTCCACCGGAACGATCCCGAAGTCCTCCTCACCGGGAAAAATGAGCGCCCGGCACCCCGCATAGTACTCCCTGAGACGGCCGTCGGGCTGCCACCCCTCGAACCTGATGTTCGGCCCTGCAAGCTTCCTGAGGCGCGGCGCGTCGGGCCCTTCTCCCACGATCACGAGAGTGTCTCCCGACCGGTTGAATGCTTCGATAGCCACATCGACGGACTTGTACGGAACAAGCGCGCTGACGATAAGGTAGTAGCCGTCGTCCCGCTCCGAGAGCGTGAACAGGGCTGTGTCCACGGGGGGATAAATCATGTCCGCGTCCCTGTTGTAGATCTCCCGGATCCGTGTGCGGACGTTTTCGGAGATCGCCACGAAGTGCCGCGGGTGCGACGCCGTCGCTACGTCCCACCGCCGGAGGGAACCGACGCATAGCCGCATCGCGCCGCGCGTGAGAAGGCCCGCGCGGCCCCTGCCGAAGTATTCGTCGTACTGGCTCCAGATGTATCTCATCGGCGTGTAACAGTAGCATATATGGAGCGCGCGCGGAGGGACGCGCGCCCCCTTGGCGACACAGTGGTTCGAACTTATGACAAGATCGTAGGGGCGGAGATCGAATTGCCGGACGGCCAGGGGGAACAGGGGCAGGTACCGGCGGTACTGCGTGGCGGCCGCCGGGAGATGCTGCACGAATGAAGTCCGGACGATCGCCCGTTCGATGACGGGGGAAACAGATCCGGGAACGTGCAGCAGGGCGAAGACGTCGGCATCCGGGAACACCTCGCACAGCGCTTCCACGCATTTTTCGCCGCCGCGCATCCCGGTGAACCATTCATGGACGATCGCGACGCGGCGTATCTGTCGCTGTGACTGACTCATGCCCCTTCAATATACCCAGATCGCCCGGCAGAAGCAACGACCGTTGATTCACTCCGGGGGGCTCTTTATATTACAGGATGGACGTTTCCCGCGACATGCTCCCCCCGCTATGACGATACTCTTCGTCGCAATCGTCTGGGTGATTGTTGCCATTGTTTTTGTTTCCGCGGTCCTCTTTGTCATCGGGCCGGGCATGCTCCTGCAGCCCTACCGCCGGACGATCGAGTATTACCGGAAGTACACGACGGTGCTGCACCCTTCGGACATCGGCCTGCCGTACGAAGACGTTGCGCTCAAAACGCCCGAGGGGATCGGCCTGAGCTGCTGGCTCATCCCCGCAGCGGGGAAGCCGAAGGGAACGGTGATCTATCTCCACGGGGTGAGCGAATGTAAGATCGTGGGTATTCCGATGGCGCGCGATCTCCACGATCTCGGCTACAACGTGTTTCTGTATGATTCGCGCCGGCACGGAGACAGCGGCGGGAAGTACTGTACGTACGGTTTCTACGAAAAACACGACGCCCGCGCCGTGATCAGCTACGTTGCGGGGCGGACGGACGTCAGCCCGGGGAGAATCGGCCTGTTCGGCACGTCGATGGGCGCGGCGGTCGCTATACAGGTGGCCTCGATCGACGCCCGTGTCGTGGCCATCATCGCTGAAAGCGGGTTTGCGACGCTCAGGACGATATTCGATGACTATCAGAAACGGATGATCAAACTCCCCTGGCACTACCTGCGGAATATCGTCATCAAGCGCTCCGAGCATCTTGCGCATTTCAAGGCGAACGCGGTTTCTCCGCTGGAGGCAGTCGGGGGGGTGCACGTGCCGCTCTTCATCCTGCACGGCACCGCCGACACGCTGATTGATTCACGGTACTCGGAGATGGTGTTCGCGGCGGCAAACGAGCCGAAGGAGCTCTGGCTCATCGCCGGTGCGCGGCACAACGACATGGACCGCGTGGGAGGGGAGGAATACCGGCGGCGCATCCTCGCGTTCTTCGTGCGCCACCTCTCGGGTCAGAGCGGGAACCAGTAGCTGATTTTCAGAACAAGCACATCCTCGTGCGGGAGGGCGAACGTGTCCCGGAACCTCGGGCCGAACCCGCTCCCGTAGTCCCCGCTGTCGCCGAACCTCCCCTGCGTCCAGACAAGATAGAGCGTGCTTCCCGGAATGTATTCCCAGCGAAGAAGGACGTTCGCGTTGAGTATCGCCTCGTTGAAGTCCGCGCTGACGTACGACGGGTTCGACGGGTAGTCATAGGGAACGGGCATGCCGCCGACGAACCTCCGGTAATTGCTGTACATCCCCCGCGCCAAGAGTACCTGCGTGAAACACTGGAGAGATACGTTTCTGGTGAATGTGACCGTCCCCGTCAGCTCCAGGTCCAACTCGTCAACGTCCCTGTCGGCGTAGACGCTGAACGGCAAAGGGGAGACGGCCGAATCCGTCACGTTGCCCCCCGGATACACCCAGGCCTCGTCGTGGCGCGACCGGAGCCAGAGGAGGGTCGGGTCTAACTCGACCCACGACGCCGGCTTGAGGCTCAGGCCGAGCGAACCGGTCCAGGATTTCTTCCCGTGGTCGTTGAACGCGTAGATCCCGGTGAGCGTCGCAAACACGTTCGCCCGGGGATCCGTCTGTATCTGCCCGGTGAACGCGTGCCCGCGGGGGCGCCTGTATGTCCCGATGATTCCGCGCTCTTCGTCGTCGTAGGCGGGAAGGTAGATGTCGTACACGAACGTCGGCTTCCAGAAGTTCAGCAGCTCCCCATAAAACGTCAGCTCGGCGGTGGAGGTCGTGAGCACGTGATCCCAGTTCCACCGGGTTGCGGGGACGAGCGAGATGCCGTACCTGCGGAATATGCCGGTCCCGAAATTCTCACGGTACAGGAGCTGGACGTAATCGCCGTAGTCGTGCGGCTGGGCGAAGAAACCGATGTCGTTGCTGTTGAAATAGCGTGTGTAGAAATCGAACGAACCAGTGTAGAAGAGGTGCTCCGCGGCAATGCGGGAGAACAGGAGCCGCCCGGCCGCACCGTCGCTCCCGGATGTGCCGTCGGTGAGAACCCGGGGCTCAGATGCGTGCGCACCCGCGACATACCCGTCCAGCGTGTACGCACTCCCGCCGAAGTGGACGTTCCAGTCGAGCCCTCCGCTGTAGGCAGGGACCATCCCGTCACGCGCGGCCAGCGTCCCCATCCCGCCGAGCCACGACCCTCCGTCGAATTCCTGCTTGAGACGCATGACGCTGTACGAGCCGCGCGGCTCGGTGCGTATGCGCGTCCTGTCCCCCACGGAGTCGACGGTGATCGCGTCCATCTCGTCGGTTGTCGCCGTGAGCGCGCCAAGCGAAAACCCGCTGTTCGTCCTGCCGGAGACTTTTGCCGCACCAAGTATCGTCGTGACCTGCGGGTTCTCGTCGACCGAACCCCCGGGCGGGGCGGTGATGTACGGGCTGAGCGTCGGCTGCTTGCCGATACGGCGGGAGAAAAAGAGCGACAGGGGCGTGTTGTCGACGCTCGAACCGAACGTGAACATCTGTGCCCCTTCGACGAAGAACGGGCGCTTCTCGGGGAACCGTGTTTCGAACACGGTGAGATTGAGAACGGACTGGTCAACTTCCACCTGGCCGAAGTCCGGGTTGACAGACGCGTCCAGCGTGAAATTCCTGGCCAGTCCGTATTTGAGATCGACGCCCGCCTGACCCCTGTATTCTTTCGTCCACGGGTGGGTGTCCGTTGCGGTCTCGTACTGGGCCGTCCCGGAGACGTACGGAAGAAGCTCCAGATGCAGCGGCGGGGCGATCCCGCGTATGCCGTCGACGGTCCCCCATTTCGATATCTGCAGGGTCTCGCTCCGGGGGACCATGATCCACTCGTCTGTCTCCTTCTTCCGGCTGATATACCGACGGAAATTAATCCCCCAGCGATAGACGCCGTCGGGCTGCTGGGCAAACCGGAGTGCATTGTACGGTATTTCAAACTCGGCGGACCAGCCGTCCTGGAAGACGCGCGTGCGGACGTTCCACACTGCGTCCCAGGTGATATCGTAGACGTTCCCGTCCTGCGACAGGACCCCGTCACTCTGGACCCCCGAGACATTGGCGACGAAGACGAACGCCGTCTGGCGGTCGTAATAGGAATCAATCATGACGCTGAATCTGTCGGCTTCCGATGAGCGGTCCCTCCGGGTGAGCTGTCGGACGATCTTCTGCGGGTGGGCATCGTAACAGATGACACCGACGTACAATGCGCGGTCATCGTACAGCACCCGGACAGAGGTGACTTCCGTGGGGCGGGCCCCCTCTTCGGGGTCAAATTGCGTAAAATCGAGGACGGGGGAGGCATGTTGCCACTGCGCGTCGTTGACCCACCCGTCTATGACGGGGGGAGAATCGACACGCACGGCATGAATCACTTTCGACGAGTCCGCCCCGAACGCCGGAAGAGCGAGGATACATGCTGATATCAAAACGGTGAGCGATGTCCTCGCCATACGCGGGTGAATCCCAAAGAGAGTGACGGGGGACAACTGAGGGGGGACTCTTACAAGCTATTGGTTCCTTCGCAAAAAATCAATGCTTATTGGAAAGAATTGATGAGTCCGACGACGTTCTCTATGTGGTGCGTGTGGGGGAACATGTCGACCGGCTGTATTGACTCTATTGAAAATCTTCCTGATTCGCATATTATTTTCAAATCCCTCGCCTGCGTCGAGGGATTGCAGCTTACGTAGACGATGACACGCGGAGAGAGCGATATGATCTCCCGGGCAACCTTCTCGTGCATTCCGGCGCGCGGGGGATCAACGATGACGACGTCCGGCGGGGGAAGAGGTTCCTCCGCGCGGCGCGAAGCGAGGAGCGTATCCTTGAGATCCCCCAGGAGGAAGACACAGTTCTGAACCCCGTTGGCCTCCGCATTTTTCCGTGCGTCTTCCACCGCCTGCGCCACGGATTCGATGCCGAAGACCCGGGCCGCCCCCGCAGCGACATGAAGGGCAATGGTCCCGGTGCCGGAGTACAGATCGTACACAACGTCTCCGGGACGCAGGTGCGCAAACCGGAGAGCGGTGTCGTACAGGCGCTCCGCCTGATCGGTGTTCGTCTGGAAGAAGGAATTCGCGGATATTCTGTACGTCCTCTCACCGATTTTCTCGGTGATGGTCCCCGTGCCGTGATAGACTTTCTCCTGCTCACCGACGGCCACCTGCGAGCGCCGCAGGGTGATGTTGTTGACGATCGTCGTGAGCGAGGGAAATTCCCCCAGCAGGCGTTCCGTGAGCGCGGTCATGAGGTCCGGCCGGTCGTCCCTCGTGACAAGATTGACCATTCTCTCCCCGGTCCGTTTCGACTCGCGGATGACGAGGTTTCTCAGGTAGCCGCTCTGCGTGACGCTGGAGAAGATGGGGATGCCGCCGGCGGTGCAGAAATCCCTGACGAGATTCACGATGCGCGCGCTTGCCTCCGACTGGAGCCAGCATTCGTGGAGGTCGAGTACGCGGTCGTAGCGTCCGGGAAGGTGAAGCCCGAGCGCGGGATCGTTCACCCCCCCTCCCTGAATCCTCCCCGCCGGCAGCTGCGTCATCTCGGCGGCCGTCAGCCATCGCTCGCCGAACGAGAATTCCATCTTGTTCCTGTAGAACCAGGGATCCGCCATTGCCAGCGGCGGCGGGACCGTGATGGAAGGGAATCCCCCCAGACGCGCGAGCGCGTCGACAACGTGCCGGCGTTTGAATTCGAGCTGCGATCCGTAGCCGATGTTCTGCCACGTGCACCCGCCGCATGTGCCGAAGTATCTGCACCGCGGCTCCGCGCGCCGGGAGGAGGGGGTTTCGATCGCGAGAAGTTCGGCTTCCGCAAAGTTTCGTTTGACGCTCCGGATGCGCATGCGCACGAGGTCCCCGGGAACCCCGCCGCGGACGAACACCACGATCCCGTCGACCTTCGCGACGCTTTTCCCCTCCACGCCCAGGTCCTCTATGCGTCCCTCGCATTCGTCTCCACGCTTCACGGGGCCCCCCGGGGTCCGTCGCCGGCAGCGCCCGCGCCTTCGAGCTGCCTTGTGAGTTCGTTCCACCGGAAATACCCGTCCGCAAGATCTTTTTCGATCTCCCTGTACCGGGCGTTCACTTTCTTCACGTTCTCCCCGTCGCGGTAGAACTCCGGGTCGGCCATCCGCCTGTCGATCGCGGCTTTCTCTTTCTCCATCCCTTCGAGGCTCCGCTCGAGCTTTTCAATTGCCTCTCTGAGCGGTTTGGTCTTTTTGTACTTCCGCTGACGCTCTTCGGCTTCAAGCCGCTTCCTCTCCCTGTCGGTCGGGGCACCGGTGCCAGGCCTGCCTGCCGGTGACGGGCCGGCTTTCTGCTCTTCCCTGTTCCGGGCGTCGATGAACTCGCTGACGTTTCCCGGATAGATCCGCAGTCCCCCCCGGCGGAATTCGACGACTTTCGTGACGATCGGGTCGAGAAAATCCCTGTCGTGCGAGACGATGACGAAGCTCCCCTCGTATCCGTCGAGCGCCTCCTGCAGGACCCCTTTGGATCGCATGTCGAGGTGGTTCGTGGGTTCGTCCATGACGATGAGGTTGCTGGGATGGAGGAGCATTTTGGCAAGTGCCAGACGGCTTTTTTCCCCTCCGGACAGCACGCGCACCTTCTTGAAGACGTCGTCCCCGCTGAAGAGGAAGCACCCCAGGAGGGTACGGAGCCTGCGGCGGATATCCCCCGTCGCAACCTCCTCGACGGTCTGGAGCACGTCGTTGGCGGGGTTCAGCTCTTCGGCCTGGTGCTGAGCAAAGTATGAGATCGTAACGTTGTGGCCGACAATCCGCTCCCCGGCGTCGAAGGGCTCGACCCCCGCGATGATGCGCGCAAGCGTGGATTTCCCAGCGCCGTTCACGCCGACGAAGGCAATCCGGTCTCCCCTGTCGATGTCGAACCCTATCCCGTCGAACACGTTCAGGGTGCCGTAGCTCTTCCGCACGCCCCTGAGCTCCATCACCACGCGGCCGGACTGGGGGGCGGGGGGAAAGGCGAAATGGATCCCCCCTTCCTCGTCCTCGATTTCGATGAGATCGAGCTTCTCGAGCTTCTTGATGCGGCTCTGCACCTGGCGCGCCTTGGTGGCCTTGTAACGGAAGCGCTCGATAAACTGCTCGGTCTGCTTGATCTGCTGCTGCTGGTTCCTGTATGCCGCCGTCTGCTGCTCCTTCCGGGCGGCCTTTTCTTTGACGAAGTAGCTGAAGTTCCCCGCGTATTCCGTGAGCGACCCCATGGTCAGCTCGTACGTCTTGGCCGTCATGTTGTCAAGAAAGCGCCTGTCGTGCGAGACGATGATCACCGCGCCCTCGTACGAGCGGAGATAGTCTTCCAGCCACCGGAGGGAGTCAAGGTCGAGATGGTTCGTCGGTTCGTCGAGGAGAAGGAGCGAGGGCTGGGCCAGGAGGAGCTTCGCAAGCGCGATGCGCATCTGCCACCCGCCGCTGAATTCATCAGTCTGCCGGGTGAGGTCCGACTCCGAGAATCCGAGTCCCGCGAGAACTTTTTCGACCCCCGTCTTGATCCGGAACGCGTCGGAGGATTCCAGTCGGTGCTGCAGTTCTCCGTAGACTTCGAGGAGCTCAGCGAATTCGGCGGATTCATGGTCGATTTCACCCATGCGCCTGTGCACCTCATCGAGCGCGGTCTGCGTTCCGATCACTTCGGCGAAGACCGATTCGACTTCGCTGTAGAGGGTTCGTCCCGCGGCGGACATCCCTTCCTGCGGGAGATAGCCGACGCTCACGTACTTCGCCTTGGCGATTTCCCCGCTGTCGGCGGTCATCTCCCCCACGAGGATCCGGAGCAGCGTGGATTTCCCCGCGCCGTTGGACCCGACGAGCCCGATCCTGTCGTGTGGACCGACGCGGAAGGATATTCCGTCGAACAGCGCCCGGTCGCCGAACTCCAGGAGAAGGTTGACTGCGGAGATCATGATGCGGGGGGCATTACTTGAGGTAGTACTTCAGCGGGTTCGGATCGACGCGGCACTCTTCCGCGATACGGATGCCCGAGATCCGGTGCTCGTCCCGGAGCTTGTAGAGGCGGGGAACAAGCCTGTCGCGAAGCTCGATGGGGGTGAACGGATTGATGTAGATGCTCGTCCCTCCTTCGAACCCGGCGGGGACGTTGATGCGCCACTTGATGAGAACGTGCCAGGGCATTTTCGTGATCGCGTCCACGGGGGTGTAATACCACTCCTCGTTGCAGGAAATCTGGCTCCCCATCGAGGCGTGAATCGCATGGACAAGATCGCTCATCCCCCTGATTTCCTCGTCGCTGTGCTCGTACGGCCTCCCGGCGGCCGACCGGGAGTAGACTTCGATCGTCGGCGAGCGGTGGCCGATCCCCGCCCAGGCGATGGCGTGATCGTTTTCCGCGAATATCAGGTTGTGATACGCCGCGAAATTCGCGCCGTATTCGTTGAATACGTTTGGATCCTCCCTGAGCATGTGCGTCTGCGCCTCGATCGACGCCCCCCATTCGTCAAGTGCCACGATCTGTTTGTGCAGATGATCGAACGACGCGCCGGCGGGACGGAGCCAGTTCTGGAAGACGCTGATGTACCTGACGTAGCGGTTTGTCTGCGTGATGTCGAGCATCGCGTCGACGGTGAAGCGGAAGTACCGGAAGTGCTCCTCGAGCGACATCTCCCCCGAGGAAAACAGGTCCGCATCGGTCGCTGCCCCTTCGGTGTAGTGCCTGGAGGCGATGATAAGCTCGTGCCCTCCTCCGAAAAACGCGTCCGCGATGGCGAATTTGTCCGCCATCGGCAACCTCTCGATCTGCTCTTCGGTCCGCCCCTCCTGCCTGAGCTTGTAGTGGACGATGTCGGTGATGTGCTTCAGACCGTTCGGGCTGGCAAGGTACTCCTCTTTCCATTTCTGCCTCCCCGCGCTCATCTTGTAGGCGTAGTTCTTCCGCCAGTAATCGAGCGTGACGATCTCGAACATGTTCCCGACCCGCCGGAACGCGGCCTGGGTCTCAAAATACCGGTCCGGCGCAAGCGTGTCGATCCGGTCCCAGCGCCCGTCGCGGTGCACGAGGCGGGATTTCTCGGGGGGGGTCTCGAAATACCGGGGGGGACAGAAGCTGCAGAAATTCTCCGGAATGCGGGCTTCCAGCGGACGCGCCGCGGCGGCAATTTCATTCGTGATGGGGCGGCTCTTGCGTCCCGCCACTGCCCAGACTTCCGTCCCGGTGAAGGGATTGACCTGCTTCACCGTGCCGTCGGGCATTATCGTATAGTACCTGTTCGGTTGCATGGCGTCGGGACCCGCGCACCTTCAGTTGTGTGTGGGACGGTCCCCGTTCCGCGTCGCGCCGGAGAGCAGGGCGTCGACCATCGCGGTGCTTCCTCCCTCGGCGTAAACCCGTATGAGGGGCTCCGTTCCGGATGCACGCACGAGGAGCCATCCCCCCTCGACGAACAATTTGTGCCCGTCGGTATCGTTGCGGCCGGTGACGCGGTACCCGCCGATGTCCCTGACGGGGCCGCGGAACCGCTTCATGACCGACGACTTCTCTTTCTCCGTGAGGTGCATGTCCACCCGCCGGAATTCGTGATTGCCGAATTCGTCCATGAGCTCCTGTACCAATGCGCCGAGCGGCTTGCCGCGCACCGCCATCATTTCGCAGAGCATGAGGCCCAGGAAGATGCCGTCCCGCTCGGGCAGGTGCCCCTTCACTCCCAGCCCGCCGCTTTCCTCTCCGCCGATGAGAACGTCGTGCTCCGTCATGTACCTGCAGATGTGCTTGAACCCGACCGGGGTCTCGACGAGCTTCAGGCCGTACTTCGCGCACTGCATGTCGACCATCTGCGTGACGGAGAGGGACTTGACGACTTCGCCCGTCATTTTCTTCTGCTCGACCAGGTATTTGAGGAGGAGGGAGAATATCCTGTGCGAGTCGACGAAGTTCCCCTTTTCGTCCACCGCGCCGATCCTGTCCGCGTCACCGTCTGTGGCAATGCCGATGTCGTACGACCCCGTCTTCACCCCCAGAATCAGGTCCGTGAGGTTCTGCGCCAGCGGCTCGGGATTCGTTCCGCCGAACGACGGGTTGTACGTTTCGTGTATCTGCCTGACGCCCGGAAGGACCTCGTCAAGTACCCCCTGACCGGCGCCGTACATGACGTCGTACAGGATGCGGAGCCCCGAACGTCGGATGAGGTTCATGTCGATCTTTGCCGCGATGTCGTCCAGGTAACGCTGCTTCATCGCGATGGGGGCGACCTTTCCTTTCCCGACCAGCTCTCCGAGCGTGTGTTTCCACGGAGGGAGCTTCTTCAGCTTCATCACCTTCGCGAGTTCTTTCTCGACCCGGGCGATCATCTCGGGATGGGCGGGTCCACCGAAGTCCCCTTTGATCTTGAACCCGTTGTACCGCGAGGGATTATGGCTTGCGGTGATGACGATCCCCCCCGCCGCGTTTTCCCTGAGGGTCAGGAGTGAGACCATCGGGGTGCTGACAATGCTGTCTGCCAGCTTTACGGCAATGCCGGCGTTCGCCATGACCGCGGCGCAGAGCTCCGCGAATTCTTTCGACATGAACCGGGCGTCATACCCGATGACGACGCCGTCCTTCCGGCCCTTTTTCCGGCCTGACCGCTGACCGGCGAAGAACCTGGCGGTGGCGAGAGCAACTCTCTCGAGGTTTGCGAACGTGTAATCGTCTGCAATAACCCCCCGCCAGCCGTCCGTGCCGAACCGTATTGCCTGAGCCATGGGAACGCCCCGCATTGCCTGTGAGTCTGCTGTGATTACTTCCTGCCGAATGTGGCGAGCCCGGCATAGTGCGCCGCTTCGCCGAGTTCTTCTTCGATACGCAGGAGCTGGTTGTATTTCGCTATCCTGTCCGTCCGGCTCGCCGACCCGGTCTTGATCTGCCCGGTGTTCGCGGCGACCGCGACGTCGGCGATCGTCGCATCCTCGGTCTCCCCGGAGCGGTGGCTTATGACGCAGGTGTACCCCGCACGCTTGGCCATCTCGATCGCGTCGAATGTTTCGGTCAGCGTCCCGATCTGATTCAGCTTGATCAGTATTGAATTGGCGACCCCCATCTCGATTCCTTTTTTCAGGAATTCGGTGTTTGTGACAAACACGTCGTCTCCGACGAGCTGAATCTTTTTCCCCAGGGCGTCGGTCATGAGCTTCCAGCCGGTCCAGTCGTTCTCCGCCATCCCGTCTTCGATGGAAATGATGGGATACTGCGCGACCCAGTGCTCGTAGTATTTCACCATCTGCTCGGGCGTTTTGGAGGACTTGTCCGATTTGCTGAAGACGTACTTGCCGCTGTCGAAGAACTCGCTCGAGGCGGGGTCGAGCGCGAGGAAGACGTCTTTGCCGGCGGCATAGCCGGCGTTCGTGATCGCTTCGAGGATGACTTCGACCGCTTCTTCGTTCGATTTGAGGTTGGGCGCAAACCCGCCTTCGTCGCCGACCGCGGTGTTGTATCCCTTCTTTTTCAGGACGCTTTTGAGCGCATGGAATACTTCGGCCCCCGTCCGGAGCGCTTCGGCGAAGCTCGGCGCGCCGACGGGCACGATCATGAATTCCTGAATATCGACGTTGTTGTCCGCGTGCTTCCCCCCGTTGAGAATGTTCATCATCGGCACGGGAAGCGTTTTTGCGTTGGTCCCCCCGATGTACCGGTAGAGCGGGACCTTCAGCGATATTGCGGAGGCCTTTGCGGCGGCGAGCGAGACCCCGAGGATCGCGTTCGCTCCCAGCTTCGCCTTCGTGGGCGTGCCGTCCAGCCGGATCATCAGCGCGTCGATCTCGGTCTGCTCCAGCGCGTTGTACCCCGTGAGCTCTTCGGCGATTGTGTTGTTGACATGCTCGACCGCGTTGAGGACGCCCTTCCCGTTGTACCGCGATTTGTCCCCGTCCCGGAGCTCTACCGCTTCGTGCTCGCCTGTGGAGGCGCCGCTCGGTACCGCGGCACGCCCAAAGCTGCCGTCTTCAAGTGTGACGTCAACTTCAATTGTTGGATTTCCGCGCGAATCTAGGATCTCACGCGCGACGATATCAGCAATAAGCGTACTCATGGAACTCTCCTTTGTCATGGTAAAGTGCTTCAGCGGAATAACTACGTCAAAATTGAAGTGAAAATCAACGTGAGAGGATGCGGGCAACCGCAGCGAAAACGTCGTCGACAGAGAGCAGCTTCATGCATTCCATGTACCCTTCTCCCGCCCTGTTGCAGAAATCCAGGTGGCAGGGATGACAGGAGACGTCCCTGCGGAGCGCCGTGTGACCGGCCGACGGATCGTAAGGGAACCATATCGTTTCTTCACCGGGGCCGAAGAGCCCGACCGTCGGGACGCCGAGGGCGGCGGCGATGTGCATGGGTCCCGCATCGTTGGAGACGAATACGCTGCAACGGGAAATCAGGGCGGCGAGCTGGCGCAGCGGAAGGACGTTGAGGACCGTCGGCGCCGAGACGGCACCGGCGTCAACGGCTCGCGTGGTGTCGGTATCCGCCGGACCCGAGGTGATGATGACGCGCGCACCGAGCTTCGAGCGGAGCAGGTCGGCAAGGGAGGCAAAGTTCCCGGGGAGCCATTTCTTGGCAGGCCACGTCGCCCCCGGGTGCATCCCGACGACCGGGCCCCCTCCTTCCAGCGGCTTCCCTTCGCCGCTCGCCCAGCGGAGGTATGATGCGGCGTCACGCCTCTCATCCTGCGAAAGAAACAGCTCCGGCGCTGAGGTGCCCGCGGGGATCCCGGCGGCAGCGATGTACCCGTTGTGAAATTCGACGGCGGTCTTCGGTCGCCCGTCGTCGGCAACCCGGATCGTGTACAGCCGTCCTCGGCTTTTCTTTTCGGGCCCGACACGGACACGGGCGCCGCTCAGCCGCGTGAGAAGCGCGCTCCGGGGATTGCCGAACAGGTCGACGACGAGATCGAAGCGCTTCCGTCTCAGAAGGAAGCCGACCCGTGCCTGTTCCACCGCGCCCGGGCGGTCGTAGTTGTAGGGGATGATCTCGTCAAGGAAGGGGTTGTGCTCCAGGAGCGTGACGGCGTTGCGCTCCCCCATGTAGGCGATGTACGCGTCCGGGCATGCGGCACGAACGCTCCGTATGACCGGCGTCGTCAGGACGATGTCCCCGATGAACTTCAGGCGCGTGATGAGTATGCGGCGATACGGCGGTGCGGGTTCAGTAGCCATGCTCTTCCGCCCACTCGCACCGATCGAGCCATGTGTTCATCTTGAGTTCTCCGATGTCGGAGTCCTCCGCGTTCAGGGAAATCCAGAACGCCCTTCGCGCTTCGCTGTATCTTCCGAGACGGTAGAGCGCCTGGCCGAGGTAGCGGAGCCGCAGGGCTTCCAGCGCCACGTCCGCCGAGGTCAGATCGAGATCCTTCAACGCCACGACAGCGCCGGCGAAGTCTCCCTCGCGGAGCAACGAACGGGCTTTCATATACGCGAGCATTCTCTCCCCCGGGTTGCCGTTCATCAGCGAGTCCAGGGCCGCAATGCGGAGCGAATCCGTGTAATCGGCGAGAAACAGTGGAAGGTACCGCTTCCCCCCCGGGTCGGCGTCCATCGCAAGGAGGCGGAGCGCGGCGGCTTCCGTGTACCCTTCCGTGAAGTCGGCCTGGTAGACACGGTCGTACAGTGCGTACGCCTTCTCCTGTTCTCCGGAGGCCCAGTAGGCGTCACCGATACTGACAAAGAGCGGGAGATACTTCGCGGGATGCTCATCCGAAAGTATGACCGTGTCGAGGGTGGATGTGAGAACGCTCATCCGGCCGTCCCGGAGGGCGCTCGTGAGGTACCCTGCGAATGCGTCGTAGCCTCCGCCGTCTGCGTATACGCCGGCGTAAAGCGACTCGGCGGCCGCATACTCTTTCCGGGCGAACGATCCGCGGGCGAGAAGCGCGCGCCGCGCGAGAACCCGTGCGCAGACCTTCCGGAATATCGGAACACGGCGGAACAGTGCGTCCACGCCGTCCTGATCCACATCGTCGAGGGGAACCCGGTCCAGGTAGTTGTCCCACTCCAAGGCGAGCTCCGGAAGGGAGCGGCCGTAGACCGCACTGAAGTCGAGCGACCGGTACACCAGCGTGAGATTCCTCATGCCGTACCTGTCGATGAGGTATCTGCAGAACGATCCCGCCATCACGTAGCTCACGGAGGACTGATGGGAGGCAAACCCCCAGAAACTCATGATGCCGTCTATGGGAGGGGCGATCCCCGCTTCGCGGATCGCCGCTGCGTATTCATGCACCGTGCGGTTCCCCCACTCGCCGTCGACAGCCACGGCGAGCCCTTCGACGAGCCCCGTGCTGAGACTCGCCCGGATGAGCGGAACGCCGAAGGGCGCCGCGGCGGCATGGACGAGTTCGTGCTTGAGCGAACTTTCGAGAGACTGCCGGGAAATGTGGATCTGCCCGCTCCACGGCTTTGCGATATCGGTGTTGCCAGCACCGATCAGGCGCTGCTTGACTTCGGCCGAGGGATAAATGTAGGACTCGAAGAAGACCCCCCGGGGGAGCGAGAACGCGTCGAGGACCTGAGCGAGCCTGAATTCGTGCTCCCGCGCCGCCTGCCGGATCTCGTCGCCGGTGAACGTCGAGGGGGAATAGTAGAGGACGAAATGTTCCGTCCGGATCTCGGCGCCAAGCGTCCGCCTGATGTACGAAGCGGTCGATTCGAACCCGAGGTCGCAGCGGAAGAAATAAAAGCCGGCAAGGGCGCAGGCGATCGCCGCCGTCCTGATTCTCCGCTCCCCCGAGACGAGTCCCGCCATGAGCGTGCGGAGCTTCCCGCGTCCGGGCGCGCCCCCGACGGAGTCCGTTACGGTGATCATGCCCGCCCAGAGCAGCACCGCCGCAACGAAGAGCGTCAGAAGCCGGAAGAGCACGAGCGTCCGCGAGAGAGGGATGACCTCGTCGTACGTCAGCCCGGGAAAATATCCGTAGAGGAAGTTGTACGAATAGATGGCCGGTGTGAAATAGCCGAGCCCGGCGCTGTAGAGAAGGAGAAGAAAACACAGGAGGAAATACACCGCGCGCGCGCGCGCAAAATTGACAGCGCAGAAGAAACCGAGCGAGACGCCAAAGAGCGCGCTCACCGGACCGAGAAGCGCGAAGAACCCGAGACCCTCCGCCATGGAGCAGTTCCGTACGAACAGGACATTTCCAGAGATGATCACAAGCGGGATGGCCAGGAGGAGGAGGCCGACCGCCGCGCAGGAGCCCGCAGCGCCGGCCGCCCTTCGCGACTGAGGCGTTTCCCCCGGCTCTCCGAGAGCGTTCTTCACCGGCCGGATCGTGAGGAATCCCGAGGTGCATGCCGCGAGAAAGGCGAACAGCGCCGAGAACTCGTAACCGAGATAGTCAAGAAGGGGGACACGCGTGCAGAGAAGAGCGACGGTCCCGTACAGCAGGGCGGCGGATCGGACGGCGGGCGTACGAAGGAGCGCGCGGAGATTTACCGTGGGCATCTGCCGCCCACACAGGCTGTGCGAAGCACGCCCGGGATGTTCTCCCGAAGATTCAGAATTCCTCCCCGGCTTCGCGGCGGATGTCCGCCCCCAGGGCTTGCAGCTTCTTTTCTATGGCCTCGTATCCCCTGTCGATATGATAGACACGGAGCACTTCGGTGGTTCCTGATGCGATGAGCCCGGCGAGTATCAGGGATGCGGACGCGCGGAGATCCGTGGACATCACTTTCGCGCCCGTAAGACGGGTGACCCCGCGTATTACCGCGGCGTTTTCTTTCAATTCGATGTCGGCGCCAAGACGGACGAGCTCCGGGACGTGTTTGAACCTGTCGAAATAGATCGAATCGGTGACGACCGCCGTGCCGGAGGCGACCGCCATGAGGGACGTCCATTGCGCCTGCATGTCCGTGGGAAACCCCGGGTAGATCGCGGCGGTGACGTCGACGGACCGGAGTCCCCCAGGCGCGGAAAGCGAGAGAAAGTCCGGTCCGAGACGGAGCGTGCAGCCGGCGTCTTCGAGCTTTGCGGTGAGCGCGGAGAGGTGTTCCGGGATGACCCGTTCGAGCCTCACGGTTCCCCCGGTGATCGCGGCAGCGACAAGAAATGTCCCCGCTTCGATACGGTCCGGTATCGTCGTGACGTCGGCGGGGTGAAGGTCGTCCACCCCCTCTATCTCAAGCCGGTTTGTTCCCGTCCCCCCGATCCGTGCCCCCATGGCGTTCAGGAATCCCGCCAGCGCGGTGATTTCCGGCTCCACCGCAGCGTTTTCGATGAGCGTTGTCCCCTGCGCCAGCGATGCCGCCATCATGATGTTTCCGGTCGCCCCCACGCTCGAGACGTCAAAGTGAATGCGCGCCCCGTGAAGGCGGTCCGCCTTTGCGATGATGTATCCCCCTTTCAGCTCGATCTCCGCACCGAGCCTGCGGAGCCCTTCGATGTGAAGGTTGACGGGACGCGGACCCCACGCACATCCCCCGGGGAGAGAGACTTTTGCCTTCCCGTACCGGCTTATGAGCGGGCCCAGGACGTAGATCGACGCGCGCATCTTCTTGACATGTTCGTACGGGGCCTCGTACCTGTCGATGGACGTGCTGTCGAGCGTCAGGATATTTTCCCTCAGGTCGATCTGCATCCCCATCGTTCTCAGGAGGCTTGTCATCGTCGTTACGTCGCGGAGGGCGGGCGTGTTGCCCAGGCGGGAGGTTCCGGGGGCGAGTATGGCGGCCGGCATCAGGGCAAGCGTCGCGTTCTTCGCGCCGCTGACGGAGACCGTTCCGCTCAGGCGCCTCCCCCCCTGTATGACGAACTTGTCCACGTCTCTTCTGGTGCGCAGTAATAGGAAGACGAATTACCGCAAAAATCGCGGGAAAGTCAATGAGCGCGGCGGTCACTCCGGCGCGAGGCGAGCACGCTCTGCATCCTTGATTCTGGAAAACGCCGGCGCTATATTGGCCCATGCGTCTCTGCAGCGTCCCTCTCGTTACTGCGTTCGCCCCGATTCTGCTCCTTCACGCCGGACTCCACGCCCAGGTCAGCGTCGTGGATGACCTCCAGCGGACAGTGACACTCTCACGGCCGGCACAGAGGATCGTTTCTCTTGCGCCGAGCATTACGGAGTGCCTCTATGCCATCGGGGCCGGGGACCGGGTTCAGGGGGTGACAGATTTCTGCAACTTCCCGCCGGAGGCCGCGCGCAAGCCACACGTCGGAGGGATGATCAATCCGAGCATCGAGACCGTGGTCGGGCTTGAACCTGATCTCGTCGTCCTGAGCATGGAGGGGAATGTCCGGGAGGACTTCCGGCGGCTGACGTCGTTCGGCATACCCGTGTTCGTGAGCAACCCCCGCACACTGGAAGGGATCTACCGTTCCCTCCGGCTCCTGGGAACGCTCGCGGGAACGGAGGACAGCGCTTCTCACCTTGTGGCACGGCTCGAAGCACGGGAGCGCGCAATCCGGGGGGGCGCCGCGGGGAAATCCCCGGTGCGGGTCCTCCTTTTTGTCTCACTGCAACCCCTGATGTGCGCGGGGAGCAACACGTTTATCGACGGGCTTCTCCACGCCGCGGGTGGGGTGAATCTCGCTTCGGGAGCGCGCGGGACGTACCCGCCGTACAGCCGCGAGAATGTGATTGCAGAGGACCCCGAGGTGATCCTTGCGACGTCCGACATACTCCCCTCCGGACCCACCCTTCAGGGGATGTTTCCGGAATGGACGGCCGTCAAGGCCGTCCGGAACGGACGCGTGTTTCCCATCGAGGCGGATCTTGTCTCCCGGCCGGGCCCCCGGGCCCTTGACGCTCTGGAAAAGCTCTTCCACCTCCTCCACTCCCCACAATGAAAAAATCAACGCGCGCACGCCGCCAACCCCCGCGCCCCTCCGCCGTACGGCGCAGGGGAGGCGCGGTATTGGGTGGGAAGAAGTATTTCATCGCCGTCGCCGGCAATATCGGGTCGGGGAAGTCGTCGCTGACGGGTATACTCAGCGCACGGTTCGGCTGGAAGCCCTATTTCGAGTCTGTGGAAGACAATCCGTATTTGACCGATTTCTACGCAGACATGAAGCGCTGGTCGTTTAATCTCCAGGTCTATTTCCTTTCTAACAGGTTCAGAAGCCACAAGGCCATCACGGAAGGGCCGGAATCCGTTATACTTGACCGGGCCATTTACGAAGACGCGGAGATCTTCGCCCGCAATCTCTTCGAAATCGGCAACATGGAAAAACGGGACTACGAAAACTACGTCGCTCTCTATGACGTGATGACTGCATACCTCCGCCCGCCCGACCTCCTGATTTACCTGCGTGCAAACGTGGATACGCTCGTCAGGCAGATCGCGCTCCGGGGGAGGGACTTCGAACAGACAATCCGGAGAGAATACCTCGAGCAGCTGAACCGGCATTACGAGTCGTGGATCGAGCGCTATAAGAGAGGACCTCTCCTCGTCATTGAGTCCGACGCCGTGGATTTCGTGAACAGGAAGGAAGATCTGGAGAAGGTTGTCGGGACGATCGGAACAACGCTCGGGAAGAAGAGCGTGAAATGAGGGGCGGAACGGGCATTCCCCGATTCAGAGGAAGAACATCCGGAGCATGATAACGAGGAGGAGGACGCCGACCGCGTTCCGCACGGAGCCGATGTCCGCCTTCGCCGCCATGCGGTTTCCGATCATTCCCCCGGGGACCATTCCCAGCGCGAGCGGAATCGCCGGCCGCCAGTCGATGAATCCCGATATCCCCGCGGGAAGAAATACGTTTCCCCAGCCCCTGATCAGAAACACCGCCGCACCGGCCGCTGCGGTGATCATCACCGCAGCGTTGGCTGTTCCAATCGCTTTTCTCAGCGGGAAGTGAAGGGTGTTCGACAGGAGCGGGACGGCAAGGAGGGTCCCGCCGGTTCCGGAGAGTGATGAAAGGAGTCCGACAGCGAGCCCTATTCCGCCGAGCGGCGGAATCGCGAGACGGGGTTCGAGTTCCTTCCTCTGTTTTCTCTTTCCTGAAAAGAGCCGCACCGCCGCGACAAGAAGGACGAAACCGAATATCGCCCTGAGTGACGGACCCTCGAGCCCGGAGGCAATGCTCCCTCCGATGACGGCCCCCGGTACCCCCCCCGCTATGAGGTAGAACGCCCCCCGCCAGATCACGTGACTCGCCCGCGACTCTTCCCATGTTCTGAAGGCCGATGCGATTGCCAGGACAAGGAGGCTCGTTCCAATCGCCACGTGCGCGGAGACAAGCGATGAGACCCCTGTGGAATGGAGATAATAGAGGAGAACGGGGACAAGCACGATTCCCCCTCCCGCATCGAACACGCCGGCAAGAAACCCCTCCGTCAGACCTGCAAGGACGAGGAGAACGGCGGCCAGGATCTCCATCAGAGCCCGAGTTTCTTCGTGTAGGTTTTCCGGTCCTTCAGCAGCGCTTCGGCGGCAAGAAGGGGACGGTCTTCCGTGAGCGACGCCTCGATCCTCCCGCGGTCCCCCTTGAGGCGCGCCATGAGTTCAATGTTCAGCTCGTTCGTGATGTGGTCGCTGTAGCGTTCAAATCCGTGCGTCTTTTCCTTCTGCAGCGTGAGTTCGAGCCGGTCAAGCGTTTCGGAGACGTCCTTCGTATAATGCGACCGATCGGCGACCTGCCGCAGATCGGTGATCTTCCCCTCCATCTCTTCCTGGTAGTCGAACTTCTCCCTGTCGAGAAACGTCCGGAAAGCGGAGAGTATCGTGCCGTTTACACCGCTGATGGAATCTCCCTTATGCTCCGCCACGTAGCTGTTGGCAAACTTGAAGAAGAGCGCCCGCTTCATGATCTCCCGCACCATCGGGCCCTCGTCTTCATCCGTGGCCACGGAGTCCGGAGAAATCCCCCCGTATTCGAATTCCTTCCGACCGCGCGAGGTCTTGAATTCCCGCCTCAGGCTGTCGGGCACGGTGGCGAATATCCCGTTCCTGTCCCTGTGCCGGTAGTCGATTTCCTGAATGCTCCGCCCGCTCGGAATGTAGTAACGGGCGGTCGTGATTTTGAGCTGTGCGCCGAAATTCAGCGGAAGTATCGTCTGGACGAGCCCTTTGCCGAACGTCCGCGTGCCGACGATGAGCGCACGGTCGAGGTCCTGCAGAGCTCCCGCAACGATCTCGCTGGCGCTCGCGCTCCCGCGGTCCGTAAGGACGACAAGCGGCGTCGACGGAAGGAGAGGGTCTTCCGTGGAGAGATAGGTCTTGTCCGATTCGGGCTTCCGCCCTTTCGTGGTGACGATGAGGCTGCCGCGCGGAACAAACTTGCTGACGACTTCGACCGCCGCGTCCAGAAGCCCGCCGGGGTTGCCGCGGAGGTCCAGGACGAGCCCCCTGATCTCCCCGCGGAGCTTCATCTCGGTGATCGCCTGCCGTACTTCTTCTCCCGCCCTCCGGGAGAACCGTTCGAGCCGTATGTACCCGATGCCGTCCCCTATAAAGCCGGAGTAGGTGACGTTCTTGACCTGTATCTCTTCCCGGATGAGAACGAATTCCATGGGCTTCTTTACGCCGTCCCGTTCGATGACGACCGTTACCTCGGATCCGGGTTCCCCGCGCGTGAGACTCCGCACCTCGTCAGGCTTTTTCGTCCCGACGGTCACCCCACCCACTTCGAGGAGCCTGTCCCCCGGGATGATGCCCGCACGCTGGGCGGAGTATCCGTCCATGACGGTAATGACCTTGAGCGCGCCGTCACGCGCGCCGATGGTCACTCCGATTCCGCCATATTTGCCGGTCGTGAGAAGATCGACCTCGTCCCCCTCTTCCCTGTCGATGTACACCGTGTACGGATCAAGCGTCCCAAGCATGCCGTCGATCCCCGCCTGCATGAATTTTTCCGGGTCGATCTCGTCGACGTAATTGACAGTGATTTCCCTGTAGACGCGCCCGAACACGTCGATGCTCTTGTTGATCTTGAGATAGAGGTCCGTGTCCGGGAGGAGCATGAAGCCCCCGCAGAGCAAGAGCACTCCGAACGCCATCCCCGGCAATATCCATTTCCCGCGCCCCGCCACCTTCCACCGTGCACTCATCTTCTTTACCTCGCCTCCCTTTGTGGTTGCCTTTGCCGCTGTTCGACCGCCCGGAGGATATCCCGCGCGATGTCGTTGACGCCGCGCATACCGTCGACGACGACGAATCTCTCCGGATGCTCGCGTGCGATCGCCAGGTATCCGCTGCGCACGCGCTCGTAGAATTCCCTCCCCGCGTTCTCCATCCTGTCCGTCGCCCCCCCCGCAGCTTTCTTCCTCGCCTCGATCTCGCCGACCGTGATGTCTACAAGCACGGTGAGGTCAGGCTCTGTTCCCGCCGTCGCCACGGCGTTGATCCTGCGGACGGCATCGAGATCGATGCCGCGTCCGTATCCCTGATACGCCATCGTCGAATCCGCAAACCGGTCGCACACGACGGTCTCCCCCCGGGTCAATGCAGGAGCGATCACCTGGGAGACGAGCTGGGCACGGCTCGCCGAGAAGAGAAACAGCTCCGTGAGCTCCGACAATTCCAGATTGTTTCGGTCGAGGAGGATCTCACGGAGCCGTTCGGAAATCGCGGTCCCGCCGGGCTCACGGATGAAATGAACGGGGGCGTCACCCCGCGCGCGCAGGAATTCGACGAGAATGGCCGCCTGCGTTGTCTTGCCGCTCGAGTCGACTCCTTCAAATGTCAGGAACATGGTGCAACATAGCTATTTTCGTATCCCGAATCAACCTCGCCCCGGTTGAGAACGGCGCCTGCGGCGCCGCAGGCAGCGGGCACGTTGCCGGCGCCGCGCGCCAACGTTGTCTTGATAGTAAGGGACGGTTTCTGTAGATTTCCTCTCCATGTCCACCCCAACCCGGCCACATAAGGCTCCCCGCTCCAAATTATCCCCTGATCCCCTCCAGCGAAAGCTCGACTCCCGTTCGGAGGATTCCACGATTATCGCCGATGCGCTGGCGGGACACGACAGGGCCTACCAGCGCCTGATGGACAAGTACCACGACGCGATTTTCAATTTCATCTACAGGATGGTGCGGGACAGGGAGCAGGTGGAGGATCTGACGCAGGAAGCGTTTATCAAGGCGTTCGCTTCGTTGAAGAGCTTTAACGAGGAATACGCCTTTTCGACATGGCTGTACAAGATCGCGACGAATAACAGCATCGACTACATCCGGAAGAAGAAGCTCCAGATGTTTTCGATTGACAAGCCGATCGAGTCGAAGGACAGCGATTTTACGTTCGAGCTGCCGGATGATTCCTACGAGGCGGACCGGGAGCTGATCAGCGACCAGAGAGCGGTGATGCTGAACGAGGCGATCAACCAGCTCCCGGAGAAATACAGGCTTGTGATCCGGCTCAGGCACGTCGAGGAGCGGAGCTACGAGGAAATCGCGAAGTTGCTCAAACTCCCCATCGGGACCGTTAAAGCCCATATTTTCCGGGCCCGCGAGCTCCTGTACAAGCAGCTCAGGAGCAAAATCCGTCACTACTGACTCACCCGCAACTCCCGCGCCATTTTCCCGTACACTCCGGTAGAGGTGAGGAACGATATGAACGGGCTCCGCACATTTATAGGATCCGCAGGACTGGCGGTCGCGCTGGCGACCTCGTCGCAGAGCGCCCCTCCCCAGGAAAGCGGGAACAGCCGCGAGGTGGGGAGGACGACCGAAAAGGAATTGAAGGTGACACTGACGTCGTCCTTCGGCTCCGTCCTCATTTCACGGGGAAGACCGGAGAAGATCCTGACGATCGAGAGCGCTTCCGAGAATAACGGCGACGCCAAGATCGATATGGATTATGCGATTCGGAACCGCGTCGGCTTCATGGATCTTTCGCTTGGCGAAGGGAGCCGCGATAACAACGGTAGGCGGGGTGGATTCCATCTCTCGAGTTTCGAAGGGGGGAAGTGGTTTCTGAAATTCAGCGACGGGCTGCCGATTTCGTTCGATATCGAGCTCGGCGTCGGGAAGGGCGATTTTGATCTGACGGGTCTTCAGGTGAAGGACTTCAATCTCTCAACCGGCGCCAGCGATGTGTCGCTCGCTTTTGATGAGCCCAACCGGGGATCGATCGAGAACCTGAGCATCGAATCGGGCGTGAGCAAGTTCGACGGGCGTAATCTCTGCAACGCAAACTTCAAGAAGTTTCACTTCCAGGGGGGGGTGGGTTCGTATACGCTCGATTTCGGCGGGCCGCTTGCCTCGGAGGTCGATGTTGAAATCGAAGTCGGCCTGGGAGTCCTTACCGTGTACCTGCCCCGGGACATCGGCGCGCGCCTGACGTACGATAAGACGTGGGCGTCGAAGGTCGACACGCCGGACGATTTCCGCGAGACGGCCGACAACGCCTATACGAGCGGGAATTACTATTCCGCATCGGGGAAAATGAATATCAAAATCGATTCCGGCCTGGGAAGCGTGAAGATCCGCCGCCGCTGAGCGCTGCATCCCCCCCCTCCACTGCGCAATGCGTCCCCTTTAACGTTCCCACAGGAAAAACGGCGCCCAGGCATGCGGCGCGGCAAATTCTCCCGTCCCGATCATCTCCAACTGCGCCTTCCGGTAGGCGGACCGTATGTCCGCGCCGGCCAGAAGGGCGGTGTACAGTATCTCTCCGAAAATCTTTTTCGCCTTGCGCGACGGGACCGTGGAGGTGAACACGACCTCCTGCGTCCCGTTCGCCAGGAACAGGTACGGTTCGGAAGGCCTGATCCCCAGCCGGTGGTCGTCGAGATCTGAGACGACAACGACGGGGACAGGCGGGAGGGAAAGTAACTCCCCCAGCGGGATCTTCTTTGTGGATTCGACGGACTCCCCGTCCGAAAGAACGATGCAGGAGTTCCCCGGACGCGTGTTGTTGAACTGAACCTGGACTGCGAGGTGAAGGAGGTCTTCATCTTCTTTCTGGAGCGTCGAGAGCGAGGCCTGCTGCCCGAAATAGAGCCGGACATCCTTGTAAAACGCCCTGATGTCTCTCAGTTCGTATTCGACGTCCCAGGATGTTCCCCCCGGACAGCCGAGCGCCACGACGTCCTTGACCTGCACACCTCCCCTGTGCGGGAGAAGGAGCGCGCTCGCGGACGGAAGATAGCTGACGGCGTGCTGCTCCGCGACGAATCCTCCCGTCCGCTGCAGGGGACGGGAGAGGGCGTGCAGCGGAAGTCCCGCGGCCTCCCCGGGAAGGACCACGAGAAGGTCCGGCACACCGGCAATCGCCGATTCGATGGGTTGGATGAACGCTTCGTACAGCGACGCGTTCAACTCACGCAGCCGGACGTCAATCGCCGACTGCTGCCGTTCGGAGGAATCGGCGTACGTCTCGCGGAGGCGGAGAAGATCGACGAATTCCCGCGAGAGATCGAATACTCTGTCTTTCTCGTATGCCGCGACATACACTCCGGAGCGCGCGGCGGTGACGACAAAGGCGTACAGTGAGCGCCGCGTCACGACATGCTCGACGAGCGCCGTCCCCGGGGGAAGCTTCTTTTCGATTTCGGAGAGTCCCGCACTCGCAACGCGCACGAAAGGCTCGAAGGCCGCGTCTTTCCTGACGACAGATTCGGCCGCCTCATTCATGGCCGTGAACCACGTTTCACGTTCGGCGAGGGCGGCGGCTGCGAGCTCCGAGCCCCTTCCCCCCGATGCGAAGATTTCCACGCACCGGCGTTCCGCGCCTATCTCCCGGGCCCGTGCATCCTTCCAGACCTCCACCAGGGCCCGGAGCGTATCGTTGCGGAGGCGCAGGTCGAGCGCGCCGAGGACGCTGTACAGCTCCCGGTTGTTCCGCCTGTCGGCGTACCAGAACGCCTCGTCGTACCTCCCGAGCTGAAGCAGGATGTCGATCGTCTCGTCGTACAACGGCGTCCGCCGGGTGCCGAAGTACGCCTGTTCACATGAGAGCGTGATGTCGTCATCCGGCCGGGGTGCGGAGACGGCTTCGCTCTGTTCGATTCCCTTTTTGAAATACTGCAGTGCGTCCGTCGGCTGATTGTTTATGAGGAAGAGGTTTCCCAGACAGAGGTACGCGTACGCCATCCCCGCCGGGAATCCCGCCGCTCTGAAGGTCTCCAACCCCGCCCTGTAACTCCGCAGCGCCGATTCCTTCGAGGATTCGACGTCGCAGTTTCCGATCTGCAGGATAATGTACGCTTCGGCGATCGCGTCCCCCATGGCATGGGCCGAGAAGAGGGCCGCTTTGAAAAAACGGGTCCCTTCCGCAAACTGCCTCCCCCGCAGGTACAGGTTTCCCACGCGCATCAGGGCTTCGAGCCGCAGTGCCGCCCCACCGCGCGTCCTGTCCGCGCGCTTCAGGCATTCCGCATAGTTTGTGAGCGCGTCATGCATCCTCCCCGCCCCTTCGAACGCCATCGCGAGACGGAGCGCCGCACGCACGGACAGGAGCGAGTCCCGCGCCTGATCTGCAAGCATGAGCGAACGCAGGTAATCTTCCGCGGCCCTGTCGAACGAGCTGCGGAGAAATTTGCCGTCACCCCAGGCCAGGAACACGGCGGCCTGATGGCCGACGTCCCCGGCGGCGGTGTAGCCCTGCAGAAGCTCCTTGATGATATCTGCTTCTTCCTCTTTTTCATCGAGCAGGCGGACGCAGGGGAGCATCGCCCACTGTATGTCGCGGACTCCTTCGTCGTCGTGGAATACGCGGGCAAGCCTGAGCGCCTCGATGTACATCGTGAACGCCTTCCGCTCTTCCCCCATAGTGCGGCGGAGAGCGGCTGCGCGGAGCGTGATGTCCCGAACCCCGCTGCGGTCGGCCAGGCCTTTGAAATCGTCCGAGGAGACACCGTACCAGGAGAAGGCGCTGTCGAAGGAACCCCGGGCCGACTCGATGTCCCCGAGGAGCCGCGTCTCTTCCGCCACCCGCGCCCTCCGGTTGAGCGCGTCATCGAGTGGAAGGGCCGCAAGGATTCTTTCTTTTCCGGCAACGTAATCGTTCCGCGCGATGGCGGCGACCCCCGCGGTCAGCGCGCTGTCAGCCCGCAATTCCTCCGGCGATTTCTGCGAGTCGCACCCCGCACAGCCGAGCGCTGCAACGATGACGGCGGCTGCCGCGGATGCACGTAGTGAGGGTCGGGGCATGGATTCAGAGGTTCCTGAGCGCACGGATGATCCTTGCCGGATGATCGGTAATGACGGCGTCCACATCAGCGCGGCAGACTTTTGCAAGATCCGCAACGGTGTTCACGCCGTAGACCGCGAGGGAGATTCCGGCCTTCCGGGCATCCCTGACATGCCGCGCACGGAGCTGTGTGCGACTGCAGATGTACATCTTCGCGCCGGTCCGGCGCGCTATCTGTGACGGAGACCTGAACCCGTCACGGATGGGAACGGCGAGCGCCCCAAGGCGGAGCGCCGGATCGAGACGATGGAGCCGGCGGAGAAACCCGTGATCGAAGGACGAAACGACAACCGACGCTTCCCGGCGGGCTTCCCGGACGAGCAGAAGTACCGATTCCGGCAGCGCATTTCCCCGGCGCCTGTCGCCGTCGGTCTTCACTTCGATATCGAGCCCGACGGACGCCGGAATCTCGACGAGCACCTGGCGAAGCGTGGGGATCCGTTCTCCGGCAAATTTCCGGGAGTGCCAGGAGCCGGCATCGGCGTTGCGCAATTCTCCGAGCGTGAGTTCCCAGATCCGGCCCCGGCCGTCTGAGGTGCGGCCGAGCCTCCTGTCGTGGTGCACGACGAGTTCGAAGTCACGGGTCATGCGGACATCGAATTCGATCATGTCCGCCCCGGCGGCAACCGCAAGGCGGAACGCCCCCATCGTGTTTTCGGGTGCGGATCCCGAGCTGCCACGGTGCGCCACCACAAGCGGGCGGTGTCTTCCGGGCTCGTTCACGCCGGATGCGTGTCCCGCAACATCAGTTTTATTTCTCTGTTGACGACGTCCACGGATCCCGTCCCGTCGACGCTGAGTACGACGCCGCTCGACGTATAATAATGAATGACCGGCGCAGTGGTGCTGTGATAGACTTTCAGCCTTTCGCGCACGGTCTGTTCCCTGTCGTCGTCGCGCTGGATGAGCGGCGTGCCGCAGAGAGGACACGGCTCCCCTGCGGAGACGCCGTCGGTCTCGGCATTGAAGATGTGCCCGTCAGCGGGGCAGACAAGCCTGTTGGACAGGCGCCGGATGATCTCTTCGTCGTCGGCGCGGATATCGACGACCTTGAAGTCGCGGATATCAAGCTCTTCGAATATGCGGGAGAGCGCTTTTGCCTGCGCGAGCGTCCGCGGGAACCCGTCAAGGATGAAGCCGCCCGCAGCCGGTGGCGATCCCAGGACCTCGCGCACTATGCCGATCATGATTTCGTCGGGCACGAGTTTCCCGTCGTTCATGATTATCCCGGCCCGGCGTCCGAGTTCCGTTTTTCCGGCTACCGCGGCGCGAAGCATGTCGCCGGTCGAGATATGGGGAATACCGAGCTCCCCGGAGAGTATTTTTGCCTGTGTGCCCTTCCCCACTCCCGGCGGACCGAAAAGAAGTATGCGCATTGTCTGTCAGATCTTTGTTCAGTGTGTTGATATCCAGTTCAGCCCGCCGCTGCCTTCGGGCGCTTCTCCAGAGGGGGGAGATCCCTCCCGCCGAGCGCAAGCTGCCCGCAGGCCGCCTCGATGTCGTCCCCCGCACTCGTTCGTACCATCACGGTGAGGTGCGCGGCACGGAGTTCGGCGGCGATGTCCGCCATGCGCGCGCTCGGCGCAAGGGAGGCGGCAAATCCGCGGGGGTGTGTGAAGGCGATTGAGTGATACGGTATGATGTTAATTTTCGATGGTACCCTGCGCGCCAGCGCGATGAGGCGCCTGACGTCGGCCGGGGCGTCGTTGATCCCCCGGAAGAATATGACTTCGTATGTGATCCGCTGTTTGGTTTTCCGGTAATAGTATTCGACGGCGTTCATAAGCTCGGCGAGTCCGAATTTCCTGTTGATCGGCATGAGCAGGGAACGCGTGGCATCCACGGCGCTGTGCAGGGAGACAGCGAGTTTCACTTTTCGATTCTCATCGGCCATCCTGCGGATTTCCTTCACCCTGCCGGCGGTGGAGACCGTGATCCTCCTCGATGCGATACCGGTTCCCGCAGTGAGAAGATCCGTCGATCGCATGACGGCGTCATAGTTGAGAAGGGGTTCGCCCATCCCCATGAAGACGATGTTTGTGATCTTCTTCCGGGTCTCGCGCCGGGCCGCCAGCACCTGGCCGATGATTTCTCCGGGGGTGAGGTTTCGCCGGAAACCCATCGTCCCCGTCGCGCAGAACGCGCAGTCGAGCGGGCAGCCCGCCTGCGTCGAGACACAGAGCGTCAGCCGTCCTTCGTCTGCCGCGTCCCCGTCCGGATTCGACGAGGACGGGGGAATCAGCACGCTCTCCACCTCCGTGCCGTCACCAAGCGCGAAGAGCAGCTTCGCCGTTCCGTCCCGCTCCGACCGCCGGCTCTTCCGCAGCGCGGGGCCGCCGATCAGCGCCGAGGCCTCGAGCCGGCTTCGAAACTCTTTACCGAGATCGGTCATGACCCCGAACGACCCCGCGCCGCGGGCGTAGAGCCACTGGAAAAGCTGCGATCCCCGGTACGCGGGCTCACCGATAGCGCGGACGAATGTCCTGAGCTCCTCCTTCGACATTCCAAGCAGCACCGTCCGTTCGTCGGCCATAGCACATAATCTACGAAACAGGAACACCCTGTGCAACAGACGGCAGCGCCGTGACGCCTTTCGGCGCCACGGCGCAGGAATAGCGATAAACAGAAACTCTTATTTGTGAGCGGAAGCCTGCACGTACACGGATACCACAATGAAATCAGTGTTCTGGGCTATGGGTGCTTTTCCTATTGTCCCGCTCACACTCAGTACAACGCTTTGCCGACCGGTGACGGCATTGATCAGCGCGCTGACCCCTGAGGCATATCTTGTCATCAGGGTACTCGAGATCAGGGATTGCGGCGTGTTGAATGCCGTCCACGCCCCGTTATAGCTAAACAGCGGTGTGGTGGTCCCGTTGACAGTGAGTGATACGATCCCGGAGCCAGTTCCCAGATCCTCACCTTTTGTCTGGACGGTGATATCATAGAGTGTCGCGCCTGTCAGGGTGTAGCTCTGGTCAAAGTACGATGCGAGGTCAAGCGGGGGGGTGCTTCCCTGGTATGACGTGTTCTGTCCCGGGTTTAAAGGAAATGTCGCAGTAATCGGAGCGAGGTTCAGTGATACGGTGACGTTGCTGAAATCCGTAATGCAATCAAATGCCATCAGCGGCAGGACAGCAATAAATAAAAGCGAGAGGTATTTTCTGTTCATTGGAGTCTCCAAAATCAGTGGTCAATTCGTGATCATGATAGTTGGCGGAGTGGCTCTTGTCAGCCCCCAAACCCGATCCCTGCAGAAAAGTTCGTGATGGTCCCAAAATTCGCGTCTCCGAATATTGAAAAGAACCCGAGATGGAGACCGATCCCCACTGTGGCGCGGAAATTGTTTGCCCCGTCAAGGGTGATGTCGACCGGGGGAACCGTCGCATCCGACGGTGTGTATTTCAGCTCCATGCTGCTCTTCTCCCACGCCAGGCCGCCGTAAACCCTCAGCACAGAGAAACTCTTGCTTGCTTCCGCACCAAGCGAGAGCCCGGAGAAGTTGACGAGGTCACCGAACGTAAATTTGCTGTAAAATATGTGCGCTGCGACGTCGAAAGGGATGACAGGGAGATACTGGCTGATGCTGTGCTGCGCGCCAATACCCCAGAGCGTCGCGCTCGGAAATCCCTTGAACGCCGGCGTGCCGACGAACCGGATGATCGCCCGCGTACCGAAAACATCGCCGATGGTCAGCTGCGGGGATGCGAGCGGGAATATCGATGTGTTGACAAACCCGTCGGCGATTCCGTAATAGGGCGACCCGTTGACAATCACAGAGTCTCTTTTTCCTCCAAACATGGTTGCAGTCGAGAAAGAAGGGACGTTGGGGTTGGCCGGAGTGAGAGTGTATGTCTTTTGATTGTCACCAACCGAAGAACCCATCCCGACGATCTCGAATGAGAGATGAAAGCCGGCCTTGCCGATCTCCGCATCGTGAAACATTCCCGCATTCATGTTGGCCCCGAAGAGATCCCCGAGCGGCTGGATGTAGCCCTTGACTTCACCCGCGTTAAACTGCTCCAGGGTCTTCTGTAAATCGGATTGCGCGTAGCCCGTGGTGGCCATGAACAGAGCTGCGCATCCTGTAGCCGCAAGAAGATAGAGCCGTGCTACACGTCGGAGTGTTTCCATTCGGTGCTTCTCCTATGATTTGTAGGATGTGGGAAGTGCGCAATGAGTTAAAAGTACGTGAGACCCGGGGAGAAGAACAGTGCCTCGAATCACACATGAGTAATAGCCCCCAAAAATGCGTCAGCGGGGGCTGTTTTCGACTCCCGGGGACCTTAGGGTGTCAAGGAGTTCCTGCATATCCGCCGGGAGAGGACTTTCAAAATCGAGCTCCCGGCGATTCGAGGGATGGATGAAACCGATGGTTCTGGCGTGAAGAGCCTGCCGCGGCATTATCGCCAGCAGGCGCTGGATCTGCGCTTTCCCCGCGCTCCCCCCAGGGATGCGCCTCCCGTTGTATGTCGGATCTCCAAACACGGGGTGGTTAATGTGCGCGAGGTGGACTCGGATCTGGTGCGTCCTCCCGGTGCGAAGTTTCAGACGAACGAGAGCAACGCGCGGAAACTGCTCGAGGACGGTGTATTCTGTCGCCGCGGATTTCCCCCCTTCCACAACCGCCATCTTTTTTCTATCGGATTTGCTCCGCCCGAGTCCGGCTTCGATCAACCCGGAGGAGTTCACGAATTTCCCCCAGACAACCGCCCGGTATTCGCGTCGGATCGTCCGGAGCGCAAACTGCCTGGCAAGCTTTGCGTGCGCCGTGTCGTTTTTGGCCACGACCATGACGCCCGAGGTATCTTTATCGAGCCGATGGACGATCCCCGGGCGGACCGGGTCTCCCCCGGCCCTGAGCGTTCCGCAGTGATAAAGGAGCGCGTTGACAAGCGTCCCCGTGTAATTCCCGTACGCGGGGTGCGTCACCATTCCGGCAGGTTTGTTCACGACGATGAGATCGTCGTCTTCGAAGAGGATCTCCAGCGGTATATTCTCCGGAAGAGCTTCCGCAGGCGGGGGTCGGGGGAGGGTGATGCGGATGACGTCGTCCGGCATGACGGTATAGCTCGGCCTCACCGGTTCGCCGTTGACGAGGACGGTTCCTCCCCGTATCGCCTGCTGGACCTTGTTCCGCGTGGCGTTTTCGACGTGAGCGGTGATGTAGACGTCTATCCGCTCTTTCTTCTTTCCGGGAGGGACGATGATTTCGACAACGTGTGACATCGGGGGTTGGCGGGCCGGTGCGCGGACGCCGCTACTTCTGTGAGTGGGTGCCCGGACCGCCGTTGGCGGCCTCGCCCGCCGGTCCCGGTGCGTAGGGTGGATGGACGCGGGAAGGTTCTCCCGCGCCTGAAGTCCTGTGGAAGAAAAGCAGCAGCAGCACTCCGACCGTGACAGAGGCATCCGCGATATTGAACACCGGCCACCGCGTCAGCTGATACCCGAAGATGTTGAGATCGAAGAAATTCATATCGAGGAAGTCCACAACCTTGCCGTAGAACAGCGGTGCATCGCCGAAGATGACGCCGTAAAAAACCCTGTCGATCAGGTTGCCGACCGCCCCCCCCAGTATCATCGCGAGCGAAAGCCGGAAGCCAAGTGATTCTTTCCGGGCGTGATAGAGGTAGGCGACGATGGCAACGCTGGCGGCGATGGAGAAAAGTGAGAAAAAGAGCTTTCCTCCGATGTCGATGCCGAATGCCATCCCCGGGTTTTCGATGTACGTGAGCCTGAGGAAGTTCCCCAGCAGGGGCCTGCTGGATCCGTACGGAACGCCGCTCAGCGAGATCCCGAGGGAGGGAAACGATACCCCCTTGATGAACAGCTTGGCAACCTGGTCACTGAAGACAATGATGAACGAAAGTATGAGCACCCTCACGCGTTACTTCCCCGCCTTCTTTTTCGCAAGCGCAATCCGCCCTTTTTCGCACGGGAGTCCCGTGTTTTTGTATTCGGCGCAGGTCTGGGCCGTGGGGACCGCTTCGAGCCTCTCTTTGGGGACGAGCAGGCCGCATGTCTTGCAGACGCCGTAGGTCTTCGCCTCGATCCGCGCCAGGGCGTCGTCCAGCTGATTGACGAACTTGCTCCCCCGGGAGGCGAAGAGAAATGTCTTCTCCCGCTCCATGGCATCCGTGCCCTGTTCCATATGCAGGGAGTAATTGGAGCTCTCGCTGATGTATTCCCCCGTCGTCACGTCCATCATGCTCTCTTTCAACGAATCCAGTTCCTCGACGGTCTCTTTCCTCTTCGCGAGTATCATCTCCCTGAAGTATTTCAGGTCCTCTACCGCGTAGGCTTTCGGCGCCGCGGCGACCTGGGCGATGAGTCGTGCGCTCACCCCTTTTTTTACGGGGCTTTTTTCCGCTTTCGCCGCGGACGCCTTTTTCGGGCTGACGCTGGTTTTCCTGGCCTGCCTGGCCCGCGCGGCGGTTTTCTCCTTCATGATCTGCACGGTGCTCTTGACAACCGCCTTCGATCCCTTTTTTGCTGCCATTGCCGTGTGCTCTCCTTGTGAAGAACTGTTAGTCCCTTTCACGGCGGGCGACGCTCACCGTGATCTCCTCTCCATTCAATTCGAATGACGCCGTGAATTCCCCCTCGCGGAAGTCGAAGGACATTTCTTCCGCAAGCGTTTCGGCCATGATGTATCCGCGTCCCGCGCCGAGCGTCCGCGCAAGGCCCCCGGCGGCGCGAACGGCGATCGCGATATGGTCGGTGACAGCAAATCCTGCATCTTTCCGCATGTTCTGGACCCGGTTCACGAACTCCCGCGCGATCCCCTCGGCTGCGAGATCTTCGGTTATCTCCGTATCCAGGGCGACGGTGAGCGTGCCGTCCGATTCGACAAGCCAGCCTTTGATGTCCTCCCGGAGTATTTCGACATCTTCCCGGGCAATGGTGACCGTGGTGCCGTTGACGGGTAGGGAGAGCTTCCCATCCCTTTCCAGCCGCGTGATCTCGCCCTCGCCAAGCTCCCGGATCTTCCCTGCAATGGCCTGGACCGATTTCCCGAATTTCGGTCCGATGGTTTTGAAGTTGGCCTTCGCCTTTTTTCTCACGATTCCGGATTCGTCGCCGACATATTCTATCGCTTTGACGTTGATCTCGTCGAGTATGACGTCCTCCATCTGCCTGACCTCTTCCCGCTCGCGCTCACCGACGATCGGGAGTATGATGCGGCTGAGCGGCTGCCGGACTTTGAGGTTCGATTTCATGCGCATCGCGCGTACGAGCATGACGATCCTCTCCGCAAGTTCCATCCTCTCTTCGAGCAGGGCGTTCCGCTCTTCCTCAACGGGTCCGGGGATGAGCGCAAGGTGGACCGATTCGGTCGTTTCGCATCCCGTGACGGTGTTCAGATTCCTGTACAGCTCTTCCGCAAGGAACGGGGCAAACGGCGCCATGAGCTTGACGATGCCGATGATGCATTCGTACAGCGTCTGGTACGCGGCCAGCTTGTCTTTCCCCTTTTCGCTCTTCCAGAACCGGCGACGGTTCCTGCGAACATACCAATTCGAAAGCTGATCTATTGTGAAGTCGCTCACGCTCCGGGCCGCCTTGGTGACGTCGAATGCCTCCATTTGGGCCAAAAAACGCCCGGTCATGGAATGAAGCTCAGAGATGATCCAGCGGTCGATCTCCGCCCGTTCGGCGACCGGAATGCGGGGCTCCGCGTACGTGAACCTGTCGATATTGGCGTACATCGCGAAAAAAGCGTATGTGTTGACGAGCGTGCCGAAGAATTTCCGCTGGACGTCGCCGAGCCCGTCTTCGTCGAACATCGTCGGGCGCCAGGGGGGGCTGGTGCTCACAAGGTACCAGCGTGTCGTATCGGCACCGTATTGCGCCATGACCGCGAAGGGGTCGACAGTGTTGCCGACCGACTTCGACATCTTCTTTCCGGTCTTGTCGAGGATGAGCTCGTTGACCATGACCGCACGGTACGCGGGTTTGTCGAAGAGATACGTGCCGATGGCATGCAGGGAGTAAAACCACCCGCGTGTCTGGTCAATTCCCTCTGAGATGAAATCCGCCGGGTACCGTTCGCCGGAATCGATGAACGCCCTGTTTTCGAACGGGTAGTGCCACTGGGCGAACGGCATGGCGCCGGAATCGAACCAGACGTCGATGAGCTCCGGCGTCCTTTTCATCGTGCCGCCGCAGGCGCAATCGAATGTGACCTCGTCTACGAACGGCTTGTGGAGGTCCAGCGGTTCCTTCACGCCGCGTCCCTGCCGGTACTCGGCGATGCTCCCCACGCAATTCTGCGCACTGCACTTCTCGCACACCCAGATGGGAAGCGGCGTGCCCCAGAAACGATCCCGGGAGAGAGCCCAGTCTTTGTTTTCCTCAAGCCAGTTGCCGAATCTCCCCTCGCCGACTTCGGGGGGGACCCAGGTGATCTGCCTGTTGAGCTCGATCATCCTCTTTGCATATTTCGTCGTGCTTATGTACCACGAATCCCGTGCATAGTACAGAAGAGGTGTTTTGCAGCGCCAGCAGTGCGGGTAGCTGTGCGTGATCGTCTCTTTTCTGTACAGGATGTGGCGCTCTTTGAGGACCCGGATGATATCCAGATCGGCGTCCTTGACGAATTTCCCGGCAAAGTCCGGAACGTCCGGCCCGAATTCGCCACTCTTATTGACCGGATGGATGGTGGGGAGACCGTATTTTTTCGAGGTCTGGTAGTCGTCTTCGCCGTACGCCGGCGCCATGTGAACGATGCCGGTCCCGTCTTCGGTCGTGACAAACCCCGCTTCAACGACGTAGAATGCTTTCTCGCGGACGGGATGATAGTTGAATATCCGCTCGTATTCTATGCCGGCGAGCGACGACCCGGGGAATTTCTCGAGGATCGTGTATTCTCCCTCGAGGACGCCGAGCCGGGCCTCTGCAAGGATGAGGTTTTCCCCTCTGTGCTCAACTTTCACGTACGTGACGTCCGGCGCCACCGCAAGCGCAACGTTGGCAATCAGCGTCCAGGGGGTGGTCGTCCAGACGAGAAACGACGTGTCAGGCGAGCCCCTGAGCTTCATCCGCACGTAGACGCTTGGATCCTTGACGTCATCGTACCCGAGCGAAACTTCGTGGGAGGAGAGAGGGGTTTCGCAGCGCGGGCAGTACGGCTGGATCTTGTACCCGCGGTAGATCATTCCACCGTCGAAATATTTCTTCAACGCCCACCAGACGGATTCGATGTACGTGTTCGATAGCGTGATGTACGGATCGCTCAGATCGACCCAGTATCCCATCTGCTCCGTCAGCTTTTCCCAATCGGCTTTGTACTTCCAGACAGATTCCTGGCACTTCCTGTTGAACTCCGCAACACCGTACCGGACGATGTCGTCTTTGTGTTTGAAGCCGAGCTCTTTTTCCACCTCGATTTCGACGGGAAGTCCGTGCGTGTCCCATCCCGCCTTCCGGTGCACCTGGAAGCCTTTCATGGTTTTGTACCGGCATACGAGGTCCTTGAGCGTTCGTGCCATGATGTGATGGATGCCGGGGCGGCCGTTCGCCGTGGGGGGGCCTTCGTAAAACGTGAACCCGGGGCATCCGTCGCGAATTGCTATGCTCTTCGCGAATATCCCCCGCTCCCTCCAGAAGGCAAGTATCTCCTTCTCCAGGGCGGGGTACGAAACCCGGTCTGTGAGTTCTTTGAACATTGCCTGTGTGGTTGTGGTACTTTTCACAGCCGCTCGATGACGCCTTTCATGAGGGCGGTCAGCCGCGGCTCGGCGCTTCCTGCCACGGCGATGATCTCCTCGACCTTCGCCACCTGGAGGGAGTCGGGAAAGCATTCATCCGTTATTATCGAAAACCCGAGCACACGCAGGCCCATGTGGTTTGCCACGATGTTTTCGGGGACCGTCGACATCCCCACCGCATCTGCCCCGATGAACCTGAGAAACCGGTATTCCGCACGGGTTTCCAGGTTCGGGCCGGGCACGGCGACGAACACCCCGCGCTCGATCCTGATTTTCAAATCGAGGGCGACCTCTCCCGCCAGCGCGATCAGTGACCTGGCGTATGCCTCGGACATGTCGGGAAACCGGGGACCAAGCGTGTCGTCGTTGGGTCCGATCAGGGGGTTGTCGCCGAGCAGGTTAATGTGATCCGTGATGACCATGATGCTGCCGCGCGAGAATTGCGGGTTCATCCCCCCCGCCGCGTTCGAGATCAGGAGCGTCCCGACTCCCAGGAACTTCATCACGCGGACGGGAAAGGTGACCTGCTCCATCGTGTAGCCTTCATAGTAATGAAAGCGACCCTGCATGGCGACCACGTTCTTCCCCCCGAGCGCGCCGAATATCAGCTTGCCATGGTGCGACTCGACCGTGGAAAGTGGAAAATGAGGGATCTCCGCATAGTCGATGACCGCTGCGGGGACAATCTCGCGGGCAAGCCCGCCCAGACCCGTGCCAAGTATGATCCCGGTAGACGGTTCCATGGCGGTTTTCGTCCGGATGAACCGGACCGCCTCGTCAATGCGCCTGAGGAGCTCTGTCATTGTCCATGTTCTTCAGTATGCTCTCGACTTCGACCGATTCCTTCCCCGTGCCCAGGGATGAACCTACACCGAGGTCTTCCGAGCCCCCCATGTCAAGCGTTTTGAGGAGATCCAGCTCCGAGCTCAGCAGCACGCGAAGCCTCCCGATAAGGGATTCCTTCCTCGAGTTCAACCTGTGGAGCTCTCCGTTGAGCTTCGCCAGGTCGGCATTCGCCTGCTCGACGATCTTCGCCCCTTTGGATTCAGCCTCCCTGAGGATGGTCTCCGATTCCCGGCGGGCGGATTCGTAGGTCCGTCCGGTGGCCTCCTGCGCCTGCAGCAGCGTCTGCTGGAGCGTTTTTTCTATCTGGCGGTAATCTTTGAGCTGCGTTTCGAGCTCAATGATCCTCTCGCGGGACTCTTTTTGCTGTTTCAGTGCTTCTTCGAGGTCCGCGGCGACCATTTCAAGAAACGTGTCGACCTCGACGGGGTCGTATCCCCGCATGATTCTCTTGAATTCCTGCTTACGGATATCGAGCGGTGTCAGTTTCATGGGGTACTCCGCTGATGTTCAGCCCTGGTTCTCGGACCAAAAATGGCAGTCCCGATCCTTACATGCGTCGCCCCTTCTTCGATGGCAACTTCAAAATCCCCCGTCATGCCCATGGAAAGGTGCCGCATACGGACGTTGGCCTGCGGGGATGCGGCAATCTCGTCTTTCAATTCGCGCAGTCTTCGGAACATGGGACGGGAGCCTTCCGCTTCGGGGAGAAAGGGCCCGATCGTCATGAGTCCGCCGATCAAAATGTGATCACAGGGGGCGAGACTCCGGACGAGCGAGGCAACCTGGCCAGGGGGGAGGCCGAATTTTGTTTCCTCCCCCGTGGTGTTGACCTCAATGAGGCACTCTACTACCCTTCCCGCATCCGAGGCACGGCGGTCGATCTCTGTCGCAAGGGGGACCGAGTCGACCGCGTGGATCATGTGGACCCAGGGCGCGATCTGTCTTACTTTGTTGGACTGCAGGTGGCCGATGAAATGCCACCGGACGGCAAGTGCGGCGAGTGCGCGGCGCTTGGCCAGCAGTTCCTGTACATAATTCTCTCCCACATCCGCCGCGCCCGCGTCAAATACCTCACGGACCGCCTCCGCAGGGAAGGTTTTCGCCACCGCAATGAGCGCGACGTCAGACGGGGATCTCCCTGCCCGGACGCATGCGCGGGAGATTTTCTCCCGGACCGTGTTGATATTATCAGAAATCATTCAAAATCAAGATCTTAATATAGTCCTTTGCGACCTGAAAATCAACGAACCTGCTGGCGTTCCTTGACTTACCACTGATTTTTGATTTACTTGATGAAGAAGTCTGCAGGATGACTGATGAGCATACTCGATTTCGGTAATTTTGACGACGACCCCGAGGACGATCAGGGACGGCGGGAGCGTTTTGAGGACGAACTGAAGAAGTACAGGGACTCCCTCAAGGACGGATCTTCCGGGATCACGAACGCCGAGGCCCTGGAGGAGATCGTCAACTATTATTTCGACAACGAGAAGTATGAGGACGCGCTTCACTTCGTCAATCAGCTGCTTGCCATCGTCCCCTACAGCGCGGATTTCTGGCACAGGAAAGGGCTCATACTCGCCAATCTGTACAAGTACGAGGAAGCGCTTGAGGCGTACGAAACGGCGCTTGGACTGAATCCCGTCGACCCCGAAGTCCTGGTTAACAAGGGGATCACGCTTGACGACTTGGGACGGTTCGAGGAGGCGATTGCGAGTTTCAACAGAGCACTGGAGATCGACCCGACGCAGGAAGAGGCTCTCTTCAACAAGGGGATCTCCCTCGAAAAGACCGGCCAGTACGAGGAAGGAGCCCAGCTTTTCAGGTTCATCCTGGACGGCAATCCTGACCACAAGGACGCGTGGTACGAAATGGGGTACTGTTTCGACTACCTCGACAGGCCCGCTGAATCCCTCCGCTGCTACGACGAGCACCTCAACCGCGACCCCTATAATTACAACGCCTGGTACAACAGGGGGATCGTGCTCAACCGCATGATGCATTACAACCTCGCCATCGAGAGTTACGACACTGCGCTGGCGATCCATGAAAAATTCCCTTCTGCATGGTACAATAAAGGGAACGCCTTTGCGAACCTCGGAAGGCTGCAGGACGCGATCGCGTGCTACCGCCAGACCCTCCAGCAGGACGACAAGGATGTGCCGGCATGGCATAACCTGGGAAACGCCTACGAGGAACTGGGAGAGTACGAAGACGCAATCAAGTGCTTTTCACAGGCGATTAAGAACGAACCCGCCCATTATGAATCGTATTTCGGGCGGGGAAGCTGCCACGACGCGCTCGAACAGTGGCGGAAGGCGCTGGCCGACTATAACAAGGCACTGGGGCTCTGCAAGGATTACCCGGAACTCTGGTATGCGAAGGCGGACCTTCTCTACAATATGGGGAAGCCTCGCGAGTCGCTCCTGAGCTACCGTATGGTGACGAAGCTCGAGCCGAAGAACTACGAGGCGTGGCTCGACTACGGGGAAACGCTCTTTGAACTTGGATACCTGAAGCAGGCGCTGAAATCGTTCGACCGCTCCGTCGAGGCGAACCCGTATGCCGCGGAGGCATTTTACAGCCGGGCGAAGGTCTTGCTTGTGATGAACAGGGTGTACGAAGCAGTGGAATCGCTGAAGAACTCCTTCCGGCTCGATCCCGAGAAGCGGAAACAGTTCGAGGAGGAGTTTCCGGGAGTGCGATCGATCAAGGAATTCAAGACCCTCCTCCGGAGGTGACCCCCGCGAGCGCCCGCTCATGCCGACCTTGTTCTGAGTCAGGGACGAGGTCTTTTCTTTTCTACACTGTCCGGAATTAGGAGGGGAGATGCTTTCTGAAGCGCTTCAAGAAAAACACGACCGCCTTGTTGCGATTTTGCGGGCAATGGAGAGCGTCGCGATCGGCTATTCAGGGGGGGTGGACAGCACGCTCCTGCTGAAAGTGGCCGTGGATACGCTGGGCACGCGCGCGGTCGCCATGATAGGCCGCTCGGAGACCTATCCGACGCGCGAATTCGAGGATGCAGTGGCGATCGCCGCAGCGTTGGGAGCCCGGTCGGTCGTGGTGCGGACCGAGGAAACCGACGACCTGAAATTCCGGGAAAACCCGGCCGACCGCTGCTATTACTGCAAGACGGAACTGTTTGGAAAACTTGACGAGATCGCCCTCCGGGAGGGGATCCGCTGGATCGCCGACGGGACGATCACCGACGACATGGGCGATTTCCGGCCGGGAATGAAGGCGAAGGCGGAAAAGGATGTCCGCTCCCCGCTTCTCGAGGCGGAGCTCTCAAAGGCGGAAGTGCGGGCACTCTCGAAACACCTGGGGCTCCCGACATGGGATAAACCGTCGTTCGCCTGCCTCTCCTCCCGCTTCCCGTACGGGACGGCGATCACGCGGGAGAATTTGGCGAAGGTGGACCGCGCGGAGACGTTTCTCCGCGATCACGGCTTCAGGTCATTCCGCGTCCGTTTTCATGACGCAAGCACGGCACGCATCGAGCTGAGCCCGGAGGAGATCCAGAGGGTGTTCGACCCCGCGCTGCGGGCGGGGCTCGTCGCTTTCATGAAGGACCTAGGGTTTTCGTACGTGACGCTCGACCTTCAGGGCTACAGGACGGGGTCGATGAATGAAGTGCTGAGCGAGGAAACACGTTTAAGGTTTTCCGCCGGACATTGAATGACTGCAGATGGAGTGGCGTACCGTAAATTCGATTCCGAGGTCGCCGTGCGACCCGACGATATCGACATGAACAATCATGTCCACACGTCGCGATACCTGGACTATGTGCTGTATGCGCGGTTCGATCAGATGAACAGGTGCTACGGCATGTCGATGGAGAAATTCACCGAACACGGGTGGGGATGGTATGTAAAATCCTGCCAGATCGAATTCAAGAGAACGCTCATGATGGGGGAGACCATCATCGTCCGCACATGGCTCGATTCGTTCGGCCAGACCGACGCGCTCGTCCGCTTTCAGATTTTCCGGAAATCGACCATGAAGATCGCCGCCGAGGGCTCTATCGTCAATTCGATGATCAGCACCTCCACCGGCAGGGCGATGCCGATCCCCGCGTGGGTGATCGAACAATACACCCAGTTCAAAGAACAGGAGTCCTCATGAGCAGGTACGCCCCCTCCCCGGTGTTACTCCCGATCCTTCTCGCCCTCACCGGCTGCTCTCAGGAACACGATGGCATGATTGCATTCCAGTCGAACAGGGACGGAAATTTCGAAATCTATACGATGACCGCCGCCGGGGCGGACCAGCGGAGGCTGACCAAGAACCCGGCGAACGACATTACCCCTGCCTGGTCTCCGGACGGTTCCCGCATCGCGTTCGCGTCCGACAGGGACGGCACCTGGGATATCTATACGATGCGGCAGGACGGGAGCGATCTCACACAGATCACCAAGGGGGCGGGAACGAATACCGCCCCCTCCTGGACTCCGGCAGGTGACCGGATACTTTTTATTTCGACGCGCGACGCCATCAACGGCGACGTCTACCGGATGAAACCGGACGGGAGCGCTACGGAACGACTGACCGCCGATTCGCTCGTCAAGGATTCTCCTCTTCCGGTCCCGGACGGCAGCGCCGTGATCGTCACACTGAACGAAAAGGGCCGGCTGTCCATCGCGTCCATCGCGCTCCCTTCGAAGACGGTGACGCCTCTGACGGCGCCGGACCACAACAGCTTCGCGCCGGCAATTTCCGCGAGGGGAACGGAGATCATGTTCGTGTCCGACAGGGACGGGAGACTCCAGATCTATTCGATGACTCTCACCGGGGGAAATCAAACGAAGCTCACCACGGACGACGCGGACGAGCGGAACCCCTGCTACACTGCGGTCCCCGGCGAAATCCTCGTTTCAAAGAAAGGGGGGATCTGCCGGCTGATCCTCGCGACCCAGAAGGAGACCCTCCTTTCGTTCCGGGGGGACTACGCCCCCGCCTGGCACAGCCGCTGATTCAGTACCGTTACCGAGGACCATCGATGAATTTCTCACAGAGGTTGCGCAGGATACAGAAAAAGAACAACAGCCTCCTGTGCATAGGGCTAGACACTGACGTCAACATGATCCCGGAATTTCTGTTCGAGTGGGGGGATCCCGTGTATGAGTTCAACAGACGGATTATCGACGCGACCAAAGACCTCGTGTGCGCGTACAAGATCAACCTCGCATTTTACGAGGTGACGGGGGAACACGGATGGTATACGGTTCACCAGACGCTCGCCCGGATCCCCGAGGAGATTGTGACGATCGGGGACGGGAAGCGGGGTGACATCGGGAATTCTTCTGAACGCTATGCGAAGCTCTTCGTTGATGATTATGAGTTCGCGGCGTCCACTGTGAACCCGTATATGGGTGGAGACTCCGTGGCGCCGTTCCTGAAGAACAGCCATCAGGGGGCATTCGTGCTTGCGCTCACATCCAACCCAGGCGCGCGCGATTTCCAGTACCTCCCGGTCCGTGGTAAGCCGCTGTACGAGCACGTGATCGCAAGAGCAAGGAAATGGAACAGGCGGAAGAACTGCGGGGTTGTCGTCGGCGCAACGAGGCCGAAGGAGCTGCGTCGGATTCGCTCGCTCGTGCCCGGCATGCCCCTCCTGATCCCCGGGGTGGGCGCGCAGGGGGGGGATGTGCGTTCCGCGGTCAGATACGGATGCGACAGGGATGGCCTGATGGCAATTATCAACGCAGGCAGAAGCATTCTCTATGCCTCCCGCGGTGAGAATTTCGCGCGCGCGGCCCGGGAAGCCGCGATTGCCCTCCGTGATGAGATGAATTCGTACCGCCTGAAGTACTTCCCGGAATAAATCGTCAGTCACAACGGATCGCTGAACCCATCCCGGGGGATGGCGCGAGCGCAGACCATGGCTCTCCCCTCCGTCCCCGAGAGTTTTCTTCGCGAAGTGTGGAAGTGTAAATACTTCTCATTATCCTCCCTTACGACATCCGACGGCGCACGCGTCGTCGTCCATTTTCCCGGCCATTTCAACGCCGACGGCGGGCCCGATTTTACGGACGCCCTGATCCGTATCGGGGACGTGCTCTACCGGGGGGACGTCGAGATTCACCCGCGCGCCGCTTTCTGGCACGCCCACAGGCACGGCTCCGACCCCCACTACAACCGCGTCATTCTTCACGTCGTATTCTTGCCCGCCGGGAAGTGCCGGCCTGCGCGCACCGCTTCGGGCCGCCGCATCCCGCTCCTCGTCCTCTTTCCGTATGTCGATCCCCATCTTTACGGGAGATGGTTGTCGGGGAACCGCCGCCCACAACACGCGGCGTGCGGCAGGGGGCGCCGTTCCCTTCCCCGGTCAGTCGTCAGGAGAAAGATGACTGCGCTCGGCGCGCGAAGAATTGCCCGGAGGGGAAGCCTTCTGGGAGCGCGATTCCGTCAGATTCTCGAGGAGCGTGAGGGGGACGGTTCACCGGCGGAGTCACACCGGAAAGAGGCGTGGGATCAGATTCTGTACGAATCCGTTCTTGCGGGTATGGGATACGGAGGAAACCGTTCCCCCTTTCTCACGCTGGCGCGGTCGGTATCACTTTCGCTCCTGAGATCGCACGGGCTTGGTGACACTACGACGATGCAGGCGCTCCTCTTCGGAGCGGCGGGGCTTCTTCCTGCATTGAGTGCCCTTCGGGAACGCGAGTGCCGCGCGTACGTCCTGAGGCTGCGCCGGAGATGGCGAGCGCTCCAGCCGCTTCCGGGAGTATCCCGTTTGCACGAAGGGGACTGGAAGTTTTTCCGGCTCCGCCCGGTGAATTTTCCGACCGCGCGCCTGGCGGCATTCTGCTTTCTCCTCCCGTCGCTTTTCTCCGGCCGGGGAGTGAATGCACTGCTCGGGATACTCAAGCGTCCCGGGGCGACGCCGTCCGGGAGGCGCAGCGCGCTTCTCGCCATGTTCCGCATCTTACCGGATCGGTTCTGGGCCCGGCATGTTCATTTTCGAAGCAGGGGTCCGGGCAGGGGGATTGCGCTCGGAAGCGAAAGGGTGCACGAGATCATCGTGAGCGAGATCGTCCCGCTTCTTCTGATTCACGCGCGCCTTGAGGGGGATGTGAGCGCACGCCGGGAGACGACCGCCCTTTTCCGGTCGCTCCCGCCTTCAAAGGAGAATAGGGTGACGCGGCGCGTTCAATCGGCATTGAAGGGAGGCAGGTTCCTTTCCTGCTCTCCGCTGGAACACCAGGGGATGCTCCACCTGTACAGGCTCTACTGCTCGGCCGGGAGATGCGCCCGCTGCCCCGTGACGATCGGTCCGGCCCGCGGAACGCCGACTGCGCAGCGGGAGCGTCCGCACGGGGTCAGAATGTCACACCGACGGTTACAGGTACATACGTCGAGTTCGCGACGTCAGTGAATATCCACGCGTACTTCACTTCGAGAAAAAGGTTTATTCCGAGCTTCAGATCCACGCCCGCACCGATATCGACTGACGTTTTGCCGCTCTGTGAGGAGGAGGGGAATTTGTTTCCGGGAAAACCGGCAATTGAGGTCGTCACCTCGTCCCTGTTCACCCAGGCCAGACCGACCCCTCCGGTGAGGTAGGGCGTTACGATCGGGAGCGGGAGGATGGGCATCTTCCCGTTCACGGCAAGCGCGACTATACCGAGGGCCCCTCCACTGATGGACATCTGATCGGCCGCGCTTCCGAAGAGCGGACGGAATGAATCACGGAATTTCGTCTCGTCGATCGCATAACGAATGTAATCGCCCGTCAGGCGCACGCTGAAGAACATGAGATTTGCGTCCAGGTGCACACCGCCGCCCCAGCCGACGCCGTACGCACTGTTGATCTGCTGGTTCAGGCCGCTCGCGGAGGGCCCGGGAAAACTGCTGCTCGTGAAATTGGCATGAACGCCGAATGCGAATCCCGGACCGAGGGCCAGGGCCCGTGATGAGACTGCCGCCAGAGCGAGGAGAAGGGCTCCCGCAAGGAGTGTCCGTTTCATTGTTAGTCCCCTGAATGTGAGGTTATGTTTTCTGCTGTTTCTTGCGCGCCGCCGGAAACAGTATGTTATTGAGAATGAGCCTGTATCCCGGAGAGTTCTTGTGAAGCGAGAGATCGGTGGGGGGGTTCCCCACCGCGTGCTGGTAGTCTTCCGGATCATGCCCACCGTAGAACGTGAAAGTCCCCCGCCCGAAGTTGCCATGGAGATACTTCACTTCGTCGGTGCCCTGCTTTTCGGCAAGTATCGTGACGCTCGTTTTTATGAGACTTTTTTTGAATCCCGTGGTCTGCCCCATGAATCCCTTGATGACGTTTACATGGTTCTGCGTGAGCATCGTGGGAACGGGATCAAACTTCGCCGAGAACTCGAAGAGGGTAAAATAATCGGTTTCCGGGTTTTGCGCACCAAGCATGTCACTCGGCGGGTCGTCGATGTCCGAGTACTCATAACGAAGGGGATTTTTTTCCACGGTGAATCCCGTAAAGGCGAGCGTCCTGGAGAAGTCGAGTTTTTTTTGAAAGTCGGGATCCGGGGGATCGCCGTCGTACATCACGTCGCAGATGTCCGTGTTCTCCGCCGCCAGGGCGATGTCGAACGTGTCGGTGGCGGAACACATGGCAAACATGAACCCCCCCGCGGCGACGTACCGGGCGATAGCGCGCGCCACGGCTTTCTTGAGCTCGGAGACTTTTTTGAACCCGAGCTTTCGCGCTTCCTGCTCGAGCTGCGCCACCTGAGCCTGGTACCACGCCGCTCCGGCAAAGGACGCGTAGAATTTGCCGTACTGACCCGTGAAGTCTTCGTGATGAAGGTGCAGCCAGTCGTAATTGGCGAGTCTTCCTTCCAGGACTTCGTCGTCCCACAGCTTGTCGTACTTGATCTCCGCGTAGTCCAGTGCCAGCGTGACGGCATCGTCCCACGGCTGAAACCCCGGGGGGACGTACACCGCAACACGGGGGGCCTTTTCGAGCCTGACGACGTCCATGTTGTTGTCTTCACGCTGGACGTCCGCGTAGATCGACGCGGCACCGGCGGCGGTCTCCCGGACGAACGAGACGCCCCGCACGAGACACTCCGTCGAGATGAAGTCGTGCGCATCGAGCATGAACGATCCGCCCCGGTAGTTCAGAAGCCAGTCGATCTCGAGCCCGCGGGAGAGCGCCAGGTACGCAATGCCGTACGCTTTCAGATGATCGGCCTGCGAGAGGTCCATCGGAATGAGGATTTTGTCCTGTGCGGGCGACCTGCCCGCCCCGCACACAAGAAGCACCAGAAGCAGCCCCCGTGCCGCTGAATTTTTCACAGCGATTCCCCCCTTAACTGGCGGATCCTCTGCCGGGCGCGTTCCGCGAGTATGGATTTCGGATACTCGGCAAGGAGGCGTTCGTATGCAGCCTGGGCCCCGGCGTGATCCCGGAGACCGTATTGATACACTTCGCCGAGAGCGAACTCAGCCCTGTCGAGCTCGGTGCTCCTGTCCCTGAATTCGGTGAGAAGGCGTTCATAGGAGGAGGAGGCCTCCCGGAAGAATCCGGCGGACGCCTGAAGCTCCCCCACTCTCAGGAGCGCGTCGTCGACGAGCGGGGCCTGCGGATAGGACTGGATGACCGATAGAAGAACGGCGATGGCTTCGGTGTTCTTCCCCTGTCGCGCGAGAAACTCCGCTCCTGCGTATTTCCCGAGGGCTTCGGGGGCTGCGCCTGCATTCTCCTGAAGAAACGCCGCGAGACGGAGAGCGTCGTTGGCATAGTCCGCTTTCAGGTTGACGACGATCCCGGCAAGTTTCTGCATCGCGGAGTCGAATCGGCCCGCGAAGTAGTCGATTTCCGCGAGCAGGTAGACCGATTCATCGTGGCCGTCCGGAAGCGCCACACGGGAGGCCTCAACCGCGCGAAAGTATTTTTCCGCTTTCGCGGTGTCCCCGCGGGCTACGTGAACTTTTCCCATCATGAGCTCCGCCTGAACGCGGAGCGAGGGAGCCGCACCCGCATCGTCGATGACGTGGCGCATGGAGGCGACCGCGCCCTCGCGGTCCTGGAACTTCTCGCTCTGTACCACGCCGATCTTGTACCATGATCTTGCGGAGAACTCCGTTCCGGGATAGTCCTCGATGATCTTTTGAAAAAGCCTGATCGCGCCGCCGTACAGGGGGACGGCTTCCGTGGCAGGAGTGCCCCGGAGCGGGGACGCGAAGGTGTCGGCTTCGGCCTGCAGTTCCAGGACGGAGGAGGCGTAGCCCAACCGGGCGAAAGGCATCACGCCCGCCGCCACGGGGACGTTGATCGCCGCCTGGTACGCCCGCGCCGCCGCTGCGAATGCCCTGTCTCCCGCAGCGTGATTGGCAAACTGGTAGAGCTCGTTCCCGCGGGCGCCCGCGAGCGCGTCGATCTTCGTGTACACGCCGAACGCTTCGTCATAATTCTTCCCCTCCATCGCGAGCCACCCCAGAAGCTGGAGAAGCGGAAGATCGGACCTGTCCCCGAGCGCGCCGCGAATGACCCCTTCGGCTGCCTCCCGCGCCTCCGGGCGGCCGGTTATCTGCGAGAGCCTGCTCTGGACGAACGAAATCTGGCCTGGGTTCTTTGCGAGCCAGCGGAGATATTCTCCGGTTGCCCCCGCATAGTTCATCGTAGAAGAGAGGAGCTGGGCCAGTTCGAGCGTGAAAAGGTCCGGATCGTTCGTCGCTTTTCTGCCGCGGCGGTAAGCGTCCGCGGCACGGTCCAGGAGTCTGTTCTCTGCTAGCACCGCAGCAAGGAGCCGGTACGTCCCGGGGTTCGACGGGCCGGCGGCGATCGCCGCTTCCCACTCACCATCTGCCTCCTTCTCGCGTCCCGCTCTGTAGAGAACACTGCCAAGTTGAGCGTGCAGGTTTGCGTCGGCGGGAGCACGAAGGAGACGCGTCCGGAGAAGCCCGATGGCCTGATCGTAACGCTTGAGCTGCATCCACATCCGCTCGACGGCGTCGAGAAGGACGACGTTTCCCGGGTCACCCTGAAGTAGCCCCTCGTACAGGGCCGCGGCACGATCGTATTCGCCCGCCTGTTCCAGACCCTGTGCGAGCCGAAACTTTGACTGACTGTCGGGCGTTTGAGAAAGTACTCCCGAGGAGAAAGCCGGACCAGTCAGAATGGCAAGAATGAGCGCGCGATAAAACAGGCGGCGTCCGATTGCACTGCAGGGCGGTTTCTTGATAGCCAGATCCCTTTTCCGTACCTTGGAGTATTGTATTGAGGGGCCTCCATCACACACGTGATTTCTCCGCGTACTATCGCCATCCTCGGGTCGACGGGTTCGATCGGCCGCAGCGCACTGGAAGTGATTGCCCGCTTCCCAGACCGTTTCCGCGTTGTCTACCTTTCCGCAAACAGAAATATCGACCTTTTGAAGGAGCAAATCAACCTGTTCCACCCGAAGGGGATCGTGGTGTCCGATCCGGACCGCGCCGCAATTCTCCGGTCTTCGATAGGACACCGGGTCGAGGTCATGAGCGGAGCCGAAGGACTTCTTGACGTGTCAAGCCGCGATGATGTGGACCTCGTTCTGAGCTCTCTCGTGGGGTTTGCGGGACTCAAACCGACCCTGCGCGCCGTCGAGGCGGACAAAATCGTCGCGCTTGCGAACAAGGAAACCCTCGTCGTCGGCGGTGAGCTTATCATGAAATCTGTGCGGGCCGGCCATGCACGGCTTCTTCCGGTGGACAGCGAGCACAGCGCGATTTTTCAGTGCCTGCAGGGGGAAGACCCCCGGACGATCGAGCGGCTCGTCCTTACCGCTTCGGGCGGTCCGTTTCTCAATGTGGGAAAGGAAAATTTCCCCCGGGTCACGGTGGAGGATGCGCTCAATCACCCGACATGGCGGATGGGAAACAAGATTACGATTGATTCGGCTACCCTGATGAACAAAGGGCTGGAAGTGATCGAAGCGTTCTGGCTGTTCGGCGTCCCTCCGGAGAAAATCCAGGTCGTCGTCCATCCCCAATCGATCGTTCATTCGATGGTGGAGTTCGTCGACGGATCGATGAAAGCGCAGCTCGGCGTCCCGGATATGAAGCTTCCAATCCTTTATGCGCTGGCGTTTCCGGAAAGGCCGGCCACCGCCGCCCGGCGGATCGATTTCGAAACGCTCAGGGAGCTGACATTCTCCCCCCCCGACACTGAGAAGTTCGAGTGCCTTCCCCTGGCGTTTCGCGCGCTCCAGATGGGAGGAACAGCGCCCGCGGTCCTGAACGCGGCGAACGAGGTGGCGGTCCAGATGTTTCTCGACGGAGAGCTTTCTTTCTCTGCAATCCCCTCCGTGATCCGAGAAGCGCTCAACGCGCATACGCCATTACACTCCTATACGCTTGCAGATCTGGAACGGATCGACGGGGAGACGAGGGAACGGACTCGCAGGGTACAGGCCACATTACTCACATGACGGGTCATTCATGCAATTTCTGAAAACGGTTCTCGATTTCGTTGTGACGCTCGGCGTTCTCGTTCTCGTTCACGAGCTCGGCCACTTTCTCGCGGCGAAGCTCTGCGGGATGAGGGTGGACCGGTTTTCCATCGGCTTCCCCCCGCGAGCGTTCGGGTGGAAGTTCGGTGAGACCGATTACTGCGTTTCCTGGCTTCCGATAGGCGGGTACGTAAAGATCGCGGGGATGGTGGATGAGAGCATGGACATCGAGTTCCTGGACAGGCCGGCGGAACCGTGGGAGTTTCGCGCAAAGCCCATCTGGCAGAGAACGCTCGTGCTTTCCGCGGGAGTGATCATGAACCTCCTCCTCGCGTTCGTGATCTTCTGGGGGATTACCTTCTATTCGGGGAAGACGATGCGCGAGACGACCGAGATCGGGTACGTCGTCCCGGAGAGTCCCGCCGCGCTGGAGGGGCTAAGGACGGGAGACCGAATCGTCTCTGTCAACGGCACCCCCGTGTCAGCGTGGGAACCGATGCTCGACGCAATGTTTGCGGGCGCAACACAGGGGAAGCTTGCCCTCACCGTCCACCGCAGCCCGGGGGACACGGTCCTTGTCTTTCCCCCGGACGTTCTTCGCGATCCCGTCCGCGCCGGCTCCGGGATCGTTCCCGCGGGGACGGAAATCGTTGTCGGTCCCCCCGAACCGGGAAAGCCAGCAGAGAAGCTCGGGCTGAAGGCACAGGATGTTCTCGTGTCGATAAACGGAGTCCCCATCCGGGACCTGCAAAAGGTCCTCCAGATCGTCAGGCAGAACGCCGGAAAAGAGATTACAGTCAACTGGAGACGCGGGACGGAGTCGATGAGCGGCAGGGCGATCCCGACACAGGACGGGCATATCGGGATTCCGATCGGCGAGAATTACACCGGGCCGCGGACACATGTCGACTACTCGATCTTTGAGGCCCTACCGGCAGGCGCGCATTACATGGTGTTCGTCACCGTCAGCTTCGCCGGACAGATGTGGCAGCTCGTGACGGGGAAGGTATCGTTCGTCGAATCGGTAGGGGGCCCCATCAAGATCGCACAGCTTGCGTCCCAGTCCATGGACCTCGGACTTCTGACGTACCTGAGCTTCATGGCACTCCTCAGCATCAATCTCGCGATTATCAACATCCTCCCCTTCCCCGCGCTAGATGGAGGACACATTTCGTTTCTCGTGTACGAAGCGGTGTTCCGCAGGGAGGTGCCCCTCGGCGTCAAGCTCGGCCTTCAGAAAGTGGGCATCGTTGTCCTGCTGGCGCTGATGGCATTCCTCATCATCAACGACTCCGTCCACTTCCATTTTTGAGATGCGCTACATGCGCATCGCCGCGAGGAAAGACTGGAGGACGCTGAAGATTTCTCTCCCCGCATCAGGCGGCGCGCCGCCGTTGACGAGGGCGGTCACTGCGTAGATGCGCCCGCCGGATTCCAGAAGAACGGTCCGCGTCCTGTCTCCCGATCCGCTGTACTCGACGTCGTAGGCCACAGCATCTCTGCCGTTGACCTGCGTCCTGTCCGGCTCGTGCGCGAGGATCCCCGGCTTGGTCGACGTCTCAAGCGCGGCGGTCAGCTTCGCGACCTGGAGCAAACCCTCCCCTCCAAGATCGGCCCTGTCGACGCCGTCTACATGGACCCGCCGCACCGTTAGACTCCCCGCGTAGTCGTCCCTTACGAGCCATACCGCGCGGTCGGCCTCAATGCTGTCCGGCGTTACTTCAAACCAGCCGGACGGCAACCGGTAACGGATCGTCCCGTCATGCGAAGGCGTATACGCGATGGCGGCCGTTGTCGCGGGAACCTGGGGAGCACATCCGGGGAGGAACAGGAGAGGAAACAGGCACGCAGGAACACAGGAGAGAAGGAGTCCGCGCAACTGGAAATTATATGAGGGGGGAGTATGCGTCTCAGCCACGCGGCGAGGGAGCTTATTCGCCGGGTCTCTTGTACTGGTCGGCTTCCAGCGTGAACATGATGGAGATCCGGTGCGTGTTGTCGAGCTGGTCGGCCCCGCCGAACCTGGCAAACGAATAATCGATATTCAGTTTCGGGAAGTGCACGCCGGCCCCCAGCGTGAGCTGCTTGACGTCGCTATATCCGGCGCGGAGAGCGACGAGTCCCCGGAAGTCATATTCCATCCCCCCGTGGATATCCAGGCTGACCGGGCCGACGTGGGCCGTGGATGCGCTCTGCCTGTTCTCGAAGCGTATGTCGAAATCCGCGGCAGGCGCGATGCGTCCCCCCAGCAGATCGATGAAATAGGCGGACCCGAGTTTTACGGTGGGCGATATGAGTTCATTCCTGCCGGTATTCCATGCGACAAGCGTCGTCGTGATGTCCTGCAGGTTGGCACCGAGGAGGAGATTCTCGCAAGGGTTATACCAGAAACCGACATCAAAGCCGATCCCCATGGCGCTGTATTCTGCAAGGTCCCGTCGTATGAGCTTGACGTTGGCGCCGTAGAAAAAAGTCTCGGATTGCCTGTGCGCGTACGTGAAGTAGACCGCCCAGTCAGCGGCGTTGAAATAGGTGACTCGACTGGGATCCACGCGTGTGAACTGTGAGGGATCATATGTGACGTTTCCGTTGGCATCAACGCCGGCGTTTCGCGTGTCGGCGATGTCATCGACTCCTACGCGGATAATGCTCAGGCCGAGACTCGTGCCGGGGCCTACGGGAATTGCTACCGCACCGTAGTCGTTATTCACAAGCCCCCCGAACTCCGCATCGTGCATCAGAATGAACTGCGGGTAATCGATGCGCGCAAGAGCAGCCGGGTTCCAGTAGCCGGCCGTCACATCGTTCGCCATGGCCGCTGCCGCACCTCCCATCGCCAGCGCACGTGCACCAACCCCGATGGAGAGGAACTCTCCGGCATACTTCGCGATTTCCGTCTGGGATTGCGCGACCGCGACCGGCATCAGGGCCGCTAGCGCAAACGCCCACCCCGTCTTTCTCATAGGAATCCTTCTGCGACTTCCTCTCCTCAAAATCCGAAAATGGTCGACGAGAGTCAACCCGCGCGTTCCCGCCATCATATCGGCTCCGCCCCGAGCTCCCTCTTCATCGCAGCGATGACCGGGTGATCGTCACCCGGCACCCCGTTCCCGGAGCTCTTTGCGGAAGGTGCGGCCTTCGCCTCACCCCCGGCTGCGCCACCGGTGATCTCGGCCCGGACGCCGAGCCGCATGTTGAGGGTCTTCTGGAACACTTCCCCGAGGAGTTCCTTTTGTTTCATTATCAGCGAGGCCTGGAAATCGTCCGACACCCCGAGGCGAACTGTCCCGTGGTCAATCCCCAGGAGCACTGCGTTTTCAAGAGCAGGCCAGAGCGATATTTTTTTCGTCCGGATTTCCCCAAGGATTTCTGTCCATCGGGCCGTGAGTTCGCCCGTCTCGGCACCTGAATTCCTCGAGGGAACGGGCGCGGGTGCGGGAACCGGGCGGTTCACCGGATGTTCCACTCCGGCGACGGACCGAGGCGGCGCCGAAGGAGGAGGAGCGGTTCCTCCGCCGGATGTTACAATCTCATCAAGCCGGATGAGAAGTTCGCCGACGTCTTTCGCCCGGGGGAGCGCGATCATTCGCACGATGTCCGCCTCGAGCCGGAACCGCGGCTGCGTTGTCCACCGGAGCGCGGAGTCCGTCCCGGCAACAAGGTGCTGGAGCCGGAGGAGATCGGCGACGCTGAACGCATCCGCTTCAGAGGCATACCGCTGCCTGTATACGTCCGCGGATTCAATGAGAAGCGTGGCGCCCGTGGTCCGCGCTACGAGGAGATTGCGGAGGTGCTCGGTGAGGCCCGAGAGAAATTCCCGGAGGTCGTGACCGGCCGTCATGATGTCGTCGACGAGGGCAAGCCCTCCTTTGATGTCCCCCTCTTTGATGAGGTCGGTCATGCGGAAATACACTTCCTGGTCCACGAGATTCAGCGCTTCGACGATCTTTGCGCGTGTGACCGACGTTCCGCAGAGCGCTACGACCTGATCGAACAGACTCTGGGCGTCTCGGAGCGAACCGTCCCCGCGGCGCGCGACCAGGTGCAGCGCCTCGTCGTCGATGACGAGTCCCTCCGCTTGTGCGATCGCCCGCAGGTTGCCTGCGATCTCGTCTGTTTTGATCCTCCGGAAATCGAACCGCTGGCAGCGGGAGAGAATCGTGGCCGGAACTTTGTTGACTTCGGTCGTGGCGAATATGAACAGGACGTGAGGGGGGGGCTCTTCCAGAGTCTTGAGGAGAGCGTTGAACGCCTCCTTCGTGAGCATGTGGACTTCGTCGATGATGAACACCCTGTACGCACCACGGGACGGGGCATAGCGGACAGACTCCCTCAGATTGCGGATCTCTTCGACGCCGCGGTTTGATGCACCGTCGATTTCGAGGACGTCGAAGCTCCGTCCCTCGGTGATTTCTACGCAGCTCTCGCACGTATTATCGGGGTTCTGCTCAACGGGGGCGCTGCAATTTACCGCTTTCGCCAGTAGCCTTGCCGTGGTGGTTTTTCCTACTCCACGGGGACCGCCGAAAAGATACGCATGCGCGAGGCGTTTTGTCGCCATGGCGTTGCGCAGCGTCGTCGTGATGTGCGCCTGCCCCACTACCTCTTCGAAGCGCACCGGCCGCCATTTGCGCGCAGTTACAATGTATTCGCTCATTTGCGGGTCGTCCTCCCCCCTGTCCCGGAGGATCGGGACACAGCCGGGAACACCTCAGCCAGCCCCTCTTTTATTGTACTCACGGGAATAAGGGTGAGTCCCTCTTTCACCTTCGCCGGGATGTCCGTGAGATCCTTTTCGTTCTCCCGTGGGATCAGGACCCTTGCGATGCCGCTTCGCTGCGCCGCGATTAGCTTCTCATTGAGCCCTCCGATCGCAAGGACATCGCCCCTGAGTGTGATTTCGCCGGTCATCGCCACGTCGCTCCGCGCCGGCCTGCCGCTGACGGCAGAGTAGATTGCCATCGCCATGGTGATCCCCGCCGAAGGCCCGTCTTTGGGGATCGCTCCCTCCGGGAGATGAATATGGATCTCCTTGCCCCTTGAGAACCCGGCAGGGATGCCGAGGTCCTTTGCGTTGGAGCGGAGAAAGCTCAGCGCCGCCTGCGCCGATTCCTTCATGACGTCGCCCAGCTGGCCCGTCAGCGTGAGCTTCTCGGGTCCGTTCATCAGCGCAACGTCCACGTTGAGTAGTTCCCCTCCCACGCTCGTCCATGCAAGGCCGGTCACCGATCCGATTCTGTGTCCTTCGGCCCGCGGCCTGTTTCTGAATCGCGGGACCCCCAGGTAATGCTCGACTTTCTGCGGATTGACGGAGAACGGCTGCACCCGTGTTCCGGTTTTCTTCCTCCCGTTTTTCTGTTTTGCGAGGACGATGTCCTTCGCAACCTTCCGGCAGAGCGAAGCGATCTCCCGTTCAAGATTACGCACGCCAGCTTCACGCGTGTACCCTGTGATGATAGAGTCGATCGCGTCATCGCTGATCCCTATGGACATTTTCGCGATCCCGTGTTCCTCAAGCTGCCGGGGAATGATGTGCCTGCGCGCGATTTCCCTCTTGTCGTGCTGCAGGTATCCCGCGAGCTCGATGATTTCCATTCTGTCCTGCAGGGGGAGCGGGATTGCATAGCGGACGTTCGCCGTTGTTATGAACATGACCCGCGAGAGGTCGTAGTCAATGTCTAGATAGTGATCGTTGAACGCGACGTTCTGTTCGGGATCAAGGACCTCGAGCATCGCCGAAGAGGGATCCCCCCGGAAGTCCATGCTCATCTTGTCCACTTCGTCGAGAAGCATCACGGGATTGATCACGCCGGCCCGCTTCATCGACTGGATGATCTTCCCGGGCATGGAGCCGATGTACGTCCTGCGGTGTCCACGGATCTCTGCCTCGTCTCGAACGCCCCCCAGCGAGATTCGCACGAGCTTTCTGCCGAGCGCGCGGGCGATCGATTTCGCCAGGGACGTCTTCCCCACTCCGGGGGGACCGACGAAACAAAGGATCTGCCCCTTCATTTCTGCGACAAGGTTGAGGACCGCAATGTGCTCCAGAATTCTCTCTTTCGGTTTTTCAAGCCCGAAGTGATCTTCGTCGAGGATTTTTTTGACATGATCGATGCTGAGGTTGTCCCTGGTCCGTTTGTGCCAGGGAACGCTCACCATCCAATCCAGGTAGCTCCGGATAACCGTGGATTCCGGGGAGAGCGGCGGGGTCTTTTTCAGTTTGGCAAATTCTTCGAGTGCTTTTTCCTCCGCCGTCTTGGGCAGCTTCGCCTTCCTGATGTCGTCACGCAGCTTCGCCAGCTCCGGCGATCCCTCCTCGTCCCCGAGCTCATCCTGCAGTATCCTGATCTGCTCCTGAATGAAGAATTTCCTCTGTGATCGGGCGATGTTGTCGTGAACCTTTGTGTCGATCTCCTTCTCGATCTTCAGGACGTCGTTTTCGGAATTCAGGATCCGGATCAGCTCGTGAAGCTGGTCACGCATCCCGTGGAGTTCAAGAACCTTTTGCTTGACGTCCACGCTCTGCAGGATGTTGGAGGCGATGTAGAAGACTCTTCGCTGGGCATCGCGCGTATTCTCAAAAGCCACGAGAACCTCGCTCGGAACGTTCCTGTTGAGGTGGACATACTCCGCGAAGAGGCTCGACGTGTGCCGCAGGAGCGCATCAAGTTCGGAATCCAGTTCCCCGCTTCCGGGTCCGACCGTGAGGTCCGCCTCCAGATACTTGGTGTTGGGGACAAACGCGCGGACGGAGGCCTGTACGATCCCGTCGACGAGGATCTTCATGAGCCCGTTCGGAAGCTTGAGGATCTGGATGATCTTGGCAATTGTCCCATCGTGGTAAATATCTTTTTCCCCCGGCTCCTCGGTCACCGAGTTCCGCTGCGCCGCGAGAAAGATGTATTTCTCCCGCTCCAGGGCCTCGTTCACCGCCTTGAGGGACGATTCCCTGCCAACGAGCACCGGAAAGATCATGTACGGAAAAACGACGACATCGCGCAGGGGCAAAACCGGGAGACGCGAGGGAAGCCCGTTGTGGCGGTCGGTGCTCCGGTGAGTTTCGGCGGATGGTTCCTGGGACATGTCCACATTCAACGCAGGGTGAGAAGACACAAAAAGGTGTCGAATCGACACCTTTAGCGGTATGTACTGAAATATACCAACAGCGGGGGCGTTTGTCAAGGAACGATCAGCAGAGAGGAAAACGCTTCAGCGGAGACGGGGAGGTGAGGAGAGGATTGCGGGCGCGCTGCTCACCATGCACCGGGAACATCCGCTTCGGCGAGATGCGCCATCAGATGTTCGCTGTTCATGGGAGCGACAGCCGCGCAGAGCGTACGGCCCCTGACCCACAGTACGACGGCGGCGCCGTCGGGCGCAGTGCAGCAATGCCAGCCAGTGCGGTCAAGATCGCTTCTTGCTTCACGGGAAACATGAAGCGTGTCTCCCTTCATCACTGATTCACGACACACCTGGTAGAGATAGATGTATTGAAGTCCGTGTTTGTAGAGCACGTGGGCAAGACGCATGCCATGGTAGTCATTCACGCTCCCGCCGACGAGCGTGCACTCTTTCATCGCCGGAATGAACACAGGGAAACCGGTCTTCCCCCTGAAAAACGTCCGTACATTCTCCGGACAGTCTGACACGACCTGCGGCACGATTGTTCCCTTGAGCATCTCTTCGTAGATGGAGGCGGATTGACGCACGATGTCGCTTCCCGGGACGAATCCCGCGGCCTCCGCACCAACTGGCGGGGCATGGCGTGAAAACTCGAGAACGATGATGGCGAGCGACAGCAGGCACGCAAGGATGGGGACGACACGGGGACGGCGAAAAAACTCGGCGATCGAGCGGCCGGAAACGGAGGGAAGACGGCTCTCGCTCTGAAGTGTGCAGGCGAGTATCGAAGCTATAACTCCCTCGGGAACCCTGGCCGGCTGAAGCCGAGCGCGAATCAGCGCGGCGAGACTCCGCTCTTCCTCATAGTCATGCCTGCAGGGGGGACAGAGCCGCGCGTGCTCGTCGAATAACGCCTGATCCTTCCCGGAAAGCCGACCGTCAACGGCGGGGGTGATGCAATGACTGAATTCTCTACAATTCACTGGCGGGCTTTCATCCTGCGCGATCCCCTTCCCCGCAATTACTGTTCCTGGACAAGGCCGCGCTTACGTGCATATTCTGTGAGCCGGCCACGGAGAAGCTTCCTTCCGCGATGAAGCCGCGACCGGACGGTCCCGAGAGGACATTCCATGAACGCGGCGACCTCTTCGTACGTCAACGCCTCGATGTCGCAGAGGATGACGACAGTCCGGAATTCGTCGGGGAGCGAGGCGATTGCGCCGGTGAGTTCATCGTCAAGAAGGTTTCCAAACATAGACTCCTGCAGATCATTCTGCTCGGCAGTCCCTTCGCCACCGGGGGTGTACAAACTCTTGACGTCGTCGTACTCGACTTTGTCGGGCTCCCGTACTTCCTTTCTGTATCTGTTGATGTACGAGTTCTTCAAGATTCTGAACAACCACGCGCGGATGTTGGTTCCCTGTTCGTAGGAGTCCCAGAAGCGGTAGGCTTTGAGGTAGGTTTCCTGCACCAGGTCATCGGCGTCGGCCGGATTGTTTGTCATACGGAGGGCGTAGTTGTAGAGGAGATCCGTATGCGGAAGAGCCTCGTGTTCAAAAGACCGATGCCTTTCGCTCGGTTGCGTCTTCATCGGATTCCGCCGGTCGACTTTGAGTATGTAAGAACGGTTTGCCGGAGTTAAAGTACGACGCTTTCAGTCCAGATTCAACTGAGGGGCGACAGCCTTCCCCCTAAGATTGGCCGGCCGGCGCGAAGTGAATCTGCAGGGCGTCCATAACGCTGGAGAGCGGAACAACCGCGTCGAGGGAAAGGTGCGATGCGCCGAGACGCCTTCCGCTCCCGTCGAGATCCTCGAGTGCACCATGAAAACTGAGATCTCCGATTTCAGCACACCGCACCGCCGGGTCTTTATCTTTCGAACTCCTCTTGTGCAGGGGGGGATCGTACGTAAGTGCAACATCTGTACGGGCCGACCACCCACCTGATCCGTTGTGAAGCTCGATACCCCGAATGATGATGTCATAAATCATCCTCCCGTTGGGGAGGAGCTGCCGGTACCAGTCCATTTCCGTGTCCTGGTACGACCCGTTTCCTATCGCGCGAATCGCCGTGAGGAGCGCGATGTAATTCAGCTTCCGTATGAATAGCTTGTCGGGGTCTCCAGGCCAGTGCCCAGATTCTATGAGGACGGTGCTTGTTCCCCACGATTGCATGCCGTCGCCGAACGCACGGGGTTCATATGCATCGTCGTACGTCGCGATGTGGCCGCCGATGAATTGGCTCAACGCCCGCGTAATGAGGGCGGCGATCCTCATCGCTCGCAGCCTTACCGGCGGCGTGGACCGCTTTTCATCGAGCGCAGGCGCAAGAAGGGAAAGTGCGGCGACTTTGGGCGTCACGCCCACAGAGGAAAGTCCCTGATCGTGGAGATTGAATCCGTATGTAGGCTTGAGCCTCCGCTGTGCCTCGCGCAGGATGCGCGCCTCAGGAGTGATGAGCTCGCGCGCGTCCCGGTTCATGTCGATCTGCACCGATGTTTGACGTTGGACCCGTTCGGCGCCATCGGGGTTTAACATCGGAATGACATGAACGGTTGTCTGTTCGAGCATTTCCGAGACCCAGCTTTCCTTCCCCTGATCCTCGACAAGCATGTTGAAAATGTCCATAAGCGCAAGCGTTGCAGTCGATTCATCACCGTGCATCTGCGACCAGAGCAGGATTTTCTTCTGACCCCGGCCGAACGACATCTGGTAGATGCTCCGCCCCTCGACCGACTTCCCAAGCTCGTTCATTGTAAGTAGCTCGTTCCCGCGGCTGACAAGTTCCCTCAGCTCTGCAACAATCTCCCTGTGGCGGCAGTTTGCAGGCCGGAGATAGTAGATTCTGTATTGCTCGTACGTTGAAAACAGGTGCGTTGCAAGAGCATTGGGAGTCATATGCTCATCGGTTGTGAGATTCGAGTTGTTCCAGGATTTCAAAATACCGCCGTATGAGATCCTCGTATTCCCGGGCATATCCTTCTTCCAGCGCCTTTTGCATGTCCCTGCGCAGTTTTTCCTTCTCCTGCCCCACCGAAAGCGTGAGGGATGGCGGGCTCTCCCGTGTGACGTCCTGTCCGGCAGTCGACGTCCGCTTCTTCTCGAAGTCCCGTTCCCTCGTCGAGCGCTGCGCGTCGAGGAGCCGCGAGAGGATCCGGTCCTCTTTTTTGACCGTTTCCGGATTGAAATTTCCCGACGTCATGTCGGTCTGTACCTCCGCCATATCACGGGCAACCTCGTTCATATCTCCCATGATCTTTTTCAGGTCGCCGGCCGACGCCGCTTCGCGCGCGAGCTGTTCAAGCGATTTCCTCACCATGCCCTGCTCGCCTGCAAGGCGGGACATTTCGGCGGCCTGCTCGGGCGTCATTCCCCCCAGATTCCTGGAGGCGTCGTTGATTCCGCCCTGCTGCTGCGAGAGCCTCTGGAGCCTCTGCATGAGCCCTGCCATTCCCATTCCCTGGCCTCCGCCATGCTCCATTGAATTCATGGAGTCTTCAACCTTCTGCGCAGCTTCGTTCAGCGACGCCATGGCGTCTGTTTGCTGCTGCGACGCCGCCGGTCCGTTCCGCTGCTGGAGAGACCGCATGGCGTCGTTCATGCCGCGCATTGCGTCTCCGATCGATTTCCCCATTTCCGGCGTCACACCGAATGTCCTCTGCGAAAGCGCTGCAAGTCCATCTGCAACCGTGCCAAGCTCGCGCATCGCATCCATCTGGGCCTCTTCGCCGTCACGAAACCGCCTGCTGTTCGGCTCGAGGGTCTCCGACTCGTCCTTGAGGGTCTCTTCTCTCCGGGACAGGTCCAGCAGGTCGCGAAGCGATCTACGCATAGCGTTTAGAACCTGGCGCTGCTGGTTCTGTCGCATTTCCTTTTGCATGCTTCTGAGGTGCTCGCCAAGCTTCCCCATGGAAGTGAGCGCCTGCTGCTGCTGACGCGATGCCTCCCCGGGCTGCATATGCTCCATGTCGCGGGAGATCGACTCCATGGTCCGGGCGAGGCTGTCCTGTGTCATCTCCTGCCGCGCATGTTCGAGCTCGGCAAGGGGCATCTCGGCGGGAAAGTCTTCCATCTTCTTCTGCAGGTCTTCCATCTGCCCACCCAGGGCCTGAAGATGCTCCCGCACCTCCTGCTGTTCCTTCGCAAGCTGTTCCATTTTGTCCCGGTCGCCGGCGGGCGTCTTCCCGGTGCTTTCCTTCAGCGATTCCTGCTGCTTTATGATCTGATCCGTCCGCCGGACGGCTTCGTCGACCTTCTGTTCAATCTGAATCCTCTTCAGAAGACTCAGGGTCCGCTCGATGCTTTTCCGGAACGTCTCCTCGGAGAGGCTGAATTGCTGCATCGCCTGCCTGAGCGCGTCGGGGCTCATCTGCTGCATCGCTTGCTGGAGATGTTTCATCGCCTCGGCGAATTCCGGCGAGGACATCTGGTCCATCATGTGCTGGAGTTCCTGGTATTTTTCGAGTGTCTCCCGGGAAAGCACCTGGTTCTTCGACATGTCCCCGATCATCCTGTCCACGGCAGCCCGCACTGAATCCATTTTTGCCTTTACGTCGTCGTATCTCTTCAAGAGCTCTTCCGCTCTCCGGCGATCCTGCCACTCAAGTTTGTCCGCGGACGACCGGAGGGACTGCGTCAGATCTTCCATCTCCTTGCGCGCTTCCCGTGCCTCCTTTAGCGCGTCCTGCATTCCCCCGATGCTTGCTTCGTGTCCCTTGTCGGCCTGGGCAAACACTTCGTCAATTGAGGGAAGCCGGAGGGAGTAGATTTCGCTTATCGCCGATTTCGGTCCGGAGATGATGTCGTTGTCAAAGACTTCGACATAAAAGCTGATTACGTCTTCCGGAACAAGGTGCAGCCCCGCGATGGACCAACGGTAGGGAACGATGGCTTCAAGAGTCCCGGACGGCGGGAGCGGGAGCGGCACATAGGTAAATTCCTGCGCGGGCTTTTCGTATTTCGATTGCACGAGCTTGTAGGCGAGACGCAGGCGGCTGAAGCCGTAGTCGTCCGTGATCTTCGCGAGGAGATTGACCGGCGTCGTATCCGTGACATCTAAATTTTCCGAAGGAGAGAGAAGCGTGATCGCGGGAGGCGCATCGGGAATGATTCTGAGCGTGTATTCCACGGGATCGATGCTTCCGGTGCCTGCGCTGTCCCTGAGGCTGATGTGGTAGGAGCGCTCTTTCATTAGGACGAGGGCGACATGTGCGTGGGCGCCCGCGAGCACGAGCGGCAGGATCGAGCTGTCGCCGAGCGCGATCTCTCCGGATTTCAACGCTTTGCTTGCGTCAATATCGAACCGAATCGTCGCTCCCCGGAGCGCGGCAACATCTCCGACATTGTCATCCTGCCTGCGCATCGGGAGGCCGCTGTATGCAGGGGGGACCACCGTGATGCGGAGCAACCTGACGAGCGGCCGGTCGATGACCGTGAGGGTGTAGTTTTCCCCGCTGATGCCGTGCGCGTGGACGTAGTACTCCGTCGTTTCAGTCACCGGGGGAAACTGGTGGTGGTATTCACCCGCGCCGTCCGCACGGAGGACCGCTTCCTCGTACGCAAGGTCCCCTCGCCTGCGGAAAGCGATCGAAACTTCGCCGGGATTCTCACCGGTGACCCGTATGCGAACCGGAATGGTCTCCCCTTTGATGATTTCGCGCGATCCGGGCTCGACGACGAACCGGAACGGAGGAGCCGCGGCGTATGCTTCGTTGAAATGGAGGAGTCGGTCTGCAGCGCCGAAGAAGGAGCTCGGAAAAATCGCAAAGAGGAGAATGCCGGAGAATATCGCCCCCGCAAACAGTCGACCCGTGAAGGGCATGCCCGCCCTGTCGGCCGCCAAAGTGAAATCAATCCCCTCACAATCCGAGCTGAGATCGGCAAGTGCGGCGTCGACGAGGTCTCCCGAATAAATGCGCCGGGCATCCCCCTGGGCGAGAAGCTGAAGGGCGTTTACAAGCCTGTCGGTCAGGCGTCCGATGCGGCGGCCTACCGTGCGGGCTGTCTCGAGGTCGGTCTCACCGGGGAGTAATCCTGCGAGGCGACCGAGCGGCCGGCCGACCTTCCAGAATAGCAGGGCGAAGGCGAGGAGGACCAGAAACCAAAAGATGACCGTCCGCCCTACCACGGTGAAATTAATGATCTCTTCTCCGATGAGCGCGAGTAGAACCGCGGTCAAAAACACCGCTCCGGAAGACGAGGCACCGTGGATCAGGTCGGCGGTGTTCTGCTTCCTGCGCACCGCCGCAAGGCGTCCGTGAAGTTCGTTATATAAGCCGGCCGTGTCCACACCACCCCCCTAATGGGTCAACACCCAGACGACAAGATTTGTGCCGAACCGAAGGGCTTCCTGCCGTTTTTCCTCCGGGTCTCCGTGGACGTCAGGATCCGCCCAGCCGTCGCTCGGGTTCGATTCATACGTGTAGTATACGACAAGCCGGCCGTGAAGAAATATTCCGAAACCCTGCGGCGGTTTTCCGTTGTGTTCGTGCGTTTTCGGAACCCCGGAGGGGAATTCGAACTGACAGTGATAAAGTCCGTACGAAAAGGGAAGCTCTACAAGGTCTTCGCCGGGAAGCACCTTCCGGATCTCGCGGCGGAACGGCTTGTCCATTCCGTAGTCATCGTCGGCGTAAAGAAATCCGCCGTTTTCAAGGTATGTCCGGAGGCGTCTGGCATCCGATTCCGAGAATGCGATATTGCCGTGCCCGGTCATGAAGAGAAACGGATGGGCAAAAAGGGCATCATCTCCGATATCAACGAATTGGTACCGTGGATCGGTGTCGATTCCTGTGGCGTTGCGGATGAACGTCAGGAGGTTGACTTCAGAGGAGGGATCATTGTACCAGTCGCCGCCGCCGGCGTATTTCAGCCGTGTGATGGCAAATGCACTGGAAGAACTTCCGGACTGGGCAAGAGACGCCCCCGTCCCGATCAGCAGGGCAAGGAACAGGTGCTGCATTCTCTTCATGCAGCCAATCTATCAAAAGAGGGAGGAAGAATCAACCTTGCGGACGGTGAGCCCGGATGGGTTGCCCGCGGTATTGTTGTCCCTCCCCCCCTTTTCAATCCATGATCTTGCGCAGGAACGCCGGCTTCTCCGGATCAGATTTGTCAATCTTCTCCCTGCCTGTCTCCTGCTCTGCACGGTAATGCGTGATGGGGATATCGACGCCCCTGCGGACGTACGCGGGTTCGTCGTACTTCTGCAGCTCGGTGACGCCCGACGGTATTTTCTCGACGTTCTTCGAGGTCCGGGGGACGCGAGCGACAGACGGCGACCCGCCGCGACGGTTGAACCCCGTGGCAATGACGGTCACCATAACTTCGTTTTCAACGTTGCCGTCGATGACCGCGCCGAGGATGACGTTCGCTTCTTCGCCCGCGGCTTCGCGTATGATCTCTGTCGCCTCATCCACCTCCACGAGCGTCATGTTCGCCCCGCCTGTGATATTCACGAGCACCCCCTGCGCTCCGGAGATGGACACGTCTTCGAGGAGCGGGCTCGAAATGGCCAGGTGGGCCGCCTCGACCGCGCGGTTTTCCCCCGTCGCAATTCCCGAACCCATTACCGCATCTCCCATCTCCCTCATTACGGTGCGCACGTCGGCGAAATCAACGTTGATGAGACCGGGAACGGTGATGAGCTCGGAAATACCACGTGTGGCACCGTGAAGGACCTGGTTGGCAATGTCAAATGCCTCTTTCAAAGGCGTGTTTCTGTCAACGATCGAGAGGAGTTTCTGATTGGGGATGACGATGAGCGTGTCCACCTGTTTCTTCAATTCCTCAAGTCCGGCCTCCGCCTGCGCCGCGCGCTTCTTTCCTTCGCAGTTGAAGGGGCGCGTCACGATCCCGACGACCAGCGCTCCCAGGCTCTTGGCTATATTGGCAACCATGGGGGCGCCCCCCGTCCCGGTTCCTCCCCCCATGCCGGCGGTGATGAACACCATGTCGCTCCCCGCAAGAGCCCGGGTGATTTCTTCCCTGTCCTCTTCGGCCGCCCTGTGTCCGATCGACGGATCCGCTCCCGCTCCGAGTCCGCGGGTAAGGTTCTTTCCAATCTGGATTTTGTTCGAGGCGAGATTGCGTTCCAGCGCCTGGAGGTCAGTATTGATCGCAAAGAAATCGACACCGTGGAGTCCTTTGTCGATCATGCTGTTGATCGCGTTCCCCCCGCCGCCACCAACCCCCACGACGCGAATTTTCGCGCCCCGATCGAGACCATTGTCGAGTTCGATCACCGGATGTTCCTCCTATGTTGAATGAGACAAACCGTTGTGCGTTCCGCCCCTGACGATCAGAGCTGGTCAAACCATTCCTTCATTTTCTGCGCCATGCGTGTCATCGACTTGTCCTTCTTTCCGGCCTGGGCCGGTGCGGCCGCCCTGTCCCTGAATTTCATTCCGTGGTACACGAGGCCGACCGCCGTGGAGTACGCTGGGTTCTCGATTTCCCGAACGAGTCCGCCGGAGAACCCGGTTGGAATCCCGATTTTTACTGGCATGCCAAGAACTTCCTTTGCCAGGTCCGCCGTCCCTTTGATGAGCGCCCCGCCCCCGGTGAGAACGACTCCTCCCGAAAGATGTTTCGAGTATCCGGAGCGCTTGATCTCCAGAGCGGCGATTTCAAGAATTTCCTCCATCCGCGGCTGGATGATCTGCGCTAGCAGCCTTTTGTCGATTTCCAGCGGCGCGCGCCCCCCCACGCCGGGGAGGATGATCGGCTCGTTGTCGACGACAGCGGGGACGTACGCGAAGCCGTGCTCCTTCTTGAGCTTTTCCGCCTGGTCGTTCAGAATACCGAGCGCTTTCCTGATGTCGTCGGTCACTTTTTTTCCCGCAATGCCAATCACCGCCGTATGTCGGATTGTCCGTTCCTCGAATACGGCGAGGTCGGTCGTCCCTCCACCGATGTCAAGAAGGGCGATACCTACTTCCTTCTCTTCGTCGTCAAGGACCGCGTAGCTGGAGGCTAGAGGTTCAAGAACCATGTCGCTTACCTCGAGACCCGCCCGCTGGACGCATTTGTAGATATTCTGCGCCGCGCTTACGAGGCCTGTGATGATGTGCACGTTTGCCTCCATGCGGACGCCAGCCATTCCCAGCGGATCATAGACGCCGTCCTGACCGTCGACAATGAACTCCTGCGGGATGACGTGGATAATCTTCCGGTCGGAGGGGAGCGCAACGCGCTTGGTATCCTCGATGAGTCTGTCGATGTCCGCCTGGGTTACTTCGTGCTCGGCTCCGCTTATGCCGATGACACCCCGGCTCTGAAAGCTCTGGATATGGTCGCCTGCGATGCCGACGATCACCGACTTTATCATTACGCCTGACGACGCCTGAGCCTCCTGCACGGCGGTGACGATTGAATTTGTCGTACGGTCGATGTGGGTCACGACCCCCCGTGTCATTCCGTCCGACAGAGCTCGGCCGACGCCCAGAATGTTCATGCGACCGTGCTCATCGGTACCTGCGACGACGGCGCAGACCTTTGTCGTTCCGATATCGAGACCCACAATGATGTTATCCATGATTGATCCCTGTGTGGAAGTGAAATTCGGTTACTGCGTCCGCGTGCCGTGCGCGTCGTCCCAGCGAACAACGACCTGGTCGGCAAACCGAAGATCGACGGTCCTGAGCTTCGCCGTTCCGCGCTGCATTACGATTTGCTTCCAGAATTCATCGAGCGTCACGAGCTTCAGGGCAACGTCCCCGCTGCCAAACGCAACAGGAACTCCCCCCTCCGTGGTGAAGAGCTCGTACGTGCTGTCCCCGTTGCAGTGCACTTCGGAAATCATGTGATACATGTCGTCCCCGATCCGCTCCGCGATCGCAAGGATCTCCAGAGCACCCCGGAACTTCCGTGATTGAATCTGCCGCCCCGGAGTGCAGTCCGCAGCCGGGAGTTCCCCGGTCAGGACGGGGAGGTCAATCAGTTCCGCGGGACGGACCGGAGGGAGGATGTATCCTTCGGGATCGACGTACAAACTCCTGTCGGTGACGAGCACGGCCAGGGGCTTTCGCTCGGTGACCGTGATGGCAATTCCGTCCGGAAGTTCTCGCGCGACGGAGACGCGCTTCATGAACGGATTCTGCTCCACCTTTCTGCGGACCGCATTGAGGTCGACGTCGAACAACTTCTCGTTTTTCGGAATCGACGTGGCACGTATGATTTCGCTGTCCGGGACCATGGTGTTGCCCTCCGTACGGATCCGGCGGACGCGGAAGTCATGCTTCCAGCTGTTCGCCGTGACGGCGATCGTAGCAATCCCCGCTACCATGAACCCCGTGAGTAGAAGATGCCAACCTGTACGCCCGCGGGACGATCCGCCGGATCCATCCTTCGATCGATCGGGGACGCTCATCGTGTTCAATGCTTTTCCCCTCCCTTCCGCTCCCGGATATACTCTTCGCCGAATTTCCAGATGTCTCCCGCGCCCATGGTGATGACGATGTCCCCGGCGCGGGTTATTGTCTTCAGGAATCCAGGCACTTCTTTTTTATCGGGTACGTAGTGTACCTGCTTGTGTCCGAATTCCTTCGCCGCGTTTGCGATTAACTCGCCCGACACCCCCTGGATCGGTTCTTCACGGGCAGGGTAGACGTCGGTTACGATGAGGACGTCCGCGTTAAAGAACGCGCGGCCGAAATCGTCGTAGAAGTCCCGCGTACGGGAGTAGAGATGCGGCTGGAACACGCAGACGGTGCGCCGCCGCCACCCCGCCTTCGCACCCGCCAGCGTGGCCCTGATTTCCGTGGGATGATGCGCGTAATCGTCGATGACGGTGATCCCGTCGAACTCCGCTTTGACCTCCCACCGGCGAAAGACTCCGGTGAACTTCTCGATCCCCGTCCTGACTTTTGAAAACGGAACTCCAAGTTCGAGTCCCACCGCGATTGCTGCAAGCGCGTTCTGCACATTGTGCACACCAGGGATCTGGATTTCGATTTCACCGAGATCTTTTCCGTCCCCGACGACGGTGAATTTCGTCCTGTTCTGCCTGTGCACGATGTCGACCGCCTGAAGATCCGCCTGGCCGTTGAGCCCGTACGTTACTATCTTCTTCTTGATTTTCGGCATGATGTCCTGTAGCGCCGGCTCGTCGAGGCATAGGACCACGAAGCCGTAAAAGGGGACTTTCCCCGCAAACTGGATGAACGCCGATTTGATGTCATCGAGATCCCGGTAGCAGTCCAGGTGATCCGTTTCCAGCGTCGTGAGCACCGCGATCGTCGGCGTGATGGAGAGGAACGACCTGTCAAATTCATCCGCTTCGACGACGATGAATTCCCCCTTGCCGAGCCGGGCGTTGGATCCCGCAAGGCCCCTGATGCGCCCTCCCACAATCACCGTGGGATCAATCCCCCCCTCCATGAGAACGAGGCTGACCATGGATGTTGTCGTCGTCTTGCCGTGCGTCCCGGCGATGCCGATTCCGTATTTCAGGCGCATGACTTCCGCAAGCATCTCGGCCCGACGAATTACCGGAATTTTCCGGCGGTGCGCTTCCGCGACTTCGGGATTGTCGCTGGCGACCGCGGAGGAATACACGAGCGCGTCCACATCAGGGGCGAGATTTCCAGCACCGTGGCCGATCATGACCGTGACGCCGAGCGATAGCAGCCGTTCGGTGTTGTCGTTCGAGGCGCGATCGGATCCCGTAACGGTGAATCCTTCGGCAGTAAGGATCTCGGCGATGCCGCTCATCCCTATGCCTCCGATGCCGACGAAATGCAGTTTTCGAATCGATGAAAACATTGTTGCGTTACCTGTCTCTAGAATTTCGGCTTGCGCCACCGCGGTTGATTCCGCTTCGGCACGCGGGCAGCGATCTTCGTCATTTCTGTCACAAGATCCCGTTCGCGCTCGTAGCGCCCAACCCGTATCCTGAAGACACGCCGCCGCTCCTTTAGCTTGAAGACGATGACCTGAAACCGCCCCCCCGTCTGGACACGCGGCTCCCGTCCGATGTGCATCCATTCGATGTCTGAAAACGGGATACGCCGCTCCTGCCACCGGTGTCTGAACACAATTGCGTCGTTCGTGATTATCAGGCGCCGGTTGCGGATGTAATTGAGCCCGAGGGTGACGAACGAAATCAGGACGAAGAACATGATCACGTACATGATCGGATCGTTTAGCACGTAATGAAATTCCCGCTCGATGAAGTTCCCGCGTATTCCTCCGTACAGGACGAGAGTGACGAGATAAATGAGCGCCTGGAGGTAATAGAAATCGAGTTTGTATCTGAATGTCTTGTCGTGTTCCATCGCGCTCAGTGCACCCGTGCAAGCTGTTCGACGGCGTCGGCAAGCACTCCAGCTGCGCCGGGTTTGCCGAGACGCCGGGCTGCGCCGGCCATCGCGGCCAGTCGTACCCTGTCTGACAGAAGTCGTCTGACGGTATCCCCGAGAAGTCTCCCCGCTTCGCCGTCGGGGAGTAGAAACCCCGCTCCCGCGGCGGCAATGGCGCGCGCATTTTCCGTCTGGTGATCCGCGGCCGCATGAGGGTACGGGATGAGAACCGAAGGAACGCCGGCCCTCGTCAGCTCGGCGATCGATGAGGCTCCCGAGCGGCAAACTGCAAGATCGCAGGCTGCGTACGCGTTTTCCATATTTTCGATGAACGGATACATTTTTATCCTCTCAGAGAGCTCCCCGAATAACGCGCTGAGGTGCTCAAAATCCTCCTTGCCGGTCTGCCAAAGGATTTGCACTCCCCCCTTGTCAAGATCCGGCGCCAGGGAGGCAACTGCGGCATTGATCGAGGACGCACCACGGCTCCCTCCAAAGACGAGCAGCGTAGTCTTTGCGGGATCGAGTCCGAACGCCTGTGACCCAACAGAGCGGTTTACGCTTCCGATCCGATCCCGGGTCGGGTTCCCCGTGAGCCTGACGTTGTCATGGCGGTGGAGGTATGCGGTCGAGCCCTCGAACGCAATGTGCACTTCGTCCGCCCGCGGAGCCAGCATCCGCGTCGTCGCCCCTGGCACGCTGTTCTGCTCCTGGATCAATGTCCTCTTCCCTAGCATCTGTGCGGCCGCGACAACGGGACCGCAGACGTAGCCTCCTGTCCCGATGACGACGTCGGGTTTAATTTTCCGCACGATATGTACCGACTGAATGAGCGCAACCACGACTTTCAACGGGAAGAGAAGCATTCCTGCGGAGAGTCTTCTGCTCATTCCGCTGATCCAAATCGTGACAAACCGGTATCCCCGGCCGGGAACGACCCTCGACTCAATTTTCCCGCGCGTACCGACGAACACGATGTCTGCGTCGGGATGTCGGCGTCTGATCTCGTCGGCGATCGCAAGCGCCGGGTAGAGATGGCCGCCCGTCCCGCCGCCGGCGATTACGAGCCGCAGTGCCGCGCCGGCCGTCACGCTCTCACAGCGGCGCCGCGCTGCATCGGCTCCAGCGGGCGGATCCCCGCGGTAGTACCGTCGAGCCGGGGATGCAGGTCGGTCTGCGTGGAGATGTTCAGGAGCACCCCGACCGCCGCGCACGATATGAGCATCGCAGTCCCTCCGTAACTCACGAACGGCATGGGGAGCCCCGTTGTCGGCAGTATGCCGAGGGTGACACCTGCGTTGATGAGCGCGTACAGCGTGATCGTAATCGTAATCCCCATCGCCAGAAATCGACCGAGCTCGTCCTTCGCATGCCTCGCGATTTTCATACCGCGAAGGAAGATCACGAGAAAAAGGACTACAAAGAACAGCGTCCCAATGAGTCCGTACTCCTCTCCTACAATCGAAAAGACGAAGTCGCCATACGATTCGGGCAGAAAATGATCGCGCTGATGGCTCCCGCCAGGGCCGAGGCCGAAGATCCCGCCGTTGCCGAACCCGATAATGGCCTGAGTGAGCTGATGCTTCGCATTCACCATTCCCGCCCCGTTCCCTCGCCCGAGGTAACTCATGATCCGTTGCATCCGGTATTCCGCGCTGAGCATGTAGAGGATCAGAAGAGGCACTAGCGCTCCGAGAGTCAGCAGGATGTGGGAGATCCGGGCCCGGCCGATGAAGAGCATCGCAAGGCTTATTGCAAAGATCATTGCCCCCATGCTGAAGTTGGGTTGCGCCAGAACAAGAACAGTCACGGCGCCGATCCAGACCATCATCGGCAGAAAACCCTTCCTGAAATCTTTCACCGCTTCGCCTTTTGCGGCCATGAGCACGCTCAGGTGGAACACGAGTGCGAATTTCGCGAAATCGGATGGCTGCAGCCCGAACCCTCCGATGGAGAGCCAGCGGGTCGCGCCTTTAAACCGACCTCCCAGAACAAGTGTCACGAGAAGGAGGACGATCGAAATTGCAAGCGCAGGTTTCGTAAGCTTCCTGTACTTGTGATAGTCGATTTGCATGAAGATGAAAATCGCGACAAATCCGAGAAGGACCTTGATCGCGTGGCTGCCGAGTACCTTCCCGCTCTCTCCGAGCCTGTCAAGCGCCCACGTGGAGCTCGCGCTGTAGACAACGCCAAGGCTCAGGACCATCAGTGTGAGGACGGCCAGAAAGCATGAGAGATCGATATGGTTTCTCGAAGCGCGCACCCAGCGCTCAAGCCGTTGACGCAAATGACATAACGACGTCCTTAAACACCCTTCCACGCTGTTCATAGTTTTCAAACCAATCGAACGAGGCGCATGCCGGCGAGAGAAGCACTATATCCCCCACTTGGGCGAGGCTACGTGCGGCCGCTACTGCGCTCTCCATTGTCGGTGCCGTTTCGACGGGGACTACCCTCTCGAACGCTGATCGGACTTTGTCGGCGGATTCCCCGATGGCGATAACCGCCCGGACGTGTTCCCTCACGGGTCCCACAAGTCGCTCGTAGTCGTTCCCCTTGTCCCTTCCACCTATAAGAACGATGAGCGGCCTGTCGAAACTCCGAAGGGCGTACCAGACAGAATCCACATTCGTCGCTTTCGAGTCGTTTACGTACCTGACGCCATCGAGTTCACGTACGAACTCCAGTCGGTGTTCCACGCCCTTGAAATTTTTCAGCGTCGCCCTTACCGAGGCGGGAGGAACCCCCATAACGATCGCCGCAAGGGAGGCCGCCATGGCATTTGCCAGGTTGTGCTCTCCAGGGATACTAATGCCAGCTGCAGCCACGATATCGTGCTTTTTTGCTCCTACGGCCACGGTCAACACACCTCCGGCCGAGAGGTACGCCCCCCGGGCAAGGATCCTGCGCGTGCTGAAAGGAAGCATTTGCACCGCGGAAGGCACATCCCGCGTTACGGCGGCGCGCGTTACCTCGTCGTCGTCATTGAAGATGATCACGTCCCCCGCGCCCTGGTTCATGAAGATCCGCTCTTTGGATGCCTTGTATTTTTCAAAGCTGTGCTCGTACCTGTCGAGATGATCCGGCGTGATGTTCAATATCACCGCTACCCTCGGCCGGAAGGATCGTATGTAATCGAGCTGAAAACTACTGACCTCCAGTACTACCAGGTCGTCTTCCTTGAGTTTGCCGACGACTTCTGAAAACGCCGTTCCGATGTTCCCCGCCACGACCGGGGACATCCTCGCGTCGCTGAACATTCTCCCCGCAAGGACCGTCGTGGTAGTCTTCCCGTTTGTGCCGGTGATCGCCACGACGGGCGCAGGGCAGAACCAACTCGCGACCTCAAGTTCGCTTACGACGCCGATCCCTCTTGCAATAGCTTCTTTTACGATTGGCGCATCCGACGGAACACCGGGGCTCACGACGATAGTGTCCGCTTCAAGGACCCGTTCAGAGTTGACGCCGAATTCGTGCGCCACGCCGATCGCGTCAAGTGCGACCGCCGCGGCACGCATCTTCTCTTCCGTCGCACTGTCGCTCAGAAATACTGACGCTCCCTGCACGGCGAGAAGCCGCGTTACGGCAAGCCCGCTCCGTGCGCCGCCAAGAACACTGTACCGAGACCCGCCTGGCAGTTTCCCGGCCACCGCCTATCTCACTTTGAACGTTGCAAGGCTCAGGATCATGAGCAGGATTGCAACGATGTAAAAACGGGTGACGATCTTGGGCTCCGGCCAGCCGAGCATTTCAAAATGGTGATGAAGCGGTGCCATCTTGAATATGCGGCGTCCCTGGCCGAATTTTCGCTTCGTGTATTTGAAATACAGCCGCTGGAGTATGACTGACACGGTCTCCGCAAGAAATACGCCCCCCAACGTTGGAAGCAGAAGCTCTTTTTTCAGCAGCACACACAGCGCCCCTAGCGCCCCGCCGAGAGCGAGTGAACCCGTGTCCCCCATAAACACCTGGGCTGGATAGGCGTTGAACCAGAGAAATCCGAGCGCGCCTCCCGCAAGCGCAGCGCAGAAGACAGCGAGCTCGCCGTTTCCCCGAAGAAATGGGATCGTCAGGTAGTCGCTCAGAACTGCGTTCCCCGAAATGTAACTTATCACTGCGAGCGTCAGGCCGACGATCCCCACGATCCCGATTGCAAGTCCGTCCAGGCCGTCGGTGAGGTTTACCGCGTTCGATGTAGCGACGATGATAAAAACGACAACCGGAATGTACATGCGGCCGAAATCGATCTCCTGGCTCTTGAAAAACGGCACCGTCGATGATGTGTTGACTTTCCACAGGTCCGGGTCGATCCACTGCGGAGCAAAGTAGATGATGCTCCCCACAACGACCCCGACGAACACCTGCCCGACGATTTTGTATCGGCCGATGAGGCCCGTCGGCTTTTTCTTCACGACCTTCAGGTAATCGTCAAGGAACCCGACGCCGCCAAGCGTCGCCGTGACAAAGAGGATCAGCATGATGTACACGTTGCCAACATTTGCCCAGAGAAGGGTGGGAAGGATGACCGACGCCAGAACGATCAGTCCCCCCATCGTCGGCGTCCCCGCTTTTGCCAGATGGGTCTTCGGCGCCTCGATCTTTGCTGCCTCGCCGATCTGGTGTTCTTTTAGCTTCCTGATGATCTTCGGCCCGAGCCAGAATGCGATGACCAGGGCCGTCACGGCAGCCGCAGCAGCCCGAAACGTGATATACCGGATCAGACCCGATCCCGGGATGTGAACAATGCGGTCGATATGGTCGATGAGATAGTAGAGCATCGGAATCCGCTACGCGTCGGCCATGCGCTTCTTCAGAATGTCTACGACCTCTTCCATGTGCATCCCGCGCGATCCCTTGACAAGAACCGCATCCCCCGGGGCGAGAAGGCCTGCAAGATATTCGGCAAGCTCCTGTTTCTCCGTGAAGTGGCGCGCGCCGGGTATCCCCGAAGCAGTGTGAATCTGTCCAGCCAGTTCTCCGAGCGTCAGAAGGTGGCTGATGCCGAGCGAGAAGGCTTCTCTCCCTAGAGCGGCGTGCGATGCTGCCCCTGCGGCCCCGAGCTCTTTCATATCCGCCAGAACGGCGACCCTTTTTCCATTACCGCGCAGGGACACAAGTGTTTCAAGAGCGACAAGGGCGGAATCGGGGTTCGCGTTGTACGTGTCGTTCAGAATTGTCACGCCGCCGACGGACAGCGTTTCCATCCTACTGCTCACGGCGCGGCACGATTCCAGTGCCTGGCTGATCCGGAGAGGGGGAACATGAAAAACAACTCCTGCGGCCGCGGCGGACAGCGCGTTCATGGCGTTGTGCTTGCCCGGGAGTGCGAGACGGACTCTGTACCAGCGCTTCATGGACCCCGAGCGGAATTCAAACGAGGCGCGTCCCTCCCCATCGAGCGTGATGCCGCGGCCTCGAACCGAAGCGGCCCGCGACCTGAAACCGTAAGTGACTTTGCGATGTACCTCGCGGGCAGCGATCCGGATGCGGGGGTCGTCCACCCCGACAAGCGCCTTCCCCCCGCCGCCGGAGAGGGCGTCAAAGAGCGCCCCCTCTTCACCGGCCACTCCTTCCACCGATCCGAAAAACTCGAGATGCTCTCTGCCGATATTTGTGATCACCCCGTGCGTCGGACCCAGGATGCCGCACAGGTGTGCTATTTCACCGGGATGGTTCGTTCCAATCTCAATTACCGCGACCTCGTGCTTCCGGCTAAGTCGGAATAAGGTCATCGGCACGCCGATCCGATTGTTGAGATTCCCTTCCGTGCTGAGGACGTTGTACTTCTCCCGCAGAACGCTCGCGATCATTTCTTTCGTCGTAGTCTTGCCATTGCTCCCCCCGACTGCGAGGAATGGAATGCTGAACCTGTCGCGGTACAATCGCGCAACCGCACCCAGGGCAAACGTGGTGTCCAAAACACGGAGGAGGGGCTTCCCCGGAAGCTGCGTAATGTCGAACTCCTCATCGACGACAGCGGCGACCGCGCCCGCCGCAAAGGCTTGGCCCGCAAATCTGTGGCCGTCGTATGTTGGACCGCGCAGAGCAACAAAGAGATCACCGGAGCGGGTTGTGCGCGAATCGGTGGAGACTCCTGTTGCGGCTTGTCTCGCGAGGATCTCCCTCCGCAGAAACTCCCGGTGGGGGACCCTTTCAAGATCTCTCACCGTCAGCCTCACGGGTTCTCCCGGATGAAAGCCTCCACCTCTTCGCGATCGTCGAAATGGTGGCGTATCGCGCCGATGATCTGATACGTCTCATGCCCCTTCCCTGCGACAAGGACGACATCACCACTACGGGCTTTCTCGAGGGCGCTGCGAATCGCCGCGTGCCTGTTTACTTCGACGTACGTCTCTCCCCCCGCGGGCATACCCGCGACGACCGCGTCGATAATCGACGCCGGATCTTCATCACGCGGATTGTCCGACGTGACGATCGCGATGTCACTCCACCTGGATGCGATGCGGCCCATGATTGGACGCTTTCCCCTGTCCCTGTTTCCGCCGCACCCAAAGACGGTGATGATGCGCTGCCCATTCGATGCGGGAGCCAGTTCGCGGATCGTGCGAAGGCAGTTCTCGAGGGCGTCCGGCGTATGCGCGTAATCGATGATGGCAGTCCATCCTGCGGGAGAGATCACCTTTTCGAATCGCCCCCGCACGGCCTTCAGGCTCTGGACCCCTGCCTCAATTGTCGCGGGGGGTATTCTGAGACCGAGACCTACTGCACACGAGGCAAGGATATTCAGAACGTTGAATTGACCGGTGAGGGGTGATCGGATCTCCATTTTCCCGCCTGCATATGTCACCTCGCAACGGCATCCATCAATTGTCATGTCGACCGCCGAAGCGTGTACATCGCATTCGGGCGTTAATCCGTATGTAAGAGTCGACGCCAGGGTATCTCCTATCATCCGGGGACCGTACGGATCGTCGGCGTTCACGACGGCGAGAGACTCCGGTCCGAGGGAGTCGAACAGTTTCTTCTTGGCGCGAAAGTATTCCTCCATCGAACTGTGGTAATCAAGATGGTCCTGCGTAAGATTCGTGAACACTGCCGCGCGAAATTCAAGCCCTTCAACCCGGGAGAGAGCGAGTGCGTGCGAAGAGACTTCCATCACCGCCGCAACGCAACCAGCCTGCTCCATTTCGGCGAGAAGAGCGTTGAGCTCCGTCGATTCCGGCGTCGTGTGCGCAGCCGGCACCACCCGTTCCCCAATCCGGTATTCAATTGTCCCGATGAGACCGGCAGGCCGGCCCGCGGCCTCAAGGATCGCCCTGACGAGATGACTTGTTGTCGTCTTCCCGTTGGTCCCAGTAATGCCGACGAGTTGAAGGCGGTCCGCCGGCCTTCCGTAGAAATTCGCAGAGAGCCCGGCAAGCGCCACGCGCGCGTCGGGGACCAGGACCTTCAGGACCCCCGCGTGCATGAAATACGTGTCAGACCGTGCACCATCATCGTCCACGACGACAACCGGCGCACCCGCGGCAATCGCTTCGTCGATGAACCTGTGCCCGTTCTGCACCGTGCCGCGCATGGCTACGAAGAGATCACCGGGACCGACCCGCCGGGAGTCATATCGAATGTTCCTCACGGATATGTCCTGCGTCAGCACCATCTTCCCGTACATCCCAGAATAGAGTTTTGTGACGCGTACCCCCCGGAGGAGGTCATTGAGGGTCATCGACCGGTAATGCGTGTTGTGAGCGGATCAATTCGCCGCGAACGGGGCCGGAGTTCCCGGTTCGCACCGGATCAGGACTCGCGTTCCCCGCCGGACCTGATCGCATGCCTGCGGATCCTGTGCCACGACGACACCGGACCCCTGAATGGTTACTTCGAGGTGCAAGAGCGAAAGACGCGTAAGCGCCCGCCGGATTGCAAGCCCCCTTACGTCCGGCATGACGACGAGCGATCCGGGACCAGAAGAGACGTCCCCCAGGGTGATTGCCACCTCGGTCCGTCGGGGGACCGTGGTCCCGGGAGGAGGAAACTGGCGTGCGACGATCCTGCCTTCGCCCCGCACTTTTGTCTCAAACCCGCCTTCATGTAGAAGCGATTGCGCCGCTTCAGCCGAGAGCGTCGTGACAGCAGGGACGACCGATGTTCCGCTTTCGGCGTTGGCTTCCGTCTGGCGAGACCTGAACCGGCCCGAAGTTGCGTAGATTCTTTCCGCGATTGCTTTGAAGACCGGCGCAGCGGCTAGTCCCCCCGTGTAACCCCTGTCCCGCGGATTCTCAATCATGACGAGGCACACAATGGTCGGATCCTCCGCCGGGAAGAACCCCGCGAATGACGCGGTGTAGTCGCTCTGCGAATATTTTCCCTCGATAACTCTCCGAGCCGTCCCTGTCTTCCCTGCAACAGAAAGGCCCGGAATCTTAGCCGGGATCCCGGTCCCATTCTCCACGGCGCCGCGAAACATCTGCGTGAGGAGAGATGCGGTGCTTCTGGAGATCACACGCCGTACCGGTTCGGGGCGGCGTTCGGTGACTATGGTGCTGCCGGGTCCGACAACGGACCGTACAACGAAGGGCTTCATGAGAACGCCGTGGTTCGCGACGGCGGCATACGCGCACAGGATCTGAAGCGGCGTGACGCCAACTTCATAGCCGTAGGCCATGGAATTGAGCGTTGTTCCCGACCACTGCGTGGGAAGTTTGAGTTCGCCTCGCACCTCCCCGGGAAGCTCTATCCCGCTTGCCGTACCGAATCCGTAGGCGCGGGCCATCGTAAAGAGCGCATCCGCACCAATGATGTCGGAGATTTTCGCCATGACGATGTTGCTCGAGACCTCCATCGCCTCCTGGAACGTGATGATCCCGTGCCTGTGCGTGTCATTGATTATATTCCGCACCCTTCCGTTCGATAGGCGGACGGTATACGATCCCTGCTCTGCGTTGAATTTTTGCGCGGGGGCGACCTTTTTCGATTCGAGCGCCGCAGATGCCGTCACGACCTTGAAAACGGATCCCGGCTCGAACATGTCGGTAACAATCCTGTTCCTCTCGACCTGAGGGTCGATGCCGGAGGGGTCGGCCGGATTCATCTGCGGCCAGTTTGCCATTGCAAGGATCTCCCCTGTGGCGGGATCGATCATTGCGACTAGTCCGCTTTCCGCTTTGTTCCGTTCAATCCCCTTCCTCAGCTCTTCTTCGGCGATGGATTGGTATTCTACGTCTATTGTGAGATTGGCTGCATCGCCATCCACGGGTTCCACCCGTGGATAGTCCACGGACTGGCGTTGCCGGTTCAACCCGTCCCGCTGTAGTATGAGGCGGCCCTTCTCGCCCCGCAGGAGCGAGTCAAGTTCGAGTTCAAGCCCGCTCAAACCGTTGTTGTCAACACCGGTAAATCCGAGGAGCTGCCCCGCCATCCGGCCGTACGGGTAAAGCCTCTTGGGCTCGGGGATTGTGATGAGCCCTGGAAACTCTGCAACGTTGATCCTCGTTTCGGCGGAGGGATTGACTCCCCGCTCCAGCCAGACAAAATGCCGCGATGCGCTGGAGAATTTCTCCACGTAACTGCTCCGCCGCCGGTTGAAAACAGCGGCAAACCGGTCCGCGACTTCGCCCGTGCGGTCTCCTACCATCGCCGGGTCTGCGCCGAAGGAGATGAATCGCGCGTTAGTCACAAGCGGATGACCCGACCTGTCGTATATCGTTCCCCGCTGCGCAGGAATCTCCTCCGGTTTTTCGTACTGCTTTCGCGCCCGCTCTTTAAGCGTTCCCGAGTCGATCACCTGAATCTGAACGAGGCGAAATGCGACGAGAGCGAAAAACAGGAGCAGCGCCGCCTTCAGGGCGAGGACCCGCTGGTTCCATTCCTTCTTGAAGGAGGATGGCCCCCCATCGGTCACCTCTTCCGCCGACCTTCGTGTCCTGATCATGGCTAACGCCTTGTCCTAACGAGATTCGCCCGGCGTGTCCCCCAAATCCTTGAGTTTGTTCCTGTCGATCTTGAACCATATCTGCTGCGTCTGTGACGCGCGGAGTCCCAACTGATCGTGTGCCACCGGGCTGATGCTTTCAAGCGTCGATTTGTGACTCACGTCGGTGCGGAGTGATTCATTAATGCCCTGGATCTTCTGGTACTCGGTTTCAAGTTGTCCGATTTCCGAGGCGAGCCGGTTGATGCTGAGGATGTTGTTCACGTAGAAGACGATGGCTCCCCCGACGCCAAACAGCAGAAGTATGATGTTGAATGTGGAGACCTTTCTCCGGGTCGCCCGCCTGTTCGGCCGGAGCACCCCTCCTTGTACCACCTCCGGAGAGGTGCCGCTGTAAATGTAACGGTGCTCACGGTCTGGCGGCGATACCGCTTCGACCCCCCTTCCGGTTGTGCTATTCATGGTTGCCTCCCCCCGGTCCGCCTGCGTTTACAGTCGTTCCGCAGCTCTGAGTTTTCCGCTTCGGGCACGCGGGTTTCGTGCGATCTCCCGGCCGGTTGCCGTCACCGGTTTTTTTGTCAGAATCCTGAGCCTTGGTTCCCGCGGCAGATCCGGTACGAGTTTGTTAAGCGATGGAATCCTGTCAGCAGCCTCGTCCCGGAAGAACTCCTTTACGATCCTGTCTTCGAGCGAATGGTAGTCAATCACCACACAGCGCCCCCCCGGGGACAGGAGATCCGGCACCGAAACAAGCGCATCTCGCAGGCTGCCGAGCTCACCATTTACTTCCATCCGGATAGACTGGTATATTCGCGCCATCGATTTCGTGAGGTATCTCCCCCCCACGCACCCTTCAATTACCATGTTCAGCTCATCTGCCGATTCCATCGGCCTGGCGCGTACAACTGCGGCAGCAACGCGTCGCCCGGCGCGCTCTTCCCCGTACTCCCTGAAAATCTCTCCTAGCTTTTCCTCGGAATAACCGTTGAGAATCTCACGCGCGCTTACGGGATGCCGGATATCCATGCGCATATCAAGGGGACCGCCCGGGCGGAAACTGAATCCCCGTTCCTGCTGGTCGATCTGGTGCGAGGATACCCCCAGGTCCAACAGAATCCCAGCACACTTTTGTACACCGATCGATGCGAGGGCAGCTGCGATCCCGCGAAAATTTCCTCGGATAAGTGTTACCTGAGAACCGAAACGTTTCAGCCGGACACTGGATTCTTCGACGGCGTCTGCATCGGCGTCAAAGCCGAAAAGGCGTCCCATCGGCGCGAGATTTTCGCAGATTTTTTCGGCGTGTCCGCCCCCGCCGACTGTCCCGTCGACGTATGTCCCCTCCCGGTCATTGATAAGAAGCGAGAGCATTTCCTCCGCAAGGACGGGCTCATGATACTTTGACATGCGGGGATCCTACTTCTGGAGGACCGTCTGGGCAATATTCTCGTAGCTTTCCGGTTGTTTCTCCTGGTATTCCCTGTACGTTTTTGGGTTCCATATTTCGATGCGTTCGAGGACACCAAGAATAAGGACTTCGTTTTCAATCCCGGCCAGTTGGAGAAGTTCCCTTGAAATTGTGATCCTAGATTGGCCATCGAGCTGAGATTCTATCGCGTTTGCAAGGAGTGTGCGCGTGTAAAATCTGTGTTGAGGGTTCGTCGGCGAAAGCTGGCGGATAGTCTCTTCCAGCTTGTTCCATTCATCAAGCGGATAGATGGACAGGCACTGCTCGTATCCCCGTGTGATGATGAATGTATCATTCGCATCCGGAGAGACGTATTTCCTGAGGCGCGCAGGGATGTTCATTCTCCCTTTGCTGTCAACTGAGTACTCGTATGAGCCCTTGAACGATGACATGACCGCCGGAAACACCGTTTTGAAATAGCCCCAATCGGGCAATTTTCTACCCACCTGCAACCCACTTTTACCCACTCGTGCTTCGTAAGATACGCAATTGGCCAACAAAGTCAAGTTAATTATGCCGGAAACGGGGCATTTGCGGGGTGAATTCGCGGATTTACTAGGTGGGGATGTTCTCAGAATCCTTCAGACCGATCGGTCGGATCATTGCGCTGCACCTGCCCAAGGAAGTTGAGCGATTTTGCAATGTTATCTTCGGCACCCTGAAGCCCCGAGAGCTGGACCGTCAACTTCAGGACATTACCTACTTGGCGGAGTTGGGCGGTCTTCTTTTGAGTCTGCGATACCAGATTCATGATGCTCTGAAATTGCTCGCGTTCGTAAAAATCTTTATCTGATTCGGGGGGAAACTCTGCCTCGAGCTGGTTTCCCTTGACTGTGACCTTCCTGAAACCTATCCTTGCGGCCGCAAGCCTGAGCCGAACCATCCCGAATAGGTTTCGGGTTTCTTCTGGGAAACGGCCGAACCGGTCCTGCATCTCTTCCTGAACCTCCAGCAACTGCTCAGGGCTTGACAGGGCATAGAGCTTGCGATATAGCGCAAGCCGTTCTTCTTCGCTCCGGAGGTACGTTTCTGGTATGAATGTGCTGAGATCGGTCTCCACAACAGCCTCGCGCTGCTGAACCCGGTACCCGCTCTCCTTTTCGAACAATCCCTTGAATTCCTCCTCTTTGAGCTCACGGACGGCGTCTTCTAGAATCCTCGTATACGTTTCGAACCCCATATTTTCAATAAATCCACTCTGTTCCGCGCCGAGGAGGTTTCCCGCACCCCTGATTTCGAGGTCGCGCATGGCCAGGTTGAATCCCGATCCGAGCTCGGTAAATTCCTCCACCGCCTGAAGCCGCTGGACTGTCGGCCTGGGAAGCGATGAGACTGGAGGGGTGATAAGGTACGCAAACGCCTGCACGTTGGACCTGCCGACACGGCCCCGCAATTGGTAGAGCTCGGCCATGCCGAACCTGTCCGCACGGTTAATGAAAATCGTGTTGACGTTCGGAATATCAAGCCCCGACTCAATGATCTTCGTTGCAATGAGGAGATCGCATCGCTTCTCGAGAAAGGCCATCATCACTTCCTCGAGCACATGTGCGGGCATCTGTCCATGTGCGGTACGCATCCGCACTCCGGGCAGGAGGGCCTGGAGCCTTCCGGCGACATCGTCAATTGTCTGGACCCTGTCATGGACGAAGTATGCCTGCCCTCCCCTCTGGAGTTCTTTCTGCACCGCGTCCCTGATCAGGTCATCGTTCCATTGGAGTATCTCCGTTAGGACGGGAAGACGGTTTCTCGGGGGCGTTGCGATGACGGAGAGGTCACGCGCACCCATGAGCGAAAAATGGAGTGTGCGTGGAATAGGAGTTGCGGTAAGCGACAGAGTGTCCACTTCCGCTTTCAAGTGCCGGATTTTTTCTTTTGCGGCGACGCCGAAGCGGTGCTCTTCGTCCACAATGAGAAGACCGATATTCCGGAATGCGACGTCCCGTGAGAGGATTCGATGGGTGCCTATGACGACATCGATATTCCCCTCCCGTAATGTGGCAATGAGAGCAGTTTGCTCGGACTTGGCGCGAAATCTCGAAAGCACATCAAGGCGGACACCGTAGCGGGCAAGCCGGTCACGGAAAGTATTGAAGTGCTGCATCGCCAGTATTGTTGTGGGCACAAGCACGGCCACCTGTCGTCCGTCGAGAACTGCCTTAAACGCCGCGCGCACGGCGACTTCCGTTTTCCCGAAACCCACGTCCCCGCAGATCAGGCGGTCCATCGGGTGCGGCTGTTCCATGTCCTTCTTCACGTCAAGGGTTGCTTTCGCCTGATCGAACGTGTCCTCGTACATGAAGGTCGCCTCCAACTCCTTCTGCCACGGCGAATCAGGGGAGAATGCGAATCCCGCCGAATGTTTTCTCTTGGCGTACAGCGTTATGAGTTCACGGGCGATGTCCTTGACTTTTTTCTTCGCACGGTTCTTCAACTTTTCCCACTCTGCGCTCCCCAGTCGCGAGAGCGCGGGGGTATGTCCTTCGCGAGATGAATATTTCTGAAGTTTTCCGACGTAATTGAGATTAACGAAGAGTGTATCGCGCGCCTCGTACAGGATCTTGACGACTTCCTGATCGGCGCCGCCGACGCTGATCCGCTTCATGCCTTCATATCTGCCGATTCCGAAATCCTGGTGAACAACATAATCTCCCCTGCGGAGCATCTGGAGATCACGATCCGTCAGACCCCGGAATTTTGCCGTGCGCCGCCGTCCGCGACGTTTCAACCTGTTGAAGATTTGATGCTCGGTATAGACCGCCAGATGCGCCCCGGGCACTAAGAATCCGCTGTGAAGCGCTTCCAGACTGAACTCTATTCTATCGGTCTGGATGAATGGGGGTCCGTCGACACCGCCGGGGGCCGTCTCCCTGGGGAAACTGGTCAGGAGCTCCCGCAGCCGCGCAAGCTCGGCATTAGTGTCAGATGTGAGGTACACGGAGTAGTCCTCTGTCTGCAGCAAAGCGAGATCGTTGCGCAGTGCACCGATGCTACCGTTGAAGGCGGGCTGATGCCGGCCGCCGAAATCCACAACCGCGGCTCCCTCCGGGGAGAATGCTCGGAACGCGATGCGCGGAAATAATCCGAGGAGTTCGCCCTGGACTCCGAAAGGCAATCCGTTCTCCGCGGCGCTCTCTTTTTCGATCTCGCTCATTACGATGTCTGGTTCGTCCATGATAATGACCGCGTCATCGCCCAGGTACTCGATCACTGAAGACGCGCGGTTGTTTCCGCCCATCTCCTGGAATCGTGCGAAGACGTCAGGCACAATCGACGTCGCCGCAAGGTCCCGGATAGATCGCTGTGAAACCGGATCGAACTCCCTTATCGACTCAACCTCGTCCCCAGAAAATTCGGCGCGGATCGGATTATCACCGGCGAACCCGAACACGTCGAGAATCCCCCCCCTCAGAGAGAGGTCGCCATGTGTTTCCACGAAGTCCTTCTGTTCAAATCCGGATTCTCTCAATGAACGGACAACGGTTGTAAGATCTGCGTGCGCTCCCCTAGCAAGAGGGATCACTCTTGCCGACACGGCTGATGGCGAAGGGAGGCGGAATGCCATTCCTCGGGGTGAGGTGACAACGACTGCGGCGGGGGCTTCCACGAGCGACCGGAGTGCTTGCGCTTCATGCACGCCTCGGTCGGCCGGACGGAGCTGCGCGGCAGAAGATAAGGGGGCAAACAAATGGACGGCGTCCGTTCCCAGGAGAAGGGAAAGATCGTCGCGCATGCTTTCCGCCGACGCGTCGTCCCCCGTGACAAAGAGGACCTGACAGCTGCGCCTGTCCCTGATCCCTGCAACGATGAACGCAGCAAGGGACCCGATTGCTCCGGTGATCGTGATTTCCCGTGTGCCGGAGACGTTTAGCGCTTTGAACGCTTCAAGCCCTTCAATGGTCTGTCGTAGTTTTTCTATCATCGCTCACACAAAAAACACTTCGCCCTTCTGGCACCGCTTACACGGCTCCGGAAGGGTTGCCTGCTGTTTACCTTGAAATCTCCCCCCGTACTGCGTTACATCCCCCCCCGACCCGACCCGCGAACTCCCGGCCCACTATTGCCAATCGCACCCCGGATCGTTCCACCGGATTGTTCGATTCTGTCCCTTGCTTCCCCGGCGGTGATGCCGGTGGAGGCCATTACGATCGCCGTCTTCACGTGTCCACCCGATTGTTCGAGTATCAGAGACGCACGTTCATACGTTATGCCTGTCGCGAGGGCTACGATTCGTTTTGCGCGCTCGACAAGCTTGCGGTTCGTCAGTTGGAGGTCGACCATCATGTTCTCGTACACCTTGCCCAACCTTACCATCGCGGCAGTAGTGAGCATGTTCAGGACGAGTTTCTGAGCGGTTCCCGATTTCATCCGCGTGGATCCCATGAGGACCTCCGGGCCAACTTCGGGACAGATCGCAACATCGACTTCGATGTCGAACTCCGCACGGGGATTTGTTGTAACGTAAATTGTTTTCGCGCCGATCTCCCTGGCGCGCCCTACAGCGGCGACTACATATGGGGTTCTCCTGCTTGCCGCGATCCCGCAAACGACATCCCGTTCCGTGACGCGATGTTCATCAACATCCTGCCTGGCCTGTTCTGTGTCGTCTTCCGCACCTTCCTGGGAAGCAAACATCGCCTCCATGCCGCCTGCAAGTATGCCGCGCACAACCGAGGGGTCCGTGCCAAAGGTCGGCGGACACTCTGCTGCGTCGATGGCGCCCAGCCGCCCGCTCGTTCCAGCGCCAAAGTAGAGAAGCCGGCCGCCGTTCTTCAGAGCATGCACGATGAGCTCGACGGCCTCGGCGATGTAGGGTATCTCGCGTTCAACGGCAAGTGGGACGAGCTTGTCCTGCGCGTTGATGAGTCGGAGGGCTGATTCCGTCGGGACGCTGTCGAGATCCATCGAGTCCGGATTCCGCTGTTCAGTGAGCAGCATGGCCAACGAGTCGTGCAGTTCCTTGTTCTTTTTCATTTGCAATAACGGATATAGGAAATCATAGACACGCTATGACTGCTTTTTTGTCTTCGAGCCCGAGTTCGATGCAGCCTTCGAACGACATCCGGACGATTTGGACGAGACGCACGGTCTCTTTCGCCTTTGTTTCGGAAATCTCCCGTTCGAGATCCCCCCCCTTAAGTGCAACAAGACACGGCACGTTTAGGTCGACTCTATTTCCTTTTTCTGTCAGGAGAGGTGCTGCCGTCGATCTATTCAAATAGGGACGCGACCAATGAACTAGGTCCCTGAGTGAAGCCACCGCGCGAGCGACCACAACATCAAACGCAACCTTGACCCCTTCTTTCCGGTATACTTCTTCCGCTCGACCGGTCCAGACAGTGAGCTTTCCGAGGTGAATTTTCTCCACAATGTCCTGCACCGCTAGGGTCTTTTTCCTTATCGAGTCGAGAAGCACCATCTCGACATCCGGCCTCGCTATCGCAAGGGGAATTCCTGGAAATCCACCTCCTGTTCCAAGATCGAGGACTCTTGCCCCCTGCGGGAGGTCTGCAAAGAAAAGTAGCGAAAGACTATGGAGCACATGGCTGAACCAGATGTTATCCTCATCGCGCCGCGATATCAAATTGATCTTTGAGTTCCACTCGAGGACCCCAGAGACGAATGTGGACATGCGTGCGAGCTGTCCATCTGAAAGAGCCACGCCATTCCGAAGGCATATCTTCTGAAACGTCAAGGGGGGAACGACATTGTTCATGGAGGAAGAGTGCCGTTGTTCCACGTGGAACATCACCTAAGGAGTGATATCATGAGAACCGAGACATCTGCGGGGGTAACTCCGCTTATCCGGGCAGCCTGCCCAACTGATCTGGGTTTTACTCTCTCGAGTTTTTCCCTCCCCTCATTGCTGAGGGATTTGATTCTCAGAAATTCAAAACCGATTGGAATTTCCACGTTCTCGCTCTGCTCGAAGTGCGCGACCTGCTCCTGCTGTCTCTTCAGATAACCCTCGTACTTTATTTCGATCTGCACTCTTTCTCTCGCCCGGCTGTCTGTTGAAAGAGCTGTCAAGGCGGGCTCTGATTTGATCGCGGCCAGATTCAGGAGTGGCTGAATCTCGACTTCTGATCTTTTGAGGATCTGCGTAAGCGTCTCGGATTCCTTGATAGGCTCACTACCGCATTCGCGAAGGTATTCATTTATCTGTCCCGGAGAAACTCTTGTCGATGACAAGCTCCTCTTCCCTCCTTCGATCCGATCCTCTTTTTCCTGGAGTTGGCGGACCTGCTCGTCTCCGATGAGTCCTAGGAGTTGCCCCTTTCTCATGAGCCTCGTATCAGCGTTGTCCTGGCGGAGGAGCAACCTGTACTCTGCGCGGGATGTGAATATGCGGTATGGTTCGTCAGTCCCTTTGTTTATCAGGTCGTCAATCATCACACCGATGTAGGCTTCGTTCCGTTTGAGTACGAAGGGGGGTTTACCAAGTGCCCTTGATGCTGCATTGATACCTGCAATGAGTCCCTGCGCAGCCGCTTCCTCATAGCCGCTCGTCCCGTTTATCTGTCCCGCAAAATAGAGACCCCTGATAAGCTTGGTCTCCAGTGTGTGCTCAATTTGGTGTGGAGGGAAGTAATCATACTCCACCGCGTACCCTGGCCTGATCATCGCACACTCTCGAAGCCCTGGGATCGTTCTCAGCGCACGCTCCTGAACGTCTGTAGGGAGGCTCGTGGAGAAACCGTTCATGTATATAACATTGGTTTCGTATCCTTCCCGCTCTAGGAATATCTGATGCCTGTCTCTCTCTGCAAACCGGTTGATTTTGTCTTCGATGGAGGGGCAATACCTCGGGCCGACCCCCTTGATCCTCCCCGTGAACATCGGCGATCTATCGAAACCAGTCCGGAGTATTTCATGGGTTTCCACGTTCGTGTACGTGATGTACATCGGAATCTGAACATTCTCGATCTTTTCAGTCTGAAACGAGAACGGAACAGGGTTTGCATCACCAACCTGTTCTTCGGTTTCCGTAAAATCAATTGTATTCCTGTTCAGCCTTGGTGGAGTTCCCGTTTTAAGTCGACCCGTATTGAACCCTGCTTCGATTAGTCGCTCGCTTACTCCTGTGGAAGATTGCTCGCCAAATCTTCCTCCTACTTCAGAAATCGTCCCGGTATGCATTACCGCATTGAGGAATGTTCCGCTGCAGAGAATAAGCGACGAGCAACGAAGGACACTTCCGTCGGAGAGTATCCCCCCCTTCACCGTGTTCCCTTCGATAAGGATGTCACGAAGTGATCCCTCGAGAACCTGAAGACCGCGTTGCTCCAATATCCTCCGCCGCGCCTCCTTGCTGTACCAGTCGCGATCATTTTGTGAACGTGGGGACCACACTGCTGGTCCCTTGGACTTATTCAACAACCTGAAATGGATCCCCGTGGCATCTGCTATCTTACCCATCTCTCCCCCAAGGGCATCTATCTCTCGCACGAGGTGTCCCTTTGCCGTCCCCCCGATAGCGGGATTGCATGACATCCGTCCGATTGCATGGCTGTCCATTGTCAGGAGAACCACGGAACAACCCATCCGTGCGGCCGCCAGAGATGCCTCGACTCCGGCATGACCGCCCCCAACAACGATTATCAGCTGCTCTTCGTCTGTCATGCTAATCGGGTTGTTTCACGTGGAACATGGATAACTATTTCCCAATGCAAAACTGAGCAAAGATTGAATTGAGGACATCTTCACTTGTTATCTCGCCCGTGATTTCACCCAGTGCGGACACCGCTTCTCTCAGGTCAAACGCGACAAATTCATTGGTCATTCCCGTCCCGATAGATTCAAGAGCATTTGAGAGGCTTTTAGCTCCTTTCCTAAGGGATTCAGAGTGCCTTTCGCTGATGATGCATACCGACTCATTGATGGAGAGTTCTGATTCTCCGACAGCATTGACCAGCGTACCTGCTAGCCCATGTATACCTTGGCCGGTTAGTGCAGAAAGAGGGATAACTTTGCAACTCCTGCCCCCCTGGTTTGACACAAAGGGATCGACCGGCTCGCCTGAGACCAAGTCGATCTTGTTCCTAACGAGAATTAACTTTTGCTCCTTAGTAACCGGGAGCGACTTTAAGAGATCTTGACCCTCCACCTTTCCCTTGTCCACTGCTTCAACAATGATCACGACATCCGCACCCTCAATGGACTTCATCGTCCTGTCAATTCCCTCTGATTCGATGGGGTCCCCGGGCTTCCTAAGTCCGGCGGTGTCGGTGATTCGAAAAAGTATCCCCGCTAGCAGGAGGTTTTCTTCAAGATAGTCTCGCGTCGTGCCGGCAATCGGGGTGACAATGGCCCTGCTCTCTTTCAGCAAGGCGTTGAAAAGGCTTGACTTCCCGGCATTGGGAGGGCCGACTATTACAACGGAGACCCCGTCTCTGTATATCTTCCCGGTCCTGAAGGAATCTGCAAGGCGGTCGATCCGCTCCTTTGTTTGGCTGATGTTCCTACCGATTTCGTCCATGCTGACCACGCTGACCCCCTCTTCACTGAAGTCCAGGTCGATCTCCAATAACGCACATAAACGCTTCAACTCAGACCTCAGCTCTTCCACCGTCCCCGCGAGCCGGCCTCGGAGCTGCGCAAGCGAAGCGCGATGCGCACGCTCGCTCCCCGACGAGATCAACGACGCGACCGCCTCCGCACGGGAGAGATCCATCTTACCGTTCAGATACGCCCTTCGCGTAAACTCGCCTGGGTCCGCCCGTCTTGCCCCCGCCGAAAGCACCACTTTTAGCACAGCCCCCGTCACAAACAATCCGCCGTGGCAGCTAATTTCCACTGTGTCTTCCCCGCTGTACGAGCGCGGAGCTCTGAAGACAGCCGCAAGCCCTTCGTCCACTTCCCTTCCATCTGACTCGACGATCGATCCATGCTGTAACGTGTAGCCGGGAGACGAGGAAAGTGGAATTCGCGCGCGGAAGATACTGTCTCCTATCCGGATCGCGTCGGGCCCGCTGATGCGTATTACCGCGATTGCGCCTTCACCCAGGGGAGTCGCCACCGCAGCAATCGTATCTGTTCGAGAAATCGTCATTACACACCCGCCGAAGGTTTGTAAACTACAATTTTCCTCATAGAGTTTCAACGAAGCGGAATTGACAGGAACGGCAACGCCCCGCGGGAATTTGCCGTGGGGCGCCGTGAGGAATCCTCTGGAGGACGTTTTACTTCATCTTCGGGAGATCCCTCGTCAGGCGTGCCAGGATTCCGCCGCCGCCCTTTTTCGGATCAACCTTCCGGAGGGGTTCGTCCCCCCCCGTCTTGTTAAACCACACCTGCTGGCCGATCGCGAGGAGATTGAACACGAAGTAGTACAGGTTTAAGCCTGAGGGAAGGCTGTTGAACATGAGGGTCATGAGCACAGGCATCATCCACACCATGGCTTTCTGGCGAGGATCGGTAACCGTCATCTTTTGTTGCAGAAACATCGTGACGCCCATCCCAAGTGCGAGCCCACTGACGTCCGTTATCCCGAACAGAGGAAGCGTAAACGGGAGCCGGAGCGCCGCGTCGGGGATGGAAAGATCTTTGATCCAGAACATGAACGCCGACTGCCTTAGCCCGATGGACGATTTGAACACCGCGTAGAGGGCGAATAGAACAGGCAACTGCAGGAGCATGGGGAGGCAGCCCGCAGCCGGATTGACGCCGTACTCCTTGTACAGGTTCATGATTTGCTGGTTCTGTTTGTTCGGGTCGTCCTTGTACTTCTCCCGGATCTCGTTCATCATCGGCGTGAGCTTCTGCATCCGCTTCATCGACTTCATGCTCGTGCGCGTCAGCGGCTGCAAAGCTAGCTTGATAATTATCGAAAACACGATGATCACCCACCCATAGTTCGGTATGAACTTATGAAGAAACTGGAACAGTGGGATCATTATGTACTCGGATATTGGCCTGATGATCCAGGCGGACCCTAGGCTCATGATCTGCTCGAGGCCACGCCCGTATCCCTTCACGATATCGAAATCAAGCGGTCCGAGATAGACCGTCACCTTAGTGTGTTCCGCACCGGTCATCAACGGCATCTTTAGGGCAAGAGCGAAGCTCTTCTTCACGCCGTTCTCTGCCACGGTGGCTCGCGATCCTTCGATGTACGCTCCCTGGCTTGCACCGTGCTCGGGCATCAGCGCGAGCGCGAAATATTTGTTTCTTGTCGCAACCCAGTCCATGACACCATTGATGTCGCGCTTCGTAGTTTCTCCGTTCTTTCCGGCGTCAACTTCCGTCAGCTCCCCGCCGGAATACGCGTAGGCCAAGGCAAAGTTTGACTCGTCGACACTATTGCGTTCTGCATACCGCAACCCGTTCTCCCAGACTATCTGGTACTCAAAATTCGAAATCGCTTTTCCCATCCCCGTGAATTCAAAATCGGTCTCAAACGCATACTTACCGTTTGTGAACGTCATCCGCTTGGTCAACTTCCTCCCGCCGGCCAGCGGAAGCGTGAGTTCGACAACAACACTTTGATCTCCCGAAAGTCTGTATGTCGTCCATGGCTTTTCGCGCGCGTCAAAATAGAGACTTTTCGTGTTGATGAGTTTCCCGTCGCCCGAGGTAAAAAGAAGGCTGAGGTCTCCACCCCTGTCGAAATCCACAAGTTGGACGGGATAACCGTCCCATGTCTTGTATGCCAAGAGCTCCCATTTCCGTATGAGCCCCCCCTTTGTGGAAATCTCCGCGGTATAGAGATCCGTTGCGATGACGATTTCCTTCTCTTCGCCCTTGGCGCGGACGGAAAAGTAAGAGCCAAGAAGATCTTCCGGGCTATGCGAAGCAGAATCGTGAGGGGCTGTGGGACGTTCCACCCTGAGCGTATCCTTCGAAACCGGCGTTAGTGCGTGAAGACTATCCGCCGTGAGGGGACGCGTGTGCGGAGGAGGTGGGGCTTGCACCCACATCCAGATGACAAGAACCAGCCCGATAAGGACGAACCCAATCGTAGTTTGCTTATCCATAATGCGTCAATTCACATAGGAATGGAATTCTCTCAGGCGGGATCAAACCCACCAGGATGAAACGGATGACAGCGGCCGATGCGCTTCAACGCGCGCCAGAGCCCGAGCCGAGCCCCGTATTTGGAGACCGCGTCCATTGCATACTGGGAGCACGAAGGGGAAAACCTGCATGTGTTCGGAGGAAGAAGAGGCGAAACAATCAGCTGGTAGGTCCTGAGAACGATAAGCACTCCTTCCTTCATACACTCCTCCTTCCGGCTGCGGCGCGTACGATACTACAGAGTGATGTCATATCCAGGCTGACGCGGGCAAATCTAAATGGCGCTCCCGGAGTTTCTTTCCCCCCGCTGTAGACGAAAAGGACGTTGAGAGAACCTCCGGCCGTCTCAGCTGCGCCCGTCAGTGCGTCCTTCTCCTTGTCGAATGCTGCACGCATAATCCTTTTTGCCCTGTTTCTTCTCACGGCATTGTATCTCCTGGCAGAGACGGAAAAGCCGGCACGCACCCGCGTCCCGGCTCCTGTCTCCCACCGGAAGAAACACCGCACCACTTCGCCATCGATCTTCCTCCCCGATCTGTACAAACCCTGGAAGGAATCCCGACCACGAAGCGTTTCAGCCTTCCTCACCTACCGTTCGTCGCTTACGGTAAGTTTCTTCCTCCCGCGAGCCCGCCGACGGGCGAGGACTTTCCGTCCCGTTTTCGTTGCCATGCGGGCGCGGAATCCGTGCGTGTTCTTCCGTTTCCTGTTGTGTGGCTGAAAGGTAATGCTCATCCCGAACTCCCGCCTGTTATGTCGGACTCCCGGCGACCATTAGACTAGCTTACACCGGGATATATCACAAGAAGGGATACAAGGTATAAAAAATATGCCATAGACACAAGGAAACAGGGGGGAAAAAGAAATATTGATCTTGCGTCGGCTTCCACATTGTAGTATTATTTGAGTGTAACAGGTTGCAATCTGCGGGTGCACAATTTGTTGACAAGTTTTGGCTCTTTTTAAGCCCCACCGCGGTCAACTGCCTTAGGGTTCCCGCTTTAATCCCGGATGTTGATAACCCATAAAATCATAGGAATAAGAGTCAATTTGTAGGCGGGATTGTTTTCCACAAAGCTGTTGATAAGTTATTGATACTTTTTTGTCCGCGTGCAACCAGGTGTGCTGTTGATAGTTTTGTTGATAACCTCGCCCGCGGTGTGCATAACCCTCTAATCTATTGGACGACAAATGGATTCCAGTCCCCAGCTCATTGTCAACCCGTCCGACGAGGATCAGGCTCGCGCTGTCTGGAACGCATGTCTGGACCATATCAGGGAGAGCGTAAACACACAGAGCTTCAAGACCTGGTTCGAACCTATGATCCCGATTCACCTTCGGGGGGGGAAATTGACCGTTCAGGTGCCGAGCCAGTTCTTCTACGACTGGCTCGAAGAGCATTATTATGCGGTCATCAGCCAGACTATCGAGATCGTTCTCGGAAAGGACGCTCATTTGGAATATTCAGTTCGGACGGATGAGCCCCAAATAGACCTTGATTATCAGATTACTCCCCCGCCAGTTCAGCGTCCGGAACGGAGGACTTTTCCGCCCCAGCCGACCTCTTTTACCGTTCCCCCCTCACCGCCCTTCGTGGCGGGGAGAAGTGAGATGCCGCCTGGGTCATTTCAGACATTCCTCAATTCTCGATACACCTTCGAGAATTTTATCAAAGGGGACAGCAATCAGCTCGCGCGTGCCGCAGCGTCCGCCGTCGCCAACAACCCCGGAGGCACATCGTTCAACCCTCTCGTTATCTACGGGACCACAGGACTCGGGAAAACCCACCTCATACAGGCAATTGGAAACCATGCCACCGCTCACGGAAAGGCAAAGAGGGTTATCTACGTTTCAAGCGAGAGATTCACCGTCGAGTTCGTCGAGGCGATACAACGCGATACGACAAACGAGTTCGCGGGGTTTTACAGGAGCATGGACATCCTGATCGTCGACGATATACAATTCTTCGCGGGGAAGGAACGAACACAGGACCATTTTTTCCATACATTTAACGAGTTACACCAGCTCGGAAAACAAATCGTCCTCTCGTCAGACAGGCCACCAAAGGAGCTGAAGGGACTGGACGATCGGCTTCTCTCGAGGTTTCAGTGGGGACTAACGTCGGATATCCAGCCTCCAGATCTTGAGACCCGAATAGCAATCCTTCTCAAGAAGAGCGAGAACGAACGGATTAATCTTCCCCAAGACGTCGTAGAATGCATCGCATCCAACGTAACGTCGAACATACGGGAACTGGAGGGATGCCTGATCAGCCTAATGGCAAAAGCCTCCCTGGAAGGCCGGGAGATTACCGTCGATCTGGCACGCGAAGTTCTCAAGGTTGTCGTCGGAGACGTTAAATCCCCACTGACGATCGAAACCATCCAGCGCACCGTGTGCGATTATTTCAGTATCCCTGAAGATCTCATTCGGGCAAAAACGAGGAAACAGGAAATCGTGAATGCGCGACAGGTTGCAATGTATCTGGCAAAAGAGCTCACTAACTGCTCTCTGAAAACTATTGGCCTTCACTTCGGCGGAAGGGATCACAGCACGGTGATCCACGCATATCAATCCGTTGAGGACCAGATGCGCATCGATCAAAAATATCAGGCCAACGTTCAACAGATCAGACGCCGCCTGCAGTTGCTCGGACATGTCTAATATCCGTGAACAATATCTGGGCTGTGGAAAACATCGTGAAGAGTGTGTGATTTGCTGTGCACCCGCGGTGCATACTTCATCCATAATTTCGTGATGCACTCTGCATGCCGCACTTTGTGCATGGAAATTCTCTCTGTGCACACGCCACCGGTTCAAGTCATTTCTAAACTGTCTCCGCGTAGCCGTACCGCACGCACCGCTTCGCTTCACTGTTCCAAAGTTATCCCCATATAAACACGACTTATAATAAGTATTACTCTTATATATAGACACGTATGAAGAGATAGTGCGATAGCAGACAATCTTGTTTTTCCATAGCTTATTCCGTAAATTATGACGATTTCCCTTCTCATGGAAATGTTCATCCAGCCCACCTCAGGAGAATGCAATGAAATTCACCGCCAACAGCATTGAACTCCAACGTACGCTGAATAAAGTCGGTGGTGTTGTTCCCGCAAAATCCACGATGCCCATTCTCGAGAACATTTTGTGTGAGTTGTTGGGGAACATATTGACGCTGACGGCAACAGATCTTGCAATTTCGTTGACGGTGTCTCTGCAGGTTCGCGGTTTGGAGGATGGCAGGATTGCTATTCCCGCTAAACGGCTCATGGACACAATGAAATCGCTTCCGGATACGAGTACAACGTTTGCCATCGACACAGCAGCAAGCAAAATTAAAATTACGACCGAAAACGGGGAGTACGGATTAACAGGTGAAACGGCCAAGGACTTCCCCCCGGTTCCGCCGTTTAAGGGAACGTCCGAGTTTTCGATCGACAACAACATGCTCCGCGGGCTTATTCATAGGACCACGTTTGCTGTAAGCACGGACGAACTGAGGCCTGCGATGATGGGCGTGCTATTTCAGGCAAAGGACGCGGACCTGCGCGCGGTATCGACAGATGGGCACAGGCTAGTTCGGTTGACATACCGGCAGCAAAAACCGCCTGCGATGAAAAAAGACATTGTTGTTCCGGCAAAGGCGCTTCTCATCCTCGGCAAATCCATCGATGAAGGGGATACGGCAATAAGCGTAAGTGATACTCACGTGAAGTTTACATTCGGCCCCTCGTTTCTTGTCTCCCGTCTCATTGACGAAACCTATCCGTCGTATGAAGCGGTCATCCCGGCGGAAAACGACAAGCAGATGACGGTCAGGCGGGACGACATGATTTCCTCGATCCGGCGCGTTGCGCTTTACGCAAGCGCGACAACACATCAGATCCGGTTTGACATCTCGAAATCCGCGCTTCAGATCACCGCCCAGGACCTCGATTTCGGCGGCGAAGCCAGAGAGACGATCCCGTGCACTTTCACATCGGATGCGCTCGAGATTGGATTTAATTCTGCATATCTGATCGACATTCTTTCGCATCTTGAAAGCGAGCAGGTAGCGTTTCGCTTTAGCACGCCCACGCGGGCCGGTATTGTTGCGCCAGTGGGAAATGACAGCGACACTGTTCTCATGCTTGTAATGCCGGTTAGGTTGAATACATAAGGGTATTGTCACACGGTGCCCCGACGCGGTCCCGCCTCCGGCGGGACCGCTGTATTGAGGGGCACGCCACAGACTATGGTCCTCTCGAAAATCAGGCTCGGCAACTTCCGGAATCACGCTTCAACTGCCATCGAGCTCGGCAGCGGCATCAATGCATTTCTCGGTGAAAATGGTCAGGGGAAGACGAACATCTTGGAAGCGGTCTCTTATCTCAGTCTCACGAAGAGCTTCTATGCCTCAGGGGACGCCGAAGCGATTGAGATCGGGACCGCGGGATTTGACGTTGAAGGAGTCCTTCTCTCCGATGCGGGAGTGCAGCACCAGGTCAGGGTGACATGCGCCCGGCTGCCGCAGTCGAAACGTTTTCTCATCAATGGAGCGCCGCCGGAACGGCTTGCAGCCGTCATCGGGCGGTTCCCCGTTGTTGTCCTCTCTCCTGAGAACGGTCCCATAACTTTTGGCGGCCCGGGGGAGCGAAGAAAATTCATGGATCTTGCCCTCTCGCAGGTAAGCGGCGCGTATCTTGAGGACATTCTTGAATACCGCAAAGCGCTCAAGCAGCGGAACAGGATACTTGCCGACAACCGCGCAAAGAGCTTTCTGCCGTCCGGAGTGATCGAGCCGTGGACGGAAAGCCTGGTCGCATACGGGAGCAGAATTGCTCACCGCCGTGCAATGTTCGTCGAAGAGCTGCGCAGCCATATCGTGAACGCATATCGCACGATAATGCCGGAGGCGGAGAATCCGGACATCGCGTACGTCTGCGGGTTTTCGGCGGAGGAAGGAGCCGGCATCCGGTCCTATGCGGCGTGTCTGTCCGCAGATCTTGAGGCGAGGAGCACCGAGGAGCGCCGGCGCGGCCTCACCCTTGCGGGTCCTCACCGGGATGATCTTCTCCTGACGATCAACGGAATGGATGCGCAGCGGTTCGCCTCCCAGGGGCAGCACAAAACCCTTCTTGTGGCGATGAAGATTGCAGAATATTCGTATATGCGCGAGAGGCACAATGAAACGCCGATGTTACTCCTCGATGATGTTTTCAGCGAGCTCGATACAGGGCGCGTCCGCCGGATACTCTCGTTCGCCAGAGTACTCGGTCAGGTGATGATAACGACTACGGAGGGGACGGTCTTCGGCTCCTCGATTGCGTGGGGGGCACAGAATAGGAGATTTATCGTTGAGCGCGGCACGTGCAGGCAGGAGACGTAAGGCAACCGGGGGTACGCCAGGCAGGCCGGTGCCGATCCGAGACGCCATGCTGAGCTTGGTGAAGGATCTCGGGATTGCGCCGAAAATGGCACAGTACGATGTCATTGCCGCCTGGCCGGACGTTGTGGGCCCGCAGATAGCGCGCGTCACAGATCCTGAGAGAATGGAGAACGGGATCCTGTACGTTGCCGTGTCGACGGCGCCCTGGCGCGCGGAACTTGCAATGAAGCGACTCGACCTTATTGAGAAATTGAACAAACGTATCGGGACGCGGGTCTTGAACGACATCAGGTTCAGATAACTGCCGTACACCGTACGATAATGTACCATCATCACGGGACTGTATGAGCAAAATGAGTGCCGGGAAAACGAAAGCGGTTCCACCGACCGCGGAGGAGCACGTCTACAGCGCGGAGGATATCACTGTTCTCAAAGGGCTCGAGGCGGTCCGCCGGAGGCCCGCCATGTATATCGGCGACGTGAGCATCCGCGGCCTTCACCACCTCGTGTACGAGGTGGTCGACAACGCGATTGACGAAGCGCTTGCGGGATATGCGCGGAACATCGACGTGACTATCAACAAGGACGGATCCGTTGCCGTGCTCGATGATGGACGGGGAATTCCGACTGATATCCACAAGGAAGAGAAACGGTCCGCCTTGGAAGTTGTAATGACGATGCTTCACGCCGGAGGGAAGTTCGACAAGAACACGTACAAGGTGTCAGGAGGGCTTCACGGTGTCGGCGTGTCTGTTGTGAACGCGCTGAGCGAGTGGCTGGACGTCGAAGTCTACCGCGACGGGAAGATCTGGTATCAGAAATACCAGCGGGGCGATCCTTCGGCAGCAGTGAAGGTGACGGGGAAGGCCGAAAAGGGACAGTCAGGAACAAAAGTCACGTTCCTTCCGGACGGACAGATATTCAAGAACAGAATTTTCAAGTTTGACACCATTGCCGAACGCTTGCGTGAACTTGCCTTCCTCAATCCGGAAGTGAAGCTGCACATCGTCGACGTACGCGCCAAGAGCGAGCAGGAGGAGACCTTTCATTTCAAAGGGGGACTGGTCGAGTTCGTGAAGTACATCGACGCAACCCGTCCGGCGATCACGAAGAAGGTGTTTTACACGCAGGGGTCGGATAAGGATGAAAACGGACGGGCTGTCGAGGTCGAGGCGGCTGTCCAGTACAACGACCAATACACCGAGAATATTTTCACGTATGTCAACAACATCAACACGCACGAGGGTGGGACGCATCTCGTGGGTTTCAGAACGGCGTTCACCCGCTCGCTGAACACGTATGCGTACAAGAACGGCATTCTCAAGGAGGGGGGGATCTCGCTCACCGGCGACGATTTCCGCGAAGGATTTACGGGAGTCCTCAGCGTGAAGGTGCCGGAACCGCAGTTTGAAGGACAGACAAAAACAAAACTCGGCAACAGCGAGGTCAAGAGTATCGTGGAATCGGTCATCGGACCGGCCCTGCAGGCTTGGCTAGACGAAAACCCCGGCGACGCGAAGCGGATACTTGAAAAATCGATGCGGGCTGCAGAGGCGCGGGAGGCCGCGCGCAAGGCGCGCGACCTCACACGCCGGAAGAACGCAATGTTCTCCGGAGGTCTTCCGGGGAAGCTCGCCGATTGTTCCATAAACGATCCGGAGCATTGCGAGCTGTACCTTGTCGAAGGTGACTCCGCAGGAGGGAGCGCGAAGCAAGGACGGGACAGACGGTTCCAGGCTATCCTCCCGCTCAAAGGGAAGATTCTGAACGTCGAAAAGGCAAGGCTCCACAAGATCTTAGAAAACGACGAGATTCGGAACATCTTCACCGCCCTCGGCGCCGGTGTCGGCGAGGAATTCGATGCGTCCAAGCTCCGGTATGGGAAAATCATCCTCATGTGCGACGCTGACGTGGACGGATCGCACATCCGTACGCTGCTGCTGACGCTCCTGTACCGGCACATGAAGGAGCTCATTGAGCTCGGACATGTTTATATCGCGCAGCCGCCGCTGTTTAAGGTGAAAAAGGGAAAGCAGGAGCTCTACGCATACGACGAAGACGAGCGCGACGCGATCGTCAAGAGACTTTCGGCAGAAAAAGGGAAGAAAGGCGAGGAGGATACCACGGAGACGGTCCCCGAGGAGGGAGCAGTGGTTCTGGGGAGTGGCGTGGTGATCTCCAGGTTCAAGGGGCTTGGCGAAATGAACCCTGAACAGCTCTGGTCGACAACGATGAACCCCGACACGCGAACGATCCTCCAGGTGGCAATCGAGAACGCTGCGGACGCCGACCGAACGTTTTCCATCCTGATGGGCGACGAAGTCGAGCCGCGCCGGGAATTCATTGAGAAGAACGCAAAGTACGTCCGCAACCTTGATGTCTGAACCGGCAGGCACTCCGTAACAACACATTCTGACATGCCATGGCAAATCTGAACGAAAAAATCATTCCAGTCGACATCGAAGACGAAATGCGGGGATCGTACATCGACTACTCGATGTCGGTCATTGTCGCGCGCGCCCTTCCTGACGTGCGGGACGGCCTAAAGCCGGTACACAGGCGCGTGCTCTTCGGGATGCAGGAACTCGGCCTCGCGGCGAACCGCGCGTACAAGAAATCAGCGCGCATCGTCGGCGAAGTGCTGGGGAAGTACCACCCGCACGGCGATTCGGCGGTGTACGATACAATGGTGCGCATGGCGCAGGACTTCTCCATGCGCTATCCGCTTGTGGACGGCCAGGGGAATTTCGGGTCTGTCGACGGTGATTCGCCCGCGGCGATGCGGTATACAGAGGCCCGCCTGTCGCGTATCTCGGAGGAGATGCTAAAGGACCTCCAGAAGAACACTGTCGATTTTGTCCCGAATTTCGACGACACGCTAACAGAACCATCCGTCCTACCTGCAGTGGTCCCGAACCTCCTCGTCAACGGCACAAGTGGTATCGCAGTCGGGATGGCGACAAACATACCCCCCCACAATCTCGGAGAAGTTATCGACGGATGCATTGCCCTCATCAGGGATGAGTCGTTGACGGATGAAAAGCTCATGAAATTTGTGAAGGCGCCGGACTTCCCGACCGGGGGGATTATCTACGGCTTCGAGGGGGTGAAGAGCGCTTACACGACGGGACGGGGAAGGATTGTCGTCCGTGCAAAGGCGAGCATCGAAACGGGGAAGAACGACAGGCAGAGCATCATCGTGACGGAGATTCCCTACCAGGTCAACAAAGCGAACCTCATAGAGAAGATCGCAGATCTCATCAACGAGAAAAAACTCGAGGATATCGCGGACATCCGCGACGAGTCAGACCGGGACGGGCTCCGGGTCGTCATCGACCTAAAACGCGATTCTAATGCGGAAGTCATCCTGAACAATCTGTACAAGCACACGCAGATGCAGGCGACGTTCGGGGTCATCATGCTCGCGCTTGTGGAGGGCCGGCCGAAAATCCTTACGCTGAAGGAGATGATCCGGCGTTTCATCGATCACCGGAACGAAGTTGTCGTTCGACGCTCGAAGTTCGAGCTGGACGAGGCCGAGAAGCGCGCGCACATCCTCGAGGGCTACGTCATCGCGCTTGACAACATCGACGCGATCGTCAAGCTTATCAAAGGATCAAAAGACGTCGACACCGCCCGGACCGGGCTGATGAAGAAGTTCAAGTTGTCGGAGATTCAGGCGAAGGCGATCCTGGAGATGCGCCTCCAACGCCTAACGGGACTTGAGCGAAAGAAGATCGAAGACGAATACCGCGAGACGATAAAGCTCATCGAACGGCTCAAAGCCATCCTGAAGAGCAAGCAGCTCCAGATGGAGATTATTAAGGACGAACTTCTCGAGATCCGCAAGAACTACGCGGACGAACGGCGCACAGAGATCGTGTACACTGCTGAGGAGTTCAGCATAGAGGATATGATCGCGGAGGAGCAGGTCGTAATAACGATAAGCCACGGCGGGTTCATCAAGCGCTTTCCCGTTAGCGGTTACCGCCGTCAAACGCGGGGAGGGAGAGGGAGTACCGGCGCAACAACGCGGGAGGATGACTTCATCGAGCACATGTTCGTCGCGAGCACGCATGATTACATCATGCTCTTCACAAACGAGGGGAGGTGTTACTGGCTAAAGGTATTCGAGATTCCGGAGGGGGGAAGGGCGTCGCGCGGGAAATCGATTGCCAACCTTATCTCCAAGGAGCAAGCGGATACAATTGCGTCATACGTTTCCGTCAAAAACTTCGAAGACCCCCTGTTCGTGCTTATGGTAACGGAGAGGGGAATGATCAAGAAGACCGCGTTGAGCGAGTTCAGCAATCCGCGCAGAACGGGGATCGGTGCGATCGGTCTCGCAAAGGGGGACAGGCTCATCGAGGTGCGGATGACGGACGGCTCACAGGACATCGTGATAGGTACGCACGGCGGACTGGCTATCCGCTTTCACGAGCAGGAGGCCCGAGCCATGGGACGCACGGCTGGAGGCGTGCGGGCCATACGGCTTGACAAGAAGGACAGGGTTATCGGGGCGGTGGCTCTCAGAAGGAGCGGGACGACAATACTTGTGGCTACCGAAAATGGTTTTGGCAAGAGAAGCGAGACGGACGAATACCGCGTCAGCCATCGCGGGGGGAAAGGTATATTCACCGTGAAGACTACGGAGAAAACCGGCAGGATGGTTTCCATACGTGAAGTATTGGAGTCCGATGACATCGTTGTCGTCACAAGCGGTGGGATCGTGATACGGCAGCATGCTTCCGAGGTCCGGCTCGCCGGAAGGAATACGCAGGGGGTCCGCCTCATAAAACTCGGCGAAGGGGATACGGTCTCAGATGTAGCATCCGTGATGGCGGAGGATCAGGATATCCCGGAAGCAAACGGGAGCATAGGAGAGATCACTCCCGGCGGCGAAAAAAAAACTCTGATCCCGAAGAGAAATGACAGAAAGAAGATGAAGGGGAAAAAGGAGAGCACTCCGGAAATTTCTGCCCCACCGGAGCGTAAGACGGAGAGCGCAAAGACTCCGGTGCTGAAGAAAGTGACACCCGTAAAAAAGGCCGCGTCCAAGCCGGTGCCCCGGCGCGTCGGGCACCCAAAACGCGAAGGGCGTTCCTCCGGGCAAGCGCGTACTCAGGTACGCGGGCGAAATAAGAAGAAGAAGCGATAGCAGATCCCACTGCCATCAGATCATACCGCTCCGCCTCCGTATGATCCACTCCGCGGAAAACAGGGCGATGACTAGAGCGAGCATGTACGGCCAGCGGTGAAGCTCGAGCGAATCAGTCTTCTGTTCTTCGCGCGGGGCAAGTGAGGGGAGTAAAGTGAGCATCCCGCGCAGCTCACCGGCCTCAGTGGCAGAAAGATACCTTCCGCCGGTCTTGTAGGCTATCTGACGGAGAGCCTCCGCGTTCATTCTTGTGTCAATGTACTCCAAATTCAATCCGCCGACGAGAAATGATCCAGCATCGTGCCCGGCATCATTTCCTCCCTTGATTGCCGCGGCCCTGAACGTGAACTCCCCCTCCGCAAGCCCTGCCACAGAACCCTCATACCTTCCGTTTCCCAACGGGTGGAGGTCGGTGTGAACGGTTGAGCCGCCGCCTGAAATCTCGACTGAGACCTGAGCATCGTCGACAGGCTGAGATTCCTCATTGTAGATCTGACCTGAAAAGGCGACCGGTTCCCCCCGGGAGAACTGATTGCGGACCGGAATCACACGGACGTTCCGACCTTCGTCGCGCGACGTCAGCCAGCGGATGGCGGAAGAGAGAAACGAGGCAAACAGTGGCGCAGTATCGGGATTGCCCTGCGCCATTAGACGCCACCTCCAGAGGCCGTATCCCATGATGCTAATCGACCGCGTGCCGGCGATGTCACGGATGGCCAAAAATGGTTGGGGAAGGAGGACCTTTCCCATGCGGGGGTATCCAAGACCCACTGATCCCTCACGAAGACGGTATACTGCACGAGCGGCAAAGACAGGGGGGAGATTGCTCCAAACGTCGCGCCGGGTGTCCGGCCCGAGCGCCAGGAGAGGGCTCTCAAGACGGGAGGGATCTGGTACGAATTCGACTTCCTGCTCGCCCGTGGTCGTTCCCTCCTGAATCACAGGTAGCGAAGGCGCAAACGTAGAAAGTCTAGAAGCATCAATTGCTTTTCCCCCGATGAACAGGATAGGCTTCTTCCCCGCCGTTATCGATGATCGCACCAGATCGACGACACCGGCAGAAGTCGCCGCATCGGGCATCCCGATGCTCAGGATACAGTCCGCACTATCCAAGGCTGGGCGCGAAATGGCTCCTTCATAGTATCCCCCCCCGAGCTTCTGCGTCAGCACCTTTACGGAGATGTTGGGATTCTCCGCCAATGTTCCTCGGATGACGCTCAGATCAGGGCTCGGACCCGAGGCAAGTATAAGAACGCGCATCGTGTTCCTTAGAACCTTCGCGCCGAAGGATCGGCTGTTGTTTGCGGTTGTCAGTTCACCGGGGAGCGGGGAGACGTTCACGGAGTACCGGTGGGAACCCTCCCCCGAAGGAGTATACGAAAGGCTGACGGACGCCTCTGCCGTTCCCCCGGGAAGAACAAGGGTCTTCCGGTCGAGCGTGCGTGTCCCCTCGCTGAGCGTCACTTCGACATTCTCCCCGCCATAGCCTGAGCTCTTGATAACGGCGTCGACAGGCGCAGTTGCGCCGGCGTACACGACGTCGTTTGCGGTGACGCGGGAGACCAGAACATCCTTCTGCGCGGACGTATCGCCGATGCCGATAGTGAAGACGGGTATCCCCATGTCGCCGGCTCCGTACGCCGGGTTATCTCCCTTCGTGTACATTCCGTCCGTCAACATGATGACCGCCCTGATATTGTAGCTCTCGCGTTCATGTGCGAGTTCATGAAGCGCGCCAGCGATATCGGTCACTTCATCGCCGAGCGTGTCGGGCGGCTGCGCAAGAGGTCCGCGAAGCGAAGCTCCGAATGAATAGAGGATGGTCTGAGTACCACGGGGAACTGCTGCGGGGACGACGGCGGTTAGAAGGTCTCTGAGCCGGGCGGCCCGATTCCCCGTTCCGTCCACGATAGTCATGCTGGCGCTCCGGTCGGCCAGGACTGCAATAACGGGCGGATGGAGAATCACCACCGATGTGCGGAGGATAGGTTTCAGGAGCAGGAGGAAGAGAAGTGCGAGGGCCGCTCCGCGAAGACCGCTGAGGGCAATACGCTGCGAGCGCGCAACAGGCGGAAGGGTGAACCGGTAAAAGAAGTAGGAGAGGCTGCCTGCAACAACGATCAGGAGTGCGGCGAAAAGAGGGGGCGATGAGAACGAGAATTCGAATGATGGGAGGCCGGACATCGGGGGGCGGTCGTCAGCCCGCTTCCTGGAGCAGTCGCTCAACAATTTCGATCGCGGTCACCCCGTCGGCTTCGGCGTTGAAATTTGGAACGATCCGGTGGCGGAGCGTGGGGCCCGTCACTTTTCGAACATCGGCGATATCTGGCGAATGGCGGCCGTCGAGGAGCGCCCGTGTTTTGGCACCGAGGATAAGGCTCTGTGAAGCCCGCGGCCCTGCACCCCAACTGAGCCAGTCACGGATGAATTTCGGGGCACTATCCGATCTCGGCCGTGTCATCGTAGTGATGCGCACCGCGTAGTCTATCACGTTATCGGCGACGGGAACTTTCCGTACAAGGTCCTGGTATGCAGCAATCTGTTTTCCCGTGAGAATCCGGCGCGGAGTGGGACGCGCCATGCTCGTCGTGGCCTTTACGATGCGTGTCTCTTCGTCATGCGAGGGATAATCGACCCACAAATTGAACATGAAGCGGTCAAGCTGGGCTTCCGGAAGAGGATAGGTGCCTTCCTGCTCAATGGGATTTTGGGTGGCCAGGACGAAAAACGGCTCCTGCAGCGTATAAGTCTGGCCTGCCGCAGTAACGCGGTGTTCCTGCATCGCCTCGAGAAGAGCTGCCTGCGTCTTCGGCGGTGTCCGGTTGATTTCATCGGCCAGTACGACATTCGCAAACACCGGTCCGCGGACAAACTTGAACGACTTCGAGCCGGTGGTAACATTTTCCTCGATGATCTCCGTCCCCGTAATATCGCTCGGCATCAGATCAGGCGTAAACTGGATACGGTTGAACGTGAGATCCAGAACCTCGGCAAGTGTCTTGATGAGAAGGGTCTTGGCAAGCCCGGGGACTCCGACGAGTAGGCAATGGCCGCGTGCCAGAAGCGCGATCAGTAGTTGTTCGACAACAGTGTCCTGGCCAATGATGACCGTCCCGATCTCCGCGCGGAGCGCATCGTAAGACGCCTTCAGCTCTTTGGCGGCGCCGACATCCCCCGCACTTTCGCGTCCAGTCATTGCGTCAGCCGAGTCTGCCAGTAAAACTGGTTCTTCAACTCCTCCATCCAGATCTGATAATCTTTTGTCCTCTTGAAATTCAGCGCTATGGCTTCCACCTTATGATAGTCCTGATCAAGGGTCATCACATGCGCGGGAGTCCGTTTCCGGAGCCAGACGATGTAGTACCTGTAACCAGTATTCTCGGGGACCTTCACCGGGGCGCTGATATCTCCCTCCTTGAGCGTGTCGATTGCAGGTCGGAACGACTGATTGACCTGGTCGATCTCCGCCGTGCCGATGTTTCCGCCGATCGTGTTGTCCCTGAGTTCAGAATATTTCCTGGCGAGCTCGGCGAAGCTTTCCCCCCCAAGTGCGCGCGTGCGAAGCGAATCCAGAAGGCGTATCGTGGCGTCGTCCCCTTCTTTTGACCGTTCAATCCTCAGGAGAATGTGGCGGGCATGGACCGCGTCCCCCCGGCGTTCGACGAGTAGTATTATGTGAAGCCCGTGTTCCGTTTCAACGATATCTGAGATCTGGCCGTCAGACATCGCGAAAACCGCCGATTCAAATTCTTTAACAAACATCCCGCGCCGCACAAATCCGAGATCTCCCCCCTGGGCTGCCGAACCGGGATCCTGGGAATACCGTTTGGCCATTGTCGCGAAGTCGGTTCCGCTTCTCACACTGTCGAGAATTGCCTGAAGCTTTGCCCGCGTCGCCGCTTTTGCGCGCTCGTCCGGTTTCGGCGCCATGCCGATTTCCGACAGTTCGCATTCCTCGGGCACGCGGGGAAGGCTGTCCTTGTACGTACGGTAGAAATCCTCCACCTCGAACCGACCGACCGTCGTGTTTCCGAGGTGCTGCTGCTGGAGTTTCTGAGCGAGGAGATTCTTTCGAAGGTCATCCCGGAATTCCCGTTTGATACGGGCGAGCGGCATTCCGTACATTTCTTCAAGGCGGGCTTCGGAGCCGTATTGCTGGACGCGCTGCTGGATAACGGCGTCCATCTGTTGTTGGACTTCGTCGTCTGTGACGGTGACGCTGTCTTCAACGGCCTTTGCAACGACGAGTTTTTCGTTTATCATTGATTGGAGCACCTGCGCGCGCAAGCCGGGCGTCGCGGGGTCGACCTTGTTATTAAGCGCGTAGAACTGGACCTGTGCGTTCAGCTCGGATTCGAGGATCAGCTCGTTGTCGACGGTCGCCACAATCCGGTCGAGCGTCTGCGACTGCAGGCAGCACGGCAACGCAAATGTGATCAGGAAAAGGATTCTCTTCATAACCTTTTTGCTCCGATTACACCGGAATATGGACCGTCAGAAAGGGGGTCATTCGCCCGTTGTTCCTGCGGTATCCACTACGGCGAAGTTAACCTCGACTTTGTGGCGCGTCCGCAGGTCGGAAACGAGCTGCTCGTACCGGGCGCGGCGCCGCTCGATAAGGAGACGTTCCCGCACCTCGTCCTTCACATATTCAAACTCGGGCGCCTCTCCGACGTGCTTTAAGCCGTGCACCGTGAGGACATAAAACCCCGTGGCGGCCTTTACGACGTAGGATACCTCCTCCTTCGGGAGCGTCCGGGCAAGTTTCCAGAGCTCCTCGGGGAAGAGCGTTGACTGCGTGAAGAACTGATTCTGCGCGACCGCCCGCAGTTCGCGGCTGTGCACGGAATCGCGCCGGCACGCTGCGAGCGCTTCCTCCCACGACGACCCGCGCAGGATAGCAGCGCGAAACTGATTTGCTTCGTCCCGCTCGGAAAAGAGCACGTAACTTACGCGAGCCACCTCTTCCCGGAGGGTGAACGAAGAAACGCTTTTCTTGAACGCCCCCGCAACCTCTTCGTCGGACACGTCGTCCGCACCTGCAGCGTAGACTTCCTTTTCGAGCAACGCCTCTATCGCCAGGCGCTTCCGGGTCGCCTCAAGCTGCTCCCGGAGCTGGTCGGTGTCCGCCAGCCCCCGGCGTTGCGCTTCCTGGTACAGAAGCTCGTTGACAACCCATTCGTTGATAAACGCCAGAGATTTCCCCCGGGCGCGTGCAAGTGAATCCGCAGGTCCTGCGAGGTCACCCTCCCTCAGCTCAACAGAGCCTACGCGTGCGACGTAGGGCCGTGATGGACCCTCACGGGAACATCCCGCGCAGAACACGGCAAGGAGCAGGCACAGATGCGCTGTGCGGGACATCCGGGACTCCGGGTCATCAACGGACAGTAGAAAACGCATTCTTGAGTATCGGTTTGTACTCCACAACCGGATACTTCTTCCCCAGCTGGGACAACCATTCGCTTTCGAGCCGTTTCGATTCGTAGTCCTGATACGCGCTGGAAAGCTCTGGGCCCGCCTCCTCGTACGTTTTTGGACGTGCGCCGTCCCTGCCGTTGAGTCTGACGATCGTATTGTATCCCTTGTAGAGGAAAGGGGGGGTGACTGCGCCGACGGCGAGAGAATCTGCGCGCTGGGTGCGTTCATCGGTGGCCGGCGGGAGGATCATAGTTTCCGGCCTGCCCGACACGAGGGGAATACGGCCGGTGAGTTCCGAGCGTACGATTTCAGTTTCACCCCGAAGCTCGCTCGCGACCTCCGGGGGGAGCGGGGAGGTCACTGTCGTCACGCGCGTGGGGTCCACGGAGAGTTTCCCGACAAGAGCGAGCCTGAGCGCCTGAAGCCGTGCCGCGGCAAGTTTCAGGTTTCGCTCCTTCGCACCCGTCGTATCTGGGCGCGCGGTGATCGTAATGCGTAGAGCAGAATCGTGATGCATTTCGCCAGCCGCGTTGGCGAGCACCGCAAGGCCTTTCGGTGTGAGTTTCACCGAGCCGCGCGCAAATGGGATGGCACTGACGGTGGGTGCCGCCATCCGGAGGGAGTCCTTTTCCGCGATCGTCTCGATCGTTTCACCCGAGTGGAGCAATCCGGAAATCGCGCGCGCGAGCGAATCAGACCCTCCTTTGATTTCAGTGAAGCTGATTCGGTCGGGCCACGTGAAATTTTCCCTGTGGGCATTAAAGTACGGCTTGAGAACGGTGTCGCCCATGACGATTCTGTTCCAGACATGCTCTTGTTCGGTCTGGTAGAGCAAGATTCCTTCACGGTACTCTGCCAGCAGAGCGGCGAATTCCGGCACGTTCTTCGCAAGGAGGTCGGCTTTCGCCGAAAAGACAAGGTGCTCGCCGATCTCGCTCACGGCAGTAGCGAGGGGCAGCGCCCTCAGTGACGTGCCGCCCTGGTCAGGTCGTGCACTAATGAGATGCACGGTACTGTCAACAGACACCTGTCGTCCCTGGATAGAAAAGAGCGGCTGCGCACCGAGCTCCGTCGGGACCCCCGACCACCACGCGCTATCATGCGTCGACTTTGACGAGTCCACGGACGCCAGAAACCGGCGGAGTGTGGCATCAAACATCTCGAAACGCACTTCCTTCTTTAGGCCGGCGAGGAACTTTGCATAGTCTTCCTGGTACCGGAGTTGCTGGTAGATCGGCTGGAGCTCCTGCTTTGCCGCCTCGAAGGTCTTGCGGGGACGGACGTCAAAGCACTTGATCAGATGGTACCCGTAAGGCGTTCGGACGATGCCGGACACCTGTCCAGGTGAGAGATTCATTGCCACTTCGTCGAAGGGCTGCACCCAGCGCCGACGCGAAAAGTACCCGAGATCTCCTCCACGGCCGGCGGAACCGGGATCTTCCGAGTGACGCTTCGCAAGCGAGGCAAAATCCGCTCCCGCCGCGAGGCTATCTTTCAGAGCTTTGATTTTTGCATACACCTGGGCAGTGTCCTGCGGCGACGGATTCTGGCTCTGGAACCTGATCATGATGTGGCTCGCGTGCACTTCCCCGGGGGAAGGCTTGCGGTCGACTATTTTAATGATGTGCAGCCCGTATTGTGTGCGCACGGGTACGGAGGAAATTTCACCGATCTTCATGCCGAACGCGGCGTCCTCGAAAGGCGTGACGAGTTGTCCCGCCGTGAAGTAATAGAGGTCGCCATTGTTGAGCTTTACGGATGGATCCTGAGAATTCTCAACGGCAAGAGCCCCGAAATTGGCGCCTGACCTCGCGGCGGCTATGATCTCAAATGCCTTCTTGTATGCCGCTGCGGAATCCGCCGGAGGCGCCGTCGGACTCAGCGTCAGGAGGATGTGGCTCGCACGGATTTCCTCGTTCTGCCTGGCGTAAAGCTGCCTGACCCCCGGGGCAATGATCATACGTTCCGTAAGATAAGAAGACGCGAGGCTCCCTTTGTATGCTCCGATCTCATACAGTACCCCAGGGAGAGAATCGAGTCCCTCGCCATATGCGCCGGCAAGTTTGAGCCGGTACTTGACAACAAGGTCGAGAAACTTCTCGCGGTCATCCTGACTGGTCGCCGCGCCCGCCTCTCGGCTCCCAAGGCTCTTGACATACTGCTGTTCGTATTCCGAAAGCTTCAGGGGGTGATTGCCGACAGTCGCAACGACCGCATCCTGCTCCGCAGGGGCACAACCGGCATATATGAGAGTTCCCAGTATCACCGCGGCAACAAAAAATCGACTCTGAATCCTGGCCTGTTCAGACATGCGCATCCTCGAGCTCTGGAATAATGAACGATGTTGACGTAATAAGGGGAATTCGTAGATCTCTATACTAAAGAAAAGAGGAGTGAGAATCAAGAAATTGCGTGGGCTCAGCCTGCGGCGGAAAGCGCCTGGTCAAAATCGGCCTCGATGTCCTTTATTCCCTCGATTCCCACTGAAATCCTGATCATCCCCGGGCTGACTCCGTGACGAGTGAGTTCAGCGGTGCTCATGTTCACGTGGGACGAATACACGGGAATGCTCACCAGCGTTTCAACTCCCCCCAGAGACATCGCATTGACGGCGACACGGAGAGCGTCGCACACAGCTGCCGCGCCACGGGCGCCCCCCGGCACCTCGATTGTCACCATCCCGCCGAATCCATCCCCCCCCGCACCGGTCATCTGCCTTCTGGCAATCTGATGCCCGGGATGCGAGACGAGGCCGGGATACAGGACGCGCTTCACCCGGGGATGCGCCTCGAGAAAACTTGCGAGTGCCATCGCATTGCGGTTCTGACAGCGGACCCTGAGATCAAAAGTCTTCAAGCTGCGAAGGAGGAGATACGCCGCGAAGGGGTCTGCGCATCCGCCGTAGTACTTGAGCTGCGTGTGGGCGCCGGAGATAAACGATGCGCTCCCGGAGACGACGCCTGCCATGACGTCCGTATGCCCGCCCAGATACTTGGTAGCGCTCTCCAGGAGGACGTCTGCGCCAAGTGACAGGGGATTCTGATTGCGGACGGTGGCGAAGGTGTTGTCGACAAACGTCAGAATCCTATGGTGCACCCTCTTCGCGGCCTGACGTGCCCTGAGCACCAGCTCCGCGATGTCCACGATCCCTAGCGTCGGGTTTGTTGGTGATTCGCAGTAGATGATCTTCGTTCTTCTCGTTGCCATCGAGACGATAGACCCGAGCGCGTCCGGTTTGACGTAGCGTACCGTGATGCCGTGGCGGGGCAGGATATCCCTGAAGAAGCGGTACGTTCCCCCGTACAGCGCCGGCGTGCTAAGGATCTCGTCCCCGTTCTTCACGACGGAAAGTATCGCCGAGGTGATCGCTGCCATTCCCGACGAGAACAGGAGTGCCTTTTCCGCTCTCGCCATCAGCGCGAGATGCTCCTCCGCCTCCATCACCGTGGGGTTATGGTAGCGGGTGTACACATACACATCGGGATCTCCCTGGGCGTAGCGCATTGCATCGCCCGAATCGATAAATCTGTATGTCGAGGTCTGAACGATCGGAGGCGCGACGGGTCCCCGGAATGCGTACAGCTTCTTTCCATGTATCGCCCGGGTGGCGAGCGACTGTAGTTCGGGGAGAGGACCGGGGGACTTCACTTCAGTGCGTCCTGTTTTCATCGCGTGCTTTCGCTGTTGTGGAGGTGATAGGGAAGGAGCGCCGCATACACCGCCCGGTTCACGGGCGTCGGAATGCCCATTGCCGTTCCCAGGCGGACCACGGTTCCCGCGAGAGCTTCAATTTCGAGCGGCTTGCCGTGAACGAGATCGTAATACAGGGAGGAACGCGTCTTCGTGTCGAATCCGGGGAGCGATTCAAGGACGCCGTCGAGAAAGTGCTCCCCGATCTGCACACCCCGGGCTCGTGCGATACTCTCGGTTTCCCTCATCGCGTCTGCAAGGAGGTCGGAGGTTTCTTCGACGGCGAGAATTTCTCCGAGTGTGAGCCGGGTCAGCGCGGTAATCCCCCCGGCTCCAGTAATGAATATGAACTTCTTCCAGAGCGCGGCAACGATGTCCTCCGGGACTTCGGCGATGATCCCCGCGTGCGTACAGATGTCGCGGATCTGCTCCGCGCGGCGGCGTGCGTCGGGCGGGGCCCCATCAAACGGCCCGAATACGATTCTGGAAGGCCCCGGGGCGACGGTGATTTCGCCTGGGCGCGTGATCGTGGAATAGATGTAAGCAACACCGCCGAAGATCATACAGTCGGGCAGCGCGTGGGCGAGCGATGCCTCATTGTCAACGCCGTTCTGAAGACTGATGATGACTGTCGAATGGCCGATAAGGGGTGAGAGCGCGGAGATGGCCCGCTCGGTGTCGTGCGATTTGACGCAGAAGAGAACGGTGTCGACGGGTCCGATTTCGGCTGGAGATCCAACGCACCGTTCCGGGGAAACCCACAATGACCGTCCGGGGGACGTCACGTGCAGCCCCGTCCCGCGCATCGCCTCCAGATGGGACCCACGCGCAGTGAACATGACATCTTCGCCGGCCGCTGCAAGCATCGCTCCGAAGAACCCACCGACCCCCCCTGCGCCGATCACGGCAAACCGCATATCGATCTCCCGGAGTTATGAAAGGAATTCCGTAGATTTCTTGCCTTCCGGAGGAAGCGCGGGGCGGGCAAAGAGCACTTTCTCTCGCTCGATCATGACTGTTCCTGCAGGTGCGCCCCGCGGCTTCCGGACAAAGCGCTTTTCGGTCATTGCCACCGCGACGGTTCCCGAGTTTTTCATCTTACTGTAATACGCGGCGATGGCAGCAGCCTGTTCGCACGCCTTCTTTCCCGGCTCACCTTTCCCCGAACTCACCTTCAGCACCACGTGAGAGCCGCTTCCCCCGCGCGCATGGAACCACAAATCGTCGGGCTTCGCGTACCGGAGAGTGAGAAGATCGTTATTTGCCCCGTTCTTCCCGGCCCAGACTTCAAATCCCCCCTCCACCGTGAAAATCCGGAACGGCAGCCGTTCTTTTTCCCGGCTTCTGGCCCCGAGCCCGACGCTTTCAAACTCCTCCGCGTGTTGGCTCAAAAAGGTCTCTTCCTTGTCGCCCGGTGCCAGATCCTTTGCTCCCGCGAGGAGCTTCTCGAGGCGATCGATCCGGGCGGATATCTCGATCATTCTGCGGGCTGACTCTTCGCCGGCTGATTTTGCGCGTTTTGCTTTTTCGAAATATCGCTGGGCATTCTGAACCGGCGAGAGAGCAGGATCGAGAAGTATCGAAACGCGTTCCCCTTCGATAGTGTCGTCAAATGTCCTCGATCCCCGTTGCATATCTGGAAGCGCCGCCATGAGGGCATTGCCGAACCGTTCGTATGTTCCGGCTCTCTCAGCTTCCTGTGCGTCCGTCTGAATGGCCCGGAGCGCGCGCTTTTCTTTCTCAATGCGTAGCCTGAGCGGCGTGAGCAGAGACTCCCGCTCTCCATCGAGGAACGTTTTGGACGCCCTCCTGGCAAGGAAGAATCTGATCCCCTTATTGATGTCGGGGAACTGTTCCTCTTTCATACCTCCGGCCAGTGTGAGGGGGATAAGCGAAAAAAATGCCGGGACGTCTTCACCCGAAATGTACACTCTCGAAAGCGGCCTTTCAAGGTCCGTCAGCACGGAACCAACCCCTCGTTCCAGCGCCACGAGCGCTTCGGAATCAACTCCGTCGGTCGTCAGTGACGCGGACAAGCCGGCGCGCGCAACGGATTCAAGTGCGAGTGTACCCCCCATAGCTGGAAAGGACCGCCTGATGGCGGATACAACGGTCCGCCTTTCCGGGGTCGCAAAGGCGGTTCCGAGCGCCTGAAAGTCACCAGGTGGGGCGGCAGGTGTGAATTGAAAGGAGGTGCCCGTGAGTTTTTTCGGGTTCTTGAACGAATCGAGGATCGTTCCCGAATCCCCCAGGAGGAGGACATTTGACTTCGGTCCATAAAGAACGGCCGCGAGCGTCACCCCGTTGTCGAGGCTGATTTCCACGACTCGGTCAAATTGTCGCAGAGTTACAGCGTTCACATGTCTGTCCACGATGTCGCCGAGGAGGTCAACGGAATTCCTGCGGGCTCTCGTTTTCCCCTCGTGGAGGTAGACTGCGCTAAGGTCCGGCCTGCAGAGGAAGACGAGTTTCCCGAGGTGGTCTTGAAAGGCTATCGAAAGTTCGTCCGCGTGCTGTGAATAGACCTCACGAACACGTTTTCCTGGGAGGCTGGAATTAAACGTGGAAACGACAAGGAGAAAAGTGTAGTAATTGCTGATCACAGTTTTATCAACAATATATTCAAAAATGGCGATTTTCCCAACAGATTGGCGGATCCGTGTGGATAACTTGTGAATGACGGTGAAAAATGTGTCTGCAGGTTATCATTGCGACTGCTGCGGGTTTTTAGTATTATACCTTGCTTAGGCACAAGCCAAGAGGATGAATGATCGCCAGCATGACCGGGTTTGGCAGGGGGGAAGCGACGGGGGATGGAGCGACAGTCACCGTTGAGCTCCGGACTGTGAACAACAGATTTCTCGAGGTCACGACGCGCCTGCCTCGATCGCTCAGCCTTCGCGAAAACGACCTCAAAGAATTGATACGGCGGAAGATATCACGCGGCAAAGTCAGCGTGAACGTCAACATCGAGCGGGAAGGAATCGCGTCCGCCGGGTTGGAAATAAACACAGCCGCAGCGAAGGCGTATTATTCGCTTCTTGTTCAACTGAGAAAAACCCTCCGGCTTCGAGAGGCAGTCAAGTTGCAGCACATGCTGCAGTTCTCCGAGATATTTGAACAGAGAGAATCCGGGGGCACCGACGAGAAAGAGTGGGCTGTCGTTCAAGAATCGCTTGAGATCGCGCTCGGAGTGCTTGCGGAGATGCGCAGGGCTGAGGGGGGGGAGCTCGAACGGGATTTCCGGACCAGGATCGCGTTTCTTGACGACAAGCTGGGGCAGATAGAGCGCCTCTCGGCTGAACAGATCCCCGCCGAACGTATCCGCCTTCGTGAACGTGTGACGCAGATCGTCGAGAAAACTCCTGTCGACGAGGGCCGGCTTGAAATGGAACTGGCCCTGCTTGCGGACAGGCTCGATGTGACAGAAGAGTGCGTCCGTTTCAGGAGCCATAACAAATTCTTTCTTGAAGCCCTTGCACTTCCTGACCCCGCAGGAAGAAAACTCAATTTTCTCATTCAGGAGATGAACCGGGAGGCGAACACGATCGGGTCGAAATCCAATGACACGGAGATCACGCACATCGTTGTGAACATGAAAGAGGAGCTGGAGAAGATCAGGGAACAGCTGCAAAACATTGAATAACGTCCATGGCACGGGGGAAACTTGTTGTGATCTCAGCCCCCAGCGGCGCCGGCAAGACGACGATTGCCCGGGCGATCCTCAATGCTCATCCCACGCTCCGGTTTTCCGTCTCCGCAACGACACGTCCCGTTCGTGACGGCGAGAAAGACGGGAGAGATTACTTCTTTCTCACGAAAGAAGAGTTCATGCGAAGAATCGGGGCGGGGGAGTTTGTGGAATGGGAGGAGATATACGGGAATCTGTACGGCACGCTGCACAGGGAGGTTGATCGGGCGCTGGAAGAAGGACGGCATGTCCTCTTCGACATCGATGTGAAGGGGGGGATTTCCGTACGGAAAGCTTATCCGGAGTCACTCCTGATTTTCATACGTCCTCCGAGCCTTCAGGTTCTGAACGAACGCCTTCGCAGCAGGAAAACCGAGAGCGAGGCCGCGGTCTCTCAGCGCATGGGACGGGCGCCTTTGGAGCTGGAGCTCGGAACGCAGTTTAATTATCAGGTTGTCAACGACGACCTCGCGCGCGCGGTAGACGAAGTCAACATGATTGTCAGCAGATACTTACAGATCAACTAGAAGAGGGAGCACGGCGTATGGGCATCAAACCGATTGACCTTGAATTCTTCAACCAGGAAGGAAAAAACGTTCACGAATCAATTGTTGCCGCGTCTAAGCGGGCTCGGCAGATCAACGAAGACATCAAGATCGAGTTCAACCAGCGCGTCGAGATGTTCGCAACGAAAACAGAATCAGAGACCGAGGAGAACGACATCAACCCCGATCAGCTTAAGGTGAGCCTCGAATTCGAGAAGCGCCCGAAGCCAACGGACACAGCGCTCGATGAGCTCATGTCGACAAAACTCGGCTGGCACTACGAGGTGAAGGAAGTGCCCCCCCCGCCCAAGGAAGAGGCGGTGGAGGAACCTGCGGAGGACGAAGAGTAACCGACGATCGGGCCATGCTGACCGGCAAGCGAATACTCCTGGGCGTTACCGGGGGGATTGCTGCATACAAGACCGCATTTCTGGTGCGGGAGTTCGTCCGTGCCGGTGCAGAAGTGCAGATTGTCATGACACGGGCGGCGACGCAGTTCATCACGCCGTTAACGATGACGACCCTCTCAAAACGGGAAGTTATCATCGATATGTTTCCCTCCTCGCCTGATCAGCCGCCCCATCACCCTACCCGCCACATTGACCTGGGCCTCTGGGGCGATGTCATGCTGATCGCCCCGGCCAGCGCCAACACGATCGCGAAAATCGCTCACGGCGAGGCCGATAATTTCCTGACAACGCTCGTGCTTTCCCTCCGCTGTCCGCTCATCATAGCGCCCGCGATGGACGTCGACATGTACCTCAACGAGGCGACACAGAAGAACGTTGCCCGTTTGCGCGAAACAGGATGCACCGTGTTGGAGCCCGATTCGGGCGAGCTCGCGAGCGGGCTCTCCGGGCCCGGGCGCATGCCGGAAGTCATCCGGCTGTTTGACGAGGTTGTCAAATCGCTCAACAACTCCCGCCGCGATCTGGCCGGAAAGACCGTGCTCGTGACTGCGGGACCGACCCATGAGCCCATTGATCCGGTCCGGTTCATCGGAAACCGTTCAAGCGGCAAAATGGGGTTCGCCGTTGCTGCGGCGGCCGCGCAGCGCGGGGCGAACGTAACGCTCATCAGCGGGCCGGTGAGCCTGAGTACCCCCCGGAATGTCAGGCGGCTTGACGTTTCGACAGCACGGGAAATGAGCGCGGCTGTGATGGCGGAATTTCCGGCTGCGGACCTGCTCGTGATGACAGCGGCGGTTGCGGACTTCGCGCCCGCCCGTGCTTCGCAGCAGAAGATCAAACGGGAGCAGGCACCGGGGGGAAAATTCGTTCTCGAGCTGACTCAAAACCCGGACATCCTGCAAGCTGTCGGAGCGAACAAGGCCCGCCAGATGATCATTGGATTTGCACTTGAAACAGAGAACGGAGTTGAAAACGCCCGAAAAAAGCTCGCCTCGAAGAAGCTCGACATCATCGTTCTCAACAATCCCCTCGTCGAGGGCGCAGGATTCGGCACGGACACGAATGTCGTCACCGTGATCACTGCATCGGGAGAAGTCGAAGAGCTCCCCCTGATGTCAAAAATCGACATCGCAAACACGCTCCTCTCACGGGTTGTTGTGGGGCTTCGATGACCCCGCTACGGCCTGCAATGGCGGATCTCCTCGTAGACATACGGGGATTTCTCAAAGGGGAGAAGGAGCTTTTCGGAAACGCGTTTCTCATTGATCCGGGCCATCCCGGAAAAACATCCATGGCGCGATCGAAGCCCGAACGGAAGAAACCCCCTAACGAACCGCTGCTCTTCGAAACGTCCCGGACCGTTCCAGGCGCGATGACGAACGAGCCGTGGGGAAACGCTCAGACGCTCACCGAACTTCACGATGCAATATGCACATGCGTAAAATGCCCGCTCGGCCATACGCGGACGAAATTCGTCTTCGGGACGGGCAATCCTGCGGCGACGTTGATGGTCATCGGCGAAGCGCCGGGAGCGGACGAAGATGCGCAGGGGGAACCGTTCGTCGGGAGAGCCGGCCAGCTGCTCAATAAAATTCTTGAAGCGATCAACTTCAAACGGGAAGACGTTTACATTTGCAACATCCTGAAATGCCGCCCGCCCGGAAACAGAAAGCCCCTCGCAGAGGAGGTCGATCTTTGCATCCCCTACCTCCGGAAGCAAATTGCGATCATCAGGCCGAAAGTCATTCTGGCTCTCGGGCTCACGGCGGCGGAGAACCTCCTCGCGACGACCGAAAGCCTGGGGCGGCTACGGGGGAGAGTACTGCGCTATGAAGGAACCCCCCTGATGGTGACATACCACCCGGCCGCGCTCCTGCGGAATCCGAACTGGAAACGCCCGACGTGGGAAGATGTCCAGGCTGTACGTAAGCTTCATGACGAACTCGTTGCACAGGAACGATAGGGAACGGACCGTATGGCGGACGGAATGATTCGAAGGACGGACATGCCGGCGGAGAGAGCTACCTCCGAGGGGCGCGTGCCCCCGCAGGCCGTGGAGATCGAGGAGCAGGTTCTCGGCGCGATGCTCCTTGAGAAAGAGGCGGTCTCAAAAGTGATCGAGGTTCTCGATGAGGAAGCCTTTCATGCCGAACGTAACCGCCGGATTTTCAGAGCGATCGTCGTTCTGTTCGAGCGGAGCGAACCCGCGGACGTGATTACAGTCGCGGAGGAGCTCCGCAGGCAGGGACAGCTTGAAACCGCGGGAGGCGAGGCATACCTCGTCGAGCTCACGATGAAGGTCACCTCTGCTGCAAACGTGGAGTACCATGCCCGCATCGTCCTCGAGAAAGCGCTGATGCGGCGGCTGATCACGGAAACGAGCGGGATTGCAGGACGGGCCTACAGCCAGTCCGAGGACGCATTCGATCTCTTAGATCAGGCGGAACAGGCGATATTCAAGATCTCCGAATGGCGCCTGAAGCGGAACTTTGTGTCGATGGACCGGGCCGTCCATGACACGCTGGAGATGCTCGAAAGCATCCACGGAAAGCACGAAGGAGTTACTGGAGTGCCGACCGGCTTCCGCGACCTCGACAACCTTACCGGCGGATGGCAGAAGTCCGACCTGATTATCATCGCCGGCAGACCGAGCGCGGGGAAAACTGCTTTCGCGCTTTCGCTGGCGGCGAATGCCACGACGCACAGGAGCAAACCCACGACGATCGGCATATTCTCACTGGAGATGTCGACGAGGCAGCTTGTCATGCGGCTCCTTTGCGCGGAGGCGCGAGTAGATGCCCACGCGGTACGGACCGGGCGGCTTCCCGAAGATGACTGGAAGAGGTTGAGCATGGGAGCCGGGCGTCTTGCGAAGGCCAGCATATTCATCGATGACACCGCCGGACTCGGGATACTCGAGCTACGCGCAAAAGCCCGTCGCCTGAAGGCCGAACACAACGTAGGCCTTATCGTCATCGATTATCTCCAGCTCATGCAGGGGCCGAAGAATGCGGAAAACAGAGAGAAGGAGATTTCCGGAATCTCCCGGTCGCTGAAAGGGCTTGCCAAGGAGCTCGATATACCGGTGATCGCACTTTCCCAGCTCAGTCGCGCCGTGGAAGGGCGGACCGACAAGCGTCCGATTCTCTCTGATCTCCGTGAATCGGGAGCAATCGAACAGGACGCAGATGTCGTGGCGTTCGTTCATCGTCCCGAAATGTACACCGATCCAAAGTCCGACAAAATGGAAGAGCTTCAGGGGAGAGCAGAAATCATCGTTGGCAAACAGCGCAACGGTCCCGTAGATGACGTGTCACTCGCCTTTGTCAGGCGCTACGCGCGTTTTGAGAATCTGGCACTCCCGAGCTTTGAAGACGTTCAGGTCAGCCCCGAGGAACAGCCATTCTGAGCCCACAGTGAATCATCCCGATAGTTCACGGAGGACGTTCCTCCGGCGCGCGGTGTCAATTGCCTCGGCCTTACCGCTCATCCTCGGCCGCGATCGCACGCGTGCCGCGACGCTGGAAAAGCTCCTCCCTGCAGACGAGGCGTTGATACTCGATCGGCTCGAGAAGGGGAAAAACCATTCCCGCCTTCCTGAAGGGGATCTCGTCGCGGAGATGGGAAGGAGTTTTCTGGGGAGGCCTTACGGAGCGAACACGTTGGAGGAAGAGGGGGAGGAGCATCTCGTCGTTGACCTGCGCGAGTTTGATTGCGTCACCTTGTGTGAGACCAGCCTGGCTCTTGCGCGTGCCATCAAGCTTCGCATCCGTTCGGTTGAGGGATACTCCGCCCAGCTTCAGCTCATCCGTTACAGATCCGGTATCATCCGGGGATACCCGAGCCGCCTGCATTATTTCAGCGAGTGGATCGCGGATAATGAAGAGAAGAAGATTCTGAAGAATATCACCATGGAGCTCGGGGGGGGGAAGGACTCGCGGCGGCTGGATTTCATGTCTGCGCACAGGGAGGCATATCCTCGTCTTTCGTCCGCGAAAGTCTTCGATGCCATCACCGCCACCGAGGAGAAACTGGCAGCCATTCCGCGATACGTTCTGCCGAAGGAGCGCGTGGAAGGAATACTGGGGATGATCCGGAGCGGCGACATCATCGCGATTACGACGTCCGTAGCCGGCCTCGATGTGTCACACACCGCAATAGCGGTGCGGGAGGGGGGAACGGCCCGGTTGCTGCACGCGCCTAACGTGGGCGAACGGGTGCAGTACACATCAGGGTCGATTGCCGAATACCTGCACCGCCACGCGCAACAGAGCGGCATTATTGTCGCCCGCCCTCTCGATCCTGAAGGCTGACACCCCCGCGCTCAAGACGGAGCCCGGTGTTGCTCGAGTCCTACAAGACACCGAACCTTACGGATTCGCTTTATCATCTCGAACCTGTCCCAGCAGGCATCGGACACTTTCATTCGGGGGTGCCAGACGTGGTACTGGATGGCGAGATTCCTGAGTGACTTTCCCGACACCCCGTTGAGTGAAAGCCGGAACTGGACGTCGGAATCCTCACCGCATCCGGGTCCGTCGTACAGTTCGTCAAACCCGTTGATTGCCAAAAGCTCCTCCCGGGCGACCGAAAAATTACTTCCGAGCATTCCACTGACATTGCGCAACAGAAGTCGCCGGATGAACCGGCTCGGCATTCGTATCCCGTCCTCAACGCGGAGTGACCGGCCGGAAAGCCCGTCAAAGATTTCGCGGAAGCCCAGATGTTCAAACGCCCCCGATTCCACCTGTTCAATCGTCAGCCCCTCGGACCAGCGCACGCTGGTTTCAACGCGCCTCCCGAGAAGCACCCGGCGGTTCTCCCGTTGCTCCCAGTGATCTTGAAGAAAGAGGCGTGAAGGGATGCAGTCCCCGTCGATGAACACGAGATGGCTGCCGCGGGAGGCCCAGATCGCGCTGTTGAGGATGATGTTTTTCCGCCATCCCCGGTCTTCATGCCACAGATGAAAAATAGGCTGAAGCAAATTCCGGAGAGCACCGGCAACCACGTCCCGAACCGCAGGGCCGGACCCGTCGTCTGCAACGATGATTTCAAAATCGGGGAATGACTGGCGGGCGCATGCGGCAAGAACAAGCCGGAGGACCTCCGGCTTGTTGTACACAGAGATAACGAGTGTGATTTTCGGAATCGGCCCCACTTCCCAATATACGGAAAACGGGGCGGGAAACTTCGGTCTAAGTCGAATGCTTGAACTTAAACGGAATCGTGAGCCAGGCCGCAACCGGCCCCTGTCCCATCCGGGCGGGCGTGAATTGCGATTTCATCACCGCATCGATCACGGGCTGTTCGAATATGGGATTTGTGCTCTTCAGAATCTGGGAGTCGAGGGGTTTCCCGTTTATGTCGATGAGCACCCGTACGACAACCTGACCGTCGATACCCATCTTCAAAACGAACGACGGGAATTCCGGTTTCTCGAGCCTCACAATCTGGGGATCCTTTTCCACCGGGACAAATGCCGGCGTTGAAGGGTGGGGAGTTTCCGAGGGTTGCGCCACCGGCGGAGGCGGGGGAACAATTTCGGTCGTCGGGGCCGGAAGCGTGACGGCTTCGTTGACGACGGCATTTGCCTGGGGCGGCGGTACGGATTCAGCCGTCTTGACCGGGGGGGGCTCAGAGATTCCTTTCTGTTCGGTCGGCGCCGGCGCGCTCGTCTGCTGGGGAGCGGCCGCGACGTGCGCCGGATCCTCTTTTGTTGTGACGGGCTGTTCCTGCGTCTTCTCCTCACCCGCGCCGATGGTAGCCTGAACCGCAGAAGGGGAAGGATTCTGAGACTGCTCCCGGGCAGGGGCCTGTGTCTGCCCCGCGCTTGCCAATGCATTGCTCCGGGGGGGGGTCTTTGAAGAGAAAATTGCGACCGCCGCCCCTGCGAGGAGAGGCGTTAGTATTACGGTGGCGAGAAGGAGGAACACCTTTGATTTTTTCTTCCCCGGCTTCTCATACTCCCCCTCGTCGTTCGTGGAAGCCGAAAGGGAAACTGCAAGACTGTCACCGTATGCCACTGTCTGCCGGGAACTCGGAGGTGTCGGCCGGTAGCGCGGAAGAGGCGCGGGAGTTTTTGCTGAAACGAATTCATCATCCCATGCCGTTGAGCGGTCGGCGTTGACAGGAGAGGCCTCACTCTGTTGTGGTGCAGGTTCACTCCCCGTTTCAGAATGAATTGGCCGGGGATTCTCTTCGACCGTGTTCGCGGGCGGTGCAGGCTCCGCGGCGAGGGCACGCGCATGCTGGATCAGGTGCTCGACGCGGGATGCATACTCTTTTGCGATCGTGTTCTCGGGATCGACGACGAACACACGGCGCACCTCTGCAAGCGCTTGTTCATATTCGCCCCTCATGACGAACTTGCTCGCTCTCTGGAAATACAGGAGCTTCAACGCCTCGAGTTCTTTCTGCACGTCCCCCGGGTCACCACTCTGTTCCGGAGAGTTCTCCGCCGTGTAAGAAACTCCCACGTGGTCCGTTGTTTCCACGGCCGGGACTGCGGGGGGGAACCCTGTGTTCCCCGTTCGCCGGGGCCGGTGAGCGTCACGTATTGCACAGTCGATAATCCCGGGCATCGGCTCCATCAGATCGTGACGCTGGTCCTCCCCCAGTCCGTCTGCCTGTGAAAGAGAGAGAAGCGCATCGAGTTGCCGCTTGAGGGCGGAGATATATATGTTCTCGGGATCGGCAGTCCGGGCCATCTCGAGGGCGTCGAGTGCCTCGGCGTATTCGCGCGAATCCGTTTTTTCAAAGACCTCCCGAAGGCGGTCCTCGAAAGAGATTTCATTTGATGGTGAGTTCATATCATCCACCTCCGCAGGCTGCCGTGTGCATGACAAACACAAGGGCCGCAATGTACAGATTTTTCTATGGCTGGCTTCCCTCGTCCGCAGCTCAAGTTATGAATAATCACGAAAACATGTCAATAACTACGACGAACTTTCAAAAAAAAATCTCGTCCGGAAAATGGGCGTCCGGATGAGTCGAGATACCTCAAGATTTAGGAGTTGCACAAACGACGAGCCAGATCGGTAACTCAGGGAATCAGGTTGATTTGAGGGGATTGGATCACATATGAGGTAAAATAGGCTTGAGCGATGTAAGAATTACAAGAAAACAGCCCATTCTACACCCAAACTCCGGGGATATTGTCGTGGCAGTGAGGGCACGAACCATGAGTCATTGAATTCTGCAATATGGAATACCCTGAACGTTCAACAAGGAGCTCATCGCAGGTAGGGCAATAGGTATTTTCATACCGGCCGACCCTTCCCGGCAGATTCCCCGCATAAACAAAGTGTAGTCCGGCTTTTCTACCGATTTCAGCTGTATGAACGAGCGTTCTTGCTGGCGTGGCGTCACGGTCTCGCATCCTGTAATCCTGATGGAATGCCGTGACATGCCAGGGTATGTCGCGGGAAACCGATGCGATAAAGCCGGCGATGTCGGTGAGCTCTTCCTCCGAGTCATTGAACCCCGGAACGACCAGAGTAACAATCTCAACCCATATCCCCATCGTGTGGAGCGCATCGATTGTCCTGAGCACCCCGTCCAGTCTTCCGCCGAGCTGCTGGTAATTCTTCTGACGGAAGCTCTTCAGGTCAACCTTGTAAAGGTCAATATACGGACGGAGGAATTCCAGCGCCTCCGGAGTTCCGTTGCCGTTGGACACAAACGAGCAGCGTATGCCGTGCGGGCGGGCCAGAGAAAATATCTCTGCTGCCCACTCGCATGTGATCAGGGGTTCGTTGTACGTGCTCGTAAGGATCGGGATGCGACGCCGCATGGCGAGGGCGACGATATCATCCGCGCTTCTGATCTCGACAGGGGCCACGGCGTCAGGATCGCGCAGCGCCTGCGATGTTATCCAGTTCTGACAATAGCCGCACCTGTAATCACAACCGAGCATTCCAAAGCTCAGTGCCGGCGAACCGGGGAGGACGTGGAAGAACGGCTTTTTCTCAACGGGGTCGATCGCCAGCGCACCGACGTAGCCGAAGGGGACTTTCAGAATGCCCTGATCATTGAACCTCACCTTGCATATCCCGTTTTTCCCCGGCGGAATCCGGCACCGGTGGCCGCACGCGAAGCAATTCACCCAGCCGCCGGGCCCCTTCTCGTACAACGTTCCATCCCGGACGTGTCCGGCGAGCAACACAGCAAGCGGAGTTGCGCCGCCCTTCTCCATCAAACCTCCTGTTGAACGTCGCGTGCGTGATAACGGAGAACGCACCGTGCTGTCGATCGGCGAAAACACTATAAGAAAGGTCACCGGCGAAGGAAAAGCAAGGGGGGGACGCGGTCTCTTCCTGCCGTTCCCCGCTCAGCGGGGTCTTCTCCTCCTCGCCGCCTGCCACGCGACGGGTGCGCTCGCAAGGGACGCGACGGCGAAGAAGAAAGCGGGAGTGTGGACGCCCTCTCCCGATGCGACCGCCGCGAACCCGGCAATAAAACAGATAAGGGGGAGCGATGTCATTGCCGCAAGGCCCGCCCTGGAGAGAGGTATCCGGAAAGGCCGGTTCATTGCCGCCTCGCTCCGTCGTAGCCCGATGAGCGCAAAAAATTCCAGAAAGAGGGCGCAGCCGTACAGGGCGATATCGATGATCAGGAGATCTTCGAAATGCCAGAGGACGAGACCGCTGACGGCGATTGCACAGGCGATGATTGAGACCGGAGGCGTCCCGCGAGAGGCATCGACGTTCCGGAGAACCGAAGGGAGATATCCATCGTCCGACATTGCTTTCGGTAGGCGCGACACGGAAAGAAGGTTTGAAACGAAGAGGCCGAGCGCGCTTGCCATTCCGCCCGCGGCGAGGAGTCCTGCAAGCCCCCTGCCGCCAACCTGAAATCCGAGCGAAGGAAATCCGTCCCTCTCAAGCGTCGCGGGGTCCAGATCCGTCTGCATGGCCGCCAGAATGGACAAAGTGTAGGTGACGAGGATCAACGCGAACGCGCATGCGATGGAAACAAGGTACGAACGGACGGGGCGGTCAACCTCTTCCGCGAACGTAGAAGCGTTATCCCAACCGAGGTAATTCCACATGACGGTAAAAAGGCCCAGGCCGGCGGCCGCGGGTGTCGCTGGAGAACCCGCCGCCGTCGCTGAAGGAAGTAGAGAAATGCCGTTGCGGAACGCAGCCGCAAAGAGAATGATGAAAGGGACCATAACGGCCGAACCGAATGCGACGGAGCTTCGGCCGACCGGGAGGATGCCGAGCAGATTGAGACCGGCGCAGCTCCAGATGATTACGAGGCAGAGCGGATACCGGAGTCCTGCGACTGCCGGGAAGAAGTATGAGGTGTATTCGACAAAAAGGACCGGGTAGATCGCCAGATCGACAAACATGTACAGCCACGTCCACCACCCCTCGAAGAATCCCCACATCGGTCCCAGCCCGGTTTTCACCCACTGGTAGTATCCTCCGTTCCGGGGCATCATGCTGTTGAGCTCCAGGACCATCAGGATCACGGGAACAGCCCAGAGGACCGGGGCAAACAGGACAAGAAGGAGAGCGTTCCGTCCGCCCACCTGGTTCACGACGGGCTCCAGCCCGTAAGGGCCTCCGGAGACGCTGAAAAATATTACTGCAGTCAGTGCCGCCGGGCGAAGAAACCGGCGGGGATTTTTTGTCGTTGTGCTGGCGGGCAGGTCCACGCCGTCGGTCCCCGGAACTAGGGTCGTTTAACGGGTCGGGGCCGGGCGAGTTTTTTCAGGTCAGCCGGCATGGGAAAAAGTCGGGCCAGAGAGGTGAGCTTTGTTCGTCCGTCGGCGGTCGTCAGGATGATCTCCATCGCAGGGTTGAACTCCGAGAGGACCTGCCTGCAGGCACCGCAGGGGGGGAGAAACTCCGGATCATCGGAAGCGATTGCGATCGCGCGCAGGCGGGTCTTCCCTTTCGCCGCGGCCTGAAAAACGGCGTTCCGTTCCGCACAGATTGTCAGTGAGTAAGAGCTATTCTCAACGTTGCATCCTTCGATAATAGTCCCGTCGTCCGCGAGAACCGCAGCGCCGACACGGAACCGCGAGTACGGAGCATATGCTCGAGTCTTCGCATGTGCCGCGCGGGTGACGAGAGCCTTGCGTTGTGATCCAGTGGCCACGAAACGAATCCTCCCGGGATGAATCTACCGAGACGTGAGATGACTTGCAAGCAGAAGCCCCGCCGCTACAGGAGACCCCTGAGTTTTTCATATCCAGAACGGCTCACCGGAAGTCTCGTCCCGTCCGTTAGAATCACGATCCGGCTGTCTTTCGCGTAAGTTTCAAGACGGACAAGGCGGTCGATGTTGACAATGTGCGACCGGTGTACACGGACGAACCGGCGGCCGTCCAGGGACGACTCCAGATCGGAAAGCCGCTCGAGCTTGAGATACTTCTTCCCCGCGGTAAAGATTGTCACATAGTCATCCTGCGCTTCGATGTGGTCCACCGATGCGGCGGGGATCACATGGACTCTGGTCCCGTCCCTGACCAGGATCCGCTCCAACGGCGCGGCGGGTAAACGGGTGCTGCGAATCAGCGTATCGAGGTCATCGTGGCCTGCGGCGGCAGCCATTCCGGTCACACGCTTGAGCGCTTCGCCGAACCGTTCACGGCTGAACGGCTTGAGGAGATAGTCGATGGCGTTTACTTCGAACGCCTTGATCGCATACGAATCGTAGGCCGTGACAAAGATGACCTTCGGCCTGACATCAAGTAGCGAGAGGACCTCAAACCCGTTAAGCTTCGGCATCTGCACGTCGAGGAACGCCAGATCGGGCTTCAATTCCAATATCGCCTGCACGGCGTCAAACCCGTTCGAGCACTCGCCGATGATCTCAAAACCGGGAAAAGAGGCCAGATACTCACGTACGATGCCGCGTGCCAGGTCTTCATCATCGACGATCATCACACGCATCGTGGTTTCTCCTTCCTGTCGTATTCCGTTTCGCCCCGGCAGTGAAAATGCGGCGGTCATCATACACAATGTGGAATGATAATCGCAGCGAGAAACTCCCCGCCCAGTTCCTGCAGTTCGAGACGGCCTTCCGCTCCATACAACCGCTCCAATCTCTGCCGGACGATGTGCAGACCAATCCCACCGGTGCGCGGCATTACTCTGCCGGGGTCCACGGGGTTACTGACGCTGAGCCGCAGCGACGCGCCGATGGTACAGGCGCCCACCTGAACCATGCCGCCCGCAGGAATCTGGGCAATGCCATGGTTGACGGCGTTCTCGACAAGGGGCTGCAGTAGCAACGGGGGGACCCGCAGTTGCCGTGTTCCCTCACCCAGATCGAACCTGACTGTAAGACGGCTGCCGAACCGGACCATCTCGATCTCAAGAAAGTGCCGGATCATGGCAATCTCCTGTTCGAGGCTGATCATCTCGAGGGCTCCGTAGTTCATGCTCATCCGGAGAAAATCAGCGAGCATCAGCGTCATCGTCCGCGCAGCTGGAGGGTCGGAGCTCGTGAGGGCGCTGATGGAATTCAGGCTGTTGAAGAGGAAATGCGGATCGATTTGGGCCCGAAGCGCCTTCAATTCGGCGTCCCGCGCAAGGACCTGCAGTTCGAGAGCATTCCTCTCCGTGCGCCGCGCCGCCTCTTGCGATGCAATCAGATAATGCACGGCCGTAGCAATAAGGAAGAGTCCGACGCCGAACGACACGAGAAGGGGAACGGCATCCGCGTACCTCTCGCCCGGCGCAAGCCCGGGCTCTATCCGCTGGAGTCCAGAGGCCCAGCCGTAACACGCTGCCAGCCAGAGACCGCTGGAGAACAAGGCGGCGATGAGGACGGAGAGGAGCGTCTTGGCGATATCCGTACCGGGAAGCGGGAATGCGCGACAGATATACCACGCGGAGAGAGACATAAAGGCATAGACGATCGTCACCGGGAGCGAAAAAAAAAGCGCCCCCGTCCAGGGCGTCTTCACCGTGGTTACGAGGAGTGTTGCGAGCGTCAGACCCGGAGCGAGCCACGCAAGAAGATACAACGCGAGTGTACGGCGATCCTCAAGGATGGGATGCATGACCGTGCCCCGATACGCCCGGTGTACGTCGTTCCGGCGGGACTCCGCGCTTCTCCCGCACTAGTTCGTCACCTCCACGCCGCCCATGATTGCTGTCCCCCGCACGACAAGTCGTTTGGCTGCCGGGTCGGAGGGTTTCACGGACTTGTCGTCGAACCCGCCGAGGAAGGGAACGCCCTGGACGGTGACGTTCCACGCAACCGGGACTTTGATCTTGATCCCGCCCCACATGGCGAACGTGCTGATAACGGCTTCATCTCCCGCGATCGCGGCCTGCCGGAGGTCGATCTCACATCCCCCCATGATCGCGCTCGACTCGCCTCCGCGAAAATCCTGGGAATTGTTCGACTGCTGCACCCCGCCCAGGACGGCGAAGGCATTGACGAACGAATGCCCATCCTGTGAGGCACCCGGGACCCCGCGCATCTTTCCCCGCACGGATCCCCCCATCAGCATGCTGATGCCGAGCACCACAAGTATCAGCGGCCAGAGTTCCTGAAAGCCTATGTACGTGAATCCGAGTTCGCGGATGAGAAGTACCCCTCCGATCAGAACGAGGACGAGTCCCACGAATCGGCCGCCGCGGTACCCCGAATTCGCAATCCGGAGCGCCCCGATCGCGATGAGGATCAGGGGCCAGAATCGGAGATAGAGTCGTGCGTCGAGAACATCCAGGTTGTCGAGGAGGAGCAATACCCCGATAAGGACCGCCGCCCCACCCATAATGGCTTGACCGCTGAGAGAAAACCTCCGGTTACGCTCCATGTGCGTGCTCCTTTTCCTGATGCAGTGTCGGAAATCCGGGGAGGCTCTTCCAGATCATCGAGACCCCGAGCGCGATAAGTATTGCCGGCCAGGTATCGCCGAATGTCAATCCCCCGATGTGGAAAATCGAAACCATGAACCAGATACCGAGAAGAAGAAGCCAGACCCCCACCCCCTGCTCGTGGCGGGTCGTCGCATCCTTGATCCTCGTAATTCCCAGCCCGATAAGGATCAGCGGCCAGAACCGCCAGAGCGGGCCGATCTCGATCACATCGAAATTTTCAAGGAGCAGCGCTCCGCCGGCAAGGAGAAGAAACGATCCTATGACGACATGCGCGCTGAACGTTTTCCGGGCATCCATAATCGATCCTCCTGAATGTGTGTCCCACGGATAAACATACGTGGATTCCCGTTCCGTTGTGACACCCGGTTCGGTGAATGGCAGAAAACACTCGGTGGAATGCAGAAGTCCATGCCCGGGAGGCGGGAGAGTCCGGAGAATACCCCGCGCCCGTGTAACCTGGGCGCGGTTCCGCCGTACACAATGTGTGGAGGCCCACTATGACGAAATTTCTCCTCTGGTTAATTCTTCTCTTCTTCTGCTGGCCGCTGGCACTCGTGGCACTCGTTTTGTACCCGGTCGTCTGGCTTCTTTCGATCCCCTTCAGACTTCTGGGGATAACGATGGACGCGGTATTTGAACTCTTCAGAGTTCTGATCACGCTCCCGGCGAGAATCCTCGGCGGGGCGAGGGCGCCTCACGCCTGAGCGGGACAATCCGGTCTACCTCTTCTCCCCGGCGGCCTTCCGTATCTTCTCAAGGCTTGTCTTCGCCTGGGGTGACGACCGGTCCACGGCGTCGGCTGCTATCTTTTCTAGGAGAGGTATCGCTTCCTGGTCGCCGAAATCGCCAAGCAGCCGGATTGCGTAGGATCGGACGAAGGACTCCTTCTCGAGCGCAACTGATTCGAGGAGGTGCACGGCATCCTTGCTTCCTTTTCCGAAACGTCCGAGGATGCCGAGGGATGCAAATCGCAATTCCTGCGGCTGACCGTTCCTCCCTCTCACCAGAGCGACCGTCAAGCTCCGGAGAGAGTCGACGGAACCCAGAGCACGCAGCGCCGATGCGGCGATGATGTTCCGGTGCGAAGGGACGTCAACAAACGGGAGGAGCAGCGGGCCTGCATTCGGTGAATCGGCCTTCGCGATCGAGCCCAGCGCCGCGGCTACTACCCGGTAGCTCGAATCCTTCAGGGCATCGTGGAGCGCGGCGATCACATGCTTCTCCGGGTAGCCCCTGAGTTGTGTCACCGCGGCCGTCCTCACGGCCGGATGTTTATCCCCTGCAGTAGTGACAAGAGCGTTCACGATCTCGCGTTTTCCGTCGGCGCCGGCTGAGTCGATTTTGTCAAGGGCAAGCACAGCCTCCCGGCGGACTGCCCAGAAAGTATCCTGGCAGGCGATCCGGGAAATGGTGGGAATGCATGCCGCGTTGTGTTTCATCTCCGACAGCTCCTGAACGGCGCGCAGTCTGTCCACCGCACGCGGGGCATGCTCCGCCTGGTACGTCCATTCTTCCGTGGACTTTGTCCACTTCATCTCCTTCAGCAGCCAGTTGCCGCTGTCGAAAATTACAAGGCGGGGATGTGACGCCGACGGAACCTCGAGCGTCGTGTCGCCGCTAAGGAGAGTGAACCTGCGGGTCGACCCGCCTTCAGGCGTTATCACCTCAACGTCAACCGGGGTGCGGAATATGCCCGTCAGGCTGTCCGTTTTCTGTGTCTGACGGACGTGAAGGAAGACCGCATGCGCGGAATCGTTCCAGGTAGACGAGAGTTCGAAAACCGGGTACCCGGCCTTGTAGACCCACTCGTCAAAAAACCAGTACAGGTTCTGTCCCGTTGCCTCTTCGATGGCGATCTTCAGATCATTTGTCTCGACGGGAGTGTGCTGGTATTTCACGATGTAGTAATGGAGCGCCTTCCAGAATAGCCTGTCGCCCAGCACGAAACGGAGCATATGAAGCACTGAAGCCCCCCTCGGGTAGATGTTCGCGCCGAATGATCCGACGCTCACGATGGGTTTGCGTCCCGCGTGCTTGTCGGAGTTGATCCCCCCCCGTTGCGCATTGAACATCATGTAATCGAACTCGTCCCGTCCCAGAGCGTGCTCATGCCACATCGGATCGAAGTAACTTGCAAAGCTCTCGTTCAGCCAGAGATGCCGCCAGTCCCTGCACGTCACGACATCCCCCCACCACTGATGGGCGAGTTCATGCGCGATAAGGCTTGTCGGCGACTCGTCCAGACGTGCCCGTGCGTCGTAGACAGCGGCGTAATCCGCCAGAGAGGTCGCGCTGACATTTTCCATTCCTCCCTCAACAAAATCCCGGATCAGCACCTGTGCGTATTTCGCCCAGGGGTATTTGTAGCCTATCTTTTCGCCGAACCATTTCACCATATCAGGGGTGCTCGCAAAGCAGACCCTGGCATCGGCTGTCTGTTCGGGATAGACGTAGTACTCCAGCGGAATGTCCCCTGCCGAGTCTTTGAGAATGGCGTACGCGCCTGCGGCGAGGCTGATGAGATACGAAGCGTGGGGAATATCCTGGCGCCAGTGGAACGTCTTCATCTTCTTGGTCCTGTCCTCTTTCACCTCCAGGAGCCGCCCGTTGGAGAGGGCAACATACGGACTCCGGACAGTCGCGATCATCTCACTTGTCGCCATATCGTTCGGAAAATCGTAGCACGGGAACCAGAAATGATTGTCCATGTCTTCCCCCTGCGACCAGATCTGCCACGGTTTGTCCGGGTAGCTGGAATCCGGCTGAACGAAGTACAATCCGCGGGCCGGGGTGCAGGTGTACGTCACGGAAATCGTCAGCGTATCCCCAGGGTCACGGGGCCTGTCGAGAGTAATCGCGAGTTTCTTCGGAAGCACAGCATAGTGAAGCGGAGTCTTCCCGAGAGTCACGGCGAGGACGTTGAGCTTCTCGGCGTCGAGTACGATGGTGGTAAGCCCGGGGAGAAAAGGGGTCAGCGTCGTAGTCGTCGTGCCGCTCACGGACTTTGAAGCCTCATCGAACGAGACCTCAATCCTGTAATGAATCACGTGAAACTCGCGGCTGGGTCCCTCCCCGTCATCGCGCAATGGGAAGACCGACTGGGAGAATCCGGGACACGACAGGTACACGAGCAGTACGAAGAGAAGAGATGGTTTCATGGCGTACCCCGGGCAATGTGGGCGGATCTGTGCGACTCGCCCTCCGACAGGAGGGGAGTGTGGGTTTTTACTACTCTGTGTGGAGGAGGGAACGAAGGATGTTCATGTTCTCAATGTCTTCATGCATGTCCTCGCTCTTCTCCGTCTCGAGAATTTTCGGCACCTGTGCAAGTCGGGGATCGTTCATGAGCATGCGGAACCCCGCAAGCCCGATCATTCCTTTGCCGATATGATCATGCCGGTCCACCCTTGAGCCGAGCCCCTTCCGGGAATCGTTCACGTGGAGGGCGGCGAGCCGGCCCAGCCCGACGACACTGTCAAGCGTTCTCATAGTGTCCTCCCATCCCCGGTCCGAGCCGATGTCGTAACCAGCCGCAAAAATGTGGCATGTATCAGCGCAGACGGCCATCCGTTCGCGATCCTCCACCTGGTCAATGATACCCCTGAGGTGCTCGAACCTGTAGCCCACGGAGGTTCCCTGCCCCGCCGTGGTCTCCAATATCGTGAGCGTGCGGAATCCCCGTGTGTCCGCGTGTACGGTGTTCAGCGAATCAGCGATCCGAGTGATCCCTTCTTCCTCGCCAGCTCCCATGTGTGAACCGGGATGGACGATCAGCCCGAGTATCCCCAGTGATTCGCATCGGCCAAGTTCGTCGCGAAGTGCGGCACGCGATTTCCTGAGGACCTCCCCGTCGAGAGCGCAGAGGTTGATAAGATACGCAGCATGAGCGAGGACCGGCGCGACGGTTGAGCCGGCAGCGGCATGCCTGTACCGCTCAATATCTGCGGGTTCATACGACGGGCCTTCCCACCGGTTGTTATTCTTTGTAAAGACCTGCATTGTCGAACATCCTGTGAGGGCCGCGCGCTCGAATGCGCGGAACATCCCTCCGCTTATCGACATATGTGACCCGAGAAGGGGTTTTTGCATCATGCAATATGCGTATTCCGCATTCCGTGACGGGAAAGAGGGGAAGGCAGTGCCGGCGGCGGAAGCGCAAAACCCCGGGTCCGAAATAGACCCCGGGGAATCCTCAAACGCTTACGCCGCACCCACCACTGCGTTGATCGCGGCGACATTCACAATATCGCTCACACTGCATCCTCTGGAGAGATCAAATGCCGGCCTGTGGAGTCCCTGAACGACCGGCCCTATTGCTTCGGCCCCCCCGAGACGCTGCGCCAGCTTATAGCCGATATTCCCCGAGTTCAGATCCGGGAAGATAAGAACATTCGCCTTCCCCGCAATGGGGCTTCCGGGTGCCTTTGAAGCGCCGACTCTGGGGACGATCGCCGCATCAAGCTGAAGCTCCCCGTCCATCTGTATATCGGGTCGTTTCTTCCTGAACACCTCCGCAGCCTGCTGGACCTTTTCGACTAGCGGGTGGCTTGCGCTCCCTTTTGTAGAGAACGACAAGAGGGCTACCCTCGGCTGTTCACCCGTAAGCCTCTTGTGGTTTTCCGCGGTCGATATCCCGATATCCGCAAGCTGCTCCGCAGTAGGATCGGGGACGACCGCGCAATCTGCAAACGAGAACACCTGCTGGGGAAAAACCATGAGGAAAAAGCTCGATACAATTGTGATGCCGGGGGCAAGCCCGATCACCTGAATTCCGGCCCTCAGCACATCCCCGGTAGTTGAGAGCGATCCCGCAACGCTTCCGTCTGCCAACCCTTCCCTGACCATCATGGCGCCAAAAAAGAGGGGGTTCGTCATGATCTTCTGGGCCTCGGTAAACTGAATTCCCTTCGCCTTCCGAAGATTGAAGAAAATATGAGAAAAGTCGCTCAGCTTGTCTGAAAGTTCAGGATCGATGATCCTTATTCCGCCCAGTGTCGTTCCGCTTTTTTTTGCCTGATCCTGAATTGTGCCGGTCTTGCCTATCAGGATGGGCTGGGTAATCCCCTGGTCGGCAAGGATCCTGGCCGCCTGTATGGCCCTTTCATCCGTAGCATCGGGGAGAACAATAGTTCTCCTTAAGCCTTTTGCCTTTCCTACGATGCTGCTCATCAGTTCTGACGGTAACATGGTATTCAGTCCGTTTTCAGGTGAAATAGAGGGAGTTTGTAGATGTGTCAAAGATAGTGAACCAACGCCTCAAATCAAACAGATACGACTGGAGTCTCAAAACCGGCATTGCCATTTTGACAGATTATTGCAAAAATTAAGAAGAATTAACCAAAATCTGGCATTTTGCGATTGATTTTATGTCATATAGTGGTAGATTAGGTACCTCAGATTCCTCTTAATTATGTCAACCTCCAGACAGACTCTCCAGGTCTATATAGAGACGTATGGGTGCCAGATGAATGTCGCCGACTCAGAGGTCGTCGGGGGCATTCTCAGGACATCCGGGTACTCTATGACGGAGGACCTCGCCGGAGCGGATGTGGTCCTTGTTAACACCTGCGCCATAAGAGAGAACGCGGAACAGAGAATCTACGGCCGTCTCGGGTTTTTCAGCACGTACAAACGCCGGAAGCCCGACATGCTCATAGGCGTCCTGGGATGCATGGCGGAGAGGCTCCGGTTGAACCTCCTCGAGGATGACGTAGTGGATCTGGTGGTCGGACCGGACGAATACAGAAAGCTGCCCGCGTTGATTGAGAGAGCCTTCGAAGGAGAGAAGGGAATCGCCGTGCGTCTCTCCCGTATAGAGAACTACGACGATATCACCCCCCTCCGGACGGACGGGGTGTGCGCATGGCTCTCCGTGATGCGCGGCTGCGACAAGTTCTGCACGTTCTGTGTCGTCCCGTTCACACGCGGGCGGGAGCGAAGCCGGTCCGTGGAGAGCATTGTCCGCGAGATTGGCGATCTTTCGCGACAGGGTCTCAGGGAGGTCACACTGCTCGGGCAGAACGTCAACTCTTTCAGGGACGGGGGGCGCGACTTTGCCGATCTCATGCGGGAGGTTGCAGCGGTTGACCGCACGATGAGGATTCGCTTCACAACGTCGCACCCGCAGGACATGTCCGTCCGCCTGATTGAGGCGATACGCAGGGAGGAAAACATCTGCAACTACATTCACCTCCCCGTGCAATCCGGATCGGACAGGATCCTCGGTCTCATGAACCGGACGTATACCGTTGATCATTACCGTCGTCTGATCGGGAGGATCCGGGAGACGATCCCCGGCGTGGCGGTCAGCACAGACATTATTTCCGGATTTCCCACGGAAACCGGGGCTGATCACCGCATGACGGTTGACCTTCTCACCGAGCTACGTTTTGACGGCGCATTTACATTCAAGTACTCGCCGCGCGAGCGCACAAAAGCCTGGGAAATGGAAGACGACATATCGGAGGAGGAGAAGGGGAAGCGTGTCTGGGAAATCACCGAGCTGCAACACGCCATTGCCCTGGAACAGAACAGGAATCTCATAGGGACCTCAGTGCGCGTTCTCGTGGAAGGGCCGAGCAGAAAATCCCCGTATGAATATACGGGGCGGACGGAAACGAACAGAACCGTCGTGTTCCCCCACACCGATGAACAGCCCGGTGGATACGCGGTTATCATGATTGACCGCGCCAACTCGGCGACACTCTTCGGCAGGCGGACGGGCGATCTGAGCAGCGCCGTGCCGCAACCTCTCCGGGAGAGCGCAGCATGAACCATGCGGTTATTCTCCTCCTTCTCGTCATGGCGCCCACCGGGCTGCAAGCCCAGAATGTCGATGCGGATGTGACAAAGTACCTTGGAATGATTCAGGACGGCCAGATCGGGCAGGTGAAAGCGGAGATCCCGTCGCTGTTGACCAGGTATCCGAACAATCCCGGCGTCCTGTATCTGCAGGCCCTGACGACAAGTGAAGGGGCCGAGGCGGTTCGTATTTATCAGAGCATCGTCGACAATTTTCCATCGAGCAGTTGGGCGCCCGAAGCGCTGTTCCGCGTCTACCAGTTCTATTACGCTCTCGGCCTGTACCGGACGGCCGAACTGAAAATGGCGCAGCTGAAAAAAAATTATCCCGCGTCGAAACGCGCGGCGGGAACGGGAGAACTCGACACCGGTTCGCTCCCGGAAGACGCGGGGCGTCCTTCCACTGCCGGAGCTCCCGCGGACCCGCACGACTCTGCCTCCGCTCATTTCACTCTGCAGGTCGGCGCGTACACAACACAGGCAAACGCGGAAAAGCAGAAATCGTTTTTTGAGGGACTCGGATACGCGGTGGAACTGATAAGCCGCGTCAAAGAAAACAGGTCGCTGTATCTCGTGCTCGTCGGCAATTACGCGAGCGCGGAGGAGGCAAAGGTCGGGGGAGCGGAGATCAAGGCGAAATTCCATATCGATTCGATTATCACGTCGAACTGATGCAAAGCGTGACTGAAAAATCGGAACGGCTGGACGTTATCCCCCCGGTCGGCATAATCGGGGAATCCGCTCAGATGCGGAAGATTGCGGAGGTCGTCGAGCAGGTCGCCCCGACCGACATCACGGTACTTATCACGGGTGAAAGCGGCGTTGGTAAAGAGATCATCGCGAAAGCGATCCACCTTGCGAGCAAGCGAAGCGGCCGGCCGATGATCACGGTGAACAGCGGGGCGATCCCCGAGGGAATCATCGAAAGCGAGCTCTTCGGTCATGAACGCGGATCGTTCACCGGAGCGTCCGATCAGCGGAAGGGATACTTCGAGCTTGCCGATGGCGGGACGCTCTTCCTCGACGAAATCGGGGAGCTTCCGCTTTCTTCCCAGGTCAAATTCCTCAGGGTCCTGGAGAACGGAGAATTCCAGCGGGTGGGGTCATCTGTCCCGCGTCATGTAAACGTCCGTGTGATCGCAGCGACGAACAGGGATCTTGAATCCGCAATGCGGCAGGGCCTTTTCCGTCCGGACCTCTTCTACCGGCTGCGCTCGTTCACGATCTTCGTTCCCCCGCTTCGTGAGCGGCCGGAGGACATCCCGGTGCTCTTTCGTCTTTTCGCGGAGGACGTTGCGCGGAAGAACGGGATCGCGTACAGGGGAATTTCCGACGGTGCAATGGATCTCCTCCGGGGGTACGGCTGGCCGGGCAATGTGCGGGAGCTACGGAACGCCGCGGAAAGCATGATCGTGCTGGAGAAGGGAAAATATCTTGAACCCGCGGACGTCGGGAAATACCTGAGAACGAACAGCATCCCGCCGGCCGGAGAACGTAATCTCCCCGTCCACTTGTCGAGAAGTGTTGAACAGGCCGAACGCGAGCTGATTCTCAGGGCGCTCCTTGAGCTCAAGGGGAACATCATGGAATTAAAAGCGATGATCGACGAGCAGCGCCAGTCGCAGGATGCGACGAAGCACGGTGGACACGGGCCCTTCGTCGTCGGATCGCAGGACGATGCCGGCATTTCGCTCGAAGAGATGGAACACCGGCTCATTGCCGAAGCTCTTGCGCGGTCAAAAGGAAACCGGCGGATGGCGGCACGCGCGCTGAACATCAGCGAGAGGACGTTGTACAGGAAAATAAAGGAATATGGACTGGAATGAGGAACCCTGTACGGCAATACTCCGGCACCCTCATCGCAGTATGGGCCTTGTCGCTCGCCGTCGCGGGGTGCGTCTATTCGTTCACCGGAGCGTCGGTCCCTGCCCACCTGAAAACCGTCGCAATCCCGCTCGTGGACGACCAGTCCGGGTTCGGGGAGCCGGGGCTCCGCGAGAAATTCACTGCAGAGATCGTACAGCAGTTCACGTCCGACAACAGCCTGGAGGTGAGCGACCGGAATACGTCGGATTCCATCCTCGAGGGAGCCATCCTCTCGATATCGGACGCTCCCGCGGTCGTATCGCAGGGAGAGCAGGTCACGCGGCGCCGGTTGACGCTTACCGCGCGGTTCGCGTTTCAGGACAAGAAGCTGCGGAAAAAAGCATGGGAGAAGACATTCTCCAACTGGGGGGAATACGATTCCGGGGGAGGTCTCTCACAGCGGCAGGTAGGATTGCAGGACGCGATGAAGAAAATCGCCGAAGACGTGTTGCTGGAAACAGTGTCCGGCTGGTAGGTGCGCGGACAGAGGAGCAGTACATTCCATAACAATGTGAGGTGAGGGCACGACGTCATCATGGAAGAGATCATCCTTATAACCTATATGCTGTCGCTCACCGTGCTGTTCGTCTTCGGATCGCACGGGTTCATCATGATTTACTATTACCTCAAATTCCGGTCAAAGAAGCTTCCCCCCTCAGACGACATCGTGAGTTATCCTGTCGTCACGGTGCAGCTCCCGGTGTTCAATGAAATGTATGTCGTCGGACGGCTTATCGACGCGGCGTGCGCGATGGTGTATCCGAAAGACAAACTTGAAATCCAGGTTCTCGATGACTCCACCGATCAGACCGTCGAGGTCGTCGCCGGATATGTCGATCGCTACCGGAAGCAGGGCTTCGATATCAAGCAGGTCAGGAGGGAAAACCGGGTCGGGTTCAAAGCGGGCGCCCTCAGGGAGGGGCTGGCGAGTGCGCGCGGAGAATTTGTTGCGATCTTCGACGCGGATTTCGTACCCCGGCAGGACTTTCTTCTGAAGACGATTCCCCACTTCGTCTCGGACTCAGGGATCGGCATGGTGCAGACCCGCTGGGAGCACCTCAATTCAGAATACTCGCTTCTTACCCGCACCCAGGCTATGGCGCTTGACGGGCACTTCGTCATCGAACAGTCGGTCAGGAACAAAGTCGGGTTTTTCATCAACTTCAATGGGACCGCGGGGGTGTGGAGGAAATCGTGCATCGAGGATGCCGGGAACTGGCAATCCGATACGCTGACGGAAGACCTTGATCTCAGCTACAGGGCGCAGCTCAGGGGCTGGAGATTCAAGTACCTCAACAACGTAACGTCGCCGGCGGAGCTCCCTTCGGAGATCAACGCACTCAAATCGCAGCAGTTTCGGTGGACGAAGGGGGCGATCGAAACCGCCAGGAAGATCCTGCCTCACGTCTGGAGATCCAAGCTTCCGTTGAAGATTAAGATCCACGCGACATTCCACCTCACGAACAACCTGGTCTTCCCGTTCATCGTTCTGGCCGGAGTTCTGAACGTCCCGCTCGTCTTTGTGAAGCACACGGGGCTGTATGACTCGTATTTTACGATGATGTCGGTCGGCGTATTCGCGTTCATAGGGTCATTCCTGTTCTATCTCTTCTCGCAGAAAGACGTGTATGGCGACTGGCGAAGGCGGCTGTTCCTGTTTCCCGTCTTCATGGCGGGGAGCATGGGCTTTGCCGTCAACAACAGCCGGGCGGTAATCGAGGGTCTCTTCAGGAAAAAGAGCGAATTCGTCCGCACGCCGAAATACAGCATCCGGGAAAAATCGGATTCGTGGTCGGACAAAAAATATGCGCCTGTCAAAATAAGCCCGACGGTGATCGTCGAAGTCATCCTGGCCGTGTACTGCCTCTTCGGGGTCGTGTCCTCGATTTATTTCCTTGAAATTGCGGCCGTTCCGTTCCAGCTTTTGTTCTTTCTCGGATTCGCATTCGTATCGGCGATGTCCCTGAAACATGCCTGGCTTGGGCGCCAGGTAAAACCCCGGTAAGACTCAACAGAACCCATGGCGACTGCGGACACATCCGTTCACGGCGCGGCGGCGGGCCCTGCGAGCCCCTGGTTCGCCCGGATCGCGGCGGACCTCCTGGACTCGGGGGATATCAACGAAGCTCTCCGGATCTGCCTGGAGGGAACGCGTGTGTTTCCGCGCTACACGACCGGCCGCCTCGTGCTCGGGAGATGCTACGAGGCCATGGGGAGCCATGTCGAGGCGATGCTTGAGTACAGGCGGGTGCTGGAGGTCTTTCCGGACAATCCTCTTGTCCTCGATCTCCTGAAGCGCGCCGATCAGATGGAACAGCAGGGGTTTGACGCATACGCCGCGCAATGGGCGGCGAGGTTGCAGGGGAGGAAAGACCGGCTGACGTTCGAGGAGTATGTGGGTACTCCATATCCGCCTGCCGGCCAGTCGATGGATGAGATCATTCAGAAACTTGAAAGCGCTCCGCGTCATCTCCCGGTTGCTGACACTCCGGCCCCTGTGGCTGAGGGACCCCGTGAGGTGCCGGCGTCACCGTCGAGATTTGTCACGGCGACACTGGCCGAGATCTACGCGAGTCAGGGCGAGTACGACGAGGCGATCGAAGCATACAGAGCACTTGCCGCGCAGCGCCCGGGGAGTGCAGAGCGGTATCAAAAGCGGCTGGAAGAGCTTGAAGAGTTAAAGAGATTGCAGCAGGGACCCGCGGACTCCTGACCGGAATCGCTCATTCCGCCGGAAGGGATCAGTGGGCCGGTGCAGGGGGAGCCTGCTCGAGGCGGCTGACGAGCGCCGTCAGTTTCGACTTGAGATTAGCCGCCTTATTCCGATGGATGATGCCCTTGGAAGCAAGCTGATCGAGAAGTTTTACCGTCTTCTTCAAATCGGCCGCGGCCTTGGTCTTGTCGCGCGAGGTCCGGATCCGCTTTATTTCCGTGCGCATCCGTGATTTCCATTCTGCATTGCGCCCCGCTCTCCGTTTTGACGTCCGGGCGCGCTTTTCTGCCGACTTGTGTTGTGCCATGAAGCCTTCCTGCAATGCTACAAGATTTCGGTCGAGGACTGAAACCTTAAGATATCGAAAAGGGCATAGAAAGTCAATGAACCTTGCCTTTATTTCACCCCGGCCGTATATTTCAATTTCCGTCTGATACGGAGTTCCATTCCCCCCCGTGCATGCGGGAAACGGACGGATCACGCTCCCGGAGGAACAATGAAAGTTGTCGTCTGCATCAATCATGTCCCGGATACGGAAACGAAAATACGCGTAGGGCCTGACGGGATCACCATCGACAGGGCCGGCGTAAATTTCATGATGAGCCCGTACGATGAAATCGCCGTCGAGGAAGGTCTTCGTATCAGGGACCGGTTCAAAGGTGATGTGACGGTCATCAGTCTCGGCCCCGATGCCAACAGGGAAACGCTGCGCAAGGCGCTCGCGATGGGAGCTGACCGGGCTGTTCTTCTGCGGGACGATGCGGCACGCGACTCCTACGCGACCGCCAGGGCGCTGGCGGATGAAATAAAAGGCATCACCCCTGACGTGATCCTCTTCGGCAGGCAGTCCATTGATTATGATGACGCGCAGGTCGGGACGCTCGTCGCGGGGATTCTCGCGCTTCCGTCCGTCGCCGTGGTAGTGAAACTGGAGATACGTGAAGGGGGAGAGGTTCTCTGCGAGAGGGAAATCGAAGGGGGTCACGAGGTTGTCCGGACAAAGCTTCCTGCGGTATTTCTGGCTCAGAAAGGACTGAACGATCCCCGGTACCCGTCGCTCAAAGGGATCATGGCGGCAAAAAGCAAGCCCATCGAGGAAAAACCGGCGACACCCGCGGAAACCCGCGTGCACACCGTCGCCCTGCGCAAACCGGCGGCAAAGAACCCCGGCCGGATCATCGGGACCGATGCCTCCGCGGTCGGGGAACTCGTCCGGCTCCTTCACGAAGAGGCAAAAGTCCTGTGACGCTCACCAACATCAGCCGGCTGCCATGAATGTACTTGCGTTTGCGGAGGAACGAGGCGGAAAAATCAAGAAGTCATCGCTCGAGACTATTCGGGCGGGCAGGCGGCTGGCGGATTCGCTCGGTGGGGAATTTGCCGCTGTCGTCGTCGGCTCCGGAATTGCCGAAGCAGCGGCGGGACTCGGACGGTACGGCGCTGCGCGGGTCATCGCCGTCGACGATCCGAAACTGGCCCGGCATGCGAATGCCGCGGTCGCGAAAGTCATCGCGGAAGTGGCGATCGCAGAGCACGCCGCCCTCGTCCTCCTTCCCGCGAGCCAGATGGGAAAGGACGTGGCACCGCGCGTCGCGCTCAGACTGGACGCGGGGCTTGCTTCGGATTGCATCGCGTTGCGCAGCGAGGGGGGCGAGATCATTGCCACCCGCCCGGTGTTTGCGGGGAAGGCCCTGCTCGACGTGCGGATAAGCACGCCCGTCAAGGTCTTTACCCTCCGGCCGAACACATTTGACGCGGCGGAAGAATCGGGGGACGCCCGGGTGGAGTTGAGGACGGTTCCGCTGGAAGGGGCCGATCTTGTGACGACGGTGCTGGAGATGAAAGTAGCCGCGGGGCGGCCGGACGTGACCGAAGCCGACATCATAGTCTCCGGAGGGCGCGGGATGAAAGGGCCGGAGCACTTCCAGCTCATCGAGCGGCTTGCCGATGCGCTGGGTGCCGGAGTCGGGGCATCCCGCGCCGTCGTCGATGCAGGATGGAGGCCGCACGACGAGCAGGTCGGTCAGACCGGCAAGACCGTCTCGCCGTCGCTGTACATCGCGTGCGGGATCTCCGGCGCGGTCCAGCACCTTGCGGGAATGTCAACATCGCGATATATTGTCGCCATTAACAGGGACAAGGATGCGCCCATCTTTCAGATTGCCGACTACGGCATCGTCGGCGATGTGTTTGAAATACTCCCGGCGCTCACCGAAGAATTGAAGAAGGCGGGCGGATGACAGAGAGTTGCATATTAGACCTGTTTTGCCGAACGTTATTCATGACGGCAGTCAGAGAGCGCAGCGGAGTAGAGCGTGGATAAAGTGCTGGTGGATATACTGGGGTTGTCGACGAACCCGGCGAGCGGCGGTGCCTACGCGCTGATTCTCCGGGAGGTCAACGGGAACCGCCGACTGCCGATCATCATCGGCGCCTCGGAAGCCCAGTCGATCGCCCTGGAGATGGAGGGAATCAAGCCGCCGCGGCCCCTCACCCACGATCTGATGAAGAACATCATCACTGCCTTCGGCGCCGAGCTTGCCGACATCATCATCGATGATTTGCGCGACGGGACGTTTTACGCGAAACTGAACATCGACAATCAGATGATCGACTCGCGTCCGAGCGACGCCATCGCGCTGGCGGTCCGTTACGGCGTACAGATCTACGTTGCGTCCTCCGTCATGGACGAGGCCGCCTTTGTCCCCGAAGAAGAAGACGAGGACCAGCATCAGACGCCCCCCGCCGCCCAGGTGAACCCCAAGCAGCAGCATCACCAGCCCCCGGGGAAGATCACCCGCCTCGAGCAGCTCAATCAGCAGTTGAAAGAAGCCATCGAGAAAGAGAACTACGAAAAAGCAGCAGCCCTGCGGGACGAGATCCGCAAACTCGAGCTCCGGGACTGAATTCCCGCCTCCCCTCCGGAACACCTACCTGACGAGCGCCAGCATCTCCTTGACGGCCCGATCGAGACCCACGAACATCGCGCGCGCCATCACCGCGTGTCCGATGCTCACCTCTTCAATCTCGTCGAGGGTCCGGAACGGAATCATGTTGTAATAGTTCAGGCCGTGCCCCGCGTTCACGCCGAGCCCGAGTCCGCGTGCCGTCTGTGACGACTCCCGCACAGTTTCCAGGAGCATGCCTTGTTCCTCTTCCGAGCGCGCATTGGCGAACGCGCCGGTGTGGATCTCAATAGTATCGGCGCCGGCCTGCTTTGCGGCCTCAATCTGCTCCCGGAGGGGATCGATAAACAGGCTCACCCTGATTCCGCAGTCCCGCAGACGAGACACCACATCCCTCAGGCGTCCCATGTTCCCCAGTACATCCAGTCCCCCCTCCGTTGTAAGTTCCTGCCGCCGTTCGGGGACGAGCGTCGCGAGTTCGGGCTGCGTCCCGATGGCGATGGCGACGATCTCGTCGGTTGCTGCCATCTCCAGATCGAGCTTTGTCTTCACGGTTTCCCTCAGGAGGCGCAGATCCCTGTCGTTGATGTGCCTCCGATCCTCCCGAAGGTGGCACACGATGCCGTCCGCCCCGGCAAGTTCGCACAGGTGTGCCGCGGTCACCGGATCAGGCTCGTTTCCGCCGCGGGCCTGGCGCAGCGTGGCGACATGGTCGATATTGATGGAAAGTTTCATAGGCGTTTTCTGACGATGTACTGAAGATGATCCGGTCGTTTTGTCACAAGCTGCACGCCGGCCGGGCACGTGACGTCGGTATCGATAGCGCCGGTGGAATCGGCGGCGATCTCCACATACGACGTCTCGACCCGAAAGTCTGCTGCGCTCAGCGCAGACAGCTGCCGGATTCCCGCCCGGACGACAATTTCGATGCGCGGCGGGATGAGGATGACTTCCCTGTTCGCGGGCACGGCGGAAACCTGAACCGGAAGTCCCGGAATGATCTTTTCGGCGAAGGGTTCGACGAGGATCGCGATCCTCACGGCGGGAACCGAGAAGCCGATCTCATAAGGATCGGCGGACGCAAGGGCGACCTCGGCGTCGAGCGATCCCCGGAGGTTCTCGAACACACGGTGCTCCGTCTTCCAGCCGTCGATGTCCCGCAATACTGTTGCCGCGCCGGTCAGCGTCACGCTGTCGGGGGCCACGGAGGTGGGGCCGACCTGTCCATACCCTTCCCGGAAGCTCGCGAGACAATCAAGAACGACGGGAACCCTCTTGCGTTCGGTGGGACCCATCTCTATGCGGAGCGAATCGGGCTTGACGTCGAGGAGTCTCACCCCCGGGGCCAGGGAGATATGGTCAGCGAAATCATTGAAAGTGAGGGGCCGGTGGCCGGCGGGGAGCGAAGCCGCGGAGAGTGCCACGACGGGTGTGCGTCCGAGCAGCACTCCTGCAAGCCGCCACCCTTCTCCCCGGAAACGGACCTGCATCGTATGGGGGAGAGGAGTCTGCACCGCCTTGCCGGCGGGGATCTCCAGCAGGAGGAACGGCACGGCGAGGGTGGTTTCGTAATCCTCGCGCATGGTGACGGAAACCCAGGCCAGCACGCCAACGAGAGTTGAGAAAACGGCGATATAGAGGGAGCGTTGTTGCATTGGCCGGAAAAACAGAAAGACCCCGCCGGAGAACACCTGCGGAGTCGGTCGTCAGAGGCGGGTTCAGTTGCCGATCCGCTTCTTCATAAGTTCGTGGATGAGGATATCCTTGTTTGCCATCGAAATCTCCCGTCCCTGGATGGAGAGACCGTCGGTCTTTCTCGCGAGGGTCCTGAGCTGGTGAACCGTCATTACGTCGAGCTGGGAGCGGAATTCCACATCGTCGTCACTCGCGACAAATTCAAACTCTTCCTCCTCCCCTTCCGGAATGTCAGGGGCAACATCGCCGGGAGACGCCCCGGGCTCCGCTGCGCTGGGGGCGCGTTCAGAGAGAATGTCTTCGAGCTCATCCGACGGGCGGGGGATGACGTGCGTCGAAACCAACTCTCCGACCCTCCGGGCGGCCGCAGCACCTGCCTCCACGGCGGCCTTCACCGCGGCCACCTCCCCGATCACCTGTACGGTCACCAGTCCGTTCCGGATATACTCCATCCCCAGAAGAGTAACGTTGGCGGTCTTCACCATGACGTCAGCGGCCTCGATCGAACCGACGAGGCCGCGTGTTTCAACCATTCCCAGGGCGTAGTCAAGCATAGGTCATTTTGAGGCGGGGCGCCGGGGAAGGATCGATTCCACATCGGCATGGGGACGGGGAATGACGTGAACAGACACAAGTTCTCCGACGCGCTGCGCGGCAGCCGCGCCCGCGTCCGTTGCCGCTTTCACTGCGCCGACGTCTCCCCGCACCATCACCGTCACATAACCGCCGCCGATTACTTCCTTGCCGATCAGCTGCACCCGCGCCGCTTTCACCATGGCATCGGCTGCTTCAATCGATCCCACGAGACCTTTCGTCTCAACCATACCGAGTGCGTCTAATGAGATGTCCGCCATTGGCGTTGTTCTCCTTGTTAAATCGCGTGAGGCCCCCCCGTCAGGGCACGGGGAATATACCCAAGGTGTCCCACATTGTCAACCGCGCGTCACTGTCACGCGGCCGCTTTTGCCCCGCCCGGACTGCTCGTTCCTGACGGCGATGCACGGCGTTTCACTGCTTGCCGGCGCCAGAACCCGGCCGCCGCGCAGACAACCACCAGTCCCCACGCAGCGTGTGTCAGCACCCAGCCGGCACGGTACATCGGCGGATCGAAGGTAAAGACGACCTCGTGCGTCCCTCCGGGGACGAGAACCGAGCGGAGAATGTAATCCGTCCGGAAAATCTCCGTCTCCGTCCCGTCGATAAATGCCTTCCACCCGGAAGGGTAGTACACTTCGCTCAGGACAAGGAGGGCAGGCGCGGATACGTCCGTAGCGATACGGATCTCTCGGGATTTGTACGAGGTGATGCGGGGGACGTGCGTGCTGTCCGCAGGAGAAATTTCCCCTGGGGGGCGTTTGTACAGGACCGCCGTGCGGCCCGGATCGAATCCGCGGGAATTCAGGATACGAAACGCTTCATCATCCCCCGCCACTGTCACCGTCTCTCGGGCGTAAAATGACCGGGGCAGCGCCGCAGGATTCCTGTACGTGAGAACCCGTTCAGCCTGGTCAACGTTCACGAGTTCGAACTGAGGCTCCGGCAACCTGCCGTGGACCACGAGAAACTGGACGTTGAGCATGTCCACGACGCTCATATTGACGGGAAACGCCGGGTCGGTCCCCCTGTACATGCAGGAATCCAGCAGCGTCTGGTAGATTTTGAGCTTTGCTGGGCTATACCCCGTAATGGACTGAAGTCCGTGGTAGGCGAACGCATTGTCCATGTAGAGCGGATCGCGAGGGTCAATCCCCGCGAAGAGGCGGAACAGCCCGGGCTGGGTCTTGAGGAACGCTATCGTGGGGTCGGGCTTGAACGCCTGTGCGAGCTCCTGGGAAGGTTTAGGATCGATGTAGCGTGACGCGACAAGAGACAGGTCGATTGTCACGAGGACGATGATCGCCGCGGAAAACATCAGCTCACGGAGACGGCCTTTCAGCCACGCGCAGCAGAGTCCGCAGAAGCCGGCAGCGAGAAGTGAAAACTTCACATAATCCTTCCAGAAAATGTCAAACCGCGCCTGGCGGAGCTGGGCGATCGCCCGGGCCGCGCGCGCGCCGTACTGCTGCTGGATCTGCTCGGCTTGATCCGGTTTCGTAAACATCGAGGCGGGAAGGCTCTCGAGAAGACTGCTCTGGAACAGGAGTGCGACCACGAGCAGCCCCGCGACCACGCCGCCCGCGGCGAGGAGCGCGCGGTACAGTTTCTGTGCATCGATGCCCGACTCGCGTTCGCGTGCGGCAAGAAGGGCGGAAAAACCCGTCGCGCCCAGAACGCCGGTGGCAAAAGGAAGAAGGTGCAGGATCTGCTCTGGTGCGCGGAACTTATTGAAAAAGGGGAGCCACGTGAACAGCAGCTGATACAGAAGTGAAAAATTACCGCCGAATGAAACGAGAATGATCATCAGCGTCACGACGCCGAAGAACATGACGAAGCGGGTCCGCCGGTACACGAAGGCAAACGTCCCGAACAGGATCGGAAAGAGTCCCACGTACACGCTGGAATTCGTCCAGGGGATCATCGGTCCCCAGTAGTAGTCCGCTTTCATCCCGAAGAAGCCGGGGATAAGGAGCGTGATAAGTTCGCCGGGGTGCCATGACCAGTTTGTCGCGTAGTCATAGGCAAGCCCTCCCGGTGCCCCCGCCGTTCCCCCGCCGCGCATGGAGAACTGAGCGTAATCATATACCGACAGGTAGATGTAGGACGAGATGCAAAACCCCAGGAGGAGTGCGGCTGCGAAAAGCGCGACTTTGAGGGCGGCCTTCGGAACGCTCCCGTCGAAATCAGGCAGGACGTGATAGACAAGATAGAGCCCGAGAAACATGAATGCGTAATACACGATCTGCATATGGTTCGTCAGCATCAGCGTCCCGATAGCCGCCGCCAGGAGTCCCAGGCTCAGCGCATCGCGCCGCTCCAGAAGGGTGTGCGTGAGAAGAACGACAAGGGGAAAATAGCTGAGCGCCATGAGCTTCGAACCGTGCCCTTCGCCGGCGAGTCCCACCATGTAGGGGCTGAGCATGAACGTCAGTGCCGCAATCAGGGCCGCGGGCCGGGAAAAATTCCAGACCCGCATAAGGAAAAACATGAACACCCCCCCCATGAAGCAGTAGACGACAAGCCAGGTCCATGTGCCGTTCAGGTAGAGAAGATTGAGAACCATCTGCAGAGCGGTCTGCAGGTAGCTCACATTGTGCGGGAGGTAGGCGACGTTGCCGAACGTCGGCATGCCGCTGAAAAAGTACGGCATCCATACGGCGTCAACCCCTTCCACCTTCTCGATCTCGATCCCGGCGTGTGTATAGCTGAGAGCCGCGGCGGTGTCGCCCTGGGAGGCAAACGCGGCGTTGTCGAAGATGATCCCGCGGAAGACGATAAGCGTCACCGCGTACAGAAGGGCGACGCTCAGGACGTCAAGGGTCAGCGGCGAAAGCGACGAAAGCGGGGAGGCCTGTTTTTCCGCGGCCCTGTGGTGGTCTTTTCTGGCGTGTGCCATGCGCTACGATCCTTCCAGTTGGAGAAGTGCTGAAAACTCACGGGCGCGGAAGTCCCAGTCGTTCGCCGCCGCAAAGGCGGTCAGCGCGCGTATGAAGTTGCTGTCCCGCCTTCGGCGCACCGCGGTGCGTATATGTTCGGCGAACTCCCGATCCGTGCCGGCGATGAGGACGATGCCGTCGAATTCCTTCGTGTCGTCTGAAAAATCAGTGGCCACCGTCGGCACCCCGGCGGCGCTGTACTCGTAGAGCTTGACGGGATTCACCCCCTCCGTCAGCAGCGTTCTCCTGAAGGGAATTATCGCTGCGTCGAGGTATTGCATATACGCCGGAACGTCCGCATAGGGCCTGGCGCCCAGATACTGGAAGTTCGGGTATTGTTTCAGGCGGGCCATTTCGCCGGTCACGGCGGGATGGAGCGGTCCGACCATGACAAACCTGAAATCCGGCATTGCGCCGATCGTTCTGTCGAGAAGGCCGAAATCAATCCACGGATAGATCGAGCCCACATACCCCACGACCGGCGGTCCCGGGGGGGGGAAATCCGGCGGCCTGGCGGCTTCCGCCGCAAACCGGTCATATTCCACACCGTTCCGGACGATGTGAACGTCCCGGGCGCGGGCATTGAGTATCCGAGTCCGAAGCGTCGGGGACGTCACACTGACCGCGTCGGCCCGTTCTATCGCGGAAAGCCATTCACTGCGAACATGCCGGGGAAATGCTGCAAATCCGAACGCGTCATCGATGTAATCGAACAGCACCCGCCGCGCCCCCACGGCATCGGCAATGTGCATGAATTGAAAGTTCTCGACAAAACAGACCGTCTCGCCTCCTGCAGGCCGGATCGCACGGAGCGCGCGCCGGACGAGCGCTCGCTGAAGCATGCCCACAACGGTCCTCAGCGCCCCCGCCCGGCTGAGAAACGTCGCAGCGCGCCGTATGGCGGGGTTTCGCGCATTGAGAGGAAACGCCGGGATCGTCATGCGGAGGAGAGCAGGGGCCACAACGACCGGCGAGAGCATGAGACGCCTTCCCAGGGTCACCGGCTCGATCCACAGGACACTCGTCGTTCGCGACAGTCTCGTCGCAAGGTGCTGGGGACGCTGGTAAAGGCTGTCCCACGCAATATCGGAGAAAAAAAGCAAAGTCACGTCATCTTCCTCGCGCGGCGAGCCGGACTGAACGTCATGTTGAGCAGCGCATATTCGGATCCGGACACGATATTGTAGAGGACGAAATACAGGGCGTCGAGTGCGCTCTCCCTCAAAGAGGCCTTCTGCTCGCCGTGTGCCGTAGCCCACCTCGCGAGCCTTGCGGCGAACTTCATACTGTATCGCCATGCGAAGAGCAGCCGGACGATGCCCGTATAGACTGCGCCGTGATACTTCCTGAGAAACGTACGATCGCTCCGGCACTGCACGCGTATGCGCCGGCGTCCCAGTTTCCCGTAAGACACCCCGCCGAGATGCACAATGCGCGCGCCGGGAACGAAGTGGACCTGCATCCGTGCATTCCGGCGCACGCGCCGGCAGAGGTCGACCTCCTCGCAATAGGCCTCAAACGCGGTATCAAAAAGGCCCGACCGCTCCACAAAATCACGTCTGACCATGAGATCGGCGCCGGAGACATATTCCACATCCAGCGGTGACTGAGCCTCCGGATCCGGCACCATCCCCCGGGAGGGGAGTCCGAAACGGGGGAACAGATCATTCAAGAACAGCGCATCCGCAAGCGACTGGCGGAGTGAGGGCTCATACCCGAATGAAATCTGCGGCGATCCATTGCGAAACAGCAGCATACCGCCGCACACTCCCACCCGTAGATTGCGGTCCATATACTCCGACAGGATACTGACCGCGTTGTTGAGAAGGAGCGTGTCGGAATTGAGAAGAAAGAGATAGCGGCCCCGGGCTATCTCCGCCCCGGCATTGTTCGCACGCACAAACCCGGCATTCACGGAGTTCCTGAGGAGCCGGAGTCCGGGGAATTCCCTGCCGACCATCTCCGCGCTTCCGTCGGTCGAACAATCGTCAATGACAATTGTCTCATATCGTGTGCCGTGGGTCTCACGGAGAAGAGAACGCAGGCACTCCCGCAGGATATCGCCTCCGTTCCAGTTCGTGACAAGGACGGAAACATCCACGCCGCTGTCATCGCCGTCAGACATTGCTTACCCCTGGGACCGACGGGACGCGCCGGACACGCCCTCGAAGAAGGTCTGCGCCGAACCGGATGAACGGTGAGAACCCGTACCGTTGCACGACGCACCGGACGGAGCCGCAGAGCGCCACGAACTGGAAGTTCCTGACCAGGCTCCGCAGAAACACCGTCACATAGAAATCAAGCCTCAGTTCCAGCGTCTCGTGGTACCGTGCCCGCGCGGCGGGAAACCCCGAACGAAATACCGTGAGGATACAATTGACGGTATTCTCCACCGCGGGATCCGTCATCTCGAGAATATCTTCCGTCGGGAGGCCGAAATGCTCCGCATCGTGCGCTACGGACGCGAACACGGAAGTCTCCCGCCGCAGGAGCTGGATCATCGGAAGCTGTGCCGCCCAGTCCGACGTTGCGAGCCATGTGATCCCGCTCGAGCATCCGACAAGGAGCGTGCAGGATCGTGTGAGCTCGGCGTTGTGCCGGAAACGGAGCGCGCTGCCGTCGACAATGCGGGTATCCTCCGAGTTGATCTGAATATTTGAGGAAAGAACGAACGCGCAGTCAGGCTCCTCGCGCAGGCAGCGTGTGGCGACCTCCATCGCGAACGCCGGGGTCACAAACGACTGCCCGCTGGTGGACGCACACTCGAAAAGGACGCGGTGTTTCCTCCGTTCCAGCCCCGCCTCTGCGGCGAATCGCCGTGCCTCCTCAACTTCCTCCGGGCGAAGGACGATCACCGGCGTAACGGGGACCGTGATCGGGCTCCCGTACCCTCTGAAGATGGAAGCCCGGATCGTGCCGTCAAAGCGCCCGTAGTGCGCCGGCGGGATCTGCGTAAGGAAGATCTTGTCGAACTCACCGCGCCGGCGGCGGGCGCGCGCTTCCCGCTCAAATGCGGGCCATGCGTCGTGGATATCCCTGACCGAACGGAGGGGCACCTCCCAGATCTCATCCACAAAAGGGTTCTCCTCGATCACCTGCCGGCACCAGGAGGAAACGGCCCACGTGAGATGGCATCCGGGAAAGTCCGCTTTGATCTGACGGGCAACCGCGGTCGCGTAGAGGCAGTCGCCCATAGCGGCGAGCTGTCCCAGAAGGATGCGGGTCCGTTTCGTCATTCCGGCCGCCCGGCGGAGCAGACGGCGCCGGGAACGGTGGGAGAGAACCGGCTGCCGGCATTCCGCCCGGTCATGACGCGACGACTTCGATTGTCGGCAGGGGGAAGATGAACTTCACGCCCCGGCGCATGGTGTCCTTCTCGCGCTCGAGGAATTCGTCTCTGAAATGCCAGGGGAGGACGAGGTAATAGTCCGGGTGGAGTGACCGGGAATCCTCTTCACTGACGATAGGGATATCCGTCCCCAGCGTAAACGCCCCCCGCTTTTCAGGATTCCTGTCGGCGGCGGCGTCGACGAGCCGGTTGTCGATGCCGCACCATTGCAGGATCGTGTTTCCCTTTGTTGAAGCGCCGTACACATGGATCTTCTTCCCCTCCTTCTTCAGTTTCCGGAGGAGGAGGAGGAGCTCCTCCCGGTGGACGTTGATATGGTCCTGGAAATTCCGGTACGGCTTATCCGTGTCGAGCTCCATATCGAACTCTTCCTTCCGCAGGGCCTTCAGGTTCTGGAGGTGGTCTTCGCGCTTGAATGCAAAATTCTTCGAATGCGTCGCGAAACACCGTATGCTCCCGCCGTTGATGTTGTTCAATTCGGCGTTCACAATCCTCAGGTCTGCCAGGCGCAGAATTTTCTCGATGACGGCCAGACTGTAATATTCCAGATGTTCGTGACAGATCGTGTCATAGGAGTTCATTCTCAGCATGAGGGGCATATAGGACATCTCGAACACCCATATCCCCCCGGGAGCGAGAAGATCCCTGACGCCGCGCACGAACATCACTGGATCTTCGAGATCATAGAACATGGCGATCGAGGTGATGATGTCGAACGCCGCGCCGGGAACCCTGCTGCGCAGTTCCTCCGAGGGGAAAATGTCCCGCACAACGGTGATATCTCCGCCGATCTCCTGGGCGATATCCGAAGGATCCACGCCCACCCTGGTGTACGTGTCCGGATAGCACCGGAGCAGTGTGCCGTCGTTGCACCCGATATCGAGAACGTGGGCCGCGGGGTTGCTCAGAAGGGACGCGCTCTGCTCGGCGATCCCCTTGAGGTGGGAGCGCATCGTCTGGTTTGTGCCCGACCGGTACCAGTACGAGGAGTACAGGACCTCCGGCGGGACGGTGCACTCCATCTGAAGGAGTCCGCACGCTTTCTCATCGCGGGACGGATCACACCGCACGAGGACTGTCGGGATGCGCCGGCGGGGAGGTTCCTCCTTCCCGGGCTTGACAAACGATCCCTGCAGATATTGATCACCGAGATCGATGACGCGAGTCAGTGCAGGAGAGCCGCATACGCGGCAGCTTTTTCGATGTATGAGATGCATGGGATCCTCGGGTGTTGATGCGGGCTACGGCGTTCCCCGGTGCGGGGACGAGTTCTGGACAAGAGTGCGGAAAGAGGAATCCAGCCTGTCGATGCAGCGTGTGCGTTCAAGGTTGAGTGACGCCAGTTTCTTGATCACGATGTCTTTTTCCCCGGGGGGCACCTCCTCGAAGGCGTACACCCGTTCCTGTTCGTGCCAGAGCCGGCAGTTGACGTCCGCCAGGCGGGCAAAGATCTCGCCGATCGTTCCGGTGACCTCGGGGACCGGATTTCCCTTCTCCCTGTACACCTTGTTCGCGGCAAATGTCAGCCGCTCGGCGGGAATCAGGCCGGCGACCGCACCAGCGAGAAACTCCTCGATTTCGTCCTTCAGCTGTTGCTCCTGAAGCGCGAGGCTCCTTTGCGCCGCCGGATCCTCCGCGTGCCATTGTTTGAGCTTGACAATCGTAAGCTTGTCGCTGAGTGAACCGAGGGTCTCGGCCATATCGGTCTTCCGGACTACTGTCAGGGCTGTGGCGGGCTGTGAGGGAGATCCCGTACGCGAATCATCGTCCCGGCAGCGAGGTTCAGCAGGGGCATATCCGCGACAAGTGCGAGGCTCTCCTCATAACCGAGAAACGTGAGATGCCCGCGAACGTCTCGCGAATTCCGAAACCGGGCGCGCGTATACGCCTCCTGCGGGGAAACCGGACGGAGCGTCCCGAGGAGATCGTTTCGGACAAAAAAGGCGTTATTACCGGCGCTGTTCGAACCGACAAGCGAGTACCCCTTGGCGCGGCCCAGACGGGCGAGCGCCGGGAGCGATGCGCCTCCGTAGAGGTAAGAATAATGAGCGCGTGTTTTCTCGAAAAGCCGGTCGTAGGGGGAAACGACCTCCAGCGCGCACCCGAGGAGATTGTCATACTCGCAAATCACGATCCGCGGGGTGATGCATGCGATTGCCTCCCAGACCCAGTAGTCGTTCCCGTCGATATCAATCGAGAGGAGCCCGATATCGCCTGTGATGCCATTTTCCGTGAGCAGGCGGTTGATATTCTCCCGGTCAATGAATGCGCAGACAGCGCGGAGATCGTGGCGGTAGTATATCATGTCGGCGCAGATGGCACGGATATCGGCGGCGTCGGAGTCCATCACAAGCCCGGTCCAGTTGTCATTTTGCAGAAGGAACCGGGTATTCGACTCCTTGTAATCCTGCACCCCGAATTCCACGAACACGGGAGTCGTGATCGGCACCGAGTGGATCAGATGCTGAATGATTCCGTCTTCGCCCCATTGAGAGAACACCCTGAACTCATACTCTCTGAGCGATCTCTCCCCGTTGCGCGGCGCCGCTGTCAGACGCGCTTCAATGCGGCCGACGGCTTTCTGGAGGTCCTCGACCCTTCGCAGAAGCTCGCTCAGTTGGGCCAGCCGGCGCTGTATTCTCCGAATCATGTCATATGAAAGAAATGCACTCAGTTCGATTCTGCGTCCGCGGTCACCGTGACCAGATGCCCGCGGCACGACCGGAAAGGATCATTCTCATCTGGATGGGCCACAGGAAGCAGCCGGGGGAAAGACAAACGCAGATTGCAAACATCACTCCGGCAGGTCCCAGATGAAGCCTCGTCGAGAACACGATCGCGAGCGGCACGACAGCGACCGCCATGAAAACGGCCACCCACAATTGCAGGCGAATTTTCCCGGTTCCGTTCACAAAATACGCAAATATGCTGCTCCACGCAACGACAAGCACGTAGACACTCATCGACAGCGAGAGCACGAAGGGAATCTTGATGTCCGCACCCACCCACGTCGCGTAGACGAGCGGAGCGGCGATCGTCATCACCACGAGCGAACAGAAAAGGACACCGAAAGAAAGCATGAGCTTGCGGGTTGTCATCGCTATCCACCGGACATCCGACCTGGTGTACGCCTCGGTGTACGCCGACCAGAACGGGGTCAGAAGCACGGTGAATCCCATGAGCGCGACGCCGTAGTACTTGAACGCGATATTATACGTCGTCACCTGTTCGGGACCGAAGAGATGACCGACGATAAGGTTGGCGGTCGTGAAGATCACGACACCGGAGATCTGCAGGAGGAAGAACTGGATGCCCACGCCTGCCAGCTTTTGCGCCCGGTCGCGCCGGACGAAACGGATCGACGGGGCAAAATCGCGGTACCGACCGCGGAACAGGTAGAGATTTGCGGCAAACGGCACCCCCGCGGCCACCAGACTGACAAGAGATCCGAGCAGGAAGAGCGACCCGTGCGACAGCCGTGTGAGGGCATACACGATGACGAGTGCGACGGCGCTGTTCACAACCTCGAGCAGGGCACCGAACGCGGGCTTCTGGTCAGCGAGAAGGATGGTCCCGATAAGTCCGAAAAGAAGACGGAGGCTGAAAAATACGAACACCGAAGCGGCAAGCCGTGTGAGCTCCCCGTCCATTTCGGCGGGTGCGTTCAGAATCGAAGACCAGCGCAGGAAGGGATTTGCGGCGAGGAACAGCGCCAGGAGGACGATGACGATGGCGCCGACGCACGCGTACGTCGTGCTCACGGCGATGCGCGCGGACTCCCTGTCGCCGAGCGCGAGCGCGCGGGCGAACTCATTGCGCAATCCATTCCCCAGGCCGATGTCAAGCATCCCCACCCAGCTGATCGTGGAACTCAGGGTGAGCCAGATGCCGTACCCCGCCGGGTTCAGGTACGTCAGCGTGAGCGGCACGAGGAGCAGGTTCACCAGAACACTGGTGCCGCGAATGAGAAACAGCGCGACGATGTTCTTCTTGGTCCGCCTGCTCCGCTCGCTTCCTGCTAGCAACCGCTGCGTGATGAATCGAGGCAAGCCGGGTCGCATCAGTATCCCCGCTTTGAAACCTTGTCGAGATCCGCCGTTGCCATCATGCGGACAAGATCATCAAACGCTGTTCTTGGCGCCCAGCCCAGCTTGGTCCGCGCGCGCGTCGCGTCCCCGATGAGAAGATCCACTTCGGTAGGACGGTAATACCGCGGATCCACCTGGACGCGGACCTCGCCGGTCTTCCCGTCGATTCCTCGTTCCGCGGGTCCCTCGCCCTGCCACGTGAGCGGCATATCGAGAAGCCTGAACGTCAGGTCGGCGAACTCCCGAACGGTATGTGTCGTTCCCGTCGCCAGAACGAAATCCCCGGGAGTCTCCTGCTGGAGCATCCTCCACATCCCTTCGCAGTACTCGGGGGCGTATCCCCAGTCCCTCTTCGCGTTGAGGTTGCCGAGCGACACCGACGATTGCATTCCGAGCTTGATGCGCGCGGCCGCAAGAGTGATCTTGCGCGTCACAAACCCCTCGCCGCGCCGCGGCGATTCATGATTGAAGAGAATGCCGTTGCACGCGTACAGGTTGTATGCTTCCCTGTAGTTGATCACGATCCAGTAGCCGTACAGCTTTGCCACGCCGTACGGACTGCGCGGATAAAACGGCGTCGTCTCATTCTGCGGCGTTTCCCGCACCTTGCCGAACAGCTCGCTCGTCGAAGCCTGGTAGAAGCGCGTCTTGACCCCCGTTTCCCGGATCGCATCGAGAAAGCGCAGCGTTCCCACCGCGTCGACCTGCGCCGTGTATTCCGGCACGTCGAACGAAACCTTCACATGACTCTGCGCCGCGAGATTGTAGATCTCGTCCGGCGTGATCTTCTCCAGGAGGCGGTTCAGGTTGGACGTGTCGGTCACGTCGCCGTAATGGAGGAACAGCCGTTTGTCCATCAGGGAATCGTTCTGAATGTACAGGTGGTCGATTCTCCCTCTGTTAAAGGAGCTGCTTCGGCGGATGATGCCGTGGACTTCATACCCTTTTTCGAGAAGCAGTTCCGCGAGGTACGAACCGTCCTGCCCCGTGATCCCCGAGATCAGTGCTTTTTTCACGTTTGGTTTCCCGTCCTTCCCTTGGGTGAATGGTTACAATCTGTTCCGGATGAACGTCCGGATATCCCTCGTTCTGCCCATGACCGCGCCGACCGAGAGCGGGACGAAGCGGGCGAGGAGTCGGACCGTGAGGACCGACGTCAGGACGCTTGCCGCGAGATACCCCGCGCCGGCGCCGGCCGTCCCCCAGGGGGGGATGCAGAGGAGAAACGCCGCGAGAGAAGCGGCGAGAGCCTGAATGCCGAGAATGAACGAGAGCCGCGCCTCGCCGAGTCCCATCAGCACATTCGACCCGATGGAAGCCAACGGGACGACAAAGGTGAGGAACGAGAAAATTCTCAGAAGGGGTGCCGCCCCAGCGTAGCGTCCATCGTACAGCAGGCGCACGAGAATCTCCGGAAACGCGAGAAAGACCACCGTCACGGGGATGAGCCCGAGTGTCAGGAACAGGATCGACTTCTCCGTCATCGCCTTGAGCGAGGGGTAGCTGCCCTGCGACGAGAGCCTCGACGCGGCGGGGAGGATGAACATCTGAACGACCTGCGCCGCCATTTCGTAGATCCGGACGAACACCTTCGCTGAATTGTACACGGCCACCTGCACGGGCCCCGTGAAGCCGGACAGGATGAACGAATCCGCCTTCGTCGAAAAAAGGGAGCTCACGACTCCGCCGAGCGAATACTTTCCGTAGTCCCACACCTGGCGCACTGCGCTTGCGGTGGGGCGGAGCCTGACGTGCATCAGCGCCCTCGCGAACCAGAGGCCCGCCAGCGACGACGCCGAAAGAGAAACAATGTTAATAAGCACCAGATCCATCGCGGAATCGAACCGGTGCAGGCGGGACATCACCCAGACCAGAAACGGTGCGCCGACAAAATGCACCGCATCCGTCCAGAACACTTGCTGGACGCGGAACTGGGATTGCAGGAGCGTGAGCGTGAAATTGCGGAAGAACGACGCCGCGAGCATTGCGGGCACATAGAGCATCAGCGGTGCGAGCGACGGGGAGTTGAACACGGTCCCCGCCGGCGCGCTGCACGCCGCGACCACGAGGGACGCGGCCACGACGAACAGGCCGTTCAGGACGAGGGACGCCGACACGATCCCCTCGAGTCGTGCGTTCTCCTCCGACGAAAACTTCAGAAGCGGCTGGAGTGCGAACGCCGTCGCGAGTCCGGAGATCACGAGGAAGACTTCCTGTACGAGCACAAAGTTGCCGAACTCCTCCTCCGGGAGAACGCGGATGACGAGCCACACGTACCCGATGCCGTAGACGACGGGCAGGGCCTTGTCGGCCAGTCCCCATGCCCCCTTTGCAAGATATTTGCCGAACTCCATGGCGGATCAGCGCTGCGTCAGAAGGTAGCGGGCTGCGGCGTACCCGTGCACGACGAAATTCATCCACGGGAAGACCAGCCAGTGATACCAGGAGGCATGCCGGCTGAAAAAGCGGAAGTTGCTCACGAATTTGTTCCTCAACTTGAACGATGAGAGATGGCCTCCGGCGCTGACGGATATCTTGTGCCAGACCCTGGCCTGCGGCTCATACAGGATGCGCAATCCCGCACTCCGGGCGCGCATGCACCAGTCTGCGTCCTCGGCATACATGAAATACGATTCGTCGAGCAGCCCCACCCGATCCAGCGTGGCACGGCTTGTGAGAAAGCAGCATCCCGTTGCGTAGCCGGTCTCGGTGGGCTCGTCGAATCGGCCGTCGTCCTGTTCACGGATTCCGCGGTGGCGCATCGTCCCCGTCCAGAATGAAATCTCTCCCCCCGCATACCACAGCCGGCCGGGATCCCCCGAATACAGAATCTTGGGCGCGACGGCGCCGGCGCCTGGAGTCGACTGAAGCCGTGCCGTCATTGCCCCGAGGAAATCTGGGTCGACCGTCGTGTCGTTGTTGAGGAGAACAATCTGTTCTGCGCCCTCCGCGAGCGCGCGGCGTATGCCGGCGTTGTTCCCGCCGGCAAACCTGAGATTCACCCCCGTTTCGAGAATCGCAACGCCGGGATGAGCGCGGCGGATCGCATCCTGCGAGCCGTCCGTCGATCCGTTATCAACGACGAGAACGCGCATCAGGGGGTAAACAACGCGGCCGAGCGAAGCCAGACATTCGAGTGTGTCGCCCCTCCCGTTCCAGTTCACCACGATCACGTACGTAAGGGGCGCGGGCATCAGGCTTGAGCAAGGAGATAGATGACGCCGGTGCACGCGAATTCACGGAGGAGAGGAACGCGCTCCACGAGGCCGGCCCTCACCGGTCTCAGTCCGAACCGGATATGGTTCGGGCTGATGAGGTAGGCCCGCCGGTGTTCTACGCGCAGCCCTCCGTCGGCGGCGATCCGTTCGAATTTTCTCATCCCCATCCTCAGCCGGCGGAGTTTTTCGACTTCCTCCACCATGTGGGGAGCCTCCTCCTGCAGGCGCGGGATGATGAGGGACCCCGCAAAGGGGACAAGATGAAAAAACGGGAGCCGTGCGAACCACGTCCGGAAATGCTGCTGATGACCGCCGTACGCGGAATAATAGGGGGGGAAAGTGATGAGAATTTTCCCCCCCGGATTCAGGTATCCCTTCAGGCGCTCGATCATCGCGGGCTTGTGGTCAAGATGCTCGAACACGTCATGGAGCGTCACGAGATCGAACCGCATGCCGCTGAAGGGCACGGTCCCGTCATACAGGTTTCCTTGGGCGAACGTGATCACGCGGTCACCCCGGAGCGCGAGCGCGGTCTGAATGCGTGCTGCATCGATATCGAATCCCGTACACACTCCACCCCTGTCGTGCAATGCGCAAAGTCCTCCCCCCTCGCCGCATCCCACGTCGAGAACGGAGGCACCGTCAAGGCGCGTTCCCCATGCGTTGAAAAGCGGGACGATGGAGCGGGCGCAGACGTCATACTCGTACTGCCAGTACGTTCGTGCGTGGTCATCTCCGTTCACGAATCTCCTCCCGGCGTCAATGCCAGTGATAGCATACCGAGCGCATGGATCACCTTCCGAGCGTTTCGATGGCGGCCACGAGGTTCCCCCACGAATAATTCTTCTTCTCCTCGCGGACACTTCTCCGGAGCCGGTCCCTGTCAACGGAAGTAAAGTATTCGACGATCCTTCCGGCAAGCGCGCCGGGGTCGTCCGGCGGAACGAGCAGGCCGGTCACCCCCTCCCGGACCACCTCCGAGAGGCCGCCGACGTTCGTTGCGATAACCGGGAGGTCGAAATGAAATGCGATCTGGGCGATCCCGCTCTGCGTGGCCGACAAATACGGGAGGACGAGTGCGTCCGCCGCCGAAAAATAATACTTCACCTCGTCGTTTGGGACGTAGTCGGAGCGCAGCGTCACGATCCCGTCAAGCCCCAGCCGGCGGATCTGCGCCCTGTACGACTCTTCGCCGTCGTAGAACTCTCCGACGACAATGAGCGCGATATCCCGCCGTTCACCGAGGAGGGCCATTGCATCGAGAAGCACGTGCAGCCCCTTGTACTTCCTTACATAGCCGAAGAAGAGGAGGATATTCTTTGCCGTAATCCTCAGCCGTTCGCGCGCCTCGTGCTGCGGAACGGGAGAACCGAACCCGTTGTACACCGGGTGCGGGACGTACGCATGGGGAACGCCCGGGAAATGGGAAAGGAGATCCCGCTCTACCGCGCGTGACTGGACGACGAAGCCGTCCCCCGCGCGGAACGCGTAACGGGTGAAAAGCCGGTCCCCGGGGCGCCGTTCATGCGGTATCACATTGTCACAGATAAACACCACTTTCGTGCGGGTCCCCCTCTTGACGATGCGCGCGATGGTCCCGAAACAGGGTCCGAAAAAAGGGAGCCAGTACTTGAAAATCAGCAGATCGGGGTGGCGCGAGCGTATGGTGCGGCCGGTCGACACCCAGTTCAGGGGATTGACGGAATCCAAGAGGACCCTGCTCGGCACGAGAAACTCCTCCGCCGTTCCCTCCTCACTCTGCGTCTTGCCGGGAAAAAGGAATCCCGGGTACTGCCTGCGGAACGTCACGACGTCCACGTCGTGGCTGGCACTCAGTTCCCTGTACAGCAGGGCGTTGTAATGTGCGATCCCGCCCCGCAGCGGAGAGGCGGTCCCCACGATCGTGATTTTCATGCCGTGTCGTTATTCCTGGCCAGGCAGAGCAGGGAAAGCCCCACCGGGAGCGTCGCGCGGGGGAGGAGGCCGCGTTCCGCCCGGAACACGCCGCGCAGAAATGCGTTCAGTGGTCGCGGGGGAATGTCGAGATCGTTCGCTTTCTCCGATCCGGTTGCGCGCGCGACGAGCCGTTTCGCCCACGCCACCGGAAAGAGGAAACTGTTGAAAAACGTCAGGTGCTCCACCGTAAAACCGGCCTGTTCGACGAGGCCCCGGAGCCCGCTCCGCGTATATCTCCTCTTGTGGTGGAGGATCACGTCGTGCCTGCTCCAGAGCGAGGGATACGCCGGGACGGCGATGAGGACGTGTCCGGCGGGGCCGAGAAGGCGGCGTGCGGTGCGGAGGAGGCCGTCATCGTCCTCCACATGCTCGACCATATCGAGCATTGTGATGAGATCGAACGGATCCGACGGAGGATACGCCTCCAGTGTGCCGAGGTGGAGACGCGTAAGCCCCCGCTCTCTGCAGAACGCGATCGCCTGGGGCGCCGTGTCCGAGCCGTAGGCCTCGTAGCGGCGGGAGAACGACTCCAGGATCGCCCCCGTACCGCAGCCGACGTCGAGTATGCGTGCTGTCGGGGGGAGGGGAAGCCTTCGGTCGAGGTACTGGAGGAGGATCTCCTTACGGGCCGTAAACCACCAGTGCTCATTTTCCACCTCGTACAGCTTCCGGTATACCTGATCTTCCATCGCTCAGAACCCGATTTTGTCGCGTATGACGTAGAGAGGGCGTTTCTTGACCTCCTCATAAATCCGGCTGATGTACTCGCCGATCACCCCGAGCGTCACCAGGATCATCCCGCCGACGAAAAGTATCGAGAGAATGGTGGATGCCCAGCCGAGTATCGCCTGGTCGGTGAAGAGTTTTGCGTAGATCACGAAAAACCCGCCGGCGAACGATGCTGCGGCCGCGAGAAGCCCCAGATACACCGCGAGGCGGAGAGGGACATTGGAAAAAGAAAAAATCCCGTCGAGCGCGAGCTGCACGAGCCGGCCGATGCTCATCTGCGGTTTGCCGGCGAACCTGGAATCGCGGTCATACGCGATCGCGGTTTGCTGGAATCCGGCCCATGCCCTCAGCCCGCTGATATACCTGTTCCGCTCGGGCATCGATCGGAGAACGTCGACGACCCGCCTGTCCATCAGCGAGAAATTCCCTGCGTCCATCGGGATCTGGATCGTCGAGAGTGCATGAAGGATCCAGTAGAACGAGCGGAACGCGAGACGCTTGAGAGGATTCTCCCTCCGGCTCCGCTTCACTGTGTACACGACGTGGAATCCTTCTTTCCAGAGCCTGATCATTGCCGGAAGGAGCTCGGGGGGATCCTGCAGGTCCCCGTCCATCAGCACGACGGCATCCCCCAGGGCCTCATCGAGGCCAGCAGAGATGGCGATCTGGTGGCCGAAGTTACGGGAAAGCCGTATGACCTTGATCCTCGGATCCTGTGCGTTCATCGCAGTCATGAGCGCATACGAGCCGTCGCGGCTTCCGTCGTCGATGAAGATGACTTCATGCGGCTCCTCGAGGCCGGCGGTCGCCGCGGCAAGGCGCGAGCGGAGCTCCGGGAGAATATTCTCCTCGTTGAATATCGGGATGATGACAGAGATCATCAGCGATGGCCCTCCGGCGGGCGTTTTCTGCGCAGCACAGGTGTCGCAAGCCCGGCAAGACACACCCCCATGGCAGCGGCCGTAATCCATCCACCGGTCACAAGCGGCGACGGGCTGAACCGGAACTCGACGTGATGCTTCCCGGGGGGGAAGACAATCCCCCGGAGATTGAAATCCGTCCGCAGTATTCCCGTTTCGGTGCCGTCGACGAATGCCTTCCACCCCGGGTAGAAAATCTCGCTCAGGACGAGAATCCCTTCCGCCGGGGATTCAGCATCGAGGTCCAGGCGGTTGTCGTCGTACGCGGTGACGCGGGCGGTCCCGGGCGGCGTGGCGGAAGGAGGAGGCGCATGCAGCGGCGAATCCTGTTCGAGGATCGCCGTCCTCCTGTGATCCCACGACGTGTCTCCGATCGCCGCGGTGAGCTCCTGCTCCGTCCGCGCGGTGCGGACATCATAGAGAAAATACGCGCGCGGCATGTACGTCGGGTTGGGGACGAGCGACAGTGCACCGGTCCGTCGCTCGAACGACGTCCTGTATTTGACGTTCAGAAGATCGAATTTCCGGGTATCGTCGAAGGGGGGGATGGCCCGCTGGAGGACGAGCGGCGTGTACCCCTCCAGCGTGAATATCCTGTTCACCATTCCCTGGTTCCTGTCCATAAGCATGCCGTACTGGTTCCGCGTATTGACCCGGAACAGGTCATCCTTCATCGCGTTCCGGAGAAACCGCACGATCGGGTCCGCCCTGTGGAAATAATCGTCCGGATTTATCTGAGACGTATTCTGACCCGCGCCGAAGACGAACATATCGATGAAAAAGATCCCCGGGAGCGCAACACTCGCGCGCGCGCGCCATGTCCTGCCGGCGCCGAGCAGAAGCAGCGCGCCGGCCGACGCCAGGACGAAAAGCAGGCTCCTGTGCGCCTCCGACTTCACCGCTTCCGCGACGGCGGAATTGTTCGGGACTCCCAGCGCAGTGTCGAGAAGCCCCGCCGCCACCGCTCCCCACACCGCAACTCCGGCGGCCGCGCAGGCAAGAAGGAACAGGCGCATGCGGCGCGCCTCGGGCGAGTTCTTCTCCGCCTGAAGCATCGCCTGCAGCGCGAATGCAGCGAGGAGAGACCCCGCCAGGGCAAAAAAGACTCCCGCGCGCGCGGGGTTGCGGAATTTATCGAATCCCGGAACGTATGTCAGAATCAGCTTATGGAGGAAGAAATTATTCCCCAGCGCAAAGAGCAGTGTGACGACGGCCGCTCCCCAGAAAAACGCCACGTGGGAATTCTTCCGGATGAGGGAGGTGGAGATCACCATCAGCATCAGCGGAAGCATGCCGACATAGACGCAGGTCTCCCAGAAATACCAGTATGTCCCGGGACCCCAGTACGTGCTTTCCGCGGCTCCAGCGGCGCCGAAGAGCTTCGGGATAAAGAGCGTCAGGAGCTGCGCCCAGGCAAGTGAGCCCTCCGTCGATTTCTCGTACGTGATCTGGGCCCGCTGCGAGAGTCCGGCCAGTTCCGCCGTGGGGAGAAGCTGGATTGCCGCGATGGCAAGACCCAGGCCCACGATCATTGCCGCCTTCGCGCAGAGAACGAGCGCCGGCCGGGAAAGAAGAGCGCTTCGCGGGTGGCCTCTCGCGAGGAGAAACAGAAAATAGGCGAACAGGAACGCGTGGAAATACAGCGACAGCTGGGGGTACCCGGCAAACGTCGAGTGGCCGAGGACAATCGCGCAGAGAAACGCGGGATGCCACCGCTTCCCGGTGAGGGCCGTCCGGAAAAGCATGAGAATGAGCGGAAACCACGCCACCATCGTGATGATCTGCTGGTGGATGGCGTGGGTGATCATGAACCCGGAGAGCATGTACGCTGCGCCCGCGAAAAGCGCCGGCACCCGGCGGAGATCGAGCGAGGAGGCAAGGAGGTACATCGTCCAGCCCGCGAGAACGTAATGGGCGATGACCATAAGCTCGAGCCAGTAAAAGCTCAACGCTCCGTCCCTGACAAAGAGTGCGAGGGCGACGCAGGGGAGATAAAGAACCGTCGTCTGGATGTCCGCGAGGAATGGCATGCCGCAAAACGTATAGGGGTTCCAGAGGGGGAGGTGCCCCATGGCCATCGATGTGGCGGCGAAGACGCGCACCGGGTAGCTGAAATACATCATATCCTCCCACAGCCACGCACCTCCGAAAATGATCTTCCAGAAGAACAGGACAACCATGCCGGCGTAGAGGGCCACGGCCTTCCAGTCGCGGAGCGCCGCGCTCGCGCCCTCTCTGCGGGCGGTCTTCTCTGTCGAGGGGTGTCGGGTCATGGATGTGGCGTTACGGGCGGAGGAGGCGGGCACAGGACTCAAACACGCTGTCCACCCGCAGATACTGCATGCAGTTGTTGGGGCACACGGGGGAATAATAGCACGGGCAATCGAACTCCGGCTCGAGTATCTCGCCCAGTCCGTACAGCTCGAACTCGTGCGGATTGAAGGTGTTGTTGAACAGGACGATCTTTTTCCTGAGGCCGATTGCGATGTGCATCGCCATGGTCACCGCCGTGACGACGCAATCACACTTGTCGACGAGGCTGATGAACTGGCGCAGGGGGAAATGGCCGAAGTAGAGGGCGCCGCTCGCCCTGGCGATGCGCCGGTTCTTCGCGTTCTCCTGCTCCCCCCCGAGAAGGAGGGGAACGTGGCCGGCTCTCTTCAGCCTGCGTGCGAGCGCGATCCAGTTCTTATCTGCCCAGAGCCGCGACGTCCATCGCCCGCCGCATCCGGTGTTCAGTCCCACGATCTTCCTCGCGCGCGGCAGCTTCCATGTGTAGCCGCCCGCCGCCTGATTGTCAAGAATGTACCGTTCCCCGGAAAACGACATCCCGCATATCTCGAAAATCTCCTGCTGATAGCTCTTCGTATTCGCCCGACTCAGGTCGTCGAACAGGCCCGTCAGGAATTTGTGTTCGGCGTTCACGTCGGCCGGTGAGGGAACGCCGTCCTTCAGCACAAAGCCCATCTTCACCTTTGCGCTCGTGACCGCGGCAATCGCGCACGCCTCAGGATCCTTGTCCAGATTCACGAGAATATCGAACGACGTCGCCTGGAGGATTGCCGTGCTCTGGGGGGTAAACGGGAGAACAATATCGGCCGCCGGGGGGACAACCTCGGGGGTGAGCGTCAGCCACCAGATCCGGGCGGCGGGGTACCGCACCCGGAACGCGTGAAGAAGGGGGGTCGTGCGGATAACGTCCCCGATCGCTCCCAGTTTGATCAGGAGTACCCGGCCCGTGCGTTTCTCGTACAGGCGGCAATCGGAGCCGTCCGGTTCGACGCAGTGCACCCCCTCCTTCTTATGCGGCGAGCAGGGGACCGTCCCCTTGAACCAGCGGCAGTCGCTTTTGAGCGACCGCACGGTTGTGAGCACCGTGTCCATGGCACCCTACTTTATGAAATCGCGGATCTGGTACTGGGTTTCAGAAGCGCGCGTCTTACTGATCATCTCCCCCAGGAGCCCGATAGAGATGAACTGCATGCCGACGATGATACAGAGTATCCCTCCCAGGAACAGGGGGCGGTTGCCGAGCGACGTGCGTCCGAGGTACCATTCGACGGCGAGCCAGCCGTCGATCACCAGCCCCGCACAGACCGCGACGAACCCCCAGAACCCGAACAGATGGAGCGGGCTCTGGAGATACCGCGTCGTGAACAGCGCAGTCACGAGATCGAGAAAGCCGCGCCAGAACCTCCCGATCCCGAATTTGCTTTTGCCGAACTTCCGGGGCCTGTGCTGCACGACGACCTCGCCCACCCTGAACCCTTCCCAGTGCGCGAGGACCGGCACATAGCGGTGGAGCTCTCCGTACACCTTCACCGTCTTGACGACCTCGCGGCGGTACGCTTTCAGGCCGCAATTAAAGTCGTGAATCGGGATCCCTGTCAGCTTCGCGGTAACAAAATTAAAGAACCGGGAAGGGATCGTCTTCGAAAGCGGATCACGCCGCTTCTTCTTCCAGCCCGACACGAGATCGAGCCCGTCATCAAGCCGTTTCTTGAGCGAGGGAATCTCCGCCGGGTCGTCCTGCAGGTCCGCGTCGAGCGTGACGACGATATTTCCCTGCGATTTCTCAAAACCGACGGAGAGGGCGGCCGATTTCCCGTAGTTCCTGCGAAAGCGTATGATCTTGACGTGCTTGTCGAGCCTTTTGAGCTCGCGGAGGACCTGGAACGAGCGGTCCGTGCTCCCGTCGTCGATGAAGAGGATCTCGTAACGGAGATTCATTCGTCCGAGCGTTCCACGAATCTGATTGTGGAGCTCCTTGAGCGATTCCTCCTCGTTGTAAAGAGGAACAACGACGCTCAGATCGGGCCACTGCGGCTGAGGATTCCGCTGTTGCTGGGGACGCGCTTGATTGGGGCGCCGCTGCTGGCTCTGTTGCTGGGCGGGTGCGGGAGGCGCCTCGGGTCTCTCCCGGGGCTCGGAAGCAGAATCGGGTGTCTGATCACTCATCGTGTGGGATCCCGGGGTAGACTGGCGGTCGCCTGAATTTACGGACACAACAACGTAAACTAATCAATTCCGCTCAGAAAATCAACGAACCCGTTCGTTGACATTCGGGCGGTCGTTCTCTATATTTTTCGCTTATTCGAAACTGTAGAGGAACGCATGACCCCCGGTGCCAGTTTTCACTCCATGGACGCCACGCCGGAATGCCTCCGTACGGGAGGGAGCTTGCAGCATTGGCCCGGATCCGGAAGCCCCGCCGCGTGACAACCGCCCGCACCGTTCGTCTCCGTCCCCGGAAATCGCTGGGGCAGAACTTTCTGCGTGATGACAACACCGCGCGGAAGATTGCCGCGGCGATCGACCCGCGGCCGGACGACTGTATTCTGGAAATCGGCCCGGGCGAAGGTGCGCTCACCCGCCATCTCGAGGGCCGGTGTCGCAGCCTCACGGTGGTCGATGTGGACGAGCGTGCCGTCAGCGCGATGAAGGCGATGTTTTCCGGCGGCAGCGTCGAAGTCATACTTGGAGATTTTCTGAAGACCGATCTCCCCGCCTTTGCCGTTGGCCATCCCGGCCGGTTCCGCGTCGTGGGGAACATCCCGTATAACATCACCACACCGATACTCTTTCATGTCATTGACAACCGCGGTCCCGTGCATGACCTGACGATAACGGTCCAGCGCGAGGTCGGGCGGAGGATGCTTGCCGGGCCGGGGACGGGCGAGTACGGAATCCTCTCGGTCTTCTGCGCCTACTACGCGGAAGTCCGCGCTTTGTTCGAGGTCTCGCCCAACGCCTTCTATCCGAAACCGGACGTGACGTCGATCGTCATGAACCTGGAGATGCGCGCGCGTCCTGCGCCGGCAGCGGAGGATGACGCTTTTTTCCGGGAGATGGTCCGTTCGGTGTTCGGGAAGCGGCGCAAGACCCTCCGGAATTCGCTCCGTTACTTCGCGTCCCCCCGCGGCATAATGGTGCCCGGACTCCCGTTGCTCCGGCGGCGTCCTGAAGAGCTCTCGGTACAGGAACTCGTCGATCTGAGCAACACGCTCCTCGGCTGTGTGCCGGCGGCGCCCGCGGGGCCGGGGCGCGCATGAATCCCCGCCGGATCACCTCGTATCTCCAGAGCGCCGACATCCTCATCATCGCATTTTTTGCGTTCCTCTCCGCCGTCAACATCGTTTTTTCCTCCCGGATTCCGCACTGGGGGCTGATGATCACCATCAACGCGGCTGCGTCGGTCGCCATCTGCCTCCTGGCATGGGCGCGGCGCAGGACCGGCTCCCCGGTGCTTGCGTTCATCCACGACTGGCATGTCGCTCCGACCGTCTTTTTTACGTTCAAGGAACTCTATTTCATGATCAAGCCGATCCACAACGGGAGGGACTATGACGACGTGCTCATCGCGGCTGACAGGTGGCTCTTCGGAGTCGATCCGACGCGCTGGCTCATGCAGTTCGCCTGCCCCTGGTTGACGGAAATCCTGCAGATCGCCTACACCCTCTTCTACCTCCTCTTCATTCTCATCGGATTCGAACTGTACCGCAGGGAGGACAAAGAGCCCTTCCACTTCTTCATGTTCACCTGCGTATACGGATTCTACCTTTCCTACGTCGGGTATTTCTTTCTTCCGGCGGTCGGGCCCCGCTTCACCCTTCACGATTTTTCCGCGCTGAACACGGACCTCCCCGGAGTCTTCCTCACCCCGTACCTGCGCTGGTTTGTCAACTTCGGCGGCTCCGTCCCCATGGGGAGCTCCAATCAGGCGGCGATCGCCGGCACCCAGAGGGACGTGTTCCCCAGCGGGCACACAATGATGACGCTTGTTCTCATCTACCTGAGCATGCGCTTCAGGATCCGTCTCCGCTGGTTCATCGCGGTCACGGGAAGCCTTCTCATCATTGCGACCGTCTACGAGCGGTACCATTATGTGGTGGACCTGCTCGGGGGGGTCGCGTTCATGGTGCTGTGCGTCCTCACCGCCCCCTCCCTCTACCGCTTCGCAAAAGACCGCCTCGCAACAAGAGAATCGCGCTTTCCCGAAGCGTAACCACTTGACATTCCGGCCCGGCCTGTCTATAATTCGACATATGAACATTTGTTCAATTGAGACAGGATGAGAACATGAGCGACCATTCCTTTCCCGGTACACCCGGGAAGGTGTTTCTCCGCCGCGACGCCGCGGAGGAGGCCCGGAAAGCCATCCATGGCAGCGCAACCCTCCAGGGCCTTTCCCAGATATTCAAAATGTTGGGGGACGAGACGCGACTGAAAATCTGCCTCGTCCTCGCCCGTCGCGAACTTTGCGTCAACGACGTTGCGGGACTCGTCGGGCTCTCGGAATCCGGCGTCTCGCACCAGCTGAGGATAATGAAGGCCATGAGGCTCGTCAAGTACCGGAAAGAAGGGAAGATGACCTTCTACATGCTCGACGACGATCACATCGAAGACCTGATCCGGCTCGGCGTACGCCATGTCTCCGAATAGCGCCCGGAAATACCTCGTCTCGGGAGTGTGCTGTTCCACCGAGGAGGCTGTGCTCCGGAAATCGCTCGACCGGGACATTGGTGCCGGCCGGTACGACTACAACCCCGTGAGCTGCGAGCTTCGCGTGGACCCCGTCGTTCCGGGGGCGAGCGTCATCGCTGGCCTCCGGGCGGCGGGGTTCGGCGGGAAACAGAGCGGGGAAGAGGAATCCCGGGAGCCGTTCCTCCGCCGCCACGCGGGGGGGATCACAGCCGGGGTGGCAGCTCTCCTCTGTGCGGGGGGCATCGCCGCCGGAGGCGCAGCATCCCTGGTTCTCCTCGGGGCGTCGATACTCGTCGGCGGGCACAGAATCGTCAGGAGGGCGATCGGCTCGCTCAGAAACCGCGCGCTGGACATGAACGTCCTGATCTGCGTCGCCGTGGCGGGAGCCCTCGCCATCGGCAGGTGGGAAGAGGGAGCGGCGGTAATCGTCCTGTTTGCCGTTTCCCTCATGCTCGAATCGTACAGCAGTATGCGGACGCGAGTGGCGCTTAGCTCGCTGATGTCCCTTGCGCCGGAAACGGCCTCCGTTCTCCGTAACGGGCGCGAGCTCGTCACGGCCGCGGCGGACATTCATCCGGGCGAAATCATCGTCATCCGTCCGGGTGAACGCGTCCCGCTCGACGGCATCGTCCTCGACGGACGCTCGACCGTCGACCAGGCGCCGATCACCGGAGAATCGGAGCGCGTCGCGAAAGGGACCGGAGACACGGTGTATGCGGGATCGCTCAACGGGACGGGAGCCCTCAGGCTCCGGACAATTACTCCTGCGGGAGAATCGACGATCGCGCGGGTCCTGCAGCTCATCGGTGAGGTCCAGGAACGGCGAGCGCCCTTCCAGACCACGGTGGACCGATTCGCGCGCGCCTATACCCCCGCGGTCCTCGGCCTGTCGATTCTCGTGGCGCTTGCGGGAAGCATTCTTCCTGGAGCATCGCCCGGGGCATGGCTCTACAGGTCGCTCGTGCTCCTCGTCATCGCCTGTCCCTGCGCGCTTGTCATTGCCACTCCCGTCGCGTTTGTCAGCGCGCTCACCAATGCGGCGCGGTCCGGCATACTCATCAAAGGCGGGGGGCATCTTGAGACGCTCGCGAAGGTCTCGGCGCTCGCGATGGACAAGACCGGAACGCTCACGACGGGGGATCCACGCGTCACGGATGTCGTTCCGCTCGACGCGCAGACGCGCGGACAGCTCCTTGCAACTGTCGCCGCTCTGGAAAAAGACTCCGAGCACCATCTTGCGACCGCCGCTCTTCGCGCGTCGGAGAGCGAACCGTCCCCGGAATCCGTCCCCGCCGTCGAAGGGTTCGAGGCGTTGCCTGGCAGGGGTGTGCAGGGGACGATCGGGGGAAAAACGTATTTCCTCGGAAACCGCGCGCTGAGCCGGGAGTCTGGGTTCCTCACGGCCGACGTGGACGCCGCCCTCAGAAGATTCGATGGCGAGGGGAAGACCTCCATCGTCCTGGGGACAGGAGGAGTCCCGCTTGGCGTTGTCGCGTTCCGGGACGGCGTGAGGCACGGGGGGCGACGGATCATCGACAGGCTCCGCCGCGGCGGGATCAGGCGCGTGGTCATGCTGTCGGGCGACAGCGAATCCGCCGCGCGTCCTCTGGGGAACGATCTCGGCCTCGATGATGTGCGCGCCGGACTTCTCCCTGCGGACAAAGTCCGGGAGATCGAGCGGCTCAGGGAGGACGGCGCCGTCATCGGCATGGTCGGCGACGGCATCAATGATGCCCCCGCCCTTGCGGCGGCCTCCGTGGGCATTGCCATGGGAATCACCGGGTCGGATGCCGCACTTGAGACGGCGGACGTGGTCCTGATGTCCGACGATCTCGGCCACCTGCCGTACCTCTTCGGGTTGAGCCGGATGACGCTCAGAATCGTCCGGCAGAATGTCGCGCTGGCGCTCGTCGTGAAGCTCGCCGTATGCGGGCTCGCCCTTGCCGGGGGAGCGACGCTCTGGACCGCGATCCTGGCCGACGACGGCGCCGCGCTCGCCGTGATATTCAACGCACTCAGGATTCTCGCCTACGCAGACGTTCCATGAGCCGCCCCTCATCCCGCATACAGGTCCTGCGCGAAGTGATAGCCGACAGGGAAGAGACGGACAGGTTCAATGCAGCCCATGGATTCCTCCGCTCCCGCCTCCTGGCGACGAGGGACACGGCCATCGGCTGCGATTTTCTTTTTGCCGCGGACGCCGCCGGCGTCAGCGCTGCGCTCAAAGACCTTGTCAGGATAGAACATGAACACGGGAAGGATCTCCTTTTCGACTACGCTGAAGTGGGGGGATATTACCTTCTCAGGATCGCCGGAACTCCGCTCCGGAAACCCGATATCGACGGGTACTTCAGCTGAACCCTTCCGTGGCCCCTCTGCCGTTGACATTATTCGGGAAAATCGGTACATTTAAAGCCCTTGAAGTTTCGAACGAGTTGAGTCCCTTCTTCAGAGAGGATCACGCCGATGTATGCCGTCGTTGAGATTGCCGGAAAGCAGTACAGGGTCAGCCAGAATGACACGATCCAGGTCCCCACGCTTGCCGAAAAAGAAGGGACAAACGTCAGGTTTGACCGCGTCCTTCTCGTCGGCAGTGAAAAGCAGATCACGGTCGGTCATCCCATCATCAGCGGCGCCAACGTCGAAGCCACGGTCGTCGGAGGCGGGAAATCCGACACGGTCATGATCCTGAAGAAGAAGAAGCGAAAAGGGTACCGCCTGAGACGCGGGCACCGTCAGGCGTACACGAACGTGAAAATAACAAACATCGCGATCTAAGAGGACCTGTTATGGCGCACAAAAAAGGGGTAGGGAGTTCCAGAAACGGGCGTGACAGCAACGCGCAGCGCCTCGGCGTAAAACGGTTCGGTGGGGAGATTGTCCCCGCCGGCAGCATCATCGTCCGTCAGCGGGGCACGCGGTTCGCGCCGGGAACGAACGTCGGCATCGGCGGCGACGACACCCTGTATGCGAAAATCGACGGCGTCGTTCACTTCAGGAAGTACCGCAAGGCCAAGAAAGTTGTCAGCATACTTCCGACGCCGTAAGCGCGCCTTTCCGCTCTTTCTTCTATAGCTATCGTCCGCACGGTTTTCCGGGGCCGGCCGCGCGGTACCCCCGATCCACACTCGCCCGTATCCGGACTGAACCCCCACTCGCATGAAAAACTCGGAGGAATCGGCATGAAAATTACTGTCATCGGCGCAGGAAACGTTGGCGCCACAACAGCCCAGCGGCTCGTCGACAAGCAGCTCGCGAACGAGGTCGTCCTTGTGGACGTCATCGAGGGTATTCCGCAGGGGAAAGCGCTTGACATCTTTGAGGCCACGCCCGTCGAGAAGACCGATGTCCGGGTCGTGGGATCGAACGGGTACAACGAAACGGCGAATTCCGACATCGTCGTCATCACCGCGGGGATCGCCCGCAAGCCCGGGATGAGCAGGGACGATCTGATGAACACGAACAGCAGCATCGTCAAAAGCTGCACCGAGCTCGCCGTCGCAAAATCGCCGGGGGCCATCATCATCGTCGTCTCAAATCCCCTTGACGTCATGACGTACGTGGCGATGAAAGTTAGCGGGTTTGAGAGGCACCGGGTGATCGGGATGGCGGGCGTTCTCGATGCGGCCAGGTTCAGATCGTTCATCGCGGCGGAGCTCAACGTGTCCGTCGAAGACGTCAACGCGTTCGTGCTCGGCGGCCACGGGGATTCCATGGTCCCCCTTCCGCGCTACTCGACGGTCGCAGGAATCCCCATCACGGAGCTCCTGAGCCAGGCGACGATCGAACGGCTCGTCAAACGGACGCGGGACGGCGGGATCGAGATCGTCAATTACCTGAAGACCGGAAGCGCATATTACGCGCCTTCATCCTCGGCCGTCGCCATGGTCGAATCGATCGTCCGGGACAAGAAGAGGATCCTCCCCTGCGCCGCGTGGCTGCAGGGCGAATACGGCCTCAGGGACACCTTCGCAGGGGTCCCGGTGAAACTCGGCAGGAAGGGGATGGAGGAGATCATCCAGATCAGGCTGAATCCCGACGAGCAGGCGGCCCTCGCAAAATCGGCCGAGGACGTAAAAGGCTCGATAGCGAAACTCAAACTCTGACACATGTCGCGTGCGGGCAGGAGAGCCCTGCGCCCCCTCCCCGGCGGGAGTCCGTGCGCCGGCGCTTTCCTTTTTCTTCTCCTCGTGCTGCTGGCGGGATGCCGCGAGAACGGAACGGGACCCGGGAGCGCTCCGTCCCAGACGATCTCCGGACTTGTCTTTGCGGCGGGCGACACGCTCCTCTTCGACGCGTGGAACTACGACGCGTACAATGAGCTCGTCCCGGCGTCGCACACGTCGCCACTCTGGAAGGTATACGCGGTGAACGACTCCTGGGCCGGCGCCGCGGACGTCACGTCAATCCAGGAATTCTCCCCTCCCGGGCAGCCGTCAGGGACGACGGACACTCTCCGATTCCGGTTTCTCTCCAGCGCCGATATCTACCAGTATGGATTCATTGCCAGGGTCGTCATGCGGAGGGAAGGGGTGCGCCTTGCACCGTCCTGGGACCGGATCGCCGCGTTCTCGCTCCCCACGACCTCCACCTGGGCGGTGGGAACGGCCGATTCGGCCGGACTGGATACGCTCCGGGGAACGGTGAACGGGGACGAGCAGTATTTTGTCGCGATCCTGAACGGTGTGAAGACGGTCTTTCACGGATACGGCGTTTCGCTCAACTCGCTCGATCTCGAATACACGATCATCGTCTCGGACGTCCCGCCGGCGTTTCTTGTCGTCGAGGAGGCATCAACGCCGATCGCCAACGGGTTTCTTCTGAATCTTGCCTCGCTCACCAAGCACTGACATCGGCCCGCGGGGTTACTTATTCGTGTCGAGCCAGAGGCGCACGAGCGTTCCCGATTTTCCCACCTCGAATTCCACCTTATCCATGAGCGTCCGCATGAGGAAAATTCCCCGGCCGCTCTCCCGGAGCAGGTTTTCCTTTGAAAGCGGGTTTCCCACCTTTTCCGGCTTGAACCCTTTTCCCTCGTCCTGAACGAGGAAAAGGAGCCAGCCCGGGAGCAGCTCGCACTTCACATGGACTTTCTTCTCGTTGACTGAGCGGTTGCCGTGGACGATCGCGTTATTGACGGCCTCCGTCAGGGACACCATCAACTTGTGGAACTGGATCTCGTCGAGGTGCACGCTCTTCCCGATGGTCTTGAGGAAACGCTCGATCTTCCCGATATTCCTCGGGTTGCTCACGAGCGTCAGTCGGTACACAATCTGCTTGGATGCCACCGGGCCCCCGTCAAAGAGTGACGTAAATATTCATCGTCATGCTGGCAAGCGACAGAAAAGTCCCGTCGGGCTGCCGCTGGCGTTCATACCAGCCCTGGAACTGGATTCTGGAATGCGGGCCCGGATCCCACGAAATCGTACACGTGGGGCCCACGCTGTTGAGAAACGAATCCACCTCCCGCACCCCCTCGGTATACGTGTACCTCGTCTGGCCGAAGTACCTGATGCCCACGGCGAAAAGCGCGAGCGGAGCGGGACGCACCCTGCACTCCACCGCGTACGTCAGCTCCGTTGCCGAGCTCTCCAGCCGTTCCCGGAACTGGGACCATTCAAGCTGTCCCCTTTCGTAGACTTTCCAATATGCAAAAAAATCGAATCCCAAGCGTTGCGACACGTCGATCGACGTGGAATCCAGCCACCCGAGCTGGCGGTACGAGAAGCTCCTGACGGAGGGAAGCTCCTGTTCAAAATCGTACACCGTGTAATTCGCAAGGACCTCGAACGTGTTCAGGCTGTACAGCCACGACGCCGGCCTGTAGATCGTCCGGGGGGAGAGCCGGAGCACGCGGTTGATGTTGTTATTGGCGCTCCGTTCGCTCAGCAGGTACACGAGATGGTCGATCGTACCATCGAGGACGATGCCCAGTTCCAGTGCGCGGCTGACCCGGTGGTACGTGGCGAGCGTCACCGCCACAAGAAGCTCGTCCCTGTCCTCGACGTTTAAATCGCTCGGTGTGTCGTACCGGAGGATGCCGACCGATCCGGAAAGATCGACCCTGTCGGAGGTCGAGAGCGGCACGTCGACCGCACCGCTGAGCTGGGTGCGCCTCGCGGTATTATCGTTGATGTGTTCCTGGGCGTTTGCCTGCGAATACAGGCTGTCGATGGAAGGGGAGCTCGCCCCGGGCAGCTCCGCCGAGTGGATCTCCGAGCGCTCGCTGTAATACAGTCTCAGCCAGGCGGCCGTCCGGCCCTCCGGCGTCCGGTACACCGACTGTGCGTACGAATCGAGCGAAAACTGATTGATCCGTGTGTTGAACTGAACCCCCTGCGGCGCGAGCGCATCCCAGTTTCTCACCGCCTTGTCGAGACCCCGGCCGTTGATGGAGACAAAAAAAGTCGACACGAGGGAAGGGTCGATGACATACTCGAGTTTGTCGGCGAACGACAGGATCTGCTCCGTCCGGCTCTCGATCGTGCTGTCCGCCGGCGAATAAAACTCGTGGCGGTTCATATTCACGCCCACGTCGATGCTGTCGCGTGCATAGTCCGAAAAGACCCTCTCAACGCTGAACCGCGCAAAGTCCGCATCGAGAGTCCGGGGGGTGAGGACGTCTTCCCTGAATTGCGCGTTGCCGCTCACCTGGTAACCATCCGCGTCGAACCCGGGAATCCGGGCGCCGAGGAAGTACGTCATCCCGCGGTCCCTGATGCCCGCCTGTGAGTCCCACCGGTACCCCGCCATGGGAGTCACGGACATCCAGGAAAGGGGAACGAACTCGGCGCCCCCCAGGAGATTCTCGCTGGAGGCGTTGTTCAGCCCCGTCCCCCTGTTGTCGGAATACACGAACGAGGACCACTGGGCGCGGGGCGAGAACCCCGGTGATAGCGGCGCCCGGAGGAGGAGCGAAAGATTTTCCTGGCTGCTCTGCAATTTCGGCGGTATGGGGCCGGATCCCCCCTGGAACTCGATCACGTTTGCGGTGAATTGCTGGAGCAAACCGACATGGATGCCGTTCGCAGACGTATCGACGGCCGCCCGTCCTGTCCAGTTATACGTATTCAGGTTGCGATCGAACAGGATGCTTGCCGTATTCACGCGCAGCGTGCTGTCGACAGGCCCCGACGGGAAGTCCCCTCCGCGGTACGATTCCTGGGCATATGCGGTGCACACCGTGAAGGCTCCGAGGATCGGAACCGCCGAGAGCAAACGCAGCCGTTCGATCATTCCCGTCACACCGGGGAAACTTCATCGCCGCGCGCGGAGCGGCCTGCATGGCCGCCGAACGAATTCAGACCCGCCTCTTCGGCGCGGTATCCCGCGATATGGATCATGGTCTTCGGATCGCCGATGCTGTTGGCGAGATGGGGAGTATCGTCCGGTCCCTCCGCGGTAAGGACATGCATGGACCGGTACCGTTCGCGCGGCTCCCTGAAATTGAAGTTGCACGGGGACGGTGCAGGAGAAAAGAATGGAATCGACCCGGATAGTGTAGCGAAATGAGAAGTGAAAATCAACGAACCGGGGCGGGACGGACCATCATGATATGCATCATGCCGTCTTCGTCGTGCGGAATTCCCTTACACCGCGGATCCGCTCAGCTCTGCAAACGTATGCCGTCGCATGCTGACGGTTCATTCGCCGAGGTGAAAATAATCCCTGATCTCGATAAGGAGGTCCCTGTCCGTACCGCGGCCGGGGACGACCCGCGGTTCATGAAAGCCGTCCGTGAGCAGCATGCCCACGGGATCCGGGATCGATTTCCGGTCGAACGTGCGGACCTGTGCAGCGCCGGTCTTCACGACTACGACGCGGCTTTCTGTGAATTCCGAGGGGATTCCCGCGCGGCTCAGAAATACGGCCGCTTTGCCCGCGTAATAATTGAAATCGTCGAGGATATCATCGATCTCGAGACCCTCATCCCGCGCGATCGAATCGCGTTCCGCGCGGGATGGTCCGAAGAACACGACGCGGACGCCGCTGACCCTCAGCGGCTCGCCGGGAGCCTGCGCCCGGGCGGCGCACGGGAGCAGAACGAGCGCCCATACCGCGGCGGCGAGTCCCCTCGCGCGCATCCTGCTAGTCCCTCTGGTGGGTGGATTCCACATACTCCAGCGACGCCTTGACGAATTCCCGGAAGAGAGGATGCGCGTTTGTCGCGCGCGATTTCAGCTCGGGGTGAAACTGGCCCGCCACAAACCAGGGATGGTCGCCGAGCTCGATCATCTCCACAAGCCCGTTATCGGGACAGATGCCGCTGAAGATCATGCCGTGGGAGGCAAGCGTCGAGCGGAAAGCGTCGTTCACTTCATATCTGTGGCGGTGGCGCTCGCGGATCAGCTCGCTCCTGTACGCTTTGTACGCGCGCGTCCCCTTCTCCAGTTTGCACGGAAACGATCCCAGTCGCATGGTCCCGCCGTATTCCTTCACCTTCTTCTGCTCCAGCATCATGTCGATCACGTTCTGATCCGTCTGCCGGAACTCCATGCTGTTGGCGTGGTCCAGCCCGCAGAGGTTGCGCGCAAACTCGATCACCGCGCACTGCAGGCCCAGGCAGATCCCCAGGAACGGGATCTTGCGGGTTCTGACGTACTGGATGGACCGGATTTTTCCCTCGATCCCGCGCTCGCCGAATCCGGGCGCCACGAGAAGACCCGCAATTCCCTGCAGATACTTCTCCGGTCCCTCGCGCTCGATGTCCTCCGCGCGGATCCACCGGAGCTCGACTTCGATATTATTTGCCGCGCCGGCGTGCACGAACGCCTCCGCGATGCTCTTGTACGCGTCCTTATGCTCGGTGTACTTGCCGCAGACGCCGATCGAGATCTTCCCTGCCGGGTTCTTCACACGTTCGACGAACTTCTTCCAGTCGCGGAGGTTCGGGCGCGGGCACGTGAGGTCCAGTTTCTCCAGCACGATCTCGTCGACTTCCTGCTCGGCGAACACAAGGGGGACCTCGTAGATCGTGGGGACGTCGCGTCCGTCGATCACGCATTCGGGCTCCACGTTCGTGAAGAGCGCGATCTTCTCGCGCACGTCATGGGAAAGCGGGCGGTCCGACCTGCAGATGAGCATGTCGGGCTGAATGCCGAGTTCGAGGAGCGACTTCACGCTGTGCTGTGTCGGCTTGGTCTTCGTTTCGCCCGCGGAGGTGATGTAGGGAACGAGCGTCACGTGGATGGCGATCGCATTTCTGTTGCCGCACTTGAACATGAACTGCCGCATCGCCTCGAGGAACGGGAGGCTTTCGATGTCGCCGACGGTCCCCCCCACCTCCGTGATGACGACGTCATAGTCTCCCGTCTCCCCGAGCGCCTCGAAGCGCCGTTTGATCTCGTCGGTGATGTGGGGGATGACCTGCACCGTCGCCCCGAGGTAATCTCCGCGGCGTTCCTTGGTGATCACCTCATTGTAGATCTGTCCCGTCGTCGAGTTGTTCCGCCGGGTCGTCGTAATGTCAAGAAACCGCTCGTAATGGCCCAGATCCAGATCGGTTTCGGCGCCGTCGTCCGTGACGTACACCTCACCGTGCTGGAACGGGTTCATCGTTCCCGGATCGACGTTGAGATACGGATCGAACTTCTGTATCGTGACGCGAAGCCCCCGGGATTTTAGCAGCAGTCCGATGGAGGCGGAGGCGATGCCTTTGCCCAGGGAAGAGACCACTCCCCCGGTGACAAAAATGTATTTTACCTGGTGTCGGCGGGCCACATGTACTCCTTAGGTTTGTGCGGGCGGAAGTCGATGAAGCACGGCGGGCGTCACGATGCCCCCGGAGAGAACGAGTTTAAGCCCCTCTTCAACGCTGAGCGCCAGCGGAATCGCTTCCGACCGTGGGACGAGCGCGAGGTATCCCGACGTCGGGTTCGGCGGGTTGGGGATATAGACATGGTAGAAGTTGATCGCCGGCGGATCCGGTCCGGCGAACGACGATTCGTTCGTCACGAACCCGATGCAGTAGACCCCCTTCCGGGGATATTCGATCATCACCACCAGGCGGAACGTCTTGCTGGTTCCCCCGATGTTGAAGGCGTTCACAAAGTCCTTGATGCCGCTGTAGATCGAGCGCACGAACGGGATCGACCGGAGAAGATTCTCGAACCAGTTGAACAGTATGCGTCCTGCGAGGTTGCGCGTGATAAGACCCACGATGAAGATCAGGGTGACCATCGTGAGAAATCCAAGCCCCGGAATCTGCTGGCCGAGCCATGCCGTGAGAATGGGGGAGAACACCCCGTCGAGGGCGTTCAGAAGAGCCTGAAAAAACCAGTACGTGAGTCCGAGGGGGACAATGACGGCGATCCCTCTCAGGAACGTCGTCCTCACGTGACCGAAAAACGTCCTGTGCATGCCGTTCATACTCGTGAACCGTTAGGGGCGTTCGTGAGCCGGGGTCTCTCCCCGGGCGGCGTACGTTGCGCGGACTCTCTCGAGATCCGCAGGCGTGTCCACCGCGATACTCTCATATTCGGTGACGACCGCATGAAGCGTACGGCCGTGTTCAAGTATTCGCAGCTGTTCGAGCTGTTCCGCAAGTTCCAGGGGCGTCTGTGTCATTGACGTGAACTCCAGAAGAAACTCACGGCGGAACACGTAGAGGCCGATGTGCCCGTAGACCGGGAAGGATGCCAGCAGCTCCTCCCGGGACATCCCCCTGCCGTACGGCACCGCCGCACGGGAAAAGTACAGGCATTTGCCCGACCGGTCGAGTAGGACCTTGGGGATGTTGGGATTGTCGAGATCCCCCGTCGATCGGAGCCGGCGGACGAGCGTTCCAGCGCCGATCGACGGGTCCCCGAGGAGGGGGCGTACCGCCTCGTCGATCATCTCCGGCGGGATCAGTGGCTCGTCTCCCTGCACATTCACGATGATTTCCGTCCCCGCCATCTCCCGAGCCGCGAGCGCGATCCTGTCCGACCCGCTCCTGATGTCCGCCGGCGTCATCACGGCGTTCCCGCCGTGCGAGCGCACGGCCTCCGCGATCCGTTCGTCGTCCGTTGCAACGAGGACGTCGTCGACAAGACGTGCCTGTGCCGCCCGCTCCATCACGTGCACGATCATCGGCTTTCCCCCGATAAGTGCGAGCGGCTTTCCCGGGAAGCGCTGCGAGGCGTACCGCGCGGGGATCACCGCCACCGTCCTTCCTGGGCCCGGGCCGCTCATCGGTCACCGATAACCTTCGGGACCCTGAAGAACTCCTCCGTTCTTGCGGGAGCGTTCTTCAGGGCCTTATCGCGGTCGATTCCAGGCCGGAGGACGTCCTGGCGGAACACGTTGCCGGGATCGATCACGTGGGACAGCGGCTCGACGTGTTCCGTGTCGAGCGTATTGAGCTCCTCCATGTACGCCAGGATTTCGTTGAGCTCAAGTGCGAGTCGTTTCTTCTCCTCCTCCGAAAAGGAGAGCCTCGCAAGCGCGGCGACGTGTTCCACATCCTGAATCGAAATGGCCATGCGTTATCCCTGCTCGATATAGTGACGGGCGATCGCGGCGTGCACGTCCTCCATGAGCCGCAGCTCTGCGTCCCTGCCTTCTCCCGGGGGCACCGGGATGGGCGCCTCAAGAACAATTTCCACAGTCCCGGGCCGGACGGAGACGGAGTGTTTCCGCAAAATGGAAAAGCTGCCGTTCACCGTGAGGGGGACGACGGGGATCCCCGCCTTCAGTGCGAGGTTGAACGCCCCGCGCTTGAAGGGTTGGAGTTTACCGTCGAGGGTCCTGGTCCCCTCCGCGTACATCAGCACCGACGCTCCGGTCCGGATCTTCTCCACAGCCGCCTCGAGGCTTTTCACGGCCCTGCTCCCGCGTCCCCTGTCGATGCCGATATACGAACCGTAGCGGAGCCCCCACCCGAAAAAGGGAATGACGTCGAGCTCCTTCTTATAGATGATCCGTATCTGGTCCGGTATCCCGGCCAGGATCGCCGGGATATCGAACATGCTCGCATGGTTCGACACGTACACGTAATTGCGCGACAGGTCCACCTTCTCAAGTCCGCGCACCTTCACCCGCACGCTGCAGACGGCGAGCACCGATCTTGCCCAGCCCCGCGCGATTGCGTGAAACACACGTCCTTTTTTCCGGTCCAGCCATATCAACAGGAGCTCCGCGATCGCGCTCACGATCGATATGAAGGCAGCGGTAAAGAAGCGGAGGACGCCCACGTCGCCGTCTTTCAGGGAATCCCCGTCCCGAGAGCCTGGATGCGCTTCGTGACGGGGGGATGACTGTAAAACATGAACACGACGAACGGGTGGGGTGCGGGATCCGCCAGGTTCATGTCCGACAGCTTCCGGAGAGCTGAAGCGAAGGCATCGCGTTTTCCCGTCGTGCGCACCGCGTACGCGTCGGCCTGCTTCTCGTGACGCCGCGAAATCATGTTGGCGATGGGGGACGTCACGAGACCAAAGACAGACAGCCAGATCGCAAGCAGCGGAAGCGCGGCGAGATCGGTCGGGGACGGGAACCCGAGCGCCGCGGCCGAGGCCTCGTAGAGCCGGGCGGCGACAAACAACCCCGCGAACGTCGATATCGTTCCCGTCACGATCCCCGAGCGGATGTGGCCGAACCGGTAATGCCCGAGCTCATGGGCAAAGACTGTTTCAATTTCCTCCACAGAAAAATTCTTCACAAGCGTATCGCCGAGGATGATGCGGCGCGATCTGCCGAGCCCCGTAAAGGCCGCGTTTGCCTTCCTGGTGTTCTTGCTCAAATCGAACGAGAATATTCCCTCCACGTGAACGCCCGCGCTCTGTGCAAGGGCGGTGATTCGGTCCTTCAGCGTTCCTTCCGCAAGCGGAGTAAAACGGTAAAAAAGCGGCATGATGAGGACCGGGGCGAGCCGCACGAGAATCACCGAGATCATCGTCAGCGCGGTCCCCACGGGGATCCACCAGAGCTGTCCGAATCTCCCGAGACAGAAATACAGAAAGCAGAACACGCCCGCTCCCAGCGGCGCCGCCAGCGCGAGCCCCTTCAGGCGTTCCCGCGCCCATGCCCACGCCGACTGGTTGGAGAGGCCGAACCGGTGTTCGACGAGGAACCCCGAGTACCATGCGAGGGGGAGCGTCAGCGCTGCGCGCACTGTGCCGACCGCGCACGCGAAGACCAGGAGCGCAGCGTACGGGTTCACGGCAAGGGATGAGCACCAGGTTCCCAGCGACCGTCCGGCGGCGATGGTCACGAGCGTTGCGAGTAGGGCGAAGGAGAGGAGGGAGGCGGTGATTCCGGCGGCGAGCTTGATGCGATTGTACGCTTTTGCGTCAACGGTCCGCGGAGGTGAACTCCGCGGTGACGTCAGCCCTTCTGATACCATGGCACGGCGCGGCGTCGGGAAATTGGACCAGTGTGTTTAGACATGGTAATGAGAATGGGTCTGAAAATCAATCGGCGCCGGCGATTTGGACGATGCAGGTTTTTCCCGTACCTTTCCCCGTCGGTGGTACACCACCGGCTCCGCTTTCTGTTCAGTCTGCAATCACGACGCGCATTGTCAATTGAGGAGATCCCGCTATGGCAATGATCCGCAAGCAGGACGCGCTTGACTATCACAGTCAGGGGCGCCGTGGCAAAATCGAAGTCGTCTCAACGAAACCCTGTGCAACCCAGCACGATCTCTCCCTTGCGTACACCCCCGGCGTTGCTGTCCCCTGTCTGGAGATTGCGGCCAACCCGGCCGACGGGTACAAGTATACGGCGAAAGGAAACCTGGTGGCGGTGGTGAGCAACGGGACGGCGGTCCTCGGGCTCGGCGATATCGGCCCCCTCGCCGGCAAGCCGGTGATGGAAGGGAAGGGGGTCCTCTTCAAACGGTTCGCGGATGTCGACGTGTTCGACATCGAGCTTGACACGAAGGATCCCGAGGAGATCATCAGGATCGTCCGTGCGCTCGAGCCGACGTTCGGCGGCATCAATCTGGAGGATATCAAGGCCCCCGAGTGCTTCCACATCGAGGAAGAGCTCAAGAAGACGATGACGATCCCCGTCTTCCACGACGACCAGCACGGGACCGCAATCATTTCGGGTGCGGGTCTCGTCAACGCGCTTGAAATCGTCGGCAAGAAGATCGACGAAGTCAGGGTCGTCTTCAGCGGCGCGGGTGCCGCGGGGATCGCCTGCGCGAAGTTCTACATCACGCTCGGCGTCAGGAGGGAGAATCTCATTCTCTGCGACACGAAGGGCGTCGTCTACCGCGGCCGTACAGACGGCATGAACCCGTACAAGGAGTATTTCGCTCTTGACACGCCGTGCAGGACGCTTGCCGACGCGATGAAGGGCGCCGACGTCTTCGCCGGGGTCTCCGTCAAGGGGGTCGTGACGAAGGACATGGTGCGGAGCATGGCGAAGGACCCGATCATCTTCGCGATGGCGAATCCCGATCCCGAGATCACCTTTGAAGACGCCCTGGATGCGCGCAAGGATGTCATCATGGCGACGGGGAGATCGGACTACCCGAACCAGGTCAACAACGTCCTGGGCTTCCCCTTCATCTTCCGGGGGGCGCTCGACTGCATGGCGACGGCGATCAACGACGAGATGAAACTCGCAGCCTCGCACGCGCTCGCGCAGCTCGCCAAGGAAGACGTCCCCGATTCGGTCATCAAAGCCTACGGCGGCGAACGCCTGCGGTTCGGAAGGAACTACATCATCCCCAAGCCGCTCGACCCCCGCGTTCTTCTCTGGGAGGCCCCCGCCGTCGCAGAGGCGGCGATGGCGAGCGGCGTCGCGCGCAAAAAGATCGAAGACCTGAACGCGTACAGGGACGACCTGGAAAGCCGGTTCGGCCGCTCGAAACAGCTCATGCGGATATTCATCCACAAGGCGCAGCGCGCACCGAAGCGCATCGTGTTCCCGGAGGGGAGCGAAGACAAAATCCTCCGGGCGAGCCAGATCATCCTCGACGAAGAGATCGCCATGCCGATCGTCCTCGGGGACGAGAAGCTCATCCGGGAGAAGATCGCGATGCTCGACCTCAACCTGGACGGGATGGAGATCATTGATCCGTTAAACAGTCCGAAGTTCGATGCGTACGCGAGCAAGTACTACGATATCCGGAAGCGGAAGGGGGTGACGCAGACCATCGCCCGCAACCACGTGCGCCGCCCGATCGACTTCGGTATGATGATGGTGCACACGGGGGATGCAGACGGTCTTGTGTCGGGGTTGACGCAGCACTATCCGGAGACGATGCGCCCCGCGCTGCAGATCATCCGGCCCAGGCCCGGGACGCTCACGGTGGCGGGGCTCTACATGCTCATATTCAAGAACGACGTCCGGTTCATCACGGATGCCACGGTGAACTTCGAGCCCACGGCGGAGCAGCTTGCCGACATCGCGATTCTCGCGGCCGAGAAGGTCCGGAGCGTCGACATCGAGCCGCGAATCGCCATGCTCTCCTTCAGCAACTTCGGCAGCACACGGCATCCGTCAGCGCAGAAGATGGCGCGGGCGGCGGAGCTCGTCAAGAGACGCGCACCGGACCTCATGGTCGACGGCGAAATGATGGCCGACACAGCGGTGGTACCGGAGATCCTGGAAACCCTCTATTCGTTCAGCTCGCTGAAAGGGGGGGCGAATGTGCTCGTGTGTCCGGACCTGCAGTCGGCGAACATCGCGGTGAAGCTGCTCGCCAAACTCGGCAATGCGGACTGCGTGGGTCCCATCATCCTGGGGATCCGGAAGCCGGTTTATCTCCTCATTCCCGGAAACGAAGTCGCCGACATCGTCAACGTCACAGCGATGGCGGTCCGGGACGCGCAGGACAGCGGCGACAGCCGGGGGGTGCCGGCCTCCGCGCCCGCGGAGCTGACGACCGTGTACGAATGAACGAAGGGCTGCTCCCCCCCGGCGCGGTGCCGGGGGGGGACCTGCGCGTCAGAATTCCCTGCGGAACCGGTCCCGGTGTTCCTCGTAATCTGCCACCTGCCGTTCATACGTCGTCTCCATCAGCGGCGAGGAGATGATGAAGTCCGCCGAGGCGCGGTCGCAGGCCACGGGGATGTTCCAGACGACGGCGATCCGGAGCAGCGCCTTGACGTCCGGGTCATGGGGGGCCGGCTCGAGGGGATCCCAGAAGAAAATCAGAAAATCGATCTCCCCCTCAGAAATCTTCGCTCCCACCTGCTGATCCCCGCCCAGCGGTCCGCTCTGCAGCCTCTTCACATCGAGCTTCAGCGACTCCATAACGAGGCTCCCCGTCGTCCCCGTGGCGAACAGCTCGTGCCGCGCGAGGAGGTCCTTGTTAAACCTCGCCCAGGCGAGGAGGTCGGGTTTCTTGTTGTCGTGAGCCACCAGTGCGATCTTCTTCCTGCGGCCCATCATAATCGCGTGCTGTCCCATGGCAGTCTGCTCCCGTCGGAATTCTTTAACCGAGGAAATCTCTGAGGAGGGCGTTCATCTTTTCGAATTCGATGAGGAATGCGTCGTGTCCGTGCGGCGAATCGAGTTCGGCGTACACCGCCCCCGGGATCGCGGAGGCGATCGACCGCTGTTCCGCCGGAGGGTACAGGACGTCGCTCGAGATCCCGATCGAAAGGACCCTGGCCGACACCCCCGCCAGCACCTCGTGCATGGATCCCCGCCCGGCGCTCACGTCGTGCAAATCCATCGCGCGCGTCAGGTAGATATAGGCATTGGCGTCGAACCGGTCCGCGAGTTTTTGTCCCTGGTACCGGAGATACGACTCGACGGCGAACGCCATGGGGACCTCCGGGAACACGCGCACCCGCTCGTGACCGTCCCCCGGCGCCGTGCCGTTTCGCCCGAACCGTCCTTCAAACGAGCGCTGGCTCCTGTAGGTGATCATCGCGATGCTTCGTGCGATCGCGAGACCCCGCTCGGGCTGGACGCTGTAGTTCCCCCCCTCCCACGCCGGGTCGTTCATGATGGCAAGCCGCTGAGTCTCGCTGATCCCGATGCACCATGCGGAATGCGCAGCCGCCGTCGCAATCGGAACGATTGACCCGACGAACCCGGGATACATCACCGCCCATTCGAGCGCCTGCATCCCCCCGAGGGACCCTCCGATGATCGTCACCAGCTTTCGCACACCCAGATGATCGGCGAGGAGCCTCTGCGCCCGGACCATGTCGCGCACGGTCATCTGTGGAAACGTCATCCGGTACGCCGAACCGGTGGCGGGATTAATGCTCGCCGGTCCCGTCGTTCCGTAGCAGCTTCCGAGTATGTTCGAGGAGACGACGAAATACCTGTCGGTGTCGAGCCCGAGCGAAGGCCCGATGAGCCCCTTGAACCATCCTGGAATCGTCTCGCCGTCCGGCTGGGGCGCATCAACCGCGTGAGCGTTTCCTGTGAGCGCATGGCAGACAAGCACCGCATTTGTCCCCGGTGCGTTCAGGCGTCCGAGCGTCGTGTAGGCGATTTCAATCGAGGGGAGGACCGCTCCGGATTCCAGGCGGAATGGCCCGGCGGGAGAGAAGACATTGCCGTTCCGGGTCGTACCGGGAGGAACCGAAATTCCCTGTGGGCGGATCATCGGGATCGGATGCAGAGAGAGACAGAATTCAGGCTTATGCCGCGAGGTCGGCCGCCGTGTGGACGAGGTCGGCGAACACGCCGCGCGCCGTCACTTCGGGACCGGCGCCTGTCCCCTGAATCGTCAGAGGAATTGGCGTATGCCGGTCGGAATAATAATGGACCGCGTTTTCGGACGCGCGGAGACGGACAAACGGGCTCTCGCGCCCCACTTCATCGACCCCCACGCTGGCGGTCGTCCCGTCATAGCGCGCGATGTATGCGAGCAGATTTCCGCGCCCGGCCGACCGGGATGCCCTCGCGGACCACGCTGCGTCGATATCCTCGAGGCGCGTCAGAAAATCCTGCGGATCGGCGATCCCCCGGAGGTCGCCGGGGACGAGGCTCTCCACGCGGACCTGTTCCCTCTCGAGAGCGTACCCCGCTTCGCGGGCGAGTATCAGGAGCTTCCGCGCCACGTCCTCCCCGGAAAGGTCCGTCGCCGGGTGGGGTTCGGTAAGCCCGCGCGAGACCGCATCACGTACCGCGGCGGAGAATGGCTCGCCGCGATTAACGCTGCTGAAAACGGAGGAGAGCGTTCCCGAGAGCACTCCCTCCAAGCGGTGTATCGTATCCCCTGTGCGTCTGAGGTCCCTGAGTACGTGAAGCATCGGCGTCGCGGCCCCCACCGTTGTCTCATACAGGTAACGGTTTCCCCGCCTCTTCCCCAGGTCCCTCAATTCCTCATAGTACGCGAATTCAAGCGTGTTTGCAATCTTGTTGGGCGTTACGATCGCCACGTCGGACCGGAGGAGCGTGCCGTACTCCCGTGCGATCAGTTCGCTCGCCGTGCAATCGATGAACACGAGCGGCGCTTCTCTGTGTGATGCGAGGCGCCCGGAGAATTCACCCCACCGTGCCGGATCTCCCGACAGTATCCAGTCGATCGTGGTGCCGGAAACTATGCCGCGGTCGTTCCACGCCATCCTCCTCGTATTGATCGCCCCCACGACGGAGATCTCGATCCCCTGTTTGTCGCGGAGCCACGACTCCTGTTCTCCCAGAAGGCGGAGAAGCGCTCTTCCCACCTTCCCCGTGGGACCGGCCAGTGCGATGTGAACGTTTTTCCGCCCCGGCGAACTCGTCCGCCGGACCCCCGACGGTTCGTGCCGTTCCCTGCCGCTCCCGGGGAGTGCGGAGATCGGAGCCTCCACCCCCCCATCCTTGAGGACCGTCCCTGTCCCGGCGACGGTCCCGGCCGGCGTCAGGCCGGAAGTCATGACGTGCATCGGATCAGCCCTTCACCGGAGAACCCGTTTTCACGGCGGCGCTCAGTGCGGTGTCGAAATCCTCGATGATGTCGTCGATGTGTTCGATCCCCACCGAGATGCGGACGAGGCCCGGTGAAACGCCTGATTCCGCCTGCTCGGCCTCATTAAGCTGCTCGTGTGTCGTCGACGCCGGGTGGATAACGAGCGTCCGGGCGTCCCCCACGTTCGCCACGTGGCTCGAGAGGACGACGTTATCGATAAGCGCCCTTCCCGCTTCGAGTCCTCCCTTCAGGCCGAACACGACGATGCTGCCGAAACGACCGGGACGCAGGTATCTCTTCGCCAGCGCGTGATACGGGTGATCCTCGAGGCCGGGATAGAGCACCCAGTCGACGCGCGGATCACGTTTCAGCCATTTGGCGAGCGCGAGCGCGTTGTCGCAGTGGCGGTCGATCCGCAGGGAGAGTGTCTCGAGTCCCTGTGTCAGGAGGAACGAATTGAACGGGCTCTGGCAGGGACCCAGATCGCGGAGCGATTCCACGCGGGCCCGGATGATGAATGCGATGTTGCCGAGCGGGCTGCCCGCCCCGAACGCATCCCAGAACTTGAGGCCGTGGTATCCCGGGCTCGGCTCGGTGAACACGGGGAAATTTCCGTTCGCCCAGTTGAACTTCCCGGAATCCACGATCACCCCTCCGATTGTCGTGCCGTGTCCGCCGATCCATTTCGTCGCAGAATGCACGATGATGTCCGCGCCGAAATCAAAGGGACGGCAGAGATACCCCGCAGCACCGAACGTGTTGTCGACGACAAGCGGAATCCCGTGTGCGTGGGCGACCTTCGCAATTCCCTCGATATCGGCGATATTGAGCCGCGGGTTGCCGATCGTCTCGATGTACAGCACCCGTGTCCGCTTGTCGATAAGCTTCTCGAAATCCGCCGGCGTGTCCCCCTTCACGAATTTCACGTTGATGCCGAGGCGGGGGAGCGTCACCTTGAACTGGTTGTACGTCCCGCCGTAGAGAAAGCTGGTGGAGACGATATTGTCTCCGGCCTGCATGATCGTGGCGATCGCAAGGAACTGTGCCGCCTGCCCCGACGACGTCGCCAGCGCGCCTGCTCCCCCTTCGAGGGCCGCGATCCTTTCCTCGAACACCCCCGTCGTCGGGTTCATTATGCGCGTATAGATGTTCCCGAACTCTTTCAGACCGAAGAGGTTGGCGGCATGAGCCGAGTCGTGGAATTGGTAGGAAGTCGTCTGATAGATCGGCAGCGCGCGCGCGCCCGTCGTCGGATCGGGTTGCTGACCCGCATGAAGCTGGAGCGTTTCGAATTTGTAGCTGCGTTTCTTTCCGTTGGTGCCCATGGTGCTCTCCTTGTATGCGTTGATGTGAATGAAAACTCGATGTCGGCCCTCCACAACAGGCGCCTGGATGAAAAAAGCCTGACGCTAAAGAGGCAGCGCCAGGCTGGTCCTTTTTAGCAGTTTTTTATAGTGGCTGCAATACGGTGCAAATCCCACTGATGCCGTGTTCACGGCAGAAAATCACTGGTGTTGCAACGGGAAGCCTGCGTGTCTCACCTCCGGTCTTCAGGCGGGGATCTAAAACACAAAACCCCCGCCCGATGGCGAGGGTTCCCTGACGCGAACTCTTCTCATGCGGCGCTTTAGCAAATTATTTTCTGTCGCTGCAAGTTGCCCTTAATCTGCGACAGCTCTTTAGCATTTGTTTAGGGTCGCTGCAATTTCGCATAAATCACGACCATGGTTCAATATAACACAGGAGAAGCTGCTTGTCAAGCGGGAAATACCTTTTTTCTGTCATTTCAGGCCTTTGCCGGACTCGCGAGCTGAATGTCGAGGAACCGGGCGGAATCGCGCACAGACTCCTGCGTCATCTGATGTCCCATGTCGTATTCCCTGTACGTGACGGTTGCGGGGGAGGAGGCAAACAGCATCTGTGCGCGCCGCGCGAGATCCACCGGTATGACGGGATCCTCCCTTCCGTGGGCGATGAAGAACGCGACGTCCCGGAGTTCTTTCCAGCGGAATTCGAGGTGTGTTCCCTCGGGGACATATCCGCTGTTGGCGATCACCCCCCGGAAAAGTCCGGGACGCGTCAAAGAAACGGCAAACGCCATGACCGTCCCCATGCTGAACCCCAGGAGAAACACGCGCGACGCATCAACGGGATACGCGTCAAGCGCGTCGTCGATGAACTGCGAAAGGCTGTCGTAGCTTTGCCGGAACATGGCGGGGTCCGGCGTCGCGGCGCTTTGCACGTCGTACCACGTGAACCCTCCTCCGTACGGGAAGGGAAACGGAGCGCGGACGCTCAGCACCAGAAGCCGGGGATCATACTGCTCCGCGAGCGGGATCAGATCCTCTTCATCCGCTCCCCGTCCGTGGAGCATGATCACTGTCGGATGTTTCTCCGCCCCCTTCCCGGCGGGGAGCAGAACCCTGTGTTCGAGCGTTCTCGGGCGTTCACTCATGGTCTCTGCACCCTTGTATAACGGATTGCCGGAAGGAGAGCCCCTGCGTCAGAAGAGATCAGCATACACTTGGTAGTCTTCTTCGCTGTAGACGACAAACCGGACCTCTTCGACGCAAGAATCGTTCTGCAGGAAAGCGGAGACCGCCTTCATCGCGGTTCGCGAGGCGCGCTCGACGGGGAAACCGTATGCGCCGGTCGAAATGGAGGGGAACGCAATGGTCCGGAGGTGATGGGTGGCGGCCAGGAGCAGGCTGTTCCTGTATGCGTTCCCGAGGAGCGTCTCCTCCTCCTGTTCCCCTCCGTGCCAGACCGGACCCACCGTATGGATGACGAATCGGGCCTTCAGGTTTCCTCCGCCGGTGATCACAGACTCACCCGTCGGGCATTCCCCTCTTGTTGCCCGTATTTTTTTGCACTCCTCGAGTATCCGCGGGCCGCCCGCGCGGTGGATCGCCCCGTCCACCCCGCCGCCGCCGAGAAGGCTTGAATTTGCGGCGTTCACGATTGCCTCGGTGTCCTGCTTCGTGATATCGCCGCGCACGAGCGTCAGCCTCGCAGCGCCGATCTGTTTGTGGAGAATCATACTCAATCCTCCGGCGTTCCCCCGACGGGGCGTTTGCCGCGTCCATCTGCGCCGGGGTGCCGGGTCAATACCGCTCCCGCGTGCCGGTCCTCATTCCTTCAGGTAGCGTGAAAGCCAGCCGAACACCGTCGCATGCCAGAGCGCGCTGTTGGCCGGTTTCAGGACCCAGTGCCCCTCATCCGGAAAATAGAGGAACTCCGACGTGATCCCCTGTCTCTGGAGCGCGGCAAAGAGCTGCATCCCCTCGCTCTCCGGCACGCGGTAATCCAGCGCGCCGTGTATGACAAGCGTCGGCGTCCTGAAGTTCTTGGCAAAGCGGTGGGGAGAGAAGGTCGTGAACTCCTCCGGCTTCTGCCACGGTGTGCCGCCGTGCTCCCATTCGTCGAACCAGAGCTCATCCGTGGTTCCGTAATTGCTCTCGAAATTGTACGATCCGTCATGGGAAATGATCGCTCTGAACCGTGTCCCGGCGTTCCCCAGAAACCAGTTCATCATGTAACCGCCGAACGACGCGCCCGCGGCGGCCATCCTGCCTCCGTCGACGTACGGCAGCGCTGCGGCGTAGTCGATCCCGTCCAGGAGGTCGGTGAAGACCTTGCCTCCCCAGTCCCGGCTTATCTCATCGACGAACTTCTGCCCGAACCCCGTGCTGCCGCGGGGATTGGGGGTCATCACGACGTACCCCTGGGCGGCCCACAGCGGCGGATTCCAGCGGTACGACCAGCCGTCGAGCCACGCTCCCTGTGGCCCGCCGTGGACCATGAACACCAGCGGGTATTTCCTGGAAGGGGAAAACCCCGGGGGGGTGTATATCCACGCCTGGATTTTCGTTCCCCCCGCACCGTCGTATGTGATGCTGGCAGGAGCCGGCACGTCGAGCCCGGCGAAGAGATCGTCATTGGCGCCCGTGACTGCCCTTGCGCCGTTCCCGTCGGTCCCGCAGCGGTAAATCTCCGCGGGTCTCACCGCGCTCACGTGAAGGAATAGAAGTGTTTTCCCGTCCGGGGTGATGCGGACGTCGCTGTTGGAGTTCTCTGCGTACACCTTCGTCACGTCACCTCCCGCAATGCCGACGCGGAAGAGCGGGACGCGCGCGTTCTCCTCCGCCTCAAAAAAGAGGGTGGATCCGTCGGGCGACCAGATGAACGGTCCGGCGTGCGAATCAAAATTCGCCGTCAGGCTCTTCACGCCACCCGTTCCCCTGTCGTACAGCATGATTTCCCACCTGTCGGACTCGAAGCCGCTCCGCCGCTGCGCCCTGTAGGCGAGGTACTTTCCATCGGGGGAATAGCGCGGAAAGCCATCCGCGGCGGGATTCGTCGTAACCTGGCGCGGCGCCCCGCCGTGGACGCTCACCGTATAGATGTCGTGGTTTGTACTCCACGCTTCCTCGCGCGACGGGAGAGGCGTCGCGGTATATGCGATCTCCTCCCCGTCGGGGGAGAAGCAGAAGTCTATTCCGCCGGAGAACGTCTCGGAAGTGGGAACGGCGTCCCTGTCTCCCGGGGTCACGTCGAGCGGATCGCCGTTCAGGGGCTGGACGAAAATGTGCGAACGTTTCCCCTCCACCCATTTATTCCAGTGTCGGTACATCAGGTGCATGATGAGCCTGGCCTTCACCTTCCCGTTTTCCGTCTTGTCGATCTTTATCCGGTTCAGCGCATCGCTCTCCCTGAAGGGGAGCCGGGAGAACTCCGGGTAAACGTCCGAGACGAAAGCGATCGATTTTCCGTCGGGAGACCAGACGGCTTCCGACGCCCCCGAGGAGAGCGTCGTCAGCTGCCGGGGTTCTCCCCCGTCCATCGCCAGCAGCCAGATCTGCTGCGTGCCGGAGCGGGTGGACTCGAATGCGATCAAGTTTCCGTCGGGGGACCAGGCCGCGTTCCCGTTGAATGACGTGTTGTGCGTCAGCTCCCTCGCCGGACCCCCGTCAATCGGGCTCATCGCCAGGGCGGTGACATTCCTGTTCGATGCAGTATCCGGAGTCGTGACGTTATACGCGACCCATTTACCGTCCGGGGAAACCGCCGGCTGTGCGATCCTCTTCATCGCGAAGAGGTCCTCGGTGGCGAGACTCCGTTTCGTCTGTGCGGGTGAGAGAATCGCCGTGAAAACGAAGAAGAGTGCGGAGGCGCTGACGTGCGTTCGTGTCATCATGTTGTTCCGGGGAGAAAAGAGGTTGTTCAGTTGCCGGCTTCCTTGGTGAAGTTCTTCCACATCATCGACTCGACGGGGAGTTCGGTTCTCTTCGTATACTTCGCGGAGGATTTCGTATCGTAGGTCGAACCGATGAGGCCTGACACCTCGAAGTAGATCAGCTGTCCGATCGGCATCCCGTGGTAGACCCTGACCGGCTGCTTCACCGAGATTTCGAGCGTCCACGTATTGCAGAATCCGACGTCCCCCTTGCCGGCTGTCGCGTGTATATCGATCCCCAGCCGTCCGATACTGCTCTTCCCTTCGAGGAAGGGGACGTGGCGGTGCGTCTCCGTATACTCTTCAGTCACCCCCAGATACAGCCGGTGGGGGAGGAGAATCAGCCCGTCGTCGGGGATGTGAAAGTGATCGATTTCATTGTGCACGCGTGCATCGAGGATGTCGCTCCGGTACACCGCCAGGTGCCTGGCGAGGTGCACGTCGTACGAATTCGATCCGAGGTTCTTCCTGTCGAAGGGAGAGATGACGATCGTTCCCTTTGCCATCTCGGCGAGAATAGATGTATCCGTGAGTATCATGGTGCTGGAGACGTGGGGGAAGAGGAGTATCCCAATGTAGAGAAATCGGCAGGAAAATCAAAGATGCAACGAAACGTCCGGCATGGTGTCCACGTCATACACCCCGTCCGGCCACGGAATCAGCGAGAGATCCGTCCCGCACGCCATAAGCACCCGTTTCGCCCCGCTGTCCCCCCTCAAGGAGAGGAGTTCGCCGAACATTGCGCGGGGAAAGAGGGCGGGAACACCCGGCGACCCGGCGTAGACGCTCGCGGCCGGATGGTCCGGCCTCCGGGCGAACGTGTCGATAAGCGTGTCGAGATGGGCGTGTGTGAGCTTCGTCTGATCGCAGAGCATCAGCAGCACGCAGTCGCATCCGTCGCCGAGTGCGCCCACCGCGCATCGTATCGATGAGCCGATCCCTTCTCGCCAGTGAGAATTCTCCACCGTCCTCACGCGGAGTCCCTGGAGCTCCTTCGTCATCGCCTGAGCGTCGTAGCCGAGGACAGCGATGATCTCCCCGGCGCGCGAGCTGCAGGCCGCCAGAGCGGTGCGGCGTAACAGGGTCGTACCATCAGACTGCAGAAGTTGTTTCGGTGTCCCCAGGCGTGAGGAAGAACCGGCGGCGAGTATCACAGCGGTCGCGTTCACCGGTGGATCGGGCCGTCCCGCAGCCGCAGAGGTGTGCCGGGGCGATCGTGAAGCACCGCCTGGATCTCCGAAATGATCGCCAGAGCGATTTCCTCCGGCGTCTCGGCGCCAATGTCGAGTCCGACGGGCGAATGAAGGCGGGCGATCTGATCCTTCGTCGGTGAAATCCCCTCCTCCGCGAGCCGGGCGAGGAGCAGGTCGGACTTTGCGCGGGGTCCGAGAAGTCCGACAAATGCCGCCGGGGACCGGAAGAGTCTGCCGGCCAGCGCCACGTCATTGTTGAAGTTGTGCGTCATGATCACCGCCGCCGCGCCGCCGGGAATCGCGGGTGCTTCCCGTGCTTCGGCCGGGTGGGAAAGAAGGAGCTCGTCGGCCTGGGGGAACAATTCACGTTTCAGGTACGCCGTACGTCCGTCCGCGACTGTCACATGCCACCCGAGCTCCTTCGCCAGGCGCACGATCGGCACGGCGTCAGGTCCCGCGCCGAAGATGAACAGCGAGACGGGAGGAGGGACGAATTCGATGAACGCATCGGCGGTCCCTTCGGCGAGACTCAGGCGGCAGTAGGAGGATTTTCTCGCGGCGATCGCCGACCTGCAGGAGCGGCGCAGCTCCCCTTCGAGCCCGCCCCCCTCTTCCCCGGTCGTGTCCCCTTCGCGGAGGAACACCCGCGACTCCGTCAACACGGGCCCGGCGCCGGAAAGGAAATACGGAACGGCGATGGCCCCTGCGCGGCGGGTCCGGCGGCACTCCTCGAGAAACTCGATCACCGTGCATTTCTCCGCCTCAGAAACGCGCTCGAGGAGGATGTGTGCCACGCCCGTGCAGCCGAGTCCGAGCCCCCAGAGTATTTCATCCGGTGACGTCGAGTCGTATGTCACGAAAAGAGGTTTCCCCGCCGCGAACACGGCGGCCGACCGTTCCCGGAGGTCGGCCTCGAGGCAGCCTCCGCTGATGAGCCCGGCCGACCTGCCGTCGCCCGTCACAAGCATGCGCGCCCCCGCCCTCCTGTACGTGGAGCCGCTCGTTCTGACAACGGTTGCCAGAACTGCGCCGCCTCCGGACGCGCGGAGCGATTCATACAGTCCGAATATTTCTGCCTGTTCTTTCGTCGTCATCCTCCGTGAGAGGGAGCCCGGATTTACGCCTGCAGACGTATGGGCAGGCTGCGCACCCGTTTCCCCGTGGCCGCGGAGACCGCGTTGGCGACGGCGGGAGCGATAGGGGGGAGACCCGGCTCTCCGATCCCGTCCGGCGGTGCGTTGCTCTTCACGATATGGATCTCCACCTTCGGCATCTCATCGATCGTCAGGAGCGGGTAGTCGTCGAAATTCCCCTGGACGACGCGCCCCTTATCGATCGTGATCTCCTCCTTCATCGCGGCGGAAAGCCCGTACACGATCGCACCTTCCATCTGTGCCTCGATGGACTCGGGATTAACCGCCGTCCCGCAATCGACCGCGGACACGACCCGCAGCAGCCTGATCTTCCTGTCGGCCGTCAGCGAAACTTCCGCCACGTGGGCCACATACGAGCCGAAAAACGCCGGAGGTCCGCACGCGACCCCCCTGAACACTCCCGCAGGAAGGGGTTTTCCCCACCCCGATTTCTCCGCCGCGAGTTCGAGAACGCCGTGCGCGCGTGGAGACTTCTCCGTCAGGGCAAGCCGGAATGCGACGGGATCTTTTCCCGCCGCCGCCGCGAGCTCATCGATAAAGCATTCGAGAGCGAACACGGTCTGTGACGGAAACACCGACCGCCACGCGCCGATCGGCACCGGCGTCCGTGCCAGGACGTATTCCACGAGGAAATTGGGTATGTCGTACACGGACTTTACCGCCCCTTCGACCGCGCCCCTGTCGAGCCCGTCTTTCAGACTCCCCGGCTGCCGCTGGTCGCCCATCGATGGGGCAACCACCTTGTGCGTCAGCACGATCGCCTTGCCGGATGAGTCGACTCCGCCCGAGAGTATATGCCGGCTCACAGGGCGGTAGAAATCGTGCTGCATGTCCTCCTCACGGGTCCATGTCATCTTCACCGGCGCTCCCGCCGCCTTCGAACAGAGCACCGCATCTTTGACGTAGTCATTCTGGAGCCGCCGTCCGAAACCGCCTCCCAGGAGCGTCGTGTGAACGGTCACGCTCGATACCGGGATCCCCAGCACGGACGCGGCCTCGTGCTGCGCCCCCTGCGGCACCTGCGTCGGTGCCCAGATCTCGCACGATCCCGTGCTCACGGCCGCCGTGCAATTCATCGGCTCCATCGTCGCGTGGGGGGCGAACGGCGCATCATACGCCGCCTCGATCTTCACTGCCGCAGAGGCGAGAGCCGCGGCGGGATCGCCCGACTTCTCCGCGACCGCTCCCGGCCGCGTTGAGGCTTCGCGGAGCGACCGGGCGATTGTGGCGCTCGAGACGAGCGTTCCTTCACCCTCATCCCAGACGACGTCGAGCGCGTCGCGTCCCTGAAACGCGTCCCAGGTGGAGTCGGCGATTACCGCAATGCCCGTCTCGATTTTTACGACGTCCTTCACGCCCGGTATCGCCTTCGCCTTCGCGGCGTCGAACGATTTCACGGCAGCACCGAACACGGGGGCGTGGACGACCGTCGCATACAGCATGCCGGGGAGCCGGACGTCGATGCCGAACTTTCCGCTCCCGTCGACCTTGGCGGGCGTATCAAGCCGTTGGGTGCGCCTCCCGATGATCTTGAAATCGTTCGGATCCTTCAGCGCCACACCGGGAGGAAGCGTCATGCCGGAGGCTTTGCCGGCGATATCCCCGTAGGAGACCGATCGGCCGCTCGCCCGGTGATGCACGACGCCCGACTCCGTCGTGCATCCGGAGGGGTCGACAGCCCACTCTCGCGCTGCGGCGCCCACGAGCATCATGCGTGCTGCCGCGCCTGCCTCGCGAAGCGTCTGCCAGCCGCCCCTGACGCTCCTGCTCCCCCCGGTCCCCATCGAGCCGTACCTGTCGTCGGCGATTGCCTGCTCGTAGCGCATGCGTGACCAGTCGGCGTCAAGCTCCTCCGCCACGATCATCGGGAGTGATGTCAGCACCCCCTGACCCATTTCGGATTTTGCCACCGTGACGGTGACGGTCCCCGAGGGATCGATGCGCAGCCATGCGTTCGGGGCGAACGTTGCCGGCGGCTCCGCCGCGGTGAGATCGGCGCGTGCGGCCGCCGGGAGATACATCCCGATAATCAATCCTGCGCCCGAGGAGGCGGTGACGGTCAGAAACTCTCTGCGGGTGAGCGAAGCAAGCGTCCTCATCGCGAGCCTCCTTCCTGCGCCGCAAGGTGAATCGCGCGGCGAATACGCTGGTACGTGCCGCAGCGGCAGAGTATCCCGGACATCGCCGCATCGATATCCTCATCCGTGGGGGAGGGCTTCTCCTTCAGGAGCGCCGCGGCGGTCATGATCTGGCCCGACTGGCAGTAGCCGCACTGAGGGACGTCGACGGCGATCCACGCCTTTTGAAGGGGATGGGACCGGTCCCCGGAAAGGCCTTCGATCGTCGTGATCTTCTTCCCCGTGGCGTCGCTGACGGGCGTCACGCATGACCGCGTGGCTTCCCCGTCCACGTGGACCGTGCACGCGCCGCAGAGTGCGTGCCCGCAGCCGAATTTTGTGCCGGTAAGTCCCAGGGTGTCACGCAGCACCCAGAGAAGGGGCATATCGGGGTTGACGTCCACCGTTGACGGTTTCCCGTTGACGGTGAGGGAGAATGAAGACATGGCATCCTCCTGAAGATGGTTGCGCAAAGAACGGAATTTCGGGGAAGCTGAATCGGGTGACTACTGTCTCCCCTCGTCAGACAGGAGAAGCGGAGGACTGTGCGCGCGCTGTCGTGCGTATGAGGTCCCATGCGGCATCGACATGCCGCTGTGTGACGTTGGTCTGACTCGCCACGAAACGGAGAGCAAAGCGGCCGTTCAGCTTCGTATGTGTTAGGAACATGCGTCCGGTTCTGTTGAGTTCCTCCAGGAGCGCGGCGTTCATCGAATCGAGATCTGCCGGATCGTCCCTCCCGGGGGGGTGATGGCGGAAACAGACCGCGGCAAGAGGTACGGGGGCCAGAAGCTCGAAATCCGGCGTCCCCTCGATATGCTGCGCGAACGAGCGGGCCAGCGCGATGTGCGCCCGTATCCGCTCCCGGAGTCCCTCGACGCCGTAGCTGCGGATCACGAACCAGAGCTTCAGGGCCCGGAAGCGCCGGCCGAGCTGAATCCCCCAGTCCCGGTAGTTGTTGACCCGGTTGCGCTCCGGCGTCTTGAGATATTCGGGGAGAATTTCGAACGTCCTCACGAGGAGCGAGGCGTCCCTGACGAAATACGCGGAACAGTCGAAGTTTGTGAACATCCACTTGTGAGGATTGAACACGAACGAATCGGCCAGATCGATCCCCTCGGACATCCACCTGAGTTCGGGGAGAAGGAGGGCGGTCCCCGCATACGCGGCGTCGACGTGGAGCCAGAGCCCGTGCTTCCTGCAGATTTCCCCCATCCGCTTCAGGGGATCGATCGCTGTCGACCCGGTCGTGCCGAGCGTTGCGACCGCGCAAAGCGGTTCGATTCCCCGGGTGACGTCGCCCGCGATGGCAGATTCGAGGGCATCGGGAAGAAGCGCGAACCGTTCATCGACGGGAAGCTTCCGGAGCGCGGCGGCGCCGAGGCCGGCGATCTTCACGGCGCGTTCTATCGACGAATGCGTCTCCGTGGACGCATAGACCGCGTACCGGGGGTGAGCGGAAAGCCCGTCCGCATTCGCGTGAAACGCTGTGCGGCGCTCACGCGCGGTCAGTATCGCGCAGAGCGTCGCGGTCGACGCCGTGTCCTGGAGAACACCGGTGAACGAAGGGGGGAGGCCCGTCATCTCGCCGAGCCATTGCATCATCCGCTCCTCCAGCTCCGTCGCCGCGGGGGAGGTCGCCCAGCTCATGCACTGTGCTCCCATCGTCGCGGTCAGCATCTCCGCGAGTATGGAGGGAGGACTTGTATTCGCCGGAAAGTAGCCGAAGAAGGAAGGGTGCTGCCAGTGCGTCATCCCGGGGAGTATTGTGCTGCGGAAGTCGTCGAATATCGCCGCGAACGGTTCCCCGCCCGCGGGAGGATGGAGGGGGAGCCGGCCGATGATGTCGCCCGGGGCGACCGGTGACTTCACCGGATACCTCTCCACCTCCTCCAGATAATCCGCCATCCAGTCGACAAGCTCATGGGCGTATATGCGGAATTCCCTGTTCGTCATGCGGGAGGCCCCGGCGCGTGATCAATGCTTCTTCTGCATCCGGGAGAATTCCTTCAGCCGCGTAACAACCTTCGCATGGATGGCAGCGGCGGGGAACCCGGTCAGCATCGCGATCCCCTCGTCGATCGAACGGACCGCGCGGACATGAAAGAGGTTCTTCCGGACGGCCTCGATCACATCGTGTCTCAGCATCAGGTCCGCGACGTTCTGATGCGGAATGATCACTCCCTGGCGCCCGTTGAGTCCCCGCGCCCTGCAGCAGTCGAAGAATCCTTCGATCTTCAGGTTCACCCCCCCGATCGGCTGGATCTCTCCGTGCTGGTTCACCGAACCCGTCACGGCGATCCCCTGGTCGATCGGTATTCCGGAAAGGCTTGAAAGGAGGGCGTAGATCTCCGTCGACGACGCGCTGTCGCCGTCAATCCCCGAATACGACTGCTCGAACGCGAGACTTGCGCTCAGCTCGAGCGGATGTTTCTGCGCGTATTTCCCCCTGAGATACCCTCCGAGGATGAGCACCCCCTTGTTGTGCGAGGGACCGCTCAGCGAGGCCTCCCTCTCGATGTTAATGATCCCCGTCCTTCCCACCGCGGTCTTCGCCGTGATCCGGACCGGCTTGCCGAACTCATGCTCCCCGGTCTGGTAAACGCTGAGCCCGTTCACCTGCCCGGTCACCTTCCCCTCGGTATCGATCATGATCGACCCGTCGTCGATCATTTCCTGGATCTTCTCCTCCACGAGCCTCACCCGCTCGATCCGCTCGTTGATTGCCCTGCGGACGTGGTCCCCGGTGACGTGCGCGGACTTCTCCCGCGACGCCCAGTAATTCGCCTCGCGGAGAACGTCCGAAAGCAGGCTGAACCGCGTCGACAGCTTGTTCTGGCGGCCGGCAACCCTCACGCCGTACTCCACCACCTCGCAGAGCGCGGACGAATCGAACGCGATCAGGTCCTCCCTCTCACAGAGGTTCTTGATGAACGAGAGGTAGCTGCTTATGCTCTTCTCCCCCTTATGCATTTCGGTATCGAAGTCGGCCCGGATCTTGAAGATCTTCTTGAAATCCTCGTCATATTCATAGAGCATCTGGTACATCGTGGAATCGCCGGTCATGATCACCTTGACGTCCAGGTCAATTGCCTGGGGCTTGAGCGCGGAGCTCGACCCGAGCAACCCCGACTCCGGGGGCTGGATTTCGATCTGCCGGTTGCGGAGGATTCTCTTCAGCGTGTTCCAGACTCCCGGCTCCGACAGGGCGTCCAGGGCGTTCAGAACGAGGTACCCCCCGTCCGCCTTCACGATCGATCCGGCCTTGATCAGCGTGAAATCGGAACGCCACACGCCGTTCCTGTCGACCTCCCTGTCGATCGTGCCAAAAAGGTTCTTGTAGCGCGGGTTTTTTTCAAGCACCACCGGGGGCCCCTGGACGCCGCTGTTGTCCGCGATCACGTTCACGCCGAACTCGAAAAACGTGTCTTCCTCTCTGGGCATCTGCATCCCGAGAACCGACGGCGTCTGCTCCTCCCTCTGGTGGAAGCGTGCGAGATTATCGAGGATGCTCTTCTTGACCTCGGCGAGATACGGCTCGAGCCCCTCCGTCTTGAACTTCTCGCGGATTTCGTCGAGAAGCTCCTCCACGACCGGGACCATGATCTTGTTGTTGAGATCGTCGAGCGACTTCTTCGCCCGCCGTTCGATGTTCCGCATCTCCCGCATGACGATGTCCATCTGGCCTTCGAGGATGGCCTGCTCGGCCGTCAGGCGCTTCATCTCCTCGTCGGAGAGCTCTCCCGCATCGACCTTCGCCTGGAGCTGATCCAGCCCTGCGGGGGTGCCGTCGAGAACGGGGGCGATCTCCGGCCTGTTCGTCGGCCCCCCCTGCACCTGGACGACCTCGAAACCCTTCCCCTTCACCTTCTTCTCGAAATCCTTCAGAACGGTCCGCTGCCTGTCCTGGAAATGTTCGAGCATTCCCTTCCGCTGCTCGATGTAGCGGCGGCTCTCGAACACTGCCGGGATGCTCTTCTGGAGGTCGTCGAGAAACGCGGCCATCTCCCTCTTGAACGCCATCCCCTGGCCGGCCGCGAACACGAGCATCACCGGCGCATCCGGATTGCGGAAATTATGGACGTACACCTTGTCGGTCAGCGGGATCCTTCGCCCCTCGAAATCGTGGAGCATGCGCTGGATGGCGGTCATTCTGCCGGTTCCCGGGAGCCCGGTGACGAAGATGTTGTAGCCGTAGTGCTTCATCTCCAGCCCCACCTGTATCGCCTGAAGCGCCCGGTCCTGTCCGATAATGCCGCGCGACGTCGTCACGTCCGCGGTGTCCGCGACGTGAAGCATATCGGGCGTGCATGACCAGCGAAGTTTCTCGGGCGGGATCTCGGCAGGAGGTGTGGGAGTCCGGCGGGCAGGAGTCCTGCGGGGAGGTTTTTTCGGCATTGTCAGTATTCTTTTCTGTTGGCGTAGAGGTTCATCAGTATCCCCACCATCGACATTGCGGAGAGGAGCGCGGAGCCTCCGTAGCTGAGGAACGGGAGGGGGACGCCGATCACCGGGAGGAGGCCGATCGACATTCCGATGTTGAGAAAAATGTGCGTGGCGAATATCGCCGTCAGTCCGATTGCGACAAACCCGCCGTACCTGTTCTTGACCGACGCGGCGATCGACACCCCGCGTATCAGGAGTCCCATCAGGAGCAGGAGAACCGTCGCCGCCCCCAGGAAGCCGAACTCTTCCCCGGGCACGCAGAAGATAAAGTCCGTCCACTGTTCGGGGATGAAGTTCAGCTGCGTCTGCGTTCCGTGGAGGAACCCCTTGCCGAAAAACCCGCCGGATCCTATCGCCACCTTTGACTGGAGGATGTTGTAGCCCGCGCCCAGCGGATCGGCGTTTGGATCGAGAAACGTCGCGATCCGCTTCTGCTGGTAGTGTTTGAGTCCCTCGTAGATGAACTGAACCGATACGCCCACGAGAACGGTGAGTGAAAAGACCGCCGCGGCGACGATCCGGTCCTCCTTCGTAACGTAAATGAGGACGCCGAACACGATCACGGCGGTCAGGAACGGCGTGGTGCCGAACAGCGCGGCGACCGCGGTTCCCACCGGAGCGACGATCGCAACGAGCGTGAACCGTGATGCCCCTCCCCAGAACAGAACGGGAAAAAACATGCCGAGGAATATGAGAGCGGTTCCCGTGTCGGGCTGCATCATGATCAGCGCGACGGGGAGGAGGACGATGCCCGCCGCGACGGCGAGATCACGCTTCTTCCTGAGGGAGACGTCGCTCCGTGCCAGGTACGTGGCGAGGGCCAGGACGGTGGCCACCTTCGAGATTTCCGACGGCTGCAGGCGGACCCAGCCGAGGTTAAACCAGCTCATGGAGCCCGAGACCGTCTTGCCGAGAATAAGGACGGAGACGAGGAGGAGAATGGAAAGAAAATAGGCGGGGTACGAAGCGAGCTGGAGCAGCCGGAACGGGACGAACGCGATCGCCGTGAGCGCGAGTATGCCGAACCCCACCCAGACCACCTGTTTGTGAAAAATCTCCGCCGCCCGCGCGTCGTACGTCGCGCTGTAGACGGAAACGATGCCGATCGTCAGGAGGCCAAGAACGACAAGCGCGATCCGGTAGTCGACCCGCTCTTTGACTTCCTGATAGATCATCGTGCGAGCCCTGCGTGAAGCGGTGGAAGTGCCTCCGGAAAGGGGATCGGCCGGGGCCGCGGGGGCGGGGCGTCGTAGCGGGCGATCCTCCCTTTCAGGTAACGTTCGATACAGAGTCCGGCCAGCGGAGCCGCCTGCGTTCCGCCGTACCCTGCATTCTCAACGAGCATCGCCACGGCGATACGCGGGTTGTCGAATGGGGCGAACCCGACGTACCAGGCGTGATCGGGGCCGTGCGGATTCTGAGCCGTACCGGTCTTTCCGGCGCTCTCGATCCCCGGGATGTGCGCCATCCCGCCGGTTCCACCCGGCTCCTCCACCACCCGTCGCATTCCCTCGCGCACGATGTCCCACGTCCGCGCGGAAACATCGATGTGGCGGGTCTGGAACGTCAGCGTATCGGTGGCGCGGGGGGATTTCGTCACGATCGCCCGGGCGATATGCGGTTGGTGATACTCCCCCTTCGTCGCCAGTGCGGCGGCGTAGCACGCCATCTGAAGTGGCGTCACCCCCAGCTCGCCTTGGCCGATCCCGAGGCTCGGGAGGAACCCGCGCGTCCATCCGTCTTTTCCGTACCGCTTGTCCATATATGCCGTCGTGGGGAGAAGCCCGGGGTTCTCTTCATACAGGTCGATCCCCGTCAGGCGCCCGAATCCGAATTCATCCCCGTAGTGCGACCATGCGTCGATTCCGGTCTTCAGCATGCACTGGTAGAAATAGACGTTGCATGACTTCTGGATCGCGGTCACGAGGTCGACGCTGCCGTGGACGTGAAGGTCCTTGAACACCTTGTTCCCCATCCGGAACGATCCCCCGCAGGTCACGCGCCAGGACGGGGTGACGCTCCCCGATTCAAGCGCCGCAATCGCAAGGAGCATCTTGAACGTCGAGCCGGGCGGATAACGCGTAAGCGTCGCCCTGTTATAGAGCGGCGCCGCCTCGTCTTCGTTCAGCGCACGCCAGATTTCGGGCGGGGTGACGCCGCTGAACTTGGAGAGGTCGTAATCCGGCTTGCTCACCATCGCCAGGATGCCGCCGTCGGTCGGGTCGACGGCGACGAAGGCCCCCCGTCGGTCGGTCATGAGCGACTCCGCAAACGCCTGGAGGCCGAAGTCCATCGAGAGAATGAGATCATCCCCCTCCACCGCGGGGACGTCGTTCTTCCCGTTCTCGAACCGTCCGATCACCTGCCCCCGGACGTTAACCATGCTGAACTCCGCGCCCTTCTGTCCTCGCAGGCTCGGTTCGTACCGCGCCTCGAGTCCGGCGGAGCCCACCACGTCCCCCGGTGCGTATTCGTCCACCTGCAACTTCATCTGCGATTCGGAAATCTCCTTCGTATAGCCGAGCGTATGGGACGCCATTGCGCCGGTTGTATACCATCGTTTCGATTCCACCTGCGTATCGACCCCGGGAAGCCTGTCGCGGTTTTCCTCCAGGGCGGCGAGCGTCTTGAAATCGATGTCCCGCTTGATCTTCACGGGTGCGAACCGGGAATAGGCCTCCCCCTTCCTGAGGCGGTCCCTGATGAACTCGGGATCGAGTGAAAGGAGCTTCGAGAGCTCGTCGATCGTCCGCTTGTCGAACTCGAAGGGCATGATCGTCACCGTGAACGAGGGACGGTTGTCCACGACGAGCGTCCCGTTCCGGTCGAAGATGTAGCCCCGGACGGGTTCCTTCGGTATCGTGCGAATGCTGTTCTCTTCCGATTTTCTCCCGTATTCCTCGCTGTAGATCATCTGGAGCTGAAAGAGCCGGGCGAAAAAGAGGAGGAACATCAGGGCGATCACCGCGTACATCGTGCGGCGTTTGCCGTAGATCGCAATGTCGTCCTGTTGTGGCATAGTCGTTATGCTGTCCGGGGAATTCCGGGAGGGCGTGAAAACGGGCGGTCCGCGCGTTACAGGAGCGCGCGTCGGGCGAACACGAATGTCGGGATGAGTCCGACCGCGGCGGTATACAACGCTGCGGGAACGCCGTACAGGAGGATAGCCTGCCACCAGTGTGCGCCGCTTCCCTGGAGAAAGATAATGAAATAAATGAGATTATGCACAAGCGCCACGGAGAAGATCAGAAGAACGAACCGGTAACTGCCGAGCGTCTGGAGCGTCTTGTTCTCGTTGAAAAAATAACCCGCCGTAAAGCCCGCCGCGGTCTTGGCAAGCGCCGCAAGCCCCAGCATCCCATCGTAGCCGCTCAGCAGGTCGAGAACGAGCCCGGTGGAGAAGCCGGCGATGGTCCCGGCGATCTGCCCCCGTTTTAATGCGAGGTAGACGATCCAGATCAGGGCGAGGTCGGGAGGGAGTCCCGCGATGGCGAGATAACGGGCGAGCGTCGTCTGCAGGAGGATGAACAGGAGGGTCAGCGCGGTATCGATCAGAGTCGTGCGCACGGCGCCTTACTCGCGGACCCGGTGTTCCAGCCCGATCCGCCCGCTGTCGGGGACCGTCGTGATGACGAACACCTCCTCGAGGCGCGAAAAGTCCACCGCGGGTTTGACTTCGATGGACTGGAACAGGGATCCTTCCGCGCCCCGGGCCGATGTCACCACCCCGACCCGTATCCCCGGCGGGAAGAAGCTGCTGTACTCCGAGCTGATGACGACGTCCCCCGTGTGGACGTCGAGCGATTTCGCCACGTCCTGCAGCGCGAGCATCGATCCGCCGTCCCACGTGATGATGCCGTCGACCCTGCTCCGTTCGATCTTCGCGCTCACGTGGATCTCTCTGTTGAAGAGTATCTGCGCCACCGCATAGCGGGCGCTCGTCGCGACGATCTTTCCGGCGAGGCCGTTCTCCGTCACGACCGGCATGTCCATTCGTACGCCGCTCCGTTCCCCCGCATCAAGCGTCACCGTGTTCCGCAGGAGCTGCAGATTCTTTCCGATCACATTGGCGGCGACGAACCCGAACTGGCCCCGCTCCTTCAGGCCAAGAAGCTGCCGCAGTCGCAGGTTTTCGAGCCGCGCTTCCCGGAGACGGTTCACCTCGTCGGCAAGCGTCACATTCAGCTCGCGGAGCACCTGGTTCTCGTGCCTGAGGTCGAAATAATTCGGGATGATCCCCAGCGCCTCCTGCAGCGACCCGACTGCAACCACGGTCACCGTACGTATCGTCCGGATCTGCGCGTCGTCATTCAGTGCGAGGAGCGCCAGCGAAACGGCAAGGAGCACCCCGGCGACAAGGTACTCCTTGAAGAGGAAGAAGAACTCGTACAGGCGTCGTATCATGGAGACTCAGTAGCGGCGGCTCTTGATGAGCACCTTCGAGTACTTCCCGAGATTGTCAAGGACCTTCCCCGTCCCCCGGACCACCGCCGTCAGCGGGTCTTCGGCAACGTGGACGGGAAGGCTTGTTTCGAGTCTCAGGCGCTCGTCGAGTCCCTTCAGGAGGGCCCCGCCGCCGCTCAGCATCACCCCCCGGTCAAGAATATCGGCGGAAAGCTCCGGAGGCGTCCGTTCGAGCGTCAGCTTGACCGCCTGGACGATCTGGAGGACCGGTTCGCTGAGCGCTTCCCTGATTTCGACGGAGCTCGCCTCTGTCGTCTTGGGGATGCCGTTGACGAGGTCGCGTCCCTTCACCTGGATGGTGATCTCTTCCTTCATCGGCATCGCGGAGCCCACCTCGCATTTGATCGCCTCGGCCGTTCGTTCGCCGACGAGGATGTTGTGGTTCTTCTTGAAGAACTGGATGATCGCGTTGTTCATCTCGTCCCCCGCGATCCTGACGGATTCCTCGTTCACGATGCCGGAGAGCGCGATCACGGCGATCTCCGTCGTCCCCCCGCCGATGTCCACGATCATGTTCCCGACGGGTGCCTCCACGTCGAGTCCCACGCCGATCGCCGCGGCCATCGGTTCGGCGATAAGGTGCACCTCCTTCGCCCCGGCATGTTCCGCGGAATCCCTCACTGCCCGTTTCTCCACTTCGGTGACCCCGCTGGGGACGCAGACCACGATCCTGCGGCTCGGCATCCAGTTGGCGTGAATCTTCTTGATGAACTCCCGGAGCATCCCTTCCGCCATCTCGAAGTCGGCGATCACACCGTCCTTCATCGGGCGTATCGTCCGGATGTCCCGGTGCGTCCTGCCGAGCATCTCCTGGGCTTCCTTGCCGATGGCCACGATCCTCTTCGTGTTCCGGTCGAACGCCACGATCGAAGGCTCATTCAGGAGAATCCCCTTGCCTTTGACGTAGATGAGTGTATTTGCGGTCCCGAGATCGATCGCGAGATCTGCGGAAAACAGCGAGAACATGCCCATGGGAAGAGGGGACGTTAAAGTGAATGATGGAGGCTCATACCTTCGTCCGGCGCACCCTAGTGTCGAAAATGTCGTGCGCCGGTAAAGACCATCGCAATCCCGTTGGCGTCGGCGGCGGCGATGACCTCCCCGTCGCGCACCGATCCGCCGGGTTGTATCACGGCTGTGGAGCCCGCGTGAACTGATTCAAGAAGGCCGTCCGCGAAGGGGAAATACGCATCGGACGCGACGGCGGAGCCCTTCAGATCGAGCCCCGCGGCCTGCGCCTTCCGGGCCGCGATCACGGCGGATTCCACGCGCGACATCTGTCCGGCGCCCACGCCGAGCGTCCTGTCGGCGGCCGCGTACACGATCGCGTTGGACTTCACGTGCCTGGCGACCCGCCAGGCGAACCGGAGAGCCTCAGATTCATCTGCACGGGGAGCTCGCCGGGTTACCACCCGGAACTCCTCGGTTTTCATATCGCCGGAATCGGGGTCCTGCACAAGATACCCTCCCGGCACGCTCCGCACATCCGGCTCGTGCCTGGTGCGGAGATCGGAGCGAATCTCGACGATCCTCCGATCCTTCTTCTTCCGGAGAAATTCCAGGACGTCCGCCGGGATCCCGGGCGCGAGGATGACCTCCGTGAAAACCTCGTTGATCTTCACGGCGGTCTCCATGTCCAGCGGGCGGTTCAGCGCCACGATCCCGCCGAACGCTGACGTTCTGTCGGTCGCAAGGGCTTTTCCGTACGCCCCCGCGACGGTCGCGTCGCTGCCGACGCCGCACGGGTTCGTGTGTTTGATGATGGCAGCGGTCGGTGCGTCGAAATCAGCCACACAGAGCGCAGCGGCGGCGATGTCAACGATATTGTTGTACGAAAGCTCTTTGCCGTGAAGCGTCCGGAACAGCGACGAGAAGTTTCCGTACAGAGTCCCCCGCTGATGGGGGTTCTCCCCGTACCGGAGGGCGTATTCCCGGGGGGCCGTAATACGGAGAATCGCAGGATGGTCCGTGGCACGCCCGGAGCGTCCCTCGAGGTATCCGGCGATCGCTGCGTCGTACGCCGCGGTGGTCTGGAACACTTCTCCGGCGAGGCTCTCGCACGTTGCTTCCGAGACGCTCCCCCCCGCGGAGTGCATCTCGGCGGCCACCGCGGGATACCGGTCCGGGTTTACGATCACGACCTTGTGGTGAAAATTCTTCGACGCCGACCGGAGCATCGACGGACCCCCGATGTCGATCTGCTCGAGCGCCTCCCCGAGCGTGATGCCCGGCCGGGCGACCGACTCTTCGAACGGGTAGAGGTTGACGACGACCATGTCGATCGGCTCGATCCCCAGTTCCGCGCACTGGCGCATGTGATCGGGTTCGCCGGGGATGGCAAGAAGGGCACCGTGTATCAGGGGATGGAGTGTCTTCACGCGTCCCCCCAGGATCTCCGGAAAGCCCGTCACGTCGGACACGTTGCGGACGTCGACCCCTGCCGCGCGCAGCGCGGAAGCGGTCCCCCCGGTGGAGAGTATCTCAACATTCATCTTCTTCAGCGCGAGCGCGAACTCGACGATCCCGCGCTTGTCGGAAACGCTGATCAGGGCACGGCGGACAATGGGCACGGCTTCTCCGGTTGTGCAGTCAGGTGGTATGGTGCCCGGACGTTCGTTCTTCCTCGGCAATCCGTCGGAGGGCCGCGGGATAGAGATCGTGTTCCGCGGCAAGCACCCGTGCGGCAAGCGACTCGGGAGTATCCCCGGGAAGAACGGGGACAGTCCTCTGGAGCACAACCGGACCGTGGTCGTATTCCTCGTCAACGTAATGAACGGTCGCCCCGCTCATGTTCTCTCCGGCGGCGAGCACCGCCTCGTGCACATGTGTTCCGAACATTCCGGGACCGCCGAAACGCGGGAGCAGCGCGGGGTGTATGTTCACGATTCTGTTCCGGTAGGCCGCGACGACGGCTCCCGGCATCTGCTTCATATAGCCGGCCAGCGCGATGAAATTCACGCCGTAATCGCGCAGCGTGGACAGAACCGCGCCGGCAAACGATCGTTCGTCAGGAAACTGCTTTTGGCTCAGATGAATGGCGGGGAGAGCGTTGGCCCGGGCGATGCCAAGTATGCCCGCGCCGGAGTTGTTGCTGAGAACAAGAGAAATCCTGGCGTCGGGGATATCCCCCTGCTGAATAGCTGTCAGGATTGCCCTGAAATTTGATCCGGCTCCTGAACCAAATACCGCGATATTCAGCATGGAAAAAAATACGACAAAAATGAACGAAATTCAAGGAGATCACGCCGGCGGGAGACGCAGGCCCCTCAGGACGTGGCGTTCTCCAGGAGCGTCAGCACCCCCCGGTCTGCATCCAGGCTGGCCCGGACTCCAACGGGGACCGTCATGGTGCGCTTCTCATGGCCGATGGGGAATCCGCTCAGGAAAGGCTTCGAGGCGCCGCGTGTCGCATCGGCCATGATCTCGCCGAGCGTCAGGGAGGGGGTGGCATTGCTCCGGGGGGCGCAATCGCTGAACTGGCCCATGGCGACGCCGCGCACGCGGGAGAATATTCCAGCGTTCTCCAGCTGTGTCAGCATTCTGTCCACGCGGTACGGTTCCTCGCCGATCTCCTCCAGGAAGAGGAGGCCCGAGCGGAAGTCGGGCATGTAGGGTGTTCCCAGGAGGGAAACCAGAAGAGAGAGGTTCCCGCCCAGGAGGCGTCCCCTCGCCGATCCCGGGAACCGCACCTGCGGAGGAAGCGGATCGGCCTGCGCAAGCACCGCACCGCGTCCGGGTGATGTGAGCATCCGCCAGAGAGACTCCTCCGCCACCGGGTCCGCATCCGGAGTGGTATCCGCTGCGACCATGGGCCCGTGGAACGTGACAAGCCGGCACTTCTTCCAGAGGGCCATGGCGAGTGCGGTGATGTCGCTGTAGCCCACCAGGATCTTGGGATTTCTTGCTACCAGCCGGTAGTTGATGCGGGAGAGGATCCGGGAGGTGCCGTACCCTCCGCGGGCGCAGAATATTGCCTTCACATTCCGGTCGGCGAACATCGCGTGGACGTCCTCCGTCCGTTCCTCGTCCGTTCCTGCAAGGTATCCCTTTCGTTGCAGCGCGTTTTTCCCCACTCTCGTCCGGTACCCGAGCCCTTCAAGATACCGAACGCCGTGTTCGATCCGGGACGGGTCATGCACCGGACTGGCCGGGGAGATTATGCCGATCAGATCCCCTTTCCTCAGTCTCCGGGGAACGAGAACATCCATGGGTGCGTCTCCCTCGTAAGGACCGGAGACAAGATAGGGCTTTTTCACAACACTTGGAAAACATTGCCGTGAGCGCCGCATGTGGCGCCGCATCAGGCGGCACCTGTGGCGCCGTATCAGGCGGCACCTGTGGCGCCGTATCAGGCGGCACCTGTGGCGCCGTATCAGGCGGCACCTGTGGCGCCGTATCAGGCGCCACCTACCGAATGACGCGGAGACTCCGTATATTATCGTATCATCGACTAACCCGGGAACCGTGTGCTCCGACGCTGTATCCTTCCATCAGTACTCCTCCTTCACCTTCTGATAGCCGATGCGCCGGTCGTCACTGCCGGCGAAGGAGCACCCACGAGCGTCCTCGTCGTCGTCGAAGGGGGAACGTCCATGAAGAGTCCCGCCATCGCGCGGGGGCGCGAGCTGGCGGACCTTCTCGGCCATTTCAACGCGACGTGCCGGGTTCTGGGAGTGAACGAATACGTCCCCCACACGTTCTCCCGGTACGATCTTGTGTTCTATATCGGGTTCAGCGCGCAATACACTCCCCCCGCGAAGTTCCAGGACGACGTACTCTCCTCCACGACCCCGGTCATCTGGATGGACACGGGGTTCATGGAATTCTCGTCCCGCCCGGACGTGAGGAAAAAATTCGGGTTCAGCGTCTCCCACATCGACTCGCTCAGCGTCTTCAATGTCGTCCATGGGGGCGACAATACGTTCACGAAGGGGGAGCCGAACATCAACATGATCGAGATCACCGACAGGAAGAAGGTGACGGTCACGGCAACCGCGCTTTCCACCGCCAAGCACTGGGAAGTCCCGTACATCGTCCGCTCGGGAAACCTAATGTACATCGCGGATTGTCCGATGGCATCGGCGGACGAGACCGACAGGTACCTGTATTTCGCCGACATGCTCCACGACCTCCTCCGGCAGCCGCACGAATCCTCGCACACCGCGCTCATCCGGATCGAAGACGTCAATCCGCTGGAAAACCCCGCGAAGCTCCGCGAGATCGCCGACATACTCTCCTCGCGCAATATCCCGTTTCTCGTCGGCGTCATCCCCTTCTACGTCGATCCCGGCGAGGGGATACGCGTGAGTCTCTCCGACAGGCCAGACCTCGTCGACGCGCTCAAATACATGGTACAGAACGGCGGGACGATCGTCATGCACGGCATCACGCATCAGTACAGGGGCGTCACGGCGGTCGATTACGAATTCTGGGACGAGAGCACCAATCATGCCGTCAGGGAGGAGACCGTCGACGGGATCACGCGAAAGCTCGACATGGGGATTCAGGAGTTCATGAAGAACGGGCTCTACCCGCTCGTGTGGGAGACCCCCCATTACACCGCATCGACAAGGCTCTATGAAACGGTGAGCAAGTACTTCAGCACCGCGATGGAGCAGCGGCTGGCGATCGAGGACGCCGACGCGGGGCAGTATTTTCCCTACATGATCAACAGGGACCTGTACGGACAGCGGATCATTCCCGAGAACCTGGGGTACGTCCCCCTCGATTCCAATCCGGCTGTCGGCGAGGGGGCCGTCAGGCGCATCCTCGCCTCGGCGAAGATCAACCTGGCGGTGCGCGACGGCTTTGCGTCCTGTTTCTTTCACGCATTCGTCGATCTCAACCTCCTGAAGGAAATTGTGGACGGCGTCCAGGCGCTCGGCTACACGTATATGGACGTGAAGGACCTCGCGCACTGGGTCAAATTGAAAGACCGGATCATCCTGTGCGGCTCCCAGGACTACTCGATCACGCTCGACGATCAGTACCTGCAGGAGACGACGTTCGACAGGGACGGTGACATCGTCTCGACAGCGACGTCGGAAAAGAGGATCAAGGGGGCCGTGACGAAGCACGTCACGCTCGAGCCCGGTCAGATCTACAAGGCCGAGCCGGTCGAGTTCAAGGAGAAAAGCCCCTCCCTTGCGGACCGGGTCTTCAGCGGCGCAGAGAGGGTCTACGACCGGCTGACGGGGCAAACGGGATCGTGGCAGGAAGCACGCGTGGCGATACTCTGGAACCAGTTCGCGGAAGGGGCGGCGTTTAACGATCAGGCGTCGTTTGCCGGTGTCATGAAGAGCGTGAACATCGACGTGGATACGATATTCGTCGGCCAGAAAGTGCGACCCGATCCCTGCAACCTCCTCTTCGTCCCCTATACATTTGTCGATTCGCTCAGGGATGAGGACTACGATGCGATCACCCGCTTTGTCAGGGAAGGGGGGAACGTCGTCACCGACATGCCCACCGAGCTTTCAAAGGAACTGGGGATCACCTCCGGAGAAACCCACCTGAAGGTCACGCACGTGCGCGACCGTTACTTCCCCGATGAGCGGATCGTGTGGCGGTACGGGCAGCTCGCGACGAAGTTCGACGCTGAGGGGCTGGACGAGGTGTTCTGCGTCGACGCGGGGACCGAAGCGCCCATCGCAATCGGCAAGTCGTTCGGGAAAGGGAAGATCATTTACTTCTCCACCCGGTTCGACCCCCTCTCGCGGGAGGGGTACAGCCTGTATCCCTATCTCCTGGAGTATATCGGGAGGTACTTCAGGCTCGGTCCGGTGGTGCGGCGCGACCACCTGGAAGTGTATTTCGAACCGGGCTCGCGGGCCAGAACCATGAGCACCGAAGCGCTCGTGAAACACTGGGTGCGCATCGGCGTCAGCATCGTGCACGTCTCGGGATGGCATCAGTATCCGAAGTACACGTACGACTACGGGCGGCTCATCACGCTCGCCCACGCCAACGGCATCCTCGTGTATGACTGGATCGAACCTCCGCAGGTAAGCCAGAAGTTCTGGAACGAGCACCCGGAATGGCGGGAGAAGAACGTCGATGATCAGGACACCCGGGCATCGTGGCGCTATCCCGTGGCGTTGACGGACACCGCCTGTCTCCGTGCGATGGCCGCGGAGTACAGGAGTCTCCTGATGCAGTTCGACTGGGACGGAGTGAACCTCGCGGAGCTGTACTTCGAATCCGGGCGCGGGTTCCAGGATCCGCGCCTGTTCACGCCGATGCACCCGTCCGCGCTTGACGACTTCAGAAAAAAATTCGGATTCGATCTTGACCGGGTTCTTGACTCGACCTCCGTCAACTATTGGAAGGTGAATCCCGAAGCGCGGCGTCTCGTCGTGGAGTACCGGGTGAGGGCCCTTGAAGGAGTATACGAGAGGCTTCTCCCCGTGTTCGGGGAGGTTGCGGCCGCGCACCCGGGATTCCAGGTCGTCGTCACGGCGATGGACAGTTACGGGACCCCGGAGCTCCGTGAATATCTCGGCGTGGACATGAACTCCATCCTCGGCCTGCAGAAGAAATACGGATTTCTGCTCCAGGTCGAAGACGCCGAGAGGTTGTGGGCGACCGCCCCATCCCGCTACGTGGACATCGGCAACAAATACGCCCGGCTTCTGGGCGACAGGAATACGCTGCTGCTTGACCTGAACATACTTGAAGGCCCGCGCAAACCCGACCAGGTGACGCCGTTTTCGACGCTCATGCAGACGGGGACCGAGAGCTTCCAGGTTGTCCGCGCGGCCTCTATCGGCGCCCCGCGAATGACGATTTACAGCGAATCGAGCGTCAATTCGTGGGACCTGAAATACTTTCCGTTTGCGCTCGCGAGCGAAGTGCGCTACAGGAGGAACGGACGCGAATACGAAGTTTCCTCGCCGTACTCGTTCTCTCTCAAACTCCCTCCCGGCGTAAAGGTGGTACGCATCGACGGGATATCCCATTCCCCTTCCCGGGAGAACATCTTCCTGATTCCGGCGGGCACGCACACCGTCGACGCGGGGGTGGACCAGAACCCTGCGTTCTCCACGCATGAGCTCGACGCACAGATACTCTCCATAAGCGGCAACCTCCTCTCCGTCGACCAGGGGATCCGCACCATGTCCTTTACCTACGAGGGGGACACGCGCGTCCTTGTGGCGCTCAACCGTGAGGCCACGGCGCTCCGGGTGGACGGCCAGCCGTATCCGTTCACGCCGTTGCGGGGGAACGATTGCTTCACGCTCCTCCTCCCTCCGGGCAGGCACAGCGTCAACGTCGTCCTGGGGGACGTCGTCTCCTACGGGGTCAGCCTCACCTCCTTCTGGTCCTCCAACGCGATCGCGGTATTCGGCTCGTGCGCGGTCCTGCTTCTCGCCGGCATGTACATCGCACTCAAAATCGTCAGACGGCGGTACGCATGACATTCCTGGAAATCGATCTCAGTCTCCTGTTCGTCGTCGCGGTCATACTGATCTGGTTCATGATCGCCTACCAGTTCGTCCTGACGGTATTCGGGTATATCAACTACGTGAAATCGCTCGGCCGGAAGCGCATTATCGACGGGATGTCGTTCGAGTACCCTTCCTGCACGATTCTCATCCCCGCCCACAACGAAGAGAAGGTCATCGGGACGACGATCGCATCGATGCTGCGTCTTGAATACCCGAAGGAAAAGCTGAGCATCCTCGTCATCAACGACGGCTCCACCGACGCCACGCGGGAGATCATCCTCGCGGCCGCAGGCCGTGACGTCCGGGTCAGGTTGTTCGACGTTCCCGCGGGAGAAGGAGGGAGGGGGAAATCCCGCGCGCTCAATCTCGCGATGACGGAGGTGAAGAGCGATATTATCGCCATCTACGATGCGGACAACACGCCGGATGCACACGCGCTCCGGTACCTTGTCGCGCAGCTTCTGGAGAACAAGGAGCTGGGCGCCGCGCTCGGCAAATTCCGGACGGTCAACAAGAACGTCAACCTCCTGACCCGGTTCATCAACATCGAAACGCTCAGCTTCCAGTCCATGCTCCAGGCGGGTCGCTGGCAGATGCACAACATTGCCACGCTCCCGGGGACGAACTTTGTCGTCTGGACCTGGCTCATCCGGCAGCTCAACGGCTGGGACGAACAGGCGCTCACGGAGGACTCGGAGCTGAGCATCAGGATTTACCAGGAGGGATACAAGATCAAGTTTGTGCCGTACGCCCTCACCTACGAACAGGAGCCGCAGACGTGGGGGGTCTGGGTCCGGCAGCGGACCCGGTGGGTGAGGGGGAACAACTACGTGCTGGGAAAATTCCTGAAGCACATCCGGCAATTCCGGAGTAAACGGCTGATGTTCGACGTCCTCTATACGCTGTCGCTCTACTACGTGTTTTTCGTGGCGATCGTGATCTCCGATCTGCTCTTCATCGTCAGCGCGGCGAACCTCGTCGCCATCTCATTGCCCGGACCGTACACGTTCGTCTGGATCATGGCATTCTTCCTTTTCCTGGGGGAGACCATGCTTGCGATCTCCTACGACGGGGAAGACCGCATCAGGCATATTCCCCTTCTGGTCCTGATGTATTTCACCTATTGCCAGCTCTGGATCTATATCGTGATCAAAGCGCTCTGGATCGAATACGTACGAAAGGAAAAGCGGACGTGGGATAAAACCGTCCGCTTCGATGTTGATGCAACCACAGCTGTGCGTTGAGGAAGGAGCGCCGGGTCCTGATCACCCGCCTGCGGGAGCCGGCGGGGGGGTGGGGTCCACGGCGAATTCCTCGAGGAGAGCTTTGAGCTCGGCATGATCCCCGGATTTCAGATAGACTCCGCAGGTCCTGCACTCGTCGCTCCTGGTCTGCCATGTTTTTCCCGTGACAATCCAGCAGGGGGATCCGTTCGTCGACATCCTGGGGCACGCTGATTTCTCATCTTCGGTGCACGCGTTCATCTTCCAGCACGGGACGAGCGACATCAACCGGCGGATCCCGGCGATGCTCACTTTGTCCAGGTTGATTGTCCGGCGGATGGCGCGTATTCGTTCGAGATCAGATTCGGCGAAGAGCCGGTGGCGCGAGGCCTTACGGAGGGGAATGATCAATCCTTCGCGTTCGTACATTCGTATTGTCGGAACAGAAACGCCGATCAGGTCCGCCGCCTCTCCGATCGTATAAAGTCTCTGGCCGGTCTTCTGCATCATTGCGGCTGTCGTATTCGCATACATGGTTGTATCCTTCTTATACCATCTTTGAAACTAGCAGATTTTGTGCCAGATGCATAATCGCCGAATACCGCGCATTTTGGGCGCTTCACTGGTGGCCTCGAAAGTGATTCCAGAATTTGATTCATCAAAATTCTCATAATTGCAGATTTGAATCGGGTATTGCACGCTTCGTATATTATTGCAGAGTGCCCCTTCTTAAAGTCCCGGTCGTAAAGTAATCATGCAAGTTCAGATCCCCGGATACACGTTCAGCGACCTCTTTGATCCCCGTCGCCTTGCAGGCCTGACCGGACTCTTCGAAGCGGAGATCCGCGCCGCTGACTCCGGGCTTCACCTCCGGTATATGGAATACCGCGCCGGGCAGATAGCCCCGGGTATTGAAACGTCGAAGCTTCTTATCGGTCTCGCTCCCCACCTCGGCGGATTTCTTGCGCGGGCGTTCGGCATCGAAGGTGAGTATGCCGCCATGAAGCTCCGTGCACGGCGCGACGCGGTCATATTCGGCGTGAAGAGGGAATTCTTCGTCCGGCGGGTCCTCAAGAAGTTCGCCGCGCCGGGACGCATCGCCGATGACCCTCTCTCGCTTGAACGCCGCACAGCGCAGATCATGGCTGTGCTTCCGGGAATACCACGGGGAGACGACGAGCTCGAACTCGCGTCGTCGGTCGAGCTCCTCCTCTCGCACGAGCGGTTCATCAAAGTCGATCTTCCTCCCGCGACACGCAATTTTCTTTCAGGCATCCGGCATCTCCTCGGCGCGGGGCCGGAAACCGAGGCGGAGACCGTACCGGGATCCGGCGATGAGGAGCTGAAGCGTTTCCTCTCGTCCCTCCTTTCCTCATTCGAAAAGTATTTCGCTCTTCTGTATTTCGGAAAAACGCAGAAGACCTCCGGATGGGGACTCTTCCGGGTCCCCGGCGATGTGGACTATCAGAAACTCGTCGGATCGGAACTCTCCGCCGACCCGGTCCCGGGAACCCACACCGGGAACCCTTCGGATTTCAGGCGGCGTGACGGATTTGAGCTCACGGATCATCGATACGGCGTGAGGGAAGTAGAAAGCGAAATCGACTACTGCATATTCTGTCACGAGAGGGAGAAAGACTCCTGCTCCAGGGGGTTCCGCACCGACAGCGGGTACCGGAAGAATCCGCTCGGATACGAACTCAAAGGGTGCCCGCTCGATCAGAAGATCTCCGAATCCCAGGTTCTGATGGACGGCGGGGATGGACTCGGCGCACTGGCCGTGATCATGATCGACAACCCCATGGTACCTGGGACGGGCCACCGGATATGCAACGATTGCATGAAATCCTGCATCTACCAGAGGCAGGATCCGGTCAATATCCCGCAGATCGAAACGCGGATACTGACCGGGGTGCTCGAACTTCCCTACGGATTCGAGATCTACTCCCTGCTCACGCGCTGGAACCCGCTCAATGCCTCGCGCCCTCACGCGCTCCCCTACAACGGGATGAACATACTCATCGTCGGTCTGGGGCCGGCCGGCTACACTCTTGCCCACTACTTCCTGAATGAAGGATTCGGCGTCGTCGCATTCGACGGTCTCAAGATCGAACCGCTCCCCGCGGCACTCACCGGCGAAAGCGGGAAAGAGTTCAAGCCCGTCAGGGATTTCGACACACTGAAATCATCGCTGGGATCACGGGTGCTTGCGGGATTCGGCGGGGTATCAGAATATGGAATCACGGTCCGGTGGGACAAGAACTTTCTCACCGTCCTCCATCTGAACCTCATCCGGCGGGAACACTTCCGCGTGTATGACGGCGTCCGCTTCGGGGGGACCCTCACCCTTGAGGATGCGTGGAAATACGGATTCGAGCACGTCTGTTTCGCCACGGGAGCCGGCAAGCCCACGTTCGTCTCGGTCAGGAACAACATCCTCCGGGGGGTCCGCATGGCGAGCGATTTCCTGATGGCGCTCCAGCTCACCGGGGCGGGAAAGAGAGACTCCCTGGCGAACCTGCAGATCCGGTTGCCTGCCGTCGTCGTCGGCGGCGGGCTGACGGCGATCGACACCGCCACGGAGCTCATGAGCTATTACCCTGTCCAGGTCTCGAAGATCGGTCGCCGGTACGAGCTCCTGGTGTCCCGCTACGGAAAACCCGCGGTCGACGGGATGTTTGACGCCGAAGAGAAAGCGATACTCGACGAATTCCTCATGCACGCGCGGGCCGTCGAAGAAGAGCGGATCCGTGCGGCGAAAGCGGGGGAGAAGCCGGACTTCCTCCGGCTTGTCAGATCATGGGGAGGGGCCCGGATCTACTACAGGAAATCGATGATCGATTCCCCGGCCTACCGGCTCAACCATGAAGAGATCATCAAGAGTCTTGAAGAGGGGATATCGTTTGTCGAATGCATGAATCCCGTCGAGGCAATCCCCGACGACTACGGCGCGATAAAGGAAATGACGTTTGAACGGATGCAGAAATCGGAGGGGAAGTGGATCTCCACGGGCGAGCTCTTCCGCGTTCCTGCGCGCACGGTCATGGTTGCTGCGGGGACCGTCCCGAACGTCATGTACGAGCGTGAACATCCCGGGACGTTCCGGCTGGACCGCAACGGGGAATTCTTCAGCACGTACTCGATCGACGACGACATGAGCGGAAGGCATCTCGTCCCCGTTGCCGGCGGGGAAGAGGGGTTCTTCACCTCGTACGCACGCAACGGGAAATTTGTCTCGTACTACGGTGACAACCACCCGGCGTTCGCCGGGAACGTCGTCAGGGCAATGGCCTCGGCGAAGCAGGGATACAGGGCGGTCCTCCACCTGCTGGAGGAAGAACTTCGCGGGGCGCGGATGGTCGGGACGGATAACGGAAACTGGACCCGGCTCGTCTCCCGTCTTGATGACGATCTCCGTCCGCGGGTCCGCGTGGTGAACCGTCTCACGCCGACGATCACGGAGGTCGTCGTCAGGGCTCCGCGGGCCGCACTGAATTTCCGTCCCGGTCAGTTCTACCGTCTGCAGAATTACGAGGTGGACTCACTCCGTGCCGGGGACACTCTTCTCATGATGGAAGGGATCGCGCTCACCGGCGCGTGGGTGGACAGGGAGGAGGGGACGATCGGCCTCATTACGCTGGAAGTCGGTGCGACGTCCCGGCTCTGTGCGCTCCTCCGGTCCGGCCAGCGCGTTGTCGTTATGGGTCCCACCGGATCCCCCACGGAGATAACGGAAAACGGCACGGTGCTCCTGCTCGGGGGGGGACTCGGTAATGCCGTCCTTTTCTCCATCGCAAAGGCCTTCAAAGCCGGGAACAACAGGGTCATCTACTTTGCGGGGTACAAGAAGAAAGGGGACTTCTTCAAGCGTGAGGAGATCGAAGCGAACACAGACATCGTGGTCTACAGCGTCGACGCCGGAGAACCGATAGAACCCCGGCGGCCGCAGGATCGCGCCTGCGTCGGCACGATAATAGAGGCCATGGTGCGCTATGCGAAAGGGGAGCTCGGGCCCGTGTCCCTCCCGCTCAGCGGCGCCACGAGGATCATTGCCATCGGGTCGGACCGGATGATGGCCGCTGTCGCGCGTGCCCGCCGGGATGTCCTCCGCCCCTTTTTGAACGAAAACCACGTTGCCATCGCCTCCATCAATTCCCCCATGCAATGCATGATGAAGGCGGTATGCGCACAGTGCCTGCAACGCCATGTCGATCCCGTCACGGGAAAAGAAGAGTTCGTCTTTACGTGCGTAAACCAGGATCAGGTCATGGATGAGGTCGATTTCGGCAATCTGAGCCGCCGCCTGAGGGCGAACAGCGTTATGGAGAAGATATCGAACAGATGGCTCGACTACATACTGGAAACTCACCCCCTTCCACGCGTCTGACCCCCGG